>SCPN01000038.1_pt1:440000-1120000 | contig 1863072 bp, 2134 predicted proteins | sample 6106831 | NCBI WGS metagenome assembly SCPN01 (sample SAMN10720447, study PRJNA508395) | human gut metagenome | isolation source: Participant 1, 0 month | reverse complement strand
TAGGACTTAGTGATCCGGTGGTATGAAAGTGGGATTGCCATCGCTCAACGGATAAAAGCTACCCTGGGGATAACAGGCTTATCACTCCCAAGAGTTCACATCGACGGAGTGGTTTGGCACCTCGATGTCGGCTCATCGCATCCTGGGGCTGTAGTAGGTCCCAAGGGTTGGGCTGTTCGCCCATTAAAGCGGTACGCGAGCTGGGTTCAGAACGTCGTGAGACAGTTCGGTCCCTATCCGGCGTGGGCGTAGGATATCTGAGAGGAGCTGTCCTTAGTACGAGAGGACCGGGATGGACTGACCTCTGGTGCACCGGTTGCATTGCCAAATGCATAGCCGGGTAGCCAAGTCGGGACGGGATAAACGCTGAAGGCATCTAAGCGTGAAGCCCCCCTCAAGATGAGATATCCCATAACGTAAGTTAGTAAGACCCCTTGAAGACGACGAGGTAGATAGGCAGAAGGTGGAAGTGTGGTGACATATGGAGCTGATCTGTACTAATAGGTCGAGGGCTTAACCAAGAGAAAAGGTTAAGACGGTTTGGATAGAACAAAGAGAGTTATTCTTAAGAGTAATCGGATGAAAGAATTTTAATGTGCAGTTTTGAAAGAGCAATATGAAATATAATGTATACAGGCAGGTCGCATGACCTGCTTTTTTTGTGCGTTTTCATACTAAATGTGGGTTTGAAAAGAGTAATAATGGGTGCTACAATTAGCATAACTTTGAATTAAGTTATTACATATGAGGGGAGAGAATGAATGTATCAGTGTCCTAATTGTGGCGGACGGTTAATTTTTGATATATCGTCACAGTCGATGTTATGTGAGCATTGTAATACACATTATAATCCATATAAGCTTGGAGAAGGAAATTCGGCTGAAGAAAATAAGGAGTATGATGTTACGGTATTCAAGTGTCCGCAGTGTGGCGGTGAAATTATGAGTACAGATAATACGATTGCTGATTTCTGCAGCTTCTGTGGAGCATCTACAGTTCTGGAAAGCAGAATTTCCAAAGAACTCCGTCCGGGATATATTATTCCGTTCAGCAAAACCAAGCAGGATTGTAAGAATCAATATAAGAAGATGATGAAGCGTGCATGGTTTGCACCTAAGGAATTAAAAGATGAAAAATATATTGATGGTTTCAGGGGAATCTATATGCCATACTGGGCTTATCATGTATCACAGAAAGGTCCTGTTGTATTAAGAGGAGAGAAAAGCAAAAGACGGGGAGATTACATTTATACGGACCACTTTAGTATTAACGGTGATATGGACTGTCAGTATAAGGGAATATCGTTTGATGCGTCATCTTCATTTGATGATAATATAAGTGAAGCGATTGCACCGTATGATGTTAAGAATATGGCGGGATTTACGCCGGCATTTCTTAGCGGATTTTATGCTGATACGGCAGATGTAGGGTGTGATGTTTATATGAATGATGCAATTGATATGGCTGGTGAAGAGACATATGATTATGTATCCAATAATATCCCGCTCGGAGGGGTATCACTTCATGAAACAGAAAGTACTATTAAATCAAAATGTAATGCGGTGATTGAGTCTGTTGACAGGACATTGTATCCAGTGTGGTTTCTGTCGTATAGGAACAGGGACAGAGTTGCATATGCAACGGTCAATGGTCAGACTGGAAAAGTATCGGCAGATTTACCGGTTTCTATTGGCAGATATTTTGCTGGGTCAGCACTTCTGGCTGTTCCGATATTTATATTACTCAATATGTTCTTCACATTAAGACCGAAGGTAACACTTAATGTTACAGCTGTAATAGCACTAATTACAATTATATTGTATGTGTTTGAACTGGGAAAAATAAAGAGACGGGACCAGAAGCTTGATGACAGAGGCTCATGGGAAGAATCAAAGCTTTCCAGCCGCAGATATAAAGCCGGAACAGATAATGATAATCTGGCAAAACAGATGGCTGATGGCAGAAATAATGCAAGGATTAACAGAGTAAGTAAGAAAGAAAAAAATAAAATGGCACCATTGTTGAAGGTTGTTGTTATATTTGCAATATGCATGGTTGGAATTCCTAATTTTATGTTTGCTTTTTCTTTATTCAGTGCAGTATTTTCAGTGGGTTCTTCTTTTTTCGTCAGTGCGGCATGCTTTGCTATAGGCGTTATTATTACGCTTGGTAATTGCAAGACATATAAAGAAGTATCAGGAGGAAAAAATGTGCCGGGAAGTGTAGGCGCACTTGTAGCATTGGCTGTTTCAACACTGATTCTGCTTATTAATCCGGTATCTGACCTTTTTTATTATGGTGCAGTTATATTTGTGCTTGCTTCGTTGATGTTTACACTTGTTGAGCTTATTAAGTACTACAATGTGCTTGCAACAAGAAGACTGCCACAGTTTGATAATTATAAGGGAGGTAATGATAATGCGTAGGAAAATAACATTTTTACTGACCTTTCTTGTAGCAGTTCTAATTATCGCATTGGCAGGAGGCAGAGTATACGCTGATACAGGCTATGAGGTTGAAGATTATGCTAATCAGGATTTCTGTTATGTTAATCAGGATACAGGCTATGAAGCAGTGATTGTTGATGATGCATTTCTTTTATCAGTTTCTGAGAAGAGCATGCTCCTTGAGAAGATGAAATTAATTACCACTTATGGTAATGTTATGTTTAACTCTATAAGCTATAACAGCACTTCGACAGAGAGTTATATTAAGTCTCTGTACAGAGAAAAATATGGCTCTGAGAGCGGAACGATATTCGTTATTGATATGGATAACAGAAATATATGGATACATAGTAATGGTGCTATTAACAGGACAATTAATAAGGCATATGCAGAAACAATTACCGACAATGTGTATACTTATGCATCTGATGCAGACTATTATATATGTGCGATGAAGGTATATGAACAGGAATATACGCTGCTTCAGGGAAGAAAGATTGCACAGCCAATGAAATATATAAGTAATGCATTGCTTGCGGTTGTTATTGCAGTTGTCATTAATTATATAATTGTGCGTGTGTACTCCTCAAAGAGGAAGGCATCAACAAAGAGCCTTATGAATGGATTGTTTGAGTACAGGGCATTTAATAATTGTAATGTTGTATTTACACATCAGACAAAAACATATTCTCCACGAGAATCAAGTTCTGGCGGTTCGTCAGGCGGAGGTGGCGGAGGAGGCTCATCCGGCGGCGGTGGAGGAAGTGGCGGCGGCCACAGCTTCTAACACGGTGGGCGTTTAGGAACAGTGTAAATCAAGACAGAGAAACCTTTTTGAGTTTTCTCTGTCTTTTTTTAGTGAAACAGTTTACAATACATTTATATCAAAATGCAGTGAGGAACTTATAATGAACAGAATTCTGATTGTTGAAGATGATAAAGATATAAGCAGGGAGCTTAAGGAACTGCTGGAAAATTCAGGGTATGAGGCAGAGGTTTTGTCTAATTTTAAAAATGCATGTGACAGTATTATTGCTGCAGAGCCAGACCTGGTTCTGCTTGATATCAATATTCCGTATATGAATGGGGAAATGCTTTTGCAGCAGTTAAGGAGTAAATCAGATGTGCCGGTTATCATGGTTACAAGCAGGGATTCCGAAGCTGACGAGGTGCTTTCCATGAGTTATGGGGCAGATGATTATATAACCAAGCCGTATAATCCGACAATACTTCTGTTAAGAATTAATGCGGTATTTAAGCGGCTTGGTGCGAAGTCAGATAATACAACAACTTACCGTGGAATGGAAATACTGCCACACAAGGGAGTAATTAAGTATAAGGATGATGAGATAACTCTTACTAAAAATGAAATGACAATATTCATGTATCTGTTATCACACAGGGAGCATATAGTTTCAAGAGATGAGCTTATGACTGAGCTGTGGAACAATGAGGAGTATCTTAATGACAATGCACTGACTGTGAATATAAGCAGATTAAGAGGCAGATTTAAAGATATTGGTCTGGAAGATGTTATTGAGACAAGAAAGGGACAGGGATATATTCTCGTATGAAGTCAGGAAAATATATTAAAGACAGACTGTATTCAATGTGCATATTTGTGGCAATGCTTATCATAAGCGTACTTATGATGGCGGCATTCAAGGTGTCTGTACAGTTGATAATCGCAGAAATATGTATAATGATAATATGCTATATTGCAGTTGTGCTGGCAGATTATTACCACAGAAAGAAGTTCTATGACGAACTGGAGGCTAACATAGCTGCACTTGAAGAAAAATATCTTATTACAGAGACACTTGTCAGGCCGGCTTTCTATGAAGGGCAGATTTTCTATGATTCTGTGAGTGACATAGACAGGTCGATGACGGAGAATGTTAAACGATACAGGCAGGGAATGGAGCAGTTCAAAGAGTATGTTGAAATGTGGATTCATGAGATAAAGCTTCCGATAGCCTCACTTACACTTATGCTTCATAATAACATGGATAAATGTGATAAAGAATTTGCGGACAGGATGAATACGCAGATTCGCAGAATCAATAACTATATTGAGCAGATACTTTATTATGTGAGAAGCGAAAATGCAGAAAAAGACTATATAATTAACGATGCCAGACTGTCTAAGATTATAAGTAATGTAGCATTAAAGAATAAGGATGATCTGCTTGAAAATGATATCACATTTGAAGTGAGCAATGCAGACAGGATTGTTCTTACAGATGCAAAGTGGATGGAATTCATGCTTAACCAGATAGTGAATAACAGCATAAAGTACAAGGATAAGACAAAGACAGAGTCGTATATTAAGATTTCGGCAGCAGAGGATAAGAAATGTATTGTTCTTGAAATACTGGATAATGGAATTGGTATAAATGCGTCTGATTTACCGAGAGTATTTGACAAGTCATTTACAGGTGAGAACGGGCATGAGTACTCCAAAGCGACAGGAATGGGACTTTATATCGTAAAGAAGCTGTGTGACAAGTTAGGCTCTAAGGTAAGCATAGAGTCGGTTAAGGGCGAGTATACACGGGTGAAGATTACATTTTACAAGAATGATTTCTATAAGGAGATAACAGACAGCAATGAAAGTGGCAGTATGTGATGACAACAGAGAGTTCTGTGAGAAGGAACGGACGACTATAAAAGATGTATTTAAGCAGTATTTTCAGGGAGAAGATTGTCAGGTGGATATCTACAATGACGGTCAGACAATTATTAGTAATTATTCAGACAATGCTTATGATATGGTATTTCTTGACCTTGAACTGGGCGATGAGAATGGATTTGATATTGCGGAACAGATAGTATTAATGAATAATGACGCAATTATAATATTTGTTACATCTCATGAGAATCTGGTTTATGAAGCTTTTAGGTTCAGACCGCTTGGATATATAGTTAAAGACAGGTTTGACCGTGAATTTACAAGAATGATGGTAAAGATAGTTGATAAACTGATAAAGATGAGACAGGTAATAGAACTGGGTGGAGAGAAATTCTATGTAGACAGGGTTGTTTCAATTGCAACGCAGAAAAGAAAGATATGTGTCAAAAGTCTTAAAGGAGAAATATTATTGGCAGATTCGTATGGTAAGCATGTTGCAGAGCTTGAAAAATATGGATTTGTGCAGTCAAGCAAGGGTGTGCTTATTAACATGAAATATATTAAGAGCATTGATGAAGATAACGATGTATTTGTGATGTATAATAACGAGCGCGTTCCTATAAGCAGGCGCAGGAAGAAAGATGTCATAGAAGAATACAGAAAATTCATGTTTGATAATAACAGGTAGGAAACAGGTATGATGGATATAATTAATATAGTGCTTACATGTGTATTCCTGTGTGTAATGAATACAGGTGTAATATTTATTATGGACAAGATAAGTAAGCTGATGGGAGATAATATAATACATGCGATTAAGATGGTTCTGTTAGTGGGTGCAGGGGCAGCAGTCTATATAATGACATATTATGGAATTAACTCATGGGTGATAATGGAACTTATGATTATTATCGCGATTCTGATTGTACAGTATATAGAACAGATAACAATTAAGGTTATGCTGGAAATATCACTGATAAATTGTATCGGAATAGCCATATTATCTGCTAATCAGGCTGATATAATAGCAATATGTATCGTATATCTGATTGTGGAATTATATATGTTTGTAGTCTATCTGTCTGCAGTAATTATAAAATACAGGGAATTGGATAATCTGGAAATGATGTTCATACAGATATGCGTAAGTTCAGTGCTGGCAGGATTATTCTTTGGAACAGGTATATATGATACATATAACTATGGTGTAGAAACCGCTGGAATATTAATTGTGACAGTTTTAACATTTGAAATAATCGGACATTGGATGCAGGATTATTTTAACAGGACTGAGGAGATTAATAAAAGAACGGAATATGCTAACGAACAGTTTGAGGTTGAACGTGTCCAAAAAATGTATGAAGAGAGCAGAAAGTTAAGACACGACCTTAAGCAGTGCCTGACTTCTGCAATTGGTTATATGGATGACAACAATTATGATAAGGCAGAAGATTTCTTAAAGAATATAATGAGTGAGAAAATCAATTCATATGCTTATAGAAAATACTGTGATAATAGAACGCTCAATTATATTCTCAATGATAAGAATGATAAATGTGAAAAGCAGAATATAGCATTTACATGTATGGTACTTGGTCAGGTTGGACTGATTGATGATATAGATATGTGTATTCTTGCCGGAAATGTAATTGATAATGCAATCGAGGCAGCAGCAAAATGCAGTGATCCGTATGTCAATGTTGAGATAACAAGCAGGGGTGGAATATTCATGGATGTGGAGAATCCTGTTAAAGAAACATTTCTTAACAGAAAGAATCCGTTCCTGACTACTAAGCTTGATAAGAATAATCATGGAATTGGTACGAAGAGCATAAGGGATATTGTTGCCAAATATAATGGGGAAATCAGGTATGAGGAAAAGGAAGGAAAGGTAACATGTCATATATTCCTTTCGACCAAATATGTTAAGAAAGATAAAGAATAATTACCACTTGTGTCAAAAAACGACCGCTTGTGCATATGCTATTGAAAACAAGTGAATAGGGAATTACATTAAGACTGTACATTGATGGATGTACAGTCTTTTTAGTATAAGGAGAAGATATGAAGAAGAAAATAAAGAGTGCAGTAATAAGTATAGTTGTTATAGCAGTATTATTATTGGCAATTCTAATTGGTGTTAAGAATGGTACACTAGATAAGCTGACAAAAGAAATGCCGACACTTGCAACAAATCAGGCAGAGACAGAAAAGGCAACGGTAAATGCGAGAAATAATTCTACAGAAAGTAAACCTTATGATGGAATCGAGGTTGCTGAATATGGAGAAGAGTTTGTAATACGTAGAAAAATAGATGGCCGTAAGTACGACGAAAATGATAGAACTACATATAATATATATCATGTAAAAGTTAATGATTGCAAGATATCGAGACAGTGTGATTTTGATATTAACAGGTTGGATTTTGGATTGGATAATAAGAAAAAAAGTTTGGATGAAAACAATAATTTTATATCAGATTTTTATTATGCAACAGTAGAATTGGAGATAACAAAGGATATTGATGATAATGATGTGATGGATTATATGAATGTTTTTCAGACGACTTGGTCTATATTAAAATTGAATAGCGATGGAACAACACAGTCATTTAAAACTAGTGCATGTGTTGGCTCTGATGCGGAAACTAATCAAATTGGAAAAACAAATTTTAGCTTTGAAAAAGGAGAAACAAGAACATTAACATTATATTATATATTGTCGGATGAAGAAGTCGAAAATGATAAACTTGTTATAAGTTTTAGCCTTAAAAATTCACCATTTATAGGTCCATTAGCAATCGTACATGAACCATAAGCAAATTAAATAAGTTTTTTAAAACAAGATAATTACCACTTGTGCAAAAAAACGACCGCTTGTGCATGGGCTATTGAAATTGATAAATATAAAAGATACATTGAAGCAGACAGGTACTTATGTATCTGATTAAAATCTAAGGAGGATTTCTTTATGGATTTAAAGAAACTAACAGGAAAGCTGACAACAATAGTTGCAGCAGGAGCAATGGTAATGTCAATTGGTGGTGGTGTAGTGTGGGCTAATAATTGCAAAGATGAGTATGCCCATATGTCATTTGATGAATCTGCGGGGGAGTATCTGGATTATACGTCTAGTAGATTGAAAGAAGATACATCATGTGGATATATCAAAGGTATAGAATCATCGAACGGATATTCTTTTAATGCAACACTTGTTGGGGTGGATGAAACGGGATATTGTGAAGATTTTGAATTGATTGATTATGATGTTAATCCAGGAGATGAGATATGGATGTATAACTATGTCAAAGAAAATGGATATAATTATGCTGCAGTAAAGTGTGAGAGTAATACAGGGGATGATTACTCAGTTGGATTTTTATGGAGTCCAGATAGTGTCTAAAGTTTAATTAAATTATTTATTAGAAAGAAGATTGTATATCATAATATATATACAATCTTTTTTCTAAAAGGGAGCAGATATGAAGAAAAAAATAAAGAGTGCAGTAATAAGTATAGCAGTTATAGCAGTATTATTATTGTCAATTCTAATAGGGGTTAAGAATGGTACGCTAGATAAGCTGACAAAAGAAATGCCGACACTTGAAACAAAACAGGAAGAGACAAAGAAGTCAGCAGAAAATGAGTCTCAAAAAAATGAAAGCAGTAACTCTGTGAGAATAAGAAATTCTAGCAGAAGAGATATAGCAAATGTTGGTCAGCAGTTTGAATTAAGAAATAATGACGTAAAATATACATATGATGAGAATAATCGAGAAACTTATAATGTATTTTATATAACTGTTAAGAGCGTCAATATTTCTAGACAATGCGACTTTGATATTAATAGAATTGATTTCGGATTGAGTACAAAAAGAGATAGTATGGATAATAATGATAATTTTATATCGGATTACTATTATATGACGGTTGAATTGGAAGTAACCAAGGATATTAATGACAATGAAATGTTTGCAGATGATTATAATAATTTACAAACATTATGGACTAGTGTTAAGGTTAATAAGGACGGTACATATAATAAAATTAAGGATTATGAAAATGTAGGGTCAAGTTCAGACAATACTCATGGAAATGTACATTTTGAAAAGGGTGAAACTAAAACAATAACATTATACTATCTTATAACAGATGAAGAATTTGAGAATGAAACATTAGCAATAGATTTTCATTATTATGGGTCACCATGCAAAGGAACATTAGCAATCGTACATGAACCAGAAGAAAATTAAATCAGTTAATCTTTTTAGTAAATAATTACCACTTGTGTCAAAAAACGACCGCTTGTGCATATGTTCTTGAAAAGAAGTGAATAGGGAATTACATTAAGACTGTATGTTGATGAAATTCAATGTACAGTCTTTCTAGTATAAGGAGAAGATATGAACAAGAAAATAAAAAGTGCAGTAATAAGTATAGCAGTTATAGCAGTATTATTATTGGCAATTCTAATAGGGGTTAAGAATGGTACGCTAGATAAGTTGACGAAAGAAATGCCGACACTTGCAACAAGTCAGACAGAAACGGAGAAGTCAGCAGAAAACGAGTCTGAAAAAAATGAAAGCAGTAGCAACTCTGCTAGGGTAAGAAATTCTAGAAAAAGAGATATAGTAAATATAGGACAGGAGTTTGAATTAATAGATTGGGATATAAGGTATGGATATGATGAAAATAATAGAGATACATATAATGTTTTCAATGTAACCGTAAAGTCAGTAGATATATCAAGAGAATGTGATTTTGATATAAAAAGGATTGATTATGGTTTGACAAATAAAAAAGACAGCATGGATGATAATAATAATTTCATATCAGACTATTATTATGTAACTGTGAAATTAAATGTTAACAAAGATATTAATGATCATGATGTACCGCCTGATGGAGAAATAAGTATGTTCCAGACAATGTGGTATATAGGAAAGGTAGATAGTAATGGAACATTACAGCGTATCAGTAATAGTGGAGCTGTTGGTTCAGATGTACCAGATAAACATGGAAATGTATATTTTGAAAAAGGAGAAACTAAAACAATAACATTATATTTTTTAATAACTGATGAAGAATTTAAAAATGAAACATTAGCAATAGATTTTCATATTTACGGGTCTCCAGATAGAGGAACTTTAGCAATCATACATGAACCAGAAGCAAATTAAATAAGTTAAGTACTCATGCATTTGATTAAAATTTAAGGAGCATTCTAATAGGGAGAAGATATGAAGAAGAAAATAAAAAGTGCAGTAATAAGTATAGTTGTTATTGCGGTATTGTTATTGGCAATTCTAATAGGTGTTAAGAATGGTACACTAGATAAGCTGACAAAAGAAATGCCGACACTTGCAACAAAACAGGAAGAGACAGAAAAGTCAACAGAAAATGTAAAAAATGATTCTACAGAAAGTAAACCTTATCAAGGAATAGAAGTCGCTGGATATGGGGAAGAGTTTGAAATAAGGAGAGAAATATCTGTAGATCGTAAGTACAATGAAAACGATAGGACTACATATAATGTATACCATGTAAGAGTTAAAGATTGTAGAATATCAAGACAGTGTGATTTTGATATAAATAGGATTGATTATGGTTTGGCAAATAAGAAAGACAGCATGGATGATAATAATAATTTTATATCAGATTATTTCTATGCAGCTATCGAATTGGAATTAACTAAAGATATTAATGATAATGATGTGGATGATTATTATAATGTTTTCCAGACTTCATGGTTTATAGAAAGTTTGAATGACGATGGAACATTTGAACCTATTAAAAATGCAGGAACGGTTGGTTCAGATGCAGAAGCCAATAAAATTGGAAAAACAAATTTTAGTTTTGAAAAAGGAGAAACAAAAAATTTAATATTATATTGTATATTTACAGATGAAGAAGTTGAGAATGACATAATTGCATTGAATTTTCATCTAAGAAATTCACCATTTATAGGACCATTAGCAATCATACATGAACCAGAGACAAATTAGATAGGGCATTTTTATGAAATAGTTACCACTTGTGTCAAAAAACGACCGCTTGTGCATATGCTATTGAAATTAATAAATATAAAAGATACATTGAAGCAGACAGGTATTTATGTATCTAATTAAATTATAGGCTCTGATATAATTATCTGCTAGAAAAGAGGTTGTATATCAGGTAATGGATATACAATCTCTTACTTTGAAAAGGAAATATCATGAAAAAAAGAATAAAAAGTGCAGTAATAAGCATAGTTGTTATAGCAGTATTATTATTGTCAATTCTAATAGGTGTTAAGAATGGAACAATAGATAAGCTGACAAAAGAAATGCCAACACTTGAAACAAAACATGAACAGACAGATATACAAAATGAAAATCAAAACAATACAGGTAATGATTCTGCAAGAGAAGAAAACTTAAGTAAAAGAGATGTGGCGTATATAGGTCAGCAGTTTGAATTGAGGGATGATGATATAAGATATAAATATGATGAAAATAATCGGAAAACATATAATGTATTTTATATATCTGTTAGAACCGTTAATATTTCCAGAGAATGTAATTTTGATGTAAATAGAATAAGATTTGGACTAGACGATAAGAAAGATAGTATTGATGCAGATTATAATTTTATATCAGATTATTACTATGCAATGATAGAGTTAGAGGTTACTAAGGATATTAATGATAATGATATAATATTAGATAATGATAATGAATTCCATACATTATGGCATTCTGTAAAACTGAATGAAGATGGTACATATAATAAAATTGAAAATTATGAAAATGTTGGGACAAGTTCAGACAATACTCATGGAAATGTTCATCTTGAAAAGGGTGAAACTAAAACAATAACATTATACTATCTTATAACAGATGAAGAATTTGAGAATGAAACATTAGCAATAGATTTTTATATTGAGGGGTCACCATGCAAAGGAACATTAGCAATCATACATGAACCAGAGGCAAATTAGATAGAGCGTTTTTATGAAATAGTTACCACTTGTGCAAAAAAACGACCGCTTGTGCATGGGCTATTGAAATTGATAAATATAAAAGATACATTGAAGCAGACAGGTACTTATGTATCTGATTAAAATCTAAGGAGGATTTCTTTATGGATTTAAAGAAACTAACAGGAAAGCTGATGACAGTGGTCGCAGCAGGAGCAATGGTAATGTCAATTGGTGGAGGTGTAGTGTGGGCTAATAATTGCAAAGATGAGTATGCCCATATGTCATTTGATGAATCTGCGGGGGAGTATCTGGATTATACCAGAGGAAGAGACAAACAAGATACATCTTGTGGATACATAAAAGGTGTTTATTCATCAAATGATTATTCATTTAATGCAACACTTGTTGGCTCAGATGGTAATGATTCTCATAATTACTATGAAGATTTTGATCTGATTGATTATGATGTATTTCCAGGAGATGAGATATGGATGTATAACTATGTCAAAGAAAATGGATATGATGGAGCAGCAATAAAGTGTGAAAGTAATACAGGGGCTGAATATTCAGTTGGTTTTTTATGGAGTCCAGACAGTGTATAGAATCTGATATAATTATCTGCTAGAAAAGAGATTGTATATCAGATAACGGTATACAATCTCTTACTTGAAAGGGAGAAATATGAAGAAGAAAATAAAAAGTGCAGTAATAAGTATAGCAGTTATAGCAGTATTATTATTGTCAATTCTAATAGGGGTTAAGAATGGTACGCTTGATAAGCTGACAAAAGAAATGCCGACACTTGCAACAAGTCAGGAAGAGACAGAGAAGACTACAGTAAATGTTAAAAATGATTCTACAGAAAGTAAACCATATGAAGGAATAGAAATTGCTGGATATGGAGAAGAGTTCGATGTAAAATTGCATATTTTGACATCTGGTAAATATGATGAAAATGATAGAAGTACTTATAACATATTTCATGTAAGAGTTAATGATTGTAAAGTATCGAGACAGTGTGACTTTGATATAAATAGGATTGATTATGGATTAGAAAATAAGAAGGCTAGCATGGATAGTAATAATAACTTTATATCAGATTATTACTATGCAGCAGTAGAATTAGAAATAACTAAGGATGTTGATGATAACGAAACATCTGGTGTATATGATAATATTTTTCAGACTGTTTGGTATATAGAAAGTTTAAAAGATGATGGAACACATCCGCCTATTAAAAATGCAGGAACGGTTGGCTCTGATGCAGAAGCCAATCAAATGGGAAAAACATATTTCAGTTTTGAAAAAGGTGAAACAAAAAAATTAATATTATATTGTATATTTACAGACGAAGAGGTTGAAAATGACACAATTGCTTTGAGTTTTCATGATAGGACATCACCATATATAGGACCATTAGCAATCATACATGAACCGGGAGGAGAAAATGAATAAATTAATTAAAATAGAAATGGAAAGAGCATTTAAGAATAAGATGCTTATAATATCTGTAGTAATAGGATTAGTTATTGTTGGATTTAATATATGGAACGAGATTATTCCTGCAAGAAAAACATTAGATAAACTGCTTGAGATGGGAAAATACAGCGGTATACAGCTTCCGGGACTATATATGAAGTGGATGGGAGTAAGACCGGGGTCTTATGTATTTCTTTATTACTTTATTATGCCGCTGCTGACAGCATTGCCATATTCTATAAGTATATTGATGGATGTGAAGAAGCATTATGTTAATAATATATTTACAAGAATTGATAAAAAGAAGTATTACAAAGCGAAGCTTTTTGCCCAGTTTATAGTAGGTGGTTTTGTGGCAAGCTTTCCGCTTGTTATATCATTTGTTGTGACAGCTATGATTTTGCCAGCTTTTAAGCCAGAATCGGTCAGCTCACAGTTTAATTTCTCAAAACTGTCAGTTTTTGGAGATTTATTTTTTAAAGCACCGTTTGCAATGGCTGTTATAGTATTTTTATTTGCATTTGTGGGATTTGGACTTATTAACTGTATTGCATACATATTTGCAGACCTTGTAAATAACAGGTTTATGGTCGCACTTACACCATTCATGATGTATTTCTTTTATTATATTGTTTGTTCATCTATTGGAAGAGATGGCCCTATGGAATATCTGACAGCATCCAAACTGCGTTATTCTGAACTGAAATTTATGATAATTGATATGGTGATGTTAATAGTGCTGATAACAGTATCGTATTTTGTACGAAGCAGAAGAAAGGATGCAATCTGATATGAAGAAGAAAATATTAATAATAGCGTTAGTATGTATATTGGCGGGAGTGGCAGCGTTCTATATAGTTAAAGTCAATAATATGTATCCACAGGGAAGTGTCACTGAATATGAGATTAATGAACAGGTTGAACTTAGCGGATATTCGGCTTGTGTTAACAGCTATAAGGTTATGTCAATTGATGATTTTATGAATGAGTATGGAATTGATAAACGAAAAGACAGAAGTGATACACAGGATGAAATATACGTTATGGTTGCGCAATGTACTTTAGATATAACGGGAGAGATGAAAGGATTTCCTTATGCAGATATCAGACTGGCATCGGGAGCTTTCTCACAGGGAATATCTAATGATTATATAAGAGATATTAACAAAGATGTTAATTTTTCTAAGTTTGAGCAGGGGACAAGCATTACTGTAGATGTACCTTTCCTTATCCACAGCATATCATTTCCTCACAGCATAAATGCTGATAAGCTGAACAAAGAAGAATGGCAGTTGTATTTCTCAGTAACTCCGGGTAAGTATGTGAGATTGGGTAAATAATATGTGGAATGAATTAAGAAGAAGATATGTTAACAGGGAAATGCTGTTCTGGATTGCAGGAGCAGTTATTTCACAGGAAGTTCTGCTTACGGTTTTCTTAAGAACTTTACAGAGAAATGTGTCGGGAACACCGTGTGTATTAGATGTATTGACCTGTATGTCACAGAATTATGTGTTTCCGCTGATGATGATTATAGCAGCTGTCTGTAATCAGAGAATGATGAAATGCGACAGAGATCCAATGATAATTCTGAAATACAGTTCGAGAGCAGGAATATATCTGTGGCAGAGTATCTGTACGATAGTGTATTCGGCAGTGTTGTCATTAATATATGAACTGGCTGCAATTGCATATGCATCAACTAAGTTTGATGTGTTTTTTAACTGGAACAGTTATTCAAGTTATAAATTAATGAATCTGGATGTATTGCCGGCAGGTGAGGTAACAAGCATACAGGTAATGTTTGTTTACTGGATATTAATGGCTTTGATGATTGCGATAACATGTTTTATAGGAATTATATTTGAAATAATATTTTCGTCAGATGTTATATCAGGTGTGGCTGTTATTATATTTGCAGGAGTAGATATATTTATACCGCTTACCTACCATAAGCTGATTATATTCGGGGCTGCATGGTATAGTTCCGGAGAGTGCGCCAGAAAGCTTGGCATAGCTGCTTTAATTATGGCTGTTCTGATTATTGCAGGTCTTATTCTTCAAAGAAAGCGTGAGTATTATGAATATAAAAAAGAAGATGAGTAACAAAAGTATAAGAGGCGTTATATGGCATGATATTGCAAGAGGTTTCTATGCTGACAGATTCAGATATTTAATCGCTGTTCTTATGCTTGCCGGAGTGCTGATAATATTAGGAAATCATGAATTCGGAATGATGGATACGATATTCTTTATTCAGGGCGGTTATGATCCTGTTCTTATTATTAAGGAGGGAAAGATTGTATTTCCTTTTGTATGGATGCTGATTCAGTTTCTTGTTCCATTCATGATATACAGTTATTGCAATGATGACTGTGAAGGCGTAGGAATTGATTTTCTTATGAAATGCAGAAGCAGAAGGTTGTGGTGGAACAGTAAATGTCTGTGGAACTGCCTGACTGTGCTTTCTGTATATGCAATTCAGTATGCAACAGCATTTGTATATGGATTATGCAATGGAAACCTGAGTATGAAGATTAATTATGAGCTTTTTGAAAAGATTAGTAATAAATCTGTTCCGGATAATGCGGCAAACGTGTGGATTATAGTGTATATGCTTGTAATGCCGGTTGTTGTTTCTTTGGTAACAGCACTGGTTCAGATGACAATCTCCATGTTTACGAATCCGATGATTGGCATGCTCGCAGTTATGGCATGGAATGTTATGTCAGTATTTATAAACAATCCGCTTATGATAGGAAATAATTCGATGGTGGTAAGAAGCAGTGTGTATAATGCACAGAGAATACAGGTATGGCAGTCAGCTGCGGTATGCATTGTTGTGTATATTGTCGTGTATGTGGTTGGAATGATTGGATTTAATAAAAAAGATATTCTTGTGAGGGAGGATTAAAACATGTATATTAAAATAACAGATGTTAATAAAACGATTAAGAAAGCACCAATATTAAGGGATATCAATCTGGAATTTACAGGTGGAAAAGTATATGGATTAAGAGGAAAGAATGGTTCAGGAAAGACTATGCTTATGCGTGCAATATGCGGGCTTATTACTCCGGATTCGGGAATAATTGATATTAATGGAAAGATACTTGGAAAAGATATCTCATTTCCGGAAAGTATAGGCGTGTTAATTGAGAATCCTGCATTTATAGGTAATTATACAGGATTTAAGAATCTTAAGGTGCTGGCATCTATTCAGAACAGAATTGGTGATGAACAGATAAGAAAGGCACTTGAAGATATCGGACTTGATCCGGATGACAAGAGAACTTACAGAAAGTATTCTCTGGGAATGAAGCAGAAGTTAGGAATTGCGGCAGCAGTTATGGAAAATCCTGATATTATTATTCTTGACGAGCCGATTAATGCACTTGATGATGTCAGTGTTGAGAAGGTTCATGATATATTAGAAGAACAGAAGAAAAGAGGAGCGGTAATAATTATTGCATGCCACGATAAGGAAGAACTTGACCAGCTATCTGATGAGATTATAGAGATATCAGATGGCAGAATTATCAATAAAACCTGTTAGTAGTATCATTACATAGTACTGGCGTAATGTTACAAAAATGTAATGTTCCGTAATATTGAACAAACGACACCGGATTAGTTAAGTGGTAAAACATAATTAATCTATATGAAAGGAATTAATTATTATGGAAACAATACTTAAGATTGATAACATTGAAAAGTATTATGGAAACAAATCAAGTCTTACCAAAGCGATTGACAATATTTCGTTTGAGGTTGGAAAGGGAGAATTCGTTTCTATAATGGGAGCGAGCGGTTCAGGAAAGACGACGCTTCTTAACTGTATATCAACACTTGATAAGGTGACTACAGGTAAGATATATGTCGGGGACAATGATATTACCAAGTTAAAGGGCAATAAGCTTAACAAGTTCAGAAGAGAAGAGTTAGGCTTTATCTTTCAGGACTTTAATCTTCTTGATACATTAACAGCATTTGAAAATATTGCACTGGCGCTTTCTATACAGAATGTTCCGGCAAGGGAGATTGAATTAAGAGTAAGACAGACTGCAAGAGAGCTTGGCATTGAAGATGTATTAAACAAATATCCTTATCAGATGTCAGGCGGACAGAAGCAGAGAGTGGCAAGTGCAAGAGCCATTATTACTAATCCAAAGCTTATTCTTGCTGATGAGCCTACAGGAGCACTTGATTCAAGGTCATCAAGGATGTTGCTTGAGAGCTTTAATTTTCTTAATACTGAGCTTTTGGCAACAATTCTTATGGTAACACATGACGCATTTACAGCAAGCTACGCAGGCAGAGTGATATTTATCAAGGACGGTAAAATCTTCAATGAGATACACAAAGGTGAATCTACAAGAAAAGAATTTTTTGATAAAATCATTGATGTTGTGACATTGTTAGGAGGCGACCTTAATAATGCTCTTTAAGATATCTTTAAAGAACATCAGGAAGAGTTTAAAGGATTATACCGTCTATTTCTTCACTCTTATTCTTGGTGTTGCAATATTTTATGTGTTTAATGCAATTGACAGCCAGAGCGTTATGCTTGATGTAAGAGCAAATGTGATGGATATTATCAAGCTGATGAATGACATTCTTTCAGGAGTAAGCGTATTCGTATCGTGCATACTTGGATTTCTGATTATATATGCAAGCCGTTTTCTTATTAAAAGACGTAATAAGGAGTTTGGCATATATCTTACACTTGGAATGAGCAAGAGAAAGATTTCAGCGATTCTTTTCTTTGAGACACTGGTTATCGGCATTGTTTCACTTGTTGCAGGACTTGTTATTGGTACAATCCTTTCACAGTTTATGAGCGTGATTGTTGCTAATATGTTTGATGCTGATATGACTAAGTTTAAATTCATATTCTCAATGAAGGCATGCGTCAAGACTTTAATATATTTTGCAATTATGTATGTGTTAGTTATGATATTTAACACATTCAGTATCAGCAGATGTAAGCTTATTGATCTTCTCAATGCAGGTAAGAAAACTGAGAAGGTTACCATGAAGAACCCGGTTGTCTGCACAATAGTATTCGTCATAGGTGTTGGTATTCTTTCTTATGCATACTGGATGGTTACAAGGGGTGTTAGAACTTTAAATACTTTTGATAAAATAGGTATTCCTATTGCACTTGGATGTGTCGCTACATTTTTAATATTATGGTCTGTTTCAGGCTTTATGATAAGAATATTCACAAGTATTAAGAGTGTGTATTATAAAGGTGTGAACAGCTTTGTGTTAAGGCAGTTCTGCAGCAAGATTAACACTACTGTATTCTCGACAACTGTTATATGTATCATGCTTTTTATTACAATAAGCGTGCTTTCTGCAGCACTTTCAATGAAGGATTCGCTTTCAAAGGATCTGGACAGTATGTGTCCTGTTGATGTACAGCTTGCAAAATATTCATATGATGCGATGAGCGAGGCATATGCCACATCACAGGATATGAATGAAAAAGACAGGGAAATGCTGGAAGATTCCAAATTAAGTATAATAGAAACACTTAATAACAGTGGATTTGATGCGCAGAAGTATTTTAAGGATGTTGCAGAATATAATATATACAACACCGGATTGACAGTTAAAGATACATTAGGGGATATTAATACAGATGATTATCAGTTTATGGCAGATACTATTATGCCGGTAATGACTATTGGCGATTATAATTCTGTTGCAAGACTGTATGGTAATAGTACGTATGAACTTAATGGCGATGAATATATTATAGTGGCAGATTATAAGAACATGGTTATGATTAGAAATCAGGCATTAAAGAAAGGAATTACATTATCTGTCAATGGAAAAGAGTATAAACCAAGATATAATGAATGCAAGGATGGTTTTGTACAGATTGGCGTTCAGAATATGAATGATGGGATTCTTGTTGTGCCTGATAATGCGGTAAAACCACAGCAGGTACGCAATATGGGGCTTAGTGCTGACTATAGGGCAGACACTAAGGAAGAAAGATATTCTATTGAAACACAGTTAGACAATTTAATGAAAAATATATCATTTAAAAAGAGCTTCATTAGCTGGAATTCCAGAATTGAGCTGGCTGAAAGCAGTGTCGGGCTTGGAGCGTTAGTTACATTTATTGCCTTATATTTAGGAATTATATTCCTTATAAGCAGTGCGGCAATTCTTGCTTTGAGAGAATTGTCAGACAGTGCAGACAATAAGGAACGATATGGAATGTTAAGGAAGCTTGGGGTTGATGAGAGAATGATTGATATGGCGCTTTTTAAGCAGATTGGAATATTTTTTGCGTTTCCGCTGATTCTCGCACTTATTCATTCTGTGTTTGGAATTAAGTTTATTAACATAATTCTTGCAACTATGGGAATGAGTTCAATGGCAGCATCTATAGGGCTTACACTGGCATTCGTCGCAGTTATTTATGGAGGATATTTCCTTATAACTTATCTGTGCAGCAGAAGCATTATAAGACCTGTAAGATAAGTTTTTCATTATTTCATTGTTTTTTTAATATGTTTCTGTTATAATCTTCACATAGAAGTTGTTCGTGAACAACATGGAGGAATTTAATATGGAAACTAATATTTTGATAGAGAGTGGAACTAATGAGTTAGAGGTTCTTGAATTCACAATAGGAAATAATCATTATGGTATTAATGTTGCCAAGATTAAAGAGATTGTGCCATATAGTCCGGTTACACCGGTTCCGAATGCACATCCTAGTGTAGAAGGAATATTCATGCCAAGAGATTTAATGATAACAGTTGTAGACCTTGCTAAGGTTATTAAAAGTGCTCCTTCAGGAGATATTTCGAAGGATATGTTTATTATAACTAATTTCAACAAATTGAATGTCGCTTTTCATGTACATACAGTTGTTGGAATCCACAGAGTATCATGGGCTGATATTATTACTCCAGATACAACAATAAGTACTGCTGACAACGGAATTGCCACAGGAATTGTTAAGATTAACGGTCAGCTTATTATTATTCTTGACTTTGAGCGTATTGTATCAGATATAAGTCCGGAGACAGGTCTTAAGACTTCTGATATTCTCAAACTTGAAGGCAGACCAAGAAGTGAAGCACATATTGTCATAGCAGAGGATTCACCTCTTCTTATTAAGCTGATATCTGATTCACTTGTTAAATCAGGTTATGATAATCTTACATTATGTCATAATGGTCAGGAAGCATGGGATTTTATATCAGATGCCAAGGCAGGAAAAGTACCGCTTGATATAGACTGTGTTATCACTGATCTGGAGATGCCGCTTATGGATGGTCACAGACTTACAAAGCTTATTAAGTCTGATGACAAGTTAAAGAATATTCCGGTTGTTATATTCTCATCACTCATTAATGAACAGATGAGAGCAAAGGGAGAATCACTTGGTGCAGATGTCCAGTTGTCAAAGCCGGAAATCGGACTGCTTGTATCAGAAATCGATAAATTACTCAGATAATTTTCTTCATTTTACACTTCCTCTTATGGGACGCCGCCTGACATGGGCGGTGTCCTTTTTTGCGCGAGCAGCGATGAGAGAAGATATGGAAAGTTCACAGTTGTGCTTGCACAAACTGTGAACTTTATATAGATTCTCGAGGAGCGCCGCGACAATGCCAGAACATAGTTCTGGCATATCGCTGCTCGCGCAAAACAGGTAGCGATGACAACCATCTCAAAAGATGTTATAATCATATGGTTATGAAATGGAGGTACTTATGATTTATAATGATTTAATTGATGATATAAAGAGTGCTGATTATGTACTTTTTGGCTTGGGGAAAGAAATATATTCTTCTGATGATACAGAAATATATGACAATCTGAAAAAGCTGTTTGCATCTATGGAACATGTGAATTACTTTATTGTATCTACTGATAAAGCTGGTACAATCAGGAATTGTGGACTTAATGAAAGAAGAATTGTCTGTCCGGTCAATGAAAATAATGCTGAAGAAGAGGAGAAACAGTGGGATTTCTACAATAAATGGCTGTCATCCTCACTTGCAAAGAAGCTGGTTATTGTGGAACTGGGGGAAGATTTTTCTAACCCTAATGTTATAAGATGGCCATTTGAAAGAATTGTGATGATTAATCAGAAGGCTAAGATGTATCGTGTTCACAGTACATTTTACCAGATTCCTAAGGAAATCGGGGACAGGGCATGTGCTTTTGAGATGAATGGAGCACAGTTTATAAAAGAACTTGTAAAATGTTGTTAATAATCAATATTTATGATAATATTTTAGTATATTTTGATTGGATGGGAGGTAAGAATTTTGGCTGATAATGAACAGCAGGATGATTATCTTAGTAATATGCTTAATGCGCTGAATGAAAAGGAACAGGAGAGCCAGTCTTATAATGATCCAGAGACAATTGCAAGGCAGGCTAAAGAGAAGCTTGATGCTGAGAATGCTGTTAAAGAGGCTAATGAGCCGGAGCGTGAAGCTGATGCAGACGCTAAGTTAGAGGCGCTTCTTGATAATACTCCGCTAGAAGAGGCAGCGGAGGCAAAGTTGACATCAGATGATAATTCAGAACTTTCAGATGACGATATGAAAAGACTTATGAATATGAATCTTGATGATATTATTGATGATGTTAAGTCAGACAGTGCGTCTATAGATGATCTGTTTGGAAGTTCTCCTGATAAAGAAACAGAACATAATGAAAAAAGTGCTGATACTCAGGCACAGACGATTAGTGCAGATGATAAGAAAAAGTTAAAACCACAGAAAGAAGGCTTTTTCAAGAAGATTAAGAAAGTGTTCTTTGACAGTCTTGAGGATGATACAGAAACTGCAGAGAGTGCATCAGAAGCTGCAGAGAGTACATCAGAAGCTGTGGGAGAGAAAGAACGTATAGAAGAGAATGTAGTAAAAGATTCGTCTGATAAAGGAAAACTTCATCTGGAAATGAACCTAAAGATGAGAATGAGCAGATTATAGAAGATGTGTTCGGAAACAAGAGTACGCTTGATGAGTCACAGGTTCCTAAGAAAGGCTTTTGCAAGACTTAAGTACAGGCTTGAACAGATGAAAGCAAAGCACATTGAAGAGGATAAGGCTGAGGAAGAAGCCGAAAGACTTGAAGAAGAAGAAAAGCAGAAGAATAAGGAATTAAAGAAAGCTGGCAGAGAGAAGAAAGAGCAAAAGAAGCAGGCAGGAGAGGCTAAGAAAGCACAGAAGGCTAATAAACCTAAGAAGGTAAAGCCTAAGAAGGTAAAGAAACCGAAAGAACCACCTAAACCGCAGGATATTCTTAAGATAAAGCCTGTTTCAATTGTTATGCTTGTATTATTTGTAGCAGGTGTTTCGGTACTTATAAGTGTTTTAAGTTCAGGCTTTTATTATAACAACAGTGTTTCTCTGGCTAAAGATTATTACAGCAATGAGCAGTATGAGAAGGCTTATGATAAGTTAAGCGGAATAAAGCTTAATGGCAGTGATAAGACTCTTTATGAGCAGGCTTCAACAATTATGTATGTTCAGAAACAATATGATTCATATGAGAATTATATGAAACTTAACATGAAGACAGAAGCACTTGACAGCCTTATTAAGGGAGTGAACAGATATAATAGTCTTCGTCCGCAGGCACAGGAGTTAGGCATTGATAATAAGTTTACTGCTGTATATAAGCAGATAGTATTGGCTTTACAGGATACATTTAAGATATCTGAAACAGAAGCAATAGGATTATCATCAATGTCAGATACAGATTTTACTAATTATTATTACAGAATAGAAGAATACGGAAAGGCAGTACAATGATAGCAATTATCGATTATGACGCAGGTAACTTAAAGAGTGTTGAAAAGGCTCTGGTATCATTAGGAGAGGAGGTTTTAGTCTCAAGAGATTCAAGTGAAATCTTACAGGCTGATAAGGTTATTCTTCCGGGAGTTGGTTCATTTGGTGATGCAATGAACAATCTTGATAAGTTCGGACTTGTTGATACTATTAAGAAAGTGACAGGTAATGGAACCCCATTCCTTGGAATATGTTTGGGATTACAGCTTTATTTAAGGAAAGTGATGAGACTCCGGGGCGGAGGGACTTGATATTCTTCCGGGAAAGATATTAAAGATTCCTGCTAAGGATGGTTTCAAGATTCCGCATATGGGATGGAATTCTCTTGATATTAAGCCTGAAGCGAGACTTTTAAGGGACTTGAAGGTAATCCATATGTATTTTGTACATTCTTATTATCTTAAGGCAGCAGATGAGGGAATTGTGGCAGCAACTACGGAGTATACTACACATATTCATGCTTCGGTTGAAAGCGGCAATGTGTTTGCATGCCAGTTCCATCCTGAAAAGAGCAGTGATGTCGGACTTAAGATATTAAAGAATTTTGCGTCATTATAATTGCTAAAAGGAGTTGCTGATGTTTACTAAAGAATTATACCATGCCTTGACTGCAAGGATGGAAGAGTTGTCAAAGGAACTAATTTTGTTGATTTAAGAGATGCAGGGGATCCTGTAGAGGTTGCATCAATGTACGATAAATCAGGTGCAGACGAACTTGTATTTCTTGATATTACAGCTTCAAGTGATGGAAGAAACACAACTGTTGATCTTGTAAGAAGAGTGGCAGAAAGAGTGTTTATTCCGTTTACTGTAGGCGGTGGAATACGAAGCACAGATGATTTTAAGGTACTTTTAAGAGAAGGGGCTGATAAGATATCAATTAATTCGGCGGCTATTATGAATCCGCAGCTTATATCTGATGCGGCTGATAAGTTTGGAAGCCAGTGTGTTGTAGTTGCAATTGACGCAAAGAGGAATAGTGATGGTCATTGGAGCATATATAAGAATGGCGGAAGAGTTGATATGCATATGGATGCTGTAGAATGGGCTATGAAGGCAGAAAAGCTCGGTGCAGGAGAGATTCTTCTTACAAGTATGGATTGTGATGGAACGAAAGCCGGATATGATATTGAGCTTACTAATACAATTGCGTCAAATGTATCAATACCTGTAATTGCTTCAGGCGGTGCAGGCAGTAAAGAACATTTTCTTGATGCATTTACTAAGGGAAAAGCAGATACTTGCAGCTTCACTATTCCATTATAAGGAGCTTGATATTATGGAGCTTAAGAAATACCTTGCAGATAATGGTATTCCTATGCGTATGTAGGAGGATATGGATATGTCGATGATAGATAATGACTGGCTTCCTGCTATTAAGGAGGAATATTCCAAGCCATATTACAAGGAATTATTTACGTTTGTTAAGGATGAATACAGCAAATATGTTGTATATCCTCCGGCAGATGATATATTTAATGCATTTCATTTTACGCCACTTAGTAAGGTTAAGGTACTGATACTTGGTCAGGATCCTTATCATAATGTACATCAGGCACACGGACTGTCTTTTCGGTACTTCCGGAGAGGAAGCACCGCCTTCACTTAAGAATATATATAAAGAACTGCATGATGACTGTGGATGTTATATTCCTAATAACGGATATCTTAAGAAATGGGCCGACCAGGGAGTGCTTCTGCTTAACACAGTGCTTACTGTAAGAGCACATCAGGCTAATTCACATCAGGGACACGGCTGGGAGCAGTTTACGGATGCAGTTATTAATGCTGTCAATATGCAGGACAGACCTATTGTGTATATGCTGTGGGTTCGCCTGCACAGAGAAAGGCATCAATGCTTAATAATCCGAAACATCTTATTCTTAAAGCACCACATCCGAGTCCGTTATCTGCGTACAGAGGCTTTTTTGGCGCAGACATTTCAGCCAGTGCAATGAATTTTTAAAGGCTAATGGGGTAGAACCGATTGACTGGCAGATTGAGAATATATAATACACTTGATTTTTAACAAATATTATGTATTATCAATTTTGTTTATTATTAAATTAAATAGGAGATAGTATGTTAAAAAGTATTTGTATATTTTTCTTATTTCTATGGTTCCACTTATTGAGCTTAGAGGTGCAATTCCTGTATCACAGGGATTCCAATTACCATTGTTACAGTCATATATTGTGTGCGTAATAGGTAATATGCTTCCTGTACCGGTTATTTACCTTTTGCAAGAAAGGTTCTTGAGTGGGGAAAGGATAAGAAATATATTGGAAAGTTCTTTACTTTCTGTATTGAAAAAGGACACAAGGGTGGAGAGAAGCTTAAGGAGAAGGCTGGAAGAGGTCTTTTGTAGCATTATTACTTTTGTTGGAATTCCGCTTCCGGGAACAGGTGCATGGACGGGAACACTTGCGCAAGTTTTCTTGATATGGGATTTAAGAAGAGTGTAATAGCAGTTTTGTTAGGAGTTTTACTTGCAGGAGTGATTATGGGAATCGCAAGTGCGGGAGTATTTACAGCAATCTTTAGTTTTGCATAAGATTATTAATTAGCTTGAAATCCAGTATTTAAGCGCTTTTGAAGATTTTGAAATATTTTTGAAAATTTTTAAAAAATTCAAAAAGTGCTTGACGGATTATGATAATTGAGTTAAGATATCATTGTTGCTGCGGTACACAACTGCAAGACAACACAGGTTATGGCTTGTTGGTCAAGAGGCTAAGACGCCGCCCTCTCACGGCGGAATCAGGGTTCGATTCCCCTACAAGCTACTATATGTGATACGGAAAGAGTGGGCAGAGATGTCCACTCTTTCGTTCATATATAAGAAAACTGAATATTTTAGAAAGGGTGAGTACTGCATGGGAAAAGAGAAAGCTATGAAGCTAAGACAACAGAACTTATACAGCCGGTTGTTGAAGCTAACGGCGTGGAACTTTTGATGTTGACTACGTGAAAGAAGGCAGTGACTGGTATCTGCGTGTCTACATTGACAAAGAAGGCGGAGTTACTATTGATGACTGCCAGAATGTGAGCAGAGCTTTCAATGAGATACTGGACAGGAGAATTACATTGATGACCAGTATATATTTGAGGTGAGTTCTCCGGGTCTTACAAGACCTCTTAAGAAAGAGAAGGATTATGAAAAGAGTATTGGCAGAATGATTGAGATTAAATTATTCAGTCCTGTTGATAAATCTAAGGAATATTCCGGGTTCTTAAGGAATATGATAAAGATACGGTAACAATCAGTATTGATGATGTAACTAAAACATTTGACAGAAGCAATCTGGCTATGATCAGATGGGCATTTGTGGATGAAGTATAATATATTTTGGAGGAAATTAAAAGCAATGAATAAGGAATTAATTATGGCACTTGATGCTCTTGAGAAGGAGAATGGAATCGATAAAGAGATTATGTTTGCAGCTATCGAGAAATCTCTTATGGATGAGTACAAGGCTGAGTTTGATAAGGCTGATAATGGTCGTGTTGAGTTAGACAGAAGAACAGGCGATTTCCACATTTATTCTGACAGAACTGTTGTTGAGGAAGTTATTGTTCCAGAGAACAGAGAGAATAAGAAAGAAAAATATGTATCAGGTACTGATATTGCATTAGAAGATGCCAGAAAGATTAAGCCTGACTGCCAGCTTGGTGATGTTATTACTGTTGAAGTAAAGTCTGAGGAGTTCTCAAGAAAGGCGCCAAGAATGCTAAGAATACTATTGTGCAGACTATCAGAGAGCAGGAAAAGAATGCTCTTTATAATGAGTATCATTCTAAGGAGAAGGAACTTATTACAGGTATTGTGCAGAGAGTTGCTGACAATGGTGATCTTACAATTGATCTTGGAAGACTCCAGACAGTTCTTAAGGCTGATGACAAGTTCAAGGATAAGAAGTTTGCACCAGGCGACAGAATTAAGTTATATGTTGTTGATGTAATTAACAGAGAAAAGGGTGGCCCTGTTGTAAGAGTTTCAAGAAAGTCACAGGAGCTTGTTAAGAAGCTTTTGAAGAAGAAGTTACAGAGATTAAAGACGGCGTTGTTGAAATCATGGGTATTGCAAGAGAAGCTGGCTCAAGAACTAAGATGGCAGTAAGAGCTAATGTTGCAAATGTAGATCCTGTAGGTGCATGTGTTGGTATTAATGGTGCAAGAGTTAAAGCTATTGTTAATGAGCTTGGTAATGAGCAGATAGATATCATTGAGTGGGACAGCAATTCAGCACAGCTTATTGTTAACGCATTAAGCCCTGCAAAGGTTGTTTCAGCAGTAGCTGATGATGAAGAGAAGAAGGCTAAGATTGTTGTTTCTGAGCAGCTTTCTTTAGCAATCGGTAAGCAGGGACAGAATGTAAGACTTGCTGCAAAGCTTACAGGATATGGAATTGATATTAAGAGCGAGGCTGAACCTGAAGAACATACAGAAGAAGAAAACTTAGAAGAAGAGTATGTTGAACCATCTGAAATAAGCCTTGATGAAGAATAATTATTAGGAGTGATGCATAGTGGCTACAGTAAAGAAGATTCCACAAAGACAGTGTATTGGCCGGTCAGATGAAGGATAAGAAGGACTTAATCCGTATTCTGAAGACACAGGATGAATCAATTGTTATAGATGCTACAGGCAGGAAGAATGGCAGAGGGGCTTATATATGTGCGAATGAAGACTGCCTGTCTAAAGCATTTAAGAATAAGGGACTTGAAAGGTCATTTAAGATGGCAGTAGATTCTGCTGTCTATGATGAGTTAGCAAAGGAGCTGAATAATATTGGAAAATAAACAGAAAATCCTTAATATGATTGGACTTGCGCAGAAAGCCGGAAAGGTTGCAAGCGGAGAGTTTTCAACAGAGAAGGCTGTTAAAACCGGAAAGGCATACACAGTTATTGTTGCAGATGATTCTTCAGATAATACTAAGAAAATGTTTACAAATATGTGTACTTATTACAAGGTTCCGATACATTTTTAGTGACAAGGTGAGTGTTGGCCACGCGATAGGAAAGGAATTCCGCGCATCACTGGCAGTCCTTGATGAAGGATTTGCAAAGACCATAGAAAAATATTTTGAACAGGGTTTAGAATAACAGCAGTGCTGTTATTTGGAAAAGAGGTTAAATGGCAAATATGAGAGTACATGAATTGGCAAAAGAATTAAATATAACATCTAAGGATATTACTGATATGCTTAGCAACAGCGAGAAGACTTATAAGTCTGTAAGCGGACTTACAGATGCAGAAATTTCAAGTGTGAGAAAGAAGTTTGCTCCTGCACCTAAGGCTGAGAATAAGCCGGCAGCACAGCCAGCAAAGCAGTCACAGCCTGTAAAGAATGATAACAGGGACAACAGACAGCAGAATCAGACTCCAAAGCACCACAGCAGGGAACACAGAATAAGTCTGGTAATGCTGATGATAAGAAGCATATCTCACAGGTATATTTCCCACAGAACAGTTCAAGGGATAAGAATTCTAGAAGAGATAATAATAACAGAGACGGACAGCGCGATAACAACGGCGGCTACAGAAATAATGACCGTAATAATGGCGGTTATAGAAATAATGACCGTGATAATAACGGCGGTTATAGAAACAACGACCGAGGTAATAACGGTTACAGAAATAATGACCGTAATAATAACGGTGGTTATGGCAACCGTGATAACAACGGTGGCTACAGGAATAACGACCGTAATAACAATGGCGGCTACGGTAACCGTGATAATAATGGTTACAGAAATAATGACCGTAACAATGGCGGCTATAGAAACAATGACCGCAACAACAATGGCGGTTATGGCAACCGTGATAATAATGGCGGTTACAGAAATAATGACCGTAATAACAATGGTGGTTATGGTAATCGTGATAATAATGGCGGTTATAGAAACAATGACCGCAACAATAACGGCGGTTTCAGAAATGACAGAAACGGACAGTCTGGAAATGGCGGCTTCAGAAAGGATAATGACCAGAACCGTGGAGGATTTAACGGAGGTCAGAGAAGAAATAATGACAGAAGAGATTCTGCACCTAAGGAAGAGTTTGATTTTCAGCTAAGCCAGATTCAAGAAGACATGATTCAAGAATAGACAGCAAGAAGAATGACAGAAAGAGAGATAATGAGGCTAAGGAAAATCTTAAGTTCGCTAACAGCAGATTTGATAAGAAGCCTATGACAAAGCCTGAGAAGAAGGAAAAGGAAGAAGAGACAATCAAGCAGCTTGTTCTTCCAGATACTCTTACTATCAAGGAACTTGCAGATAAGATGAAGGTAGCTCCTGCAGACTTGTTAAGAAGTTGTTCTTACAGGGTAAGGTTGTTACTATTAACGAAGAGATAGATTACGATGCAGAAGAGATTGCTCTCGAGTTCAACTGTATATGTGAGCATGAAGAGAAGGTTGATGTTATTGCAGAACTCTTAAGGAAGATGAAGAACCAGAGGATAAGCTTGTTCCAAGACCACCAGTTGTCTGCGTTATGGGACACGTTGATCATGGTAAGACTTCATTACTTGATGCAATCAGAGAAACTCATGTGACAGCTAAGGAGTCAGGCGGAATCACACAGAAGATAGGTGCTTACCAGGTAAATGTAAATGGTAATCTTATTACATTCCTTGATACTCCGGGTCATGAAGCATTTACAGCTATGAGAATGCGTGGTGCTCAGGCTACAGATATTGCTATTCTTGTTGTAGCTGCAGATGATGGTGTAATGCCACAGACAATTGAAGCTATTAACCATGCAAAGGCGCAGGTGTTGAGATTATTGTTGCTGTCAATAAGATTGATAAGCCTAATGCTAATATCGAGAAGGTTAAGCAGGAGCTTACTGAGTATGGTCTTATTGCAGAAGACTGGGGCGGTTCTACTACATTTGTTCCAGTATCAGCACATACTAAGCAGGGTATTGATGAGCTTCTTGATATGATTCTTCTTACAGCAGAGGTTAATGAACTTAAGGCTAACCCTGACAGAAAGGCAAGAGGTATTGTTATTGAGGCTGAGCTTGATAAGGGACGTGGTCCTGTAGCATCTATCCTTGTACAGAAGGGTACTCTTCATGTGGGAGATGCTGTATCAGCAGGTTCTTGCTATGGTAAGATAAGAGCCATGATTGATGATAAGGGTAACAGAGTAAAGGTTGCCGGACCATCTACTCCAGTTGAGATTCTTGGTCTTAATGATGTTCCTAATGCAGGTGAAATCATTATGGCTGCTGATTCAGAGAAGGAAGCAAGAAGTACAGCAGAGACATTTATCAGCGAGGGAAGAAAGAAGCTTCTTGATGATACTAAGCATAAGGTATCTCTTGATGCACTCTTTGAACAGATTCAGGCTGGTAATATGAAGGAACTTAATATTATCATCAAGGCTGATGTACAGGGTTCTGTTGAGGCTGTTAAGTCAAGTCTTGTAAGACTTTCTAATGATGAGGTTGTTGTTAAGGTAATTCATGGTGGTGTTGGTAATGTTAATGAATCCGATGTAGTACTTGCATCAGCTTCTAATGCTATCATCATTGCATTTAACGTTAAGCCTGATAATCAGGCAAGAATTGTTGCAGAGAGGGAAAAGGTCGATTTAAGACTTTACAGCGTTATCTACAATGCTATTGAAGATGTTGAGGCAGCCCTTAAGGGTATGCTTGAGCCTATCTATGAAGAAAAGATTATCGGTCATGCAAGAATCATGCAGATATTCAAGGCTTCAGGAGTTGGTAATATTGCCGGCTGTATCGTTGAAGAGGGAAGAATTACAAGAGATTCTGTTGTCCGTATAACAAGAGGAAGTGAGAAGGTTTATGAAGGACCTATCGCATCTCTTAAGCATTTCAAGGATGAGGTTAAGGAAATCAAGGCAGGTACTGAGTGTGGTATGGTATTTGAAAAGTTCAATGATATCCAGCCAGAGGATATGATTGAAGCACATATCATGGTTGAAGTGCCAAGATAGGATTTAGTTTTATTTGGAGAATATATGCGTAAAAATAGTGTAAAGAATACCCGTATTAACGGCGAGGTATTGAAAGAATTAAGTAATATAATCAGAAGCGAGATTAAAGACCCTAGAATCAACCCTATGACTTCGGTTGTAGCGGTTGAGGTCGCTCCTGACCTTAAGACATGTAAGGCATATATAAGTGTTCTTGGTGATGAAAAATCACAGAAAGATACGATTACAGGTCTTAAGAGTGCAGAAGGATATATAAGAAGACAGCTTGCAAGAACTGTCAATTTAAGAAATACTCCTGAAATAAGATTCATTCTTGATCAGTCAATTGAGTATGGTATTAATATGTCTAAGCTTATTGATGAAGTTACAGAACATGATAATAAGATGCACGTTGAGGTTGAAGACGAGACAGAATAAAGAGGTTAGTCATGAATATTATTGAAGAAATCGGACATGCAAAGGTTATAGGTATCACAGGACATATCCGTCCTGATGGTGACTGTGTTGGTTCAACATTAGGTTTATATAATTATATCAGGAAGAATCTTCCTGAGTGCGAGGTTACTGTTTATCTTGAAAAGCCGTCAGATGAATTTAATTATCTATCTGGTATTAATGATATTAAGCATGAGGCCGAGGATAAGCATTTTGATTTATTCGTAGTACTTGACTGCAGTTCAATGGATAGAATTGAACCATTTATGAGTGCTTTGAAAATGCTGATAAGACTATCTGCATAGATCATCATATAAGCAATAATTCATTTGCTGATGTTAATTATGTAGAGCCACAGTCAAGTTCGGCATGTGAAGTTCTCTATACAACATTTGACGAGGATAAGGTCGATAAAAATGTTGCAGAGTGCATATATACAGGAATAATCCATGATACAGGTGTGTTTAAGTACAGCTGTACATCAAGAAGGACAATGGATATAGCTGGAAAGATGATGGAGATGGGAATTGATTATTCTGACATTATCGATAACAGCTTTTATAAGAAGAGTTATATCCAGAACCAGATTCTTGGAAGAGCTTTGCTTGAAAGTGTGTTGTTTTATGATGGCAGATGTATATTTTCAAGTGTATCTATTGAAGAAATGAATTTCTATGGTGTCACTGGCAAAGAACTTGGTGGAATTATTGAGCAGTTACGCTTAACAGACGGAGTTGAAGTGGCTATATTCCTTTATGAAACAGATAAGGACGAATACAAAGTAAGTCTTCGTTCAAAGAAAATGATTGATGTTGCAAGAATTGCCACAGCATTTGGCGGTGGAGGACATGTGAGGGCAGCAGGATTCTCTGCTAAGGGCAATGTCCACAGTATCGTTAATAAGATTGGCGAAATGATTGAGCAGCAGTATAATGAGGATAATGCATGAATGGTGTTTTAAATGTATATAAGGAGCAGGGATTTACATCTCATGATGTAGTTGCAAAGCTTCGTGGAATACTTAAAACTAAAAAAATTGGTCACACAGGCACGCTTGACCCTGATGCGGTCGGGGTGCTTCCTGTGTGCATCGGTAAGGCTACAAAGCTGTGTGACCTTATAACTGACTGGGGAAAGACTTATGAGGCTGTAATGCTTCTTGGCACAACGACAGATACTCTTGATATATCAGGGAAAATTGTTGCCCAGTCAGAGGTTAATGTGAGTGAAGTGGATGTCCTTAAAGCATGTAATGAATTCATAGGTGAGTATGAACAGATACCGCCTATGTATTCAGCTTTAAAGCATAATGGACAGAAGCTTTATGAGCTTGCAAGAAAAGGTATTGAGATTGAAAGAAAACCAAGAACTGTCCATATTAATACATTAAGGGTGAATGATATCAATCTTTCAGATAAACAGAAAACAGTTACTATTACTGTTGACTGCTCAAAGGGAACTTATATCAGGTCATTATGTGATGATATAGGTAAGAAGCTTGGGTGTGGCGCATGTATGATGAAGCTTACAAGAACGCGTGTAGGTGAATTCATGCTTGATGATACACTTACACTTAACCAGATATCGGCTCTTGTGTTAAAGGGTGAAATAGAAGACAGGATAACTGGCATAGATAAGATATTCAGTGATTATCAGGAGATAACATTCGCAGAAGAATACAGCCGGTATCTTCACAATGGCAATAAGCTGTCAAGAGAACAGATACCTGCAGATGCTGCAATCAGTGATAATGAGAAATACAGAGTGTACGATTCTGATAAATGCTTTATCGGTGTATATGAATTTCGAGATGAAGTGCTTTATCCGGTTAAGATATTTTACGAAGACAACAAGTAAAGGGGCGTGATCATCTTTGGAATACATTCATGGAACAGATGATTTTCAATTAAATAAGAAAAGTGCAGTTACATTAGGAAAGTTCGATGGAATTCATACAGGACATCAGAAGCTTATTGAGATTGTAAGGAAGAAAGCGGATGAGGAGAATCTGCTTGCAGTTTTGTTTACATTTGACAGCCTGCCGCTTTCAATATGTCCACAGAAGTATCAGCATTTTATATCTACAAGCAGTGAAAGACGCAGACTGTGTGAGAATTTTGGTATAGATGTTGAGATTGAATATCCGTTTACAGATGAATTCATGCATATGGAACCTGAAGATTTTATATGCAGGATTCTTATTGATAAGCTGCATGCAAAGTATGTTGTTGTAGGTACTGATTACCGTTTTGGAAAAGACAGGGCAGGTGATGCAGCAATGCTTGTGGAAGCAGGAAAAGAACTTGGTTTTACAACTATTATTGTTGAAAAGGAAAAATATCAGGATAAGGAAATCAGCAGTACATATATAAGAGAAGAATTAAAGGTTGGCCATATGGAAACGGTAAATGTTCTTCTTAACAGACCGTTTAATGTTACAGGTGTGGTTTCGATAGGAAACCAGCTTGGACGGAAGCTTGATTTCCCTACTATTAACATATATCCGACGGAGTATAAGCTCCTGCCACCTAATGGAGTATATGCTACCCAGACGACTATAGATGGTGAAAAATTCTACGGGGTTACTAACTTAGGAACTAAGCCTACAGTAAGTGATGCACCGGAGATAAGTGTTGAGACATTTCTTTTTGATTTTGACAAGGATGTGTATGGCAAGAAGGTTGATGTTGAATTCATACATTTTATAAGACCAGAGATGAAGTTTGAAGATGTAGAAGGGTTGAAGAGACAGATTGCGGCAGATTCGGATTTTGCAAGAAATATGTTTCTTATTGGATAATTAATACTTGCAAAGGTTTAATGCCTGTGTTACAATAATCAAGTATGAGCCGTCACCCAGCTATAGGACACTCCGACCTGAAGCTTAGTGGCAGGAGATTAATATTTAGGAGGATTTAGACATGATATCTAAGGAAAAGAAAGCAGAAATCATTGCTACTTATGGAAGAAAGCCAGGAGACACAGGTTCTCCAGAAGTTCAGGTAGCTATCTTAACAGAAAGAATCGCTGAGTTAACAGAACATCTTAAGGTTAACCAGAAGGATCACCACTCTAGAAGAGGTCTTCTTAAGATGGTTGGTAAGAGAAGAGCTTTACTTGCATATCTTAAGGATACAGATATTGAATCTTACAGAAATCTTATTGAGCGTTTAGGCTTAAGAAAGTAATTAATCAGGGCGGAGTGTATAACTCCGCCCTATTGCGTTGTTAATGGCAGAAGGGATACCCCGAGACCACTGAAATGTATATCATGGCGGTAGTTTATGGTGTGTTTTTCAGTTGTTTCGGACCTTCTGTTAAATATATATTTTTTATGGAAGGAGTTCATATGTTTAAACAGTATGAAATGGAACTCGCCGGAAGAACTTTAAGAGTTGATATCGGCAGAGTGTGTGCACAGGCTAACGGTGCTGCATTAATGCATTATGGTGATACTGTTGTTCTTTCAACAGCAACAGCATCTAAAGAACCAAGAGAAGGAATTGATTTCTTCCCATTAAGCGTTGAATATGAAGAGAAGATGTATGCCGCAGGAAAGATTCCTGGTGGATTTAACAAGAGAGAAGGTAAGGCATCTGAGAATGCTATCCTTACATCAAGAGTTATCGACAGACCTATGAGACCATTATTCCCTAAGGACTATCGTAATGATGTTACTCTTAATAACATGGTTATGTCAGTTGATGAGAATTGCAGACCAGAATTACTTGCTATGATTGGTTCTGCTATTGCAACGTCTATTTCTGATATTCCATTTGACGGTCCATGTGCTACAACACAGATTGGTATGATTGATGGAGAATTTATCGTTAACCCATCTCAGGCACAGTGGCAGGATGGAGATCTTCAGCTTACAGTTGCTTCAACTAAGCAGAAGGTTATCATGATTGAAGCAGGAGCTAATGAGATTCCAGAAGACAAGATGATTGAGGCTATATATAAGGCTCATGATATCAACCAGACAATCATTGCATTTATTGATAAGATTGTTGCTGAGGTTGGCAAGGAAAAGCATTCTTATGTAAGCTGTGCTGTTCCTGCAGAGATGTTTGAGGCTATGAAGCAGGTTGTATCTCCAGAAGAGATGGAAGTTGCTGTATTCACAGATGACAAGCAGACAAGAGAGAAGAATATTGATGCTGTAACTGAGAAGATGAAGGAAGCATTTGAAGATAATGAGGAATGGCTTGCAGTTCTTGGAGAAGCTGTTTACCAGTACCAGAAGAAGACTGTTCGTAAGATGATCTTAAAGGATCACAAGAGACCGGACGGTAGAGCTATTAACCAGATCAGACCACTTGCAGCTGAGGTTGATATCATTCCTAGAGTTCATGGTTCTGCAATGTTTACAAGAGGACAGACACAGATCTGTGATGTTGTTACTCTTGCACCTTTATCAGAGGCACAGAAGGTTGATGGTCTTGATGAAAATGTAACTACTAAGAGATACATACATCACTATAATTTCCCTTCATACTCTGTAGGTGAGACTAAGCCATCAAGAGGACCAGGACGTCGTGAAATCGGACATGGAGCATTAGCTGAGAAGGCACTTGTTCCTGTTCTTCCATCAGAGGAAGAGTTCCCATATGCAATCCGTGCCGTTTCTGAGACATTTGAATCTAATGGTTCTACATCAATGGCTTCAACATGTGCATCTTGTATGTCACTTATGGCAGCAGGTGTTCCTATTAAGAGAATGGTAGCCGGTATTTCATGTGGTCTTGTTACAGGCGAGACAGATGATGATTATATTGTACTTACTGATATCCAGGGACTTGAAGATTTCTTCGGAGATATGGATTTCAAGGTAACAGGTACAACAGAAGGTATTACAGCTATACAGATGGATATTAAGATTCACGGTCTTACAAGACCAATCGTTGAAGAGGCTATAAGAAGAACAAGAGAAGCAAGACTTTTCATCATGGATACATGTATGAAGCCTGCTATTGCTGAGCCTAGAAAGACTGTTGGTGAGTATGCGCCTAAGATTATCCAGACATCTATTGACCCTGCTAAGATTGGCGAAGTAGTTGGACAGCGTGGTAAGACAATCAACGCAATCATTGATGAGTGCGGTGTCAAGATTGATATTACTGATGATGGATTCGTTTCTGTATGTGGTGTTGAGCAGGCAGGAATGGATAAGGCTATGAAGTATATCAAGACTATTGTAGAAGACTTCGAAGAAGGCAAGATATATGAAGGTAAGGTTGTAAGCATTAAGGAATTCGGTGCATTCGTAGAGTTTGCTCCTGGCAAGGAAGGAATGGTTCACATTTCTAAGATTTCTAATGAGAGAATCAACCATGTTGAAGATGTTCTTACACTTGGCGATCATGTAAAGTGCAAGTGTATGGGTAAGGATAAGATGGGAAGAATCAGCTTCTCTATCAAGGATGCAATTTAATTAATATGAGAGCATATTAATTAAATACGGGTTTGAACAGATTGTATCTGTTCAAACCCGGCAATATAGAAGCATGAGTTATATTTGGTTATAGAAAAGAGGATACGATTATGGTAGATCAGAATTGTGCATATTGTGTAGAGGGTGACCTCGTAGCTAAGTTTGGTATTAAGATATGTGAGCTTGAGACATCAAAGGTATATCTGTTCAAGGAGCAGAGTCATCCTGGAAGATGTATCGTAGCACATAAGAAGCATGTTGGTGATATGAACGAGTTAACTGCAGAAGAGAGAGCTGCTTACTTTGAGGATGTTGCAAGAGTAGCAAGAGCTATCATGGCTGCTTTCCACCCAGATAAGGTTAACTATGGTGCATATGGTGATACAGGTCATCACCTTCATTTTCATCTCTGCCCTAAGTATAAGGACGAGTTCGAATGGGGTGGCGTATTCCTTATGAACCCAGATAAGAAGTATCTTACAGATGCTGAATATGCAGAGATGATTGAGAAGATTAAAGAACATTTACAGTAATAATTGGAAATGAGGTATTTTTATGTCAGGACATTCAAAATTTGCGAATATCGCGCATAAGAAGGCAGCCAATGATGCAGCTAAGGGTAAAATCTTTACAAGACTTGGTAAGGAGCTTATGATAGCTGTTAAAGAAGGCGGTCCGGATGTTAATAATAACAGTAAGTTAAGACAGGTTGTTGCTAAGTGTAAAGCAGCTAATATGCCTAATGATACAATTGACAGAGCTATTAAGAAGGCTGCAAGTAATGATATGTCTAACTACGAATCAGTTACATATGAAGGATATGGTCCTAACGGAACAGCTATTATCGTAGAGGCTCTTACTGATAACAGAAACAGAGCTGCTTCTAATATCCGTAGTGCTTTCACTAAGGGTGGCGGTAATGTTGGTACTCCGGGATGTGTATCATTCATGTTTGACAACAAGGGACAGATGATTGTAGACAAGGAAGAATATACCGGAGATGCTGATGAGCTTATGATGTTAGCTCTTGATGCTGGAGCAGATGACTTCAATGAAGAAGATGATTGCTATGAAATCCTTACTTCACCAGAGGAGTTTGATGCTGTTAATCAGGCATTAGCTGATGCCGGAGTAACATTTGCTTCAGCAGAGGTTACTATGATTCCACAGACAACTGTAGACCTTACATCAGAGGATGACATTAAGAAGATGAACAGAATCTTAGGACTCTTAGATGAAGATGATGATGTTCAGAATGTATATCATAACTGGAATGAACCAGAAGAAGATGAAGAATAATTAATTATGAAAGAAGATTCTCATGCGAGTTTGGTATGAGAGTCTTTTTTTATTGCTGTAAATGTGTTATCATTATATCATTAATTGCGTGTAATGGAGAAAAACTATGCTTTTACAGGAGATGACCGAGGATAATAACCTGATAATTGAATTAAGCATGAATGGACAGAAATATGAGTTTCCATCTAAGGTTATCAGAAAAGTTAATCAGGGCGTATTGGTTGAGCCAATAAGAATTAATGGTAAGATATTAAGCTTTAATTCTTCAGGTGGCGGTATTATGGTAAGTGTATATATGATAAGGGACAGTAAGCCACCAATGTTATGGAAGGGCGTTGCGGTTAATTCAATAAGAGAAGATAATGGAACATTTTATAAGATTACAGCTAATGGAGAAGGCTTTGAAGTTAACAGACGAGGGGCTTTCAGGCTGTTTATAGGTATCTCCGGTGTTGCACAGTTAGGAACTAACCGTAAGGCAGTTGATGTTATTGTTAAAGATGTGAGTGAGAGTGGATTCTCTTTTGTTGGCACGGAGGATATGGACAATGTCATTAATATGCCGGTAAGACTTGTGTTTGCTGACTTTAATCAGAATTACAGCCTTATGGGAATTATTGTGAGGAAGGTTGTTATCGGTGAGAACAAGATAGTATACGGATGCAGGTTAGGCGTGCGTAATGCTAACCTTGAACAGTATATAAGTCAGAAGCAGAGACAGATGTTATCAATGAACCGTGGCAATTCTGCATTTCAGAATAAGGAGATGCTGGAGAAGGCTCTTAAAGAACCGGGCAGGGCAGACAGGACAACACAGGAAGACGAACCGGATGATAAGAATTATAAGAAAAAGCAGATTAAGAATGACGGAACATATAAAGAAAGAGATATTAATAAAGTTGGTAAAACTGAACGAAGAGATATATTCAGAGATACACTTGAAAGAAAGAAGGTATGATTATGAAACCTACTTTAAGGCAGATTGAGGAAAGAGAAAAGCAGAAAAAGGAAAAGCGCCAGATTGATACGCTGATTAAATATGACCGTGCCAAGATATGTCCAAAGTGTGGGGAACTTATGCGTTATGCATTTGGAGAAGTGTTTAAGTGTGACAACTGTGGAGCAGAGGAACTGACATCTTTTGGCAAGGTGAGAAAATATATAGAAGACCATGGCCCTTCTAATGCAGCTAATATATCAGATGGAACAGGGGTTCCTGTATCAACAATTAACAGATATCTGCGAGAGGGAAGAATAGAGATTCCTGACGGTTCAGACAGTTATATCAAATGTGAGGACTGTGGAGCAGAGATAAGATACGGAAGATATTGTCCGGCATGTGCAGCAAAGCATAACAAAGGTCAGAATGTCGGTATATTTAATTCTGAAGCAGGAGAAGTTCCAAAGCATAAGAGAGATGCATATGGTAAGATGCATACTCTTGATGTAATGGAAAAGACAAGGAATAAAAGATAAGAACAATATAATAATGAAAGAACAGTAACAGCCCGTTGGTTAAGAGATTAACCAGCGGGCTTTTTCTATAGATACATATAATAAGGATAAATAAGGAGAATAAAATGAAGAAAATGTTTATTACAGAGAGAAGCATAGAAGAATAAAGGAAAATACTTATAAAGGAAGAAAAGGGCAGGATTACTGTTGAAAAGTATGTAAGAGATATGAAAAAGATTTATGAATATGCTAAGGGAAAATGTATCAGTAAGCAGCTCGTTATTGACTATAAATATTATATTGAAAGCACAGGGGATTATAAAATATCAAGTATTAATTCATTTCTTGCATCTGTTAATCATTATCTTGAAGTTATGAATTGTGCAGATATGAAAGTGAAGATGATAAAAGTACAGAAAAATATGTTTGTCTCAGAGAAACGCGAACTTACGAAAGGTGAATATGAATGTCTTATTGATACAGCTGCTTCAATGGGCAATGAGCAGCTTGCTCTTATTATCCAGACACTTGGGAGTATAGGAATAAGGATAAGTGAACTTAAATCAGTAACTTTGGAATCTGTAATCCAGGGCATGGCAGATATTCATAATAAAGGGAAATTAAGAAGAATATTATATCAGTCAGAATTAAGAAATGCACTCTTAAGATATGCGGAGAGACATGAAATAGTGCAGGGCAGTATATTCATAACAAGAACCGGAAGCCCTTTAAACAGGTGCAACATCTGGAAAATGTTGAAGCAGTTAAGTGTGTCAGCAGGAATAGACCAATCGAAAGTATTCCCACGTAATATGAGACATCTGTTTGCCAGAAGCTTCTACAATATTAAAAAGGACATAGCCCGTCTTGCAGACGTGCTTGGTCACAGCAGTATTGAGACAAACCCGTATATATGTGAAAACATCAGGGAAGAACATACAAGGCTGCTAGACAGCATGAAGATGGTTGTAAAAGTGATTATATAATTAAAAGTGGTGAATAGAAAATATTTTAGAAAAGTACAACATAATAAATATTATGTTGTAAATGAATTTTCTGGATATATTAGCTGGTGTAAACAGACTTATTTACTGTGTTTTATAAAAATCAGACAAGATAATAGAAAATGTTTACAATTGATTTTCGACAATTCAATTGTAAATTCGATAAAATTAGATACAACAACTGTTGTATTTTTATTTTAATTGTGGTAAAGTACATGAGATGGTTTGTAATATTTACAACATAATATTTATTATGTTGCAGATAGTGCGCCATTATATCCAAAGTCAATCAGTTCTGGTAGGAGGATGTATGTGGTATGTAGTAATGGCTGGAAAAGGCAGAGAGAAGATTGCCATCGAAAATGCAGGAATGCATTGAGTACAGATCTGCAGTCAATATTTTGCGCCTACATATCAGTATCTTAAAAGATATTCAGGAAAGTGGAATCTTGAAGAAGACTGGTTGTTTCCAGGTTATGTGTTTATCGAAAGTAATTTACCCAATGAACTGGAAAAACAGCTTAAGAGAATACCAACTACGGTTGTTCCTGTGCGTATTGGAGGAGGCTTTAATCCTATATATGAAGAAGAAAGAGCAATCCTTAAGATGCTGATAGATGAAAACAACTGCATCAGAATGTCATGCGGAATAATTGTAGATAACAGGCTTATAGTCGAAAAAGGTCCACTTAACAACTGCCAGACCTATATAACTCGAATCGACAGACACAAGCGAATCGCTGAACTTGGAATTGAACTTTGGAAAGAACCACGCAGTATAAAGGCAGGGCTGGAAGTAAGAGCAAAATTAACCGCCAGTGAGTATGATGCGGGAAGGATAGCGTGAATTTATATAAGCATTATGAGGAGAAATTATGAAAGCAGTTATATTAGCAGGAGGATTCGGAACAAGAATTTCTGAGGAATCACATTTAAAACCAAAGCCAATGATAGAAATAGGTGAGATGCCTATTTTATGGCATATCATGAAATTGTATTCATATTACGGAGTAAATGAATTTGTAATATGTGCTGGATATAAGCAACATGTTATTAAAGAGTGGTTTGCAGATTATTTCCTTCATACATCTGATATTACATTTGATTTTACAAATGGTAATAACATTATTGTGCATAAACAGCATGCAGAACCATGGAAAGTTACTGTTGTAGACACTGGATTAAATACTATGACAGGTGGAAGAGTTAAAAGAATAAAAAATATGTTGAGAATGAGACATTCTATCTTACATATGGTGATGCTGTTTCAGATGTAAATATTAATAAGCTGTTAGAATTTCATAAAAGCCATGGGAAGATATGTACATTAACATCAGTTAGTATTGCTCAGCAAAAGGCGTATTAGATATTGATTCTGATAATAATATTACAGCATTTAGAGAAAAAGAAGATACAGATGGTGCAGTTATAAATGGCGGATATATGGTGTGCAATCCGGAAATATTTGAATATTTGAAGGATGATACGACAGTATTTGAACAAGAGCCTATGAAGAACCTGGCAAGTAAAGGAGAATTAAAAGGTTTCTATCATGATGGCTTTTGGCAGTGTATGGATACCAAGAGAGAAAAAGATATGCTGGAAAATTTGTGGGAGATAGGAAATGCTCCATGGAAAGTGTGGGATAAGTAATAGTGAGTATGGATTTTATAAAGGGAAAAGAGTATTAATAACAGGTCATACGGGATTTAAAGGGCATGGCTTTGCCAGATGTTAATTAATGCAGGAGCAGAAGTAACAGGTTATGCATTAAATCCGCCTACAAAACCTTCACTTTTTGAAATTGCTAATATAAGCGGAAAAATGAATTCTGTTATTGGAGATATAAGAGATTTATCAAAATTAAAAGAAACATTTATAAAAACACAGCCGGAAATAGTTTTCATTTAGCAGACAGCCAATAGTCAGAGAGAGTTATAAGAATCCTGTTTATACATATGAGACAAATGTTATGGGAACAGTGAATATATGTGAATGTGTTAGAACAAGTGATTCAGTAAAGTCATTTTAAATGTAACAACAGATAAGGTTTATCTTAATAAAGAATGGGAATGGGGATACCGTGAAAATGAGGAATTAGATGGATATGACCCTTATTCTAATTCAAAGTCGTGTTCGGAATTGGTTACACATTCATATATTAATTCATTTTTAAAAATATGAATATAGCAGTATCAACTGCAAGAGCTGGAAATGTTATTGGTGGAGGAGACTTTGCAAGTGACAGAATTATACCAGATTGTATAAGAGCCTATTAAACATGAAGATATTGTAGTGAGAAATCCATTTTCAACAAGACCATATCAGCATGTTTTAGAACCAATATATGCATATTTGATGATAGCACAGAAACAATATGAAGATATAAAGTATGCAGGATATTACAATGTCGGACCAGATGACAGGGATTGTTTTCAGACAGGAGCATTGGTTGATTTATTTGTTAAACATTGGGGAGAAGGCATGAAGTGGATTGATAAATATGATGGCGGTCCACATGAAGCTAATTTCCTGAAATTAGATTGTTCTAAATTGAAAAACATTTGGCTGGCGCCACATTGGGATTTGAATATAGCAATTGAAAAGGTTGTTGAATGGAGTAAATGCTGGCTGACTAATGGAGATATCGAAAATGTATGAATAAACAGATTGAAGAATTTATGAAAGTTGGTAAATAGATGAGCAATATAATGAATGTAACATATCACAGCAGTGATCTTTTGCCCCGGTACTGGCAACGTCCATGGCTTCTTTATTTGAAAATAATAAAAGCTTTGATGAAATACATGTATACATATTTGAAAATCCATTGTCAGATGAAAATAAAGATAAATTGAATCAATTGGCAGGTAAATATAATAGAACACTTCATTTTATTCCTATGCCAGATGTTAATAAAGTAGAAAATCTTGGTTTAAAGGATGTAAGAGCAGGATGGTTTTCAATTCATATATGAAATTATATTTGGATGACTTACTTCCAGATGATGTTGAAAGGATTTTGTATCTTGATAGTGACATATTAGTAACTGATGATTTAACTGAACTTTGGAATATAGATTTGAAAGGTCATTGTGCAGCTGGTGTAATAGATTGTCTTGGAGAAAAATATTATGAGTTATTAGGGTTAAATAAAGATGCATTTTACTGTAACAGCGGTATGATTCTTGAAGATTTGAAAGCATGGAAACAAAACGGATAGGTGACAAGGTAAGGAAATATTGTGAGGAAAATGGCGGATATGTATTTTCATGGAACAGACAGCATTCAATGCACTTTACAGGGAGATATCCTTATTCTTAATCCTAAATACAATATGTATAGCATGATGGAAATATTAACATATGATGAAGTTATGAAATTAAGACATGTTAAAAGATACTATCAAAGAAATGAAATAGAAGAAGCTGTGAAAAATCCAGCAATAGTACATTTGACTAATTCATTCTTGATTACAAATAGAGCATGGTATGCAAACTCTAATCATCCAAGAAAGGCATTGTATGAAAAATATAAAATGCTGACACCATGGAAGGATGAACCTGGATTTAAAGATACAAGAAAAGAAAAGATAAAATAGTACAGTTTTTGTTAATCATCTTCCTAAAAGATTGTATTAGTTATTGCCTCAAAATTATACAACAATTATAGAGTTAAGAAGATTAAAAGAACAATTATAGATGCACAATCAAAGAATATCATAGAAACGGAGTAATTAAGAGTGAGTAAAAATATTCAAATTCTAGATTGTACGCTTAGAGATGGCGGACTTGGATTAGAAGATGCTGAAAAGAATGATTTATCTCATGTGAGATTCTCGGAAAATGATTCTAGAATGACAGCCGGTTATTTAGCTGATTCAGCTATTGATATTATAGAATTGGGGTCAATAGAAATTACAAGTGATGATAGAACAGGATTCTGTATATATCAAAATATTGAGGATGTTTCAAAACAAATGCCCTTAAAGAAAAACAGAATCAGATGTTTGCAGCATTATATAGGGGACCAGATACTCCTATTGAGGATATTCCGGAATGGAATTCTTCATTATGTGAAGCAGTAAGAGTGATTATAAGATATTCCGAACTGCAGAAGTCTTTAGATTTTTGTGCACCTTATCAACTAAAGGATATAAAGTATTTGTACAACCAATGCTTACAATGAGATATACAAAGAAGAAATTAAATTGTTGATTGAAAAATCAAATGAGATGAATGCGTATGCCTTATATTTTGTTGATAGCTATGGCTATATGGAAAATAAAGATGTAGTTGATTTATATAATGTATATGATGAGGGATTAAAGCCACAGATTAAAATAGGATTCCATGCACACAATAATATGAATCTTGCATTTAGTAATGTTCAGACTTTTATAGATATGAATTCTGCAAGAGATATAATAATTGATTCATGTGTTATGGGGATGGGGCAGGGGCTGGAAATCTCCAAACTGAATTGATAATAGGATATCTTAACAAGGTAGATAATAAGTACAATTTTTCAGAGGTATTAAATGCATGTGAAATAATTGAAAAATACTATACTGATGCTTTATGGGGATACTCTGTTACACGTTTATTACCAGCATTACATAGAACAGCATATAAATATTCTATTGCATTGAGAAATAAATATAAAAATCATATGCAGAAATAAATGAGATATTATCACACATGCCAGAAGATTTAAGACAAAGATATACAACTGATAATGTAGAAAAATTGATTAAAATAGCAGAATTTTAGGTTGGAAATAATATGAATGTTGCAGAATACTTAGTAAAAACTTAAGAATAATGGGGTAAATCATGCGTTTGGAATTCCAGGCGGAGTAATAATAGATTTTTATATGCATTAGATAAGGAAGATGGTATATATCCTCATTTAAGTTATCATGAGCAGTGTTCTGCTTTTGAGGCGAATGGATATTCACAGGCAGAGCATGGATTAGCATGTGCATATGCAACAAGAGGACCGGATTTACTAACCTCGTAACAGGAATAGCAGATGCATATGCAGATTCTCTGCCCGTAGTATTTATTACAGCTCATGCTGGAAATGCATCACAAAATAAGCAGCGTTTTGAACAAGAACAAGAAATGAACACTGTAGATATTGTAAAAATATAACTAAGTATGCAGTTGTAGTAGAGAATGAATATGAAGCAGAAAAGATAATAAATAAAGCATTTCAAGAGGCTTTATCAGGCAGAAAAGGTCCTGTGTTATTAGATTTTTGCTCATCTATATGGAAAAAGAAATTGATATAAGTGGACATATTAATGAATGTGAATTAAAAAAGATACGGTTAATTATGATTCTGTGTATGAGATGTTAAAAGAAGCTCATAAACCAGTTGTATTAATAGGAGATGGAATAAGGCAGGCAGGAGTTGAGATACAGCTTTCAAAAATTATCAATAAAACAAATATTCCGGTTTTGTCGAGTCGTGGTTCACAGGATTCTGGAAGATTGTTTGATAATTACTATGGATATATAGGAAGCCATGGATTAAGATACAGTAATTATATTTTTCAGAAGCTGATTTGGTAATTGCTTTGGGAAATAGAATGGCATTTCCATTAAATTCGGAAAGCTATAAAAAGCTTTAGAAAATAAAAAATAGTTAGAATTGAATGTGACAGCAGGGAAATTCAGAGGTCAATTTTAAATACATACACGATAAAAAATGATTTAAAAAGATTCGTTGAAGAATTCGATTTTAAAATTAATTGCAGCAGCAATTGGACAAATTTATGCTGCTTAGTAAAAAGAAACTTATGTATTGCGATTGTAATAGTACGGTTGATTTTTATGTCAGATTTTAAAGAGTATAAAGATTCTGATTTAGTAATGGATGTTGGAAATAATGAGTTTTGGGCATCAAAAGCATATGAATTAAGCGGAGTAAAAGCGAGAACATATTATTCAAAATCTTTGGGGCCTTAGGATGCAGTTTAGCAAAGAGCATAGGTGTTTTTATAAAAAAAAAGCATATTGTATGTGTAATTGGCGATCAGGGATTTCAGTTAAATATGCAGGAATTGCAGTTTATTTCGAGAGAGAAGATACCCGTTTTAATGCTCATAATAAATAATAGAATTTCAGGAATGATTAAAGATAGGGAAAAAGAGAAGGTTATGCAGTTCATACTACATATGATTCAGGGTATAGTTCCCTGATTTTAAGCTGATAGCAGCAGCTTATGATATTGGATATGTTAAAGCAGATTCATTTAATAACTTGAAGGATATACCAGATAATAATCCGTTTATAATTGATTTTGCGCTGATAGTCAATTGACATTAGAACCATCTTTACCAAGAGGTAGAAAAATGTATGATATGGTTCCTGAATTAGATAAATATATATTAGATGATATAAGACACTGATAGGAGAGAATAAAGATGAGTGCTTTTCAAATAAAACAGTTTTGATAACAGGTGCAACGGGATTAATGGGCAGTCATATTGCAAGTTTTCTTTAAAAGAAAATAACGTAAAATTGCTGCATTAAGCCGTAACAAAGAAAAGTTAGAACGTATATACAAAGAATATATCAAAGCTGGACGTGTCAAAATAATTGCTCAGGATGCTTCTAAGCCTATAAATGATGATATTGGATGCATTGATTATATTTTTCATGCTGCAAGTCCTATTTCAGGAGCGGTTATAAAAGAATCTCCTGTTGATGTTATTGAGCCGAATGTACTTGGAACAAAATATTTATTGGATTTTCTTAAAAATCAGGCTCAAAAACAGGGAAAAAGGAAGATTAATATTATTTTCATCAGCAACAGTATATGCAAATAATACATCTGAAAATATTACAGTAAAAGAAGATGAGACATCTATAGCAGACAGTTTAGATGCAGTAAATTCACCTTATTCAGAATCAAAGCGTTTTATAGAAGTGCTTGCTAAAGCTTACAGCAGGCAATATGGAATTGAAACGATTATTGCAAGATTTAGTTACATATACGGACCGGTTCCATATATGCCTAATACGGCATTTTATGAATTTATAAATAAAGCTGAACGAGGAGAAGATATAACATTAAATAATTCTGACATAGCAAGAAGAGACAACATCTATGTGGAAGATGCAGTAAGAGGTGTGGTATTGATTGCAGAAAAGGGAATTTCAGGTGAATCATATAATGTTTCTTCAAACGGAGATTTGGGTAATTTTAAAGCTGTGGATGAAATGGCACAAATTATTTCACATCAAATTAATGAAACTTTAAATTTTAAAACTCAGGTGAAATATTTATCAGAAAAATCTGAAAATAGAAAACCAGGAATATGCATGGATAATAATAAATTGAAGCAATTAGGCTGGAATATAGAGTATTCAATAGAGCAGGGGATTAAAGAAACTATTAATTATTATTTAAATAATTAGAAAGGATAACCAATGTTTTGGAACAAATTAATGGACCAGATGATTTGAAGAAAATCAATATCAAAAATCTTGATGAATTAGCAGAAGAAATAAGAAATGCATTAATTATAAAGATGAGTTCCTGCGGGGACATTTATCATCAAATCTTGGAGTTGTTGAGGCAACAATAGCACTGCATTATGTGTTTAATTCGCCTAAAGATAAATTTGTGTTTGATGTTTCACATCAGTGTTATACACATAAAATATTAACTGGCAGAAAAGAAGGATTTATTTGTCCAGAAAAATATCGTGAGTTTAATGGATATACTAATCCGCTAGAAAGTGAACATGATTTATTCAGGGTGGGACACACGGCAACATCAATAAGTTTGGCATGCGGGCTTGCAAAGGCAAGAGATTTGAATGGCGGAAAAGAAAATGTTATTGCCTTTATTGGAGATGGTTCATTAAGCGGTGGAGAAGCTTTGAAGGATTAGATTATGCCGGTTCAGATTTAAACAGCAATTTTATAATAGTGTTTAATGATAATCAGATGTCAATTGCAGAAGATCATGGCGGTATATATAAGAATCTGTATGAATTAAGAAAATCACATGGTAAATCAGAAAATAATTTATTCAAGGCATTCGGATATGAATATGTTTTGTTGAAAATGGAAATGATATACCACAGCTTATAGAAGCATTTAAAAGTGTAAAGGATATTGACAGACCGGTTGTTGTACATATATGCACTACTAAAGGAAAGGGATATAAATATTCTGAGAAGCATAAAGAGTCGACACATTGGGTAAGACCATTTGAAATATCTAGTGGGCAAGAAAAATCCATTTAATGGCGAACGCTATGACAGAATAGTAAGAGATTATCTTATTGAAAAATGAAAAGAGATTCTAAAGTTGTGACAATGATAGCAGCTGTACCGGATTCATTATCATTTTCAGAAGAATACAGACGTGAAGCTGGAAACAATTTATAGATGTTGGAATATGTGAGGAACATGCAATAAGTATGGCAAAGAGGTTTAGCAAAAACGGATGTAAACCTGTGTTTGTAACAATGTCTACATTTTATCAGAGAACCTATGACCAGATATCACAAGAGCTATGTATAAATAAATCTCCAGTAACGATGATTGTTGTAAATGCTTCTGTTTATGCAACTAATGATGTAACGCATATTGGAATATTTGATATTCCAATGATGTCAAATATTCCAGAGCTTGTATATCTTGCTCCAACAAATAAACAGGAATATCTGGCAATGATAGACTGGAGCCTTAATCAGAATTTGTATCCTGTTGCAATAAGAGCACCAAGAAATGGAGTGTTTGAGTCTGAATATGATGTTAAATCAAAATATGATGATTTAAACAAATATAAAGTAACTCAAGAAGGTTCGGATATTGCAGTTCTTGCTTTGGGTGATTTTTATCAGCTTGGTGAAAAATTATGCGGAGAAATTGCAGAAAAATTCAATTTACCAACACTCATTAATCCTATGTATATAACAGGTGTAGATACTGAATTACTTAATGACTTGAAGAAAAATCATAAACTGATTATTACATTAGAAGATGGAATACTTGATGGAGGCTTTGGAGAAAAAATGCGTTTCTACGGAGCGGATGATGTCAAGGTATTAAATTATGGATTAAAAAAGAATTCCTAGATAGATACAATGTAAATGAAGTGATGGAAAAGAACAGATTAAGAGTTGATTTAATACTTGAGGATATTGAAAGGATTATTAAATATTAAGAAAGGATATGTTGTGGTGCATGTACTACATACAAAGGTAAAAAATATATGAAGATTTTGGTTACAGGAGCAAATGGATATCTTGGACAAGGAATAGTAAAAGAAATCTTAAATAGTGGTCATGATGTTATTGCTGTAGATTTTAAAACAAATAATATCGATGATAGGGCAAAAAAATTGAATGCAATTTATTTGAGATTGAAAATCCATATGAATTTTTGATAAACCAGATATTTTATTACATTTAGCATGGAGAGATGGATTTTACATTACGCATCATCACATATTGAAGACTTGTTTAAGCATTATTTTTTATTAAATCTTTAATTGAATCAGGGATAAAGCAAGTTGCTGTTTTGGGCATGAGATTGGATTTTTGAGGGACCTATAAACGAGAATACTCCATGTAATCCAATAACTCCATATGGTATAGGGAAAAATGCTTTGAGAGAATTAACACAGATGTTATGTAAAAACAATGTTATATTTCAATGGTTAAGAGGATTTTATATCGTTGGAAATTTAGAATTTGGAAATTCTATATTTTCTAAGATTGTACTTGCCAATAAGGAAGGAAAAGAAGAATTTCCTTTTACAATGGGACAAAATCAATATGATTTTATAGATTATAATTGTTTTGTAAAACAAGTTGCCGCATCAATATGTCAAAGCAGAATAAATGGAATAATAAATATATGTTCTGGACATCCCGAAAAATTGGCTGATAGAGTTGAAAGATTTATAAAAGAAAATAACTTTAATATAAAACTAAAATATGGAGCATTTCCAGACAGACCATATGATTCTAAAGCTATTTGGGGAGATAATAGCAAAATTAACAAGATAATGGAAGAAAGCGAATAATTATGGAATCTATATTGAAAAGAAAATTTTATTTTAACATGGAGATCAGGAGAATATCCTGAATATATAAAGAATGAACTAGAAAAAAGGGGCAGATGTTGATATGTATTACTCTTCCCCAACAACAAATTTTTAAAACAAGATTTTTAGAAAAATATTCATTCTTAAAGAAAAATTATTTCGAAGGAATAATAAAAATGTAAAGGATAAAGAATATGATTATTTATTTGTTATAAATGTGCCATTTTCCAGAATATTTTATAAAAGAAATAAAGGAATTGCAAATTTGTAAAAGATATATTTTGTATTCATGGGATTCAATAAAGGTTTACCCTCAAGCAATAAATATGCATAAGTATTTTGATGAAATTTATAGCTTTGATTCTGACGATGTAAAAAATATAATTATATGAAATTTCTACCTCTTTTTTATTGCAAAGAAAAGCAGGGCTATAGTAAAGAAATAAAATATGATTTTTCATTTGTTGGTTTGCACATACTGAGAGATATAAGTTTATAAACAAAATAAAACAATTTGCATCTGAGAATAGTTATACATATTGTTTTAAATTATATTTGCCATCTTACATTCACTTTTGAGAGGTAAATATATTAAAAAATTTCCCAAATGCGAAAAACAGATTTTATATATAAACAGTTATCTATAACAGAAATGAGTGAAATTACTGATAAATCTAATATAATTGTAGATTTAGAGTTGAGTACACAAAGTGGATTGACTATGCGTACCATCGAAACACATGGTATGCATAAAAAATTAATAACCACAAATAAAATGTAAAAACTATGACTTTTATGATGAAAATAATATTTTAATAGTTGATAGAGTTAATCCAGTTATAACAAAACAATTTGTTGAAAGCGATTATAGAGAATTACCTAAAAGCTTGTATGAAAAATATTCATTGAAAAATTGGTTGCTACAAATATTCAGTGTTTAAAAGGGAAAAGTTATGATAAGTATTATTATGCCGATTTATAACGGAGAAAAGTTTTTGAGAAGTCAATACAAAATTTATTATCTCAACCTTATAAAGATATCGAATTGATTTTAGTAAATGATGGATCCAAAGATGACAGTTTAAGTATATGTAAAAAATATGAAAATAGAGATAACAGAGTAGTATTAATAGATAAACCTAATGGTGGAATATCTTCAAGTCGAAATTTAGGTATAGAAAAAGCAAGGGACAATGGATTTCTTTTATAGATCAAGATGATTTAATTGAAAAAGATATATATATAAATTTGGTTAAAAACATAACAGTTGACACTGACATGGTTATATCTGGTAAAATGACTTTTGTTATTAGATGAAAAGATAAAGTTATTAAAGAAGAAAATTTTGAGTATGAAAATGAGACCATAAAGTCTAGGGAAGAAATCATTAATTTGATTTGCAATATTAATGGAAAAGGTTCGCTTATGCATTTATGGAATTGTTTGTATAAAAAGAAATTATAAAAATAATAATCTGTCTTTTGATGAAAACTTTAAGTATGGACATGAAGATTCATTGTTTAATGTGAAATATGCAACCAAATGTAAAAATATTAAAGTGAATAGTGGTATTGTTTATAATTATTACCGAAGATATTCGGTTAGTACTTCATTAAAATCAAATACAGGATATTTAAAAGATTTTGCTGAATATTGTAAGAAATCAAGCGAATACATAATTACAGATTCTTTAGAAGAACAAAATATGATTTTTACATATTATATAAGATTAGGATTAAATCTTTTATGTCAATATCAATGTAATGAAAAGTTTTTTAAATGATTTAATTTGCATTTATAAATGCTCATCAGACAATTCTAAAAAAAAAATAATATTAAAAGGTATAGGCTTAAAGAAGTATTTATATTTAAAACTGATTGTATTCACTATTTCAAAAAAACAAGAAAGGCTTTCAAAGCTTTAATAAATTTACATAAATCTTAGTGGATGGTTTTATAAGTATATAATTTTTACAAGAAAGGAACGTATGAATTTTTATCATATAAAATAAGAATGAATGAAAAAATTTTAAATTGATTCGTAATGTATTAATAATCGGAATAGGAACTGTATTTTCTAAAATGATATCTTTATTATGACACCATTTTTCATCTTGGCTTTCTCCTAGTCAGTATGGTATATATGATTTAATTGCTACATATGTTTCTTTATGTGTTCCATTTGTTACATTACAATTAGATCAGGCTGTTTATAGATTTTCGATGGAAAGAAAAGAATGCGGGAATTATTATTATAAGAAAGTAATTCAGTTTATGATTCCGGTAGTTATTGTAGTTGCTTTGTAGTTTATTTTTAATGTATTTTAATGGATTTCAAAATGGAATAATACTGGGTTTTAATGTATTTTATTTCATTATCGTTTTATAGTGTATTTTCTGAGTATATAAGAGGAAAAATAAACTAATAGCATATTCTTTGCTGAGTATTACTACAGGGTTTTACTGATAATATTTAGTGTGATATTAGTTAAAAATTTATGTTAGGTGTTGCTGGATTATTAATATCTTTTGCACTTTCTTATGGTTTAACCTTCATTTTATTTCAGTTATATTTTAAACCTTTTAAAATAACTCAAAAGATAATAAAGATATTAAGTCTTTATTAAAATATTCAATCCGTTAATTCCTAACAATATATCATGGTGGATAACGAATGTTTCAGATAGAACAATTATTAATATAATTATAGGCAGTTATTATAATGGCATATATGCAATTTGTTGTAAAATTCCAACAATGTTATCAATAATATTTGGTGTGTTTAATTTATCTTTTCAACAGATTGCTATGGAAGAAACAGATATTCATAATCAAAAAATATTATAATGAATTAATAAAAAAGGTAGTTAAGATATTATTTTTAGGTAGTATAATAATCGTTTCTTTTACTCCTATTATATATAGATTATTTTTAAAAAACGATTATTGGAAAGGAATTGACTGTGTGCCAGTTTTGTTATGTGGGGCAGTTTATTTAAGTTTAGCTCAATATGTAGGGGATATATTACTGGTAAAAAAGAAAACATTATGGATTGGTGGATCTACAATTTGTGCAGCAATATGTAATGTTATAGTTAATATTATAATAATACCATATGCTGGAATTCTAGGGGCTTCAATAGCAACAATGTTTAGTTATTTTTTAATGTTTGTAATTAGATTATATTCAAATAAAAATTTTTTCTATTCGAAAAATCTGGTTTTATATATTATTAACTATACAGTAATATTTATTGTTTTTACAATATTAATTTTGAATTATAAATCAAATACATTAATAAATTGCCTTTTGGCAATTATATCAATATTATTTTTCTTTATATTAAACATTAAAGAGATGAAAAAGATAATTAGCAGGTTAAAAAGAAAGGATAGATAAATGAATGTTTTAATAGTGAATCAGCATTCGAATAATTTTGGAGATGATGCTGCTGGATGTGCGTTTGTTGATATTTTATTAACATTTTCAGAAGTTGATAAAATTGATATTATATATAATTCGAATAAAAAGATACCAGTCGAAAATGATAAAGTCAGACATCATTTAGACATTTCATTTGGGAAAGTAGGTCACAAAGATTTTATTAAATATTATCTTTTTGAAAGACCAATAAAAAAAGCTTCAAAAAATAGATTGATGCATGAATGGATTGAGTTAATTAAAAATTGTGATGTAGCAGTTATGTCGCCTTGCGGAGCTAATATAGGAATATATAAGGATTGGGCTTCTTTGATAAGAATTCTTATGGTAATTATAGAAAAAAAGAAGTTTATTTTTCAATATAATACTATAGGAAAGAGTGGGAATTTTTTGTTTGATAAAATTGCTGAATATATTTTAAAAAGATCATCAGTTTATGTAAGAGAAAAAAAATCTTTAGATTATCTTAAAACAATAGGCATAAATGCTCAATGGGGGCCAGATACTGCATTTGCATTAAAACCTATAAATGATGGTATAAGAAAAAATGTAGTTAGTTTTGTACCTTCCTCTTTTGATGGATGGCATCCAGAATTTAAAAAGAATCCGATAGATAAAAAAATTATAAATCTTGTTATTCCTGAGATTGCAAAATGGATGATTAATAATAATTTTAATTTGGAAATATTACCACATTTGAAAACTGAAGAGGAACATAAATTTAATTTGTTAATAAAAGATAAGCTGGTAGAATTAGGCGTAGAGAAAGTAATAATAAGAGAAGATATTAATGATGTATGGGAATATGATCAAGCTATTGGAACTAGTAGATTTTGTTTAGGATTAAGATATCATGCGATTGTCTTATCGGCTAAAAATTGCAGACCATTTATATCAATTTGTTATGAAAATAAGATGAGAGAAGTTTCTAACTATACCAATATGGGAAAATATTTAATAGACTTACATAAAATTGATACTAATAACAATATATATGACCTTATGGATGATTTAATAAAAAATGAAAATAAAATATCAGATAATTTACATAGTATAAATGAAGAATTACAGCCTAAATGTAAAATTCCATTTTGTGAATTTTTAGAAAACTATTAGAATGGAGATAGTAAAATGTTTTTATTTACACTATTGATAGTTGAAATATTTCTATATTTTATAGCTTATAAAATGAGTAATAATGATTTTATATCACCAACAAATTTTTCTATATTTATATTTATTTTTGCTACCATATTTGCAATAGCAGGTTCAAATATGTGGAATATAAATTTTTCATTTAATTCATTTACATATATATCATTGGGGTTGTTAATGATGGTAGTAGCTCAGGCGTTTTCCTTATTGATAAATAAAAATATAAAAAATGATGATTGTACGAAAAAGATAGGACAACATATAGGTAGAATTGATATAAAAGAATATAAGACTTTTATAGTCAATGTTGTTGTACTAGTATTAACTTTATTATATATGTATGATATTTTAAAGTCTGGTGCAAGTATTGGAAGCAATGGATTAGCAGCAATAGCTGCAGTTAAATATTCTGATTCGGTTCAAACGAATTCAATATTACGACAAGGTATTAAAGTTATAATGGCAGCTAGTTTTATTGAATGCTATGTTATATCAAGAAACATGGTTTTTGGATGGAAGAAAAAAGATGCTGTACATTTTATTCCCGTAATTTGTGCGATGATATGTTCATTATTTACAAGTGTAAGAACGGAGGCATTGAGAATTATATTTGCTTTTTTTTCATTGTACTATCTTAATTTAAAAGATAAAAATAAAAAATCAAGCATAGACATACATATAAAACTTTTTAAAAAATTTTTACCAATAATCATTGTACTTGCATTAGTATTTTCAGGTGTAAAGAATTTGGTTAAAAGTTCAGATTTACCAATTAATTCAGCATTTTCTACAATAGAATACATATCATATTATATTGGTTCACCTATTTTAGTGTTTGGTATTAAAGAAGTAAAAGGGTTTAATTTCTTTAAAAGAAAACTATTTGGTGAAATAACGCTAAATGCTTTTTGGCAGGATTTAGCAGGTATGGGATTTATATCTAAAGATTATATGCAAATACTTTCTACAAATGTTTATATTAGTAAATCAGATTCGGTTACAGCGAATGTAGATACAATATTTGGAGGATTGATGATTGATTTTGGTTTACTTGGAATGATGGTATTTATTTTGGGGTTATATTTTATTTTATCAAATATTTATTTAAGAAAAGTTAAAGGTAAACCTATTTTAAACAATGAATTATCGTATATTTTTTATGGCTTTTTATTTTACCTCCCAGCAATGTCTTACTATGCAAATTTATTTGGACAGTATATTTCAAAGTATTATATTATAACTGCAATTTTTATATATTGTTTTTATATATTTTATTTTAGAGCAGATTTAGAGAAGGGAATGCACATAAAGATAAAAAAAAGTAGTATTTCAATGTATCAATCAATGTAAAATGTATAAATTAAATGAATTATTATTAGTGAAAAAACTTTGAAATAGCAAGATTAAAAGTTATTAGAAGCACGGAATAAGCAGTTACTATAGGTGCAGTTATCATGAAAGAACGGAGCATTTTATTTAGAGTTGCTTAAGGTGGCACCATTTCTAAATGAATTGGTTGATCTTGGATTGGAGTGAATGAAACAGATATGGCATGAAGCGAAGCTACGTGGATGAGGCTAAGTCAATGCACCATCTACTTTGGAATATGCAAAGAAAAGCATAGGAATCAAGGAAGGATTGGATGCTAGCAGACAGGCTGATGGGTGTTTTGATAGCCTGCTGTTCAGGTAAGTATGACGGAGAGACCAAAATCAGTCACAGAGGACGTAGACGACTTAGATATTAATTGTTACAGCTGGCAAAGTCGGCAGTTTAAGCTCTGTACATGCAAACGACAACAGAAAATCTACTATAACAATTTGTACGATTTTAACGAATTGTACAACTATTACACACTTTTTGAAAGTTATAATTACCGAATTATCACTAATACAACCACCACAGCGTACCGTCTATCCGCAACAAGATATCTTCTGTTCGCTAAATGATACTGTTCACTTCATATGTAAGTATGATTAGATATAAATAAACATTTGTAATAATCTAAAGTATTAATATGATGAGCGGATTATTAGCTGGTGTTTGGCTTTGATTTAGAGTATTATTTAATAAATAATATGAAAGATAATGGTGGATACAAATGGATGAATACTCAAGAATTATAATTGAAGAATACTGCATGAAATATCCTAAAACCAAGAAAGCAGCACTTTTGTTAAAGCTGGTTAGGATGTCTTATGATGTTTGTTGTATACCAACGGATATGCAGATGATGCAGTTGTCACAATTGATTTCCAGAGAGAAAAAATGCTGATTTGCAGGAAGCATTGGAAGATTTATATGAATTTATGATTGGATATTAAGAGATAACCTAATACGACGAAAAAACAACAGATGACGATGCAAAGACTACAGAATACGACAAGTATATTTACACTTCTCTATATATATGATACTGTACATATATAAATGTGCATGTTTATTAATTAAGAGGAGGAAGTAACACTGGTGTTGTAAATGTATTATGGAGTTTAGTGAGAAGAAGGATTATTATGATGCAGCCATGCGTCAGATTAAAGGAGATTCATGGAGCCTGAGTGCATATGGATATCTTAAGAGTAATGAAGAATGGATTGGAAGATATGAGGATTTTCTAAAGGGAAGGAAGTCACTTCCGTTATTATATGATCCATTCTTTAAGAAGATATTTAATCCGGTTGAGAGAAGAGACAGGCTTTCAGAGCTGGTGAGTTGTCTGCTGGGGCAGAAGGTTACTGTTCTTGAAGTATTTCCTAATGAGGATTCACAGTTCCTTGGTGTGATGATTATTATGGATATGGTTGTGATGATGTCTGATGGAAGTATCGCTAATATTGAGATTCAGAAGATTTCTTATGATTTTCAGGCAGAGAGAATATCGTGTTACTCAGCAGACCTTGTGCTGCGCCAGTATAAGATGATTACTGGAAACCGTGAGATAGGAGGTGCTGGGAGCCTTAGGAGTTCGATGAATGGCTCGTCAAAACCTTCGTATAAGGATATGCGACCAGTTCATACTATTATTCTGTTTGAGAACAGTAGCAGCAGCCTTATCAGCGAGATTGATGAGGCATTATATTTTCATGTCGGCAAAACAAAGTTTAATACTGGAATTAAGATAAATCTTTTGCAGGATTTTGTACTGGTAAGCCTTGACACATTTAAGAAATACCGATATTCTGATATTAGAAAAGGGCGTACCGAGGTGACGGAATACGATTATGACAGAACGCAGTACAGTGAAAAGCAGGTAACCGAGAAGATGAAGCTTGACCGCTTAAAGTATCTGTCGCTATTTGTAGCCGAGACACCGGAGGAGATAGAGCAGTTGATAGAGATATTTCCTGACTTGGAATCAGTACGTCTGGATATTAATGAGTATTTGGAGAGACCAAAGGAGGTGCTCAGTATGTTTTCTGAAGCGTTGAGGATATTAGACAGGAATACGGCAGAGCTGATGGTTGACAGGATGAAGGATGAGATTGATGAACTGAAGGTGCAGGCAGAAGAAAATAGGGCACAGTTAGAAGAAAAAGACTCACAGTTAGAAGAAAATAGGGCACGTTTAGAAGAAAAGGATGCAGAAATAGACAGATTAAAGAAGCTGTTAGAGGAACAGAATAAGTAGTTATATATAATTATTATGGATGCAGTTATCATGATGTGTGGTGGCTGCATCTTTTGATCATTTAGTGGGCTTTTTGGCGGAGAAAACAAGTATGTGGGGTGAAAAAGACATACGAAACAGATGAAATTTGGAGATTTGGTAGGTTTTAAGAAGACTGACATTGAGAAAGCTTGAAAATGAAATGAAAAATATTCTGTTTGAGAACAGTAGCAGTCTTATAAGTAAAATTGATAAGTAATTATGACATCGCATAAAAAAGCAGTTACCACATTAATTGTGATAACTGCTTTTTCTCGTTAAGAATATGAATTAAAGATCAAATCCAAAGTATCTTACAGCATTGTTGTATGAGATACCTTCAACAATCTTCTTCAATGCCTTCTCATCTGCTGGGTATTCACCATTCTCTACCCATCCACCGATAAGCTCGCACATGATTCTTCTGAAGTACTCATGTCTTGTGTATGAGAGGAAGCTTCTTGAATCTGTAAGCATTCCGATGAAGTTACCAAGAAGACTTAAGTTAGCAAGGCTTGTCATCTGGTTAGTCATACCAACCTTATGATCGTTGAACCACCAAGCTGAACCCTGCTGAATCTTGCCAACAGCCTTAGAATCCTGGAAGCATCCGATAACTGTTCCGATAGCAGCGTTAACTGAAGGGTTAAGTGAGTAAATGATTGTCTTAGGAAGCTCATCTGTAGCATTAAGTGCGTTAAGGAACTGAGCCATCTCAGCAGAGCAGTCATATGTGTTGATGCAGTCAAATCCAGTATCTGGACCTAACTGGTCATAACGGAATCTGTTATTATCACGGATTGTACCATAATGTAACTGCATTACCCAGTTACGCTTGTTGTATTCTTTACCTACAGATACCATGAATGCTGTCTTGAACTTGTTCATCTCTTCTGTAGTGATAGCAGAACCAGAAAATCTCTTAGCAAAGATTGCTTCGATTTCTTCTTCTGTGTATGGCTTGTACATTACATACTCAAGAGCGTGATCAGATACTGAGCATCCCATAGAAGCAAAGAAATCCATACGGTTTCTAAGAGCATCTATTAATGAAGCGAATGAATTAACTTTAATTCCGCTTACATTAGATAATGTCTCAAGGTAATCAAGATATTCAGGCTTTTCGATGTTCATAGCCTTGTCAGGTCTCCATGCAGGAAGTACCTGTACGTCAAATGTCTTATCATCCTTAAGAACCTGATGCCACTCAAGTGAGTCAACAGGATCATCTGTTGTACAAACTAATGTAACATTTGACTGCTTGATAAGGTTACGAACTGACATAGAATCTTCCTGTAGCTTTGCATTACAGAGATTCCATACTTCCTCAGCTGTATCGCCGTTGAGAATACCGTTGTATCCGAAGTATCTCTGAAGTTCAAGGTGGCTCCAGTGATAAAGTGGGTTACCGATAGCCATCTCAAGAGTCTCAGCCCATTTCTGGAACTTCTCGCGGTCAGAAGCATCACCTGTGATGTACTTCTCATCAACACCGTTAGTTCTCATCTGACGCCACTTGTAATGATCGCCACCAAGCCATACCTGTGTGATGTTCTCGAACTTTCTGTCTTCAGCGATTTCCTTAGGGTTGATATGGCAGTGATAGTCAAGTATTGGCATCTTAGCTGCATAATCGTGGAATAAATGCTGAGCTGTTGGAGTTGAAAGTAAAAAGTCTTTGTCCATGAACTGTTTCATGATTCATAATCCTCCTGTGAATTAAAATATTGTTGTGTTGCGTTTTATTATATCAGCGGCGATGATACTGTGATTGTCAGCATCTTCACCGGATAAAACCTTCATTAGCACGCTTACCGCGCATGAGGATAGTTCCTCAACCTTACTGTCAATAGAGGTAAGCTCAGGTTCTGTACATAATGAAAGAACAGAGTTATTGTATCCAATAACCTCTAAATCCTCAGGAATTCTGATTCCGTGAGTATGTGCAAACTTGACAGCACCGGCAGCGATAGAGTCATCAGATGTCATAACGGCATCAAACTTCATACCTTTATCATATAGATATGTAAGATAATCCCTGGCATGAGAAATGTTCTTACCACACAGATGATGGAATTCATCCGGGAGAGTAATACCAGCTTCATTAATTGCTTTAAGATAGCCGTGGTACTTATTCATGCCACTGTATGAAGTACTCGTATATAAGTAAACTATATTACGATGTGAATTATTTATCAAGAGTTTTGTCGCATTGTATACAGCTTCTTCATCATTGCACATTACTGAATAAATGTTGGCAGCATCCAGATAGCCGTTGACCAACACTATGGGGACATCTTTAGCTGCATTAATAATGTAGTCGTTATTATGCTCACTGGTATTTTCTACAAACTGTGAACCTGCAAGAATAATTCCGTCAACTCTTTTACTCAAAAGAAGCTCGAGATAATTCTTCTTATTATTATAATCTTTACCAGTGCAGCAAAGAATAGAGTCGTAGTTGTATTTGCGAAGCTCCTGTTCAAGATAGTAAACAGCGTTGGCAAGGTATATATCAGATGAATCTATGCACATAATGCCAATTGTCTTCATAGTATTAAGACCTAATCCTCTTGCAAATACATTAGGAGTGTAGTCTAATTCTTTCATTGCATTAATAACTTTGTCTCTTGTCTTTTCAGAAACTCTGGTGTTGCCGTTAAGAACCCTTGAAACTGTTGCTATGGATACACCAGCTTTTTTAGAAACATCATATATATTAATATTCATGTGCGACCTCATCTCTTGACGAATGTAAATGTATCGCTTAACAAAAATTGATAAAAAATGAATAAATGTAAGCGCTTACATATTGATAAATGAATTATACAATGGTATTATTATAAAAACAAGTGTAATGTAAGAATTTTTTAAAAAGCAGAAAAATGTATTGACTTAGAGCATTTTTAAGTATATTTTATTTATGAAAGCGCTTACATGCACTTATTTACATACCATTTACTGGTTAATAATTAGGGACCGTTATCGTAAAACGGATTATTCCCAATGAAAAAAGGAGATTTAAGATGCAGAGATTAAACAAGAGTATTACACATGCAGTTGACAGACCTGTTAAGGTTATGCAGTTCGGTGAGGGTAACTTCCTTAGAGCATTCGTTGATTATATCTTCGATGTAACTAATGAGAAGACAGATTTCAACGGTGGTGTTGTTATCGTTAAGCCTATCGAGTTCGGTACACTTGAGAGATTCCATGACCAGGAATGCCAGTACACACTTCAGTTAAGAGGTTTTGTTGATGGAGAGCCTAAGGAAATCACACGTCAGATTACATCAGTAGTAGATGCAGTTGCAGCTATTGAGGATTATGACAAGTACATTGAGTATGGTACAAGCGAGACTCTTAGATTCATCGTTTCTAATACAACAGAGGCTGGTATCGTATTTGACGAGACAGATAACGATCCTAATGCACGTCCTCCTAAGACATACCCAGGAAAGCTTACACAGCTCCTTTACAAGAGATATCAGAAGTTCAACGGAGCAGCAGATAAGGGACTTATCTTACTTCCATGTGAGCTTATCGCTGATAATGGTATTGAATTAAAGAAGTGCATCATGAAGTTCATCGAGCTTTGGGGACTTGAAGATGGATTCAAGGATTGGGTTAACAATTACTGCTCATTCTGCCCAACACTCGTAGATAGAATTGTTCCAGGATATCCAAGAGAAGACGCAGCTAAGCTTTGCGAGGAATGGGGATATGAGGATCAGCTTATCGACAGAGCTGAAGTATTCGGTCTCTGGGTTGTAGAGAGTGATTCTAATCTTCCACTTGAGCAGCTTGAGAAGGAACTTCCATTCAAGGAAGCTGGACTTAATGTAGTATTTACTAAGGATCATCATCCATACAAGGAAAGAAAGGTAAGAATCCTTAACGGATCTCATACATCATTTGTATTAGCTTCATTCCTTGCTGGTAATGACAATGTAGAGAATTCTATGAAGGATCCTGTAATCAGAAAGTACATGGAAGAGACACTTTACAATGAAGTTATTCCTACACTTTCACTTTCTAAGGAAGATTGCGAAGAGTTTGCTAAGGCTGTTATTGACAGATTCCTTAACCCATTCGTAGATCATAGATTATTAAGCATTTCACTTAACTCAGTATCTAAGTGGGAAGCTAGATGTTTACCTTCATTCTTAGGATATGTTAACAAGTTTAACAAGCTTCCTAAGTACCTTACATTCTCTATCGCTGCACTTATGAGCTTCTATACATCACAGACAGAAGCTGAATTTAACGGCGGTATTGTATTAAAGGGTAACAGAAACGGTGAAGAGTACAACATCACAGATGACAAGGCTGTTCTTGATTTCTTCAGAGATAATTCAGGAAAGTCTGCTAAGGAATTCACACATGCTTACTTAAGCAATACTAAGTTCTTTGGTGGCGAGGATCTTTCTAAGGTTCTTAACCTTGAAGAAGTTATTACTGAGTACATCACAGATATCAGAGAAAGAGGTATGAGAGCAGTAGTTAATGATTTAGCTGACTAATTAATAGCTCTTTGAATGATTATAGAGCGGATGTTTTTATATTCATCCGCTCTTATTTAATATAATAATCAAATTGAATTGGAGGATATATGCAGGATTTTATCAAGATTAATAAAGATGATAATGTTGCTGTAGCATTAAAGCCTATTGCTAAAGGCACAACTCTTAATGTTGCAGGAATTGATGTGACAACTGTAGAAGATATTCCACAGGGACACAAGTTTGTAATTAAGGCTATCAAGAATGGTGATCCGGTTATCAAATATGGTTTCAGAATCGGATTTGCACAGGCTGATATTCCAGTTGGAGCATGGGTTCATACTCATAACTTAAAGACTGGTCTCGGTGAATTACTTGAATATACATATGAACCAGAGGGACATAAGGATGTTGAGCCTTCAGAGCCAGCTTATTTCGATGGATATATGAGAGAGAACGGAAAGGTTGGTGTCCGTAACGAAGTATGGATTGTTCCTACAGTTGGATGTGTTAACTCAATTGCAAGAGCAATTGAAACAACAGCAAGAGCTAACAAGCCAGAAGGAGTAGATGAAGTAGTTGCATTTACTCATCCATATGGATGTTCACAGACAACAGAGGATCAGGAGAATACAAGAAAGATTCTTGCTGATTTAATTAATCATCCTAATGCAGGTGCAGTACTTGTTCTTGGTCTTGGATGTGAGAACAGCCGTATAGAAGTTCTTAAGGACTATATTGGAGAGGTTAATCCTGACAGAGTTAAGTTCCTTCAGGTTCAGGATGTTGAGAATGAGCAGGAAGAAGCTGAGAAGCTTATGAATGAGCTTATGGCTTATGCTGCAACATTTAAGCGTGAAAAGGTTAATGCCAAGGAACTTATCATTGGTATGAAGTGTGGCGGTTCTGATGGATTATCAGGTATTACAGCTAACCCAACAGTTGGTCTTTTCTCAGATATGCTTGTATCTAAGGGTGGTACAACTATCCTCACAGAAGTTCCTGAGATGTTTGGTGCAGAGACAATTCTTATGAACAGATGTGCTAACAAGGAACTCTTCGAGAAGACAGTTCACCTTATTAATGACTTTAAGGAATACTTCATTAAGAATGGCCAGGAGATTTACGAGAATCCTTCTCCAGGAAACAAGGATGGCGGTATTACAACTCTTGAAGACAAGTCTTTAGGATGTACACAGAAGTCAGGAAGCTCATTAGTAAAGGGTGTTCTTGCATATGCAGAGCCAGTTAATACTAAGGGACTTAATCTTCTCAGCGCACCTGGTAATGACCTTGTTGCTGCTACAGCTTGTGCAGCTTCAGGTGCACAGATGGTTCTTTTCACAACTGGACGTGGAACACCATTTGCATCACCGGTTCCTACAGTTAAGATTGCAACTAACTCAAGACTTGCAGGAAATAAGGGTAACTGGATTGACTTTAATGCAGGAAGAATTGTTACAGATGATCTTCCACTTGAAGATGCAGCTAAGGAGCTCTTCCAGCTCGTATTAGATGTTGCTTCTGGTAAGAAGGTTAAGGCCGAGATAGCAGGATTCCATGATCTTGCAATCTTTAAGCAGGGTGTAACATTATAATTAATACAATAATATAAAAGATGGGGACTGTATGTGCAGTCCCCATTTTTTATATACAAGCCTGAAAATAGAATGTACCGTCTTTGGTAAAAAATGCATATATGCCGTTATATTTTTCTATTACTGAAATTATGCTGCGGACACCAATGCCATGGTCAGGTTCATCAGTAACAGGAATCTGGTTGTGGAATCGGGGTTCCTTAAAGTATGTATTGGCTATGTTGATGCATATTTTGTTATTTTTTTCAAACAACTTAATTGTTATAAGACGCTTATTGTCTTTTGAGACAGCGTTATCACACTGCTTTATACAGGAATTTATTGCATTTTCTAAAGCATTTGCAAGGAGACTGCACAAATCAGTAATTCTGTAACTTGAAAAATCAGTGGCAGTTACTGATATCTGTGTGGAAATGTCTGCGTCATGGGCTTTATTTATATATGAAGATAATATTAGGTTAATTGCTTCGTTGCTGCAGTATCTTGTTATTCTTGTGTTATCCAGATTATTATTAATTTCATTTATATATTCAAGAGCTTGCTGCATATTGTTACCAGCAAGGCAGCTTTGTATGAAATTCATATGGTGTCTTAAGTCATGTCTGTATATCGTAGCCTGTTTCTGATAATCTGTAAGCTGAGATATTTCTTTTTCAGCCTGAGCTGCAGCTGCGGAAAGTATGATGTTTTCACGCTCTGCTGTATTTTTTTTGTTGGACATACTGAGTGTCACTATTGACAAGAAAAAATATAATACAACAATAAAACTGTCCATGAATTCAATTATTACGGCTTTGCCGGTATATAGAAGGTTAGTATATACGGTTAGAGCATATTCAAGTATATAATATGTAAGAGGGAGAAGGAAAAACATGGAAATAATGTTTTTTGATTCTTCTTTGAGCTTTATTATGTAAGGCGAAATGTATTTAATTACCACAATCAGAAGCGGAATAGTGATTACAATTGTTACAACATCTGAAATTACAGGGATTTCAGGGAATATATATTTTGCAAGGGTTCCAAACCATTTTCTGGGTGTACACATCAGATAAGCGGACATAACGGCAATAAATGATATGTATATATTCTGGTGACATATATATCTGATAATAAGAATTAAAGGAATATGTATCAGTACAGGATAACATTTAAAAAGGACATTTTCGCCTAAAAGTACGTAGAATAGTGCCTGAAACAGAACAAATAATACAGTAGTAAGTATAAAAAGGCGCTTATTGTCCTCCCATTGTATTCCGGCAAAATAGAAAGATACAATAATTCCGAATATTAAAACAAAACCATAATTAATAAGGTTTAGTACTGAGACTATGTCTGTCATTAAATTCTCCTCCAAATGTATATTATAGATTATTCTTCCATCTGGAAATCCAGATATTGTTTCTTTATGTCCGAAACGCGTCTTTGTGCAACCGGGATAGTTTTGCTGTTTGTTAATTCAATCCTGACTGCATCTATTGTCTTGATGTAATTCATATTAACAATGAAAGAACGGTGTGGCAGTGCAAATTCTTTATGTGTCATAAGTGTATCACATAAAGATGAGAATACGTCTGTCGAAATTACCTGCTCGTTGTCTGAAAGGTATAATATTACTTTCCGGTTAAGAGCTTCAGCGTACATAATATCTGATAAGTATATTTTATGTATACCTGAATTATTCTTTATAATATATGTATCATTGCGTTCTTTATGAAATGTATCAAGAATATCATCCAGCGTATCATATAATGCTTCTTTAATTATGGGTTTAAGAAGATAATTAAATGCTTTGACTGTGTAACTTTCTACAGCAAATTCAGGAGATGATGTCAGAAAGATTACAGGTGAAAATCTGTCAAAGGCACGGATTTCCCTTGCTAGATTAATGCCGTCCATTACTGGCATAATTATATCGAGAAAATATATGTCATATTTCTCAAATTCAGCAGTTGATGCCAGCTCAACACTGCTTGTGAAACATTTTATAAAAACTTCTGACCTTTGTCACAGGCATATATTTCTAACAGCTCTCTGATTCTGTTTAATTCAGCTTCATTATCGTCACATATAGCAATTTTCATAGTATTTTCCTCATTATAGCTTAGTGTATAAAATATCTCTTGATTAATTATATATTGCATGAGACTAAATTTCTATATATAAATCTAATCGTTCATGTCAAAAACTTGTAATTCACGCAGGTAACCTCACAAATGTCTTTTAATCAGGTATTATAACTACAATATATAGCAGACGGAAAACTAAATATTAGTATATGTGGTTATAACATAAAGGAGGCGTTTGGATGAAGAGGTTTTGAGTATACTTTTATGTTCTGCAATTCTTGCTGCAGCAATACCGGGCATGTATTATGCAGAAGGGAATCAGTCTTCATATGATGAGCTGTTCCAGTTAAAGGAGATTGATTATCAGCTTAACGGTGGTCATTATGTCAGTGGCTATAATGCACCAGACAAATATCCGGCAGAGCAATTACCGGATAAGGAGGATATTGTCAATCAGGGATATGAGTTTGGAGGATGGTATGATAATAAAGAACTGACAGGTAGTCCTGTAACGGAGATTTCAGAAGAGAATTACACAGGAGTTGTAGTTCTTTATGCAAAATGGATTGAGCGTTATTATTACATTGACATACCTGAAAGCGTAGATGCTGACAAGACGAATCTTACAGTATCGGGACATGCAGGCGGACTGTATGAGAAAGATAAAGTAAGTGTATCTGTTTATTCTAAGAATGAATGGAATCTTCTGAATGGAGATGTAAAGCTGGGATATGAATTATATAATGAAGAGAGTAAGCTGTCTCTTACTAATAATTCAGTAATAACAGAACTTACAGCAACAGGCAGTGACAAGACAAGAAAATATATGACAAGATTACAGGAAATTCCTAAATATGCAGGAATATACACAGATAATCTTACTTTGATATTTCATTTGAAACAACAAAATATAATATTAAGTATGAAACTAATGGCGGAACACTTTATGCTGATGATAAAGATGAGCAGGGCGTGCAGCAGAACTTGATAACTCAGTGTATGAGGCGGGAACAAAGCTTTCAGATCTTCCGGTTCCGGGCAAGGCAGGCTCGACATTTTGGGATGGTGTTATGATGCGGACTGTACAGATTATGTTGCCAGTACAGACAGACTTTTAAGTGATGTTGTATTATATGCATCATGGGTTGACGGTCAGGATCTTAAGACAGTCAGTATAGATACATACGCAAGAAGTTATGATGTTGATGCAAATGATTTTACAATTACGGTAACTGATAAGAGCGGAAGGTTAACTAAAGAAGAAGTAAAGAATAAAGTATCAGTTAAGAATGTAAGCGATTCTTCTGAGAATACTTCAATAGATATTACAGCCGGAAGTGTATTAGATGATGGAGCGTATACATTTATAATAAAATGCAATGGCACATGGCAGGAAGGCTGTGGCTACCGTCTTGAACTTTCAGATGACAGGCTGTATTTCACAGGCTATGACCAGACAATAAGAGAATATGATTTTACAGTTTATAAGCCGGATGTAACTAATGTGAATCTTAGGGATGACATTAAGTACATAAAGTCAGGAAGCTTAAGTAATCTCTATGTTAACGGAGAGAAGGCTGACAGAATATCTGTGACGGTAATGACTGTAGGACAGGATGGTACAATAAGTCAGGAAGCTGTTAAAACTACAGGAAGCTTTACATATTCGGACAGTAAACTTAATGCAGGAGATAAGATTGCAGTATATGACGGAGATGTTGTGCCACAGTTAGATGGCAGTGTTATATCTGATGATGATGTTTCGTTCTTTGAGATTACATCAGCTAAGGGAATGAATATTCCTACAGGGTATGGCAGAGGAGATACTCTTTGTTCCAGATGTTCTTCCTGTTAATGTGGCTGATGATAAGGATAATAATCCTGATAATGACAGCATAACAATTACAAAGAATAAAATGTCATATGGCAGTGACAGTCTTGGAGCAGGACTTGGACTTGATGAAGATACAACAGTTGATACAGGCGATTATCTTGCTTTGTATGCAACGGGGAATGATGAGATACAGTATGCTGTTATAACAAATGTTTCAACTAATAATGCTGATTATATAATCACATATAAGAATGTGACATGGGATGAAGTCCAGGCAGCCATGGATGTATATCAGACTGATAATGTGAGCGGTGAAAGTATATTACAGAATCAGGATATCAGTGGCATTGAACAGAGCGTTGAGCAGCAGGCTGTTGATAGTGGATTTGCACAGAGTGTTGTAGATGAGGTTGCACAGGATGTTGTAAGAACGAATTCTTATCAGGAGCTTCAGGAATATCTGTCTGATACTATGGATGCCAATATCAGCATTGTTCCGCAGGATATAACTTATCTTCAGGATAAGGCTCAGGGTAATGTTGCATTATATAGCCAAGAAACCGGAAGTAAAGCTTGACCATGTAAGAGCTAATCTTTCAACTGATTTAAAACATTTTGAGAATGTAAGTGGATTAAGACTTGCTCTTGATATTGGAGTTGAGATTTCATTCTCTAATATGAAGGTAATTGTATCAGCAACATTTGAGCAGGAAGTTAAGATTAATATTAATGTAAGTGGTAAGGCTATATGGAAAGTATGGGGCATATTCCCATATATTGATGACTACCGTGTTGCGGTTTCATTAGATCTGTATGATTACACTGGAATTAATTTTAATGTTAATGTAAGAACTGCTGAAGAAGATGATGATGACGAAAGTTCTTCTAAACTTGATGAAGTGATTAATAGAATAGCAGAAGAACTTAAGAATATGATGGAAATCGGAACTACTTATATATCTGACAAGTCGGATTTATCTACAAGACTTGAAGATATGAAGGATTCCGAAGATGACAGTGAGATATCTGTTGCGAAGAGTCTTGCTGAAAGATATTCTGATATGCTTGATGATGAGGCTGACTGGGTTGAATTATACAGTAAGTCATTAACAGAGTCACATGTAAGGGTTATTGGAATTATTGATATAGAGTTTAAGGTTGAATTCGTTGTCTCTGCTAATGTTAATATATCAATGGGTATGACTTACTGGTATAAGAATGCCAAGAGATATGTTTACAGCATTATGGTATTTGACAGAAAGGTTACAAGTGATTCTATTGATTTAAGCGAAGAACAGTATGAGTTCTCGGTATATGCAATAGGAACAATAGGAATACGGGCAGGAATAAGACTAAGTGTGGCTGTAGGCCTTATATCAACAAAACTTGCAAGTGTTGGATTTACAGCAGAGGTTGGTGGATATGCCCAGGTATGGGGATATCTGTACTATCAGTTGAAATATGCAGCTTCGCAGGGCAGAACAGCAAGCTCAATGGGAGCTATATACATGGAAATAGGCATGTATATGGAGGTTAATTCCTGGCACAGGCACTTTCTGGAACGTTTAGTTATAATCCTACACTTTTGAGAAGCAATGGCCGTTGTATAGTGTTGGTGTAGTTGAAAATGTGTGCGATTATGCATATGGTCAGGATTCTGTTAAAGATATCAAGATGAAGAGAGATGTTAAGACTGTAAGACTTCCGGATACATATTTTGAAATGCAGTATCTTGATATGAAAGAAGGTCTTGACGATAATAATGAGTATTTTACTAAGGTTTATGATGACAGTGACAGATATTTTTCTATAACAATGACTAATCCGGCGTTCTCATATGATCCTGAAACTAATATAGTTGAGGTTAATCCTGGTAGAGAACCTCAGCAGGATGGTGAGATGATAATAACATGGAAGAGTCAGAAGGGTTCTTTTAATACTAAGCCGATAACAAGAAAGATATCTCTGCACTGGGATAATTTAAGAGATGGATATTATATAGCATTCCAGACTAACGGCGGTTCAGTTGTAGATGCTATAATATCTAAGTACAATAAAGAAATTACAAAGCCTGAAGATCCTGTTAAACAGGGCTATACATTTGCAGGCTGGTATACAGATGAAGCACTTACAAAGAAATATACTATTCCGTCAGTAATGCCTAATGAGGACAGAATTGTATATGCGAAGTGGGAAGCACTGATATGACTTATAATGTTGTTGATTATGTGGAAGGAACGGATGGTGTGTATACAGCAGCTTCTTCAAAGCAGGAGACAGCTAAGACTGATACAGAGGTATCACCAAAGCCTGACATAAGAAACGGATTTATGACTCCGGCAGCTTTATCACAGAGAGTAAGTGCTGATGGAAGCACAACAATCAATTATTATTATGCAAGAAATAAATATAATATTAAGTTTGTTTCAGAAGGCAGTGTTGTTTCGAAAGGAAGATATACATATGGAACTCTTATGCCGACACCGGTTGCATATAGGGCAGGATATGTATTTGAAGGCTGGGAACCAGCTGTTACACAGACAGTTCCTGCAAAGGATACAACTTATACAGCAGTATGGAAAGAAGCAGATGATGTTGTATACACAACAAAATATTATCTTGAAAATGAATCAGGAGAATATGAATTTGATAAAACCAGAATTAATAAAGCAACAACAGGACAGAGTGTAACTGCAGATAAGGAACAGTATGACAGCAGACTTTATCATCTTACAGATGATCTGCCATCTGGTACTGTTGCGGCAGACGGAAGTCTTATATTCCGGGTGCATTATGATAGAAATTCATACAGCGTATCATTTAATTCTATGGGTGGAACTGTAAGTACCGAAAAGAAAACAGCCAGATGGGGAAGCAATGTTATTGCACCGGTTCCTGTAAGAGCAGGATATGCATTTGCAGGCTGGTATGTTGACAGAGCGTGTACAGAAGCATTTGACGGTACAATGCCGGCATATGATATTACTTTATATGCAAAGTGGATGCAGATAAGGTTAATTATACTGTTGAACATCTTGTTGAAAAGCTTGATGGTTCATATGAATTGTATGACAGACAGGCATTTACATCTGATACTGACAGCCAGGTAACGCCAGAAGTTAAGCATATGGAAGGATTCAGTTCACCAGAGACAGAAACTGCCATTGTAAAGGAGATGGTTCGACTGTTATAAGATATTTCTACAAGAGAAATGTACACAGATTTGTTCTCAAGCTGAATAATGGACAGCCGGATGTTGTATACGATTATAAATATGGCACTAAGATTAATATTATTAATCCGGAAAGAACTGGTTATACATTTACAGGATGGAATGAAGATGTTGCAGGTACAATGCCAGACAGAGATGTCACTTATACTGCAAGCTGGAAGATAAACCAGTACACAATCAGTTTTAATACAGATGGTGGTAGTGAAATTGCTTCTATAACACAGAATTATAATACTGAGGTTAGTTTTAATGAGATTCCGGTAAAGAAGGGATATACATTCACAGGCTGGGATAAAGCTGTTCCAGATGTAATGCCTGCTGGCAATATTGTTATAACAGCACAGTGGAAGAAAGATGTATATACTATAAGTTATAATCTTGATGGAGGAAAGGCTGACAATCCTGAAACATATGAGGTTGATACTAGCGTTATAACTCTTAAGAGACCACAGCGTACAGGTTATACATTTATAGGCTGGAGCGGAACTGGTATAGATGGAACGGCTATGGATCCAGTAATTACAACAGGTTCTACAGGTAACAGAAGCTACACGGCAAACTGGAAGGAAAACAGTTATGTTATCCGGTTTATTCCATATGGTGATGGAACAACTGGTTCTATGCAGGATATGCACTTATGTATACAGATAAAGCACATTAAGTGCTAATCAGTTTAAGAGAACAGGTTATACATTTGCAGGCTGGACAAAAAGGCAGGAGCAGACAAGTTATATGATGATAATGAAATTATCAGTGGACTTGGAACAGCAGATAATGAAATAATTACCTTGTATCCAGCTTGGACTGCTAATGAGTATACAGTACATTTTGATACAAAGGATGGAGATGCAATAAACGACCTTGTATTTACATATGACAAGAAATACGAACTTCCAAAGACTTCAAGATATGGATATACATTCCTTGGCTGGTGTGTAGAAGATGGCGGCACGGTTACATATAAACCGGGAGCTTCTGCTGATAATCTTGCGGGTGAAGGAACGGTTACATTATATGCAAGCTGGAGTCTTAATAAGACATTTACTTACAGCCACCCATATTCATATCGTGTAACTGATGATTCAAAGGAAGAACCAGTCAAGTGCATTTCTTCATAGATGGAGCATCAGGAACTTCAACAAGTGGTTATACAAGAACTAATTCCATCTATATGGAAGGTATATCTCTGAATGAGATAAAGAAGCATTGCAATACGATGACTGTAACAATCAGTTATTATATTAAAATGGTAGATGACGGATATGCAGAGGTAGACACTACATATAGAAAAGATTCTAACAAGTCATGGAATGGATGGCATGGAGAGAAGCTTGATCTTAAGAAGAAAAATAAACAGACGATCACGCACACATACAGCATAGGATGCAAAGATATAGATGCTATATGCTACAGATTTGATGCAAGTGGTTCATTTTCTGATAAATATGATTTGAGCAATATTAAGGTCAGTGTAAGGTTTGATTAATTAGTAATTCGTACAGACTGGTTTTATGACCAGTCTGTACGGAATGTCAGGAGGGATTGGAATGAAGATTTCAAAAACAAAATTATGATAACAGCAATAATAGTACTGTGCGTAGCAGTTGCTGTTCTGGTGCAGTGCTTGTTATCAGAAAAGATAAGAATAAAGATAATGATGATAAATTTACACCAACGATTGATTCTGATTCTGGTGAAATTGGTACAGGAAGTAATTACAGTGGCGGACAGCAGGGAATAAGGATACCAGGATATCCATCTATAACTGTAGATGCAGGAAAAGATAATGTTACAATGAATCTGTTTAACCCTGAAGGAAATCCATGCTACTTTACATTTGAAATTGTTTTATCTGATACGGGCGAGACTATATACAAGTCAGATATGGTTGAACCTGGAAAAGCTATAACTAATGTAAAACTGCAATCCGCTTGCGCAGGAGAACATAATGCTGTTATTAAGATTAGCACAGCATCGCTTACAGATGGAAAGACAATGAATGGTGCTAATGTTGAGACAGTTTTAGTTGCAAAATAAATAAACAGTCATTAATGGATGAAAGAATGGAGGCTATTATGAGGAAATTGACAGCTATGGCATTGAGTATGATGTTTATATTGGGAAGTGTTATTCCTGTAGGAGCTGAAGAGACACAGATAAGACAGACAAAATATCTGTATCAATTGATCCGGTCTATACAGTGACTATTCCGGCAAATACAACAATTGAAAGAGGAGAACAGTCTGTTAAGCTTGGAAGTGTTTCTCTTGATAATGCAAGATTAGAGCCAGACAAGACTGTAAATGTATCTGTAAGTGCAAGTGGAAAACTTAAGAACAGTAAAATGAGAGTAAAACAATTGCGTATAAGATTATGGATGGTAACAAAGAATTCAGTATAGCTACATATGCAGAGAGTGGAAACAGTACAAATCTGACACTTTCAATAGATAAGTCTGAATGGGATAAAGCATATGCGGGTTCATATTCAGATACACTTGTGTTTACAATCTCTTACAGATAGTGAAGCGGAAGATTTATATATTATTAAATGAAAAGAGTTGTCCGGTTTCCCAGGCAACTCTTTATTTGGTCTGAATCCAAATATGAATTAAATTAATTATCTCTGAACTCTTGCGCCAGCACCACCAACGATACCTTCAACTTCCTTAAGAGAAGCCATTGTTGTATCACCAGGAGTTGTCATAGCTAATGCACCGTGAGTGCACCGTAGTTAACAGCCTTCTCAGCATCTTCAAATGTCATAAGACCATATACAAGACCTGAAGCGAATGAATCTCCGCCACCAACTCTATCCATGATCTCAAGTCCATCATACTGAGCAGCCTTGTAGATTTCTCCATCAGCCCAGCAGATTGCTGACCAGTCATTAACTGTAGCTGTCTTAACCTGACGAAGTGTTGTAGCAACAGCCTTGAAGTTAGGGTATGTAGCAGCAGCTTCGTTGATCATCTTCTTATAACCATCAAGGTTAAGAGTCTTAAGGTTCTCATCGTTACCTTCGATTTCGAAACCAAGGCATGCTGTGAAGTCTTCTTCGTTACCAATCATAACGTCAACATACTTAGCAACTTCCTTATTAACTTCCTGAGCCTTAGCTAAACCGCCGATAGCTTCCACATAGATGGTCTGTAGTTAAGATCGTAAGATACAATTGTACCGTACTTCTTAGCCTTACAAGCTGCAATAACAGTCTCGCAAGCCTGCTCAGAAAGAGCGTAGATACCGCCTGTATGTAACCAACGAACACCTAAACCACCATCGCTCTTGTTCTTGAAGATGTAATCAAAATCGAAATCTTCTGGAGTAGCCTGAGAAATAGCTGTGTTAGCTCTATCAGAGCAACCCTTAGCACCACGGATACCAAATCCTCTTTCTGTGAAGTTGAGACCGTTTCTGCAAAGACGTCCGATACCATCTGTCTTCTTCCAGCAGATAAGTGATGTATCAACGCCACCCTGCTCGATGAAGTCCTTCATAAGAAGACCTACTTCGTTATCAGCAAATGATGTGATAACAGCAGTTCTCATACCGAAGCACTTGTGAAGACCACGGATAACGTTATATTCTCCGCCACCTTCCCATGCTCTAAAGCTTCTTGCTGTACGGATTCTGCCTTCACCTGGATCAAGACGAAGCATAACTTCACCTAATGATACAGCGTCAAAAGTACACTCTTCAGCTGGTCTTAAATTTAATTTCATTTTTAGATACCTCCAAAAATATTTTATTGCTACAATATTTTAACATAATAATCTGATTAATTCCATCATTTTACCCAAACTTTTATATGTTTTATAAGAAATATGATAAATTGCAACAGCAGTTGACAACAATAGCGAAAAATATTGTATGCAGGCATATTGAAAAAGTATGTATAAGATGTAATATTAATAAATAAAGATTTCGATATAATATAATAGTTATTATTTGATTTTAATATAAGCACAGATATACTTATGCAAAGTGAGGGTTATATATATGAAGAATGTTAAAAAATAAGACAGCTGACAATGCGTCTTAAAATGCAATGGAAGATTCTTATAGGTGTGCTTGTTTCTGGTGTTGCATGCGGTGGAGTACTTATATTTGCTAACGCTGACTCAAGTGTTTCTCTTTCTCTGACACCGGCACAGTCAAGTGTAATACAGGGATCTACATCTACAGTTATTCATGCCAATCTTTCAGGTACGGATGATGAATTTTATGACGCGAGCAATCCTTCGAACAATGGTATTGCAAGTCCTGTAAGACTTGAATGGACAATATCGGATGAAGATTATGATGTTGTAAAGTTTGTTAATCCAAGTTCAGGCGGAGATGCTTATCTGCAGACTGTATCAGGAACAACTAATCCTACAGTATATGGTAACAGGGCAGGAGCAGCTACAATAACAGCAGCATATCATTCTAAGAAGTTTTCAGATACAGGAGCTGTTGTATATGATAATGTACTTGCTACATCAACAGCGCAGTATATGTTCCTATTAATGTTAATGTTGAAAGGAAAAGAGGTAATACTGTTCTTGAAGAGGCAGATCTTCTGAAAGAAGGAGATTTAATTACCATAACAGCCAATACCTGTGAGAGTAATAAGCTTTTATTGAAACATCTAATGATTCAACAGGTGAGGTTAGTTCAGATGGAATCGTAGAGATGTATTATAGGGATTCTTCTAAAGTAGTACTTAAGGTTATTGGCGGTGGTTCAACTGTTATTACGGCAAGAACTGCAGACGGAAGCGGAATTAATCCTCTTACATATACATTTACAGTAAGGGCAGAGGTTAAGTTTAAGGAGAGTATATCTAATTCACAGGGACATTTTATAACACATCTTCCTAGCGATGCATCTAACAGATATATGGTTCTTTCAGATAAGGATTATGAAGCATTTACATATGAGGACATTCCTTCTAATGTAGTTAATCCTGTTAAGTCTAACGTAATATATAAGACAGATAATTCAAATGTAGCATCAGTTGCAGTTGGAACAGTATGTGGAGTACATGCAGGAGTTACAAAGGTGAGTGCAGGACTTACTACTATTGATGTTGGAGGCAATGAATCGTGGTTTACAAGAGATGCTGTTAATGTTGTAGTTCCATTTAAGAAGATGGGAAATGAAGTGAGCAATATGAATGTTGGTGATGAACTTCAGTTGTCAACATCAGCAATTGAATCAGAAGTAACATGGTCAACTTCTGATAACAAGGTACTTCAGGTGGATTCTGCAACTGGTCTTGTTAAGGCAGTTGGCGCGGGTACAGCTACAATATATGCAACAAGAGTACAGGATGAATTATACACAGTGTATAATATGCCATATCAGCTGGCATATAAGATTACAGTTATAGATGGTTTTGGTCTTAGTACAGTAAGCACAACAGTTAATATTGGAAGTTCAATAGACATTAAGGCTCTTGTTACTAATCAGCCAAGTAAATCACAGATTACATATACTGTAACTAATCAGGCTAATGAAGCAGGAGTTATACCTACATATGATCTTATAGAGGTAAGGCAGTCAGATGATGGTGCTGTATTTACAGTAACAGGTGTTGCGTCGGTGTGACACATCTTACTGTTTCACAGAATATTAATGGAGTTATTAAGTCTGAGACTTGTGTAATATATGTTACCACTCCTGTAGGAGATGTAAGTATTAATCCTTCTTCAATATCAATTGACAGAGGAAGCACTGGAACAGTACAGGTATTATTCAATCCGGCAGGACCTACTAACAGCAATGTTTTATGGTCATCATCAGATACAACGGTAGCTACGGTAACAGGAGACAGTTACACAGCTACTATTAAGGGATTATCTGGTGGTAATGCAACGATTACAGTAATAACTGAAGACGGACTTAAGGTTGCAACCTGTGATGTCTATGTAAGAGAGCCAGTAACAGGAGTTACACTTAACGCGACAACAGTTGAGTCTACTATGGCAATTGGAAAGTATCAGCTTGTAGCAACTGTAAAGCCATCAGGAGACGGTGTGAACAGAAATGTTACATGGTCATCCTCAGATGAATCAGTTGCAACAGTTGATGAGAATGGCCTTGTAACATATATTAAGCCAGGATACTGTACAATTGTCTGCAAAACAGAAGATGGTGCATTTATTGCAACATGTAATTTTATTATAAGCATACCAGTTGAGACTATTAAACTTGATTATAAAGATGAGATTATGTCAATTGGACAGACATTAAGAATCACAGCAGAAGTTCTCCCTATAACGGCTACGAACAGGACTGTAAGTTGGGAATCATCTAATACTAATGTATGTATAGTTGATTCTAATGGTCTGGTTGAAGCTGTCGGAACAGGTAGTGCGACAATACTTTGTAAGTCACTTGATGGTGGTGTTACAGCAATGTGTAATATATATGTTAAGCGCCTGTTACATCAATTGTCCTTAATACGACAGATATTACAGTGAGAAAAGGACAGGTGTTCTGGCTTAATGCCACATGTCTTCCAGAGAATGCAGATAATAAGCTTGTTACATGGGAAAGCCGTGATGAAAACGTATGTAAAGTAGAAAGCGATGGTAAAGTTACAGCTACAGGTGCAGGAACAACATCTATAATATGTACTAATGTTGACACGGGACTTACAGCATATTGTATTGTTACTGTTACACAGCCTGTAACAGGAATAACACTTAATTCTGATTATCAGGAATTATGGGTTGGAGCAAAATATGCTATTATACCTTCAATTGAGCCGATAGATGCAGAGAATAAGAAAGTCACATATCTTTCAAGTGATACATCAGTTGCAACAGTTGATGAAAATGGTGTAGTAACAGCCTTAAAGGGTGGTAACTGTGTAATTGAAGTTACAACAGATGAGTGTCATCTCACAGCAGCTTGTACAATTGTTGTTAAGGAATATGTTTCAACTATTACATTGAGTGAAAATAATAAATTCATGAATGTGGGTGCAACAGGAAAGCTTATTGCAACGGTTGGAACAGATACAGCAACTAATAAGAATATAGTGTGGTCATCATCAGATAACAGTATATGTTCAGTAGACCAGGAAGGTAATCTTAGTGCTGAATCAGTTGGTAATGCTGTTATTACAGCTACAGCAGCAGATGGAAGCGGAGTTACAGATTCATGTATCATAAGAGTTGTTAATCCGGTTACGGGAATAGAAGTTGTGCCGGATTCATTGAGATTGTTTGTTGGAGATTCACAGAAACTTGGTATTAACGTATATCCGGATAATGCAACAATTAAAGATGTTGTATGGAAATCAGCTAATGAATCAATCGCAGTGGTTGATGAGGATGGCGAGGTGTTTGCTATCAGTTCCGGTAAAGTTAAGATTACAGCAACATCTCAGGATGGTAATAATATCAAAGGAATCTGCTGGGTTTATGTAACTCCAAGAGTTAATATATCCTCACTTAGAATTAATTCAAAAGAAATATATATGCTTACAGGCAGAACAAGACAGTTATCGGTAATAGTAAGGCCGGCTGTTAATAATGATTCATATGAATGGTACTCATCAGATACAGGAATAGTTACGGTTGATGGTAATGGTGTTATTACAACTGTAGGTCCTGGTGAAGCAGAGGTTTATGTCATAAGTGATGGTGCAGGTGTTGAATCAAGCTGTATAGTTCATTCACTTGCAATAAGCAGGTCTAATATTACTCTTGAGCAGTATGACAGATATACATTAGATGTAATAGGAACAGATAGTAAAATTACATGGAGAAGCAGTAATCCAAGGGTATGTACAGTTTCTTCTTCAGGAGAAGTTATTGGACGAAAAGCAGGAATAGCAACAATAACAGCTGTTGTTAATAATAAGACATTAAGCTGCACAGTAAGAGTTACAAGCATAAGATAATTCAGGTAATGATAAAATTATTATGACCATCAGTGTTGTACTGATGGTCATAATTTTGATAAAAAAGGAGATGCGGTCAAACATCTCCTTTTCAAAATATGAGGGGAGATAGAAAGAATTTTCTTTGCTATCTAATATAGAATATACATGATAAATGTGAGCAAAATGTGTACAATTAGTTAAACAAAAATAAAAATCATAAAATGTATTTTATTGATTAATATTCTCTAATATGTTAATATCAAAATGTTATTTAAGTGTATGGAGGTCTATATATGCCAGACGATTTTAATAAGAATACAAGCATAGAAGACGAAATTGAAAAGTCGTTGCAGAAAATGGTAGAAGAAGAAACTACAGTTGCCAAAGCTTATGTAGGAAAGGCTGATGCTTATAAAGCAGAGCAGCCATCAGATATTAATGATGGAAGGACGAGAGTTGTTCCTAAGATAACAGATGAAATTCTTAAGGAACAGCAGGTAATTAATAAATCATCTCAACCAACACAAGAAGAATTAACTGATAGAGATATTTTACTTGATGATGATGACGATGAAGAAGCAGAAGATGAAGATAAAGAGATTTTGAAAGACACCACTAAGAAACCACTGGATAAGAGAGACAAAGCTTATTATAGCAGGGGTCTGGGAGTTGCATTAGTTTTAATTATAATAATTATAGTTGCTGTATCACTTAACAAGAAGAGTAAGAATAATTATGATTATTATTATCAGACAGGAATGAAACTGTACGAAGAGGGTAATTATGGTGATGCATCATCATATCTTAGCAAGGCTTCTAAAGAAAATGAGGGAAAGAAGAATCTGAACCTTAAGTATACATTGTATAGATGCTATGAAAGCTCAGGAAATGAGGGATGAAGCTGTTAATGTGTTGAAGGATATACTTTCATATGATGAGAATTATGAAGATGCGGTTAAAGCTCTTGCAGATATTTATTATAAGAAAGAGGATGCAGATAATTTAACAAAGCTTATAAGAAAGTATCAGGATGGAAAATGCAGCAATGCAGTTAAGAATTATATTGTAAAAGAACCATCAGCTTCTAAAGAGCCGGGTTCGTATGATGATGATGTTGAACTTAAATTTACATGTGATTCTGGTTGTGTTGTTTATTATACAACTGATGGAAAAGAACCTGATATTAAGAGTACATTATATGATGGAACAGCAATTAAGTTAGAAACAGGCACAACTAAGATAAAAGCAGTTTCTGTTAATTCTATTGGGGTATATAGTAAAGTGGTTGAATTTGAATATGTTGTTGAATATGGTGCTCCTGCAGCACCAGATGTAACTCCTGCGTCAGGAAAATATTCAGATGGAGAGAAGATTAAGATTAATAATATCCCTGACAAATGTAAGGCATATTATACAACAGATGGTACAACTCCTACATCTTCATCAACAGAGTATACAGGTGAATTCGATATGCCAACCGGTAATACTGTAATCGCATTTGTAATAATTAACGATCATGAGCAGAGCAGTACAGTAGTTAAGAGAAATTATAATGTTGAAGTAAAGAATACATATACATACAGCCAGGCTGAAAGCCAGCTGAAAAATGTCCTTATATCAAAGAAGGTGCTTAAGTCAGACAGCGTAGCTCAGATGGTTCAGGTGTTAATTTTGTCTATATTTCAAAGACAAAGGTTGGCAACATTGAAATGTATATTATCAGATATGATGTAATAAAGGGTGGTTCTACAACAACTGCTGGATTATATGGCGTTGATACATCAAGCGGTAAGGTGTATACTGTTACAGGTACAGAAGGCAGTTATTCTGCCAAAGAATACTAAAGGTTGATTGTGCGTAATGCACTTCATAATATTACTTTTGAAAGGAGAATTGTAATGTATAAAATTCTTAAGGCTGAGAAGTTAGCAGAGAAGATCTTCCTTATGGATGTTGAAGCTCCTAGAGTTGCTAAACATTGTGAACCTGGCCAGTTCGTTATTGTAAAGATGGATGATTTGGGCGAAAGAATTCCACTTACTATTTGTGATTATGACAGAGAAGCAGGAACTATAACAATAGTTGTTCAGATAGTTGGAGCGTCTACTGAGAAGATGTCACATCTTAAAGCAGGAGATGCATTTGAAGATTTTGTTGGACCTCTTGGATGTCCATCAGAGCTTATCAGCAAGGATATTGAAGAACTCAAAAAATGAATATTGTATTCATTGCCGGAGGTCTTGGAACAGCACCTGTATATCCACAGGTTAAATGGATGCATGAGCATGGTGTAGATGTTGATGTTATCGTTGGTGCTAAGAATAAGGAACTTATAATCTTAGAGGAAGAGATGAAGGCTGTTGCTGGTAATCTTTACATAACAACTGATGATGGAAGCTATGTAAGAAAAGGTATGGGTACAGATGTGCTTAAGGATCTTGTTGCAGAAGGAAAACATTATGATTTATGTGTAGCAATCGGACCTATGATTATGATGAAATTCGTCTGTCTTCTTACTAAGGAACTTGGAATTCCTACAATTGTCAGCATGAATCCGATTATGGTTGATGGAACTGGTATGTGTGGTGCATGTCGTCTTAAGGTTGGCGATGAGATTAAGTTTGCATGTGTTGACGGACCTGAATTTGACGGTCATCTTGTTGACTTTGACCAGGCTATGAAGAGAAGTGCTATGTACAGAACTGAAGAGGGAAGAGCAATGCTCAAGCTTCAGGAAGGCGATACATCACGGCGGTTGTGGACAGTGTAATTAGAAAGGATGGGTTTCAAAATGGACGTAATGAAGAAAGTGCCAGTCAGAGCAGGCTCCTGACGTAAGAAATAAGAATTTTGATGAAGTATGTCTTGGATATAACAAGGAAGAAGCTATGGAAGAGGCAACAAGATGCCTTAACTGTAAGAATGCAAGATGTGTTCAGGGCTGTCCTGTATCTATCGATATCCCAGCATTTATTCATCAGGTAAAAGAAGGAAATATTGAGGAAGCATATAAGATTATTGGTAAGTCAAGTGCACTTCCTGCTGTATGTGGCCGTGTATGGGAGACACAGTGTGAAGGTCAGTGTATCAGAGGAATCAAGGGTGAATCAGTATCAATTGGTAAGCTTGAAAGATTTGTTGCTGACTGGGCAAGAGAGAATAATGTTGAGCCAGAGAAGCCAACAGAGAAGAAAGGCAAAGAAAGTTGCTGTTATCGGTTCAGGTCCTTCAGGACTTACATGTGCCGAGACCTTGCAAAAATGGGATATGACGTAACTATATTCGAGGCTTTACATGAGGCTGGTGGTGTATTAGTATATGGTATTCCTGAATTCCGTCTTCCTAAGTCAACAGTAGTTGCCGAAGTTGAGAATGTTAAGAAGTTAGGCGTTAAGATTGAGACTAACGTTGTTATTGTGTAAGTCAATGACAATTGACCAGTTGAAGATGAAGGCTTTGATGCAGTATTCATAGGTTCTGGTGCAGGTCTTCCAAGATTCATGGGTATTCCGGGCGAGAATGCTAACGAAGTATTCTCAGCTAATGAGTACCTTACAAGAAGTAATCTTATGAAAGCTTTCAAGGATGAGTATGATACTCAATAGCAAGATTTAAGAAGGTTGCTATCGTTGGTGGTGGTAATGTTGTATGGATCTGCAAGAACAGCATTAAGACTTGGAGCAGAAACTCATATATACAGAAGAAGTGAGGAGGAGCTTCCAGCAAGAGCTGAGGAAGTACATCACGCTAAGGAAGAAGGAATTATATTTGACCTTCTTACTAATCCGACAGAGATTCTTACAGATGACAAGGGTAATGTTACAGGTATGAAGTGTATTAAGATGGAACTTGGTGAACCTGATGCTTCAGGAAGAAGAAAGCCTGTAGAGATTCCTGGTTCAGAGTTTGTTATGGAATTAGATGCAGTTATCATGTCACTTGGTACTTCACCTAACCCACTTATATCTTCAACAACTAAGGGACTTGACATCAACAAGAGAAAATGTATAGTAGCAGAAGAAGAAACTGGTAAAACATCTAAGGAAGGTGTATATGCCGGTGGAGATGTGTTACAGGTGCAGCTACAGTTATTCTTGCCATGGGAGCAGGAAAAGCTGGAGCTAAGGGAATTGATGAATTCCTTTCTAACAACTAATCAGAATATAGTAAACCCCTGTGTCTGTTAATTACACAGCGGGTTTTATTGATTATAAGAATTAATTAAACATTTTTCAACGAACTGTTCTGAAAAATTCTCGGCTTCTTCATCTGAGAGTTCAGTAAATTGTACGGTTAACTGTTCTTTAACATAAGCTGCGGTTAAAATATTTCATTTCTTCCTGAATATCTCCAGTGTAAGAATTCTCAATATCTTCTTTAGTTATGTTGTCTTCCAGCCAGTTAAGTACATCGGCGGCTTTCTTATCCTCAGTTTCAGCCTTGGCTTTAATTTTGTTAGAGTATTTCAAAGACCAGACACCGATTGCAATGAATCCGATAAATAACAGACCAAGAACAATATTAATAAAAGGAATGAAGGTGCATCTTTAGTTACTATCTTAATGATACCGATATCATTAAGAATCATAAGAATGATTCCGATTCCTCCACATACAAAGAATGTGATGGCAGAAGATAAGTTATCCTTGTACTTGTCAGTCTTTCATACAGGCTTCCACCTGTAAGAAGAGAGTCATTCCGTTATTATCCTGAATGTTGTCATTAGTTATGTCAGTTGCGTTTTCAGACATAATATTCCTCCTTGTTATAGAACTTAACCATAAGTCCTTTATTGTTCAGATATTATAAAATATAATTGTGAAAAATAAAGAACATCTGGATTAATGTGGTAAAATACGAAAGAAAGATATTACAGATTAGTAAGATTAAGGAGATTGATATGAAAACACTTATAGTGACAGGGGAAGTCTTGATATAAGCTGGGCAAAGGATTTTGTCAGGACAATAAATGCTGAATACATAATTGCAGCTGACAGTGGTCTTAAATATATTGATGAACTCGGACTTGTGCCGGATATGATACTGGGGATTATGACTCAGTAGAAGATGGACTGCTTGATAAGTATAAAAGTATAGATATTAAGACTTATCCTAAAGAAAAGGATTATACAGATACGCATATTGCTATTATAAATGCATTGAAAGCCGGAGCTTCAGTTATATATATACTTGGGGCGACAGGTACAAGGATGGATCACACATTTACCAATATATGCAATATGAATGCACTTGACAGTGGCGTACCATGTTTTATATGTGACAGTCACAATAAAATATATCTTATAAATGACAAGATGGGAGAAGTAAAAGTATCAAAAAGGACAGTATGGTGATTATGTATCATTTGTTCCACTATCTGAAGAAACAATTATAAGTCTTGCAGGGTTTAAATATGTGCTTGATGATTATATACTTCATCAGGGTTTAAGCATATGCGAGTAATGAAATTAAAGAAAATGTGGCGGTTATAAATATAAAAAGGACTTGTGATTGTATTTGAAACAAAGGACTAAAAATACTTGTAATTATTGGCAGATTGTAATAAAATTAACAAAGAGTTGCGCAATAGCAACGTAAAAACAAGGGAGGTCTCGTAATGAGTAATACAACACAGGCATTATCAAGGATTGAAGCAATACTTGATGATAGCAGCTTTGTTGAAATCGGTGCTGGTGTGACTGCCAGATCTACAGATTTTAACATTCAGGAAAAGAAGGCTCCATCCGATGGTGTTATTACAGGATACGGGTTATTAATGGTAATCTTGTGTATGTATACAGCCAGGATGCAACTGTTCTTAATGGTTCTATCGGTGAGATATGCTAAGAAGATTTCAGCACTTTATGATTATGCTATGAAGATGGGAGCTCCTGTGATAGGTCTTATTGACTGCGCAGGTTTAAGACTTCAGGAAGCAACAGATGCTCTTGAAGGTTTCGGTACAATTTATAAGAAGATGTCTATTGCATCAGGTGTTATTCCACAGATCACAGCAGTTTACGGTAACTGTGGCGGTGGACTTGCAATTCTTTCTTCATTATCTGATTTTACATTTATGGAAGATAGCAAGGCCAAGCTTTTGTTAACAGCCCTAATGCATTAGATGGTAATAATGAATCAAAGCTTGACTCAGCGTCAGCTAAGTTCCAGGCAGAAGCAGGAGTTGTTGATTTTACAGGAGATGAGGAGACTATTGCTAATGGTGTAAGACAGTTAGTTTCTATGCTTCCTGCTAACAACGAAGAGGATCTGCAGTTTCTGCAACAACAGATGATCTTAACAGAGCATGCCCGGATATGGCAGAGAGATTGCTGATCCTGCATTAGCTCTTTCAGATATTGCTGATGATAATGTATTTGTTGAAGTTAAGGCTTCATATGCTAAAGAAATGGTTACAGGATTTATTCAGGTAGATGGAATTACTATTGGTGCTGTAGCTAACAGAACAGCTCTTTATGATGAAGAGGGTGAAGTGGCTGAAAAGTTTGAACCGGTTCTTACAGTTAAGGGCGCTTACAAGGCAGAGAATTTTGTTAATTTCTGTAATGCATTTGAAATTCCTGTACTTACACTTACTAATGTTAAGGGATTCAGAAGCTACAGTGGCTGAGAAGGGAATTGCAATTGCAAGTGCCAAGCACATATGCATTTGCTAACGCAGATGTACCTAAGGTTAATGTTATTACAGGTGAGGCTTATGGAAGCGCATATGTTTCTATGAACTCTAAGTCTTTAGGTGCAGACCTTGTCTACGCATGGCCAGCTTCTATCGGAATGATGGATTCACAGCAGCAAAGATTATGTATGCTGATGAGATAGCAGCCGCTTCTGATGTGGCAGCAACTGTTTGAGAAAGCCTGAATATGCTAAGTTACAGTCAAGTGTTGAGTCAGCAGCGACAGCAAGGTTATGTTGATGCTGTTATTGACCCGGAGAATACAAGACAGTATGTAGCCGCTGCATTTGAAATGTTATTTTCAAAGAGAGAGGTTCGTCCTGATAAGAAGCATGGAACAGTTTAATTAAGAGGTGACAATATGAAGAAGACTAATTTGAAAAGATTCTTATTGTTATTCTGCATGTTAGCCTGCGTATTCAGTATGACAGCCTGTGGTAATGCACAGATTGATACTAATACAGCTAAAGAATCCATTAAAGATAACGAGGTTGCTTATGTTGAGAATTACCTCAAGGACTGGGCAAAGGATATGATTCTTTACCTTGACAGCAATCAGGGTGAAGCAGGAACAGATCTCTTATTGCAGATGCAGAAGCAGGAATAACCCTTAATGATGTTAACAGTAAGATGTATATTGTTAACCAGCAGGGAATGAATGTTAAAACAATAGGATTATACAATAGCTGGAACAGCACTAAAGATGAACTTGGTGAACTCAAAGAGTCTGTTGATGTTAACAACATTAATGTAAAGGTCAGTGATGAAACAAGTGAATTATGTACTATTTCAGTTAAACTTAAATTCGAAAGAGAGTATGTACATTCGAATTCGTAATCAATACAGATTACACACTTGAAAGTGGAGCTATTAATCCATCATACACAACAGGTGAGAAGATGGGTAAGGCCGGAATGAATACACTTATTGGTATGGGAACTGTATTTGTAGTTCTTATATTCATTTCATTCATTATTTCTCTGTTCAAGTATATAAGCGTATGAGAACAGAAAGAAAGAACAGAAAGAAGACACAGCTTCTGTTGGTGTTGATAATGCTATAGCACAGATTGTTTCTAATGAAGAAGAAAATGTTGAGGACGATCTTGAACTTATTGCAGTTATTACTGCAGCAATTGCAGCATCAGAAGGAACATCTACGGATGGTCTTGTTGTCCGCTCAATTAGAAAGGTTAATAATAGGAGGAAATAATCATGAAGAACTATACAATTACAGTTAATGGTAACGTATATGATGTTACTGTAGAAGAAGGAACAGGCAGTGCAGCTCCAGCAGCTAAGGCAGCCGCTCCTAAAAGCTCAAAGGCGGTAAAACGCACCAGCAGGTGCTCAGGGAGCAGTTAAAGTTAACGCTCAATGCCAGGAAAGATTCTTAAGTTAATGAACAGCAGGTGCTGCTGTAAAGAAGGGCGATGTATTGGTTGTCCTTGAAGCTATGAAGATGGAGAATGAAATCTGTGCTCCTCAGGATGGCACAATTGCAACTGTTGAGTGTGCAGCTGGTGATTCTGTAGAGTCAGGTAAGGTATTAGTTTCATTAAATTAATTATGATACTGATATAAAGTGACTTACGGAGGTATAAGATGAGTTATATTATAACAACTTTAGGAAACCTCGTTCACCAGAGTGCATTCTTCGGACTTACATGGGGTACTTTATGGTTCTGGTTGCGTTTGTTTTCCTTTATCTTGCAATTAAAAAGGATATGAACCTCTGCTCTTAGTACCTATTTCTTTGGTATGCTTCTTGTAAACCTTTATCCTGACATTATGTTAGCAATAGAGGATTCAAGTAACGGTGTAGGTGGTTTGTTACATTATTTCTATTTACTTGATGAATGGAGTATTTTACCATCACTTATTTTCTTAGGTGTTGGTGCTATGACTGATTTTGGTCCATTGATTGCTAACCCGGCAAGTTTCCTGCTTGGTGCAGCAGACAGTTTGGTATCTTTGCAGCATATCTTATGGCTATTCTTATGGGATTCCCAGATAAGGCAGCAGCTATATATCAATTATTGGTGGTGCAGATGGTCCTACTTCAATATTCCTTGCAGGTAAGCTTGGTCAGACTAAATATATGGGACCTATTGCAGTAGCCATATTCATATATGTCACTGGTTCCTATTATCCAGCCACCAATTATGAAGCTTTTAACAACTAAGAAGGAAGAGAAGTTAAGATGGAACAGTTAAGACCTGTTTCTAAGCTTGAGAAGATTCTTTTCCCTATAGTAGTTACTGTAGTAGTAGTACTTATTCTTCCTACAACAGCACCACTTGTTGGTATGCTCATGTTAGGTAACCTTTTCAAGGAAAGGGAGTTGTTAAAGCTTGCAGAGACAGCTTCTAATGCACTTATGTACATAGTTGTTATTATCCTTGGAACATCAGTTGGTGCTACAACAAGTGCAGAAGCATTTCTTAACCTTGATACATTAAAGATTGTTGCATTAGGACTTATTGCATTCGCATTTGGTACTGCAGCAGGTGTGTTGGTAAGATTATGTGTCTTGTTACACATGGTAAGGTTAATCCGCTTATTGGTTCAGCAGGTGTATCTGCGGTTCCTATGGCCCAGAGTTTCGCAGAAGGTTGGTTCTGAGGCAGATCCTTCTAACTTCCTTCTGATGCATGCTATGGGACCTAACGTTGCCGGTGTTATTGGTACAGCGGTTGCCGGTACACATTTATGGCCATGTTTGGCGTTATGTAAAAGGAGGATATTATGGCAGAACAGGTTAAAACCTTTAAAGATTACTGAGACAGTATTGCGTGATGCACATCAGTCTCTTATAGCTACAAGAATGACAACAGAGCAGATGCTTCCTATCGTAGATAAGATGGATAAGGTTGGTTATCATTCAGTAGAGTGCTGGGGAGGAGCTACATTTGATGCTTCACTCAGATTCCTTAAGGAAGATCCATGGGAAAGACTTCGTAAGCTTAGAGATGGATTCAAGAATACTAAGCTTCAGATGTTTTCAGAGGACAGAATATATTAGGTTACAATCATTACGCAGATGATGTAGTTGAGTACTTTGTTCAGAAGTCAATTGCTAACGGTATTGATATTATCCGTATTTTCGATTGCTTTAATGATTTAAGAAACTTAGAGACAGCTGTTAAGGCTGCCAAGAAGGAAAAAGGACATGCTCAGATTGCTCTTTCTTATACATTAGGTGATGCTTATACACTTGATTACTGGAAAGAGACAGCTAAGAGAATTGAAGACATGGGTGCAGATTCTATCTGCATCAAGGATATGGCTGGACTTTTGCTTCCATACAAGGCTACAGAGCTTGTACAGGCATTAAAGGATGGTTCATCTCTTCCTATTCAGATGCATACACTTATACATCTGGTGTAGCTTCAATGACATACTTAAAAGCAGTAGAAGCAGGTGCTGATATTATTGATACAGCTATGTCACCATTCTCAATGGGAACATCACAGCCAGCTACAGAGGTTATGGTAGAGACATTTAAGGGTACACAGTATGATACAGGACTTGACCAGAATCTTCTTGCTGAGATAGCTGATTACTTCCAGCCAATGCGTGAGGAAGCATTAAAGAGCGGACTTATGAATACTAAGGTTCTTGGAGTTAATATTAAGACATTACTTTATCAGGTTCCAGGTGGAATGCTTTCTAACCTTGTATCACAGCTTAAGGCTGGTGCAGAGGACAAGTACAGAGATGTATTAGAGGAATCCCAAGAGTTCGTAAAGATTATGGTGAACCACCTCTTGTTACTCCTTCATCACAGATTGTTGGTACTCAGGCTGTTCTTAATGTATTACAGGGTGAGAGATACAAGATGATTACTAAGGAATCTAAGAAGGTTCTTGCTGGTGAATTTGGTCAGACAATCAAGCCATTCAATCCAGAAGTTCAGAAGAAGGCTATCGGTGATACAAAGCCTATTACATGCCGTCCAGCTGACTTGATTGAACCACAGCTTGAGAAATTCAAGAATGATCAATTGTACAGCAGTACAAGCAGACAGGATGAGGATGTGCTTTCATATGCATTATTCCCACAGGTTGCGACAGAGTTCTTCAAGTATAGAAGCTCAGCAGACAAAGGTTGATCCTACAAAGGCAGATACAGCTAATAAGGCTTATCCAGTCTAATAATTAATATAATAGACCGTCATGTGCGCAAAAGCGTATGTGGCGGTCTTTTGCAGAAGCTGCGTAGAGACTTGATCTGCAAAAGCAAGGCCAAGCCTGCAATCCAGAATGTTTCTCTTGATATAAATTCATTTTGCATGTAAAATTAAACAGTATAATTAAGCAAAAGGAGCACGATTGTGATTAAGTTAGAACGATTTGAAGTCATGAATATGAATAATGCCATCAGAGGTGCAAGAAATCCATTGAACAGCTGGGCAAGAATGGACAGTTACTTTGATGAGGAAGGAAAATTTGTTTTGGTCCTAATGATCTTGACCTTGCCAAGAGATTATGTAAGGCAGGCTCAGACCACAGAAAGTTCATAAGACAGATATTTGTTACAGTCGATATAACAGCACCACTATATTGGTGGAAGGAATACGATACATATAAGGTTGGAACAGTTGCCAATTCAACAAGTACAATGCACAAGATTCACAGCAAGCCTTTTGAGATGTCTGATTTCAGTACAGACCATATGACTGATGCCACTCTTGATATGATGCAGAAGAATATTGATTTTCTGGAAGGAATCAGAACACAGTTTGTAGAGACTAAGGACAAAGCATTATGGTACAGCATGATACAGCTTCTCCCTGAAAGTTATAACCAGATGAGAACATGTACTCTCAATTATGAGAATCTTGTTGGAATATATTATTCTAGAAAGGGTCATAAGCTTGCAGAGTGGCATACCTTCTGTGACTGGGTAAAAGAACTGCCTTATTTTGAAGAGCTTTTAGATAATAGAATGATTTAGAACAACATACAGATATATTAAGTCTCATAAGAGTGAGAATGTCAGGACTTAGCAAGGGACATAAAAGAATAGCAGAGTATATTCTGGCTAATTATGAAAAATGTGCATTCCTTACTGCGGCAAAGCTGGGAGAAGTTGTTGGAGTAAGTGAGTCTACGGCAGTGAGATTTCCGGCAGCATTGGGATTTTCAGGGTACCCGGAGTTCCAGAAAGCGTTAGAAGACATTTTGCAAGAAAAAATTCACTCATTCGACAGAATAGATGTACTTAATTCACAAATGACAACCAATATGGTCGTGAATAATGTTATGTCAATGGATGCAAGAAAGATAGAGCATACATTAAAGTCATTTGATACAGCATCGTTTGATATGGCTGTTGAGGATATAATGGCTGCAGAAAGCGTGTATATAATTGGAGCGAGGTCGTGCGAACCACTAGCAGAATTCTTTGGGTATTATCTTAGGTTGGTCAAGAAAAATGTACAGGTGGTAAAGACTGGCAATACCAACGAATTATTTGAACAGATGATGTACATAGGTGAAGGTGATGTTGCAATAGGTATCAGCTTTCCCAGATATTCAATGCGAACGCTTAAAGCAATGGAATTTGCCAATAACAGGAAGGCGAGAGTTATTGCCATAACAGATTCAGTACACTCACCAATGAATATGTATTCATCATGTAACCTGTTTGCAAGAAGTGATATGGCGTCAATAGTTGATTCACTTGTTGCACCAATGAGTCTTATTAATGCTTTAATAGTATCAATATGCCTTAAGAATAGTGAACAGGTAGTAGAGAATATTGAGAAGATTAACACATTTGTTGATAATTTCGAGTATTCAGGCAATGATGAGATTAATATGTTAGATGAAAATGTTGTCAATGAATTAAGAAAATGTATGGATAATACAGCTATTGATGAAGAAAAGTAAGAGAGAGCGATAATGAGCAATGTTATAATAATTGGCGGTGGAGCAGCAGGAATGATGGCTGCGATAACTGCTGCCAGAAACAATAATAAGGTTACACTTATTGAAAAGAATGAAAAGCTTGGAAAGAAGCTTTTTATTACAGGAAAAGGCAGATGTAATTTTACCAATGCCGGGGATGAAGAAGATATATTTAACAGCATAGTTACCAATAAAAAGTTCATGTACAGCAGTTTAAGAGGATTTTCTAACTATGACTGTATGGGATTTTTTGATGAGCTGGGACTTAAATTCAAGATTGAGCGAGGTAACAGGGTATTCCCGGAGTCAGACCACTCGTCTGATGTTATAGGTGCGCTTTCAAGGCAGATGAAAAAACTTGGTGTAAATGTGCTTCTTAATACACAGGTTGTAGCTGTGAATGAGGAAAATGGCGAATTTGCAGGTGTTGTTGTAAAAGATGCATCAGGACAGAAGGAGATTAAAGGTGATGCGTGCGTTATTGCAACAGGCGGTAATTCATATTCATCCACAGGCTCTACAGGGGATGGTTACAGATTTGCAAAAAGTATTGGACACAGCGTTACACCAATACTTCCGGCACTTGTACCTCTTAATGTAAGAGAAGAGTGGGAAGAACTTCTTATGGGACTAAGCCTTAAGAATATAGAGGTTACATTTTATGATGGAGATAAGAAGGTATTTACTGATTTTGGAGAAATGCTTTTTACACATTTTGGTGTGAGCGGTCCTGTAATATTAAGCGCAAGCAGCGTTATTACTGGAATAGTTAAGGAAAGACCTGTAAGATTAAGCATAGACTTAAAACCTGCAATTACTGATGAACAGCTTGATGAGAGAATATTAAGGGATTTCTCAAAGGAACAGAACAAGGCGTTTAAGAATTCATTAGATGAGCTGCTTCCTAAGAAGCTTATTCCTGTGATTGTAATGCAGTCCGGAATTAAGCCTGAAAAGAAGGTTAATGAGGTTACAAGGGAAGAAAGACAGAGACTTGTGAAGCTTCTTAAGAATTTTGACATGACAGTAACTTCTACGAGAGGTTTTAATGAAGCGATAATTACACAGGGTGGGGTTAATGTTAAAGAGATTAATCCTTCGACAATGGAATCAAAGCTTGTCAAGAATATATATTTTGCAGGAGAGGTTATAGATGTTGATGCAGTGACCGGAGGATTTAATTTACAGGTAGCATGGTCAACAGCATACGCTGCTGCAAGTCATATACAATAATTTATTTAAAGGAGCAGAGAAAATGAGTGCAATAGCAATCGATGGACCTGCAGGAGCAGGGAAAAGTACAATAGCAAAGCTTTTAGCAAAGCAGTTAGGATATGTGTATGTTGATACAGGTGCAATGTACAGGGCAATGGCTGTATATTTTTCACAGAACGACATTAATCCAGATGATGAGAATGCAATTAATGGTGCTGTAGATAATATTGATATTAGTATTGAGTACAAAGACGGCGTACAGCAGGTGATACTTAATGGTGAGAATGTGACATCACTTTTAAGAACAGAAGAAACAGGAAAGATGGCATCAAAGACATCTAAGTATGCAGCAGTAAGGACTAAGCTGGTTGCACTTCAGAGAGGACTTGCAAAGAAAACAGATGTTATCATGGATGGAAGAGATATAGGAACAACAGTACTCCCGGATGCATTTGCAAAGATATATCTTACTGCAAGTTCTGATGCGAGAGCTAAGAGAAGATATGATGAACTTAAGGAAAAAGGTGAAAACTGTAGTTTTGATGCTATCAAGGAAGATATTGAAAAAAGAGACTATGAAGATATGCACAGAGCAATATCTCCTTTAAAACAGGCAGATGATGCTGTGCTTGTTGATACATCAGATATGAATATAGAACAGGTTGTAGCTGCTTTAAGTAAGATAATAGATGAAAAGAAGGCGGGCAGATAATTGAAAGAAGTAATACTTGCAAAGTCAGCAGGCTTCTGTTTTGGTGTTCAGAGGGCAATGGATACTGTGTATGCTGAGGCAGACAAGAAAAATGTATATACTTATGGTCCGATAATTCATAATACTGAGGTTGTCAATGAACTTGAGAGCAAGGGTGTAAAGGCTGTTAATGATATATCTGAGATTCCAGAACCTGAAAAGTCAACTGTTATAATCAGATCTCATGGAGTATCAAAGGCAGTATATGAATCAATAAAGAACAGCGGGGCAAAGATTGTGGATGCAACATGTCCGTTTGTATTAAAGATTCACAAGATTGTAAAGGATGCAAGTGCTGAAGGTGACCAGATTGTAATTATTGGCAATGAGAAGCATCCTGAAGTTGAAGGCATTATGGGGTGGTCAGAGACACCTGTACATGTTGTTGATACAGTTGAAAAAGCTGAAAAGTTGAAACTTGACAAGAGTAAAAATGTGCGTGTGGTATCCCAGACGACATTTAATTACAAGAAATTTCAAGATTTAGTTGAAATTATAAAGAAAAAAGAGTACAATATTTGCATTAGTAATACGATATGTAATGCAACTGAGGAGCGTCAGAACGAGGCAAGACGGATTGCTCGAAGAGCTGATGCTATGATTGTTATAGGGGACAGCAGTAGTTCAAACACTCGTAAACTGTATGAAATTTGCAAGACGGAATGTCAGGAAACCTTTTACATTCAGACTCTTAGCGGCCTTGAGCTTGATAAGCTCAAATCATCAGACTGCATAGGTATTACAGCCGGGGCATCAACCCCAAACAATATCATTGAGGAGGTTTATACTAATGTCAGAAGAAAGCTTTGCACAGATGTTAGATAACGAAGAATGGAAGGAAATCCGTACAGGAGAGGTGGTAGACGGAAGAGTTATTGCAGTTAAGCCAGATAGAATTGTACTTAATATAGGTGGCAAATCTGATGGAATCATTACTCGTTCAGAGTATACATCAGCTCCTGATGTGGATCTTACTACTGTAGTCTCAGTTGGAGATGAGATGAAGGCTAAGGTTCTTAAATCAAACGATGGTGAGGGACAGGTTGCTCTTACATATAGAAAGCTTGTTGCAGATAATGGCAATAAGAAACTTGAAGATGCATTTAATAATCAGGAGCCAATTACAGGTGTAGCTAAGAACATCAAGGGTGGTCTTGAGGTTATCGTTGATGAAGCAAGAGTATTTATTCCTGCAAGCCTTATTTCAGATACATTTGTTAAGGATTTATCTGTATATAACGGTAAGGAAGTTACATTTGTCATCACTGAATATGATCCTAAGAACAGAAAGATTATCGGTGATTGCAAGCAGCTTATTGTTGCAGCTAAGAAGGCAGCAGCAGAGGCAGTTCTTTCTAAGATTAAGGAAGGCGATACAATCGAAGGAACAGTTAAGAATGTTACAGATTTCGGTGCATTCATTGACTTAGGCGGTGTAGATGGTCTTCTTCACATCTCAGAGATGTCTTGGGGAAGAACAGAGAATCCTAAGAAGGTTTACAAGATTGGTGATTCAGTTAAGTGCTTTATCAAAGAGATTAACGGAGATAAGATTGCACTTTCAGTTAAGTATCCAGACCTTAATCCATGGAATAACGCAGCAGAGAAGTATGCTGTAGGTAATGTTGTTAAGGGAACAGTTGCAAGAATGACAGATTTCGGTGCATTCGTCCAGTTAGAAGATGGTATCGATGCATTACTTCATGTTTCACAGATTTCAAGAGATCGTATTGAAAAGCCATCTGACGCACTTTCAATCGGTCAGGAAATTGAAGCTAAGGTTGTTGACCTTAACGAAGCTGATAAGAAGATCAGCTTAAGCATTAAGGCATTACTTAACGACAACGAAGCTCAGGAAGAAGCTCCAGCAACAGAAGAGTAATAAAGATATTATAAGGGCTGTGAAAAGCTCTATGTTGAGGCATTTGTTCACATCAGTGGACAGATGCCTCATTTAATATGCTGGTAATCGGAGGTATTGGTTATGTATTCGAAAAATAAGCTGTCAATTGTGAATGGTTTATGTGCTGGTGTATTAGTCTGGATTATTTTACTGATTTCAGATTATATTGATGAAACGGTATTAGATAAAGGCTTTTTTATTGGTTTGATTATATACATGATTGTGCCTGTAATATTAGTCTGCTGTTATATTTATAATTACATTGCATACAAGCCGGACCGGAAAAAGCTTCTTGCATGGTTTGGCGGTTATAGTGCAGCATTTCTGGTATCTGGAGTAATTGTTTTTATACTTGTTAATAATGGACTGCTTATTAAACAAAAATACAGGGGGGATGGCATTTATTTAAATGGAATGGAATATATGTTTTATGGAGTTCCTGCCATTGTTGTTTTTGGAATGTTATGTATTGTGTTTCATTTGATATATTTTAAGATAAAAAAACATAGAAATTCGGGGCTGTAGAAAAATAGCCCCTTTTTAAATATATTTTTTAAATGAAAGATAAACACGGCCTTTTTTTGTTTCTCTACCGCACCCCTGATAGATGAATTTGCCTGTTCCGCGGATAACAAGTATATCATTAGCTTTTAACTGATAGCTGTTGTTTTCCATCTGACGGCTGTTAATGAATATTTTTCTTGCCCTGAATAATTCTACTGCCTGACTTCGGCTTAGCTTTGTGAGGCTGGCAACGGCAGCGTCAATCCGTTCACTTGCAGATAAAACTTCAATATCTTCAAGCTCAGGTGAACATTCGATATCGTTAATATCAGTCTTTGTACACTGGATATGTGTATGCTTTACTGTAGACAGGTTGTCTATTATGAAATCAGCAATATGCGAAACACAGTAAAGATAGGCGTCCTTGCCTTTTATATTTATGTCTCCAAGCATTTCTCTTTTAATTCCAAGATTCATAAGAGCACCAAGGTAATCTCTGTGTGACAGTGATTCAGCATATTTTTCTATAAGAGGAGATATCTTTATAAGAGTTATAGGAAATTCCTCTTCATAGCCAAGAGTTTCGTAAGAACCAAACTGTATCATCTGTCTTTCACATGCATCATTGCCACCGTATGTTTTAAAAGCTACGAAATTAAGTGCGTTTCTCATCTGTGCGAATACTGACTGCTCGTTGATATCCAGGAAATTGGTATAAGTATATATATTCTGGCGGAAGGAACGATTGGCTGCGTCCATTATTTTATTTTTTAAAAGCGATTCATTATCCATTAGTTTATAAATAATCCTTTCAGGTTTTTTGAAAATATGATAGAATTATAACAGAATTAAGAATAATTTACATTACGTTTGTTTCGTGGAACGATGTAGAAAAGAGGGATTATGATTAAAGATTATGAGGATTTTAAGAAATTTATCCTGAGTCTTACAACTATTGACCTTAATGCATATAAGGAAAAACAGATGAAGAGGCGTATAGATACACTTATTGCAAGACATAAGTATGATGGTTACGATAGTTATTGTAAGGCAATAAAGGAAGATACAGGGTTAAGAGAAGAATTTGTTAATTATATTACGATTAATGTATCTGAATTTTATAGAAATCCGAATCTGTGGAAGACACTGGAGGATGTTATACTGCCGGATCTGATAAGTAAGTTCGGTCCAAGACTTAAGGTATGGAGTGCGGCATGTTCTACTGGTGATGAACCATATTCACTTGCTATGGTGCTTGCAAAGAAAGTACCTATGAGGGATATTAAGATTATTGCGACAGATCTTGATGAACAGGTTCTTGAGAAGGCTAAAGATGGTGTATATGGTGAAAACAGCATAAAGGGACTTCCTAAGGAATTTCAGGATAAGTACTTTGAAAAGATGGGCGACAGGTTTTATAAAATATCTGATGACATAAAAAGATGTGTTGAGTTTAAGAAGAGTAATCTTCTAAAGGATCCATATCCAACAGGCTGTCATCTTATTGTGTGCAGGAATGTTCTTATATATTTTACAGAAGAAGCCAAGAAAGATGTATATGAGAAGTTTAATAAATCTTTAGTTACTGATGGGTGTCTGTTTGTAGGTAATACTGAACAGATAATCGGTTATAGGGATATGGGATACAGCTATGACCATCTTTTCTTCTACAGAAAGACTAATTAATAAAATGCGTAACCGGAATAATATCAGTCTGGTTACGCATTTTTAATTATGAAAATATATGATTTATAACGGAATGTATATATTTTTCTGTGTTATCAGTGCTTTTTAACAGTATATCATCTGCGTTGCAGTATTTTTTCTGGTCAGAATAATCTTTTTTAAATATGTTTAAATCACAATTGTCATAGAGTGGAAGAAAGATGCCCGTCTTTTTGGTGTAACAGTTAGAAGCAGAGCATTTAACACGGTTATTACTGTCTACATATTGTGCAATGCTTTTGTGAATGGCTTCGTCTTCTGATGTCAGATAATAATAATTCTTATAGTCTTTAAAAAAATATTTCAAAGTATCTGATATAACCGGGATTACAAGAGTTAATGTAAGGTTCTTAATCAGAATATGTATATTGTCAATACATATATGTCTGTCCACGGGTACGCCTACGGGCAGAGAACATTCAGCAATCAGCCGAAGGCTTACATTTCCATCGGAATCAGTATCTTTATCAATGACAGCATTGTCAACAGTGTAAGAATTCATAATTATTGCATAATAGGAAACAAGTGGAAGCAGACTTAGCATTCCTTCTATATCGTCATGGTTGTGAAGAAGGAGAAGTTTCCTATATTCGTTATGTGCTGTATCAGAAGGTTTTGCTGCAAATTTCCTGTATATATCAATAAGTTCACCGCCTGAATACATATCTTCACGTTCTATTCCAAGAAAGTGTTCAATGGTTTTCTGCTTATAGTCAGAAAGTGACAGAATAGATTTACATTTTCTGGCAGTTTTATATAAGTCAAGGCTTTCAAGATGTGAAAGGTCAAGTGCAACATTAAGATGTGCTGCACGCTCAGTAATAAAGGGAATATCGAAGGCATCCCCATTAAAATGTATTAATGTATGAAAATCTTTTAAAAAATCATTAAATGCAGATAAAATATAAGCTTCATCGGAATCGGATTCTGCAAGCCACTGTAAATAATGCGATATTCCGTTACGGAAATATACAGCGCCTATGAGGTATACTATATTATAATTTCTTGAAAATCCTGTGGTTTCTATATCAAAAAAGCATATGCTGTCAGTATCCGGACATATTGCTTTAAGCATTGCGGTGTCTGCGTTTGTGTGCAGGGTATCATTAATAGTTATCATAAAAAATCCTCGTTTTAGGTTTGATTAGACAAACCGATTGTTAAAAAAGTACTCATTTTCTCTTATTATATAGGAATATATACACAAAAAAAAGTAGATTTTTGCTATTTATTGAGATAAAATACTATTTAATAAAAACTTTATAAGGAGAAATATGTCATGGGAAAGTGTACATTTAAAGGTGGATGTCATCCTTATGACGGTAAAGAGTTTTCTAAGGATAAACCAATCAAAGAACTCTTTCCAGCCGTAGGAGAGATGGTGTTCCCGCTTTCACAGCACATCGGCGCACCTGCTAAGCCAGTTGTTGCCAAGGGCGACTATGTCCTTGCAGGCCAGCTGATAGCCGAGGCAGGTGGATTTGTTTCTGCGAACATTCATTCATCTGTATCAGGTACTGTTAAAGCTATTGAGCCAAGAACATTGGCTACAGGCGGTAAGTGCAATTCTATCATTATTGAGAATGATGGCGAATTCAAAGAAGTTGAATATACACCTATGAAGTTCGAGGATCTTACTAAGGACGTTATCTTAGAAAGAATCAAGGCTGCTGGTGTTGTAGGTATGGGAGGAGCTGGTTTCCCAACTAATGTTAAGCTCTCTCCAAAGAATCCTGAAGCCATAGATTACATTATCGTTAATGGAGCAGAGTGTGAGCCTTACCTTACATCTGATTACAGAAGATTATTAGAAGAATCAGACAAGGTTGTTATGGGTCTTAAGATTGCTCTTAAGATATTTGACCATGCTAAGGGAATTATCGGTATTGAAGATAATAAGCCTGAGGCAATAAGAATCATGCAGGAAGCTACAGCTTCTGAGCCTGATATTGAAGTTAAGCCATTAAAGACTAAGTATCCACAGGGAGGAGAGCGTAGTCTTATATATGCAACAACAGGAAGAGCTATTAATTCAAGTATGCTTCCAGCTGATGCAGGCTGTATCGTACATAATGTTGATACAATATTCTCAATCTATCTTTCAGTTATAGAAGGTAAGCCTCTTACTAAGAGAATATGTACTGTAACAGGCGACGGAGTTAAAGAGCCTGGCAACTTCTATGTATGGTTAGGAACTAATTACAGACAGCTTCTTGACGCTGCCGGTGGTCCTGTAGGAGAACCTGAGAAATATATTTCCGGTGGTCCTATGATGGGATTTGCCATGTACAGTCTTGACGTACCTGTTGTTAAGGGAAGTTCATCACTTCTTGTATTCCAGAAGGATATCGTATCTAAGACCACATCTTCTGCATGTATAAGATGTGGTAAATGTGGTGAGGCATGTCCGGAACACCTTCTTCCAGCAAAGCTTGCCGGTTTTGCATCACGTAATGATGAAGAAGGCTTTACTAAGTTCGATGGTATGGAATGTGTAATGTGCGGAAGCTGTTCATATGTCTGTCCAGCCAAGAGACCATTAACACAGCAGATTAAGGCTATGAGAAGTACAGTACTTGCTAACAGAAGAAAGAAGTAGAAAGGTGGGCAATCAAAGTGAGTGAGATTTTTAACGTATCGACTAATCCTCATGTGCGAAGCGGGAATACTACTCAGACAATAATGAGAGATGTTCTTATTGCTTTAACTCCTGCCAGCATATTTGGTATAGTTAATTTTGGCCTCGATGCACTGCTTCGTATAGTAATCGGTATTGTTACTTGTGTAGCATGTGAGGCATTATATCAGTATTTCATGCATAAGAAAGTTACTGTTACAGATTTAAGTGCAGCAGTAACAGGTCTTCTTATTGCATTAAATATTCCATCAACATTAAATGTTGGTTTTGAAATCGTAGGATGTGTATTTGCAATTATCGTAGTTAAGCAGCTTTTTGGAGGACTTGGACAGAACTTCATGAACCCTGCTCTTGCAGCAAGATGTTTCCTTCTTATTGCATATACAGGTCCGATGACTAATTTCGTTACATCTAACGGATTTTTAGACGCATATTCAGGAGCAACACCTCTTGCACTCCTTAAGCCTGGTGCAGAATCAACAGGCGTTGTTTCATTAGCTAAGATGTTTATTGGTACAACAGGTGGTGTTATCGGTGAGACTTCAGCAATCTGTCTTCTTTTAGGTGGTATCTACCTCCTTGCAAGAAAGGTTATTAACTGGAGAATACCTGTAACATATGTAGGTGTATTTGCAGTGCTTATATTCCTTTTTGCACCAGGACATCATTTCGATGTAATCTACATGCTTGAGGAAGTATGTGGTGGTGGACTTTTACTTGGTGCCATCTTCATGGCGACAGATTATGTAACTTCACCAATTACACCTAATGGTAAAATTGTATTTGGCTGCTGCTTAGGTCTTCTTACATTCATTTTCAGAATGTATGGTGGTTCAGCAGAAGGCGTTTCATATGCAATTATCTTCTGTAACCTCTTAGTTCCTCTTATTGAGAGAGTAACAGTTCCTAAGTCATTTGGTAAGAAGAAGCCAGAGAAGAAAGCAAAGGAGGCTGCATAAGATGAAGAAAATAGTTAAAGATGCATTAGTTTTATTTGCTATAACACTTGTAGCCGGAATTCTTCTTGGTGTTGTATATCAGATAACACTTGATCCTATTGCAAAGGCTAATGAGAATGCTAAGGAAAAGGCTTACAAAGCAGTTCTTGCAGAAGCAGACAGCTTTGAGACAATAGATGCCCTTCCTTCTGATGATGATATTAATGCTTCATCAGACATTGACTTCTCTAAGGATAAGGTCAATGAAGTTGCTATAGGAAAGAAAGGCAGCGAGACAGCAGGTTATGTTGTAACAGTTACAGATAGTGACGGTTACGGCGGAGATATCAAGTTTACAGTTGGTATTTCAACAGATGGAAAGGTACTTGGAGTATCATTCCTTTCAATCAGCGAAACTGCTGGTCTTGGTATGAGAGCTAAACAGGATCCATCATTTACATCACAGTTTACAGCTAAGTCTGATGCAGTTGCATCATTTTCAGTAGTAACAGATGGTTCAGCATCAGAAAGCAATGCTAATGTTGATGCAATCGGTGGTTCTACAATTACTTCTAAATCAGTCACAAAGGGTGTAAATTATGCGCTTGCAGTTTACAAGCTTGTGGCAGGAAACTAGGGAGGTGCGGACTTTGAATAAATGTATAGAAAGACTTTATAATGGTATTATTAAAGAGAATCCTACCCTGGTACTTACACTTGGTATGTGTCCTACACTTGCGGTTACTACATCAGCAATCAATGGTATAGGTATGGGACTTTCTTCTACAGTAGTACTTGCATTATCAAACCTTATGATTTCATTACTTCGTAAGGCTATTCCAGATGGTGTAAGAATGCCAGCGTTCATCGTTGTCGTTGCATCATTTGTTACAATGGTACAGTTCCTTATGCAGGGCTTCCTGCCAAGTCTGTACGACTCACTTGGAATATATATTCCTCTTATAGTTGTTAACTGTATTATCCTTGGACGTGCGGAAGCCTATGCTTCTAAGAATCCTCCAATTCCTTCATTCTTTGATGGAATTGGTATGGGACTTGGATTCACAATTGCTATCACAATCCTTGGAGCAATAAGAGAGCTTATCGGTGGCGGTACAATTTTCTCAGATGGTACTAACGCATTATTTGATCTCTCAACAATCGGTTACACACCAGCAAGTATCTTTATCCTTGCACCAGGAGCGTTCTTTGTTCTTGCATTCATGATTGCTATTATGAACAGAATTAAGAGAAAGAAAGGCATGAAGCCTGCAGAAGTTCCTGACTACACAGAAGAGATAGAAGAAGCTAAGGCTGAGGCTAAGAATAACTAAGGGAGGTAAATATGGGATATTTTTCACAGTTATTATTGATAGCTGTAAGTACAGCAATTGTCAATAATGTAGTTTTAAGCCAGTTCCTCGGTTTGTGTCCTTTCCTTGGAGTTTCTAAGAAGATAAACACAGCAGCAGGAATGGGTGGCGCTGTTATCGGCGTTATCACTATTTCATCAGCTGTCTGCAGTCTTATATATGACTGTATACTTACACCGCTTAAGCTTACATATCTGAATACAATTGTATTCATCCTTGTAATTGCGGCACTTGTTCAGTTTGTTGAAATGTTTTTAAAGAAGACATCACCATCTCTTTATGAAGCACTTGGTGTATACCTTCCACTTATTACAACTAATTGTGCAGTACTTGGTATTGCACTTACTAACGTACAGAACTATAACACAGCAGCAGGACTTAATATTGGTCAGAAGCTTTTAGATTCTGTAGTCAGTGGATTAGGAACAGCTGTTGGTTTTACAATAGCAATCATAATCATGGCTGGTATACGTGAAAGAAACGAATTCAATGATGTTCCAGAAAGCTTTAAGGGAATGCCTATTGTATTACTTACTGCAGGACTTATGGCTATCGCATTCTTTGGATTTTCAGGTATTATTTAAGAGGAGGACGACAAGATGTCAGGTATAATTATTGCTGCAGTTGTTGTAAGCTGCACTGGTCTTCTTCTCGGACTTTTCCTCGGAGTAATGGGTAAGAAGTTCTATGTTGAAGTAGATCAGAAAGAGATAGATGTAAGAGCAGAGCTTCCTGGAAACAACTGTGGTGGTTGTGGATATGCAGGATGTGATGCACTTGCTAAGGCAATTGCCGCAGGAGAAGCTCCAGCTAACGCATGTCCAGTTGGTGGCGCACCGGTTGCAGCAAAGATTGGTGCAATCATGGGTGAGGAAGTTGGAGAATCAGTAAGAATGACAGCATTTGTTAAATGTGCTGGTGACTGCGACAAAGCAAAAGAAAATTATGTGTACTCAGGTGCAATGGATTGTACAGCAATGAACGTCGTTCCTAACGGTGGTTCTAAGGCATGTACATACGGATGTATGGGATATGGTTCATGTGTTAAGGCATGTCCTTTTGATGCAATTCATATTGTTAATGGTATTGCTGTAGTAGATAAGGGCAAATGTAAAGCATGTGGTAAATGTGTTGCTGTATGTCCAAGACACCTTATTGAAATCATACCATACAAGAGTAACTATACAGTTAACTGTTCATCTAACGATAAGGGTAAAGATGTTATGTCAGCATGCTCTGTTGGATGTATTGGATGTATGTTATGTACAAAGCAGTGTGAGTTCGGTGCTATTACAGTAGAAAACAATATTGCACATATTGATTATTCAAAGTGTACAGGTTGTGGAAAGTGTGCTGAGAAGTGCCCTAAGAAGATAATACATCTTCATTGATAATTTAATCACAATAAGTTATAATAAGAAACTGCCGTATGCTTATGCTTATGGCAGTTTCCTAGTTTAAGAAAAGAGAAGATACACCTATGGCAGAGATGAAATCGAAGTTACAAGATTTTTATAAAAAACTTGATTCCAGAAAATCAACATATTTTCTGGCTTATTCAGTTATTTTTGCAATCCTTGCTATAGGTGTGTTTTCTTTTTATTTTTTCACTAGAAAGACATTCATATGGGAGGTTGATGGCTGGGAACAGCATTATAAGTCACTCATATATTATTCACAGTATTTAAGGGATTTCTTTAAAAATATATTTATCAATCATCAGTTTGTAATACCACAGTGGGATTTTGCAATAGGTGAGGGAAGTGATGTTATAGGAACATTTCACTATTATGTGATAGGCGACCCATTTACATTCTTATGTTTCCTGTTTCCAGCAAAGTACATGTATATATTCTATGAAGCAATGATTCTTTTAAGAATATATCTGTCAGGTATAGCATTTTCACTGCTGTGTTTTTATACAGGACATAAGAAAAGATATGTCCTTCCAGGAGCAGTAGCTTATGCATTCTGCTACTGGGCAATATACAATGCGGTAAGACATCCGTTCTTTCTTAACCCGCTTCTGTATTATCCGCTGCTTATATTGGGTGTTGAGAAGATAATCAGAGAGAAGAAAATGTGGCTCTTTACAATAACAGTAGCTGTTGCTGCAATGAGTAATTTTTATTTCTTCTACATGCTTGTGTTCACAACAATTATATATGTTATTGTAAGATTCATATTCTGTTATGGAAAGAATGTAAAAATGTGGGGCAAAGGAATATTAAGACTTGCAGTTTCATCGGTTACAGGACTGTGTATGGCGGCAATAGTGTTTCTGCCTGTGCTTCACGTTTTCTTAAGTGACAGCAGATTTAATACACCTAATAAAATGGGACTGGTATATCCTTTTTCATACTATGCAAAGCTTCCGGGACTTTTTATCGTTGAGGGTGATAACTTCTGGACATGCATGGGATTTGCAGTGCCGGTGTTACTTGCAGTGCTTTTAATGTTTAAGAGCAGACGTAAGTACACAATGCTTAAGATTTATTTTATTATAAGTGCTGTGATGATATGTATACCGTTCTTCGGACAGGCAATGAACGGATTTTCATATATGTGTAACAGGTGGATATATTCATTTGCATTATTATGTGCATATATACTTGTGTGCATGATGCCGCGTCTTATAACACTGGAAAGAAAAGAAATCCGCTTTATTGGAATTGCACTTACAATATATTTTGTGGTATGTATGTGCGTAAAGTATTCAAGAAATGGCAAGCTTATAAGTGCAGTTACAATTGGAGTAATATTGCTAATTGGACTTAGCATAAAGAATGTTAATGAATATAACAGATGCATGATGGTGACAGTAGCGGTTATGCTGGCGGCATTAGCTAATGGTATATGGAAAAATGCTTCATTTGGGGAAAATTATGCGGCACAGTGCATAAGCGTTAAAATGGCACAGGAAGATGTGTTTGGAAGCGAGAAGGAGCTTATAAGTAAAGATGCTGAAGATACAGATTTTATCAGATATTCAGGCTCTGGACTTTCGTACAATATGAACTGCATAACAGGAATATCATCCTCTAATCTGTACTGGACACTTACTAATCCGTATGTATCGAAGTTCAGATATGATTGTGCAATCAGGCTTGATACGCTGCTTCCGCACAAATACACAGGCTATGATGACAGGTCATCTCTTATAGCATTGTCATCTGCCTCAAAGTATCTGGTGAGTAAGACCGGTGGACTTGTTCCATATGGATTTGCTTATGAATCAGAAAATGATGATTATGTAATGTATAATAACGACAATGCACTTCCGTTAGGATTTACTTATGACAAGGCTGTTAATAAGAATGAATGGGAGGGCTTAAGTGCAGTTGATAAGCAGAAAGCAATGCTTCAGGCTGTTGTTATTGACAGGAGTGGGAAGGATACCAGGGAGGCGCTTCCTGACAGGGTATCTGTTAAAGATTTAAGTTATGACAGCCAGATTAAAGATTATACAATGAATTATGATGCCAAAGAAGTACAGTGTACTGACAATACATTTGCAGTAACTAAGGCAGGTGCCAGGGTAACATTTAACTTTACAGGCAGTGGCGCAGGTGAGACTTACTTTAATATTAATGGGCTTGATTATGAAGGCGCAGCACAGTTCCAGCTGTATTTTGGAAAGAAAAAGTTTGACCCGTTAGACTTATACTCTAAGTCAGACTGGAAAGAGCTTTCACATAATGAGAAGAAGAAGATATTTAAGAATTTCATATACTGGACACAGTCTACAAGCAGTGTTAAGCTTGGGATTACGACTGATACAGGAGTAACCAAGTCAATGAATTACTTTACATCTGATTACAGCTATTACAGTAACCAGCATGATTTCAGTGTGAATATGGGCTATTCGGAAGAAAATGTTACATCAGTTACAGTGACTTTCCAGAAGATTGGTGTGTATTCTTATGATGATATACAGATTGTATGCCAGCCAATGGACAGTTACACTGACGAGATTAATATACTTAAAGAAAATGTATTAACAGATGTAGAGCTTGGAAATAATAAGGTCACAGGTCAGATAACACTTGACCGTAATAAATATCTGTGTCTTACAATCCCTTATTCAAAGGGCTGGAAGGTATATGTAGACGGGGAAAGACAAAAGCTATATAATGCTAATGGTCAGTATATGGCTGTATATCTTACGAGTGGAACGCATAATGTAACACTTAAGTATTCTACGCCGCTTCTAAAAGAGGGAGCGTTGGTGTCACTTGCAGGTGTGGTCATCTTTGCCATGCAGCTTGTAATTAATAAGAGAAAGAAGAGGAAATAATAATGTACAGAGAAGTTGCGAAACTTATTATATATGGTAATCATGAGGACACTATTCTTATGAAAATGTCCGATATTTTCAAAAAATTTGACAGGGATGAGGAGACTCCTGACAAGCTTATAAGCGATATATATGAGCAGATTAAGAGAATATTGGAGGTTGCCACAGATTATGGCTTTGATAAGAATTTATGGCATAATTACCTTACATTCTATCTTATAACTAATGAGAATCCATTCAGCCTTACATGTGAAAAGGTAGGTGCTAATGATGGAAGCGTTAATGAATTTGCTAAGAACGACTTCAAGGTGTTTATGAATCTGTTTAATTATGATTTCAGACCTATTGAGGCTGCACTTGGAATCAACTGTTTTTCACTTATATCTGATTACAAGGCAATTGTTAAGAAAGAGCTTATGTACAATAAGAATGTAAGTGAGAAGGTACAGGCTTTAAGCCTTAAGCTTGAGACAGCAAAGGACGAGAATGAGTTCTTTAATTATGTTACTGATTTCTATAAAGCATATGGTGTAGGAATGTTCGGACTTAATAAGGCATTCAGGGTAATAGGCGGTGATAATGGCGTTACATTTACACCAATTAACAATATGGATAAGGTTATGTTAGATGACCTTATAGGTTATGAAATCCAGAAGAAGAAGCTTGTTGAGAATACAGAGGCCTTTGTTCAGGGAAGAAAAGCTAATAATGCGCTTCTTTTCGGTGACAGCGGAACAGGTAAGTCAACTTCTATCAAGGCTATTGTCAATGAATATTATGACCAGGGTCTTAGAATGATAGAGATATACAAACATCAGTTCAAGGATTTATCTAATGTTATAGCAAGCATTAAGAACAGAAATTACAAGTTCATAATATATATGGATGATTTATCTTTCGAGGAATTCGAGATTGAATACAAGTTCTTGAAGGCTGTAATTGAAGGCGGTGTTGAGACTAAGCCTGATAATATTCTTATCTATGCAACATCTAACAGAAGACATCTTATCAAGGAAACATGGAATGACAGAAATGATATGGAAAGCAATAACGGTCTTCACAGATCTGATACTATTGAGGAGAAGCTTTCATTAGTGAACAGATTTGGATGCCAGATAAGCTACTCTAAGCCATCACAGAAAGAATTCTTTGATATTGTTATTGGCCTTGCAAGGAAGAATAATGTTAAGATGACAGATGATGAGCTTATGGCAGAGGCTAACAAGTGGGAACTTTCACATGGTGGAATATCAGGAAGAACAGCACAGCAGTTTATCAATTACTGTCTTGGGGGTAGAGAATGATTTCATACATTAAAGGTGAGCTTGCCGAAATCCTGCCAGATGTAATCGTTGTGGAAGCCAATGGAATCGGATATAATATATATGTTCCGGGTTCAGTTCTTGGTGAGCTTCCGTCAGTTGGCAGTGAGGTTAAGATATATACATATATGAATGTCAAGGAAGATGAATGCAGTCTGTTCGGATTCCTTACAAGAGATGATTTAAGCATGTTTAAAATGCTTATCTGTGTCAATGGTATTGGCCCTAAGGCAGCGCTTGGTGCATTATCTAATATCACAGCAGATGATTTAAGATTTGCAGTTCTTGCTGATGATGTGGCAGCAATCAAGGCACTTCCTGGTATCGGACCTAAGACAGCACAGAAGATTATAATTGAGCTTAAGGATAAGTTAAAGCTTGATGAAGTATTTGAATCAGCACTTTCTAAGAATAAAAAGGCAGACAATAACAGTAATGTCATGATGATAAGAAATGACGCTGTTGAGGCACTTGTATCACTTGGATATTCAAGCAAAGATGCACTTGTTGCTGTCAAGGAAGTGGAAGATATAGAGAATAAGGATTCTGAGACGGTTCTTAAGGAAGCGTTAAAGAAGCTGGCTAAATTCTAGAGCAGAATAGTATTTGAGAAATGAGGGGCTATATGGAAAAGAGGATTATATCAACACAGATAACTGAAGAAGATTATGGTATTGAGAATTCCTTAAGGCCATTATCTCTTGATGACTATGTTGGACAGAATAAGGTTAAGAGTAATCTTAAAGTATATATTGAGGCAGCAAAGGAAAGAGGAGAGGCACTTGACCATGTGCTTTTCTATGGACCTCCGGGACTTGGAAAGACAACTCTGGCAGGAATTATTGCTAATGAAATGGGGGTTAATATCAAGGTTACATCCGGTCCTGCAATCGAGAAGCCGGGAGATATGGCAGCTATACTTAACAACTTGAGTGAGGGTGATATTCTCTTTGTTGATGAGATTCACAGACTTAACAGACAGGTTGAAGAAGTGCTGTATCCGGCAATGGAGGATTATAAGATTGATATTATGATCGGAAAGGGTGCAACAGCAAGGTCTATAAGACTTGATCTGCCACAGTTCACTCTGATAGGGGCAACAACAAGAGCGGGACTTTTATCAGCACCTTTAAGAGACAGATTCGGTGTTGTAAGCCATATGGAATTCTATACCGTTCCGGAGCTTGAGAAAATCATTATCCGTTCAGCCAATGTGCTTAATGTTGATATTGACTCAGACGGAGCACATGAGCTTGCAAGAAGATCCAGGGGAACACCGAGACTTGCCAACAGACTTTTGAAAAGAGTAAGGGATTTTGCACAGGTTAAATATAACGGACATATCAATAAGGATGTTGCTGATTATGCACTTAATCTGTTAGATGTTGACAGAGATGGATTGGACCGTAACGATCGTGTTATACTTACTACAATAGTTGATAAGTTTGATGGCGGACCTGTCGGTATTGAGACACTGGCAGCTTCAATAGGCGAGGATTCAGGAACTCTTGAAGATGTTTATGAGCCATATCTTATACAGAACGGGTATATTAACAGAACTCCAAGAGGAAGAGTTGCAACTAAAGCAGCTTATGATAATCTTGGCAGGCCATTTAAACAAAAATAACATAAAATATTCTAAAGAATGTGTTTTATGAGTTGAATAGTAAGTGTATTTATTATATACTTAATATGTTTATTTCTACATATATGGAGGGGACTTATGTCATCAAAGAATACAGCAGAAGTAATTCTTGGAGGTAAGGTAATCAAGCTTGGTGGATATGAAAGCGAGGAGTATCTTCAGAGAGTTGCATCATACATTAATAACAAGATAACTGAATTTAATAAAGAAGAGAGTTACAGACGAATGTCAGCAGAGCTCAGAACTGATATGATGTATCTTAATATTGCAGATGATTACTTCAAGGCTAAGAAGATGGCAGACAGTCTTTCATTAGATATTGAGAACAAGGATAAGGAAATATACGACCTTAAGCATGAGCTTATTGCAGCACAGATTAAGGCAGAAAGTTCAGCAAAAGAGATTAAGGAATTAAAGAGTGAGATTAACAAGTATCAGAAGAATATTGTCAAGTTAGAGACAGAACTGAATGACTCTAAGAAGTGATTTACATAAGATTATCTGGTATTAATAATAACGGCTGTTGCAAATGCATTTGCAGCAGCCATTTAATTTAAAGGCGGTTACAACTATGAATGTTGATAAGAGAAAAACACAGGTGGAGGTTTTAGCACCAGCAGGTTCACTTGATATTATGAAAGCTGTTGTGGCGGCAGGGGCAGATGCCATATACCTGGGAGGCAATATGTTTGGAGCAAGGGCATTTGCCAATAATTTTAATGATGAAGAGCTTATCTGTGCTATTGAATATGCACATTTATTCGGTAGAAAGGTTTACCTGACAGTTAATACTCTTCTTAAGTCAAGAGAGATAGAGAACAGTCTTATAGAATATCTTATACCATTCTATGAGGCAGGTCTTGATGCAGTGATTGTACAGGATATGGGTGTGTTTAACCTTATAATAAAACATTTTCCTGATATGGATATACATGCAAGCACACAGATGACACAGACCGGAGTGTATGGCAGCAGGCTTTTAAAGGAACTTGGTGCAACAAGAATAGTCACTTCAAGAGAGATGAATCTGCAGGAAATAAAGCAGCTTCATGAGAGATTAGATGTGGAGATAGAAAGCTTTGTGCATGGAGCATTATGTTACTGTTATTCGGGACAATGCCTGCTTTCAAGCTTTAACGGAGGAAGAAGCGGCAACAGGGGAAGGTGTGCCCAGCCGTGCAGGATGCCTTATGATGTGTATGATAACGGCGAAAAGATTAATAACAGAAACAACAGTTACGCATTAAGCCCTAAGGATATGTGTGCATTACAGATACTTCCTGATGTTATAGAAAGTGGAGTGTATTCTCTGAAAATTGAAGGTCGTATGAAGAATGTCACATATGCGGCTATGGTAACGCATATTTACCGTAAATATGTTGATATGTATCTTGAGAGGGGACGAAAAGGCTTCAAGGTAGATAAGCAGGATATTGATGAACTTTCAGATATATATAACAGAGGTGCATTTACTACAGGCTATTATGACAGCGACAAGGGAAAGAAGATGATGTCACTGGGGCGTCCTAACCATATGGGAACGGAGTGCCTTAAGGTAGTATCTAACAAGGCAGGAAGAATTACATTTAAAGCATTAAAGAATGTAAACAGAGGTGATGTCTTTGAGATTGATAAGGAACATTCATTTGAGAGCGGAGCTGATGTGGCAGCAGGACAGACCTTCGTTGTCAATCTTCCTAAGAAATACCCTCTGTATGAGGGAAGAATTGTCAACAGAATGAATAATGCTAAGATTAAGGCATATGTAGCGGATAATTATGTCGGAACAACACCTAAGCTTCATGTAGATATGAAGCTTAGTGTAAGAAAGAATGAAAATATATCACTTACAGTAATGTATGATGGAATTGAAAAGACATGTACAGGAGAGATAGTTACCGAAGCACAGAGCCGTCCGGCCTCAGAGGAGGAACTGGTTAAGAATTTAAAGAAAACCGGCGATACATGTTTTGTGGTGGAAGATGCAGAAGTGCAGCTTGATGATGGTGTGTTTGTGCCTGTCGGCTGGATTAAGGAATTAAGAAGAAATGTACTTGAACAGCTTGAGACACATTTAAAGCACAGTCTTGTAAGAACTTATAATAAGCCTGAATGTGCAGAGCCTGACGATAGGGAGAATACTGATGATAATAATTATCAGGTAAGAAAAGCTGCATACCTTCATGATATAGCGCAGGTAAAGAAAGCAGCATCAGTTTCAGGTGTTGAAAGCATTTATCTTGATTATAAGATGTTTTATATGAATGATGAGAATTCATTAAAAGAGGCTGTAAAGCACTGTCAGTCACATGGAATATATGTATATATGTTCCTTCCACATATTCTTAAGGCAGAGAAATATGATAAGTTTAAGTGCTTGTGTGAGAAGGCTTCTGACTGTGGCATAGACAGGTTTGTATGCCGTAATATTGAGCAGATTGGTTTTCTTGGAAGTGACAACTGGAAGAAATTATCTGACAAGGTGCATATTATTACAGACAGCAGCATATATATATTTAATACATTTGCAAAAGATGAATTAAGAAGGCTGTGCAGTAATGCCGGGGTTATTCTTGACAGAATGACACTGCCGCTTGAACTTACAGATAAGGAGATGAAGCCTGTAATTGGAAGTGACACGGAACTTGTAGTATATGGGAATGTGCCTCTTATGGTATCTGAACAGTGTGTGAGAAGAACTTACGGAAGATGTGACGGAAGCTGGGGCAGCATTAATATTACAGGGCCGAAGGGCAGCTCTTATACGGTGGAAAGTATGTGTGAATTCTGTTATTCTGTAATGAATGGAGAAAAACTCAATCTTACAAAAGAAAATCCCGAAGAATGCGGTGTGTGTATAATTCGTTATGAATTTGACGAAAGTGAAGCAGATGATATACAATTAGTTATGACTGATGGAGTGAGTGGTGGTACTACAGGACATTTTCATCAGGCAATCGACTAAGATTAAGTGACTTGAATAAAGGAGATTGCTATGCAGTCAGTTTTTATTGAACTTACAAAATACATATTTGCTTTTCTAATGGCGTTTTATGTCCTTTCTGCTTACAGAGGAGCAATAATCCATAAGGAAGAAAAGAGAAAAGGAATATATATCCAGCAGTATATTATAATATTTGCGATACATTTTCTTGGATATTATGTGTTGTATCTTATGAAGGGTGAGACTAGATATATAGGCTTTTATTTTGTGCAACTTATATATCTTATAATATTCATAGCATTTTATTATATATTGTATCCAAAGGCGTCAAGGCTTCTTGTTAATAATATGTGCATGCTGATGTCAGTTGGCTTTATTATGATAGCAAGGCTTAATTTTGACAAATGTGTTAAACAGTTTGTTATTGCTGTACTTGGAACGGTTATTATGTTTCTTGTTCCATGGCTTATCAAATCAGTTAAGAGTTTCAGAAACTTTGGATGGATATATTGCATTTCGGGACTTGTGCTTTTGTGTGCTGTTTTATTAGGAAATAAGGTGTATGGAGCCAATCTTACATTAAGCATAGGAGCATTTTCTGTACAGCCGGCAGAGTTTGTTAAGATTTTGTATGTTATGTTTGTTGCTTCAATGTTTAATAAATCAACAACATTTAAACAGACATGTATTGTTACAGTATTTGCAGCACTTCATGTTATTATACTTGTGCTTTCAACGGACCTTGGTGCGGCACTTATATTTTTTGTAGTATATATCGCAATGCTTTATATAGCAACAAGGAAGCTTTCATATGCCGGGGCGGGGCTGCTTGCTGGAGCGGGTGCATCTGTTATTGCATATAAGCTTTTTGCACATGTGAGGGCGAGAGTTATTGTATGGCGTAATCCGTGGGAATATATTGATACTAGCGGGTATCAGATATGTCAGTCACTTTTTGCAATTGGTATGGGATCATGGTTTGGATATGGATTATGTCAGGGTATGCCTGATAAGATACCTGTAGCAGAGAAAGATTTTATGTTTTCTGCTATATCTGAAGAATTTGGACTCATATTTTCAATAGCTCTATTCTTAGTGTGCCTTAATAATCTTATTCTTATGATGAATATAGCTTCAAGATGTAAGACACTTTTTTATCGTCTTGTAGCTGTAGGACTTGGGGTTACATATGGGGTTCAGGTGTTCTTAACTGTGGGAGGTGCAATTAAGTTTATACCGATGACAGGTGTTACACTTCCTTTTGTAAGTTACGGTGGAAGCTCTATATTAAGCTCGCTTATAATGTTTGCTCTTATTAATGGAATGTACAATATGAGACAGGATGAAGGTGACAGGAAAGATGGCAGAAAACAAAAAACAGGACAGACGAAGAAAAAAACAAAACATACAAAGTGATATAGTTGATAATGAAAAGAAGAATCTGCGAAATAAAGAGACTAATATAATTGCATTCTTTTTTGTAGGACTTTTTCTTGCAACTATTGTGTATCTGTGTATATTTAATGTAAAAGATGCAGGAACAATTGTGAATAATCCTTACAATAAAAGAGTAGACAATCATGAAAGCAAGGTTGTAAGAGGTGATATATTAGCAGATGACGGAGATGTACTTGCAACAACGCTTACGGATGAGGATGGTAATGAAACACGTTATTATCCTTATGATAATCTGTTCTGTCATTCGGTTGGATTTACTTCTCTTACAGGGATGAAGACAGGAATAGAACAGTCTCAGAATTATTTTCTTTTAAGTGAGACAGATAATGTGCTTGATCAGATTGGTAATGACCTGTCTGGAGGAAAAGCAAAGGGGCATAATGTTACAACAACACTTAATGTTGAACTTACTAAAGCGGCATATAAAGCACTTGGTAATAATAAAGGTGCAGTTATAGCGATGGAACCTGCTACGGGTAAGATTCTTGCAATGGTATCGAATCCATCATTTGATGCAAATGCAGTAAATACCGATTATGATGAGTGGATTACTTATGATAGTGCGGATTCGGTGCTTTTAAACAGGGCAACGCAAGGGCTATATCCACCTGGTTCAACATTCAAGATAATTACTGCTCTTGCATATATAAGGCAGAATCAGAATGATTATTATAATTATTCATATAATTGCGATGGACAGGCATATATATCTGGTGGAACTACTATTGCATGCTTTGATCATACGGCACATGGATATCAGGATTTAAGAAAAGCATTTGCTAATTCCTGTAATTCTGCATTTTCTACGATTGGAGCAGGACTTAATAAGACATCTTTCATGAATCTGTGCAGTACATTATTATTTAATTCTAATCTTCCTGTAGGGTTTGAGTATTCTAAGAGTACAATGGCTGTAACACAGGATTCTTCGATAAGTGAGATGCAGGAGACTGGTATTGGTCAGGGAAGGACGATGATGACACCGCTTCACAATATGATGATAGCGGCTAGTGTTGCTAATGATGGCGTTATGATGACTCCTTATATTGTTGACAGTATAAGTGACAGTGAGGGAAGAACGGTTGTTAAGAATAAGCCAACAGAGGCAGGAACTGTGATGTCAGCAGAAGAGGCAGAATACCTTACAGAATGCATGAGAGAGGTAATAACTTCTGGTACAGGAAATTCTATGAAATATTCATCATATGAAGCAGCAGGAAAGACCGGTTCGGCACAGTATGATGACTCTGACAGATATCATAGCTGGTTTACGGGCTTTGCACCTTATGATAATCCCCAGATAGCAGTATGTGTGATTCTGGAAGGGGGTTATTCTGGAGTGTCAAGTGCACAGGTAGTAGCAAAAGCTGTGTTTGATACATATTTCGGCTATTGATATTGAAGTCGTGAGAATGTATAATATTGTTTAGTGATTAATTGCATGATTATGAGGAATGATGATGAATACTGTTAACTATATCACTCCGTCAGATGGTGACATATATCTTGTTAATAACCAGACATATGTTAATTCTGGTGGGACTGATTTTGATAAAATATATAATAATATTACTGTGGATGATTCTCTTGAGAATATTTTTGCCGGAGCAGCAAAAGAATTTGGAATCAATGAGAATTTTCTTAAAGCTGTAGCACAGGCAGAATCAGGGTTTGATCCGGATGCTGTATCGTATTGCGGAGCACAGGGAATAATGCAGCTTATGCCATATACGGCAGAAAGCTATGGTGTTACGGATCCTTTTGATGCCAGACAGAATGTATATGCCGGTGCACAGATGTTATCAGAGCTGTTAGACAGTTATGATGGTAATGCTACGCTTGCTCTTGCAGCATATAATGCTGGCAGTGGTTCAGTACAGAAGTATGGAGGAGTGCCTCCGTATGATGAAACACTTAATTATATCAGTAAGATTAATGATATATTAGGTGGTGTACTTGCTAACGACTCAACAACCGTTGATGGTGCATATGCTACAGATTTTACTTCAGCTTCTGATGTGAATGCTCCTGATACAATTACAGGGAATTATGCCAGTAAACATACAGCGACTGAAAGGACAGGAAGCAGTTATAAGGAACAGGATAACAGTTCGCTTATAAGTTATGAGGAGTATCTGTATGTATGTGAAACATATAAGGATATCCTTGCTAAATTATTTTCGGCAATATCTGCAGATAAAGGTGACAATTTAGCTGCAGAATTGTATAATATAGTCACAGGAACCGGTTCAGAAAGAATTGGTGTAACAGGAACGGATATTATTAATAATAGCAGTGATGAACAGCAGTACATAAAGACTGGAACATATTATGGACAGATAGAGGCAAATGTTCAGCTTATTAACAGAATGCCTTATGATAATGTATATAAGAATGATCCACAGTCAGTATATCAGGCACAGGCATCTATGATAAGTCCACTTGTTATTAAGCTTTTGGAACAGTAATCCGGACTAACAGGAAAGAGGGGAATGATATGAGTGGTAGCCGAATTAAAGTGACATTGTACAACAGAACATTTAAAGAGATTGATATGTCAGATTTTACAAGAATAACAGAAGGGATTTTTTCTAACAGAGATGATATTGTAGAGGTTGCATTTCCGGAAGGGGTAGAGGTAATAGCACCTAATGCTTTTGAAAACTGCAGGAGACTTGAGAAAGTTGAGTTTCCAAAGTCCCTTAAATCAATTGAAAATGAAGCGTTCATTAATTGCCTTAGTCTTAAAGAAGCGGACTATGGAAAGAATGTAACAGTTGCACCTGATGCATTTAAGGGATGTATTAATTTATAATTTCATTAATTGATAAGAAGCCTTTAGTGGCTTCTTATTTTTTGCAGACATATCATACTAAAAACTTGACAAATATTTCTGCATAATATAGGATTTCTTACAGTGGCCTGACTATGCGTTGGTGCTGTATACGTGGGCTTGCGAAAGATTTTTAGAAATTCAGCACAGAAACGAGGAAGATAATGAGTAAGAAAAAGACATTTGTTACACTTGAACAGCTTAAGGAAATCGACAAAACATATCCGACTCCTTATCATCTCTATGATGAGAAGGGAATCAGAGAGAACGCTAAGAGATTAAAGGAAGCATTCTCATGGAATAAAGGTTATAGAGAGTATTTTGCTGTGAAGGCTACTCCTAATCCATATATTTTAAAGATATTAAAGGATTATGGCTGCGGTGTTGACTGTGCATCTATGGCAGAGCTTATGATGGGCTATGCGCTTGATTATAAGCCGGAAGAGATTATGTTCTCATCTAATGATACTCCAGCAGAAGAGTATGCATATGCTAATGAGATAGGTGCTACTATCAATCTTGATGATATTACTCATATTGAGTTTCTTGATAAAATATTAGACGGTAAGTTTCCTGAAACAATGAGCTGCCGTTACAATCCGGGCGGATATTTCCAGCTTGGAACATCTATTATGGATAATCCGGGTGATGCCAAATATGGTATGACACATGACCAGATTATTGAAGCATTTAAGATATTAAAGAGCAAGGGGGTTAAGCATTTTGGTATCCATTCATTCCTTGCAAGTAATACAGTATCTAATGAATATTATCCAACACTTGCTAAGATTTTATTCGAGCTTGCAGTTGAGTTAAGAGACAAAACAGGTGCAGATATTAAATTCGTAAATCTTTCAGGCGGTGTTGGCGTTGCTTACAAGCCAGATCAGGAGCCTAACGATATTGCAGTTATCGGTGAAGGAGTACACAAGGTATATGATGAGGTTCTTGGTGCGGCCGGAATGGGTGATGTTGCAATCTATACAGAGCTTGGAAGATTTATGCTTGCTCCATATGGCTGTCTTGTAACTAAGGCAATTCATGAGAAGCATATCTATAAGGAATACATCGGAGTTGATGCATGTGCATCTAACCTTATGCGTCCGGCGATCTATGGTGCATATCATCATATTACTGTTGCGGGTAAAGAGGATGCACCTTGCGACCACAAGTATGATGTCACAGGTTCTTTATGTGAGAACAGTGATAAGTTCGCAATTGACAGAATGCTTCCTAAGATTGATATGGGTGATTATCTTATTATCCATGATACAGGAGCACATGGTTTTTCTATGGGATACCAGTATAATGGAAAATTAAGATCAGCAGAGCTTCTTCTTAAGGAAGATGGCAGTGTTCAGATGATCAGACGAGCAGAGACAATAAAGGATTACTATGCTACATTTGATTTCTGTGATGCGTTGGATAAGTTGAATTTAAAATAAACGAGGTTTGATATATTGAAGAATTTAGGTTATATAGCAGGCGAAATTACAAAGGGAAAGAATCTTTCAGAAAATCTTTTAAAGTATGGTAATGGAATGTGTTCCATGTATAATGGGCTTGGATTTATCAAAATGTCCATGAATTATTATACTGTACTTGATATTGCAAGAGATTTACAGAATGATAAAGACCTTCTTAACATGATTAACAGACTTAATGAGCTTGTGGAGCGTTTCGTGGAGAATGATGAATGTGATGATTATGAGGCATTCAACGAACTCAATTCATTCCGTGAACAGATTATTGAGATTATGGAAGTTATAACAGCTTATGTTGACAGATTAAGAATATATGAGCATGTACTTAACAGAGTTGAGTACAGATTTAACGAAGGTGAACTGGATTACGACTACTATAATACCTACATGACTAATGAGATTATGCATTATATATTGTCTGACAAGGATAATGTTGTTATTAATGGCAAGATTTCAGAGATAGTAGGACAGCTTCCTGTAAGAATGTTAAAGGACAGATTCTTTGAGCATATCAGAGATGCATTTACACTGTATCATGGTGCTGGAAAGGATTCGATAGATGATTTCTATTACACCTTAAGCACAAGTGCGATGCTCTCAGGTGAGGCGGGATTTGATAAGTTCCCGGATGTCTATGATATATATAACACACTTGCAGGGGCTGATTACAGAAATATTGATAAAGACGAATATGTAAGACTCAAAGGAGCGCTTGATATTGCAACTGAGAAGATGACAGATTATGCTGATGTATATGTGCTTCTTACACAGGTTGTTAATGATGCACTCACAGTTGTCCTTACAAGAAGAAATACACTTGACAGAATAGAAGAGATAGAGAATGCCAAGAATGTTTTAAGTAAGACGAGAAATGCTTATGTTACAGGTGAAAGATTTGAAGATATTTCAGAAGATTTTGCTGCATTTGAAGGAAAACAGGAAAGAATTCTTGAGGCAGTATCATCTGGTGATTATGCAATAGAATACAGCCTTGCTAACTTTGTGGATGAGCTTAAGGAATATGAGCTTTTATCTGCATATAATGCTTTGTCTAAAACACTTAAGTTACAGTCAGGCAGTGATTTTGTTAAACTTGAATCAGAGGTATTTGCTGAGATTCCTGATAATTCTTATGCTGATGAGACGGCAGAAAAGCTTATTATGGAACTTGACGACAGTTTTAAAAACATGAATGTAATGGTTAAGAGAGCTGTTATGGCATCAGTGCTTTCAAGTCTTCCGGTATTCTTTAACAATACGGAAGAGATACAGGCTTATATTAATAATTCTCTTATGCAGTGCAATGATGATGCAGAGCAGAAGGCAGTTGTTGAGATTATTAAGACAATGATAAGTGATAACTAATGCAAATGTGCTGATGTGCATATGAGAAGTTTAAGTTTTTTGGGGGATGTTAAGTTGAAGTGGTATAGATATCTTTATCTTGGGGATAACGCAAGAAAAGCAAAATACAAAACATTTGGTCTTATCAGAAAGAGCAGATTTACCATAGATACTTATATTGTTGCGATTTCTGTCAATCCTGATAATATTCTTGATGTTTATTCAGCTAATATGCTGAAACAGCCACATTTTAAGAATAAATCATACAGAGATAAAGTGTATGTTGTAGGACTTGCGAGGGGCAGGGATGAGGCACTTGAACTGGTAAGATGCATAGTTGACGACACATATTCCCATACAGGAGGCGTTGATGTCGCTGGTTATCTTAGGTTTGGCACAGAATTAAGGAAGGGCAGCTGACATGCTGCTGGAAAGGTGGGGCTATGCTGCATGTTTTATTGCTTATACTTAAGATAACAGGCATAGTTATCGCGTGTATTTTAGGACTTGTAATAATTGTTGTGGCAGCAGTTCTTTTTGTGCCGGTAAGATATAAGGCTGATGCTGATTATCATGGTAAGTTCAAGGCACATGCGAAATTGTCATGGCTTGGAATATTAAGGGTACTTGTTTCGTATGATGAAGAACTTGCAATTAAAGCCAAGGCACTTTTTATTACAATTTACAGTAATAATCAAAAAAAAGAAAAAACTTCAAAACATAGGACATCAAAGAAGAAAAAAACAAAACACTCAGAAGAAAATATTTTTTCTGTAAACGACGATGAAGCCAAGAAACTTACGGAAAATGAGGAAAAACCACAGATTAAGATGGCTGAGGCTGTGAGTGATACTAAAGAAGATACACAGGCTGTTAAAAATAATGTGGAAGATATTAAAGAGTCTGCAGAGAGTCTTAAAGAGACTGTATCAGAAGATGAATCTAAGACGACACAGAATAAGAACTTCTTTGATAAAGTTAAGGATAAATGCTTTGTAATATATACAAAGATTAAAGAGATAATAAACCTTGTAAAGGATACAGTAAAAAAGGTTTCCGGAGCGGCTGACAAGCTTAAAGGAAAAGTGAAGAAGGCAAAAGAATTTGTGACAGATGAGGATAATAAGGCACTTTTTCATTTTTTTGTGGAACAGTTAAAGACACTTATTAAGGTTATTAGACCTAAGAAATACAGAATTAATGCAAGACTTGGATTTGAAGACCCGGCGACAATGGGCAAAGTGCTTGCTTATATATCAATCTTTTATGGTATGTCAGGAGTTGACCTTTCTTTAGAACCGGTATTTGGTGAGAATATTAAAGAGGGCAGTATATTCCTGAAAGGAAATATATGTATATTTTCAGTGCTTGTGATAGCGTTAAGAGTGTATAGAAATGAACAGTTTAAAAAGTTTATTTCCAGATAGAGAAGGTTATGTTATAATGTTAACAGTACTTCACAAAACAAGGAGGTCAAAATCCCTCTCCTCATCATAGGATTCGGATTTTGATTTGCAAAACAAGGAGGGATTTTATGGCAGAGAATAATTTTGATTCAACAGTTGCATCACTTTTTAAGGGGATGGATGCATTTATATCAGCTAAGACTGTTGTTGGTGATGCGGTTACGGTTAAGGATACAATTATCCTTCCGCTTGTTGATGTTTCGTTTGGAGTTGGAGCAGGAGCATTTGCAGGGGATAAGAAGAATAATGCCGGTGGTGGAATGACCGGAAAGGTTACACCGAGCGCGGTTTTAGTTATTCAGAATGGTGCAACCAAGCTTGTTAATATTAAGAATCAGGATACTGTAACTAAGATTCTTGATATGATTCCTGATGTTATTGATAAATTCAAGGGTAAGGATGAAAAGGTTGTAACTGATGCAGATATTGATGAAGCTATTGAAGATGCAGCGGAGTAGTTTTTCATAAACATATGTAATGTGCATATTATATAACATACTTATTAAGGAAGTATATATATGTGCAGACTGCTTGGATTTATATTCTTCTGGATTGCTGTTGGAATGATAATAACACTGTTTATAATGGATAATGTATTCTTGTGCGTATGCATAATAATTACATTGATTGTTGTGGGTTATAACATGTTCTGCCAGTAATCAGAACAATATGTTGTGCTTTTGAGAGAATTTTGAAGAAAATTCTTGAAAAATGTGTTGCAAAATATTTTTTTATCTGATACAATAATTTCTGTTGTGGGTAAATTACCCAATACCGGTAAGGAGGTGTTATTGAAATGGCTAAGTGTGCAATTTGCGAAAAAGGTCCTCACTTTGGTAATGCAGTGAGTCATTCTCATAGAAGATCTAATAAAGTTTGGAATGCTAATGTTAAGTCTGTTAAAGTAAAGGTTAACGGAAATGCTAAGAAGATGTATGTTTGTACTTCATGCTTACGTTCTGGTTTAGTTGAGCGTGCATAATCTATGAGCTTTAAAGTTAATACCAGTATATTAAGGTGAATTGCGCAAAACGCGATTCACTTTATTTTTTGGACATTCATTTGATAATCAAAGTTTAATAAAGAATTCGAAAATGTGTTTATTTTTCTGTAGAAAGATAGTATAATATTTGTGCTATTTATATACATATTTTTATGTAAAGTTTGACTGCGCGAAACTTGCATCCGTATTACGGGTGTTAACAAATACAAGCCGCAGTATTGGAGGACTATCTATGAAGGGAACTTTGGAGAATAAACTTGGAAAAGTTTCGATTGATTCGGAAGTTATTGCACAGTACGCAGGTTCTACAGCAGTTGAGTGCTTTGGAATTGTGGGTATGGCTGCTGTCAGCATGAAAGACGGACTTGTTAAGCTTCTTAAAGGAGACAGCCTTACAAGAGGAATCAGTGTGGTTATAGATGAGAATAATCTTATTGAGATTGATTTTCATGTTATTATATCTTATGGTGTAAGCATTGCTGCAGTAGCAGATAATCTTATTGAGAATGTTAAGTATAAAGTGTCAGAATTTACCGGCCTTGAGATTAAGAAAATCAACATATATGTTGAAGGCGTAAGAGTAATTGATTAATTGAAATATTGTTATAATGCTTAATTGCAGAATGGAGGATAATCGTGGCAACTAATACAATAGATGCAGCACTTGTGCAGAAGATGTTTCTTGCAGGAGCTAAAAACCTTGAGTCTAAGAAAGAATGGATTAATGACCTTAATGTTTTCCCTGTTCCAGATGGTGATACAGGTACTAACATGACTCTTACTATTATGTCAGCAGCTAAGGAAGTAAGTTCTATTGCTAACCCTAATATGGAGAATCTTTCTAAGGCTATATCATCAGGCTCGTTAAGAGGTGCAAGAGGTAACTCAGGCGTTATCTTATCACAGCTCTTAAGAGGCTTTACAAAAGAGATGAAGGGCGTAACTGAAATTACTGTTGAGACACTTGCACTTGCAACAAGCAGAGCTACAGAGACAGCATATAAGGCAGTTATGAAGCCAAAGGAAGGAACAATCCTTACAGTTGCTAAGGGTATTTCTGATAAGGCTGCTGAGATTGCATCACAGACAGATGATATTGAAGAGGCTATGCGTATAATTATTGAACATGCTGAATATGTACTTTCTAAGACACCTGATATGCTTCCTGTCCTTAAAGAAGCGGGAGTTGTGGATTCAGGCGGACAGGGACTTGTTGTTGTTCTTAAGGGAATGTATGATGCACTTACAGGAAAGGTTACAGATTTTTCTATAACAGAGAGTAAGCCATCCACCGAACAGACAGTTCCAGGCTCAGGAAAGGGAGCTGCTGTAGAGAATGTAGATATAAAGTTCGGTTATTGCACCGAGTTCATAATTATGCTTGATAAGGAATTTGATGAGAAGACTGAAGCAGACTTCAAAGCATTCCTTACATCGATAGGTGATTCTATAGTATGTGTTGCTCTTGATGATATTGTTAAGGTTCATGTGCATACTAACCATCCAGGTCAGGCATTTGAGAAGGCCTTGGAATATGGTCAGCTTACTAAGATGAAGGTCGATAATATGCGAGAGGAGCATAACCAGAAGGTTGTTGCACAGTCAGAACTGCAGGCGGCAGCAGCTAAGCAGGCTATGGAGAAAAATTCTGAAGCTGAACAGAAAAAAGCTGAGCCAGCTAAGGATTTTGGATTTATCACAATTGCACCGGGAAGCGGAATCGCAGAGATTTTTAAGGGACTTGGTGTTGATGAAGTTATTGAAGGCGGCCAGACAATGAACCCTTCGACAGAGGATATCCTTAATGCAGCAGATAAGATTAATGCCAAGACAATATATGTTCTTCCTAATAACAGCAATATTATTCTTGCAGCTAACCAGGCAGCATCAATTGTTGAAGACAAGGAACTTATTGTTATCCCTACTAAGACAGTACCACAGGGAATTACAGCTATGATTAACTTTGAGACAACACGCAGTGCTAAGGATAATGGCGATGCGATGACAGACAGTCTTTCAACAGTTAAGTCTGGACAGCTTACTTATGCTGTAAGAGATACATCAATTGACGGCAAGGAGATTAAGAAGGATAATTATCTTGGATTAGGTGATAAGGGACTTGCTGCAGTTGGTACTGATATGGATGAGACTCTTCTTGAGATGATTGAGTCAATGATGTCGGATGAAGCTGAACTTATAAGTGTTTACTATGGAGCTGATATTGAAGAAGCTGCTGCCGAGGCAGTTGTTTCTAAGATTGAAGAAAAGTTCCCTGATGTAGATGTTGAACTTCAGTTTGGTGGACAGCCGGTTTATTATTATATTGTATCTGTTGAGTAAGAATTATGAATATAACAGAATTAAAGGGAATCGGCGCTAAGACAGCTGAGAATTTTAACAGGCTTTCGGTATACACAGTATCGGATCTCGTGGGGTTATACCCACGGGATTACGATGTATACCATGAGCCTGTTTTTGTTAAAGATATAAGCCATGAATCAGAGCATACAGAGGTAGCTGTTGAAGGACAGGTATGCAAAAGCCCGGATATATATGGGAGCGGCAGGTTTAAGATATTAACTGTGACTATAAAGGATTATAATGGCGACTCCATAAAATGCAGCTGGTATAACATGCCATTTTTAAAGAATACATTAAGGCTTGGAACAAGATATGTATTCAGGGGAAGGCTGGTTAATAAAAGAGGCTGGTTATTAGAACAGCCGAAAATGTATACACTTGCCCAGTACAAGGAACTTCAGGGAACACTGCAGCCAATATATCCTCTGACTAAAGGTCTTACTAACAATACTGTTACTAAGGCAGTTGCACAGGCACTTGAAAAATACAGCGCGGGACTTGAAAAGGAATATATACCTGATTATATAAGAAAGAGATATTCGCTTGCTGAGCATAATTTCAGTGTTGTTAATATACATTTTCCTAAGACAATGGAAGAATATGTTCAGGCGAGACACAGACTTGCGTTTGAAGAGTTTTTTTTATTCACGCTAGCAACTCTTTCATTAAAGAGTGCAAATGAACGCATACCGAACAGCTATGTAATACCAGAAAGCAAAGAAAAGGATCAATTCCTTGAAAGTCTGTCATATTCACTTACTAATGCACAGTTAAGGACTGTGTCAGAGGTTGCACAAGATATGTCAGGTGAACACCTGTGCAGCCGTCTGATACAGGGAGATGTAGGCTCAGGAAAGACAGTTGTTGCAACAATTGCACTTATCAATACGGTTATTGCAGGATATCAGGGAGCATTGATGGCACCAACAGAGGTTCTTGCAAGACAGCATTATGAATCGTTTGTTAAAGGCTTTGAAAAGGCGGGACTTGATATCAGAGTTGAACTTCTTGTTGGTTCAATGACAGCGAAACAGAAAAAGGAAGCATATGCAAGGATTGCAGATGGAACTGCCGGAATAATAGTAGGAACGCATGCGTTGATACAGGAAAAGGTTGAATATAAAGAACTGGCACTTGTTATAACAGATGAGCAGCACAGATTCGGAGTAAACCAGCGCCGTGACTTTTCACAGAAAGGGAAAAGCCCGCATATTCTTGTAATGAGTGCAACGCCAATACCAAGAACTCTGGCAATTATACTGTACGGAGACCTTGATATATCAATAATTGATGAGATGCCTGCGAACAGACTTCCTATAAAGAATTGTGTTGTGGATGAAAGCTACAGACCGAAGGCGTATGCATTTATACACAAGCAGGTTGCTTCCGGCAGACAATGCTATGTAATATGTCCAATGGTTGAGGACAGTGAGGCTGTAGAGGCTGAAAATGTTGTTGATTACACGGCAATGCTTAAGAAAGAACTTCCGGATATAAGGATAGAATATCTTCATGGCAAGATGCGTCCATCGTTAAAGAATGAGGTGATGGAAAGATTTGCAGCACATGAAACGGATGTGCTGGTATCAACTACAGTTATCGAGGTTGGTGTAAATGTGCCTAACAGCACTGTTATGATGGTAGAGAATTCGGAAAGATTTGGACTTGCACAGCTTCATCAGTTAAGAGGCCGTGTTGGGCGAGGAGAATATCAGTCATATTGTATATTTGTTACAGGCAATAAATCAGAGAAGATAAGAAAAAGACTGGAAATTCTTAATAAATCCAACGATGGATTCAAGATAGCTGATGAAGATTTAAGACTGCGTGGACCGGGAGATTTCTTCGGGGTAAGGCAGAGCGGTGATTTTGATTTCGGAATAGCAGATGTATTTACTGATGCAAAGACATTAAAGGAAGCGTCAGATGCAGCGAAAGATATGCTAAAGAAAGATCCTGAGTTAAAGCTTGAGAATAATGTATATCTAAAGCAGAAGGTTGCAGAGTATACGATTAAATGTTTAGAAAAGATTAATCTGTAAAGGAGATGTATGCACATGAGACAGATGGAATTCACAATGAGCAGACCTAATCTTGTCAAGCCAGGAGATGAGGTAGATATTACGGAGGGTAAGCTTCCTAGCAGTTATTATTATACGATAGAGCCGGCAGTTGCAATGTCAGGAAACTATTCAACACCTGACAGGTTAAAGTCAAGACATGGAATTGTTAAAGAGGTTGGAGAGACAAGCAGGGGTTATTATGTGCTTGCGGAATTTGATGAATAATTGCGACTATTCGGAATTAAGCAAAATTACAATTAAATGCAGAATAAAAATTATGCTTTTCACATATATTTTTTACAAGTATATGCGGAAGGCATAATTTTTTATGTACCGCTTTAATTACAGGGAGGAAAGTATGTCAGACAGAAAGGAAAATATAAACTTTAATCTGTACGAGGATATAAAGAAACGCACTAATGGGGAGATATATCTTGGTGTGGTAGGTCCTGTACGGACAGGAAAGTCGACATTTGTAAAAAGATTTATGGATCTATGTGTAATTCCTGAGATTGCAGATGCTAACGAGAAACAACGCACAATCGACGAACTGCCACAGAGTAGTGCTGGAAGTACGATTATGACTACTGAGCCTAAGTTTATACCTGGTGAGAGTGCAGCAATCTGCATGGCTGATGATATTAAGATTAAAGTGCGTGCAATTGACTGTGTTGGATTTATGGTTGATGGCGCAATGGGAGCAGAGGAGAATGGCAAAGAGAGAATGGTTAATACTCCATGGTCAAAAGAACCGGTTCCATTTTCAATGGCAGCACAGATTGGTACTGAAAAGGTGATAGAGGAGCATTCTACTATTGGAATCGTTATTACAACAGATGGCTCATTTACAGGAATAGAACGGGATAATTATGTCAACGCGGAGCAGATGGCTATAGATAAGCTGAAAAAGATTTCAAAACCGTTTGTTGTGATATTAAACTGTGTGAAGCCTTATGCTAAAGAATCTGTGCAGCTTGCAGAAGCTATGAAAGAAAAATATGGTGTAAATGTCTATGCTCTTAATTGTGACCAGCTAAGAAAAGAAGATGTTGACAGGGTTATATCAGGTGTGCTTAAAGAATTTCCGGTATCACAGCTTGATTTTTATGCACCTGCATGGGTTGAAGTACTTGAGTCATCACACTGGCTTAAGATGCATATAGTAGATGCGGCACTTTCGATTCTTGATAATATAAATGTTATGAAGGATGCGTATCTTGAGTTGAATAATACATGCGAATACATAGAAAAGATTGATGTGAAAAATGTTGATATGTCAACAGGGAGGGTTGAAATTGAATTTAAGCTTTCGAAAGATCTGTATTATAAAATATTAAGTGAACTTACAGGAACGCAGATTAATAATGAGCATGAGCTTATAGATATGATTAAATCTCTTTCAGACAAGAAGAATGAACTGGGAAGCTTTGGTGATGCAATAAGCGAAGTTAATCTTAATGGCTTCGGAGTTGTTACACCTTCAAAAGAAAATATACAACTGGATGAGCCGGTAGTGATTAAGAATGGCAATAAATATGGAGTTAAGATAAAAGCTAAAGTTCCGTCTATTAACCTGCTTAAGACAGAAATAATGGTTGAAATTGCCCCGATTGTTGGAAACAGGAATCAGGCAGAAGATCTGATTGAATATATAAAAGGAAATATGAAAGATAATCCGGACGGAATCTGGGATACCAATATATTTGGAAAGACAATAGAACAGATTGTATCAGACGGAATATATGAAAAAACACATAATATGACAACTGAGAGCATGGGAAAGATTGGCGATACAATTGAAAAAGTAATGAATGAGAATTCAGGACTTGTGTGTCTTATTGTGTAAAAAATACTTTATTTAACTGAAAAGTTATGATAATATAAATTCAATTATAATTGAACGACAAGAGGTTTGCAATGGAAAAGAAAGGAACTGGAGCTGAACATGTAAGTTACAGACATAATGTGTTCAGAAACAAAATGCTTGGCTTTGAGAAAATATTATTTATCATAATGGTATCGGTTAATATCTTATATATTATAGTGTCATTTGCTGATAAGAATCTGCCGGCTATAATGACAGAAGATATAATAAGATTAATATCCGTTACGGCGGTCCAGATTATAAGCTGCTGTTCATTCAGAATTATTAATTTCAGAGATAATTTTTCTAATGAAACTAAAAACAGGATGTGTTGTATATCACTGGTAGGGCTGTTTGCTGCTGAGGAACTTTTATTTTATTTTTGTGAACCCTTGTGGGTTGGAACAGCAGTGGTAATGGTGATAAGTTCATTTTTTAATGACAGAAAGACCATTTTTGTTATATATGCTACATCAATAGCTGTATGGATTGCATCAGCATTTATGTATAATTACAGTGCTTCAAGTGCAGTGAAGGCACTTGATGTAAGAGATTTTGCAGCTACATTTTTACTGATAAGCTGTGTATTTGCAATATCGGTTATATTGTATAATTTCAATAAGCTGCAGGTGGAAGATGTTGTTGAATATTATGATGGAGAGAAAAAGCTTCAGGAGAAGCTTTCAACAGATTATCTGACACAGCTTCATACAAGGTTTTCTATATATGAGAACATCAAGCAGGCAATGCATGATTATTACTTTTCAGGGAAAGATGTATGTGTGGCAATGCTTGACATTGATTTCTTTAAGAAAGTTAATGACACATATGGTCATGACAAAGGTGATATGGTATTAAGAACATTATCGCGGGTTATAAGCCAGTACACTGATGATACGATTCATGCAGGCAGATACGGAGGAGAGGAGTTTCTGATTCTTTTTTCAGGATATACCAGAAAGCAGGCAGGAAAGATACTGGAAGGAATGCTTACTAATTTTAGAAATCAGGAGTATGATTTCTTGCCTGAAGATGTTATAATAACATTCAGTGCTGGCTTTACATATCTTGATAATAAAAATATTGATGTGGAAGGCTTCATAAAATGTGCAGATGAGGCACTTTATTATTCTAAAGAGCATGGAAGAAACCAGATAACATACTATAATGATCTGAGATTACGAGACATGCAGGTTAACAGATAACCAAGGAGGATTTATATTAGATGAACAAGAAAGTTGAAGATTATGTAAGAAGTATACCTGATTTCCCAGAACCGGGGATTATATTCAGGGATGTTACAAGTGTTATCCAGAGTCCTGAGGGATTAAAGCTTGCAATAGACGGTCTTACAGATCTTATAGGGGATACAGAATTTGATGTTGTAGTAGGACCAGAATCAAGAGGGTTTATATTTGGCGTTCCTGTTGCATATAATACCGGTAAGGGATTTGTTCCTGTAAGAAAGAAGGGAAAACTTCCGTGTGAGACTATATCAGCAGATTATGAACTTGAATATGGTACAGCTACTATAGAGATGCATAAGGATGCGATTACTCCGGGACAGAAGGTTATTATTGTTGATGATCTGATTGCTACAGGCGGAACAACAGAAGCTATTATCAAGCTTGTAGAAGAGCTTGGAGGAGAAGTAGTGAAAGTCCTTTTTCTTATGGAGCTTGAAGGCCTTAAAGGAAGAGATAAGATTGCAGGATATGATGTCGAGTCAGTAATTAAATACCCAGGTAAATAATTATTCGGGCTGCTTTATTATATAAAGCAGCCTTTTTAAGATTGATAACAGGAGGCAGATATGGGGACACCACATAATGAAGCACAGACAGGAGATATAGCAAAGACAGTTCTTATGCCGGGAGATCCTTTAAGGGCAAAGTATATAGCAGATAATTATCTTACAGATGTAAGCTGCTTTAATACGGTCCGCAATATGTCAGGATTCACAGGAATTTATAACGGATGCAGGGTATCTGTTATGGGAAGTGGTATGGGAATGCCTTCAATGGGAATATATTCATATGAATTATATAATGTATATGATGTGGATAATATTATAAGGATTGGTTCAGCGGGAGCATTTGATGATGACCTTAATCTTATGGATATTGTACTTGGAATGGGCTCATGCACTGATTCTAACTTTGCGGCACAGTACAATCTTCCGGGCATATATGCGCCGATAGCTGATTTTACGCTTTTAAAGACTGCATATGATGTTGCAGAAGAAAAACATTTTTCGGTTAAAGTTGGCAATGTACTGGCATCAGATGTGTTTTATAATGATGATACAACAGTTAATGACAGATGGAAGAAGATGGGTGTGCTTGCAGTTGATATGGAGTCAGCAGCGTTGTATATGACTGCTGCCAGATGCAGAAAACATGCACTTACTATTCTTACAATAAGTGACCATCTCTACAGGGGTGAGAAGCTGTCAGCACAGGAGAGACAGACAGGATTTACTAATATGATGGAGACAGCTCTTGAAACTGCAGTCAGATTGCAGAATAACAGGCAGATGGAGGATTTATGACAGATACAGATTTAGAGATTATTGTTTTTGTACTGCTGGCTGTTGCAATCGGCGTGTATGTATGTGTAAGCAGCAGTATTAAGCGGAAGAAGGCAGCGGAGAATGCCATAAAGAAAGCGTGGGGCAAACGTGTTGTATACAAGGGAACAGATGAGAGCTTTGAATATATATCGCATTATGCCAAAGGTAATCCGAGTGAATCTATGATTGATGATATAACATGGAATGATCTTGGCATGGATGAAGTATTTAAATGTATTAATAATACTAATTCATCTGTTGGACAGGAATATCTATATAAGATGTTAAGAGAACCGGTTGCAGATGCAGAAAAGCTTCACGAACTGGACAGGCTTGCAGATGAATTCACAGCTAATGAAAAAGAAAGAATCACAATTCAGAAGATATTTATGAATATGGGAAAAAGCCGTAAGATTGCAGTTACAGATTATATCGGTTATATAATGGATATAGAGCAGGGAAGTAATATTGTGCATTATCTTGCGTGGGTATTTCTTATTGCTTCAATACTTGTTACGGTTCTTGTAACTCCGGTGCTTGGAATATGGCTTATAATTGCATCGGTAGCATTTTCAATAATTACTTATTACAAGTATAAGGCTAAGATTGAGAATTATTTCAAATGTATTAATGTTATTGTGAAAATGGCATCGGCATCTGAAGATATATGTGAAAGCAATATAAGTTTTCTTGAACCAGAGTGTAACAGGCTTAAAGAGATATTAAAGAGCTTTTCTAAAGTAACAAAAGGCTCATGGATGATTGAATCAGGCAATGTTGATGGTTCAATCGGAGAGGTTGTACTTGATTATCTAAGAATGATAACGCACATGGATATTGTGAAGTTTAATAAGATGACAAAGCTTATAACTGCCAAAAGTGAGGATGCATATAACCTTGTAGATACACTTGGATTCATAGAGACATCAATTGCTGTTGCATCATTCAGGGAAAGCCTGCCATTTTACTGTAAGCCTGAATTTGTGGAAAATACTAATAACCTTAGTGTGAAAGAAGTGTATCATCCGCTTATAGATAATCCTGTGTGTAATTCAATAACAACTAAAGGAAATGTTCTTCTTACAGGTTCTAATGCTTCAGGTAAATCAACATTTTTAAAGACAATAGCAATCAACAGTATTCTGGCACAGACTATAGGAACAAGTCTTTCCAAAGAATACATTGCTCCAGTATATAGGATATATTCTTCAATGGCATTAAGGGATGACCTTGCTAATTCGGACAGTTACTATATTGTTGAGATTAAGTCATTAAAGAGAATTCTTGATGCAGTTGGTAAAAAAGGCAGAACGGTTCTATGCTTTATTGATGAGGTACTTCGTGGAACTAACACTGTTGAGAGAATTGCACATCATCAGAGATATTAAAGAATCTTAATACAGGCAGGGCGTTGTGCTTTGCGCAACACATGATATTGAGCTTACAACAATACTTAAGGACTGTTACAGCAACTATCATTTTCAGGAGGAAGTTACTGAGGATGAGGTTAAGTTTGATTATAAGCTGTATGCCGGACCTGCAACAACAAGGAATGCAATCAAGCTTCTTAATGTTATAGGGTATGATAAGAATATAATTAAGGGAGCAGAACAGCGTGCAATGCATTTCCTGACAGATGGAAACTGGAAATCTTGATAAATGTTGTTTCTTGTGATATTATAAATTATTGCGAAGGCTTTTATTATAATTCGTGGAGGTAATAATATGGTTGGGTTAGTCAGCGCTCGTGGGCGAGATAGCTTATGAAGTGGTAAGATTTGTTATAATGCTTGCGTTACTGGTACTTGCAGTATTCGTAGGTGGTAAACTCCGAAAAGATGCCAAGAAGGCAGCTAAGATGTGCATCGGAGAATAAAGAGAAAGAGATTACTGAATAATCAGGAGGAAGTTAAAGTGCAGTACAGAGGTGTGAATGAATTAAGAAGATTATACCTTGATTTCTTTGAGAGCAAGGGACATTTGAAAATGAAGAGCTTTTCTTTAGTTCCACATAATGATAACAGTCTGCTTATCATTAATTCAGGTATGGCTCCACTTAAGCCATATTTTACAGGACAGGAGATTCCACCAAGAAGAAGAGTTACAACTTGTCAGAAGTGTATAAGAACAGGTGATATCGAGAATGTAGGTAAGACAGCAAGACATGGTACATTCTTCGAGATGCTCGGTAACTTCTCATTTGGTGATTATTTCAAGGATGAAGCTATTCACTGGTCATGGGAGTTCTTAACAGAGACTGTAGGACTTGATCCAGACAGATTATATCCATCCATATATCAGGATGATGATGAAGCATTTAATATATGGAATAAGGAAATCGGTATTGCACCTGAAAGAATATTCAGATTTGGTAAGGAGGATAACTTCTGGGAGCATGGCGCTGGTCCTTGCGGTCCATGTTCTGAGATATATTATGACCGTGGTGAGAAATATGGCTGTGGTAAGCCAGGCTGTACAGTAGGCTGTGACTGTGACAGATATATGGAAGTATGGAACAATGTATTCTCACAGTTTAACAATGACGGACATGGCAATTACACAGACCTTATCCAGAAGAACATTGATACAGGTATGGGACTTGAAAGACTTGCAGTTGTTGTGCAGGATGTTGATTCTATATTTGATGTTGATACATTACAGGCACTTCGCAACAAGGTTTGTGAGATGGCTGGAGTTAAGTATAAGGAAGATGAGAAGCAGGATGTCTCTATCCGTGTTATCACAGACCATATCCGTTCAGTAACATTTATGGTAAGTGATGGAATTATGCCATCTAACGAAGGAAGAGGATATGTCTTAAGAAGACTTTAAGAAGAGCGCAAGACATGGAAGACTTCTAGGTATTGAAGGAAAGTTCTTATCTAAGCTTTGTGAAACTGTAATTGAAGGCTCTAAGGATGGTTATCCTGAATTAGAGGAAAAGAGAACATTTATTACTAAGGTTATCTCTGAAGAAGAAGATAAGTTTAATAAGACTATCGACCAGGGATTAAGCATCCTTAATGATATGGAAGCTGAACTTGCTTCTAAGGGTGAGAATGTATTATCAGGAGCAGACGCATTTAAGCTCTATGATACTTACGGATTCCCTATTGATCTTACTAAGGAAATCCTTGAAGAGAAGAATATTACAATTGATGAAGCTGGATTTAATGCAGCTATGGAAGAGCAGAGAGTTAAGGCAAGAAATGCACGTAAGGTAACTAACTATATGGGTGCTGATGCAACTGTATATGATGAGATTGACCCTGCTATAACAAGCACATTTGTCGGATATGACAAGCTTACTAATGAATCTGAGATTACAGTTCTTACAACAGAGGAAGAAGTTGTTGACGCTTTATCTGAGGGTGATAAGGGAACTGTTATTGTAGATGAAACTGTATTCTATGCTACTATGGGTGGTCAGGAAGGCGATAAGGGTGTTATTAAGACATCTGAAGGAGAATTCACTGTTGAGACTACTATCAAGTTAAAGGGTGGCAAGATTGGTCATGTCGGAACTATGACTAAGGGCATGATGAAGGTTGGAGATACTGCAACAATGGAAGTTTCCCTGCTTACAGAGCAGATACATGCAAGAACCACAGTGCAACACACCTTCTTCAGAAGGCTTTAAGAACTGTTCTTGGTGATCATGTTGAGCAGAAGGGTTCATACGTTGATCCTGACAGATTAAGATTTGACTTTACACATTTCCAGAGCATGACTAAGGAAGAGATTGCTAAGGTTGAAGATATTGTTAATGAAAAGATTGCAGAGGCTATTCCTGTTGTTACTGATGTAATGACAATTGAGGAAGCTAAGAAGACAGGAGCTATGGCACTTTTCGGTGAGAAGTATGGCGAGAAGGTAAGAGTAGTTGCTATGGGAGACTTCTCTAAGGAATTCTGTGGTGGTACCCATGTTGCTAATACAGCTAATATCAGACTTTTCAAGATTGTATCTGAGGCAGGTGTTGCTGCAGGCGTAAGAAGAATTGAGGCTCTTACAGATAAGGGTGTTATGAAGTACTACGCTGAACTTGAGAAGACTATTGAAGAGGCCTAAGGCACCAAGGCAGAGCCCGTACAGCTTGTTAAGAAGATTGCACTATGAATGATGAGATTAAGTCACTTATGAGCGAGAATGAGAAGCTCAAGGCCGAGCTTGCTAATAATGCACTTGGAGATACAGCAGGAGATATCAAGGAAGTTAACGGCGTTAAGTATATCGCAACTAAGGTTGACGGTGTTGATATGAATGAATTAAGAAACCTTGGTGATAAGTTAAAGGGTGAGATTGGTTCAGGTGTTGTTGTTATCGTCAGCGCACAGGGTGCTGATAAGGTAAGCGTTATTGCAATGGCAACAGATGATGTTATTGCCAAAGGTGCTCATGCTGGTAACCTTATCAAGGCTCTTGCTCCTATTGTTGGCGGTGGCGGTGGCGGCCGTCCTAATATGGCTCAGGCTGGTGGTAAGAACCCTGCCGGTATTGATGAGCTTATTGCTAAAGTACCTGATACAATTCTTGCACAGATTGGATAATTTGTTACTGTTCAGAGCTATGCAAAATCTGAGAGATACACATAAAAATGCTGGCATTTTATGTGTGTTTATCAGATTTTATATGGCGGATACGCCACATCTCGAAAATACACAGTATTTTCGAGATAGCTCTGAACAGTAACGATAATATGCAAGATTAGTGTAAGATTAGATAATTTGGGCTTGACGATTTGCAAAATGTGATATAATGTTTTTGTGCGATTAGTAAATACCCTATTTATGTAGTTTGGCGCACAATTTGCAACAGAAGGGTGGTCAGGAAGTAGTATGTCAAATGTCATCGTTAAAGAAAACGAGTCTTTAGATAGCGCATTACGCAGATTCAAGAGAAACTGTGCTAAGGCAGGCATTCAGCAGGAAATTCGTAAGAGAGAACATTACGAGAAGCCAAGCGTAAGACGTAAGAAGAAGTCAGAAGCAGCTAGAAAACGTAAGTTCAACTAATAATTAATATTTTGACATGAGAGAGCGGTGCTTAGGCATCGCTCTTTTGATTTATAATAAAAATCCGGTTTTGCTGGAAAGTCTCAATTATAAACTTAACAGGATACTTAATTTTGAAGCAACAAATCACAACTATTTCAGACAACATATAACGGATATTAAAGAGAGTCTTATTAAAAATTAGAAATAGGAAATATAATGACAGACTAAAATCATACTTTAAAGGATAACAGCATAGAATATAAAAGATTTTGGAAGTCTGCTTATATGGTCGATTTTATCAGCAGCGGTATAAGGCTCGGACAGATGTGTGATCTTAGCAGAGATGTTGTTGCAGGACTTCCTGTTATATCAATGCTGGGTGACTGCGAGGTTTTATAGAGAATTACAGGGGATACTTGAGTATTCAAGCGAATATCTTAAGGTTTCTACGAAAATAGGTAATATAAGAGTGAGCGGGAGCAATCTTGTGATATACCATATGAATCAGGACGAAATCCTTCTTAGGGGACGCATTGGCAAAGTTTCTAAAAGGAGAGGCTGATGAAAAGGATACATAATTATATTGTTATTGAAATATCCGGATGGAGCGGGAAAGGTTCGTTAATCTGGCTGCAGGCGCGGGATTACATTATATAACTGCCAGTGTGTGAAAGAGACAATAAGAGCGAGAATAACAAGACAGGATTATTTCAAGACTAAGGAAATGCGAAGAAAATGTCATGTTCATATTAAAGTTTTAAAGAAACATGATATAGAGTTTCTTTTGCAAGATACAGAAGAAATTATTCGATAATTGCTGGCTTTGCCACTGCATTTGTATTGATGTTCATTGCCAGCAGATTCGTGTGGAGTATTGAATTTGACGGAAATTACATATATACAGATGATTCAATGCGTAGGTTTCTTAAAGAGCATGGCATCAACACAGGTGATAAAGTTAAGAATATAGATACAGAAAATATCGAGAAGGCAATTAAAATGAACTGTCGCAGGTTACATGGGTTAATGTACGGATTGAGGGAAATATTCTGAAAGTCAGTATTGATGAATCTAAAGCTGATGAGCTACACAGCACCACTAATGATGGCAATATAATATCAGGATATTCCGGTGTTATTGAATACATTATAACCAGAAGCGGAACACCGAAGGTCACTGTTGGTGACGAGGTATCAGAAGGCGACATACTTGTTGAGAATACATTGTATGTTCCTGATGATTACGAGGAGAATATACAGCAATTTCAGACGCAGGCTCAGGCGGATATTCTGATAAGAACGCAGTTATCATGGGATAATGAGATAAATGCGGTATATGCCGATAAAATATATACTGGACGAAAGATGACGACATATGCTATAAGCATAGATAAATATGAAATTTCTCTCGGCTTTCCACGACATTTAAAAGAGTATGACAAGGTTGTTAATGAGGGGAATATAAAGATTGGTAATCTGATTGCACTTCCTGTATCTGTACAGAAGATTACTCTTAATGAGTATAAGGAAAATGAGGCTGAGTACAGTGAGGAGGAAGCAGGCTATTCTTAATGAAAAGCTGAGAGATTTATAAAACATTTGAAAGAAAATAAAGTGCAAATAAATGATTATCATGTTAATATAGAAAGAAGCGGGGATAAGTATATTGCACATGCTGATATTGATGCAACTGTTCCTGCGGATTTTGATGTTAGAAAGGTGGAGACATCTGATGAGTGAGGTAGAGAGTCTTATTAATATACCGGTGGAACACTGTTCGAATATATTTGGACAGTTTGATGAATATGCGAAGGTTATAGAGAAAACACTTAAGGTTACAATTATTGTAAGAGACAGCTCTGTGAAGGTTATAGGTGCAGAGGCAGTGCAGAGAGCATCAGGAGTACTTAATTATCTGTATGAGCTGTCTAAGAGAGGCAACCAGATTACAAGACAGAATGTTGATTATTCCATTGCACAGTCATTTGAAGAAAAGGCTGATTTGCTGATTGAGATTGATTCTGATACAGTGTGCAGGACGATTGCAGGAAGGCCTATCAAGCCTAAGACATTCGGACAGAAGGAGTATGTTGATGCCATTAGGGATAAGATGATTGTGTTCGGAGTAGGACCGGCAGGAACAGGTAAGACATACCTTGCTATGGCGATGGCTATTAATGCATTTAAGAATAATGAGGTCAACAAGATTATTCTTACAAGACCTGCGATTGAGGCTGGTGAAAAGCTCGGATTCCTGCCGGGAGATTTGCAGAGTAAGGTTGATCCGTATCTTAGGCCTCTGTATGATGCACTTTTCCAGATTATGGGTGCAGAGAGCTTTAATGCTAATATGGAAAAAGGTCTTATCGAGGTTGCACCGCTTGCATATATGAGAGGCCGTACACTTGACAATGCATTTATTATTCTTGATGAGGCACAGAATACAACACCTGCACAGATGAAGATGTTCCTTACACGAATTGGATTCGGCTCAAAGGTTGTTGTTACAGGTGATATGACACAGAAGGATCTGCCAAGGGATACCGTGTCAGGTCTTGAGGTTGCGACTAAGGTTTTATCCAAGGTTGAAGAGATAGCATTTATAAAGCTTACGAATAAAGATGTTGTAAGGCATCCTCTTGTACAGAAGATTGTCAAGGCATATGAGGATTACGAGGAGAATCAGGCTAAGGTGCCAAGAGAAGAGAAGCAAGAAAGGGAAGTCAGACAGGAAGGAGAAAAATTGATATGACTATTAATATAGAGTACGAAGCCGAGGAAAAGCTTGACTTAGATTATGAGAAGATAATTACTGATGTTGTCAATGAGGCGGTTGATTATGAAAAATGTCCTTATGAAGCAGAGGTTAATGTAACAATTGTTGACAGTGAATCTATCCACGAGATTAATAAGGAATACAGAAATATTGATTCTCCGACAGATGTACTTTCATTTCCGGAGTTAATTATGTTACACCTTCGGATTTTGATGCAATTGAGGACGAGTTAGAAAACAATGCTGAGGATTATTTCAATCCTGATACAGGAGAGCTTCTTCTTGGAGATATTGTTCTGTGCGTTCAGAAGATTAAGGAACAGGCGGACAAGTATGGTCATTCTGAAAAAGGGAGTTGGCATTTCTTACAGCACACAGTATGATGCACCTTTTGGTTATGACCACATGACACCAGAAGAAAGTGCAGTTATGGAAGCAAAGCAGAATGAAGTACTTGAAAGACTTGGAATTACCCGTTAAGAGGTGACATATATGACAGATAATGAACTTGTTGCTAAAGCTAAAGAGGCACTTGAGAACTCATATTCACCGTATTCACATTTTGCAGTTGGTGCGGCACTTTTAAGTACTGATGGACAGGTATTTATAGGCTGTAATATTGAGAATTCTTCTTTCGGGCTACTAACTGTGCAGAAAGAACTGCAATATTTAAGGCGGTCAGTGAGGGTGTAAAGGATTTTAAGGCGATTGCTATTGTATGTTCAGGAGACCAGCCTGCTTATCCGTGTGGAATATGCAGACAGGTGATGTCTGAATTTTCAATCCTGATACAAGAATTATTGTTGAGGAAGGCGGCGGGCTTAAGACTTATACAATGAGTGAAATTCTGCCAGACAGCTTTTCGTTATAGTATAATATTGCTTATAAATGTTAATACTTCCCAGTAAGGACAACTTACAGGAGGGAGTATTGATGAATAAGAAATCATTCTGGCTTTATGTTGTGATTATGACTATGGCTGTAATAGCTGTAGTACTTGCAATATTTATACTTGTTGTAACAGATAATAAGAAGCCTTCTAATCAGCATTTTAAAGAAGAAGTAAGCTCGCAGGTGACTAAAGTAACTGAAAGTGAAGAGTACCAGTATGTGCTTAAGTACGAAAGAGAAACTTTAAGAATATACAGAAATATTGCGGATGAAGGACGAGAAGTGTTCTATGATTATGCAGATATTAACATTGATTCACTTCCGGATGATATAAGAGAAAGACTGACTAAAGGGATATATTTTGAAGGAGAAGCACAGCTGTATGATTTTCTGCAGACATATAGCAGCCTAGAAAGGATATACATTTACATGGTTAAGATTATTTCGGACAGTACAAGTGATTTGACTAAGGAACTTATAGACAAGCTTGATATATCGGTTATTCCGCTTCACATTCTGCTAGGCAATGATGAATATAGGGATGGAATTGATATTACGCCAGATAAGATATATGAATGGGCAGATGAGAATAAGACAACACCTAAGACATCGGCGGTGTCTATTGATGATACAATAGAGATGTTTAAATGTGTTCTAGAAGAGGATAGGGATATTGTCGCATTTGCAATATCAGAGGATATGTCAACTACAGCTAATGTGTTCAGACTTGCGGCAAGAGAGCTTGAGGCAGAGGACAGGATTCATGTAATTGACTCTGAGAATCTGTCTACAGGAATAGGACATCTTGTTGTCGAGGCTGCTGTTATGGCAGGAAAAGGCATGTCTGCACTGATATTGAGAAGAATATATTAGAATTAAGACCGAGAGTCAGGGCAAGCTTTGTTGTCGATACGCTTACTTACCTTCACAGAGGAGGAAGATGCAGCGGACTGGCTGCCATGGCTGGTGTACTTAAACTTCATCCAAGAATTGAAGTTAATAATGGAAAGATGAGCCCTGGAAAGAAGTACAGAGGACGCATGAAGAATGTTGTACTGGATTATGTTAAGGATATGGAAGAAGACCTTAAGAAGGCTAAGAAAGACCGTGTATTCATTACACACTCTGGCTGTGATAAAGATATAGTTGATGAAGTAAAGAATTATCTTAAACAACTTGATGTGTTTGATGAAATATATGAAACAAGGGCAGGCGGCGTTATATCTTCTCATTGTGGTCCGGGAACATTAGGAGTTCTTTTATTGCCGGAGAATAATTTCAGGAGAAATGTATGGCTAAATTTACGAAAAAGCGATAATGGACTGTTTTCTTAATATGCTAAAGCGTAAGAATATTGACAGGGTAACGGTTACAGATATATGTGAGGAATGTGGAATTAACAGGAATACATTTTATTATTATTTCAGTGATATATATGATGTGCTTGACAGTGTTCTTATAGAAGAGACAGAAAAGAATATTGATATTACGGAAGATGCAACTTTTATGAGACATATAGTAAGGCAGCTTCTGTTATTATTGAGTATCGTAGCAGTTATTCATGTGTATAATTCCAGAAACAGAGATATTATTGAGAAATATCTGCATAATACAACAGAATATCTTGTTGGACTTTTGTTAAGAAATATTCTAAAGACCATAAGCTTACAGAAGATGACAGAGAGTATATAACAAGCTTTTACAGCTATTCAATAGTTGGAATTGTGTCAAGATGGATAGGCGATGGAATGCCGCCATATGATAAAGATCTTATTAAGCGTTTTTCTGAATCATTTGATGCAACGATTGATACAATGATTAATCTGTGTGAAGCTAATAATTAGTTATTAAAACAGACAAAACATGTAAAGTGTTCGATTTTGGGACAAAGTACATGCTTTGCCTGTTTTTATTTGGAGAAAAATGTATGCTAAATATAATAAAAACGGCAAAAATAAATAAGAAAGCACAGAAAGGTGGAAAAGATTATGAGCAAAAGGCGTTAAAACTAGGAGCACTTCTATTCTTGCACTGGGGCCGGTGCGGCAGTTGTATCAAAAAGAACAAAAGGAATGAGCAGAGGAAGGTAACTAAAGACATTCAGAAAAGAGCACATGAGGAGTTCCGTAATACTGAAAGAGGGAAATATACTAAGAATAGTAAGGGATATATTACTCTAATGGTAACTATGAAGCATTTGCAAGACCGGAAAACCAGAAGGAGTTGATGATAAATCAGCTTATATTGTAGGAAGTGGTCTTGGTGCATTAGCTGCAGCTGCTTTCTTGTAAGAGATGGACAGATGAAGGGTGAGAATATTCACATACTTGAGGCTATGGATATTGCAGGCGGTGCATGTGATGGAATTAATGATCCTACAAGAGGTTATGTAATGCGTGGCGGACGAGAGATGGAGAATCACTTCGAATGTCTGTGGGATCTGTTCAGAAGTATTCCGTCTATTGAGACTCCGGAGTTTCTGTACTTGATGAATATTACTGGCTTAACAAGCATGATCCTAATTATTCTCTTTGCAGGGCAACTGTAAACAGAGGTGAAGATGCACATACAGATGGCAAATTTAATTTAAGCCAGAAGGGCTGTATGGAAATAATGAAACTGTTCTTCACTAAAGATGAGGATTTGTATGATAAGACAATTGAAGATTTCTTTGATGAGGAAGTTTTGATTCAGATTTCTGGCTGTACTGGCGTACGATGTTCGCATTTGAAAACTGGCACAGTGCGCTTGAGATGAAACTTTATATTCAAAGATTTATCCATCATATAGGCGGACTTCCTGATTTCTCAGCATTGAAGTTTACCAAGTATAACCAGTATGAATCACTTATTTTGCCTATGCAGAAATACCTTGAAGATGCAGGTGTTGAGTTCAGGTTTAACACAAGAGTTGATAATGTAATCTTTGATTTCAGGAATGGAAAGAAGATTGCAAAGACTATTGAATGTACTGTAAAAGGTGAGACTAAGTCAATTGATCTTACTGAGAATGATTTGGTGTTCGTTACTAATGGAAGCTGTACAGAAGGTACTATATACGGTGACCATACACATGCACCTGTAGGTAATGCAGAGGTAAGAACAAGCGGTTGCTGGAGTCTGTGGAAGAATATTGCAACAGGATAGTTCATTTGGACACCCAGAGAAGTTCTGTGGTGATATATCAAAGTCTAACTGGGAGTCTGCAACTGTTACAACAAGCGATGAGAAGATTATTTCTTACATTAAGAAGATATGTAAGAGGGACCCAAGAACTGGAAATGTTGTTACAGGCGGAATTGTCAGCTGTAAGGATTCAAGCTGGCTTTTAAGCTGGACAATTAACAGACAGGGACAGTTTAAGGAACAGAAGAAGGATGAGGTGTGTGTATGGGTATACAGCCTGTTTACTGATGTTGATGGTGATTATATCAAGAAGCCTATGAAAGAGTGTACAGGTGAAGAGATTACAGCAGAATGGCTGTATCATCTTGGCGTTCCTGTTGAAGAGATTGATGAGCTTGCTAAGAACCACTGTAACACTACACCAACAATGATGCCATTTATTACTGCATTTTTCATGCCAAGAAGAAAAGGTGACAGACCTGATGTTATTCCTGATGGCTGCGTTAATTTTGCATTTCTTGGACAGTTTGCTGAGACTCCGAGGGACACAATATTTACGACAGAGTATTCAGTCAGAACTGCAATGGAGGCTGTATATGGACTGCTTGGCGTAGACAGAGGTGTTCCTGAGGTCTGGGGCAGTGTATATGATGTAAGAGACCTGCTTGATTCATCTGTTAAGCTTATGGATGGCAAATCTCCATTAGAGATTGATTTAGGACCGTTTAATGTTATCAAGAAGGTTGTCTTAAAGAAGATAAAAGGAACTGTTATTGAAAAAGTGCTAAAAGACCATGATGTAATTAAAGATTATATGAAATATTAGTTGAAATATTAGCTGAAATGTGTTGAAACATGAAGGGATACCAGTTAAACTTATGGCTGGTATCCCTTTTTGCAGGGAAATAATACATCAGGAGATAAAAGTGAAGAAGACTATAATATTAACTTTGTTATTGATAACAGCTCTGGCTGCAAATGGATGCGGCAATAAGAAAAATGTAACAGACATGAAAGATAAAGAAACTACTGTCTCAGCGGTACAACAGGAAACAACACAGTTAAGAACACAGGAGACAACTACTGGACTGACAATGGATTCTGAAACACAGCAGGAAGAGACAACAGAAGAAGAAAGCAAGACAGTTGTGGCAACGGAGGTTACGGATTCTTCACAGACTGTATATGAGACAGCACCACAGGTAGCAGAGCCAGATAATAATAGCTTTGCAGCGGGTTATGCAGCATCATCACAGTATTCTCAGCTTGTAATTGTCCAGTCGAATGGAACAAATGCAACTGTAACTATGCATGAACTGCAGGATGGCGTATGGACTGAGATTTTAAGGACAGATGGATTTGTAGGTTCTAATGGAGTTGGTGAGGCGAGTGAGTTTACATCAGCTACACCACAGGGAACATTTCCGTTGTATTTTGCATTTGGAATTAATCCGGATCCGGGAACGAAAGTTCCTTATCTTCAGGTAGATGAATATGATTACTGGGTAGGAGATTCGTCTTCTCCTTTATATAATCAGTATGCAAGAGCTGATTCTGATACAGACTGGGACAAGAGCAAGTCTGAAAGAATAATTGATTATCCGACAGCTTATGGGTACTGTCTGTTTATTGGATATAACATAGAAGGTGTTCCGGGAAAAGGAAGCTGTTTTTTCTTACATTGCTCTAATGGAAGACCAACGGCAGGCTGTGTATCAGTACCAGAGTCTGATATGGCATTTATATTAAGAAATATAGGTGAGGATTGTGGGATAGTGATTGAGTAATCACTATCCCAATGCTATATCAAGAACCATCATAAGTGCAAATCCTACAGCGGCACCTATAGTTCCTATATTGCTGTGTTCGCCGTTCTGTGATTCAGGAATAAGTTCCTCTATTACAACATACATCATAGCTCCTGCTGCGAAAGAAAGCAGATAAGGAAGAACAGGCGTGATAATACCAGCAATAAGAATTGTTATGAATCCGCCGACAGGTTCAACAACACCAGAAAGCACTCCGCATATGAATGCTTTCTTCTTACTCATGCCTTCACTGCATAATGGCATTGATATAATTGCTCCTTCTGGAAAATTCTGTATTGCAATACCAATTGCAAGAGCCATTGCAGCAGTAGCAGTTATTCCTGAATCTTTCATCATTGCACCGGCGAATGCAACACCGACTGACATACCCTCAGGAATATTATGTAATGTCACAGCAAAAAGCATCATTGTAGTTTTGGATATGGAATTGGTTCTAATACCTTCCTGATTTCTGCTTTCAATATGCATATGTGGAATGACAGTATCAAGAAGCAGAAGAAAGAATATTCCTGCGAGAAAACCAACCAGTGCAGCCAGCCATTCCGGAGCACTGCTTCCTTTTGACATATCTATAGATGGTATCAGCAAAGACCATACTGATGCGGCAATCATAACTCCTGCCGCGAATCCTAAAAGCATTTTCTCAAACTTTGGAGCAATCCGTTTTTTTAAGAAGAACACCATGGCAGAGCCAAGAGATGTTCCGATAAAAGGAATTGCTAATATTATAAATTCTGACATAAAAGCTCCTTTCTATGTAAGTTAGGCATAACTAACATTATTATTATAGCATTTAAGGGTTTATATTACAAATGTTTTATCGAAAGAGAGTGATAATATACCAAAAGTTACCTGTAACGACTTTCTGAAATAAAAGTTTCCTACAACGACTTTTTGTGATAGAATGTTTCTATACAAGTTGGAGGTGTCAGATATGGGGAATGTAGTTGATAAAGGAACCAGCTTTTTGTTTCATGTGAACAGGTATGTGGCAGGTAGTGAAACTGACATGTATAAACATGGATATGCGGAGCTTTTATATGTGTCTGATGGAAGCCTTACTGAGCATGTATGTGGGGATAAGGTGCATATAAAGAAAGGCGATGTATGCTTTATTGATTCGGGGTGTGTACATAAGGAAAGCTTTGAGGAAGATGACACATTTGTAATAAGACTCGAAGTGCCAGATGAGATTATTAATGCAGTTATAAGTAATGCTATGGCGGATAAACAGGCGGTGGATTATATTAAAGAGTTTGTTAAAGTGTTAAAGAACAGCGGATATATACATTTTGGCTATAAAGATGATTATGATAATGAGCTTAAGGATATGCTTACTGCCCTGATAAGTGAGTGTGGTGTGGCGGATATGGCGTCTGTGTATATATGTCAGGGGCTTATGCTTAGGATTCTGTGGCGGCTAGGAACAGTATATGAGTATGCACAGTCAAGATACATAAGAAAGAAAATTAACTGGCTTTTGCATCAGGAAATTACAGATTTTATTGAAGATAATATGAAAGATGTTACAATAGATATGCTTGTTGAAAGATTCGGTTATCAGGAGGATTATTTCAACAGGTTTTTAAAGGCACAGACAGGTATGACTTTCACGGAATATCTGCAGGATTGCAGATTGAACAAATCGGCCATTCTCTTAAAAGAAGATTCAATGGATGTTGATGAGATTATAAAGGAAGTCGGATATAGAAACAAAGGATATTTTTACAGGATATTTACTGAGAAATACAACATGACACCTGCAAAATTCAGAAAATATATTAAAGAAAAGGAGTTTACGATATGAGTGATATGTATAACAATCCGGTACAGAGAGGATTCTTTCCAGATCCTTCGGTAGTAAGAGTTGGAGATGACTATTATATGGCTAATTCAACATTTCAGTATTTCCCTGCAATTGCAATCAGCCATTCCAAGGATATGATTCACTGGCATGTAATTGGACATGCAATTACAGATTCAGAAGAACTTGATTTAAGAGATATTAAAGACTCACATGGCATATGGGCACCGGATATTAATTATGTTGATGGTAAATTCATTATAATGGCAACTTTAAGGCTTAACGGAGATGGCAAAAGAGATAATAATGTATTAAGACGCCAGCTTGTTGTAACATCAGATAAGCCACAAGGACCATATTCAAAGCCAGCCTGGCTTGAGGTTGATAATATTGACCCATCTTTATTTGTTGATGATGATGGTAAGAAGTATCTTCTTATAAGTCCGGGAATCAATCTTTTACCACTCAGTGATGACTGCACTAAGGTTACAGGTGAAAGTGTGTGTGTATGGCCAGGAACTGGAGAGAGATGTCCGGAAGGACCACACATTTTTAAGAAGGGTGAGTATTATTATGCAATGCTTGCGGAAGGCGGTACAGGCTATGGACATGGAATCAATGTTGCCCGTTCAAAGAATCTGTATGGACCATATGAAGAATCACCATACAATCCTGTATTAAGGCAGTTTAATCCGGATGCACCGATTCAGAGAACAGGACATGGCAATATAATTGAGACACAGGACGGAAGCTGGTGGTGCTATTATCTGTGTGGAAGACCTAATCAGGGCAACTATACAACAATAGGAAGAGAGACAGCACTTGACCCTGTTACATGGCTTTCGGACGGCTGGTTCGTGATTAATGACAGAAAAGGACCAAGCCTTACACAGAAAGCACCTGAATTACCTGAATGCACATTTGAAAAATGGACAAGAGATGATTTTGATGATGATACACTTAATCTTAACTGGGAGTTTGTAAGAAATCCTGTTAAGGGTAATTATTCTCTTACAGAAAGAAAAGGATACTTAAGGCTCTGGACAATGGACGGAACTCTTAATGAGATAAGGGCTAAGAATACTCTTGTAAGAAGAGAACAGGAATTATCGTATACAGCACAGACAAAGGTTGACTTCTATCCTGAAAAGGACGGAGAACAGGCAGGTCTTACCTGTTATTACAGTACTGCGACTTATGCAAGATTGTCATTGTGTTATGAGAATGGAAGAAAATTGCAGCTTGTGATTAACAGAAACCATGGCGAGGAACTTATCTCACAGGTGGACAATATAAAGGAGCAGAGCATATACTTAAAGGTTGTAGTTGATAAACTGACAAGAAGCTTTTTCTACAGCTATGATGGTGAACAATGGGAACCAGCAGGAGTGCTTGAAAATTGTATATATCTGTGTGATGAGGGTGTGCCTGATGACAGAAAGCGTCATACAGGAACGCTTGTTGGAATATATGCCAATAATGGCGGCTGCGGAAGCAGGATTCCGGCAGATTTTGATTATTTTGAATATGAGGACTAGATTTTATGAGTTTTGATTGTGTGGTTATAGGAGGAGGTGCAGCCGGAATGATGGCTGCCATACAATGTAAAGAGAATAATATGCAGACTGTGATTATAGAACACACAGCAAAGCTTGGAACTAAGATATTAAAGACTGGCAATGGCAAATGTAATTTTTCTAATACATTTATGACTAAAGAAATGTACCAGAATAATAACGCAGATTATGCGATGAGAATTATTAACAGGTTTAATGTTGATGATACAATACATTTTTTTGAAAACTTAAGTGTATATAAGAAGGAGCGTAATGGCTATCTGTATCCGAGGTCAGAGATGGCGGCTTCTGTGGCGCTGGCGTTTACAGGAAAGATACAGGCACTTGATATTCCGGTTTTTTTTGAGACATCTGTTAAAAAAATTGACAGGGCAGGCAGCGAATATGTGTTACAGCTTGAAGGAGCGAAGACTAATACAATTAAGACTAAGACAGTGATACTTGCATGTGGTTCGGCAGCTTCACCGTCTTCTGGTTCTGATGGAAGCGGTTATAAGCTTGTTAAGAAGCTTGGGATTAAGGTTGTTAAGCCTCTTCCAGCTCTTACGGCACTTGAATCGGACAAGAAGAATATGAAGCTTGCAACGGGTGTAAGAGCATATGGTAATGTTAAGATTATGGCAGCAGGCAGAGTGGTTGCTGAGGATACTGGCGAGATTCAGTTTACTGATTATGGAATATCAGGAATCCCTGTTTTTCAGGTGAGCCGTTTTGCTGTCAGGGCGATGGAAGAAGGTCAGAGGGTTGAAGCACTTGTTGATGTGGCAGCAGATATTAAAGAAGATGACCTCTTATCAATGCTAAAATGTGCTGTTAATACAAGAAAGCATCAGTCAGTAAGTGAAAGCCTGTCAGGGTTGTTTAATAAAAAGCTTGTAATGATGATATGTAAGGATATTGGAATTGAGGGCAATTCCTCGGCTTCTGATATAGATGACGACATATGCCAGAAATTTGTCAGACATATGAAATCCCTCCGCTACCATATAACAGGATATAAGGGAAATGATTATGCACAGGTCTGTCAGGGTGGTGTCAATGTATCAGAACTGAATGATAATCTTGAATCAGTTAATAACCCTGGGATATTCTTTGCAGGGGAGCTTGTGGATATAGACGGCAGATGTGGTGGTTATAACCTTCAGTGGGCATGGAGCAGCGGCGTGGTTGCTGCTAAGTCAGCGTTTGATTATTGTAACAGACAGGAATAAGAATAATGGAAAAGAAATGTATTAAGATTAGTAATATAAAGATATCTCCTGATAAAGATACAGCATTTTTAGAAGGAATTATAAGAAAAGAATTAAGACTTGGAAAAGATGCACAGATTGATTATGAAATAGCAAAAAGGTCACTTGACTGCAGACACAAGCCTCAGGTTATGCATATATACAGTGTCGAAGTGTATAAGGTGGTGCGTTCCGGCAGGGAAGAAAAGCTTGAGAATATAATTAAGAAATCAGGCTGTAAAAATGCTGTTATGTCTAAAAGGGTTATCTATAAGTTTCCTGTTAATGCGACAGAAAATGTTAATGAAGATGAAAGACCTGTAGTTATCGGGTTTGGACCGGCAGGAATATTCTGTGCTCTTGAGCTTGCCAAAGCGGGGCTTAGACCTGTTGTATATGAGCGTGGACAGGATGTTGATACAAGAACGAAGAAGGTTGCACAGTTCTGGGAGACGGGGGAGCTTGATACAGAATGTAATGTTCAGTTTGGTGAAGGCGGAGCAGGCACATTTTCTGATGGAAAGCTTAACACACAGATTTCAGATACATTTGGAAGAATAAGATATGTTCTGCAGAGCTTTGTAAAGTTCGGTGCATCAGAAGAGATTCTGTACGCCAATAAGCCGCATATAGGAACAGACGTGCTTGCGATTGTAATTAAGAATATAAGACAGCATATTACCGCGCTTGGCGGTGAAGTTAATTTTGGAAGCTGTCTTAAAAAGATTGAGATTAAAGACGGAAAAGTGTGTGGCGTTGTCATATCTGACAAAGATGGCGAGTATGCAAGAAAATGCAGTAAAGTGTGCCTTGCAATAGGTCACAGCTCAAGAGATACATTTGAATATCTTCACAGTGAGAATATAGATATGGAGCCGAAGCCTTTTGCTGTTGGAGTAAGAATAGAACATCCTCAGGAAATGATTAATTATAATGCTTATGCTGATGCTGCATATGAGCTTCCGGCTGCTGATTATAAAGTTACTTACAAGACAAAGAATACAGATAAAGAACGAGGTGTGTATTCTTTCTGCATGTGTCCAGGAGGTTATGTTGTTAATGCTTCATCAGAGAACGGCAGGACATGTGTTAATGGAATGAGTTATTCAGGCCGTGATTCCCGCAATGCTAATTCAGCAATAATTGTTACAGTCGGACCGGATGATTTCGGACATGGAGTACTTGACGGAATAAAATTTCAGAGACAGTTAGAAGCAAACGCTTATGCTGAAGGAAATGGAAACGTTCCGGTACAGTTATTTGGCGATTTTGAAAAAAATATAACAACAACGGAATTGGGAGAGGTTGAGCCTTGCATAAAGGGTGAATATACATTTGCTAATCTTAGGAATGTATTACCTTCTTATGTGACAGATTCGGTTGTTGAAGGTGTGCATGGTTTTTCAAGATTTATACATGACTTTGACAGGAAAGATGCCGTACTTTCGGGTGTTGAGAGCAGAACATCAAGTCCTGTAAGAATAATAAGAAACGATGAACTTGTAAGTACATCAGTATGTGGATTGTATCCGTGCGGTGAAGGTGCAGGGTATGCAGGAGGCATAACATCTGCTGCAGTTGATGGTGTTAAGGTTGCGGAATATATGGCAGTAACAGCTGCTTGTATGGGATAATATGGACTTTTTAATAAAAATATAGTAAAATAGACCAGCATTTGATTTTTTTACTGGAGATATTAAAATATGGGGAATTATAGAGAGTTTATAAAAGATAAGAAAAGAATTGTTATAAAGATAGGTTCATCTTCACTTATGCATGAGCAGACAGGCAGATTGGACCTTTTAAAGATTGAAAAGCTGGTAAGGATTCTTATTGATATTAAGAATTCAGGAAAAGATGTTGTTTTAGTTTCTTCTGGTGCAATAGCTGTGGGAAGGGCTGTTATAGGACTTTGTGACAGACCTACAGAACTTCCGGTAAAACAGGCATGTGCATCCATAGGACAGGCTAAGTTAATGATGGTTTACCAGAAGATATTTGCAGAATATGGTGCAGTTGCATCACAGGTTCTTCTTACCAAGAATACAATAGTTAATGATGTTAACAGAACTAACGCGCAGAATACATTTAACGAAATCTTAAAACTTGGGGCAGTTCCAATCGTTAATGAGAACGATACAGTATCAACTTACGAGATTGAACAGCTACAGGCTTTTGGAGATAATGACAGACTTTCAGCAATTGTTGCTTCAATTATCGGAGCGGACCTTCTTATTCTGTTATCTGATATTGATGGTCTGTATACAGATGATCCAAACACTAATCCTAATGCAAAATTTGTTGAAACTGTATACGAGATTGATGAGAAGCTTATGGGAATGGGTAAAGATTCATCCGGCAGTAATATGGGGACTGGCGGAATGACAACTAAGCTTATTGCAGGAAAGATTGCAACACTGTCGGGGGCGGATATGATTATTACTAATGGTAATGATGTTGACAATATTATCAGGGTTATGGCAGGAGAGAATGTTGGAACATTGTTCTTAGACCACAGAGCATCTGATTTTGACCTGATGTCTCTTATAGATTAAGGCTGATTGAAGATTACTTGGACGACAACGGGAGGTCATACATGGATATTAAGCTGATGAGGAATTCGGAGAAGGGAATATTCTATTCTATTAATGACAGGCTTTTAATGCAGATAACAGATGATAATTATCAGTATCAGGGTCTTCAGGGAAAGAAATATTTTATTCTGAATGCAGCAACTAATGAAAAATTTGAAGTGGCATCGCAGATTAAGAAGTATAATTTCTGTAAGGTGAAATATGCATGCCTTGAAAGAAATTATATGTTCTTCACATCACTGGAATCAGTGACTGAAAGCCGTACACTTCTTACTGTATACAGGTTTATGTTCGATACTAATGAGAATGAGGCAGTATTCAGTATGGAGATAGATAATACTGATATATCTGATGGATTGAGATATTATATATTTGTTATGGATTCTAATTATTTTTTTGTTGAAAAGCTTGAAAAGAAAGGAAAACTTAAAGATATATTTCTCTATGATATTAATTCTGAAACAGATAATGACATGAGTGATACATTTGTGAAAAATACAGGTATATATAAGGTACTTCCAATAGGTGGAAACAATTGTGTCATAAAATTCGGGGCAGACAGACTTGTATCAGATGGAACAGGCGGTGAAGAAAAAATAGCTGTACTTAATGCTAAACAGTTTGTTTCTGAGATATCGTTTAATGGTCAGATGATAACTATGGAAGAACTTGATGTGTCAGATGAATCGACTACATTTCCATATATAAAAGCAGGTTCTGGAAAGATTATTTATTCGAAATATAATTTTAATAGTCAGTCAGAAGAAATCATTATATATGATGCTATAACAAAGGTTAAGCAGGTAAGACTTAATAATAATGTTGAACATGCAATGGATTTAAGTTTTACTTATATTATCAATGATATCCCATATTTACTTAAAAAAGTGGATAAAAGTACATGCTTTGTTAATCTTAATACACAGAAGCCAGAATACAGGCTTCATTCTGATATGAAATTCAGATATATGAAAAATGATATTGTCGTTATAACCCGTATGAGACATCGATTTTTCTTTATTAAGAAAGCTTCTGAATATATTGAAGCATATAGAATTTTGGATCTTCATCATCCTGTGCTTTCTACAAAGGCTGTGTATAACAGTTGTGCAGAAAGCGGAGATGATTTGATTATATTTACTAATTAGTGACAGAGGTTTGTATGGTTACAGAGAAAACATTAGAAAGAATTAACGAGCTTTATCATAAATCTAAAGCAGAGGGACTTACAGATGCAGAACTTGCTGAACAGAAGCAGTTAAGAGCTGATTATGTTAAAGCTTTCAGAGAAAACTTAAGAGGACAGTTAGAATCTATTAAGATTAAGAATCCTGATGGTTCTTTAATAGATGTCAAGGCAAGACATGATGAGAAGATGAAAAGATTGGCAGAGGAACAGGCAGAGAAAGGTAACTAGATGGATAAGAATGAAGTGCGTCAGCTTATTATGAACCGCAGACATGAATTGTCAGATGAAGATATTGAAATGCAGAGCGAACTTATAATTGACAGATTGAAAAAATCGGACATATATAAGACATCGGAAAATGTATTTCTGTATATGAGCTATAACAGGGAAGTTGATACATATATGCTTCTTTCGCAGTGCTTTATGGATGGCAAGAAAGTATATGCTCCAAAAGTTTTATCAAAGACACAGATGGAGTTTTATTGCTTATCTGATGAGAATGATCTTGTAAGTGGTTATATGGGAATTATGGAACCGTCTGACATCTGCGATAAAGCTAAGATCAGAGATGGACTTTTTATTATGCCGGGGCTTGCGTTTGATTATGATTTTCACAGAATAGGTTATGGCGGAGGCTTTTATGACAGATATCTATCGGAAGATAATACATTTATAAAAGCGGCACTTGCTTTTGATTTCCAGCTTTTAGAGAGTATTCCTTATGAGGAACATGATTTAAAACCGGATTATATTATTACACAGACACAGTTTATAAGGAGGGAGAATTGATGGAATCACTTGAACAGATTGGAATTAAGGCTAAGAAGGCATCAAGATATCTTGCTAAGCTTGGAATAGATGAGAAGAATAAGGCACTTGAAGCGGTTGCTGATGCACTTACAGCTAATGCAGAGAGTATAATTGCAGCCAATGAAAAAGACCTTGTTAATGCCAAAGCCAACGGAATGAAGCCTGCTCTTATTGACAGACTTACGCTTGATGTTAAGAGAATCAATGCAATGGCAGATGGAATAAGAGTTCTTACAGGTCTTGAAGATCCGGTTGGCGAAGTAACAGGCATGAAGAAAAGACCTAATGGACTTGTTATCGGAACGAAGAGAGTACCTCTTGGTGTTGTTGCAATTATATATGAGTCAAGACCTAATGTTACTGCTGATGCATTCGGACTTACTTTCAAGTCTGGCAATGCCTGCATCTTAAGAGGCGGAAGTGATTCTATTAATTCTAATATTGCTATTGCAGATGTTATTGCAAATGCACTTTCTGACAACGGAATTAATCCTGATGTTATTAATCTTATAAAAGATACAGACAGAGCACTTGTTAACCAGCTTATGAAGATGAATGATTACATTGATGTAATTATTCCAAGAGGTGGAGCAGGGCTTATTAAGAATGTTGTCAACAACAGTACAGTACCTGTAATTGAAACTGGTACAGGGAACTGTCATGTATATGTTGATGAATATGCTGATATTGATATGGCTGTCAAAGTTATATATAATGCAAAGACTTCAAGAATTGGAGTATGTAATGCGTGTGAATCATTGGTTATTCACAAAGCTGTTGCAAAGCAGGCAATTCCACTTATTGTAAATGCACTTAAAGAAAAGAATGTTGAAGTGCGTGGTGATGAATATGCAATGCAGTGTGATTCAAGAATTGTTCCGGCAAGTGATGATGACTGGGGAATGGAATATCTTGATTATATTATATCTGTTAAGACTGTTGATTCTGTTGACGAAGCAATAGAACATATTAATACATATAACACAGGCCATTCAGAGTCAATAATTACTAAAGATTACAATAATGCCAACAGATTTCTTGATGAAATAGATGCTGCATGTGTATATGTAAATGCTTCTACAAGATTTTCTGATGGATTTGAATTCGGATTCGGTGCTGAGATTGGAATAAGCACACAGAAGCTTCATGCAAGAGGTCCTATGGGGCTTAAAGCACTTACAACTACTAAGTATGTTATATACGGAGAGGGGCAGATAAGACAGTAAGATGTTTTATAAGTATGGGGTGTTTTTATGATTAGAAGAGATTTTGATTTAGAAGAAATGAAGTATTTTCTTCATCTTGTCGGACAGAGTACAGATGATTATCTTTATATACTGGATTTAACTAATGATAAAGCTGTTTATTCAAAATCAATAACTAATGTGTTTGCACTTGATTCAGAGGAATTTTCCAATGCTACGCAGGAATTGGTTAAAGTTGTTCATCCGGACGATATTGATATGCTGATGAATGATATACAGGATGGAATGAATGGAAGAAAGAGCAGTCATAATTTAGAGTACAGATGGAAAACTGTGGATGGTGAATATGTTGCTATAAATTGCAGAGGACAGTATGTAATAAGCCAGGGGGCTATTTACCTTATTGGAAGAATATCAGAGATTGGAAAACAGAGCAGATTTGATAATAATACAGGACTTTACAGGGAAATTGTTCTTGAAAATGTATATAATGAATATGCTAAAACCAGAAATGCGTCAGGTTTTCTTATGCTTGTTGGTGTAGATAATTTTAAAGAAATTAATGAAAAATATGGTGCAAAAACAGGTGATGAAGTATTGAATATTCTTACTGATTCAATTAAGAAATATATTGACACACCACTTAGAATATTCAGAATGCCTGGTGATGAATGTGCCATATTTATGCCATATTCCATGGAAAATGATATAGGGCAGGCTAAGATTCTTTATAAGAGAATAAGAAATCGTATTGACAGAACGATTGAAAAAAGAAAGTATGACATATTTTTTACAATATCAGCAGGAGTTGCTGAATTTGATACAGAGAAAGACAGTTTTAATGAGTTGTTAAAAAATGCCAAATTTGCTCTCCATGCTGCCAAACTCAATGGTAAGAACAGATGTGAAATATTTGCTGAAACTGAGTATACAGAGTATATAGAAAAACTTAGTGTTCAGGATGAATTACGCAGATGTATAAGTGAAGGCTTTGAAGGATTTGAATTATATTTTCAGCCAATATATAATACCGACGATGACAGTTTGTCAGGAGCAGAGGCTCTTATAAGATGGAATAGCAGAAAATATGGATTTATAGGTCCTAACACATTCATACCGCTTCTAGAGGACAGTGCACTTATTATTCCACTTGGAAGATGGATAATTAATACTGCTGCTAAGGCATGCAACAGATGGATTACCAGTATTCCGGATTTTGTTATGCATATTAATCTGTCTTTTGTACAGATTGTCAAAAGTAATATAGTTAAAGATGTATTAGAGAATATCGAAAGATACAGTGCAGCTAATAATCATTATGTATTTGAAATAACAGAAACTATAGAGATGGACCAGATACCAGCTGTTCAGAACGTATTTAAAGAATTTGTAAAGAATGAATTCAGATTCGCAATTGATGATTTTGGAACAGGATATTCAAATTATGGATATATGCGTGACAGAACATTTGATATAGTTAAGGTTGACAGGTCGTTTGTAACTGATATAGATAAGCTTAAAGATAATTATCTTATGGTAAGTTTTATAATTAAGATGGCACATGAGATGGGGTTGCATGTGTGTATTGAGGGTGTTGAAACAAAGGAAGAACTTTCATGTGTTAAGAAACTTGGTGCAGATTATATTCAGGGATACTATTATGGTAAACCGGTATGCTTACAAGATTTTGAAGAACAGCACTTGAAAAGATTTGTATTAGGATAAGTATAGAATGGAGAATTGTAGACAATGCAGGAAGTTAATAACACCAGTGCACTTGAAGAACAGCTTTATTATATTGGAGAATGTAAGAAGTTCCTGGAAAAGAAAACAAAAGAAATAGGCAGACCGTTATATGCATGTGTACACACATTTGGCTGCCAGATGAATGCGAGGGATTCTGAGAAGCTTCTCGGGGTACTTAAAGAGATTGGATATCTTGAGACAGAGGATGAGGATAAGTCAGATTTTGTTATATATAATACATGTACTGTAAGAGAGAATGCTAATCTCAAGGTTTATGGACGTCTTGGTCATCTTAAGAATGTCAAAAGAAAAAATCCACATATGCTTATTGCAATGTGTGGCTGTATGATGCAGGAACCTGATGTGGTCGAGAAGATAAGAGATTCTTATAAGTTTGTTGATATTGTTTTTGGTACATTTAATATATATGCAATGGCAAAGCTTATATATAACAGAATTACATCAGGAAGCCAGGTTATTGATATATGGGAAAAGACAAAGGATATTGTTGAGGAGCTTCCTACAGAAAGAAAGTTCCCATTCAAATCAGGTGTTAATATTATGTACGGCTGTAATAATTTCTGTACTTACTGTATTGTGCCTTATGTACGAGGAAGAGAGATAAGCCGTGAGCCTAAGGATATCATTATGGAGATTGAAAGGCTTGTAAAGGATGGCGTCAAGGAAGTTATGCTTCTTGGTCAAAATGTTGATTCTTATGGAAAGACATTTGACAATCCTGTATCATTTGCGCAGCTTCTAAGAGAGATTGATAAGATAGAGGGACTTGAAAGAATCAGATTCATGACACCTCATCCTAAGGATATTGAGGAAGAAACTCTTGAAGTTATAAGAGATTCCAAGAAAATATGTAATCATATACATTTTCCACTTCAGTCAGGAAGTTCAAGGCTTCTTAAGCTGATGAATAGAAAGTATACTAAAGAACATTACTTAGAGCAGGTTGAGATGATAAGAAGAATCCTGCCCGATGTTTCTATTACAACTGATATTATTGTTGGTTTTCCTGGTGAGACAGAGGAAGATTTCGAGGATACTATCGATGTTGTAAAGAAAGCAAAGTTTGATAGTGCATATACATTTATATATTCAAAAAGAACGGGTACGCCTGCTGCCAGAATGGAAAATCAGGTGCCTGAGGATGTTGTTAAGGACAGATTTAACAGACTGCTTGCAACTGTCAATGAAGTATCACATGAACATATCAGAAGATATGAAGGCATGGATATGAAGGTGCTTGTTGAGGGTAAAGATGACCATGAAGAAGGTTTTGTTACAGGCAGAATGACTAATAATATTCTTGTACATTTTGCAGGGGATGAATCACTTATCGGACAGATTGTTACAGTACATCTTGACGAATGTAAAGGATTTTACTATATGGGCAGACTTATCGAGGATTAATCAGGGAGTAATATAATGGCAGAGTATTCACCAATGATGCAGCATTATCTTGCTACTAAAGCAGAGTACAAGGACTGCATACTTTTTTACAGACTTGGAGATTTCTATGAAATGTTTTTTGATGACGCTTTAGTTGTCTCTAAGGAACTGGAACTTACATTAACAGGAAAAGACTGTGGACAGGAGGAACGTGCGCCTATGTGCGGCGTTCCTTTTCATGCGGCAGAAACTTATATTAACAGGCTTGTTTCTAATGGACACAAGGTCGCAATATGCGAGCAGATGGAAGACCCTAAGCAGGCAAAAGGCATTGTCAAAAGAGAGGTTATAAAGGTTGTAACACCGGGAACTAACTTAAACAGTCAGGCACTTGATGAAACCAAGAATAATTATCTTATGAGTATTGTTTATCTTGGAGATGTGCTTGGTGTTGCTATTGCAGATTATTCAACAGGTGACTTCTTTGTAACTGAGATTGAGACAGGTGCGGAGCTTATTGATGAAATTAATAAGTTTGTTCCGTCAGAGATAATACTTAATGAGTATTTTGCAATGAGCGGAATAGACCTTACATTTATATCAGAGAAGCTTTCCATATCAGTGTCAACACTTGAAAACTGGTACTTTGATGATGATTCCTGCAAGGCAAAGTTAAAAGAACATTTTCATGTAAATATGCTGGACGGACTTGGAATCAAGGATTATCCGGTAGGAATTGATGCTGCGGGAGCACTTCTTATATATCTTACACAGACACAGAAAAGCGATATGTCGCATATTACAAGCATTGTGCCTTACACAACAGGCAAATACATGCTTATAGACAGTTCATCAAGACGAAATCTTGAGCTTGTTGAGACTATGCGTGAAAAGCAGAAAAAAGGCTCGCTTCTGTGGGTACTTGATAAGACCAAGACTGCAATGGGCGCAAGAGCGTTAAGAAATCTCGTGCTGCAGCCGCTTATTAACAGAGACGAGATTATAAGAAGACAGGATGCGATAGAGGAGCTTTCTGATAATGCAATTGACAGGGAAGAGATTCGTGAATATCTTGGCCCTATATATGACCTTGAGCGAATCATGACTAAGATTAGTTGTAAGTCGGCTAATCCAAGAGATTTAATTGCATTTAAGAATTCCCTGGAGATGATACCTCACATTAAGAATCAGATAGGACATTTTAAGTGTGATGTATTCAGACAGTGTTTTGAGCAGATGGACGACTTAAAAGACTTATATAATCTTGTTGACACTGCAATTATAGATGATCCTCCGATTACAATGCGTGATGGCGGAATGATAAAGGACGGCTTTTCAGCAGAGGCTGATGAGCTTCGTAATGCCAAGATTAAAGGAAAAGAATGGCTTGCAGAGCTTGAAAGCAGGGAGAAAGAAAAGACAGGAATTAAAAATCTTAAAGTTAAGTATAACAAGGTATTCGGATATTACCTGGAGGTTACTAATTCATTTAAAAACCTTGTTCCTGCTGAATGGGTACGAAAGCAGACTCTTACCGGTTCTGAAAGATACACTACAGATGAGTTAAAGCATCTTGAAGATATTATTCTTGGTGCAGAGGATAAGCTGTATTCACTTGAATATGACTTATTCTGTGAGGTCAGGGAACGCATAGCGGCAGAGGTTGTAAGAATACAGAACACTGCCAAAGCCATTGCAATGATTGATGTGTATGCTTCGCTTTCTGTCGTTGCAACACAGAATAATTTCGTAAGACCTAAGATTAATGAAAAAGGTATTATAGATATTAAGAACGGCAGACACCCTGTAGTTGAGAAGATGATTTCTAATGATATGTTCATTGCAAATGATACTTATCTTGACAATGGCATGAACAGGATTTCAATTATCACAGGTCCTAATATGGCTGGTAAATCTACATATATGAGACAGACTGCACTTATTGTGCTTATGGCACAGACAGGCTCTTTCGTACCTGCTGATTCTGCAAATATATGTATTGTTGACCGTATATTTACACGAGTCGGAGCATCTGATGACTTAGCTTCCGGACAGTCTACTTTCATGGTTGAGATGACAGAGGTTGCCAATATCTTAAGAAATGCAACGCCTAAAAGTCTTATAATTCTTGATGAAATCGGAAGAGGTACAAGCACATTTGATGGATTAAGTATTGCATGGGCTGTTGTTGAGTATATTGCCAATACTAAATACTTAGGAGCCAAGACACTTTTTGCAACACATTATCATGAACTTACTGAGTTAGAGGGAACTCTTGACGGAGTTAATAATTACTGTATTGCTGTCAAGGAGAATGGTGATGATATCGTCTTTTTAAGAAAGATTGTAAAGGGCGGTGCTGATAAGAGTTATGGTATTCAGGTTGCCAAGCTTGCAGGAGTTCCTGATGTGGTTCTTAACAGGGCTAAGGAGCTTGTTGTGGACTTAAGTGATGCTGATATATCACAGAAAGCCAAGGATATTGCGCAGTATTCAAAGAAACTTGACAAGATGAATGACAAGTACAGAAAGGTTAATGACCTTGAAGTTAAGCAGATGTCTCTTTTTGATACTGTTAAGGATGATGATATAGTAACTGATATAATGAATCTTGATATAAGCAATATGACACCTATTGATGCACTGAATACGCTTTATAAGCTGCAGGGAAAAGCTAAGAACCGCTGGTAAAACAGGGAGGATTGTATGTCAATAACACTTTTAGACCAGAATACGATTAATAAGATTGCTGCAGGAGAGGTCGTCGAAAGACCTTCTTCTGTAGTTAAAGAACTTGTTGAAAATGCTATAGATGCCGGAGCAACTGCGATTACAGTTGAGATAAAGGAAGGTGGAATTTCATTTATCAGGGTTACTGATAATGGAAGTGGTATCAATAAAGATGAGATTGAGATAGCATTTAAAAGACATGCAACAAGTAAAATTAAATCAATTGAAGATCTTATGGCTGTTTCGTCTCTGGGCTTCAGAGGTGAGGCACTAGCGAGTATAGCTGCTGTATCACAGGTTGAACTTATTACCAAGACTGCTGACAGTCTGAGTGGTGTGCGTTATACAATTGATGGCGGAGTACCAGGTGAAGTGGCAGAAATAGGCGCTCCGGAGGGAACTACATTTATTGTAAGAAATATTTTCTATAATACTCCTGTTAGAAGAAAGTTCTTAAAGACAGCGACTACCGAGGGAGGATATATTGGCTCGCTTGTGGAATATCTGGCACTTTCGCATCCTGATATTTCGTTCAGGTTCATAAGTAATAACCAGAATAAGCTGCATACATCGGGTAATATGAATCTTAAAGATATAATATATAATGTGTATGGCAGGGATATAACTAATAATCTGTATGAAATCAGCGGCAAGTCGCAGGATATTGAGGCTTCCGGATTTATTGGCAAGCCTATGGTTGTCCGCGGAAACAGGACATATGAGAATTATTATATCAATGGCAGATATATCAAGAGCAGTATTATAACTAAGGCTATAGAGGATGCCTATAAGGGCTTTATAATGCCACATAATTATCCGTTCAGTGCGATACATTTTAAGATTAATCCTGCAATTATTGATGTAAATGTACATCCAACCAAGATGGAACTGCGATTCTCGAACAATGAATATATATATAATTTTGTATATGATACATGTTTAAAAGCTCTTAATTCAAAAGAACTTATTGCAGAAGTTTCTGTGCCTGATCCTGTTGCAGTTAAAATGCAGGAAGCACCTGTTGTAAGAAATGTTATGCCGGATGTTAAGCTGCCAGAGAAGAATGTTTCGGATAGTATGCCATGTAAGACAGAGACAAAATCTGCAGAGTCTGCAAAAGCAGAAATTAAGCCGAAAAGACTTCCGGAGCCATTTGAAATTAAGGGTTCTCTGCAGATGGTTAAAGAAGATAAAGTAAGATATGAAGCTGTGACAAAATCTGAACCACCAAAGCAGATGAACCTTTTTGAGAATAAGCTCCTTGATGAGAACAGCCGTAACAAATACAGAATCATAGGGCAGCTGTTTGATACTTACTGGCTTATTGAATTTGAAGATAAGTTCTATATGATGGATCAGCATGCGGCGCATGAGAAAGTGCTTTATGAAAGAACGATGAACAAGCTTCATAATAAGACGATTGGAACTCAGATGATTCTTCCACCGATTGTATTGTCGCTTAATATGCATGAGGAAGAAATATACAAGACTAATCAGGATATATTTAAAAGATTAGGGTATGAGATTGAAGAGTTTGGCGGCAATGAATATAAGGTTACAGGAATTCCAGCAGGACTTCCTAAGATGGATTACAAACAGCTCCTTATTGATGTTCTGGATGGACTTTCTGAAGAAAGTGCCGGCAAAGATCCTGATATTATTACTGAAAAGGTTGCAAGCATGTCATGTAAAGCGGCTGTAAAGGGCAATAACAGACTGTCATTTAATGAAGCATTTGAACTGATGGACGAGCTTATGAAGGCAGAGAATCCATATAACTGTCCACACGGCAGACCAACACTTATTATGATGAGCAGATATGAGATAGAAAAGAAATTTAAACGAATAGTATAGAGGCTGATATGAAGAAAGAACCTTTAATAATACTTACAGGTCCGACAGCAGTTGGAAAGACTGAACTTTCCATTGCTCTTGCAAAGGCGGTAAATGGTGAGATAATAAGCGCCGATTCCATGCAGGTATACAGATATATGGATATCGGAACTGCCAAGATAACAAAAGAAGAGATGCAGGGGGTTAAGCATTATCTTGTTGATGAGATTGAGCCTTCAGAGGGCTTTGATGTGGCAAGATTTAAGTCTATGGCAACAAATGCAATACAAAAAATCCGTGAGAACGGTCATATTCCTGTAGTTGTTGGCGGAACCGGATTTTATATACAGGCACTTTTATATGATTCTACATTTGAAGATGATGAAAGTGACTATGAATATAGGGATTATCTTCAGGGGATTGCTGATACTAAGGGTGTAGAGGTGCTTCATGATATGTTAAAGGAAGCTGACCCTGAATCTGCAGAGGCAATTCATGCTAATAATGTCAAAAGAGTTATTCGTGCACTTGAATTTTATAAGACGACAGGCAGAAAGATATCAGAGCATAATAATGAGCAGAGAGCTAAAGAGTCGCCTTATAATTTTTGTTACTTTGTTCTTAATGATAAAAGAGAAATTTTATACGACAGAATAAACAGGCGTGTTGATATAATGTTTGACAACGGACTGCTTGATGAGGTAAAACATTTGTCGGACATGGGGCTTGTAAAGGACGATGTTGCCATGCAGGGAATCGGATATAAAGAGGTGTTCGATTATCTTGAGGGCAGATGTGACGAGGCAGGTCTTAGAGAGATGATTAAGCAGGATACAAGACATTTTGCCAAAAGACAGCTTACATGGTTTCGGAGAGAGCCGTTGGTTACATGGGTGGATTTTTCCCAGATACGAAGAGAAGATGCACTTTCGTATATGCTTGAACAACTAAAAGAAAAGGAAATTATTTAATTATGAGAGAAATGTATAAAAATATGGGAATCTGTGATGAGGTGTATGATTATTGCGACAATATAATTAAGTCGCTTCATGACAGATTTGAAGAGATAGATAAGAATGCAGAATATAACCAGATGAAGGTTATAAAGGCGATGCAGGATGAAAAGGTTGCCGAAATGCATTTATCAGGAACAACAGGTTATGGTTATAATGATGACGGTAGAGATACTCTTGAGAAAATATATTCAGATATATTTAAGACAGAGGATGCACTTGTAAGACCACAGATTATCTGCGGAACTCATGCGTTAAATGTAGCTTTATCATCTAACTTAAGACCAGGTGATGAGCTTTTATCACCGGTTGGGAAGCCATATGATACAATGGATGAGATTATCGGTATCAGACCGTCTAAGGGAAGCCTTGCAGAATATGGAATTACATACGCACAGGTTGACCTGCTGCCAGATGGTGGTTTTGATTATGAGGGTATTAAGAATGCAATCAATGAAAGAACAAAGCTTGTAACAATCCAGCGTTCCAAGGGATATGCTTCAAGACCCACACTTTCAGTTGAAAGAATTGGCGAGCTTATAAGTTTTATCAAAAGTATCAAGCCAGATGTTATATGTATGGTTGATAACTGCTACGGTGAATTTGTTGAAAGAATTGAGCCTTCAGAGGTTGGTGCTGATATGATAGTCGGTTCACTTATAAAGAATCCTGGTGGCGGACTTGCTCCATGCGGCGGCTATATCGCAGGAAAGAAAGAATGTGTTGAACAGGCAGCTTACAGATTATCTTCACCGGGGCTTGGAAAAGAAGTCGGTGCAACACTCGGTGTAAACCAGAGCTTTTATCAGGGACTTTTCTTATCACCTGTAGTTGTTGCAGGTGCGCTTAAAGGTGCTATATTTGCTGCAAATGTATACGAAAAGGCAGGTTTTGTAGTAAGACCTGATGGAAGTGAGCCAAGATATGATATTATTCAGGCAGTTGAACTTGGAAGTGCAGACGGGCTTCTTGCTTTCTGTAAAGGAATTCAGGCTGCAGCACCTGTTGACAGTTTTGTTACACCAGAACCATGGCCGATGCCAGGATACGATTCAGACGTTATAATGGCTGCCGGAGCCTTCGTTCAAGGCTCATCAATAGAGCTTTCTGCTGATGGTCCGTTAAAAGAACCTTATTCGGTATTCTTCCAGGGGGGACTTACATGGTATCATGCAAAACTTGGAATTATGATGAGTGTTCAGAAAATGTTTGAAAAAGACCTTATAAAGCTTTGATTGAATTAATATTTGTGTTATAATGTGTTGGAGTATGGATTTTTCCGTACTCCAATTTATGGTTAAAGGATGAAAATCTATGAGTAATATTTCTAAATATAAGAACGGCTGGCTTTTATGGCTATTCATTCTGATAGGCATTGTGCTTGGCGGTCTTATTGCAGAACTTACTGCCAGTGTGCATGCACTTAGCTGGCTGTCTTATGGACAGAGTTTCGGGCTTGACAATCCGCTGGTATTAAATCTGGGAGTACTTGTAATAACATTTGCACTCCAGATTAAGATTACTATTGCCAGTATAATAGGAGTTATACTCGCAATTATTATTTACAGATTTATTTAATCTGACTGCTGTTTAATTTATGGTCTATGAGAATATAATAACAGGTGTGGAGGAAGAAAAACTGCTTCCTTACGAAAAATGTCTTGAGTATGGTGCATCATCACTTGATAATGCTGAACTTCTGGCAGCGATTATAAGAACAGGAACCAATGGTTTAAGTTCTATCCAGCTTGCAGAGAAGTTACTGGAGAATGCCGGCAATCTTAACGGTCTTTATGGTATGTCCGTTTCAGAACTTATGCAGATTAAGGGTATAGGAAAGGCAAAGGCTGTCCAGATATGCTGCATTCTTGAACTTTCAAGAAGAATTGCAAAGCAGAAGGCTAGAGAAAGACTTGACTTTTCGAATGCTGAAACTATTGCAGAATATTATATGGAAGATATGAGACATCTAAAGAGAGAACATCTGGTTCTTGTAATGCTTGATAACAGGTGCCGCCTTATTAGAGATAAGGTGATGTCTGTTGGAACTTCTACTGGTTCAATGGTTTCTGTAAGGGAAATATTTAAGGAGGCACTTGACAGCAGGGCAGCTTCGATAGTTATCCTGCATAATCATCCATCAGGCAATCCATCTCCTAGCAGAGAGGATATGAAGGTTACTAAGAATATTATGGAAGCCGGCAGAATTATTGGTGTTGAACTGTTAGATCATATTGTTATAGGAGATAATTCTTATTTCAGTTTTAAACAAATGCAATACATTAATTAACAATTAAGAAAGGAATTAAGACATGGGTAATGCATACGGAATTGATATAGGCACAAGTAATTTTAAAATGTGCTGCAGTGATAAGGATAAGATACTTAATGAAAAGAATATTATAGCTATAGCTAATAAAACAGAGATTTTAGCTTTTGGAGATGAAGCATATGAAATGTATGAGAAAGCTCCAGAGCATATTGAGGTTTCTTTCCCGGTTAAGTTTGGTGTGATAGCTGATATTGAGAATATGCAGACACTTCTTTTTAACTTCTTTAATAAGATTAATGAAGGAAAGAAGATTACCGGATCAGATTTCTATATTGCTGTACCAACAGATGTAACAGAAGTAGAGAAGAGAGCTTTTTATGAATTAGTTGTTGATTCAAAAGTAAAGGCAAAGAATGTTTATGTAGTTGATAAGCCTGTTGCAGATGCAATTGGTGCAGGTCTTGATGTAACCAAGTCTAAAGGTATCATGATTGTTAATATCGGCGCTGAGACAACAGAGATTTCTGTACTTTCTTTAGGAGGAATCGTTATAAGCAAGGCTGTTAAGATTGGTGGTAATAAGCTTGATGACTGCATTATAAGCAACGTAAGAAAAGCCTATAATCTTGTTATTGGAAGCAAGACTGCTGAGAATTTAAAGAAACAGTTAGGAAGTGCTGTTCCTGTATCAGAAAGCTTTGCACCTGGTTTTGGAAGAAATGTTTTATCAGGACTGCCTGTAAGTGTTGATATATCTTCTGATATTATATATCAGGCAATAATTGATTCATTACATTCGATTATGGATGCAATTAAAGTTATTCTTGAGAGAACTCCGCCAGAACTTGCGGCAGATATTATTAAAGATGGTGTTTATTTTACAGGAGGAACATCTCAGATTAATAATCTTGAGAAATATATTAAGGATGAGACTAATCTTAATGTCAACATTGTGGAACATCCTGCAGAAAGCGTTGTAAGAGGTCTTATGGGAGTTGTATCTAATCCTGAATTTGCCAAGGTTGCATATACTCCAACAGAGAAAAATTTTGATTAAGGGCAGGTTTTAGAATGAGAAAGAAAATTTCTTCATTTATGACTTCGAAGAATATTCTCATTGCACTTACGGTTCTGTGCTGCTTCTTTATTGGAACAAGCTTTTTTACAGATACGCTTACCAAGCCTCTTAAAAAATGTGTTTCAATGGTTGTTGTTCCAGTACAGAAAGGTATGAACAATATAGGCTTCTGGGTTTATGACAAATACCAGACGCTTCAGGAAATATCAGTTGTTCTTGATGAGAATAAGAATCTTCAGAGTCAGATTGATGAGCTTACAGAAGAAAATAATCAGTTAAAGCAGGATTCATATGAACTTAACAGGCTCCGTGAGCTGTATGAGCTTGACCAGCAGTATGCAGGCTATTCTAAAGTCGGAGCAAGAGTAATTGAAGTTACAACAGATAACTGGCATTCTTCATTCAAGATTGATAAAGGTACAGATGATGGGCTTAAAGTTGATATGAATGTTATTGCAAATGGTGGTCTTGTAGGTATTATTTCTGAAACAGGAAGTAATTATTCTATTGTCAAGACAATCACAGAGAATAACAGCAATGTGAGCGGAATGCTTATAGATACTAATGAAACATGTATAGTTCAAGGTGATATTGAACTCATGGATACAGGAATGATACGTGTTTCACATTTTAAAAGTGATGTTATTGTCAGAAATGGTGATAAAGTAGTTACATCCAATATAAGTGATAAATATCTTCAGGGAATTCTGATTGGATATGTTAAGGATGTTAAGCTGGATTCTAACAATCTTACCCAGTCTGGATATATTGTTCCCGCAGTTGATTTTAATAATCTGCAGGAGGTATTAGTCATAACCCAGCTTAAAGAATAAGTGTTTAGGACTATTTATTATGAAAAGAAAGATAACAGAATTAATTATTATATTGTTTTTCTATCTCATGCAGGTTTCTGTTGCAAGAGTTATTTCAATTGCTAATATTTCGCCTAACTGGCTTATTATTCTTCCTGTATTTTTTGGGTTTTTCTGTGGGAAAAATGATGGAATGTTTGCTGGATTTTTTGCAGGAATTATGTATGATTTGTTTTATTCCGGATTATTCGGATTTACAGCACTTATTTTTATTTACATAGGATATTTTTCAGGCTTTTTTTATCAGAAGTACGAGGTGAGAGAAATTCTTATCCCTCTTGCACTTGTGATAACTGCTGATTTCGGATATGGATTTATATCATATATTGGTAATATCCTGCTTCATAACAGACTTAATGTGGGATTTTTTATGTCGAGATTTATTTTGCCGGAAGTTGTATATACAGCACTGGTTTCTCTTATTATATATCATCCTGTACATTATTTCTGTACGATAACGGAGCCAGGAAGAGAGAGAAAAAAGAAGGGTAAGATTGATGAAGGAAGTATTTGATTATATTATAAGTCTTCTCAAATCCAGAATTTTTCCTATGATTCTTGTATTTATTGTTCTGATTTCTGTTCTTGTTCACAGATTATTTGTTCTTCAGATAATAAAGGGAGATTCATATGTTGAAGACTTATCAAGCTCTATACAGAAAGATATGAGTGTTGCGGCTGCCAGAGGCCGAATCTATGACCGTAACGGTGTTCTTCTTGCTTACAATGATCTGTCTTATGCAGTCAAGATAAGCGACTCCGGAAGATATTCAGATAACGCAACTAAGAATACTACTATTAATAATTCTATTAACAAGACATTGGATATTATAGAAAATCATGGAGACACATATTCTAATGATTTTCCTATTATCTATAATAATGGACAGTTTTCATATAATGTTGAGGGTACATCGCTTTTAAGATTCTTAAGAGATTCTTATGGAACAGAGTCGATAGCAGCACTTTCTGACGAACAGAAGGCTACATCGGCAGAAAATATGTTCAAGTACCTTTGCAAGACTTATGAGGTTAATTATGATGAATTTGGAATAGAACATTCTCTTATGATTGTTAATCTAAGAAGATATATGGCTGCCAATTCGTATAACAGATATCTTACATTTATTATTGCAAATGAAGTATCGGATGAAACTGTTGCTGCTATACTGGAAAACAGTAATGACCTTGTTGGTGTTACTGTGGAAGAGCAGTATATAAGAAGATATGTTGACAGTGTATATTGTTCGCAAATACTTGGATATACAGGAACAGTCTCTAATTCAGAACTTGAGGAGCTTGGCGACGGATATGAAAGTAATGATGTTGTTGGTAAATCAGGAATTGAAAAGAGCATGGAGAGTGAGTTGTCCGGAGTAAAGGGTGAGAAATCAGTATATGTTGATACTGTAGGAAGAGTTACAGAGGTGCTTGATCAGGAGGACCCACAGGCTGGACATGATGTATATCTTACAATAGATATTAATCTTCAGAAATCAATATATAACGCAATAGAAGATGAGATAACTGATATATTCATGAAATATTTCACACCTGGAAGTAATAAGATAACTTATAATGGTTCAGGTGATGTTGATACTATATATATAACAGCACAGGAAGTATACTTTGCACTTATTGATAATAATCTGGTTTCATTAAAAGGAATTGAAGAACAGAATACACCTAATGAAGCTGAGATTTACAGTCAGTTTGAGACAAAAAAGGCACAGACATTATCATGGCTGGATAGTGAGCTTAAATCTGGTAACACTGCTTATGGAAAGCTTTCAGAGGAACAGCAGTTGTATATCTGGTATATATATGACCTTTTAAGAAGTGAGAATATATTCAGTATGGCTAATGTTGATACAAGTGACAGTGTTTATTATGACTGGGTGTACGGAGATTCGACAAGTCTCTCACAGCTTTTGACGTATGGTATATCTAAGAACTGGATAGATATGTCATCACTTACATCAGAGAAGTATACAAGTCTTCAGGAGTCATATGATGCACTTGTTGATTACATTATTTCAGCACTTGATTCTGATACAGCATTTTTTAAGAAAATGTATAAATATATGATTAATGCTGGAAGTATTTCAGGAAGACAGGTGTGTATGCTTCTTTATGAACAGGGTGTTCTTGATATGAATGCAGATGATTCACGTTATCAGTCTCTTTCATCTGGAAGCATGGGAGCATATGAGTTTATGTCATATGTTATCTCTAATAAGATTATTACTGTTGGACAGCTTGCACTTAAACCATGCTCTGGCTCAGCAGTTGTTACTAATCCTAATAATGGCGATATTCTGGCACTTGTTTCATATCCAAGTTATGATAATAACAAGTTGTCAGGAACAGTAGATGCAAAGTATTACAGTTCACTTGTCACTGATAATGCCAGTCCACTGCTTAACAGGGCTACACAGTCATTTATTGCTCCAGGTTCTACTTATAAACCATGTACAATTATTGCCGGCATGGATACAGGTATAATATCATCATCTACTGTATTTAACTGTTCAGGAGTCTTTGATAAGGTAACACCTTCACCAAGATGCTGGCAGAGATGGGGTCACGGAAGTGAATCGGCTGCTACTGCGATAAGAGATTCATGTAATGTTTATATGTATAATGTTGGTTATAATCTTGCATGTAGTAAGAATGGTTCATATAATAGTACTTATGGAACTAATATATTAAAGAAATATTCTGATATGTTGGGATTATCTACCAAAACTGGCATAGAGATTGAGGAAGGAACACCTGGTGCATCTTCACAGAATGCCATTGCATCAGCAATCGGACAGGGTAACCATAGATACAGTTCTCTTAATCTTGCCCGTTATGTTACAACGCTTGCAACATCAGGCACATGTTATAATCTTACTCTTATTGATAAGATTACTGATTATGATGGCAATATCATTAGAGAAAACCATGCAGAAGTTAATAATCAGGTAGAATTAAGCTCTGATATATGGAATACAGTTCATTCTGGTATGAATATGGCTGCAGGAACATATACAGCATTATCATCATTGCATATGTCGATTGCTGCTAAGACAGGAACGGCACAGGAAAGGACAACAGATCCTGACCATGCTACATTAATATCATATGCACCTTATGATAATCCTGAATATTGTATGGCTGTGCGTATTCAGAATGGTTATGCAGCTTCTAATGCAGTAACATTAGGCGCAGAGATATATAAAATGCTTTTTAATATTAATGAATAATATTTATTAATATATACCAAAGAAATAAGAATATAAAATGTGAGGTGAGTGCTTTGGATAATTCAGTCATAATCAAAGGAAGTAAAAGTGGAATAACAGTATTTCTTGACAATGAGATGCCTTTTGAAGAGTTACTTGAAAGTGTTTCGGATAAGTTTAAAAATGCATCAAAGTTCTTTAATAATGCTAATATGGCAATTTCTTTTGATGGAAGAAATTTATCTGCAGAAGAAGAAAAGAAAATACTTAATATTATATCAGATGTATCTGACCTTAATATTGTATGCGTTCTTGATGAGAATAATGACATGAAAACTGTATATGAAGAAGCTGTTAAAAAAGCTATCGCCAGTACGGCGGTTCAGGTGCCGGAATCAGCTTCGCAGCCGGTAAGCCAGACAGTGTCAGATCTAAGAACATCATGTATGTTCTACAAAGGAACACTTCGTTCGGGTCAGGTATTTGAAGCTGACGGAAGTGTTGTTGTATTAGGTGATGTTAATCCGGGAGGAAAAGTTGTTGCCAAGGGAAGTGTTATAGTACTTGGAAGTCTTAAAGGTAATATATTTGCCGGTGTCGATGGCAATGAGAATGCATTTGTTGTTGCACTTGAGATGAGTCCTATGCAGATTAAAATTGGAGATATTATTGCAAGAAGCTCAGATTCAGGAACTAAAGCTACAAAGGGCAGAGGTAAAGCTAAGGTTGTAGAACCTAAGATTGCTTATGTCTATGACCAGAATATATATATCGAAGATTTAGAGCAGAATGCACTGGATGATATATGCTTAGATTAATTTAATATGTTTTTATACTGTTTTATAAAAAAATAGTTGATTTAACAGAAAAAATCTCGCATAATTAATATATTGCGATTTATTAAGAATTATTAATGGAGGTTTAATATGAGTGAAGTTATAGTTGTAACATCAGGAAAGGGCGGAGTAGGTAAGACTACAACCACAGCTAATATTGGTACGGGTCTTGCTAAACTTGGAAAGAAGGTCGTTATGATTGACACAGATACAGGCCTTAGAAATCTTGATGTTGTATTAGGACTCGAAAACCGTATTGTATATAATCTTGTTGATGTCGTTGAAGGTAACTGCCGATTAAAGCAGGCTATGATTGCTGACAAGAGATGTCCTAATCTGTTTCTTTTACCAACAGCACAGACAAGAGATAAGTCAGCTGTGACACCTGAACAGATGATTAAGGTTATTGATGAAATTAAGAATGATCCTGAAGGATTTGACTACATAATTCTTGATTGTCCTGCAGGGATTGAGCAGGGATTCCAGAATGCAATTGCTGGTGCAGACAGAGCTTTAGTTGTTACTACACCAGAGGTTTCTGCTATCAGGGACGCTGACAGAATTGTAGGACTCCTTGACGCTCACGGACTTCAGAATCATGAAGATTTAATTGTAAACAGAATCAGAATGGATATGGTAAACAGAGGCGAGATGATGTCTATTGATGATGTTAATGATATTTTACAGCTTAATGTTATTGGAGCTGTTCCAGATGATGAAAATATCGTTGTGGCAACTAATAAGGGACAGCCACTTGTAGGAGATGATTCTCTTGCAGGACAGGCATACATGAATATCTGCCGTAGAATTACCGGTGAGGAGATTCCATTCCTTGATCTTAATGGTAAGGGAGGTTTCTTTAAGAAGCTTTCTTCACTTTTTAAGAGTGATAAGAAGAATTAATATGTATTATAATAAGTCACATATGGCTTATTCAGGGAGGGATTAAATATGGGATTACTTGATTTATTTAAGAAAAAAGGTTCAAGTGATGTAGCTAAGGACAGATTAAAGCTTTTGCTTGTTTCTGATAGAGCTAATTGTTCACCAGAGGTTATGGAAATGATTAAGAATGATATTATTAAAGTCATTTCAAAGTATATGGAAATTGATACAGATGGTCTTGATATTCAGATTACATCAACGGAATCTGATACTAACAATGGCTCTGTACCAGCAATTTTTGCTAATATTCCAATTAAGGATATGAGAAACAGCGAAAAGTAATAAGGGTTTTATTATGTTAAAAAAATATAAATTGCGTTCATACAACTTTATATTGGTATTTATTCTGATTGTAACATCAGTATTTGCTCTTGCTGTGGTTAATAGTGCCAACAGTGCATATACAATGAAACAGGGTGCTGGTATGGTTGTGTCATTCATAATAATGTTTATTGTATCATTTATTGATTACAACTGGATTCTTAAGTATTTCTGGATATGGTATGGTGTGGTTACAGTAATGCTTATAGGTGTTCTTACAGTGTTTGGTCATGGATCACACGGTGCTACAAGGTGGTTTAAGATAGGACCTATACAGTTACAACCATCAGAATTCTTAAAACTTGCACTTATATTACTGGTCGCAAAGCTTGTTGCTGCTAATAAAGAGAGGCTTAATTCAATTAAGTTTCTTGCATTAATAGCGTGTTTAACATTATTTCCAATATTGTTAGTTGCTATGCAGCCTAACCTTTCAACGACAATACTTTTATGTCTTATTATTATTGCAATGCTTTATTGTGCCGGGGTAAGTTATAAGATATTTGGAATTGCGATATTAATTGCAGTTCCGGTTATATCAGCATTTTTGATATATGTTGTATCAGTTGAACATCCAATCCTTATAGAAGATTATCAGCGAAAGCGTATTGTTGACTTTATTGAAGGTAATAAGTCAGAAGAAGTAGATATGACTGATGCTGGAACATATCAGCAGGCATATGCTGTTCAGGCTATTGGTTCTGGTCAGCTTTATGGTAAAGGTCTTAATAATAATGATACTTCTTCTTTAAAGAATGCCGGATATATTGCAGAAGCCCAGAATGACTTTATATTTGCAGTAATAGGTGAAGAATTAGGCTTTACCGGAAGTTGTATTACAATTTTTTTATTGTTTCTGATTGTTCTGGAGTGTATAATAACAGCTGTGAGAGCCAGAAATTTTGAAGGAAGGCTGATATGTTGTGGTGTAGCAATATATATTGGATTTCAGACATTTATTAATATAGGTGTTGTTTCATGGATACTTCCTAATACTGGAGTTCCATTACCTTTCTTTAGTTGTGGTATCACATCTTTACTTACATTATTCATAGCTATGGGCATTGTACTCAATGTAAGTCTGCAAAGAAATGTTGAAAGAGATGATGATATGTTTGCAGATGATTTCAGAGGATAGCTTTTATACATTTTAATTAATACATTAGGGGGAAGCTTAAATGAACATTGGTTTAATAGCACATGATTCTAAGAAAAAATTAATGCAGAATTTCTGTATAGCATATAAGGGTATTCTTAATAAGAATCAGCTTTTTGCTACAGGTACAACAGGGAGGCTTATTGAAGAAGTTACTAATTTATCGATACATAAGTTTCTTGCCGGACATCTTGGTGGTGACCAGCAGTTATGTGCACAGATTGAACATAACCAGATAGATCTTGTTATTTTTCTTAGAGAGGCAGAGAATCCTTTAGCACATGAACCGGATTCTGATAATATATGCAAACTTTGCGATATGTATAATATTCCATTGGCCACTAATCTTGCAACAGCAGAATTGCTTGTTAAATCTCTTGAGAGAGGCGATATGGAATGGCGTGAAATTTATCAGTAGAATAATTAAAATAATAAAAGGTGATATTCTGCCACATAATAGTGGAAGAGTATCATCTTTTATTTATTGTCAATCTTTTCTTAACTTGACAATGTTTCTTGCAGAACGCTTGTTTTCTTCTACAATCTCTGCATAATGCTTCCGTGTAGTATTAACATCTTTATGTCCTAAAACATCAGCAACAAGATATATATCCTGGCTTTCCTGATATAGATTAGTACCATAAGTACTTCGAAGCTTATGTGGGGTAATATGCTTTACAGTTGTAACAGTCTGGGCATATTTCTTAACAAGAAGTTCAACGGATCGCACACATAGGCGCTTCTTTTTGGCTGATATGAATAGTGCATTCTCATGTCCTTCATCAGGCGTTAAATTCTTTCTTTCTTCAAGATAATTAAGAAGTGCTTCACGGACTTCGTCACCAAAGTATACAAAGCTTTCAGAGCCACCTTTTCTTATAACTCTGATTCTGTCATTATCAAAATCTACATCATTAATATCTAATCCAACACATTCTGATACACGGATACCAGTTCCGAGCATAAGTGTAAGGAGAGCCAGATCACGCGTCTTAAGCTTTTCATGGCTTTGGAGCTGAGTTTTGGTAAGTTTATTGCCAGATTCCACATTATCAAGAAATTCAGCTACCTCATTAGGCTCCATTCTTATAATAGCTTTTTCATGAATTTTAGGCATATCAACTTTTATAGTCGGATTCAAACTGATTATTTCATAACGGCAGTAATATTCATAAAAACGTCTTAGAGCACATAATTTACGCTTGGCAGCACTTTCTGAGTTCGTTATATCACGACCGTTCTTCTTATATAACTTTACATGTCGTAAGTATCTGGTTATATCTGTACCATCTATTTTTTCTAAATCCTGTGGTTTAAAGTCTTTCATTGCATATGAACTGAACTTAGGTATGCATTCAATGAGAAATTCAAAGAAACCTTTAATATCCATTGCATAGGCCACCTTAGTTCTTGGCTGCTTATTAAATTCAAGACTATCAAAATACTGTGTACAGAAATCCGGTAATATATCAAGTAATTCATTAAGCTTTTTCTTGTACTTGATGTTTTGTTGTTCGGTGTAGGTTTTTTCAGCCATTAAGAATACCTCCATATATAAAAAATACTAATTACTTCGTTAAACCTGACTTTAGCGAAGTGATTACTGTATGGATAATTATATTCTTCTATCTGTTATTTTGCAACTAATTTTCCCTGATAGAGCTTCTTAGTGACTATATTGATGTGAAATGCTTTCTGGTATGATTTAATCTTGTTAAGCTCATTATCAGTTATAATTGATATACACGTTCCTGTGTTCCCATTACGTCCACATCGTCCGCATCTGTGAATATATTCCTTATTGTCCTCAGGAAGGTTTACATTGATTACTGTATCAATATTATCAATCTGAAGTCCTCTGGCTGCTATATCTGTTGCAATAAGAAGCTGAATCTTTCCACTTCTGAAATTCTCTATTGCAGCTTTCTTGGCTGAATTATCTTTATTACCGGCAATTGAAGCTACATTGTAATGATGATATTCAAGCTTCTGAAGGGATTCTTCCAGATCATACTTGGAATTAACAAATATAATTGCTTTCTCTGGTTTAACAGCTTTAATAATCTTTCTTAAAGTTTCAATTCGTTCCCTTCTGTCAGAAATAACGCTTATATGCTTGATTGTAGAAGGAATCTGACTTGTATTACCAGTATTACTGTTAATATCAATGAATATTGGTTTGAAACACAAAGTATTAGTCCTTGTCTTCTTATCTACGCTTGCAGAGAATAAAAGAACCTGTGTGAACTTCATTAAAGACTTTCTAATTGCTTCTACATCCTGAATAAATGTCTTATCAAAGAGCTTGTCTGCCTCATCTAGAACAAGAGTCTTAACCTCATGTACTTTAATCTTCTTGTTACTTATAAGCTGATGTATGCGGTTAGGTGTTCCGATAATTATTGCAGGCTTATTAGATTTAATAGAATCAATCTGTCTTGATATATTCACATCTCCTATTAATGCAACAGATGAAAATGTATTATTCATATGTGCAAAGATATCTTTAAGCGTATTATTGACCTGTATTGCAAGCTCTGCTGTTGGAACAAGAACAACGGCCTGAATATTATGAGTATTACTCTTTAATCTGTTAATGATCGGGATAAGATATGCAAGTGTCTTACCTGTTCCGGTTGATGAACAAGCTATAATATCGCGGTTGTCCATTATATGCTTATACGTCTGACGCTGTATTTCGGTCATATCGACGATTTTATTATCTGAAAGATAATCTGATACACCCTGAGAGATAGTCTCTATATCGCTAAATTTCATGGTTAATCTCCTTATAAATAAATTATTAAATATTAAGTTATATCTACAGCCATTTTGCTATCAATAAATTTTAACAAAAATGCAGTGAAAAGTCCAATATTAAGTAGCTTTTCACTGCATGCGGGAAATGTATATGCAATTAGATATTATCTTATCTCATTTGAATAATAATATATTACAAGATTCTTACCTGAATGGATTGTGTCAGATGATAAATCATTCATCTGCATTATATTGTTAATATATGAAGCTGTATCTTCATCCCCATTATTATATCTGTCAGCAAGTGACCATAATGTATCATTATCTTCTACAGATACTGTTGTGTAATACTTATATGTTCGTGTTCTGTTCGAGTCATCAGAAGCCTTGACAATAATGCCTCCAATAGAAACGGCAAATATAAGAATTGAACATATAATAACCATTCTTAATGACTTGACAGTCATCTGTCTGTTTCTTCTGCGTCTGTCGCTTCTTTTCTTAGCTGCTGCTCTTCTATATGTGTATTCTGAATTATTCATACGTAAAACCTCCAATCAAACAAGTGTTCTGCTGTTATGAGTTGATTATATAATCAGAACATGCGTTTGTCAATAAAAATCGAACAAATTTTCCGAACATCTTTTCAGAAATTATGTTTGCACATAATGTATAAATGTGGTAAAATTATCTAAAAGAATTTAATGGAGGTTCGTAATATGGCATATGGCAGAATAACTCAGAAACAGTCTGAGATTCTTGAATATATTAAATCACAGATTCTTAACAAAGGATATCCACCATCAGTAAGGGATATATGTCAGGCAGTTAATCTTAAGTCTACATCATCTGTTCATGCACATCTTGAGTCTTTGGAGAAGAATGGATATATAAGAAGAGACCCGACTAAGTCGCGTACAATAGAGATAATTGATGATAACTTTAATCTTTCAAGGAGAGAGGTTGTTAATATCCCGTTATTAGGTCAGGTTGCCGCAGGACAGCCACTTCTTGCCGTTGAGAATATAACAGAGTACTTTCCTATCCCATCAGAATACATGCCAGGTGGAGAAGTATTCATGTTAAAGGTCAAGGGTGACAGCATGATTAATATGGGAATCTACGAAGGCGATCAGATAATAGTAAGAAAGCAGAATACAGCTTCTAATGGAGAAGTAATTGTTGCACTAGTAGATGATTCAGCAACAGTCAAGCGTTTTTACAAGGAGAACGGACACATAAGACTCCAGCCAGAGAACGATTTCATGGACCCAATCATCGTAGATGACTGCGAGATATTAGGAAAAGTAATCGGTTTAATAAGATTAGGTATCAACTAATAAGAATTATTATTATTGATTGAAAAAATCCAGCCATAGATATATAAGTAATCCGATAACCAGCCGTGAGAGCTTGGTGAGCTGCCAAAGCAGCAAAACAAGCTCTCACGGCGTCCGGATTTAAATATATCTATAGCTGGATATATTTTTATTATCCCACAATTAACAACCGATAATGCGCTGAAGCCTCCCGGTGGCATACTCTGCCGGAGGTATATAGATAATCAGAACCGTTTGAGGACGCCGGCACTTGGTAAGCTGCTGCAGGCAGCGAACCTAGTACCGCTGCGTCCGAGACCGAGCGAAAGCGGGTTCTGATTATCTATATACCTCCGGCAGAGTCCCTCTCCGGGAAGCCAGCCTAAACATTACAGGCTGTTAATATCAACCTCTTTACCATCACGCCATATACGTTCAATATTATAGAACGCTCTGTCATCCTCAGAGAATACATGAACAATAACATCCTTGTAATCAAGAAGAATCCATGAAGCTGTATTATAACCCTCAACCTTAGGATCATCGAAGCCAGCCTTGAACATTTCTTCTTCTACATTATCTACCATAGCCTGAATCTGGTTAGTATTACTACCACTAGCAATAACGAAATAATCTGCAATAACAGATACATTGCTGATATCAATAACTCTGATATCTTCAGCCTTCTTATCCTGTAAGGCATCTATGATAACCTTTAACATATCCTTAGAATCTGCCATATCTTAATTCTCTCTTTCTTTAATAATCCCTTTGTAGTATTCGTAGGTATCAACGGTCTGTGTATCGATATTACGACCAGTTTTTCTTATATACGAAAGGGTGTCGTCTAATATTACATAAGCCGCCATATCAATATCAGTGAATGCCATATGTCTTATGTCATCAAGATTGGCAGCTTTATTTCTGTAGGGTTCAATATAATCTGCAATGAATACAATCTTTTCTAATAAAGTCATTGCAGGCTTTCCTGTTGTATGCCACTGGATGGCAGAACATATTTCATCATCTTCAACATTGTACTTGTGTGCTGCATAATATGCACCAAGCTTTGAATGAAGCAGATAAGGACTTTCAAACTCAATATCTGATATTGGAAGTCCAAATTGTTCACATTCAGCAATCTTTACATCATCAGGAACACATTTGGCACAATCATGAAGAAGACCTGCAATATACGCCTTGTTCATATCTGCACCATGACACATGGCAAGACAGGCACTTGTATTAGCAACACCAAGTGTATGCTGGTATCGCATGTTGTCTGTACGGAGTGCGTCTTTTACATGTGTTCTTAATTGTTCAATATATTTGTTATCCATAATAAAACCTCTTAAACATAAAGTTTTCTGGACTTTATATACTCTTCTACTTCTTCGCCGACATCTTCTTTTACTGACAGACCCATTGCAACCTTCTTTCGTATATCAGTTGAACTGTAAGGAAGTTCCGGAACATCAATAAAATCAATAACCGCACCATATTTATCAGCAAGAAAATGTTTCTGATCTATAAGTACACTGGCTGAATTATTGTCTCTGTTAGCACATAAAAGATGACAATGGCTGCATATATACTCAGGATGATACCAGTCCTGAATATAAAGAAGCGAATCTGCACCTATTATAAAATATATTTTCTTATATGAATCATATATCTGTGCAAGTGTATCGGCTGTGTAGGTATTACCGGGACGGTCAGTTTCAATCGTAGAAAGTGACATGTAATCAAAAGGTTTAATTGCAAGCTTTACCATATTACAACGGTCAGTTGCACTTACAATGGGAGAATTATCTTTGTAAGCAGGTGTTCCTGAAGGCATGAATAATATTTCATCAATATCAGACTGCTCGTAGGCACATCTGGCAATACCTGTATGTCCTTTGTGGATTGGATTAAATGTCCCACCCATAATACCTATTATTTTGTCTGAATTAATCATGGTAAAATGATTTTTTTGTTGTCCTTAGATTCCTTGTAAAGAACGATTTTCTTTCCAATAACCTGAACAACCTGTGAGCGTGTTCTTTCTGCAACCATCTGTGCGATTTCTCTAGGGTCATCGGCACAGTTATTAAGAACACTTATTTTGATAAGTTCTCTTGCCTCAAGAGCTTCTGCAATAGCTACAGTGTTCTCAGGAGTAAGACTGTTCTTTCCAAACTGAAATATTGGATCCATTGTCATTGCAAGACCCTTTAAATAAGCTCTCTGTTTGCTTGTCATATATTCTCTCCTATTAATTATGCTTTATAGTAATCAAACTCAAGGTAATCACCAACGATAACTGTATCGCCTTCCTCAATTCCAAGCTTCTCAAGTTCATCAAGAACACCTGAGCGCTTCATGAATTTCTGGAAGAAATCAAATCCCTTTTCAGATTCAAGGTTAGTATAACCAAGCATTTTATCAATCTTTGGTCCGTTGACAACGTATACGCCATCTTCGTTAATAGAAACTTCAAAGCTTTCGTTAGGATTATCCATAAGCTCGTCGTAGTCAAATTCTTTTTCAAATAATACAGGTTCGTCCTTGAAGTTATCAAGCAGTGTTCTGACTGCGTATAACAGCTCTTTAACGCCCTGTCCTGTAACAGCTGATATAGGATATACCTTAATACCTTCCGGCTCAAATGCATCTCTTATAGCCTGTACAGGGTCACTGCCATCATCATATATAACATCAATCTTATTAGCTGCTATAACCTGTGGTCTTTCAAGAAGCTTAGGATTATAATTCTCAAGCTCTTTGTTAATAGCCTTAATATCAGCTATAGGATCACGGCCTTCAGTTGAAGCTGCATCAACAATATGAATAATGACTTTAGTTCTCTCAATATGACGTAAGAACTGGTGTCCAAGACCAACACCTTCTGATGCACCCTCAATAAGACCAGGAATATCAGCAATAACGAAACCTTTACCACCATCAAGATCAACAACACCAAGGTTAGGATTAAGTGTTGTGAAATGATAATTGGCAATCTTAGGTCTTGCATTAGTTACTCTTGATAAAAATGTTGATTTACCAACATTAGGGAATCCTACAAGACCAACATCAGCAATAACCTTAAGTTCAAGACGAACCCATAATTCCTGCGCATCCTGTCCCGGCTGTGCATACTGTGGAGCCTGCATGGTAGATGTAGCATAGTTCATGTTACCTTTACCACCACGGCCACCTTTAAGAATAGTTTCCTGAAGGTTATCTCCAGACATATCTGCAATAACTTTACCGGATTCATCATCATATATAACAGTTCCTTCAGGCACTTTAATTATAAGGTCTTCACCATCTTTACCTGTGCATCTTCTCTTGCCGCCTTCTTCGCCGCTTTCAGCAATATATTTGCTGTTATGTCTGAAATCACCGAGTGTATTAAGCCCTTTATCGACCATAAAAATAATATCTCCGCCATGACCGCCATTGCCGCCATCAGGACCGCCAGCAGGAACATAAAGCTCTCTACGGAAGCTTACATGACCATCTCCACCCTTGCCGGATTTAATAAAAATACGGACTCTGTCTGCAAACATAACCTTTCCTCCATTCTATATTTAAATTATGTTAACTGTTTAGAATTAACATTTACAAATTAAGAAAAAAGCTCCAAATCCGAAGACTTGGAGCTAAAAAACAAATTAGTCGTTTGAAACAACAGGATAAACAGAAACCTGCTTTCTATCCTTGCCCTTTCTTTCGAACTTAACAGTTCCATCAACAAGTGCGAATAATGTATCATCGCCACCACGACCAACATTAACACCTGGATGAATCTTTGTTCCACGCTGTCTGTAAAGAATATTACCAGCTAAAACAAACTGTCCGTCAGCTCTCTTAGCGCCTAATCTCTTAGACTCTGAATCTCTACCATTCTTTGTAGAACCTACACCCTTTTTATGAGCGAATAACTGAAGATTCATATTTAACATAAGGTTACACCTCCTTAACACTAATTGATAAGTATTTCGGATTATCCTCAGCCACAGAACTAACACCTAATTCATATGACTTAAGTAAAATCGAAGTTTCCGGACTAACAGGCATAGCCATCTTAAAGATAACAATTCCTTCATCCTCATTAACTGACACATCAAACTTATCATCGGTAAAAGCCTCTATCGAATTAATAGTATTGATTGTCAGAACTGAAATAGCAGAACATATAATGTCACTGCCGGATTCAGCATATCCTGCATGACCTGCAGAATAAAAACCTGTGATCTCTTTTTCAGAGTTCTTAAAAAAAGTTATATGAGTCATGAATAACACACCTCACAAACATCCATACAAAAATTAAGCATTAATCTTTTCAATCTTAACTTCTGTGTAAGCCTGTCTATGACCATTCTTCTTGTGATATCCAGTCTTTCTCTTGTACTTGTAAACGATAACCTTCTTATCTCTGCCTTCGCCTACAACGCTAGCTGTAACTGTAGCACCGGCAACTGTTGGCTCACCAACCTTAGCCTCGCCGTTGTTTACAAAAAGAACCTGATCAAATGTAACAGTGTCACCAGCATTAACTGCAAGCTTCTCAACTCTGATAGTATCGCCTTCAGAAACTGTGTACTGCTTACCACCTGTTGCTATAATTGCGTACATATGGTATCCTCCTTAATTAAATACTCGCCAGTTTTGGGGAATCCGACATACATCAGATACACTTATACCCTAACTGAGCGGCACACAAAATATATAATATACATTCAGTTACTATTTGTCAAATGTTTTTTAGAAATATTTCAAAAATTTTCAGATAATCCATAAACCGGCAATTCCACATATAATTCCTACTGTGAATCCGGCAACAACATCTCTTACAAAATGTACTCCTGCAAGCACTCTGCTTGCTGCCATAATTGCTACAAGCAGAAGCATTATAATCCCCACTGGAACAGAAACATAAAGCCAGCACATCGCAATAATTGTAATGGAAAAAACATGTCTGCTTGGCATTGATTCCCCTTTAGTATCTTTAACAAACAAGGGCTTTATATTGTATTTTTCATAGGGTCTTTTCGCATCAATACATTTTCTTATAACTGATACAAGAATAAATGATGTAAAAGGTGTCAGAATAAGCTTGGATGTAAGTAAAAATTTATCAGTTTCAACAACTATACCGCTGTTTCTTAACATAATCGGAGTTATCTCAGAAAAGAAAGTCCCATGAAAACTCATTATTATAAGAAGAATGTATGCAAATGCTATTATATAAGTCATATATTTGTATATGAATTTAAGAATTGCATAAGCCGGCTTACAATTAAGAAACCATTCTGATATCTTTCTATATCTTCTTTCGTATGCAGGAATCTCCCGTGAAATATTTACTTCAGTATTATCCATAAATCCTCCATGCATTTTCAGGCTTTATTAAGACTTTCGGACAGACTTTTTCCAATTTTCTTTCGTGTAATCTCAACAAGACCAAGCTTGGTGATGTCAACGATTGTAGTGTTTACTATATCCTTTTTTGCCAGAGATTTCAAATGTTCCATCAGAATATCGCAATTTCTCTGATTCATATTAATAAAATCAACGATAATAATTCCCGAGAGATTTCTTACCTTAATCTGCTGGCACAGCTTGTCTGCGGCTTCAAGATTAGTTTTTAATGCAGAAGCCTCGATTGCTTCCATGCTCTTTGCCTTAGTTACATTCTTACCAGAATTAACATCAATGACAGAAAGTGCTTCAGTCTGTTCGATAATAAGATATCCACCTGATTTTAACCAGACCTTCTTGGAAAGAGCGGTATCTATCTCTTTTTCTATAGAATAGAGCTTGTATAAAGGCCATAATTCATCTTTATACATACGGATACTTATATTACTGCTACGAGGCAGATATGTTTCTAATTCATTATATATAGCCGGAATATCTGTGATAATCTCAACACTGTCTTTTCCAGACAGATGAACAATTTCCTCAATATATTCAGGTCTGTCTTTATGTACAAGTGTATAGAACTTTGAAAAAACAGCTTTTTGGAGCATATCAGTGTATTCGTCACACAATGCATTTACATCTTTAATAATGTCATTAGTATCAGCATCAGCACAGCCGCTTCTTAATATTATTCCGAAATTTGAAAGATAATCATAGCCTGTTTTTTCTATGGCTTCCTGCTGCTTCTGAATGAGAATGTCAGCAACACGTTTTTTTATCTCTGTAATTGTTTCATTAGATTTTATCTTTTTTGAAATGTGAACACCTTTTACATCGTTGGAAACAACTGAATAATTGCCGGTAAGCTCTATCTTTGAAGATACCTTTGCAGGTTTGGTTTTAAGCGGCTCAGTTATAACTTTTACGAGAATTCTGTCGCCCTGACATATTTCAGGATTGTTTTTCTCATTAAAAAATATTGGTGCTTTGTTGTCTGGTATAGAGTAATAACATTTCTGCTTATCCTCTATCTCAATAAATGCAGCATTAATATTCTTAACTACATTTTCAACTCTTCCAACATATATGTTACCAACAACACTGCCACTATCTAAAGGCTTAAGATAGTGGCAGGTATTATCAGAAGTATATATGCAACAGAAGATTTTATTGTTAATATCTGTGATTATATATTTATATTCCATAAATTATCTGTTCCATGTTTTAATATTTCTATAGAAGCATGTTCTGTTTCCAGTGTGGCATGCAGCACCAACCTGACGAACCTTTGCAAGAATAGTATCATTGTCACAGTCGATGTCAAGAGAACCTACATACTGGAAATGACCTGATGTAAGACCTTTAACCCAGAGCTCCTGACGACTTCGGCTGTAATAAGTCATAATGCCAGTTTCCAGCGTATTATTGAAGGCTTCCTCATTCATGTATGCAAGCATAAGGACTTCACCATTGACATAATCCTGTACAACAACAGGAATAAGACCATTGGCGTCAAGCTTTAAATCCTTAAACGAAATATCAGCCTTAAGCATTGCTGATGCCTTGCTGTAAGATGCTCCGGATTCAAAAAGATTAACAGCCTCCTTAAGGTCAATACGTTTTTCATAGATTGCCTTACCGATAATTGCACCATGGATACCGGCATCATTAATATGTGTAAGATCATCCATGCAGCTCATGCCGCCTGAAGCAATAATATCAATGCCTGTTTTATCAGAAAGAATCTTAGTCTGTTCAACATTAGGACCAGCAAGCATACCATCCTTTGATATATCAGTGTACACAATAGTCTGTACGCCGATATCCTTCATTGCAAGTGCAAGTGAAAGTGCGGTCTTATCACTGACCTTTTCCCAGCCCTCGATAGCCACAAGACCATCTTTTGCATCAACACCTACAACAATATGTTCAGCACCGAATCTGTCAATGGCAGCCTTAATAAAATCAGGATTCTCAACAGCCTTAGTACCGATAATAACTCTGTATACGCCGAGGTCAAGAACCTCCTGAATGTTCTCAAGAGTACGGATTCCACCGCCCATCTGTACAGGAACATTAACACTTGAACATATCTTCTTAATAGTTTCTGCATTAACGCCGTGTCCCTTCAAAGCGCCATCAAGGTCAACAGTATGTATAAACTGTGCTCCTGCCTCTTCAAAGCCTTTAGCGATCTCGTAAGGTCTTTCAGAATATACAGTAACTTCATTAAAAAGTCCCTTCTTTAAGCGGACACACTGCCCGTCTTTAACATCAATTGCTGGATATAATCGCATATATGTAACTCCTTAAGTATATTTAGAGACTTCCCTTAGTAGAGAGAATTGTCTTGATTCTTGTATCTTTAACAGTTGCCTCATCCAATGCCTTTGCAAATGCTTTAAACATGCCTTCAATAATGTGATGATCGTTCTCACCTGCAATCTTTCTTATATGAAGATTCATGCCTGCACTGTAGGATATTGCATAGAAGAATTCTTTAACCATCTGTGTATCAAAGTATCCAACGCTGTCTGCTGTAAATGTAGATTCAAAACCAAGATACGGTCTTCCTGAAAGGTCTATGGCACACATGATAAGTGTTTCATCCATAGGAAGAATAATGTCGCCATATCTTTTTATGGACATCTTATCTCCTATAGCTTCTTTGATAGCTTCACCAAGTACAATTCCAACATCTTCGATAGTATGGTGGCAGTCAACTATTAGGTCACCAGTTACCTTTAACTTAAGGTCAAAAAGACCATGCTTTGCAAAACTTTTTAACATATGGTCGAAAAAGCCGATTCCTGTATCGACCTCTGCTTCTCCCGAACCATCAATTCTTAAAAATAAAGCAATATCAGTTTCACTTGTTTTTCTTTTTACAGTTGCCTGTCTGATTTCAGATACAGCCATATAATCCCCGTTTCCGCGCCAGTGCGCTAATTAATTTTCAAATCTTACCTTAATTGAATTAGCATGAGCTGTAAGATGCTCTGCTGTAGCAAATTTCTCAATATCTGTGTGGATAGCTTCAAGAGCATTTCTAGAATATGAAATAATGCTTGATTTCTTAATGAAGTCATCAACACTTAAAGGCGAGAAGAACTTAGCTGTTCCATTAGTAGGAAGAACGTGGTTAGGACCTGCAAAGTAATCACCAAGAGGCTCTGAACTATATTCTCCAAGGAAGATAGCACCTGCGTTCTTAACCTTAGTCATAACATCAAAAGGATTCTTAGTAACAATTTCCATATGTTCTGATGCAATCTCGTTAGCAACATCTACAGCCTCGTCAATATCCTTAGCAACAAGAATATATCCGTAATTATCAAGTGATTTCTGGATGATTTCCTTTCTTGATAATTCAGCTACAAACTTATCAACCTCTGCAGATACCTTATGTGCAAGGTCTTCACTTGTAGTTACAAGAATTGCAGATGCCATCTCATCATGTTCAGCCTGTGATAAAAGATCTGCTGCAACATAACGAGGATTAGCAGTCTCATCGGCAATTACAAGAATTTCACTAGGACCAGCCACAGAATCAATGCTTACATAACCAAATACGGCCTTTTTAGCAAGGGCAACATATATGTTACCAGGTCCACATATCTTATCAACCTTAGGAATTGATTTTGTACCATATGCCATAGCTGCAACAGCCTGTGCTCCGCCAGCTTTATATATAACATCAACTCCAGCCTCTTTAGCTGCAACAAGTGTTGTAGGATATACCTTTCCTTCTTTATCAGGTGGAGTACACATTATAATCTGCTCAACACCTGCAACCTTTGCTGGAAGAACGTTCATAAGAACTGATGAAGGATAGGCAGCCTTTCCTCCTGGTACATACACACCGACTCTTGCAAGTGCAGTAACCTTCTGGCCTAATATAGTTCCGTCAGGCTTAGAATCAAACCAGCTGTACTGTTTCTGCTTCTCATGGAAAGAACGAATATTAACGATAGCCTTTCTTATAACCTCAATAAGTTCAGGGTCAACTAAAGAGTATGCTTCTTCAATCTCTGCCTCTGTTACGACAATATTGTCAGCATTGATATCAGCCTTATCAAAATTCTTAGTATATTCAAATAAAGCCTCATCGCCCTTTGTCTTGATATTAAGAAGAATCTCAGCAACTGCCGATTCGAACTTTCCATAGCTGTTAGGACTTCTCTTTAAAAGATTCTCTAAAATATTATTCTTACTTTCATCTGTTAATTCAACGATACGCATTATATTTCCTCCTTGTTTTGCGAAGCAAAATCCGAACTCCATAGAGAGGAGAGGAATTTTCCTCCTTGTTATATGCCCTGTGTTTCTATATATTTCTTGACATCATTAATAAGCTTGTTAATTCGCTCCTGCTCCATCTTCATGCTTACCTGGTTTACAACCATTCTCGCAGAAAGAGGACACACCTCTTCGAGAACTTCAAGACCATTTTCTCTTAGAGTTGCACCTGTCTCAACGATATCAACGATAACCTCTGCAAGACCTACAATAGGTGCTAACTCGACAGAACCGTTAAGCTTGATAATCTCTACAGTCTGATGCTTTATATTATTAAAATAATCCTTTGCAATGTTAGGATACTTAGAAGCAACTCTTATAAGCTCATGATGCTGTAACTTTTCTCTTGCTGATTCAGGACCACATACACACATTCTGCATTTGCCCATCTGAAGGTCATATACTTCATAAAGACTTCTTCCTTCTTCAAGAATAGTATCTTTACCTACAATACCGATATCGGCCGCACCATATTCTACATATGTAGGAACATCAGATGGCTTTGATAAAAAGAAACGGAATCCTAATTCTTCATTAGTGAAGATAAGCTTTCTTGTCTTTTCATCCTTCATCTCTTCGCAAGGAATACCAATCTGTTCAAATATCTCCATTGCCTTCTTTGCAAGACGGCCTTTTGCTAATGCAATAGTTATATATCTCATTAAAATGTACCTCCTACAAGGCTTTTTACAGCTGCTCTTTCATTTTTTCCTGATTCATCAATAACTCTTATTGTTGAATCAGAAGCGTATTCATCATCAATAAATGCTACATTTACTAATGAAGATTCTTTAGCATATTCAATATATTGAGAATCAGACTTGCTATCTTTATATTCAATCATGCAGACATTAACACCAGTGCTTCTTAATTTCTTAGATACATTTATAGCATCACCAAGCCTGTCAGTATTGTATACAAGAAGTGTTCCATTAGCGTCGTGTGGGATATGGATATTCTGTCTGTTAAGTGCAGCTATAAGTCTGTCAATCGTGATAGAGAAACCAATAGATGCCTTGTCACAGCCAAACTGACCGAGCAGCTTGTCATAACGTCCGCCATTCACAACAGGTTCCCCTGTTCCAAATGTATATGCATGGAATATAATTCCAGTATAGTATGCATGTTCAGATAAATCTCCTAAATCAAATGAGATATATTTATCGTAATTGTTATTCTTAAGAAGCTCATATAACTCCTCAAGTCTGTTAACAGCCTGTATGCACTCTTCTTCATCTGTTAAAGATTTAGCCTTTTCAAGCACCTCTGTACCACCAAATAACTGAGGAAGTTCAAGCAATGCTTTGGCAACTGCATCATCAATATTAAGACTATCTAAGAGTTCTTCAACACCGAAGTAATTCTTATCCTTGATAAGTCTTAATAATTCTTCTGAAGAATCTCCTGTAATGCCAGCTTTATGTAAAAGACCATTAAAGAAAGCAACATTACCAAGCTCAACCTGAAACTCTGTAAGACCTGCTGATAACATGCAGTCAATAACCATAGAGATAATCTCATAATCTGCTGCCAGAGAGTTATCATTGATAAGCTCTGCACCAAGCATTGTATTTTCTTTAAGTCTTCCCTGATAATACTTGCTTACATTGATAAATGTATTGCCAAGATAACAGAGCTTGACTGGAAGAACTCTGTCTTCAAAATATTTTGCTGTAGCTCTTGCTATAGATGGTGTCATATCCGGTCTTAATACTAAAGTGTTTCCGTATCTGTCAAAAAGCTTGAACATTTCATTAGACGGTACACTTCCACGTTCTTTATTGAATACATCAAAGAATTCAATAGAAGGTGTCTGTATATCATTATATCCATATGATGCACAGACATCATGAAGACGATTCTCAATGACCTTCTTTTCTGCACATTCTGTACTGTATATATCGCGCACACCCTCTGGTGTATGTAGTAAATCTTTCTTCATAAATGTATATCCTTTCGTTATATTGAATGCTTTAATGCGTTGAAGTGATACTATGCTAACACACTAAATTTGTATGAATTATACATAAATATGTAGTTATTGTCAACAAACTATTTATCAGAATCTTCGATTTCTCCGTGCAGGAACTCCTTATAGATTATATATCTGTTGCCTCCTTTAGAACGTGCCATATTAATTGCTTTTTGGATTTTTTTCTTAATAAGGTCTAAATCCTTTCCATTATCAGGATATCTTCCTATGCCAATAGAAAATTCTATATTATATGATGAATCAATAAATTTACAATGCCATGAAATCTGGGTCCTTATATGCTCCAAAAATGCACGCAATTTAACTTCTTTATTGATGTTTTTAATAGCTATAATGTACTTAAAATCATTCAGACGACCTAATACACCACGGTCATCAATTGCTTTTAATATGGTATCTTCAATTACATATGTTATTCTGTGGCATTCGTCATCAGTATGTGTAGCCTTAAACTGCTCAATATTGTCAACTTCAAGATATATAAGCGAAAGCTGGCAGTTATTATCGGATTCTATGTTTTTTATACAGAATTCTTTTATAGCAGGTTCAGGCTGCATAATTAGTAAATTTCTATTTTCAGCAGTTTCATTTTTAAATGCTTTAATCTGCTGCTGTAATTTTTTATTAAGCTCACGGATAACTAAAACATCAGATATATGTAATTCAAGGTATTCAGATGAATCAGTATTAGGTATAACTTTCTTTTCTATATCAACAATTACCCATCGGTATGAATTATCTATTCTTCGCATCCGTATACACATGGATTTCTTGATTTCAGGTCTTAAACTGTTGGCAACATCAATAAAATCGTCAATGTCAACCTGATGAATAGCATCCATAATTGAATAATGTTTTGACATTCCAAGGAACAGATACATAGGCTCATTTGCAGTTACTATTGAGAAATTTCTGTCAACTACAGCATATCCATTAGTAAGTTCATATTCATCAATATAATTATTATAGTTATTATAAGCATTATGATTATCACTAATCATCTAACCCCCTGCCTTTCTATCGTAATTCTATATCCTTCTGGATTGTTTCCAGATAATGAACAGGAATTCCCTGATTTGCATATATACGGAAATTCTGATTTATTTCTTTATATGTGAAGCTTTTCCGACCACCATTTTCACTTCTTTCCCAAAAACTGATTATATCAGAAAATGGTACATAATAGAACTCATCTCTTGAAGAAAAATATATAATTATGAAGGAGATACCGTCCTGTTTCTCAAATTCACGCATGAATTCAATCTGATGTTCATGGATGTTCTGAATTGGAAATGTATCTGTTGCACATTCTTTTGCATCAAAACATACAGGAATTCCCTGAACAACACCAATATAGTCAACCGTACTTTTCTGGTCAAAATATGCCAGTGTAATATGTCTTGTGCTTTGGTCTATATTAATTGGTTTTATGGGTGTTGGAATCTTTTGGACAAGTGCAAGATGTGAAGTCCTGTATTTATCATTAGACATATTAATAAGGTCTTCTAATGTAGAGCCTCTAAGTCCTCTTGAATTCCAGGTCGGCATAACTGTTCTCCTTTCATGACATTTTTAAAAGAATCAGGTATTGCAGCGTATATATGAATGTCCATATCTGGAATATCTAATTCATATGAATGAAGCATCTGGTCTTTTACTTTGTATTGTCTGTTAAATGTATCATTAACAGATTTCTGACCGTATTTATAATCACCTATAAGAGGATGTCCGATACTTGCAAGATGAGCTCTTATCTGATGGCTTCGTCCTGTAAGAAGATGAATCTTTAGCAGAGTCACATTGCCATTAGAACATACCGGAATATACTCTGTCTCAATCGGAAGTGAATCTTTAGTTTCAGTCCTGCTTATAGTCACTTTATTAGTTTTGTTATCTTTATACAGATATCCTTTTATTAAAGCACGCTTATCAACGTTTCCCTTTACAATGCACAAATAGTACTTTCCAAGGGTTCTCTGTTTAAATGCTTCCGATAACTGCTGTAATCCTTTAGTAGTCTTTCCAGCTGCTACAATTCCGCTTGTATTACGGTCTAATCTGTTGCATATGCCCGGCTTGAATGACGCTAAATCACCGGCGTTAAGTTCTCCCTTATGTATAAGGTGTGCAATTAAATATTCAACAAGTGACACATCTTCAGGCTTTGCCTTCTGTGAAAGCATGCCAGAAGGCTTATTAATGAATATAACATCAGAATTCTCATAGATTATATCAAGTGGCCTGTATATTCTGTTGTAGTAGTCGTCATTAACTGTTCTGTTATTATCGGCTGAGAATTTTTCAAATGTCTCATCAGAAAAGAAAATCTTGATTATATCACCACATTTTAACTTCTCATCACCTGTTGCTTTGGAATTATTGAGTGTAATATTCTTTTTTCTCAGCATTTTGTAAAGAAAGCTCTTAGGGGCGTTGGATAAATAACGCTCAAGACAGCGCATCATCTTCTGACCTGCGAGCTTTTCATCAATGTTAATTTCTTTCATATAATACCTGCTTAATTACATGCTCATTCTTAGTAATGCGTCTGTTATATACTTTTTTCTGTCAAGGCTGTTTTCCTTGCTCACATCAAAATTCAAGGCTGCATTCTTAACTTTTTCAAGATATGTATCCTTATCCTTATAGAGAAGGACAGCACATGTAAGCTTCTCATTCTTCAAGAACTCCTTAACACTTGTCTCGAAAAGGTTCTTGTCAGCTTTAGCAGCACTTGTATAGGCAAGTATCTGGTTATCACTGATAACTGCTGCCATAATACCAACAGGCTTCTGCTTATTGGATACAACAAGGTCATAGACGCTGTTTAATTCGCCTTTACGTTCTTCAATAGCACTCTTTAATTCTTCATCACAGTTCTTATGTGGAATAAGAACAAAGTATGATACTGCGAATTTGGCAGCAGGCAGAACAAGTACAACAGCAAGCATTGTAAGGTAGTTATTCTTTGATTTCCATATTATGAAACCAATGATAAATATTACGAGTACAACAGCAAATGCAATAATTGTTTTAATCATATTGCGGCTTTTTTTATAGGCAAGATAACCGAACTCACCTTTTTCTACTTTTTTCATTACTTCTGCTCCTTATTTTTCTAGGTGGAATAAGACATTTTGGACCAAATCCAATCAGGTCATTTCTGTTGTTGGCAAGAAGTGCTTCTTTTACAAGATCATAATTCTCAGGCTTCTTGTACTGGATAAGTGCTCTCTGCATCTCTTTTTCATGATGGGATACAGGTGTATATACCTTTTCCATTGTTCTTGGGTCATAACCTGTATAATACATACATGTTGAAAGTGTTGACGGTGTGGGATAAAAATCCTGTACCTGTTCTGGCATATAGCCTAAGTCACGCACATATTCAGCAAGCTCAATAGCCTCTTTCATGGTTGAACCCGGATGGCTGGACATAAGATATGGCACTACAAACTGCTCTTTTCCTGTCTTATCATTAATTCTTTTATAGCGTTTAATAAAGCTGTCATATACCGCTCTTGAAGGTTTACCCATTCTTGATAAAACCTTATCTGATATATGCTCTGGTGCAACACGGAGCTGTCCGCTAATATGATTCTCACACAATTCTCTTAAAAATGTATCATCAGAATCTTCCATACAATAATCAAATCGTATGCCTGACCTTATAAATACTTTCTTAACAGAAGGAATCTTACGAAGCTTTCTTAAAAGGCTTATATAATCCTTGTGTTCCACGACAAGATTCTTACATGGCTTAGGAAAAAGACACTGTTTATTGACACATGCTCCCTTACTTAACTGCTTGTCACAGGCTGTTCTTCTGAAATTAGCTGTAGGGCCGCCAACATCATGAATATATCCCTTAAAATCGGGGTCATGTGTCATCAATTCGGCTTCTTCTATTATATTTTCATGGCTTCTTGTCTGTATGATACGTCCCTGATGGAAGGTAAGCGCACAGAATGAACATCCGCCGAAGCATCCTCTGTTGCTTGTAAGAGAGAATTTAATCTCTGATAATGCAGGAATACCACCCATTTTCTTATATACAGGGTGATAATCTCTCATATAAGGCAGTGAATATACATCGTCCATCTCCATCTGTGTAAGCGGCATCGCCGGAGGATTCTGTACGACATACATTTTTTCCTTAACCTTTTCAACAAGAATCCTGGCGCTGAAAGCATCAGTATTAATGTACTGTGTATAGAAGCTCTCAGCATATTTCTTCTTATCAGCTGCAATCTCATCATAGCTTGGAAGCTCTATATAATCATCATATATATGATCAAGACTTTTTGCTTTATATACAGTGCCTCTTATATATGTGATGTCTTTAACATCAATTCCGGCTTCAAGCGCCTCTGCTATCTCTACAATAGAATGTTCGCCCATTCCGTAAGAGATAATATCTGCACCCGAATCAATAAGGATTGAATGTTTCATCTTATCAGACCAGTAATCATAGTGCGACATTCTTCTTAATGAAGCCTCAATGCCACCAATAATAATAGGTGTTTTCTTATATGTCTGTCTTATAAGATTACAATATACAATAGTTGCATAATCGGGACGCATGCCCATTTTGCCCCCAGGCGAATATGCGTCATTCTTTCTGTGCTTTTTATTGACTGTATAATGATTAACCATTGAATCCATATTACCTGCAGAAACAAGAAATCCTAATCTTGGTTCTCCGAGGATTGTAATTGATTCTTTCTTTTTCCAGTCAGGCTGTGCAATAATGCCAACCTTATAACCGCGGCTTTCTAATAGCCTTGTTATAATAGCCATTCCAAAAGAAGAATGGTCAACATAGGCATCTCCGCATATATACACGAAGTCGCACTGCTGCCAGCCCCTTTTTTTCATATCTTCTCTGCTAATTGGAAGAAAATCCTTAACCATGGAATTCTCCTTATCTTTTAATCTGGTTTCGTTGTAATATTGATATCTCTTCTTTGGTAAGTGCTCTGTATTCACCTGTTTTTAGGCTTTCATCAAGTGGTAATGCACCAAATGTTATACGCTTAAGGAACAGAACCTCTGAACCTATGGCAGTAAACATTCTCTTTACCTGATGAAACTTCCCTTCATGTATTGTTACATGAATCTCAGAATAATCCTTATCAGAATTATAGCTTAATACCTTTAATATGGCAGGAAGTGCTGTCAGCTCTTCATCAACGAATAGTCCGTTGGCAAACTGCTTAACTTCCATATCACTTATCTTACCTTTAACTTTGGCATAATAAGTCTTATCAACATGCTTTTTAGGTGATAGCAGATCATGTGCCATAGCACCATCATTCGTAATTATAAGAAGCCCTTCGGTGTCCTTATCAAGTCTTCCTACCGGAAAAAGGTCTTTTCTGTTATTAGTTTTAATAAGGTCAATCACTGTTGTACATGTATTGTCATCAGTTGCCGAAACAACACCGGCAGGCTTGTTAAGCATAAAATACTCATATTCATGATAGCCCACAGCATTACCATCTACATTTACAGAATCACCATCTGTATTAATCTTTGATTCAGGCTTTGTCACAATATTGTCATTAACAGTGACTCTCTTTTTTCTTATCAGTTCTTTAACTTCACTGCGTGTACCAACCTGCATGTCTGCAAGATATTTATCAAGTCTTATAAACATTTACATCCATCTCCAGCCTGCAAGATATTTATTTTTTAACTGTCCGTTAGCGTTCTTGCCCCATCCAAGTGGATAGCCATCAACACATACAAGTGTCCAGCCAGATTTGACATTAAAATCATCAATATCGATAGTCTCTCCTTTAAGATATCTGATTACTCTGTCATCTGAAACAGAAAGGTCAAGACAGTTATTAAACTGATCCTTAGTAAGTGCCATTGCAAATGCCTGACTCGGTTCAAAACGGTTCTTCTTAAGCTCACCTAGCAGCAGACCGTTTCTTATAATTCTTAAACCGCGTTCCTCTGCCATATAAGGAGATGTAAGAAAGACCCTTGTATCTCTTATATTGATATAAGCAGGGTCATATTCAAATGTGGTGCTGTCCATGAACTCCTTTAATTCATCAGGAAGCTTTGTCTTTCCTGATACAGGTCTTTTAGAAGATGTATAATCTTCGCCGTCTTTCTCAAATAATGCCACAAAATGTCCTTCTCCAGGCATCTTATGAGGAAATATTCTGACAGCCTTCTCAAGATGATATCCTTCATCAGTATCAAAGCCGTGTGAGAAGCCTTCATATGGCTTGATATCTATAAGGTGCATATCAGGTCTGTTGGTAAGAAGATGTATTACTGAATCTTCATCCTCCAGCTTTGAAAATGTGCATGTAGAATATAATAATTTACCGCCCGGTTTTAACATGTCAGCACCGGCAAGAATGATATTCCTCTGAATCTGTGAATAGAACTCCGGACCGTTCTTTTCCCATGCTTTGATAAGCTTATTGTCTTTTCTGAACATTCCTTCACCTGAGCATGGAGCATCAATAAGTACTTTGTCAAAGAATCCTGAGAATCTTGAAGCTATACCCACAGGGTCTTCATTAAGGACGCACAGATTAGGAACACCGAATACTTCAACATTCTTAAGAAGTGCTTTGGCACGCGAATTGCTTATATCATTGGTTATAATTAGTCCTGTTTTGTTTAATTTGGCTGCAAGCTCTGTTGATTTTCCACCGGGAGCTGCACACATATCAAATACAACATCTCCTTCCTCAATCGGAAGAACATTGGCAGGTGTCATGGCACTAGGCTCCTGAATATAATATAAGCCTGCAAAATAATATGGGTGTTTAGCAGGCTTGTCATCTTCTGAATAATAGAATCCGTTCTCAATCCAAGGAACAGGTTCTAACTTAAACGGACATATCTTAAGGAAATCCTCTGTTGAAATTTTAAGGTTATTGACACGCAGTCCATATAATCTCTTATCATTAAAGCTTTCTATATAGCTGTCATATTCATCACCTAACATCATTTTCATTGATTCTGTATATTTCTCTGGTAAATTCACTTTGTATACCTCAATTCTGTATAGTTTCTGTAATGAGTTACTGCACTGACTGTGCCCGGTAATCCTCAGCAATTATATCCAACTGGCGTGAAAATCTTGAAAGTTCATTAACATCGCCTTTTTCAAATATTTCATAGAATTCATCCTGGATTTTTATAACAACCTGCTTATTGGCAACCTTGTACAGATTCTGGATTGTACTTAATATATCTGAAACAATATTTGCCTTAACCATAAAGTAGGTCTGGGAATTAATAATTTCATCATGGATAGATGACATTTCGTTATCAAGTGTTATAAGTGCATCTGATGCCGCATTTAGTCTTTCTTTCACATGTGCAGGAATTTCACCATTATATTTGTATTGCAGTGAATGTTCAATAATTGCCCAGAAATTCATGCCAAGAGTTCTTATCTGAATCTCTACGGGTATAATAGTAGTTCCTTTCACTGTCTCAACTTCATAATGAACTATAAGATGATAACTTCTATAACCACTCTCTTTAATATTTTTAATATAATCTTTCTCACTTATTACAGTCATGTCTTTTCGTTTCTTGATAAGTTTCACAACTGTATATATATCTTCCGTAAACTGACATATAAGTCTTATGCCTGCAATATCAAAAAGTTTTTCCTGAATTTTATCGATTTCAATCCCTCTGCGCTGTGCTTTTTCTATTATACTAGAAATACTTTTTACACGTCCTAAAACCTGTTCTATGGGTGAATAGACACCTGCCTGACGATATTCTTTAATTATATGGTTGAATTTTATCTGAAGTTCTTCCACCGCTAGATCATAAGGTGTAAGAATTTCCTTCCACATCTGAATTTCCATTGTAGTCTCCATTTCAGCTTTTATTGCATAATTATATTTCATTATAACACATAAAAACATATTTTTGAGAATATTATTAAATATCTATTATTAAAGAGGCTGTATGATAAGCATAATACTTATTCTTTTATTTGTGTTTTCGGTATTATCGGTTCCTTTATGGTGATTTCCAGGGCTTGTAAGAATTCTGAATCCGGTCTTATGACAGGCTTTCCAAACGGAGCCTATATCTGAAAAATAATAATCCAGGGACATGCTTGCCGGCATAATCAATATTCCCAGTCCGGCATTTCTTATAAGCTATGTATATATTAATATCCTCGAAAAATGTATCAGTCTGCCAATGTTTCTTGCACTGACATATACACCTCTGTGCATTGTAAATATTCCATGCTGTGCAATTTTGCTCAAAGCTTAATTATTGGTTGGTTTGTTAATATCATATTTATTTGAAATATCAAACGGTCTTGCCATAATTAAAAATGCCGGAATTCCTATGAATATAACAGTATTATTGACAGTATTACTTGATGCATTTGGCGGAGTATGCATTATTATGCAGACAAAAAGCATATGCAGCAGTTATATAAGCATAAAAAAATACATATATCAGAAGCTTGTACTGTGTATAGTAACACTTGCAACGACTTATCTGCTGATATATGTATTAAATATACTATAAGTTTATTAGTTATTCTTCATCATTATCTGTGGAATCCAAATCTTCAGAATCGTTTTGCACCGCTTCTTCAGATTCTCCTTCTTCAATACCACTAAGCTCATTCCTGTTATTATTGACAACAGATAATACATTTTCAAGACCTGATAATAATGAATCATATTTTTCTTTATTATCTTTAATTGAATGTTCAATAATATACTGAAGTTTTGCAAGCATATCATCTGTGTACTGCATTGCACCATACCTTATGCTGTTTGCTTCCTCTGTTGCATTATCTAAGATAGACTGTGCCTGTGCTGTAGCCTGTTCTATAAGCTCATTAGCCTGTGCATAAGCTCTCTGCATAATTTCATGCTCATTAATAAGTTCTTCGGTCTGAACCTGTGCTGCATTAATAATAGCATCAGCCTGTTCCTTGGCATCTGCAAGAATAGCATCTTTATTGCTTAAAATCTTCTGATATTTCTTAACTTCATCAGGAGTTTTTAATCTTAATTCTGTAAGCATATCCTCTAACTGCTCTTTATTAACAATAATCTTAACATTAGATAATGGATAATATTTACAGGTATCAATATAACTTTCAATATCACTTATTAACTGCTCAATTCTGCTCATCGTTTTACTCCTTTAATAGTATTTTGATTATTTTGTGATTCCATACTTCTCATAGACTCTGTCTATAATCTCTTCCGGAACGAACTTTTTAATATCCCCGCCATACATAGCCATCTCTTTAACGATGCTGGAACTTAAATATGCATACTTCAGGCTTGTTGTAAGAAATACCGTATCAATCCCAGGAGCCGCAACTCTGTTAGTCTGCGACATTGCAAGCTCATATTCAAAATCAGTGACAGCTCTTAATCCCCTTATTATCACAGAAACGTTATGTTCTGCAGCAAAATCCACCAGTAATCCACTGAAGCTTAATACTTCAACATTAGGCAGATCCTTTGTCACTTCTCTTAACATATTAACACGCTCTTCCACTGAAAACAATGGTGTTTTGGTACTGTTATTTAAAACGCCAACTATCAGATGATCAACAAGACTTGCTGAACGCCTGATTATATCCAAATGTCCTAATGTCACCGGGTCAAAACTTCCTGGATAAATCGCTTTTTTCACAGTTATTCACTCTCCTTTAATCGTATAAAAATATGCTTATTAGTTTTATAATTCTTAATCTTTACAGTCTCAAATCCACATTCATCAATATAATCCAAAGGCACATTAAGAGCCTCCTCAATTACAATAATTGTATATCTGTCTACAATATCCGAATGTGATAATGCAAGTAATACATCATATTCATAGTCTTTTCCATAAGGTGGATCCATAAATATAATATCAAATACTCCGCTGCCTAATAATCTGTTTATTGCAGACAAAACATCCTGTTCCATTACAACAGCCTTAGGGGAAAGTTTTGTAAATGTAAGATTATCTTTAATAACAGCTATTGCCTGTCTTGCATTTTCTACAAGAACAGCTTCTTTTGCACCACGGCTTAACGCCTCAATACCTATCGCACCACTTCCTGAATATAAATCAAGAAACCTGCATCCTGCAATATCTGATTGTAACATATTGAACAATGTTTCTTTAATTCTGTCAGTAGTTGGTCTTGTGTTGTCACCTTCAGCAGCCTTTAAAGGCATGCTTCTGGCAATTCCAGCTATTACTCTCATAAATATCAGTTCCTTTATATTTTATTCAAAAAAATTCTTTAATTCTGCACGAGAATTAATCTGCAGTTTATTAAATATAACTTTCATATTGGACTTTACAGTACTCTCAGCAATAAAGAGCTGTTCAGCAATTTCTTTATTAGAAAATCTCTGTGATGCAAGCTTTGCAACATCTGCCTCACGTACAGTAAGTCCATAATCTGCAAGGGCATGTCCAGCTTTTTTTATTGATTTAACCCCTTTTTCATAACCCTTTGAAATCTTTATAACATTTCTGATAAAGCCTTGATTATCATGGCCTATAACAGTTTCTGCCATAAGCTCAGATATGCTGCTGTAATTATGTACAAAAGGCATATATATTCTGTCTGGTTCAGCAAGCTTTATGGCCTCTTTAAGAAACTTATGGGCTTTAATTGTCTCACCTGTTTCTTTATTCGCAATTGCAAGATATATATATGTATATATCTGTGGAAGGATATAAGAAAAAAGATTGTTAAGTCCTAAAAGCTGACCGCTTATACCAAGAAAATGATGATACTCACGATTAAGTATAAGATATTTTCCAAACACAATGTTAACAAAACTAAGAGAGAAGAAATTAACGGAATCTTCAATCTTTTTCTGGTCTTTAATCCATGCAGCAATTTTATCCTGCTGTTCTATATCAGAATACATACATGCATGGCATATATCCGAAAGCTTTTCAAGCGATTTGGATTTTCGGGTATCCCTTCTTGCCACAGCTTCAATTTTGTGCATATTTTCCTTATACTGATCATTAAATCCTCTGTAGAGTGCTATATTTGCAAGAATATAATATGCAGCAATGTATATAGCATACTGATTACGGCTGTCTGCCATATATATTGCTTTCTGACAGAGAATCTCAGCTCCGTCAAGGTCACCTCTGTTATATAAAACATCAGCACGCATCAGAGCTTCAAAACCTTTTCCATGACCATTCGTTATTCTGTAATAATCAGGTGCACACTGTTCAAGCGTTTCAAGTTCCTTATCAAGTGCTCCAGACTGTCTGTGATATAACATCATAATTGAAGGGCATTCATAATTAAATGGAAAGCCACCGGCAATTATATTTACAGGTGATTTAGAAATAGAAAGAATAATATTAAAACCTTCTCTCATTTTTCCAAAATCATTATATTCTGTAAAAGCTTTTATAAACTGTATCTCCGCCATGTAAGAATTCTTCTTGTTGTCACTTAAAACTGAATCCTTACAGATATCTGATGTTATATCCGTAAGAAGAGTTTCAACCATATGCTTCTCATTAAACATAAGCAGTGAAAAACATATAATCAAAGAAAATTCATAATGTCCCTCTTTTTCTATATCCCAGTAGTGATTGGCAATGTCCGTAAATACATCTTTATTCTGCTTAATTACATAAGGATATATATCTATAAAATCAATATTATGCTGATATATTTTCCTATATTCCTTTGAGTGGCTGTAAAGCTTCATCGCTTCAAAGTAATTACCATCATCAAGATTCGTATCAGCAGCTCTGAGTGTAATCTTAGTAACTTCATCAACAGGCATTTCGTCAAGAACCTGAAGAATGAATCCGTCAAACATAGGATTAAAGCTGTACCTTCTTGTATGCTCATCATAATTAATTAACGGAATTGAATTAAGAAGTTTAAGACACATTTTTTCTTCTAAAAAAGTCTGCTTCATGCACTGGTTAAGATTAAAGCTTGAAAATACGCTCATGGTAGCAAGAAATTGTCTTTCATCATCAGATAACTCCAGCCATACATTATTTTCAATAAATGTATACGCTTTATCAAGCACAGTCTTATCTGCATCGGTATGTTTATTCTTATAGGCTTCCATGTATAGATGTACTACATATGGCCATCCCAGAGTCTTATTAAATATATCTTTAGAAGTTTCTTTATCAAGAATAATTTCATTAAGTCTGAAATAATCTTCAATATCTTCCTGTGAAAATGCAAAATCCTTTTTTGTGATTCCCAACGCATCATCCTTAGTTATAAGATTAATAATACTCTGATTAGTTAATTTTTTTAATATAAATGCATATCTCAATCCTACTGCGGTTGATAAATATGATGCAGCAAATATTCTGCACATATTGTCATCAAATATATCATCAAAGTTATCAATCACAAGCAGAGCAGAGAATTTCTCTGAATTCATAATAGATAAAAGATTAATAACTTCATTAATAGCATAATCCGAATCAGGAAATCCAATTTTCTTAAAAGCTGCAGCCAATGTATTATCAAACATTTTGACAGCATTGCAGAAATTATCCCAAAAAATCTCTCTGGAACTTTCTGCATCTATCCATAAAACAGTATACCCTGGGTAATTCTTAAAAAAAGTCCTTATTACTTTGGATTTACCATATCCTGTAGGCGCATAAATAAAGCTGTATCTATACATCTCAAATCTTGAAAGTTTGTCTTTAAGACTGCCCGAAATGTATGCTCTGTTCGATAGATTTTTAATATGAGCCATCAGTTTTCCCCCTCTGTTAATTCAGACTGATTACTTCCATTCAGAATTATCAATCTCTATTTTTTTATCTCTTAACATAAGTTCCTTAACAGCTTCAGCAGCAGGTTTGTCTTCAAAAAGCACCTTATTAACCTGTTCTACAATCGGCATTTCAATATTATATTTCTTAGAAAGTTCTAACGCTGCCTTTGCAGAGAAAACACCTTCTACTACCATCTGCACTTCTTTCATAGCCTCGTCTTTGGTGTATCCTTTACCTATGAGGATTCCTGCACGTCTGTTACGGCTGTGCATACTTGCACATGTAACGATTAAGTCACCAATACCTGAAAGACCAGCAAAAGTATGAGGATTAGCTCCCATCGCAACACCAAGTCTTGTTATCTCAGCATTACCCCTTGTTATAAGAGCAGCTTTAGTATTATCACCATAGCCAAGCCCATCCGCAATACCTGCAGCAAGCGCGATAACATTCTTTAATGCACCACCTATGCATATTCCAAGCATATCAGGACTTGTATATACCCTGAATACATCACTCATAAAAATGTTCTGTAAATATTCAGCGGTTGCCTTTTCATGTGCACCTATGACACATGTTGTAGGAATACCACGGCTTACCTCTTCAGCGTGGCTTGGTCCTGATAAAACAGCAACCTTGGCACAAGGAATCTCCTCTTCTACAATCTGGCAGAGTGTTAATAAAGTATGCTCCTCAACACCTTTTGCCACATTTACAATAATCTGTCCTTCCTTTACAAAAGGTGCAATCAGCTTTGCAGTAGAACGGGTATAAGGAGATGCAACTGCAAGTACAAGTACATCTGCACTGTTAATTACATTCTCTGTATCTCCTGAAATAGTAATACTATCAGGAATCTTTACACCCGGAAGGCATCTTTTATGTTCTCTTTCAGTCTGAAGCATATCAACTTCATCCTTTAAAACTGACCATACTGTTACATTGTGTCCGTTGTTATTAAGAAGTAAAGCCAGACCTAAGCCCCAGCTTCCTGCTCCTAAAACACTTACATTTGCCATAATTATACTCCAATCTGCGCATAAGCGCATCAAAAATTAATTCTTTTTTTCACCGATTTTTCGTTCTGTTCCCTGAACCAGTCTTACAATATTACTGCGGTGTCTGATAAATGCAAGCGCTGCAAGAGCGAAAACAATAACAGTACCTTCAACAAGGTCTGTTCCATTTAATGGAAGCCAGCCTAAGAATCCCCATATAAGAAATTCTACAAAAAACATTGCCATGCCTATAAGTGAGGCCAGTGAAACATAACGGCTTATCCTGGCTACAAGTGCAAAAAAGACAATACCAAAAACTGTAAACATGAAACAGTATTTAGGGAAAAGCATAAGACTTATAACAACACCTGAAGATGCTGCTATTCCCTTTCCACCCTTAAACTTAAGGTAGAACGGAAAATTATGTCCAAGTACAATTCCAAGGCCACAATACAGAAACAGAAGCATTTCCGGAATTGCAGTATGTGGTACTATAAGAAAATGTATCAATATATCAGCAATAACTGCTTTAAATGCATCTAAAAGATAAGTTGCAATTCCGGCTTTCTTGCCAAGAGTTCTCATAACATTGGTAGTTCCCGCATTGCCACTGCCATAATCCCTGATGTCAATCTTATTGAACTTTCCCATCCAGTATCCTGCCTGAATGAGTGCTCCGGCAAAATATCCATATATAAGAACACCTATTTTAAATAACATTACTCTTTCTCCTTACGTTCTCTGTTGATGAATCTGATAGATGTACCTCTGAATCCAAAGGATTCTCTTATTCTGTTTTCTATATATCTTGTATAAGAAAAATGTGTGAGTGCTACATCATTAACAAACATAACAAATGTCGGTGGTTTTACCGAAACCTGAGTCATGTAATAGATTTTAAGTCTCTTACCCTTATCTGAAGGTGGCTGCTTCATTGCAACTGCTTCTGTAAGAATTTCATTAAGCACACCGGTAGGAATACGCATAGTCTGTGCATCAACAATGTGATCAACTAATTCATATATTTTATTAAGTCTCTGACCTGTCTTGGCAGAAACAAATATAATCTCAGCATATGACATAAATGCAAGAGTATCTTTAATCTTATTCGTAAACTCATAGATAGTCTTGTCATTCTTCTCTATGTCATCCCATTTGTTAACAGCAATAATAATACCCTTGCCTCTTTCATGCGCTATTCCGGCTATCTTGGCATCCTGCTCTGTAACACCTTCCGTAGCATCAATAACAAGAATTGCAATATCAGCTCTTTCAACTGCTGCAACAGTTCTTATGATACTGAAACGCTCCAGATCTTCTTTAATCTTACTCTTACGGCGTAGTCCCGCTGTATCAATAAATACATATTCTTTACCATTATATTTGATAGCTGTGTCAATAGCATCTCTTGTTGTACCGGCAATATCAGATACAATAACTCTGTTCTTGCCTACAAGCTTATTGATGATTGATGACTTACCAACATTAGGCTTACCTATTATAGCCACCTTAGGTCTGTCATCTTCTTTATCAGTATCTGAACCCTCTGGGAAATGACTTACCACTTCATCAAGTACTTCACCAAAACCTAACTTATTAACGGCTGATATAGGAAATGGTTCTCCAATTCCAAGATTATAGAATTCATATACATCAGGCATCATCTTCTCAAAGCTGTCAACTTTATTGACAACAAGAATAACAGGCTTGTGTGAGCGTCTTAACATATCAGCAACCTTAGAATCTGAATCTACAAGTCCCTGCTTAACATCAGTCATAAATATAATTACATCCGCAGTTTCAATGGCAATCTCAGCCTGTTCACGCATCTGCGAAAGGATAATATCACCTGTATCCGGCTCTATACCACCGGTATCTATAAGTGTAAAATTGTGGTTTAACCAGCTTACCTCTGCATAGATTCTGTCTCTTGTAACACCCGGTGTATCTTTAACTATTGAAATCTGTTGTCCGCACAGACTGTTGAATAATGTTGATTTTCCAACATTAGGTCTTCCGACAACAGCAACTATTGGTTTACTCATAATTCCTCCTTGCTCTTATAGCAAATTTACAAAAAATTAATACACGCAATCTATAATATAATATCAGTTTAATTGCTTTTTGTAAAGCACTGTGATATCATACAGAATATTGATTTTAAGCACTTTAGGAGGTGTTTTTGTGAAATTATCACGCAAAAAATTAACATTTATTCCGGTATTGGTTCTTATATCGGCAATTATTTTTCCATCTTTTACTGCACTGGCAGCAGATACATCTTATAAGTTCTCTGCAATTGATTTAAAATTAAAAGTTCCTGAGGAACTGATATGCTTTACGCAGACAACAACAGGCAATAATGCATATCTTAAGGATATTGGCGCACAGGATGCCAATGAAGTACAGAACTCAATGAAAGCATCTAATATATATCTTGAAGCATTTTCAAAAGATATTTCTTACGAAATTGCTGTTGTCGGAATGAAAGCAGGCGCATCACTTTCCAACCTTGATGAACTGGATGAGAATCAGTTAAGTGGCATGTTCCTGCAATATATTGACTCAGAGAATGCCAAGCAGGAAGATGGACTGACAGAGACAATGACAGGCAAGGCTATAGATATAATTAACGACCGTCCATATTTCAGGACAGAGGTTACATCTGTATCAGACGAAAAGCAGACAATTTATACAAGAAAATACTACACTGTAGCACGCGGATATATATATATGTATTCTCTTCAGTCGAAGGATAATGAAATCACTGATGAGATGATTAATAACATCAGATATATAATCAATTCAGCCCAGTATACAAGTGTTAAAAAATCTGTATTTGAAAATGGTGTATTTACAGAGACTTTATCGACAATACTTACAGCAGCTATTCCTATCGCAATACTTGCAGCAATATATCTGCTTATAACCAGGGTTGGCAAAAAAGGCCGGGCAAAGCTTTCTTCTGAGGAAGCTGAATTAAGAGCCAGATACAAACAGGAACATAACAAAAAATAAAAAAAGCCAGAACAGATTATCATCAAAACATCTGTTCTGGCTTTTTAATATATTATCTGCATATACTCATAAATCCACACAAAACGCCACGTTTTCCATGTGAAGCCCTGTGTGAAAAGAGCCAGTCACTGTTACAGCTTGTGCATATGTCAGATATACCTATGTTATCAGGTTTTATTCCAGCATGAATCATATTAAAATAATTAGCTGCCTGAAGATTAAGCTGGTATTTATCTCCTGTCGTATGATAAAGTATCATACCGATTTCATTCTGGCTGTAAGCACTTCTGAACTTTTCTGCAACTGATTCATCAACCTCATAACAGTCCTGACATATTGATGGTCCTATGAATGCATGAATATCCTCTGGCTTTGCCCCATAAGTTCTGTTCATAAGCTGTACCGTTTCATGTGTTATATCTGCAACCGTTCCACGCCATCCTGAATGTGATGCACCTATGCATCTGTTTACAGGATCAATAAAATATACAGGTACACAGTCTGCAAAATATGTAATAAGACACAGACCAGGTTCATTAGTTACAAGTCCGTCAACATTATCAAAATCTCTTGCTCTTGTAAGTCCCATTCCTGCCATATTATAATCAACAGCAATCACATTGGTAGTATGTGTCTGTTTTGTACAAACACAGTTTTCAGGCTTAATATTCATTGTATCAAGAAATAACTCATAATTCTTATATACATTTTCATAATCATCGCCCCTGTCAAAAGAAAAGTTCATGCTTGAATATATCCCTTTGCTCACTCCACCATCTCTTGTTGAAAAATGAAGAGTGACCCAGTCAAATTCATCAAATGGTGTAAACTCAATATAAGGAATTCCATTCTTCTGTGATATTCTTGTGGAATTATTAACCACAGCTCCTTTTAATCCTTCATAAAGTGTTCCTGTATCAATATATTTAATGTTCATGATTATAATCCTTATTAAAATGCATTTTTAATATGTGTTACTGTTTCTCCATCTATTCCTATGACATCAAAACGGCATGGTATATCACAGCTTTTATATCTTGTTGCCATATAGAATTGTGCAACATGCCTTATTATCTGCTTTTTTCTGTAATTTACAGCTTCAACTGCATATCCGTATTTGTTATTACTTCTGTATTTGACCTCAACAAATACAATATAATTATCTTTCTTTGCGATAATATCTATCTCACCTGTTTTATTGCGGAAATTCCGTTCAAGAACAGTATACCCATTATCAACAAGATATCTGGCAGCAAGCTGTTCTTTATCTGCGCCGGCAGCTCTTTTATTAACAGCCATTATTTACCCACTTTCCCTTTAATCTTATCGCATTCATCTACAAATACAAGAATTTCTGCAACTACGGTATATAGTTCAGGAGGAATCATTTCTCCTATTTCAAGTTTTGATAAAGTATCAGCAAGCTTAGAATCTGCATATATAGGAACATCAGCCTCTCCGGCCTTTTCAATAATTGATTCAGCAATATATCCACGTCCTGTTGCAAGTATCTTTGGTGCCTGTTCCCCCGGAGTGTATTCAAGTGCAACTGCTATTTTGGGCTTATCATCATTATTCTTTTTCTCCATATGCTGCTCCTTCTTTAGATAAAGCTGTCATGCTTTTGCATCGAATATGTATTGTCCACCTGCAGCTGGTCTTGCCTCTGCTTCTATAAAATCCTTAACAAAATCAAGACGGTCTGAAGAATCAGCTGCTACCTTCATTTCAAAATGTGTATTATATCCAAGTTTTTCAAGCCTGGCATTAAGCCTGTCTATATGCTGATACACAAAATCAAGCAGTTCTTCTGTCTCGAGAACAAAATTAGTTGAAACATTGTTACCTCCAGACAGATTAACATATATATCCATTGATTTAAGATTATCCATATCCAGATGAAGCATTGCACTTATATTATCTGTTTTTCCGGCAAGATTCTTTTTATTAGTGAATACATACAGTTCCCCATTACCTTCACTTTTCGAAAATTTAACCGGCATCTGAAAATATGTCATATTCTTATTAAGATCATTCATGAAATCAATATTACTTTTTATATCAGAAAGACTCTTCGAAAGTTCAGGAGCTGAATTGCCTGCGGATTTCAGTGAATTTTCAATATTCTCTACATTTTTTCTTATACGCTTATAATATGAGCTTACAGCTTCCTCCCCTTCCTGTATATCCTTAGGAGTAAGCTTCATTGTATCATTAATTACAGCATGAAGAATCTCTCTGAAGCTTCCTGAATTGATAATTTTCTGAAAATTATCAGAATTAAGACTATTATTTTCAGCAAGCTGGTTAATAAGTTTCTTCACAGAAGTTTCTGAGATATCATTATTAAGTTTCACTCCTGAATCAGACAGCATATTATTTAATTCATCAATTGTCTGCTGCGATAGGACATCGCAGGCGGATGATGAGCTTACAGTTTCCCCATCAAGCCCCTCATACATGCCTGTAATAACATTTTTGAAATCCATAATATCCTGATTGTTCTTTAACAGATCATTAACTATACCATTCTCCATATCTGATAAAAGATTCTCAATATGTCCGTTAAACTGACCATACATCTGGAACTCACGGATATTCTGTTCATTGACAGGAATCTCAAGTCTCATTAGATTGGCAACGGTATTAAGTGAGGCTTCGGGAAATTTCATGGAATATTTAACCATATTTCCTAATGTCTGTGCATCAACCGGCATGCCCAGTCCTAAAAGTTCTTTGACAATATTAATATTATCATCCGTAGCTCCAAGACCTGCAGCCTCCAATGCTTTATCAATAAGAACTGCCTGCTGTTCATTAGCTAAAACCGGTTTGATTGAAATTTTATTATCAGAGTTATCCTCCACCATAAAAGTCACATTCTGTCCGATATTAATTAAAGCACCCTGCATAAGCTTTGCCTGAATCTGTGCTCCATTGTTCATTGTAATATATGCATTATCACCATTTAACTGGCTGACATACCCTGTAAACGTGTCACCTGACATAAGAGAATTTAATATTTTCATGCCAGCAGCCTGTACAGCATTATTGTTTCCAGATGATTCATGTGATACATTTTCCGACACATTAACATCTGTGGTCTGGCTGCCTGATGATATATTATTTTTGAAAAAATCGGACATATTAATATTCATATACGTTCACCTATATAAAATTCTTAATAAATGTTCTTCTGTGTATAGGACATGGACCGTACTCTTTTATTGCTTCAATATGAACTTTAGTTCCATAACCTTTGTGCCTGGCAAATCCATATTCCGGATACAAAGAATCATATTCGGTCATAAGTCTGTCCCTTGTTACTTTCGCAAGAATACTTGCAGATGCAATTGACAGACTCTTGGCATCACCTTTAATAATCGGAATCTGTTTAACATCAATTCCCGGAATTGTAACTGCATCATTAAGAAGTATATCGGGTTTTACAGATAATTTATTAACTGCTTCGCGCATTGCTTCATAAGTTGCCTGTAATATATTAATCTCATCAATCCTTTCAGGAGATACAATTCCGATTCCATATGAAAGTGCTTCTTCTTTTATAACATCAAAAAGCTCATCTCTTTTTTTCTCACTTAATTTCTTGGAATCATTTACATAAAGAATCCTTTTTCCTTTAGGAAGAATTACTGCACCTGCAACAACAGGACCTGCAAGCGGTCCTCTTCCAGCTTCATCTATTCCACATATATAAGAAAATGTATCATACATTTCTTCGTATTCACGCATAGCTTCAATACGCTGTTTCTCAGCCTCCAGCTTTGCTGCTTTTTTAAGTTCACGTTCTTCTTTAAGTGTCATAGCTTTCCTTTCCGGTATCTTAATTAAGGTCTTTCAAGTGAGATTGTACCAATCTTTCCTTCTCTGAAATCATCAAGAATACATGCAGCACATTTTTCATAATCAATATCTGAACCTTTCTTAATACAGCCACGTTTTCTGGCAATATGTTCCATAATACAGAGTGCAGCAGCATTTTCAGGATTCATCATTGTTTCAGTATCAACATTATCAAATATATCTTCTGTTATATCATAACGGCTATAAAGCTGCGGCTGATAATTCTTCCTAAGAAACTTTATAGTTTCTAATGCAAGCTCCTCTATATTAAGAATCTGGTCATTAATTGAACCAATCATTGCAAGTCTTTCACCGACATTTCTGTCTTCTATCTTAGGCCAGAGTATACCCGGTGTGTCAAGCAGCTCAACACTTCCATTAATTCTTATCCATTGCTTTCCTTTTGTAACACCCGGCTTATTACCTGTCTTGGCACTCTTTCTTCCGGTGAATGAATTAATAAATGTTGATTTACCAACATTAGGTATTCCAACAATCATAGCTTTGATGGAACGGTTCTTAATTCCTCTTGCTCTGTCTCTTTCAATCTTAGCAGAACATGCAGCAGTTATAAGATTATTAACTGCACGGTTGCTTACATTGAGTCTTGAGTTAAGCTTGAGGCAGTAAAAGCCTTTATCTTTAAAATATGTTATCCATTCATCCGTTACTGTGTCATCTGCAAGGTCCGATTTATTCAATAATACAATACGTGCCTTATTTTTAGCCAGCTTATCAATATCCGGATTCCGGCTGCTTAACGGTATTCTTGCATCCACAATCTCAATAACAAGGTCAACAAGCTTTATATCTTCTTCCATCATTCTTCTGGCCTTAGTCATATGACCAGGATACCAGTTAATGGCTCTTTTCTTCTCTTCCATATATCTCTCCATTATTTAACAAAACCAAATGAATCAAACGGTTCTATTACCATCCATACTTTTCCTACAACATTCTTACGTTTAACCATTCCAACACTGGCAAAACGGCTATCCTCACTATTATTACGATTATCTCCAAGTACAAAGTATTCATTATCAGCTAGTTTATAAGGATTGGCAGCTGCACCTGGAGTAAGTATTGTCGTATCAACATAATCATCAAGCTGTACATCATTAATATATACCCTGCCATCCTTTATCTGTACAGTTTCCCCCGGCAATCCGATAACTCTCTTTATGTATATCTTAGAGGAATCAACAGAATCCTGTTCGAAAGCTATACAGTCAAATCGCTTTGGTCCATTAAATGCATATGATATTCTGTTTATAAGAACAATGTTATCATTAGACAGCGTTTCCTCCATAGAATTACCAACAACTGTAGAACGGCAGCATATGAATGTAACCAGAACATAAGCAAGTACTATTACAACACATACATCTGCTACATATTTGCATATATTAAGCAATGTAGTATTTTCCTGATATCTTCTCTGAAAAAATCTCATAATATTCCGACCTTTCCTGTCGCTTATATATAAGTAAAGGGACATTTTTTCAAATGTCCCTTACCGTGAATAACAAAATTATCTAACTAATTCCTTAACCTTAGCAGCCTTACCTGTTCTCTGTCTTAAGTAGTTAAGCTTAGCTCTTCTAGCCTTACCGCGTCTTACAACTTCAACCTTCTCAACGATAGGTGAATGTAATGGCCATGTCTTCTCAACGCCAACGCCGTTAGAAATCTTTCTTACTGTAAATGTAGCTCTAACGCCAGTTCCCTGCTTCTTTAATACTGTTCCCTCGAAAACCTGGATTCTTTCACGGTTTCCTTCCTTAATCTTAGCTGATACTCTTACAGTATCACCAACTCTGAACTCAGGAGCCTGAGCCTTAAGCTGAGCATCTTCGATGTTCTTAATAATTGTATTCATGTGTGACCTCCTTAATATTATGATGTTCTTAATACAGGTTCTGTAACAGAGGACCATCCCTTTTTCTCACAACTTGTTTAGATTATCATAATCAAGCAAATAATGCAAGACTAAAAATACATTTTCTTTATTATTTATTAATATCCAGAAGCCCTGGTAAGATATGGACTGTTATAGTCTTCTTATCAAGGTCATGATCTAATATACACTGGTCAATAACCGGTATTAAATAGCTTTCGCCATTATCTGCCTCTACTTCATATACATTGTTAGCGCCTGTCTCTAATACATCTTTTAGTACGCCCAAATGTTTTCCTTCATCTGTTATTACATCAAGTCCGATAAGATCGCATATAAAATACTCTCCCGGCTCAAGTTTAACAGCATCTTCTCTTGAAACGAGCAAGTCGCATTTTGTGTATTTCTCTATATCATTGATGTCATCAAATTCTTTAAACTTAAGTATTACGAACTGCTTAAAGAATTTAACTGAAGATACAGTGACAGCTACCTGTTCTCTTTTTCCATCGATAACACATTTCTTAAGTTTCTTAAAACGAAGAGGATCATCTGTTGTAGGAAAAACCTTAACTTCACCTCTGATTCCGTGGGTCGATGTTATGACCCCTACCCTTAACATACCTTCCACTTAAATTCTCCATTCTGACATAAATGTATATATAAATAACAAAACAGACAGCCCCGAAAGGCTGCCTTAGACAGTAGTGTTTGCTTAATTATCTATTTCAACAATCACTTTCTTGTCGCTCTTAGAAGCTGCAGCTGAAACAACTGCTCTTATTGACTTGGCAATTCTACCAGACTTGCCGATAACCTTGCCCATATCCGAAGGAGCAACCTTAAGATTGACTACAAGAGCCTTATCTTTTTCAGTTTCTGTTACTACAACCTCATCCGGATTATCAACTAGTGCCTTAGCGATAATTTCCACTAATTCTTTCATAGTCAATTACACCTCCACTAGTCTTATTTTTCGATACCAGCCATCTTGAAAAGCTTTCCAACAACCTCTGTAGGCTGAGCTCCGTTTGATAACCACTTCTTAGCAGCCTCAGCATCAATGCTTAACTTGCATGGATCGTAATTAGGATCATAAGTACCGATTTCATCGATAAATCTACCATTTCTTGGAGATCTTGAGTCTGCTACGATAATTCTATAGAAAGGATTTTTCTTCTCACCTAATCTCTTTAATCTAATCTTTACTGCCATTACATTCACCTCCTGTATTATTCTTAAAAATTAATCTATGTTAAAAAGGTAACTTGAAACGTCCCTTTTTAGCACCTTTCATCATTCCCGGCATCTGCTTCATCATCTTCTTCATCTGTTCGAACTGTTTTACAAGTCTGTTAACATCAGCAATATCAACACCTGCACCTCTTGCAATTCTGTTCTTTCTTGAAGGATTAAGTATGTCCGGATTACTTCTTTCTGCCTTAGTCATTGAATATATGATAGATTCGGTTCTTCTCATATTCTTCTCTGCTTCATCATCATCGATTGAAACATTCTTCATCTGACCTGACAGTCCTGGCATCATGCTCATAATTGAACTGATACCACCCATATTCTTAATCTGTCCCATATACTCAAGAAAGTCATTAAAATCAAATTCTGCTTTCTTAAGCTTTTCTTCCATAGCTTTTGCCTTATCAGCGTCAAGCTGTGCTTCAGCCTTCTCAATAAGGGTAAGGACATCCCCCATACCAAGTATTCTTGATGCCATACGGTCTGGATAAAACTGTTCAAGATCTGAAAGTTTTTCCCCCATACCAACATAAAGAATTGGCTTTCCGGTAACTGCCTTAATTGAAAGTGCAGCACCACCTCTTGTATCACCATCTAACTTAGTAAGGATAACTCCGTCAATGCCAACCTTCTCGTTAAATGATGAAGCAACATTAACAGCATCCTGACCTGTCATGGAGTCAACTACAAGAATTGTCTGGTCAACTGATACATTAGCTTTAATCTCTATAAGCTCATTCATCATGTCTTCATCAACATGAAGTCGTCCTGCTGTATCAAGAATAACTGTATTAAAATCATTATTCTTAGCATGGGCTATAGCAGCTTTGGCAATATCAACAGGCTTCTGGTTAGTTCCCATAGAGAATACTTCAACGCCCTGTTTATTACCATTAATAGTAAGCTGTTCAATGGCTGCTGGTCTGTATACATCACAGGCAACTAAAAGAGGTTTTCTTCCCTTCGCCTTGAACTTACCAGCAAGCTTTGCTGTAGTAGTTGTCTTACCAGCCCCCTGAAGACCTGCCATCATGATAACAGTAATCTCAGAGCCAGGTTTCAAGGCAATCTCAGTTGTCTCAGATCCCATAAGAGATACCATCTCTTCATTAACAATCTTGATAACCATCTGACCAGGTGTAAGACTTGACATAACATCCTGACCAATTGCTCTTTCTTCTACAGACTTGATAAACTGCTTAACAACCTTAAAGTTAACATCAGCTTCAAGCAGGGCAAGCTTAACTTCCTTAAGAGCAGCCTTAACATCAGCTTCTGATAAACGACCCTTACCACGAAGATTTTTAAAAATATTCTGCAATTTCTCTGATAAACTATCGAATGCCATAATATCTCTCCTTAAAATTCTTCAAGAATCTCATTGGATAACTTCTTGATTTCATGAATATCAGATATATCCTGACTTTCCATGTAATCATCAACTAAAGAATCAATCTTAGATACCTTGTCCTTGGTTTCAAGGAACTTCTGTATAAGATGAAGCTTAGCCTCGTATCCATCAAGTGTCTTCGTAACTCTCTTAATCAGATCATGTACTCCCTGCCTTGATATACCGTATTCATCGGCAATCTCGCTGAGAGATAAATCATTGTAGATAGCATCTTCATATATCTTCTTCTGGTGGTCGTTAAGTAACTCTCCATAAAAATCATATAAAAGATTCTGTTCAACAATTCTTTCCATAACACCTGCCACAAACTTAAATATTACATAAGCCATGATTGACTCATAAACCTTGAGTATAATATCAGATATCAAAAAAAGTGTCAAGCATTTTTACTTGACACTTTTAAAAAATTTATTAAATCAGCTTTCAAGCTTCTTTTCACGCTCATTAGGAGGATATTCAACTTCATATTCTTCACTTAAATTCTCCATTCCGTTAATCTGTAGTCTCTTAAACACCCATTTCTTAATAAGATGATATATAACTGCAAATATAGGAACACCTAAAAGCATTCCTGCAAATCCCCATATATCACCAAAGAGGAGTATTGCAAACAATACCCAGAAACTTGAGATTCCTGTAGTATTACCAAGAATTTTAGGTCCGATAATATTACCGTCAATCTGCTGTAATATAAAATTAAATATTACAAAGAACAGGCACTGTGCAGGATTGACAATAAGACATAATAAAGCTCCAATAAACCATGCTATGTACCAGCCAAAGAAAGGAATAACATTAAATATTCCAACAATGAATGCAATAAGAATCTCACTCATCATCTCTTTGCCAGGATTACATATTGTAAATATCTTAAGTGATATAAAACATATAAGTGCTATTACAAAGGCATCAAGGATTTTGCCATTAACAAAGCCGCTGAACACCTTATCAGTATACTTAATCTCTTCCATAACGCTGGCAGCACGTTCTTTCTTGAATATACTATAGACAACCATCTCTCCCTGCTTTGCAAGCTTTTTTCTTGCTGTAAGAAGATACGCTGCAACAATGAATCCGATAAGAACATTAAAAAGTACAACAATGATATTAACTACACCGGTTGAAACACCGGAAGCAATTCCCTGTGCATATCCAAGAAACTCGTTACCGAGCCAGTCGTTAATAAATGTATATGTTTTATCGATAATATTCTCTGAATATTTCATAAGAGTTTCATTTTCGTTAAGAAACTTCTGTACAAAATCAATAACTTTATTGACATTATCAGGAATAATCTGAATAAGACGTACTACACTATTTACAAGATTGGGAATAATAACAATAATCATAAAATATATGAACAGAATTGCTATAAGAAGCCCTGTAAACACACTAAGATTATTAGACAGGCTTTTCTTTTTCTTCTCATTCTTAATAAACTTAAATACCTTATTATATATATTATCGAAGAAATTACATATTGGACATATTACATATGCTAATACCCCGCCAATTATAAAAGGCATAAGAGTTTTGCATATATGTGAAAATGCTTTGTGGATAGCATCAATTCTGAACAATGCAAAAAAAAGCAATAGGGACAGCGCAGCTGCCCCAAATAATGCCATTGTAACTCCTGCATATCTTTTGAAAGAATATTTCTTCATAGATTTCCCTCTGCAGATAGTGATTAAATGTTTACCTTAACAATTCTAGGTCTTAAACCTGCTGCTTCAAGCTTGTCAACAATCTCATCCTTATGTTCATGTCCGAAAGCTTCAATAGTAATTCTAAGCTCAACAGTTGCTTTTCTGTTAATGCTTACAAACTGGTTATGCTCAAGCTTGATTACATTACCGTTAGCTTCTGCAATAATAGAAGCTACTCTTACAAGTTCACCTGGCTTATCTGGAAGAAGTACAGAAACAGTGAAGATTCTGCTTCTCTGTACAAGTCCCTGCTGAACAACAGATGACATTGTAATAACATCCATATTACCACCAGAAAGAATTGAAACAATCTTCTTATCCTTAACATCAAGCTGCTTTAATGCTGCAACTGTAAGAAGACCTGAATTCTCAACAATCATCTTATGATTCTCTACCATATCAAGGAATGCAACTATTAAATCTTCATCAGGAACTGTAATAATATCATCAAGATTCTTCTGAAGGTATGGGAATAACTTGCTTCCTGGAGTCTTAACAGCTGTACCGTCTGCAATTGTACTTACAGTAGGAAGAGTAACAACCTTTCCAGCCTTAAGAGATTCCTGAAGACAGTTAGCACCGGCAGGCTCAACACCAATAACCTTGATATTAGGATTAAGGAGTTTTGCAAGTGTAGATACACCTGTTGCAAGTCCGCCACCACCAATAGGAACAAGAATATAATCAACAGTTGGAAGCTCTTTAATAATCTCCATTGCGATAGAACCCTGACCTGTTGCAACATCTAAATCATCAAATGGGTGAACAAATGTAAGTCCTTTCTCCTTGGCAAGCTTCATTGCATATTCGCATGCTTCATCATAAACATTACCGTAAAGAATAACCTCTGCACCGTATCCCTTAGTTCTGTTTACCTTGATAAGTGGTGTTGTTGTAGGCATAACTACTGTTGCCTTAACCCCATATTTCTTAGCTGCAAATGCAACACCCTGTGCATGATTTCCGGCAGAAGCTGTAATAAGTCCCTTCTGTCTTGCTTCCTCTGACATCGTACTAATCTTGTAATATGCACCTCTTACCTTATAAGCACCTGTGTACTGCATATTCTCTGGCTTAAGGTATACTCTGTTGCCAGTCTGGCTGCTGAAATACTCACTATATACCAGATTAGTAGGAAGTGTTGCTTCCTTAACCTTCTCGGCAGCTTCCTCGAAACTTTTCAATGTTAATTCTTCCATTGCACTTAATCTCCCATCTTAATTTATTAACTTATCAATCTTCATCAGAGCCGTTATCTACATCGAATAATGCATTAACAAATGTGTCTGAATCAAACTTCTGTAAATCTTCGACTTTCTCACCAACTCCAATATATTTAACAGGAATACCAAATTCTGCCTGTATAGCAACGGCAATTCCCCCTTTGGCAGTTCCATCCATCTTAGTAAGAATAATACCTGTGATATTAGTTACATCATTAAACTCTCTAAGCTGAGAAAGGGCGTTCTGACCAGTTGTTGCGTCAAGAACGATAAGATTTTCCCTGTATGCATCAGAATACTCTCTTTCTATAACTCTGTCAATCTTACGAAGCTCTTCCATAAGATTCTTCTTATTCTGAAGACGTCCAGCTGTATCACATAAAAGAACATCTGCCTTTCTTGCTTTACATGCAGCGATTGAATCATATATAACGGCAGCTGGATCAGAACCCTCACTCTGTGCAATAATATCAGCACCAGTTCTGTTAGACCATTCTGTAAGCTGCTCTATAGCCGCAGCTCTGAAAGTATCGGCTGCAGCCATAATAACCTTCTTGTTCTGTGCTTTAAGAAGACCGGCAAGCTTGCCTACAGATGTAGTTTTTCCTACACCATTAACGCCGATAAGCATAACAATGGATTGGCGGTTCTCAAATTCATATGCATTCTCGCCGAGATTCATCTTTTCCTTAATACTGTCAATAAGAAGCTGCTTGCAGTCAGCAGGATTCTTAATCTTATTCTCTTTAACCTTATTCTTAAGGTCGTCAAGAATCTCTTCAGTTGCAACAACACCTATATCACCCATAATAAGGGTTTCTTCAAGCTCATCATAGAAATCGTCATCAATTGACGAAAATCCTGAGAAAACAGAATCAATTCCGGAAACAATATTATCTCTGGTCTTGGTTAAACCTTCTTTTAATTTACTAAAAAATCCCATATTTACTCCTTCTTCTTGTCAAGGTCATTAGCTATAAGATCTACTGAAACAAGTGCAGATACGCCCTTTTCCTGCATAGTTATACCATACAGTCTGTCAGCTGCAGCCATTGTTCCTCGTCTGTGAGTGATAACAATAAACTGTGTATGCTTTGTAAGCTTGTGAAGATAATTAGCATATCTTCCTACATTAGAATCATCAAGTGCGGCCTCAATTTCATCAAGCAGACAGAATGGTGAAGGTTTAAGGTTCTGGATTGCAAAAAGAAGTGCGATTGCAGTAAGTGCCTTTTCACCACCGGATAACTGCATCATGTTCTGAAGCTTCTTTCCTGGCGGCTGTGAAATAATAACAATTCCTGCCTCAAGAATATCTTCACCTTCAACAAGCTCTATTGTGCCTCGTCCACCACCGAACAATTCCTTGAATACCTTATCGAATTCAACCTTAATTTCCTCAAACTTCTCTTTAAACTGAATTCTCATACCATTATCAAGCTCATCAATAACCAGTACAAGAGCCTCTTCAGCCTTAATCATATCATCATGCTGTGTCTTTAAGAAGTTGTATCGTTCGCTTACTTCCTTATATTCTTCAATAGCATTGACATTAACAACACCAAGTTTTTTAATATTAGCTTTGAGAATATTAATCTGCTTCTTAATATCAGATATATCAGTAAGCTCTTCACTTCTTAATTCAGCAGCATAGCTGTATGTAAGCTCATATTCATTCCACATGTAATCTACTATAGAGTCATTCTCTTCTTCTAACTTTTCCTGCTGGTTATGCAGACGCATACTTTCTTTTTCAAGAAGAACAATCTGTTCATTAATCTTTTCACGTTTATCAAAGAATGTCTTATGGCTTGCATTAATAATATCTCTATCCTTGCGGAGAGCTGTAATCTTAGTATTGCAGTCTTCTATCTGATTCTTAGCTTTATGAATATCACTTCTTAACTTTTCAATCTGTGCATTCTTATCTTCAACTTCTGATGATAAAGATTCTTTTCTCTGTCTTATATCAGCTTCTTCTGATTCAAGAGCAGCAATTTCAGAATTGATTCTTATAATATTTTCCTGAATAAATGCTGTCTTCTGCTCTACCGAACTGAATCTTATCTTAAGATTCTCAATATCATCATTAGCCTTATCAAGTTCAGCCTTCTTTGCTTCAAGCTGTTTGTTAAGATTCTCAATCTCTTTTCTTGAGCTTTCATTCTGTATATCAAGCGCACTAAGACTGCCGCTTACCTGATTCTTATTCTCATCAATCTCTTTAATCTGTCTGTCAATTTCAGTAGTTTCAGTCTTATCTTTATCATATATAATTTTGATTTCAGATAACTTCTGCTTTGCCTGATTAAGATTCATCTGCTCTGTGTTAACAGCTAAAGACGCCTCTCTGTTAGCCTTGTTATCTGCATCAATAAGCTCTCTTATAGACGCTATCTTAGCTCTGTTATCAGCAATCTTAGTTTTAAGCTCAGTTGATGATTTACTGAGTTCTGACACAGATTTCTTAAGTTCTTCAATCTCTCTTCTTCTACCAAGAAGATTACTTGAATTCTTAAATGCACCACCGGTCATTGAACCGCCAGGATTAAGCTGTTCACCCTCAAGAGTTACAATTCTTAAGCTATACTTGTATTTCTTGGCAATAAGGAGCGCATTATCAATATTATCAACAACAAGAATTCTGCCAAGAAGATACTTAGCTAAGTTCTCATATTCAAAAGAAACTCTTACAAGATTGCTTGCAATTCCTATAACACCATTTTCTTTAATACATGGCTCTTTCTCAAGAGTATTTCTTCCTGATATTGCATTAAGTGGTAAAAATGTAGCTCGTCCAAGCTTATTCTGCTTAAGATATGCAATCAGCTCCTTAGCAGTAGATTCCTTATCAGTAACAATATTCTGTATTGTTCCGCCTAATGCTGTCTCAATAGCTGTTTCATACTTTCTTTCAACCTTTACAATATCTGCAATAACACCAAGAATTCCGGAATTGCTGTCCTTTAATTCCATAATCTTACGGATACTGTTGCCATAACCGTCATATCTTTCAGTAATGTTAATGAGAGATTCAAGCCTTGATTTTTCTCTGTGATAATTCTGTACAATCTTATCGTGCTGTGCATTAAGGTCAGCATTTTCATTCTTAATAGCCGTAACTTCATTATTATTAGCTGCAATTCTTTCAGCTATATCCAAAGCATTTTTCTGTGCAGTTTCTAATCTTGCACTGATATCATTAATCTTAATATTCTGTTCAGCTTCATCACTCTTGTCTTTAATAAGACGGCTGTTAAGCTCAGCTTTTCTTATATTAAGCTGTTCAAGCATAGTTGCGAACTTCTGATTCTCAGCATTAATAGATGACTTGGCATTAAGTCTGTCGTATATATCGTTCTGACGGCTCTCAATCTGATCTGACACTCCGTCAATATCCTGCTTTATAACATCAGCAGTATCCTGTTTAGCTTTAAGATTATTCTCGAACTCTTCTACAGATGTTGAAAGCTCATTGAGCTGTTTCTTAAAATCAGCTACATTGGTCTGCTTTGCAGCTTTATCTTTATCAATAGCTGCAATTCTGTCACTGTAATGCTTTTCATTATCAGTGAATCTGTTAATCTGCTCTGTGATAACATTAATCTCACCGTTAAGTCTCTGGCTTTCAAGCTCAGTGTTTGATAAAAGTGAATTAACATTCTCAATGTCAGAATTAACCTTAGATAACTGTTCCTCTGCCTCTTCATATTCAGCCTTGGTACTCTCATACTCAGCTCTTGAATTAGCAAGGTCGTTATCAGCAATGCCAATCTTTCCTGTCAGTTCTTCAAGATCTTTGCTTATCCTGTCTGATTCCAAAAGAAATGCATTAACATCATATTTCTTTAAATCAGCTTTATAGTCAAGATATTCCTTGGCCTTTTCAGACTGGACCTGTAATGGTCCGACCTGTTTTTCAAGCTCTGATAAAATATCATTAACACGGACAAGATTAGCCCGCTCATTTTCAAGTTTCTTGATTGCAGTAGCTTTTCTTCTCTTGAACTTAACAATTCCAGCGGCTTCATCAAAAAGCTCTCGCCTTTCATCAGGCTTTCCAGAAAGAATCTTATCAATCTGTCCCTGTCCGATAATAGAATATCCTTCCTTACCAATACCGGTATCATAAAACATTTCTGTTACATCTTTTAATCGGCATGAGTTACCATTGATAAGATATTCACTCTCACCTGAACGGTATACTCTTCTTGATACTGTAACTTCATCGTAATCAACCGGAAGTGCATGGTCGCTGTTATCAAGTGTTATAGATACAAATGCGAAACCAACCGGCTTTCTGTTCTCAGTTCCTGCAAATATAACGTCTTCCATCTTAGAACCACGAAGCTGCTTGGCACTCTGTTCGCCTAAAACCCAGCGCACAGCATCGGCAACATTACTTTTACCTGAACCATTAGGCCCTACAATACCTGTAATACCATTATGAAAATCAAATACTATCTTATTAGCAAATGACTTAAATCCCTGTACTTCTATACTTTTTAAATACATAACCCCTCACTTATTATTTCTTATCAGAGTTGATATCGTAGCCTTTATTCTTAAGCTCGATAAGTGCAGCATATGCTGCATTCTGAGATGCTGATTTCTTAGTGTGGCCTGTTCCTTTAATATTAAAAAGCCCGTCAACTACAGCAGCTACAACAAATTGTTTGTTATGTTCAGGACCTTCTTCACCGATGAATTCATAATCAACTTCTTTTCCAAGTCCCTGAATAACTTCCTGTAATATAGTCTTGCTATCAAAAAAGAGTTTCTTATTATCAAGGTCATTAAGAATGAACTTATTAACAAATTCTTTTGCATTAGCAAAACCACCATCAAGATAGATGGCTCCTATAACAGCTTCACAGGCATCTGATACAATAGAATCCCTGCTTCTTCCTCCGGTGAGCTCTTCTCCTTTACCGAGTCTTATAAATGTATCAAGCTTAATAGCTCTTGCACATAAAGCAAGTGTAGGCTCACATACAATGCTGGCACGAAGTCTTGTCATCTTTCCTTCAGCCATCTCAGAGTGATTCTTATATATATAATCACTTGATGAAAGTTCAAGAACAGCATCACCTAAAAATTCCATTCTTTCATTATCACAGCAATTTCCTTTTTTCTGCTCATTGGCATAAGAACTGTGAGTAAGAGCAACTTCAAGCAGACTTATATCTTTGAATTCATAACCAATAGTCTGCATAAACACAGATAAATTTTTATTATGCATAATACACCTTTCTGCGAACTTTTGAAAACAAGAGCATAAGGAACAAATTATGCAAGAATATTTGCTCCTTATGCTCTTAGTTTTCATCACAATCTGTATGGTTTATTTATTAGTTGCGTTCTGAATCTGAACAACCGCATCATTAACTGTTACAATTGATTCAGCTGCATCATCAGGAATCTGGATATCGAATTCATCTTCAATTCCCATGATAATCTGAAATACATCTAATGAATCTGCTCCAAGATCATCAACAAATGTTGTCTCTGGAGTAATCTTTGATTTATCAATGTTAAGTACATCTGCAATAATATTCTGTAATTTCTCGAATTCCATAATATCTATCCTTTCAATCTTTAATTATGCTGCTCAGGAATCTGACCGAGCGCCTCAATGATTTTATCATTTATATTCATTTTTGTAAATGTTACACACTGAATTAATGAATTCTTAACCTCTTTAGCTTTGGCATTGCCATGAGTCTTTACTACAAGGCCATTAAGACCGATAAGCGGAGCTCCACCGTGTTCTGAAGCATCCATTGATTTAAGCTGTGTCTTTAATGACTTCTTGATAAGAAGTGCACCAATCTTAGTCTTTAAAGAAGACATCATAACTCCCTTAATCTTGCCAAGTATCATCTTGGCTTCACCTTCGTAAAGCTTTAAGATACAGTTCCCAACAAATGCATCGCATACAATGATGTCTGCATAGCTGTTAGGAATCTCTCTTGCTTCAATACTTCCTATAAAGTTAATGTTAGGACACTCTTTAAGCATTGGATATGTTTCTTTGACAAGTGAATTACCCTTTTCTTCCTCAAGTCCGACATTGACAATTGCAACTCTTGGATTCTTAATTCCAACAACATTCTCCATGTATATAGAACCCATAACAGCCCACTGTACAAGCATAGTTGCTCTTGCATCTACATTAGCACCACTGTCAACAAGCAGTGAAACACCATCCTTAGTAGGGATAAGTGGCCATTGGTGGTCTGTCAACTCCACGAAGTCTTCCAACGATAGTCTGACCACCAACAAGGATTGCTCCTGAGCTTCCGGCAGATACGAATGCATCAGCTTCTTTATTCTTAACCATATACATTGCTTTAACAAGAGATGACTCTTTCTTTCTTCTTATAGCCATAACAGGAGGTTCACCTGTTTCAATTACATCATCTGCATTAACAATCTCTATTCTTGATGAATCATACTGCTGTCCATTAAGACATTCTTTAATCTTATCTTCCTTACCTACAAGATATACAAAGCAGTCCTTATCAGCAGCAACAGCCTGTACTGCTCCTTTGACAATCTCTGCTGGTGCATTATCTCCACCCATAGCGTCAAGTGCGATTTTTACCATAAATTAAACTCCATTTCATATTAATCATTAAAATACTATTGTAAAATATACTACGAATATCAAATTAACGCAACCTTAAGCATTTTTAAATAAATCATTAAGATATTCAGTAATCTGAACTCTGATATCATCATAATCAGACGGATGCATCATATAACCATATGCAACGATAGAATCCTTGTCGTAATATATATTAAGATTAAACCACCACGCAACATCAGAAGTTATTGAATCATCTGTTTTATTATAACCTTTATAAGTGGCTATATTAGTTTCATGCAAAGATAATAGAAAAATCCATTGGCATTATTATCAGATATCACTTTTGTTCCATTTACATGGAATTCTGTCCGCTGACAGACAGCTGCCAGCTTCCATCCGCATTCTGCTTAAGATTATAACTTAAAGATAACACATTATCAGCATAATCATTGTATGTAAAACTAAGACCTTTGCCATAAGCATCATCTATCTGTGCCTGAGTCTCCTGGGTTTCGGTTGAATCTGCAGTAATACTTTTGCACCGCATCCCTGTAATGGGATAATACATAATTCTAATATAAACATAAATGCGAGTATTTTATTCACTTTCATAATCAAAAGCCTTCCCTTTATCAAAATCCCACATAGTATAACACATTTCTTTATAAAACAAAACAAGCTGCCCCAAACGGGACAGCCTATCAAAATTCATGTTAGTAATTAGTCAACAGAGATGATTTCTTTCTTGTTATAAGAACCACAAGACTTGCATACTCTATGAGGCATCATTAAAGCGCCACACTTTGAGCACTTTACAAGATTTGGAGCCCATCTTCCAGTTTGCTCTTCTCTTATCTCTTCTTGCCTTTGAAGATTTATTCTTTGGACAAATTGACATATGTTACACCTCCTTAAAATTCTTTAAAATATCTTTGAAAACAGACATTCTTGGATCCAGGGACTCTCGGTCACAGCCACACTCTGAGACATTCAGGTTGTGTCCGCATATAGAACATAGACCCTTGCAATCAGGGGTACATAATGTCTTACCCGGCATGGATATCAGTATTTCGCCGAAAACTAATCTGTCCACGTCGAGTTCGTATCCACCAATATAGTCTTTTTCTTCCTTTGCTTCTTCCCCGGCATTGTCTGAGAAATCAACGATTTCATCAACACTGTACTCTACTTTCGTAGGAACAGACTCTAAACATCTGTCACATGGAATATCAAGAACAACAAAGCTCTCAGCTTTAATCTCAAGCTTATTCTTACCAATTCTGGTAATGCAAAGTTCAAACTCTGGCTTCTCAAGTATACTATACTTAGCGATTCCAGTGTCAAAGCTTTCTGATTCAATTGAAACCTTTTCTATTCTTTCATCCTGTGAACCGGATAAAAGCTCTCTTAAATCAATTAGCATAATTGTCTCCAATTCATACTATTATGCACAGGAAAAGCATGCGCTAATCCACACCTTGTCAATTATACGCATGCTCCCTGTCTTTGTCAACAACAAATTCACTTAAATTCAATATTTTCGCGAATATGTCAATTATTTTACTAATGCTAATGTTTCTCTTGCGATTGCAAGCTCTTCATTAGTAGGAATTACGCAAAGCTTAACCTTAGATTCTGGTGTAGAGATAATTCCTTCTACTCCACAAGCCTTCTCGCTTGCAGCTTCATCAAGTTCAACACCAAGGTATCCAAGATATTTAGCTACCATCGGACGAAGCCATGCGCATTCTCACCAACACCAGCTGTAAATGTAATGGCATCAACACCGTTCATAGCTGCTGTGTAAGCACCAATATACTTAGCTACTCTGTAAGCATAAGCTTCAAGTGTAACCTTAGCAATTTCGTTACCATCGTTAGCGCAGCATTAAGATCTCTGAAATCACTTGAGATTCCGCCTGACATACCAAGTACACCAGACTTCTTGTTAAGGATATTGAGCATCTCGCTTATTGTAAGGTTCTCATGGTTGCATAAGAACTCTAAGATAGCCGGATCAAGGTCACCAGAACGTGTTCCCATGATAAGTCCTTCAAGTGGAGTAAGACCCATAGAAGTATCTACACACTTACCACCAACAGAAGCTGAGATTGAAGCACCGTTACCAAGGTGGCATACGATAACCTTAGCTGTCTTAGGATCAAGGTTAGCAAACTTGATTGTCTCTTTAGAAACAAAGCTGTGGCTTGTTCCGTGGAAACCATATCTTCTTACGCCGTACTTCTCATAGTATTCACGAGGAATAGCATAGAGATAAGCCTTTGGCTCCATTGTTCCACCAAATGCTGTATCCCATACAGCTACATTTGGCTTGCCTGGCATAGTGCCTCAACGGCTTCAATACCGATAAGGTTAGCTGGGTTATGTAAAGGACCAAGGTCGAAGCACTCTCTTACAACCTTCTTAACATCTTCTGTTACAAGACAAGACTCGATATACTTCTCACCTGCGTGAAGTACTCTGTGTCCTACTGTGCAATCTCATCTGTAGACTTGATTACGCCGTGCTCAGCATCCTGAAGAGCATCAAGAACAAGCTTAACTGCAATGTTGTGATCCTTCATAGGTGTTTCAACAACATACTTATCCTTTCCTGTTGGCTTGTGTGTAAGAACAGAACCTTCAATACCGATTCTCTCTACAAGACCTTTTGCGATTACGCTCTCATCATCCATGTTAATAAGCTGATACTTAAGAGATGAGCTTCCACAGTTTAATACTAAAATATTCATTACAAAATTCTCCTTAAAATGTTAATTATGCATTCTGAGCCTGAACTGCTGTCATAGCTACTACACCAACGATATCGTCAGCGAAGCATCCTCTTGAAAGATCGTTAACTGGCATAGAAAGTCCCTGAAGAACAGGGCCATAAGCTCCAGCCTTAGCAAGTCTCTGAACAAGCTTATAACCGATGTTACCAGCTTCAAGGTTAGGGAATACAAGTGTATTAGCCTTACCAGCTACCGGGCTCTCAGGTGCCTTAAGTGCAGCAACTTCTGGAACTAAAGCAATCTAACTGAAGCTCACCATCAACAGTGATATCTGGGTACTTCTCTTTGCAATCTTAACAGCATCAGCAACCATAGTTACTCTGTCATGCTTAGCACTTCCGTATGAAGAGAAGCTAAGCATAGCAACCTTAGCGTCCTTTCCTACAAAGCTCTTGAATGAATCTGAAGAAAGCTTAGCAACCTCAGCAAGCTTCTCTGAATCATAATCTGGGCTTACAGCACAGTCAGCGAATACAAAAGACCGTTCTCACCGAATTCGCAGTCTGGAACTTCCATAAGGAAGAAACCTGAAACTGAGCTGATACCTGGCTTAGTCTTTAATAACTGAAGAGCTGGACGGATTGTGTTACCTGTTGAGTGGCATGCACCAGATACTGCTCCATCAGCATCTCCACATTTACACATAAGGCATGCATAGTACATGTAATCCTTCTCCATCTGTTCCTTAGCCATCTCAGGTGTAACACCCTTCTTGCTTCTTAACTCAACGAATTTATCAATATACTTCTGCTTATTAGGATCGTTAAATGGATCTACGATTGTGGCGCCAGAAATGTCATAGCCCTTACCATACTTCTCGATCTCTTCAGGAGTACCAATGATAACTAAATTAGCAATGCCTTCCTTTAAAATCTTCTCAGCAGCTTCATAAGTTCTCTTATCCATAGACTCTGGTAATACGATAGTCTTCTTGTCTGCCTTTGCTCTTTCTTTAATTGTGTCAATAAATGCCATGATTAATGACTCCTCCTTATAAAAGTAAATTTTCAGTAAACATACTGAACTCTGACAAAATTATATACCAATTTTTAGTCGAAAACAAGGTCGTCTGGCACTTAAAATGTTTTAAAAACGATACATTGACTAAATCCAGCAATATTTTTGACATAAATGTACGATTTCAGTAAAATATAATAAAACATAAAGGAGACACTACATGAAAGCATGCGGAATTGTTGCAGAATATAACCCATTACACACAGGACATGTATATCAGATGAATAAAGCAAGACAGATTTCGCAGGCTGACTGCATTATCGTTGTTATGAGCGGCAATTTTGTGCGCGTGGTGAACCGGCAGTAATTGATAAGTATGCAAGAACAAGTCTGTGCATTAAAAGCTGGTGCTGATATCGTTGTTGAACTACCTGTATACTACGCATTATCAAGTGCAGAGAATTTTGCTAAAGGTGCAGTTCTTACACTTAATACAATGAAAGCCGCTTCAATCTGTTTTGGTGCTGAAACTGATAATGCAGATTGTCTGGCAAAGATAAGCCGTACTATAATATCAGAATTGCCTGAATATAAGGCAATTCTTAACAAAGCTCTTGCAGAGGGCTCTCATACCCTGCGGCAAGACAGACTGCTCTTCTGGAATATCTGCCTGAATGCAAAGACATAATAACAGGTTCTAATAACATTCTTGCAATTGAATATATAAAAGCAATTCTTTACAACAACCTTAACATGACATATTATCCGGTGCTTCGTGAAGGTGCTGGCTACAATGACGACACAGATACCGCTGAGTATGCAAGTGCATTTGGAATAAGAAAAATGCTTATGTCAGATGAACATGACAGATTAAAACATACCTTACTGCCGGTATGTATGAAGAAATCAGCAATTCTAAGAGCTGTCCTTTATTTCTTGATGATTTCAGTATTATATTTAATCATAAAATGTTATTTATTAAGCAGATATGTAACATTAATAATACTGACTTTGCTGACAGACTTGCTGAATATGAAGATATCAGTCCGGACATCGCAAACAGATTTGCAGGTACATTTACAGGAAGTGACACTATCACAGAATTTGCAATGAAAGTCAAATCAAAGAATATAGTATATTCAAGAATATGCCGCATTATGCATATAATTCTTGAAATAAGAAAATCCATGTCCGATTCATACAATAATATACCATATATAAGATTATTAGGTTTTAATAAAACCGGACAGCAGTATCTTGGAAGCATCAAGAAAGAACTTGATGTACCTTTCATTACCAAAGCTGCTGATTATAAAAGAACTTATATTTGACCTTGCATGTTCTGACATATATGCACAGGCTGTATATGAAAAGTATGGGTATGTAATGAAGAATGAACTGCAACAGAATATAATACGTATATAAAATACACCGGCTGAACCATTAATCTGATTCAACCGGTGCATTTTTATATTAATTCTTAATTAGTTCTTAAAGCTGTGGATTGGTGCAGGAATTCTTCCCACTCTGTTCACGAATGCAGAACAGTCAAATTTATTAACAGGCATAATAGGCGCATAACCTAAGAGTCCGCCGAATTCCACTGTCTCTCAATACCCTTTCCTACAACAGGAATAACTCTTACTGCTGTTGTCTTCTGATTTACCATACCGATAGTCTGCTTCATCTGCAATAATTCCTGAAATTGTTGTTGCAGGTGTGTCACCTGGAATAGCTATCATATCAAGACCAACTGAGCATACACATGTCATGGCTTCAAGCTTTTCAATTGTAAGTGAACCTTCATTAACCGCGTCAATCATTCCCTGATCCTCTGATACAGGGATGAATGCTCCACTAAGTCCGCCTACATAAGAAGATGCCATAACACCGCCCTTCTTAACCTGATCATTAAGCATTGCAAGTGCAGCTGTAGTACCAGGTGCTCCTGCTCTCTAGTCCGATTTCTTCAAGAATCTCTGCTACTGAATCTCCAACAGCAGGAGTTGGTGCAAGTGAAAGGTCAATAATGCCAAAGGTACACCGAGTCTCTTAGAAGCCTCCTGTGCAACAAGCTGTCCAACTCTTGTAATCTTAAATGCTGTCTTCTTGATAGTTTCGCAAAGAACCTCAAAGCTCTTTCCTCTTACACTCTCAAGTGCGTATTTAACAACACCAGGACCACTGACACCAACATTTATAATTGCATCATCTTCTGTCACACCGTGGAATGCACCAGCCATGAAAGGATTATCATCAGGGCATTACATAACACAACAAGCTTGGCACATCCTAAAGAATCTTTATCCTTAGTAAGTTCTGCTGTCTCTTTAACTATCTCGCCCATAAGTCTTACTGCATCCATGTTAATACCAGTCTTTGTTGAACCGACATTAACAGAACTGCATATAAGCTCTGTCTGTGCAAGTGCCTGTGGAATTGATCTTATCAAAAGTTCATCACTCTTAGTCATACCTTTTGATACAACTGCTGAATAACCACCAATGAAATTAACACCAACAGTATGAGCCGCTTTATCAAGAGTTTTCGCAATAGTAACATAATCCTCAGGTGTCTTACATGCAGAAGAACCAACAAGAGAAATAGGTGTAATTGATATTCTCTTATTAACAATAGGAACACCGAATTCCTTTGCAATCTCTTCTCCGGTTGAAACTAAATCCTTAGCAAGAGTTGTGATTTTGTTATATATTTTCTCATTAACCTCAGCTAAATCAGGACCAGCACAGTCAAGAAGATTAATACCCATAGTAATAGTTCTTACATCAAGATTCTCTTTCTCGACCATTTTGTTAGTCTCTGTAACTTCCATAATATTAATCATAGTATTTAAGTCTCCTCACTTTCTTAGATACGGTGCATCATGTCAAATATTTCTTCACGCTGGCATTTAATTACAACACCAATATCTTCGCCAAGCTTATTAAGATCTTCATTAACATTGTCAAAATTCTTTGTAGAACCAGACATATCAACAATCATCATCATATTAAAATATCCTGAAACAATAGTCTGTGAGATATCAAGGATATTAACCTTTGTATCAGCAAGATAAGTACATACTCTGGCAATAATACCAACAGTATCTTTTCCTACAACAGTAATTACACATTTTTCATAGCTTTCCTCTTTCTGCACCTTGTAAGCGCCTGTTATATTTCGCAAATACCTGATAAAACATCACGCTTTGCAACCTCTATATCAAAATCCGAAGATTTGAATGAGTTATCTGACATATCAATTTCTAACTTCACCGTCTCATAAGCAAGTTTATCATAGTTATTCTCTTTGCTTAAATGACCAAGATATATTTTCTTAAGCTTATCATGAAGCAGGGAATTGACAAGCTGTCCAGATGTCTCATTAGAGAGATGTCCTTTATTACCTAATATTCTTTTCTTAAGATAAAAGGATAAGGACCAACCTGTAACATATTGATATCATGATTAGCCTCAACAAGCATAATATCAGATTCTGTCAGATTATCAACCACATAATCATCAAAATACCCTAAATCAGTTACAACCGATGCTTTTTATGCCATCTGCACATTTTGAGTAAATGTATACGCAACCGGTTCGTTAGCATCATGTGATATACGAAATGGGTGGACTGTTACATCTCCTATTGAAATATCTTCATCCGCATTTATCTTATTAAATATGCCATCCGGAATATTCCCAAGTGATGAAATCTGTTCTATCCCTCTATTGTACCAGACGTTGAATAGATTGGAATCCCATCTTTTCTCGATATAACACCAAGCCCTTTTGTATGGTCAATATGTTCATGTGTTACAAATATTGCATCAATATCTTTAAGACTTAAACCCGCCGTATTAAGCCCTTCTTCAATTCTTTTCCTGCTTATTCCGGCATCAAAGAACATGTGTGTCCTCCGTACCAAGGTAGATGCAGTTTCCACTGCTTCCGCTGGCAATCGGCATCATTCTCATAATTATTTATCCTCCCAGCGAAGCTCTATAACATCACCATCATTAAGTGGCGATGAATAATCAGCATCATTTCCGTTATGTAAGAATACAAGATTTCCCCTTACCATTGTAAGATCAAACGGATAGAACTGGAACAGGTCTACAACTATATAATCAGGCTTGCCTGATAAAACAACGCTCTGACCATTAACCGTAATAGTTATATCCAGCGGTTGTATAACTGGTTCTTCTGCTACCTTATCATCAGTTTTTCTGATTCCTGCAGCTTTTCTGATGCCATAATATTCTCATTATATTCCTCTAATGAAGAAGTTCTTACCGTAAAGTTCTCATATACTTTAGTATTCTTATCTGCTGGTTCATTATTAACAGTTACATTGAGTGTCTTATAATCCAAGTCAAGAAACTCAAAAGCTGTGCAACTGTATAGAAATTCTCCATACGGATTTTGTCGCCGTCATTAATATCATAGAACTCTGACTTTAATTCTCCATTAACATATGCAAATCTTGGGCAGACTATAGTTTTATCATTTACTATAAATGTTATCTGGGAATTAAACTCTTCAAGCTGTCCTATTGTTATGCTTGCCGGTTCTCCTACTGTAGATTCCGTTACAACTATTATATCATTCTGTTCAATCGGAGTATGAAGATTAGCCGGTCTTCCATTAAGCGTAACAACTGCGCCTTCCCGGCACTTCCTTACAAGTCTTGACTTTCCATTAACAGTAAAGTTAATCTCTGCCCCTCTTCTTGGGAAAAGCTTTTCATTAGGGAAGCCAATCTGCATGACAGCATCTACAACTGTAAGATTACTTGTATCATAGAGCTTTATTCGTTCTTTATTAACAGTAACAAATACAAAATTGTTCTTTTGCGTATAATAATTAGTGCATATACCAACAGGCGTTACATATAATGAATCCTTCTTGAAATTGTCAACCTGAAAATCAACTGCAGTTAGAACCTCTTCACCTCTTACCGCAACTCTCTGGTGCGGTATTCCAAGACAATCGGCAACTCTTTCTGTATAACCTGGTATCTTGCCACCACCGCCAACAACAAACACAGCATTTACAGGCTTACCGCCATTAAGCTCAATAATCTTTTCCGCAACATCCTTTGCCATCGCATTCACAACATCAGCCTGCATTTCTTATTTCAAGTGCATCTACCTTCTGCGTAATACCCATGATATCTTTAAATGTTACAAGTCCTTTTTCTTAGTACTTGCAGACATTTTAATCTTTTCAGCAGTATTAAAATCAACAAGGTAAGTTTTGCGATACACTCTGTTATCTCATCACCTGCGCAAGGTATCATGCCATAAGCAATTATACAGCCATCCTTTGTAAGACAGATATCTGATGTTCCTGCACCTACATCAACAAGCCCTATGTTAAGGAGCCTGTACTGCTCAGGAATTGCTATATTCATGGCTGCTATAGGCTCTAATGTAAGACTTGCAACATTAAGTCCGGCATATTCAACAGCTTCATAAAGTCCATCAACTACCTCTTCCGGCAAAATGTAGCAATAAGTTCAACTGAAATCTTAGAAGCCTTATGTCCCTCAAGATTATTAATATCATAACCGTTAAGCTGATATCTTATAGGGTGTTTCCGACACAATAAAATCTTGCTTTATCTTCTTTTCGTTAATCTTATTATGTGCATTCTCAACTGCCAGAAGATTAAGTGAATAGATATGTTCCTGTGTAACCCGTGTTTCTTCTTCAAATTCATACTCAGCAGACGAATTAACAGTTTTAAGAACTCGTCCGGCAGCAATGCATACATCTGAAAGTTCCTTTCTAGCTGATTCTCAAGAGAATTCTTAACTTTTCTGATTGTATCGCCAACTTTATAGATATCATGAATCTGACCATCAAGCATTGCTCTGGTTTCATGCTTCTGCTCAGCCATTGCAATAACCTTAAAACGGTTCCTTTCCATGTATCCCACAACACCGACAATACTTCTTGTTCCTATATCAAGACCAAAACAAGGGTCTCATTTCTTGACTGTGTATTATCCATACCCTACCTCTAGAATAAACAAATTATGTATAATGTATCATATTCCAAGTATAATCTCAAGCTGGACGCGTGTTTTTCAATATCTGCGCCATTATTAATCACTTTATCTGCATGCTTTCTGAACTCGGCATCAGATAGCTGGCTTTTAAATATGTCTGATATCTTTTCATCAGAATAGCCTCTTGAAGCAGCAAGTCTTTTCTTCTCTCATCTTCCGAAACATATATATACCATATCTCATCCATGAATATATCATAGTGATCTTCAATAAGCAGTCTGCCTCAACAAAACAGTAATCAACATCACCTGCTATCTTATGATTATTAATCTGATTAATAATCTCTTGTTTTACAAGAGGATGAATTATGCTGTTAAGAACGATTCTCTTATTAGGGTTCTTAAATATAATATCTGCGAGAAGAGGTCTGTTTATCTCTCCATCTTCTCCTACAATCTGCTCCCCGAATATATCAACGACCTTTTAAATCCAATATTACCTGAGTGGTATATATTTCTTGCAACAAGGTCTGCCTGTATAATGTCGCAGGAACACATTTCTTTAAGGAGTGCAAGAACAGAAGATTTTCCTGCTCCTACACCACCTGTGATTCCAATAACTTTCATTAGTGTGCCTCCAGCCAGTCTTTTCCTTCCTTTAAATCTACCTCAAGAGGAACTTTAAGGCTTACTGCATTCTTCATTCCATCAATCATAATCTGCTTTACAGTTTCAACCTCATCCTCTGCCGTCTCAACAAGAAGCTCATCATGAACCTGCAATATAAGTCTTGACCTGAGATTATGCTCCTTAAGTGCATTATATACATTAATCATTGCCAGCTTTATAATATCAGCGCAGTTCCCTGAATCGGTGCATTCATGGCAACTCTCTCTCAAAAGAACGCTGCATGAAATTAGAAGATTTAATCTCTGGAATTTCTCTTCTTCTATTGTACATTGTAAGTGAATATCCTTTTTCTTTAGCATCACTTACGAGTCCGTCAATAAATGTCTTGATAGTCGGATAGCTTGCAAAATATCTTTCAATATACTCTTTAGCTTCTTTTCTTGAAATACTAAGATCCTGACTTAATCCAAATGAACTCATTCCATAGATAATGCCGAAATTAACTGCCTTGGCATTTCTTCTCTGTTCATCAGTAACCTCATCGAGCGGTACACCAAAGACCTGTGCCGCCGTTGCTCTGTGGATATCTGCTGATGAATTATACGCCTCAATGAGCTTCTCATCCCCTGACATATGAGCAAGAATTCTTAACTCTATCTGAGAGTAGTCAGCATCCAGGAATACAAAGCCATTCTTTGGAACAAATACCTTTCTTATAGCCTTACCCATCTCCATTCTTATAGGAATATTCTGAAGATTAGGATCTGTACTGCTTATTCTTCCAGTAGCAGTTATTGTTTGGTTAAATGTACCATGAATTCTTCCATCTTCTGATATATACTGTGTAAGACCGTCAGCATAAGTTGATTTAAGCTTTGATAACTGTCTGTATTCAAGAATCTTACTTACAACCGGATAATCAGGTGCAAGCTTTTCAAGTACATCTGCGGCTGTTGAATAGCCACTCTTTGTCTTCTTTCCGTTAGGCATTCCAAGCTTTTCAAAAGTATTACACCAAGCTGCTTTGGTGAATTGATATTGAACTCTTCGCCTGCTGCTTCATATATCTCTTTCTCAAGAACCAAAATCTTAGTGCCAAGTACCTTAGAATAATCAACAAGTGCCTTTTATCAACACTTATGCCCTGCTGCTGCATATCAAAAGAACAAATATAAGAGGCATTTCTATAGTTTCAAAAGCTCATACATATTCTCACTCTTTAACTGTTCTGTAATTTTATCAGCACATTTGTAATAAGCATATGATGAAAGACATGCATACTTAATAAGATTGTCTTCTGCTTCATTTACTGCCTTATTAATTGACAATTTACCCAGAAGTTCTGTTTTGAAGGATATGTTAATGATAAAACTCTCTTCCAAGACTTTCATAATCATAACTTTCGTTACTTGGATGAAGCAGATATGCCGCAATTGCAGTATCAATAAATGCTTTTCTGAAACAAGCGGATAGCCATTTATCTTGTCTTTTCAAATATATCAAGATAATCTTTAATATTGGCAGATGCTATATTTCTGTTAGAAGCCACGCTTACAACATCTGACAGACGGTCTGCAAGATAACTCTCTGTAACAAAGCCCGATACCGGAATATAATATATTTCTGTATCTGATAGTGTTATTCCAACTGCAGTCAGTTCACTTTCTCTTACAATAGAAAGTCCGATTTTTCAATTCCACCTGCTATATCCATTGCTTTGTTAAATACATTTTCAACCTCAGCAAAATCAGATATCTTCTTGAAATATTCATAACATTCAGGATCTTTAGCAATTATATCTGTATTCTCAAACTTCTTTAGCATATTTTTAAAATTATACTTCTTAAAAGTTCATATGAATTCTCATTAAAGAAATCACCTGCTTTAGAATCTTCAACTTTATAATCAATCGGAACATCGATTTTAATCTCTGACAAGAATCTGCTCATCTTAATCTGCTCGATATTCTCAGTTATTGATGTTTTTGCTTTAGGCGGCTTCAACTCGCAAAGATGTTCAAAAACATTATCAAGACTATGATATTCCCGAATAATGGCAGACGCTGTCTTAGGTCCTATCCCCGGTGCTCCCGGTATATTATCAGATGTATCCCCATAAGGGCTTTAACATCTATAAATTCATGAGGAGTAACTCCATACAGATTAAATACATCTGATGGATAATAATCTTCAACCTCTGTTACACCTTTCTTTGTCTTTGGTATTCTTATCTTAATATGCTCATCTGCCAGCTGAAGCAAATCTCTGTCACCTGAAACAATTGATACATCTATTCCTTTCCAGACTTTCCTTCGCAATTGTACCTAGAATATCATCTGCTTCGTATCCCTCCTGCTCGACAACTGTAATATTCATTGCTTTAAGCAGCTCCTTCATAAGAGGAACCTGCTGCTTTAGTTCTGGTGCATAGGCTTTCTTGTCCCTTTATATCCATCAAATGCCTTATGTCTGAATGTCGGTGCAGATAAATCAAATGCAACCGTAATATAGTCGGGCTTTTCTTCATCAAGAAATTTAAATAAAATATTAAGAAAGCCATACATAGCATTGGTATGTATGCCTTCTGCATTAGTAAGGTCAGGAACTCCGTAAAATGCCCTATTTAATATGCTGTGTCCATCTATTAATATAAGTTTTTCACCCATAACAATCTCCCATCTTTAAAAGAATTTAATAATGATAAGAAGCAATGCTGTAAGAACCATAACTGTAGAAACAAAATATATCTTACCCTGGTAAAATGAGTCCATTGTCTTAAAACAAACATTTAGCCTCACTGTCCTTAAGCTTCTGCTCAACCAGCCCTGTAAAATCAAATGCATCTAAATATGCACTATATCTGCTGTTCTCTGTTCTTTTCTCACTATCATCTTCTAATCCATATAAAATTATATAATATATCTCCATCTCTTCACGACAGTCTGCACAGTTAAGAATATGATTGGTAAATGCTTCTTCATCTTTAAGTGACAGATTGCCATGTTCAAAGCTTTCTATCCTGCTCTGGATTTCCTTACAGTTATCCATAAACGCCTCCATAAAAGGATTATAATACAATAATAAAATAATATTCGAAATTTATTATGTACGCAAGTATTCTTTACTTGATTTTTAAGATTTATTATGATAAACTATCAAAGTCGCGCAGGTGTGGCGGAATGGCAGACGCAGCAGACTCAAAATCTGCCGGTGGTAACATCGTGCGGGTTCAAGTCCGCCACCTGCATTAAAAGGAAGTTGCTTTTATCGCTTCCTTTTTCTTTATAGAAAATCACCGTTAAATACAAAACTGTCACTTAATTAAAGTGAATTATAAAGTTCTTCATACTTTCTAGCTGAACTGTTCCATGAGAAGTCTGTCTTCATTCCCCTGTCAACAATCTTATTCCACTCTCTCTTATGATTGTAATATACATCCTTAGCATAATTAACAATACCAAGCATCTCATGTGCATTATAATTAGCAAAGAAAATCCTGTTCCCTTACCTTCATATTCGTTATATGGCTCTACAGTATCCTTAAGGCCACCTGTTTCTCTTACTATAGGAACTGTTCCATATCTAAGGCTCATTAGCTGAGAAAGACCGCAAGGTTCGAATAATGACGGCATAAGGAATGCATCACAGGCCATATACCTTATGTGACATATCTTCTGAATAATATATATTAGCTGATACTCTGTCATTATATTTCCAGTCATAATGTCTGAACATATTCTCATCTCTCTTCACCGGTACCAAGAACAACAAACTGTACATCTTCTGCACAAAGCTGATCCATAACATATGCTACAAGATCAAGTCCCTTCTGATCTGTAAGTCTCGATACAAGCCCAATCATAAACTTACCCTTATCTTCTGTGAGTCCAAGTTCCTTCTGAAGTGCAACCTTGTTCTTCCACTTTTCTTTTCTAAAGGTTACCTGATTATAGTTGTTGTAAATTCTCTTATCTGTCTCTGGGTTATATTCATCATAATCAATACCATTAACAATACCAGATAAAACATTAGATCTTGCTCTCATAAGGCCATCAAGATTCTCACCATAAAACGGTGTCTTTATCTCTTCTGCATAAGTTTCACTTACAGTTGTAACCCTGTCAGCATATACAATACCACCTTTTAAGTAATTAGCATCATCATAGGCTTCAAGCTTATCTGATGTAAAATATTCATCTGGAAGTCCTGTAATATCCTTAACTTTCTTAAGATCCCATATGCCCTGGAACTTAAGATTATGTATAGTCATAATAGACTTGATACCCTGATAAAACTCTCCCTGAGAGAATCTTTCCTTAAGATATACAGGAATAAGACCTGTCTGCCAGTCATTACAATGAATTATGTCTGGTCTGAAGCCAAGCACAGGAAGAGCTGAAAGTGCACCTTGCTAAAGAATGCAAACTTCTCAATATCCTCATGAATCCAGCTGTATGGCTTATTACCACCAAAATAGAATTCATTATCAATAAAGTAAAATGTCACACCATTCCACTCTAATTCAAAAACACCTACATACTGTGTTCTCCATGCAAGATCTATGTAAAATGTGTCTTATAAACCATCTTTTCACGATACTCCCAAGGTATACATGTATACTTAGGTATCATTACCCTTACATCAAACTTAGTCTTGTCAAAATACTTAGAAGTGAACCTGCAACGTCAGCAAGTCCGCCGGTCTTAATAAATGGTACAGCCTCTGATGCAATCAACAATACATTTTTCATACATTAGTCCTCATTTCTTCTTAATTATAATCCCATACTCTTCATGCATTTATAAAAATAAGTGCAGTCCTTGTAAAACTGCACTCATTATATCACATATATTATAATATTACCAGTAACGTCTTATAGCAATTACACTCATACCTATTGAATTAACACCAACAAGCCTTACTGAACCGCCTGGAACATTAGCATGAATCATCTGTCCCCACCTACATATAATCCAACATGTCCCGGATAACATATAACATCGCCTGGCTGTGCATTGGCAAGTCCGTTAACCGCTGTACCACCATATGCCTGGGCACTTGATGATCTTGAAATACTAATCCCATACTGTCTGAACAGATAAGAAGTAAATCCTGAGCAGTCAAAACCTGATGGTGAACTTCCACCGCTTACATATGGAACTCCAAGAAGTGAATATGCAAGTGAAACAACACCACTTGCTACAGATGAATCACCCTTTGCCGGTGTAACTGTTGTATTAATCTGCTGGTTCTGTTTCGCCGCGCTGCCTGACGTTCCTGTTCTTTCTTAGCCGCAACTTCTGCCGCTTTCTTAACAGCTGATTCAAGCTGGCTGTTTACATCATCAGCCTTAGCCTGTGTTTCCTGAATAGTACTATAAAGCAATGCCTGTTTCTCAGTAAGCTGTGTCTGTGCTTCATCAAGTTCCTGCTTATCACTTTCAAGTTTTTCCTTGAGTTCCTTAATTTCACTAGCAGTCTGAGCCATTTCATCAAGCTTGTTTCTGTCATAATTATAAACTTCCTGCATATACACTGCTTTATTAAGCATTGTACTCATGTCTGATGAAGTAAGGAAAACTTCAGCTAATGATACAGACTGGTCTTCATACATATACTTGATACGAAGCTTCATATCCTCATATTGCGCTGACTGAATCTTCTCTGCCTCTTCAAGTTTTACATTAGCATCTATTTCATCAGATTTATTAGCCATCTTAAGTTCCAGATCATCCATCTGTTGTAACAGATAAGCCCACTGATCCTGAAGATTATCCAATTCCTGTTGTGTCTGTTGCTTCTGCTGCTTTAACTTATCAACGTCATCTGCAAATACAGCAAATACTGTGGATACAGTTAATGTAGATGATAATAACACGGCCAAAACCTTTAAATATTCTCTTACGCATATATAACCTCAACTAAAATAATTATTACAAAATTGTTAAAAATCGTTTACGATTTTGTAATTATAATATAAACGCGCTATTTATCAAGGCTTTACAATTAAATATACATGAAAATATGTGAACATTTTTATATTAAATATTATCTAATATTGTACTGCAGACGAATTTTATCCGAAATCAATGCGATGAATTCTGAATTAGTTGGCTTTCCTTTTCCACAGTTAATAGTATACCCAAACAGATCATTCAGTGTATCTGTATTACCACGATTCCATGCAACTTCAATTGCATGTCTTATAGCTCTCTACCCTGCTGGGTGTAGTTTCGTATTTTCTTGCAATAGTTGGATAAAGTACTTTTGTAACACTGTTTATAATTTCTGCATCCTTTACTGATAAAGTAATTGAATCCCTAAGATACTGATAGCCTTTAATATGTGCCGGAATCCCGATATCATGAATTATATTTGTTATATCTGTCTCAAGATTTCTGTCTGTAATAGAAACCGGTTCTCTTGGCACTGTTTTACACTTACTTTGTCATGCTGATTTCTTATGTATCGTATTCTGTTAACCAGCACCTCATTGTCAAATGGTTTCATTATGTAATATGTGCTCCCATATTAAATGCATCCTCAGTTACACTGTCTCTGCCTATAGCGCTTATTACAATAAAGTCTGGCTTTGAATCTAACGTTTTGTCTGCCCTTACTTTTTCCATAACAGTAATTCCATCTATCCCAGGCATTATAAGATCAAGTAAAACAACATCCGGCTGGCTCTCATGAATCATTTTCACGGTATCTGCACCATTATCAGCCGTTCCAACAATTCTCATGTCATCTTCCTCATCAATTACACTCCTTAATGCCTCCAGAATACTCTGATTATCATCTGCGATAGCTATTTTAGTCCTCTCCATACATTCAAGCCCTTTCATAATGTGAAAATTAAATAATCCGACATTTTTCAACTTCACAATAGTTAGTATAGTTTTTCAGCAGTCTGCAAGCACTTTTATCGCAAGATATCTCAGCATTCGACAAAATTCGACACAGTTTTGTTTATTAAATCAAACCATCAATAATAATGAATAAAATAATCAGAGGCAGGATATATTTAAGATAAAACTTAAAAATCTTAGGCATGCCGATACCCTTTCCTGTATTAACTTCATTCATATAATTATCATATCCCCAGCCAAGCTTAGTCGTACAGAATAGAAGTATAACAAGGCTTCCTATAGGAAGAATAAGACTGCTTACAAGAAAATCTTCCAAATCAAGCACATTAGTTCCAGCGCCAAGCGGTGTAAATCCGCTTAATACATTGAACCCAAGAATGCATGGGATACTCATGATAATTATAATAAACAGGTTAATTACACCTGCTTTCTTACGGTTCCATCCAAAGCTTCCATATTGCATGCAATAATGTTCTCCAGAACAGCAATAACTGTGGATAATGCCGCAAATGTCATAAAAGGAAAAACATTGCGCCCCAGAATCTTCCACCTGACATATGTTCGAACACCTTTGGAAGTGTGACAAATATAAGGCTTGGACCACTGTCTGTTGGTATATTATATGACATACATGCTGGAAATATGATAACTCCTGACATAATTGCAACAAATGTGTCAAGTAATGTAATCTGTATTCCCTCTCCTACAAGTGCTCGTTCTTTCCCAATATAGCTTCCAAATATCATCATTGAGCCCATTCCCACACTTAAAGTAAAAAGCCTGCCTCATTGCCTCAATAATAATATTTCCAAGACCAACCTCTTTTATCTTATCCATATCAGGAACAAGAAAATATTGCATTCCCTTTCCGGCACCATCAAGCGTAAGACTGTGGATAGCAAGAATAACAATAAGTCCAAGAAGAATAAGCATCATATATTTTGTAATCTTCTCAACACCATTCTGAGTCCCATACTGCAGACAATAACCGCAATAAGAACTATCACTGCCATCCACACAAACATTATCCATGGATTAGCAGTTACATCAGCAAACATCTGTGAACTGTCTGTGTTTTTGTAATATCACCAGTTACATACTTAATAAAATATCCTAGCATCCATCCTGAAACAGTAGTATAGAAGAATAAAAGTATATAATTGCCTATCATTCCAAGATATCCATGAATATGCCACTTCTGTCCAGGTCGCTCCAGTTCATGATACGCCCTTATTATGCTGCTTTTAGAAGCTCTTCCCATTGCAAGTTCCATTGATAGTACAGGAATTCCAAACATAAGAAGGAATAACATATATAATAAAACAAATATTCCACCTCCATTATTGCCTGCAACATATGGAAAACGCCATACATTTCCATTCCGATTGCGCCCTGCACTTATAAGTATGAATCCAAGTCTGCTGCCAAATTTCTCTCTTTCCATCGTATTATAATCCTTTTCTTTGTTAGTTTCTTTTAGTCTTTATCAAGCATTCTATCAATAAATATACCATATCCGCAAGTAGAATCATCAACAAATACATGTGTGACCGCCCCAATTATCTTTCCATTCTGAATAATCGGGCTTCCACTCATCCCCTGAACAATTCCATTAGTCAGCTTGAGAAGCTCTCCTGATGTTACTTTAAATGTTATATTCTTAGAATCGCCATACTTTAAATCTGTTATATCAATTTCATAATCATGAAAACTGCCATTGTTATAAAACCTTACATATGCTGTTCCTTTGAAGCTTCATATGACCCGGCTGCTTTCATCAGTTCAGGTGAATACTCATTATATAAAGAGTACGCATTTTCACCGTATATGCCTTTATCAGTATTACATCTTATACTTCCTATGTTGTCCTCTCTATAATCAATAGTACCAAGAAGCTCTCCCGGCTCTCCATTTTTCCAGGTACAATAGACAGAATCCTTGTTCTGTATATCATGCCATCTTTATATCAAGTACCTTCCCTGTTTCGTTATCTGATATTCCATGTCCTAATGCGGCAAATGTGCCATCTTCACACACATAAGTAACAGTTCCAACACCCTGTGTATCATCTTTAACCCAGATTCCAATTTTGTATTCTCCTGCAACATTTTTCACAGGTATAATCTGCTCTTCAATTTCCTGACCATCCCGCCTGACAGTTATGTCCATACTATTTCCCGCCGATTCTGACACCGCCTGTAAAGCTGTTCTTTCGTATCTGTCTGAGAACCATTAACTTTAATTATATAATCACCTTTATTAATCTTTCCTTTGGCAGGAACAACATTCTGCCCATCATATGTGCATATTGTTTCTGTATTAACAACATATACTCCATTACATTTAAGATATATACCTACCTGAAAACCACCAGAATAAATGTATTTTCATCGACTACCTCCATATGTGTCCTTGCGACAGAAAGCAGTCCAAAAGCTTATAATCCACATAATACTGACCGGTATTTCCCGACTGGATTGTAACCTGCTTTCCAAAATCAATATTATCGGCACATATATTATTACTGCTGTCATATACAGTACCAACAACAGGTATGTCCATAGAAAAACAGCCTTATCCTGCTTATATATATATAGCTTATCTGGAATCTTTTCTTAATTGAATTACAGTATATATAAGCTCCAAAACCTATGCAAAATGCCAGAACCCCGGCATAAATTAACCCTTTTTAAAATTCTTCATATCAATCCACCATCCTTCTAAGATTAGTATTGACCAATGAAATACTTTTAAAAGGGTATTACTGTAAATTCAGTTAAAATGTATTTAATTATTTTTGCCGTCTGTGCCATATTCTTAAGTTCTTTTGCATTAGACACAACTGCATCTGTAATACTTGAACCGCCAAGCATTCTTGCTAACTCACCTATACTTTCATCATATGAAAGCTTTGTTATGTTACTTATTGTCCGATTATCTTTAGTAGACTTCTCAATAACATAGTGATTATCAGCCATTGCCGCAATCTGAGGCAGATGGGTAATGCATATTATCTGATGAGTTTTGAGAGTGTATTTAACTTCTCTGCAACAAGCTGTGCCGTCTTTCCGCTGATTCCTGCATCAATCTCATCAAATATCAGTGTTTTGGATACATCTGTCTCTGCCATTACACTTTTAATAGCAAGCATGATTCTTGACAATTCTCCACCTGATGCAATCTTTGCAAGAGGCTTCATATCTTCACCCGGATTAGTTGATATCATAAACCTGACATTGTCAGTTCCGGTTGAATCAGGATTTTCTCTTCAAATTCAGCTTCAAATCTTACATCAAGAAAATTAAGCTGTTTTAAGGCATTTATTATATCCTGAAAAATTTAGTGCTGTTTTCTCTCTGGGCTTAAAAGAGAAGCCGCATTCATAAGTTTTTATAAGCTCTATCATATTCAGCTTTTCTTGCAGCAACAACTTCATCATAATTCTCATATTCAGATAACTTCTGTTTCTTATCATCAAGAACAGATAATATATCTTCAATCGACTTGCCATATTTCATCTTAAGAGAATTAATCATATCAAGTCTTTCTTCAAGTGTATTGAATTCAGACTGGTCAAATGTAAAATCATCCATATAAGATGAAAGGTTATGAGCCACATCTGATATAAGATTCTCAATATCAGCCAGAATATCACAGTCATCTTTCAAAGATTCATCATATTCGCTTGCGCTATCATATTCTTTAATGCAGCTCCTGCCATATCACTAAGATTATTGTCACCTTCTGAAAGCAGATCGACACCTCAGAAAGATTTCCTGCAATCTTCTGGAAGTTACTCATTCTCCGGTAATCAGCTTCAATCTGTTCATCTTCTCCAGGTTTTAAAGCAGCTGATTCAAGCTCATTGATTTCATATTGAAGAAAAGCCATCTCTTTAATCCTTGATTCATCATCACCAGAAAGACTTTCATATGCTTTTTGCATATAGTATATTCCTTATAGCATTCTTTATACGAATCAAGAAGTGGATTAATACTGTTATCATAATCATCAATTACAGACAAATGATTACTCTCATCCATAAGAAGCTGGTTATCATGCTGTCCGTGAATATCAATCAGTTCATGTGCAAGAACTCTTGTCTGGGCTGATGTAAAGACTGTCCGTTAACCTTAATCTGCGAACGATTTGCCATAATTTTCCTCGAAATAACAAGTTCACCATCATCGCATGATATAACCCCCAGTTCTTTGATTCGTTCAATCTTATCTTCTGGTATTGCAAATGTTATCTCTGAAAGTCCATATTCACATCCTGACCTTATAAAATCAGGTGATGTCTTGCTTCCTAATGCAGCATTAATAGAACCAAGAATAATAGATTTACCTGCACCGGTTTCACCAGAAAGTATATTAAGTCCTTCATCAAAATCAATATTCTCTTCTTCTATAAGTGCAAGATTCTTAACATGTAAATTAACTAACATATCCTGCCTTTCAATTCTGTCTATTAATTGTTCTTAATAAGTTTCTTAATCTTGTTCATAACAAGCAAAGTATCATTAACTGTCCTTACTGCACACATGATAGTATCATCTCCTGCAATAGAACCTACAATCTCATTCCATTCCAGTGCATCTATTGCTGCACATACAGCCATTGCCATTCCAGGTGCAGTCTTAATTACAAGAATATTCTGTGCCATATCCATTGATACAAAGCCTTCTTTAAGAACCGTTAAAATTTATCACTTGCAACAGGTTTGTCCTTTGAAAGTGTTGCATACCTTGTTCTCTTACCATCCACAGAAACTTTTGACAGATTAAGTTCTCTTATATCTCTTGAAACAGTAGCCTGCGTAACATTATAGCCTTCATCGTTCAGAATCTTTGCCAGCTCCTCCTGTGTTCCAACTTCGTATCTGTCAATTACTTCTAATATCTTTTATGTCTGTCTGTTTTCATAATTATCCCCAACTACATTTTGTTCCTTATTCTCTCTAAGAATGAAATTCTGCTTGTCTTGACAAATCTTGATATACGCTCTGACTGCGTAATAACAATTCTGTCTCCCGTTACAACTTCACAGAAGCTTTCTCCATCAAATGTGGCAACTCTTGCGCTGTCATTCTTAAGAGAACCCGTCATTCTTCCTGATGAGCTTTTATTATCCTTCATCTCAATCATAATCTCATCATCGGCAAAATATAATACTTCTCTGATTAAGTGAATGCGGACATATAGGTGTCACCATTATAAGTCTTGCTGTCGGCTGTATTATAGGTCCTCCTGCTGACAGACTGTACGCTGTCGATCCTGTTGCGGTCGAAACAATTACCCCGTCAGCCGAATATGTATTAAGATACTCGCCATTGACATATATATCAAAATCAATAATTCTTAAAGCACCATTTCTGTTAATTACAACATCATTAAGTGCCATATCAGAAAAATGCGTTCTTCACCGCGATATATACATCCATCAAGCATCATGCGTCTGTCAATCTCATAATCGTCTCTAAGAAGACTCTCTAATGTCTCCTCAAAGCTTGACATATCTGTGTCTGTAAGATAACCAAGAGTTCCGATGTTAACGCCTATAAAAGGAATATCCTTCTCAGACAACTCCCTTGATGCCTGAATAAGTGTACCGTCACCTCCAAGAACAATAACACATTCAGTATTATCAGGAACCAGTCTTACATCACTGTATGAACCTGTTTTATTAAATGCCTGTTCCTGTTCTATCTGGCATACACATTCAGCTCCTTTTGAGCGTAAAATGTGCGATCTTTCTTGTATTAACACCATCAGGATCTTTAAACCTGTTAGTAACAATATAAAAATATTTCATGCTGAACCTCATTTAGTATACGAAAAGAATTAAATATATATTACAATACTTCGTGAGCTTTTCAACTACATTTTCTACAATAAATGGAATTTCCTTTATCTGTGGTTCTGCAATTTTCTGCAAATGCAGCAGATACTCAATATTCCCCTCAGGTCCCTTAACAGGACTGAACTCAAGATTAAGGATTTCAAATCCTATTGACATTGCATAATCAATAACCTTATTGATTACTTCTATATGCACATCTTTATCTCTTACAACGCCATGCTTTCCTACCTTCTCACGTCCTGCCTCAAACTGCGGTTTGATAAGACACACTATCTGTCCATCATCTGTAAGAAGATTTCTTACTGGAGTAAGCACCTTAGTAAGTGAGATAAATGATACATCTATACTTGAAAACTGTATTCTGTCTGCAACATCATCAGGTGTTACATAACGGATATTAGTTTTTCCATGCATACTACTCTCTCATCATTGCGTAACTTCCAGTCAAGCTGTCCATGTCCTACATCAACAGCATAGACTTTAATTGCACCATTCTGAAGCATGCAGTCAGTGAATCCACCCGTTGATGAACCTACATCCATACATATCTTGCCTTCAAGCGTCACATCAAAATTCTGCATAGCTTTCTCAAGCTTAAGACCACCACGGCTAACATACTTAAGAGTTGTTCCACGGACCTCTATCACTGCAGTGTCAGGAAATGACTGACCTGCCTTGTCTCTCCTTCTGTCCGTCAACATATACATTGCCAGACATAATAATAGCTTTTGCCTTCTCTCTTGAAGTTGCAAGCCCTTTATTAACTAATAAAACATCTAATCTTTCTTTACTCATTTTTCTTATCCTTATTCAATACATTTGCCCATCTGTTAAGCACCTTCGCAATAATACTGTCTCTGTCAACACCTGATTCCCGTCGCAGAATATCAACATTGCCATGTTCAACATAATCATCTGGCAGTGCAATATTAAGTACATCTATATCATTACATGTATCATCATAATATTGACAGACCGCTTCACCAAAGCCACCTGACAAAACATTTTCTTCCATAGTAACTATAAGTCTGTGAGACTCTGATAATCTGTCCAGCATATCGGTATCAACCGGCTTAATAAAACGCTCATTGACAACAGTTATATTATAACCCTTTTCTTTAAGCTTTTCTCTGACTGCCTGTGCCGTAATAAGCATATTGCCTGTGCAACAAGTGCAATGTCAGACTCTTCAATAATCATCTCGGCTTTTCCGTACCGGATTGGTGCATTATGCTCTTCAAGACCATCATACGCCTGACCTCTTGGATATCTTATTGCAATCGGAGAATTAAAGTTAAGTAGAGCGAATTCAAGCATTGCTGAAAGTTCACTGCCATTCTTAGGTGCCATAACAGTCATGTTTGGAATTGAAGTCAGAAATGAAAGGTCGAATATACCCTGATGTGTCTCACCATCACTTCCAACAAGCCCTGCCCTGTCAATTGCAAATACCACATGAAGATGCTGGATACATACATCGTGAAGTATCTGGTCATAAGCTCTTTGTAAAATGAAGAATACACAGCAAATACAGGTTTAAGACCACCTGGCCATTCCAGCCGAAAACGTAACAGCATGCTCTTCTGCGATTCCGACATCAAAATCTGTCAGGAAACCACTTGGAGAATTTATTAAGTCCTGTTCCATCAGGCATTGCAGTAACTGCAACAATTGACTTATCCTTTTGGCAAGCTGGCATATTTTTCCGAAAATACATCAGAATAAGTCGGCTTATCAGATGATTTCAATTCTTTTCCTGTTACAGTATCAAATGGTCCTATTCCATGAAACTTAGCCGGATTACGCTCTGCAGGTTTATATCCATGTCCTTTATGTGTTACAACATGGATGATAACTGCACCGTTAATTCGTTTAGCAACATGAAACACCTTAATAAGCTTCTCAATATCATGTCCATTAACCGGGCCAAGATAAGATATTCCCATACATTCAAACATTTGTCCTGGAAGTATTATCTGCTTAAGATTACTCTTGGTTTCTTGATTCTTTCTACAATATGGTCTCCACCCGGAAGCTTATACAGAGTATTAGTCACATTTTCCTTAAGGTCATAATATGAATCTGATGACCTTATATTACTAAGCATATGTGGTACACCACCAACATTCTTGGCTATTGACATAGTATTATCATTTAACACAATAATAAAATTAGTCTTAAGTGAAGAAGCATTATTAAGTGCCTCATAGGCCATTCCACCTGTAAGTGCACCATCACCTATAACAGATACGACACTGTAATGTTCATTCTTTAAATCCCTTGCTTTAACAAGTCCTAATCCCGCAGATATTGATGTTGAGCTGTGTCCTGTATCAAATGCATCAAAATGGCTTTCATTTCTTTTAGGGAAACCACTCATTCCGCCAAACTTTCTTAACTGGTCAAACTGATTCTTTCTTCCGGTAAGAATCTTATGCGTATAAGACTGATGTCCTACATCCCATATCAGCTTATCCTGTGGAAGATTAAAAGCCAGATGGAGTGCCATCGTAAGCTCTACAACGCCAAGATTAGATGCAAGATGTCCACCTGTCTTACTAATCTTTTCTATAAGAAATCTCCGGATTTCATCTGCAAGCTGATTATATTCAATTGGAGATAATTGTTTTATATCATTTGGTTTATTTATCTTTTCAAGAATCATAACACACCTGCTTTATTTGTTTCTGTGTATAAGGTTAAGAACAATTTCCTCTAAAAATTCATTCTTTCCCACGCTCTTTATTATATCTAAAGCTTCATCAGACATAGATTGTACATCTGCCTCAGCTTTTTCCATTCCGTATAAAGTAACATATGTTGTTTTATTATTCTTTTCATCAGAAAATACAGGTTTACCAAGTTCCTGAAGCGAACTTGTCACATCAAGTATATCATCCCTTATCTGGAATGCAAATCCTATAAGTGATGGCCCTGCATAACCTGTCAGCCGATTTCTCATCACAGCCTGCAAGGTATGCTCCTGCAAGAAATGCAGCTTCAATCAATGCTCCCGTCTTTAATCTGAATATAAAATCAAGCTGTTCATCAGATAATGCCTTTCCAGTAAGTTCAACATCAACAGCCTGTCCACCGACCATTCCTTTTATTCCGGCTTTTCTTGCAATAACTTCCATTGCTTTAGCTTTCGCCGTCATATCTCCTTCACCTGATATAAGTGCTTCAGCCATAATCTCATATGCCAGATTAAGAAGTCCGTCTCCTGCAAGTATTCCGAAATCTTCACCAAATACTTTATGTGTTGTAAGTCTTCCTCTTCTGTAATCATCGTTATCCATTGCCGGAAGATCATCATGTACAAGAGAATATGAATGAATACATTCCAAAGCAGCCATAAATGGATAGACAACCTGACAGTCATCACCTCCACACAGCTTATACACCTCAAGCATAAGCATTGGTCTTACTCTTTGCCACCTGCATTGACACTGTAATTCATAGCTTCTCTTATTTTTTATCAAGTCCTGTCTCATCAGGAAGATATCTTGATATTAAATCATTAATAAATTCTACTTCCTGTTCCAATTCATTCTTAAAATCACTCATCGTCCTGTTCTCCATCATCATTCAAAACTATGATTTGTTTCTCAACCTTGTCAAGCTGGTTATTACAACTTTCGACAAGCTTCATCCCTCCTGATACATTTTAAATGATGCATCAAGTGTTGTGTCTGATTTTTCCATCTGTGCAATTATTTCTTCAAGTCTTTCAAATGACTGTTCTAATGTTTTGCCATGCTTCCCCTACCTCAATAACCTTAGATCTGATGCTTCCATCTTTAAGATAAACTGTAATCTCGTCATCTGACGACACCTGCCCGGCCGATACAATTCTGTTACCTTCAGAATTCTCAATGTAGCCATAGCCCATATCAAGCTTTTTAAAGGACTTAATCCATCAAGTTTAGAAGCATACAGACGAAGTCTGTTTCTATTATCTGCCGCACATCTTTTATTAACATGTTCAGCTTATCTTCTATATTCATAAGCCGGCCTTTTATCATATATCTGATTGACAGGGTTAAGATATTCTATCTTAAGCTTTAATCTTTCCAGACAGTCTCTTTTGCAGATAATGAATACATCATCTGCTGCTTTAACCGTCTTTCATATTCATAGATTCTGTTCTCAACAGCCACTGCTTCTGTAACAGCAAGCTCTGCAGCAGAAGGCGTAGGTGCTCTCATATCAGCTACAAAATCAGTAAGTGTGAAATCTGTCTCATGTCCTACTGCTGATATTACCGGTGTTGAAGCGTTAAACACAGCCTCTACAACCTCAGGTTCATTAAAAGCCCATAAATCTTCTATTGAACCGCCGCCTCGTCCTACTATAATACAGTCAAGCCCCATCTTATCAAGTCTGGTAATTCCGCTTACAATTGACTGCTTTGCATGTTCTCCCTGAACATATGCAGGATAAAGTACAATCTGGATATAAGGGTTACGCCTTTTGGAAATGTTCATAATATCCTGAACTGTCTGCACCTGTCTTAGATGTAACAACACCTAATTTTTTCGTAAATGCAGGAAGTGGTCTTTTATATTCTTTAGCAAAATATCCCATATCCTCATAATATTGTTTTAGCTGTTCAAACTTCTGGTACAGTTCTCCAATACCTTCCTGCTGCACAGTATTAGCATATAACTGGTATTTACCCGCGCATCAAACACATCAACTCTTCCTGATACAACAACTGACATTCCATCCTTTAACTTAAATGCAAGCTTTGCCTGACTTGCAAACATAATGACAGAAAGTGCCGCATCAGCATCCTTTAAAGTAAAATAAATATGACCGGAGGTATGATACTTGCAATTAGATATCTCCCCTTAACAGAAACCGAGTTAAGCAGAAAATCCTGCTTAAACATATTCTTAATATAGGAATTCACCTGCTTTACAGTATATACTCCAGCCATATATCCTCTCTTTACATGCAAAACTGCATTACTCTTTAATTAACTTGCCTAATACACCATTAACAAAAGCGCTGTGCTGTCAGCCGAGCCATACTTCTTGGCAAGCTCAACAGCTTCATTGAGTGCTACATTAGTAGGAATATCCTCATCATAAAGCATCTCATACACAGCAAGTCTCATAATAGAAAGCTCTGTCTTTCCTAGACGGCTTGTTGGCCATCCCTCAGATACAGAATCGATTTTCTCATCAAGCTCAGGTATAAGCTCTGCTATTGCTAATGTCTTATCCTTGATGTAATTATATTCTTCTTCCTTAAGATGTGAAGCATCTACCATATCTGCATCTGCAAAATACAGATTAATCTGCTCTTCATACTCATCTTTGTTATCGATAAAAGGAGCTCTGAATAATAACTTAAAAATATGCTCCCTCATTGTAGATCTTGTCATCTTTTAACTCCTGAATTTAATTTTCTACATTAACACTGGCAACCTTAATGTTGACCTCTGTAACTGAAAGTCCTGTCATTGTCTCTATTGCAGACTTAACCTTATCCTGAACCTTAGCTGAAACAGCTGGTATCTGTGTTCCATACTTAAGATTAAGTGTTATATCTACAAGGACACTTGACTCTTCAACTGTTACCTTAACACCCTTAGAAAGATTCTTCATTCCAAGCTTGCTTACAATTTCATTAGTGATATTACCGCCAAGGCTGTCAACACCTTCAACCTCTGTAGCAAGACCAGCAATAATAGCTACAACTTCATCAGCCACCTTAACTTCGCCAATATTAACATTCTCATGTATAGAATAAGTTGTACCTCTATCTTCAAACTCTTTTGTCATAACCGTCCTCCATATATTCATATTTAACTCAAAGTTAAAAGATTATAACATAAACACTAATTATTGCAAATATTTATTGTTATCTTATCCGCAGCAAAGCCAGTTTTTCTTTTAATTATATCTTCAATCTGTGCTTTATCTGTATCTGAAAGCTCTGATACATTAATAACAGCATCCACATTGGTATCAGATACTGTAACTACCGATGAATCAAAGCCTTTAGCTGATAAAAAGTTCTATTGCCGTTTCTTTATCAGCATTGTTCTCAAGCTTTGCAAGCTGTTCAACTGTGCTTTCTTAGCATCCTCAGCAATACCTGCATCATCAGCTATGCTTTTCAGATTCTCTATGCTTGAAGCTCTGACCTGTTCCCTGTTTAACTTAGCTGCAACAGCCTCTGACTTAACTCCTGCTGATGTAAGTATAACAGTTCCCGGCTCATCTGTAAAATCTGTGTCAGCAGCCTCAGCTTCATTATTGTCTGTTGACACATTGTCAGTGCAACCGCCCGTCTTTTCTTTATCTTTAACTTTAATTATACTATCAAGGTCACCTGCATAATTAATATACCCGGCTGCTGCTATCATTATAGCAAGTGCCGTAATTATAATATGATTCTTTTTACTCTTTTCAAAACTGCCTCCAAAATAATTATTCCGACATTTTCATCACTTTAATTTTATGTACAGGAACACCTAAAAGGCCATTTATCGCATCCGTGATATAAGCAACCAGATTTTATCATCACCTCCCTCACACACTACTAATACACCGGTAACCTCTTTGTATCAGTTGTTTTACCAGGACCTTTACTTTACCTACTCCATCCGTATTTTCGAGCATCTGCTGTAGTTCTTCACCAAGATTTTTTCATAATCTTCTGACCCTGTGGATATAACCGGACCTGTTGTATAACTTTTGCAGATGAACTTTTAGTTGGCATTGCAATCACCATCATAAGTATCCCTGCCAGTATTACTATAAATATTTTGTCTTTCCTTGTTTTATTCAGTAATCCTGTAAAAATGCTTCATTTTACCACCATTATCCACTTACGCCTGCCTCCCTGATATCTATCTGTTCTACAGATATTTCATACCTGCCAGCTATATCTGTTCTTAATCTGTCAATATTGTCATTGCCTGCAATGCCGTTTCCTTTAACATATACATTTATCATACTGACCGCCGTCATGTCTGATGTGAAGCCATTTTACAGAAACAGTTTCCAGACCGTAAGAAGCTGCAGTGCTATTGATATCTTCACTTATAATTTTTCAGCCATTTTCTTGTCTGAAGTATTATATAAAGCCTGTGAGACATTATCGTTCTCCTTAGAATATGTTTTAAATCCATTACTTATACCATCCGTAATCTCACTTATATCTGCATTCTTAATATTAAGCAGGAATTATTATCGCCATTACAAGTATCAGTTTCATTACAAATGCTATGAATTCCTTATACTTTGGTGGCACAAGCTTTAATGCAATCTCTCCTGTAATTTCAAGAATAAATATTGTTTTAAACCAGTTAATAAGACCTGTCATTGCACATTACCACATTTAAACATATAGATTAATATTAGTTGCAAAGCATATAATTGCCATTGTAAGGCACATAAGAACAACTGTGACAGCAATCATATATATCATATTTTCAAGACTTCCTGACAGAACAAGAACAGCTTTGACTATACGGCTGTCTGCCACAGGCTCTAATACTGCTCCAAGAATCTGATATAACAATGCCATGACAACAAGCTTAAGAAGAGGAATTCCTATTATAACAGCCATAACAATAACCGCAGCCACACCAATAGAATTCTTGACAAGCACAGCAGACCCTGCAATTGTCTTAGATACAGTCTGTGCACTGTTTCCAATGCCAGGAATCATAGAAACAGCTTTGAATAAAACAGACATTTTAAGTGAATCGCTTAATGGAAGTATCAGACTTTTATTCCGTTAAGTCCCAGAAAAACATAAGCATTCCTTTTACTGACAATTTTATAATCTTTGTTATAAGCTGGCACATTTTGTTGAACTTATCTTTTCACTGAATGTATCAAACATGCCTAATATCATATATACATAATTACATCTCATAAGAACATTTTTCACAAGGACATTAACTATGTACATAAGAAAAGAATTATCTCATAATATGTGCAGACTTGATGCCCCACACGAATATGCAACTGCCGGAAAAACACCGGGCAGAGTGCCTTGTATATATCAACCGACATCTGAACACATTCATAGCCTGTCCTTGCTGCATTAATAAACACCGCAACTATCAGCGTCATAAGAATGAATGATATAAAAGCATCGCTGAATCAGATGCATTTTTATCAAGCACAGTAAGAAACATTGCGCATATAGATAAAAGTAATATCTGTATCAGAACTGTTCTGTTAGAAATAATTGCCTCGGTAACTGTTCCGATAAAGTTAAAGCCTATATCCGTATCCGAACTGGCAACCGACCTGACAAGTTCTTTAAAAGATGCCCCCTTCCAGCCATAATCATCAAGCGTACTGTCTATTTCACTATAATCAGCTTCATCTGTCAGTGAATCATAATTAACTGTATCCTCATCCTGTGCATATATATATGTTTTCTGTATGATGAGCGCCGCCAGAAACACTATCATAAAGGCAATTATTTTCTTAGTCAGACAATTCCCTCTGAAACCATTTCAAAAGAGTTACTATAACCGGTATGCATAAGCCTGCAACAGAAATTCTGGCGTATATTTCCATAGCTGACGCAAGTGCTGCAAATCCATTTTCTTTACATATATTTGATGATATTTCTGTTACATACGATATACCTATGACTTTGACTATCAGCTTTATATATTCCTGATTAATACCGGCAGTAAACATATTGATTCTTGTGTACACGGATATAAGCCCGTTAAATACAAGCATTGCTGTTCCTACACACAGAACAACTGACACAAAAGTCCCCATTGAAGAGCCTGTACTTTTCAAAACCAGAGCAAGAATCACACCTGTAACTGCACACACCGAAAGCGACAACACATTAATATGTACCACCCCTATCACAATTCAAAAGCTTTTCATGGTAGTAAACAATTCAAGTATATAAGGTAATATCCAGTATATGACAATAAGAAGCCCTGCCAGTGCAGCGCTGCCTGGTCATCTCTTCCATTATGCTTTAATATCTGGTTAAGTATTGAAACAACTATGCCTACCGCTGCAATTTTGAATATTATGCTTACCTCCATACTTCACCTCCGATTCATATAAGTACAATCACAAGTATAAGTCCTGCTGATATTCCTGTAACGATATAAGCCTTCATCTTTCCTGCCGCATTAGTCTTAACCACATCAAGTTCCTCATTAAGTTCACACACAACAGATTGTATAAGTTTTATCTGACTATCCTTGTCAATAAATGTGCTTATAGAACCTGCCTCTTTATAATCTCCAGCTGTCTTTTGCCAAGTATTCCTGCAAACGCTTTATCAGCACCTCGTTCCATATCAATGCAAATGTGTCAATGTCCGATTTATTCAATGCTTCATATATGTATCCGGTGAAATTCTGACATATGAACACATGTCAAAATCTCCAAGGCGTTCAAATATCTGTGTCATATCTATAAGTGAATATCCTATATGATTGTTCATTACAGAAAGCATTCTTACCATGTCTTTTAATATTGTTATTCTGTTTTTAATCTCTGGCTGTATGAAAGACCATACATAAAACAACCTGAAAGTATTAATATCCCGCCTATATATCCAGACATTTTCCTGCCTCCCACATTTTTCCAATATTACAGCTCTCTTAAATCCATTTTTTCCGAAAAGACCTGCAAGTCTTTCATCTGTATCATATATACCGCTTCCATGTGCAGTTCCTATTACAGCGCCACTTTTAATGCAGTATTTTACAGCTTTAATATCATCTTCCCCACCAATCTCATCCATTGCTACAACCTGAGGTACTCAGCGAGCGAACAGCCATATATACTCCTGTAAGTTTATTACAGCCATCTAAAACATCTGTCCTGCACCAATATCATTACATGGAACTCCGTTGACACAGGCCGCTATTTCACATCGTTCGTCAATTAAAGCCACATTTTTCTATATATATCAGATAACTGTCTTATAATGTCTCTAAGCAGTGTTGTTTTTCCAAAACCCGGCGGTGATATTATAATAGTGTGCTTTAACCCGTCTTTTAAAAGCTCATCCATTATATTATCAGCGCCCTTCATCTGTTTAGCAATTCTTATACACATGAATGTTACATGTGAGAAATTCTTTACCTTACCATTCTCCCATATAACCTGTCCGCCAAGTCCTATTCTGTGTCCGCCTTTGATTGTCAGAAATCCATTTGCCATGCAGGATTCATATGCATAAGATGAATAATTAGTTGCTATTGACAGTATCCTTGTTATCATATGTTCATCTACAGGACTGGTTCCCATATGTTCTCCATTATCACATATGGCAGAGGCAGTCTTCCTGTACGCAGACGGATTTCCCTGACATGCTGAAATCCTGCATATATTCCAATGTCTTTAATTAATTCATCCGGGAGGATTTTATAGAGTGATTCGTCATAAAAACAAGCCCCTTCACTATTGTTTTCACAATATATGAAAGGGCTGTCCGTTTTATTCTACTGACTTTAAAGATTCAACCATAGGAAGCTTCTTTAACTTTCCATACATGGCCAGATTAACTACAACTGAGAAAATCAGTGTTATAAGATATGAATATATATATGATACCGGCTTAATGGCATATCCAAACATTATTGCATCCATCTCTACAGTAAGCATTATGTATATATGAAGAAGTCTTCCTAAGAACAGTCCGAACACTCCACCGATTAGTGTCAGGAATATATTCTCACGGTACACATACATGCCTACCTCCGGGTCAAAGAAACCAAGAACCTTAATTGTTGCAATTTCTCTTCTTCTCTCTGATATATTAACATTAGTAAGATTATATAACACAACGAATGCCAGCAGACCTGCTGATATTATAAGCACCCATGTTACCAGATCAAGCGACTGAATCATATTCTCGAATCTTGTCACATTGGCATTAAGGAAGCTCACCCCTTAATATAATCTCTTGAAGATATTCATCGCCCATGTAGCTTTCTGTTTCATTAACATCACCGCTAATCTTAATAAGAACTCTGTTATGTTCAGGAATATTTCCAAAAGTTCATTGTAATATTCTGTACTTATATATACATAATGATTAACATACATTTCTGTAATGCCGGATACAACAGCCTCTGCCTGCTTTCCGGCAGATGATGTTACTGTAATCTTATCACCTTTCTTTACTCCTAAATCTTTAGAGAGCTTTTCAGTGATAACAACGCCTGAATCTCCAAGAACCACATCATTATGCTTTCTTCTTGTTCTTAATGTCACATAATCTTTAAATGCATTCTTATCGTCAACTATGACATATTCTGCTGTCTCTGTATCTTCACTGCTCTTAACATCATCAGAATAACCACAGTTTAACAGAAAATCATCAATGTGTCCGTCTGCTGACAGGTCACCTTCAAGAGTATCCATATCCTCTTGTGTAACCCCATCTGTAAATGTGGCAACACTGTCATAATGTATAAGCTCACCGTACTGGTTATGTATAAGGCTTTCAATACTGTTCTTAATGCCAAAGCCTGCTGTCATAAGTGCCGTACAGCCTGCTATTCCTACAACAGTCATAAGAAATCTCTTCTTATACAGGAACAGATTACGCATAGTAACCTTCATTGTGAATGACATATGTTTCCATATAAATGTAATATGCTCAAGAAGGATTTTCTTACCGCTCTTAGGTGCTTTCGGACGCATAAGCTCTGAAGGGACCTCTTCTAACTCACTGTAGCATGAAAATGCTATAACCGTTACTAAAATCATGCTAGTAATGGCTATAATTGAAAGAAGTATGTGGCTGTCGTACACTATTGGCGGAAGCTGGTATATTATATTCCAAGAATCATATATTACAAGCGGAAACAGCTTAAGACCTATGATACAGCCTGCTATTCCTCCAGTAACCGAAGCAATTAATGCATATGCTATGTATTTGAACGCTATCACCTTTTACTGTATCCTAGTGCTTTATATGTTCCTATAAGTCCCCTGTCCTCTGCTACCATTCTTGTCATTGTTGTAAGACAGACAAGAGCAGCTACAACTATAAAGAATATTGGAAACACCGTGGCAATGGCTTTCATCCTGTCTGCACTGGATTCATAATCTTTAAAAGAATACTGTTCCTGTCTTGTAAGCTCATACCATTTCCAGTCGTCGCTGTCACCATATTTAGATTCAAATTCTTCCTTAGCCTGCGTCTCAATGCTGCTGAAATCATAATCAGCAAGTGCTTTCTCATATGCTGGCTGTATATATGGCTCAATAATAGCTGAAACATCCATTCCGACAAAATAATTACTGTACTGTTCTGTAAGTGATTCAACAACATGGTCGTATATAACTGCTTTGGCAGCCTCCTTTGCCTCATTTACTGAAGTTTCATATACATCCTGTATATCATCTTTTCTTGCATTAATTCTGCTTTGTGAAATATTATCTATTCTGTCTGCTGTTTCTTTAACGAGATCTTTATATTCAGTTACATATGTATCCAATTCCTTTGCTCCATCAACTGTTGCAAATACTTCATTGAAATAATCGGACATAAATTCATCTTCCGTAATATACATAAGATAATTAATCCTGCCGCTTCCAACATTAGTAGTTCCAAGGTCATAAGAAACATAATATGGTGTATATACTGTTCCTACAACCGTATACTCTGAATCTTTAAGACTGTCATTAATATCATCCTGTGTTCCGGATGAAAGCTTGATTGTATCTCCTATAGAAAAATTGTCCTTGGTATCTTCATATCTTACAACACATTCACCGCTCTTTTCAGGAAGCCGTCCTTCCTTGATTCGTAACTGGTTAATGTAATTCTCATTATTCCTGTCTGTATTATCAGGTACTGACATTATATGTACAGCGGTCTCTATGCTGTCTTTCCTGATAACTGCATCCTGTGAATATGCAGGATACACTCCCTTAACACCATCAACTGCTCTTATAGCTTTAATATCATCTTCATTAAAACCTATTGATGATAAAAGTCTTAAATCACTCATATTATAATCATCATAATAGTGATCCGTTGAATTCTTCATATCATTAGAAGATGCTGTTACTCCTGCAAAATGCTACTCCAATAGCAACAATTGCAAATATAGCTATAAATCTTCCAAATGTTCTCTTAATCTCACGAAGAGATCTTTCCACACTGATTTTCCCATATTGTACAAGCCTCCATAGTATTACCAGTCTATCTCGTCTACTGAAACAGGATTGTCATTAATAACAACACTATCAACGATACCATTCTTTATCTTAATAACTTTATCTCCCATTGCTGAAATTGCCTGATTATGTGTTATAACAACAACAGTAATTCCATTCTTCTTACACATATCACTTAAAAGCTTAAGAATGGTTTTCCTGTATTAATATCAAGTGCTCCTGTAGGTTCATCGCATAAAACATCTTAGGATTCTTTGCAAGTGCTCTTGCAATGGCAACTCTCTGCTGTTCACCACCTGATAACTGTGACGGAAAATTTCCTATTCTGTCAGATAATCCCACAGCTTCTATTGTCTTAACAATATCAAGAGGCTCTTTACATATCTGCGTTGCCAGTTCAACATTTTCTTTGACAGTAAGATTCTGTACAAGATTATAGAACTGGAATACGAATCCGATATCATATCTTCTGTATGCTGTAAGCTGTCTCGAACTATACTTGTCAATTCTTTTACCATCAACAGTTATTTCCCCGGTAGTACATGTATCCATTCCTCCAAGGATGTTAAGAATAGTACTCTTTCCTGCACCACTAGGTCCTAATACAACAGCAAATTCGCCTTTATCAATCTTAAAATCCACTCCATTCAATGCTCTTATCTTTACATCACCCATTTTGTATATTTTCTTTACATTTTAAATTCTATATATGCCATAGTTTCTCCTTTTTATTCCAGACAGTATTAAATCACATATTAATCTATATATAATAATACCTTATAGCACTCATAAATTCAAATCATTTTAATATAATCATAGAAAGACATTTTATTAAATTTCTATGAAATCATTTAAGAATTTTTCAATTATTATACTCGTATTATCGTTGTTGGTTTGTTGCATATTCTGTCCTGTAACAACTCAGGCAGCAGGACTATATTCAAAATACTCTGTTCTTATTGATTCTGATTCAGGCAGGATACTTTCTGGCAGCAATGAAACAACGGCTGTAAGCATGGCAAGCACAACTAAAATTATGACTCTTATTATTGCTTTGGAAAACTGTGACAAGAATTTTGTCGTAACAACTTCCGCCTACGCGCTTCCATGCCTGATGTACAGCTTAACGCCGTAACTGGTGAGCAATTCATAATTAACGACCTATACTACTCACTTATGCTTGAATCACATAATGATTCCGCTGTAATAATTGCTGAAAATGCTTATTACTTACTATGTAAAAATCCTTCTTTAAGGTCTGAAACTCCGTTTATCAATAATTATAATTACGATTCCTCATTTCTTTCTGAGATTAACCATGAACAAAGTGAAATACTTGTTCATATATTTACCGGCCTTATGAATGAAAAGCGGATGATATTCTCTTATCAGACACATATTACATAACACCTAATGGTCTTGATGCCGAGGATAACTATAGTTTTCATCATACAACAGCATATGACCTTGCAAAACCATGGCATATTGTATTAATAATGAGGATTTTTATATATAACACAGACTGTTTCTAAAACAATTTCAGACACAACAGGCAGATACCATTACCAGCTAAATAACAAAACAGGCTTTTAAATCCTGATGAAGGAATTATCTCTGGAAAAACAGGTTTCACTAACAAAGCCGGATACTGCTATGTATGTGCATACAAAGACAAAACCGGACACTGTGCATCGCCCTGCTTGCATGTGGCTGGCCACCAAATAAGAATTATAAATGGAGTGATGCCCGTTATCTTATAGCCCTTGGAAAACAATACAGCCGACAGAAATATTTTAATAATGAATACACATTTTACATTCCTGTATCCAAAGGAAAAATAGTTTCTGTGAACTTATACCTGACTGTTCAATTGAATTTCTTGCCTGTGAAGATGATTCAGTAACTATACAGGCAGATATTCCTGAAATGCTTTCTGCACCTGTCAATTCAGCACAAATTTATGGAACAATTAATATATATGTAAACAATGAACCAATCCGAGCATCAGTCTTAAAGCAAAGCAGAGTATTCCCAAAAAGTTCATGCACTCGACATAATCCGTAAAATATTTTAATAAACATTTTAATCATTCTGATTTATTCTAATTAATTATAAAAAGAATGACATAAAAATAATTGTGTTATATAATATGAACGTTGATTTTAAACTAGTTATATAATATGGAGACAACAACAATGAATAAAGTATATAAAGTATTCCCCGGCGGCAAATTCAAAGTTCTTACTTTCAGTTATGACGATGGTAAAATTGAGGACAGACGTCTTGTAAAGCTTTTAACAAGTTTAATCTTAAAGCAACCTTTAACCTTAATACAGGTATTATTGACCCTGCCATAAGAATTCCTCAGGAGGAATGGCCTGAGCTTTATAAAGGACATGATATTGCTGTCCATACATTTACACATCCTACAATGATCAGACTTAACGATTATAATGCCCTTAGAGAAATTCTCGATGATAAGGATAATCTTGAAAAAATATTTAAACGTCCTATATATGGTCTTGCATATCCTAATGGTTCTTACGATAACCGTATAGTTGATATTGCTAAATCAGTTGGCATCAAATATGCAAGAGTTACTAATGATAAATACGCGCCACTAAAGTGCAGAAGCCTATCTGCTAATGCCGATGGTCCTATGCTTATAGGGGATGAGAATGGTTTTTCTATGCCTGAAGACTATATGTGCTGGGTTCCAACCTGTCATCACAATCATAATCTTATTGATTTTGGCAAAAGTTCATGGCACTTACTAAAAACAGTATCTTTACATGATGTATGTCTGGGGACACAGCTTTGAATTTGAAAGAAACAATAATTGGGAAATCATTGAGGAATTCTGTGAAATGATTGCTAACCGTGATGATATCTGGTATGCAACCAATTCTGATATTGTTGAATACAACGAATTGTTTGACAGACTTGAGTTCTTTGCTGATAACGAATATGTTCATAACCCTTCTGTTAAGTCAGTATGGCTTGCAGTAAATAATAGTACTATTGTTGAAGTAAAAGGCGGCGAAACAGTTAAATTATAATAACGCATTATTAAAGGCGGCTTACCATTACAGGTTTGCCGCCCTCTTTTATTCATGCTTAAGATTCTTAAATGCATTTCTTAATGTAATTGGATTACCATATCTTAACGTTCCCATTCTGTATATCTTAGAGCCTAATATTCCAACTGCTATTGTGCTTACAATAAGAATAACAAACGATACAGCTATCTCAGCAAAACTCACATTTCCAAGTGCTACTCTTGCAAACATCGCACTGTATGAGCTTATCGGCAGGAATGAAAGAACCTTCATAAGAATTCCATCTACATTATTAAGCTGGGATAATCCTATAAAATATACAATCATAATAACAAACTGTACACTTCCGGCACTTTTGTTAATATCCTCTGTCTTAGACACAAGCGCTCCCATTGCACCATATATGAATACATAGAACAGCACCCTCCAAGTCCAAAGAACGCAAATGTTATAAGCACATCTGAAGGAATATTAAATATTTTATCAAATAATCCACCCCATGAGTCTCTGTTAATCTTATAGCTTCCAAGTATTACTGCAAATATAATTCCAACCTGTAAAAGTGTGCAGATGTACCTGCCAGTACCTTTCCAAAGAAAAGGCTGTTAGTATCAGCACTGGTTACAAGAAGTTCAATTGTTCTGTTTGATTTCTCCTGTGTTACAGAAGTTGCTACCATTACTCCATACAGAATGATAACCATGAACACAATAATTATAAGTGCATAACAATACCAGTAATTACTCATCATGTCTTTTCCAAGTACAGTTGTCTCGGAATTGATAACCGGATTAAAAGCATTTTCAATCTCTGCCATATCCAGATTATTCTCCTTACAATAGTTATACTGGCTTAGCTGCATTGCATATGTAAATCTCTGCGTCATATCATCAAACATATCACTATTATTAACGACATATTCAAAATCTGTTGCATTCTTTACAACAAAACCAGCAATGACATTTTCATCATTTTCAATCTTATCTACAAGTGCATCTCTTGACGAAACATTTTCAATCTTCACATCATTTAATACACCTTCTACAATTCCTGTTCCCGCAAATATGTCTTTTCATCACAGATTATGATAACATCAGTAATCTCCGTATTATCAGCGGTATCATCAGTATCATCTTTATTTATTCCAAGAATTCCTGACATATCAAATACACTTGGAAGAAACAGTATCACTGCAGCAAGAACAGCTATAACAATTGTAGAAATCATAAAGCTTTTATTCTTGATATAATTCATAATCTCATACTGGAATATTACTCCGAACTTCTTCATTATCTGTCACCCCTACAGCTTTTACAAATATATCATTAAGCGATGGTCTGTAGCTGTCAAATGATGCTATCTCTATATCAGCATTCATAATTTCTTTAATAAGTGCATTTCCAGAAAGCTCTTGAATATTCTTTACTATAACACCATCTTTATGTATTCCTGTTACAGATAATGTATCTTCGCAGCTAGTCTTTAACTTTTCTGCCAGTTCTTCTGCTCCCATTCCAACAGCCGATATTATAAGCTGATTCTTTCCATATTCAGCCTTAATATCTGCAATATCACCTGATAATGCAATCTCACCGTTATTAATTATTGCTATATCCTCACAGAACTCCTCCACATAGCTCATCTGATGGCTTGAGAATATAACTATTCTTCCTTCTTCTATCAATTCTGTTACAACATCCTGTAATATCTTAGAATTAACCGGGTCAAGTCCACTGAATGGCTCATCTAATATAACAATCTCAGGCTCACAGACAAGTGTTGATGCAAGCTGGACCTTCTGCTGATTACCTTTGCTGAGTGTCTCTAACTTCACATCTGTATACTGTGATACCTGCAGTCTTTTAAGCCATTTATCAGTATTCTTCTTAGCTTCAGCCTTAGATAAGCCTCTTAACCTGCCAAGATACACAAGCTGTTCTGATACTTTTTCTTAGGATATAATCCTCTCTCTTCCGGCAGATATCCTATCAGATGCTCCTTTGGATTAAATTTTTACCATCAAGAAATATTTCTCCTGAATTGGCATGAAATACATCCATAATAATTCTTATAGTTGTAGTCTTTCCTGCACCATTACGTCCAAGAAGACCTAATGCCTTGCCGCCTTCCACATCAAATGAAATGCCGTGAAGGACTTCTTTCTCACCAAATGACTTGGTAAGATTTTTCACTTCAAGTTTCATTAAATTAATCTCCCCTCATATATTGTGAAATCTTTGATAATTGTATCACATGTATAGAAATTTTGATAGTCAAATTTATATACATTTTAATTGTTTATATGCATATTAGATGTTTAACATACCGGCTGATAATGTTATACTTGATTCACTAATTCTAGAAAGGAATATTTTAAAATGAAGAAAAACATTTATTATTAAGCATAATCCTATTATGTATTTTATTCAGCCTGACTGCATGTGGCAGACAGAATTCTGGTAATTCATCAACTTCCGATGGAAACACTCAGTTATCCGGCAAGCACCATGTTGCCATTGAAGTAAACAATTATGGAACGATTGAGGTAGAACTTGATGCAGATACTGCCCCAATTACTGTTACTAATTTTATTAATCTTGCCAATTCAGGATTTTATAACGGTCTGACTTTTCATCGCGTAATTGATGGATTTATGATTCAGGGTGGAGACCCTAATGGTGACGGAACTGGTGGCTCTTCTGAGAAAATCAAGGGTGAATTCAAGTCAAATGGCGTCCAAAATAATATAAGCCATGTAAGAGGCACTATATCTATGGCACGCTCTTCTGCAAATAATTCTGCAAGTTCTCAGTTTTCATTATGCAAAAGGACACTCCAAGCCTTGACGGACAATACGCAGCTTTCGGAACTGTCACGAGCGGCATGGACATTGTCGATAAGATATGTAAAGACTGCACTGACACTAATCAGAATGGTGTGATTACAGATAAGAGTAAACAGCCTGTGATTAGTACTGTAAGGGTTGTGGATTAACGAATAACCGCACCGTCAAATGCGGTGCGGTTATTATATTAAAACATATTCTATTTATCAAAATCATAACTATTCTCATATACATCTAAAACCTGAGTCACAAAAGCAGCCTGATTCTTGCTTTCTTCTGTGCCAGTATTAACCTGCCAGCCATATGTCATATAATCATAAAAATTTCTTGGAGTGATTGGTCCAAGCTTGTACTCATCCCTAATCAGATTAATACCATCTGAATAATCCCTTACTAACGCCTCAAATGCTTCTGAGGGTCTTTAAATACCGCTTTTCCATTTTCATCTGCCCCAATTGCAAATTCTTCTCCATGATCAAGAAAATCCTGTACTTTTACATTGCCATGCTCTCTGCCAGCCACATACTCCTGCACATATGGATGTGCAACCTTTGGCGGCTTTGTCTTACAACCTGCCATAGAAGCAAAACACATCAATGTAAACCCAATTAAAATACTTTTTCATAGTACCCTCCATTCACAAGTCAGGTTATGGTTGTATCTACATATTTAATATAACATACGTATCTATATCTTGACAATATATTATTATTTTTTCAATACTTTTAATATTTCACATTCAGTCTGTGACTGTAGCCTTCCATTCTCTTTGCAAATACATCAAGCTGTCCTTTATATTTACCATACGCTTTCTCATCAATCAAAGACTCATTATGATACCGTTCAACTAGCTCTGATGAGTCTTTGAAAGCCTTAATTGCTAAATCCTTGTAATTATTCTCAAGATTAATCTGGATTTCATTGAGTGATGTTTCTATCTCTTTCTTGGTTGTGTTCTTCTTAAATATTGACATGTGCATATCCCCTTTTACTTGATTTTATCATTGATTAGCTTAATTACAAGTATTGTTTTATAAATGTTTCAGGTTGTTTATCAGGCTGATTACTAAATATGTTGTTTATAAATAATTTAAGCATGTTCTACATATAAATGAATCTTTTCCTATAAATTATATTTTTAATATACTTTATAGGTGTTTTTGACGGATTTAGGGTGATTTTTGGTGATTAATATCAGATTAGATGGGCATATACCTATAAGATACAATTTTAAAATAGTTTTATAGGTTTATTATATAATTATAAATATAGACACTTGTGTTTTCTACCTATAAGGTTGCATTTTATACGACTACCTATAGGTATCATGTTAAAAGACAGGATATTGGACAACCTATCAGGCTGATTATAACTTCACATATACAATAGAATTCCTCTGTGCCGAACGGACGCTGCAACTCGCTTCGCTCTTGCGGCTGGGAATTGGTGGACGGGACAGGTGCGTCCCACTACTTTCGCGCAGTGCCGTGTCCTGACCTGCGGTCAGTCCACACGCGCTGTCGCGCTCTATGCGCTATAGATAACAAAAGGACTTGAGCACAAGTAAACTTGTCTCAAGCCCTTTATTGTTATCTGCACCGCTAATCTATGTCCGCGATTACTGTGGCTGCTTGCCGATGTATGCGAGGATACCACCATCTACATAGAGGATGTGTCCGTTAACTGCATCTGATGCTTCTGAAGCAAGGAATACAGCTGGACCAGCTAATTCTTCTGGCTTTAACCATCTCTCTGCTGGTGTCTTTGCAACGATGAATGAGTCGAATGGATGTCTTGATCCATCTGGCTGTCTCTCTCTTAATGGAGCTGTCTGAGGTGTCTCGATGTAACCAGGTCCAATACCATTACACTGGATATTGTACTTACCATACTCAGAACAAATATTTCTTGTAAGCATCTTAAGACCACCCTTAGCGCAGCGTAAGCTGATACTGTCTCACGACCTAATTCTGACATCATTGAGCAGATGTTGATGATCTTACCATGTCCTCTTTCGATCATTGAAGGAATTACTGCCTTTGATACGATGAATGGTGCGTTAAGATCTACGTCGATAACCTGTCTGAACTCAGCAGCTGTCATCTCGCACATAGGAATTCTCTTAATGATACCAGCGTTGTTTACAAGGATATCGATTGGTCCAACTTCCTTTGTAATCTTCTCTACAGTAGCGTTAACAGCTTCTTCGTTAGTAACGTCGCAAACATATCCGTGAGCGTCGATACCAGCTTCCTTATAAGCTGCTAATCCCTTATCTACTAATTCCTGCTTAATATCGTTGAAAACGATTTTGCACCAGCCTTAGCCATACCACTAGCGATAGCGAAGCCGATACCATATGATGCACCAGTTACAAATGCAATCTTACCTTCAAGTGAAAATTAACTGACATTTTAATTCTCCTTTTCCTAATAATAATTTATAAATGAAACCCTCTACAGGTTACATTCCTTAGTAAAATATGTACTGACGGATTACTTTAAATCCTTCATGTCTACCCAGTCCATATCATCGAAATCCTGGTTTCTCCAGCCATTCCCCAGATAAATGCATATGCATGTGTAGCTGATGCTGAATGAATTGACCAGCTTGGTGAAATAACTGCTTCTTCACTTCTCATGATGATATGACGAGTTTCTGTTGGCTCACCCATGTAGTGAACAACGATATCTTCTTCTGGAATCTCGAAGTAGAAATAAACTTCCATTCGTCTGTCATGTGTATGACATGGCATTGTATTCCATACGCTTCCTGGCTCAAGAGTTGTGATACCCATCTCTAACTGGCATGTCTCAACCTGACCTGGTAAAATATACTTTCTGTTAAGACGCTTATTACATCCTTCAACAGAACCAAGCTGAAGCTTGAACTCATCCTTGATATCCTTTTCTGGATCAATAAATACTGTAGGATATGTCTTATGTGCTGGTGTTGAGTTAAAGTAGAACTTAGCTGGCTTAGAAGAATCCTCGCTCTTGAACTTAATCTCCTTAGAACCCATACCAATATAAAGACCATCTCTATATTTAAACTTATATTCAGTACCATCAACGATAACTGAACCATTGCCGCCTACATTAAAGATACCCATCTCACGTCTCTCAAGGAAATATCACCTTAAGTTCAGAACCTGCCTCAAGTGTAAGTTCCTTATTAACCGGCATACATCCGCCTACGATAATACGATCAATCTGGCTGTAAACAAGCTTGAAATCATCAGCTGGGAAAAGATTCTGGATAAGAAAATCATTTCTCAGTCTTTCTGTATCATAACCCTTTACATCTCTTGCGTTAGCACCCTGTCTTACTTCCATCGTAACTCTCCTTTTCAATTCACAAACCTAGGGCAAAGCCCGTTTGGTGTTTATAATACCACAAAATCCAATTATTTACAACTATTAACCAACTATTCCCTTTATAAGTACATTTTTTCGACATATTCCTGTGAAAATGTATACGCATCCTTAATCATTGTTTCTGCTTCTTTAGTCTTGTCTGCATTATCACAGTAAATTCTTGCTATCACATCACCTTTGCTGACTTCGTCGCCTATTTTCTTAGAAAGAACAACTCCAACTGATAAATCAATCACATCGTCCTTGGTGCCCTTCCGCCTCCAAGAATCATTGAAGATTTTCCTATAAGCTCAGACTGGATTGACTGGATGTATCCATCGCTATCTGCACACACCTCTGTTATTGTATCAGATACCTTTAACTTATCTGTGTTATATACTGCGTCAGGGTCTCCACCCTGTGCTTTAACGAACTCTGCCATCTTGTCCAACGCACTTCCGTCACTTATTACTCTCTCAATTCTTTTCTTACAGTTTCTTTATCAAGGTCATCTCTTGCAGCAAGCACCATATATGTTCCAAGATTAAGGACAAGCTTAGTTAAATCCTCTGGTCCTTCACCTTTTAACGTATTGATAGCCTCGATAACTTCAAGTGCATTACCGACTGCATATCCTAACGGCTGGTCCATATCAGTAATAAGTGCTGTTACATTTCTTCCAGCTCCCTTTCCAATACGAACCATCTCCTTAGCAAGACTTACGGCATCAGCCTCATTTTTCATAAATGCGCCACTTCCGGTCTTGACATCAAGAACAATCGCATCAGCACCAGAAGCCAGTTTCTTACTCATAATACTGCTTGCAATAAGCGAAATATTCTCGACCGTTGCCGTAACATCTCTTAGCGCATATATCTTCTTATCTGCAGGTGCAAGATTACCTGTCTGCCCTGTTATTGCAATTCCTATATCATTAACCTGCTTAACAAATGCTTCCTCAGACAGAGAAGTGTTAAATCGGAATACTTTCCAGTTTATCAATCGTGCCTCCTGTATGTCCAAGTCCTCTTCCACTCATCTTTGCAACTTTGCCGCCAAGTGGCAACCATAGGTGCAAGAACAAGTGAAGTCTTATCTCCAACGCCACCTGTACTGTGCTTGTCTACTTTAATTCCATTAATTCCCGACAAATCCAGCTTATCTCCGCTGTTTTCCATTGCAAGCGTCAGGTTAAGAGTCTCATCATAATCCATATGTCTGAAATATATTGCCATAAGAAGGGCAGAAGCCTGATAATCAGGTATATCCCCTGACATAGCCATTAACAAAAACTCTATCTCTTCTTTAGTAAGCTTTCCACCATCTCTTTCTTCTCTATAATATCAACCATTCTCATAATGCAGACCTCCTACATAATCTTATTAAGAAAACTCTTTCCTATCTTAACCGGTTCTGTGCCAAAAATCTCAGCCAGTGTCTGTGCTATATCAGCATAAGTGTCACCTGTTCCAAGATTAACGCCATGTTTTAAACATTTGCCATATACAAGCAGTGGAACATACTCCCTTGTATGGTCAGTTCCCTTATAGGTTGGGTCACAACCGTGGTCAGCCGTAATAACAAGCATATCTGTATCTTTCATAGTGTCTAACACCTGTGCAAGTCTATTATCAAATTCTTCAAGACCTCTGGCATACCCTTTATAATCTCTTCTATGTCCCCATGTTGAATCGAACTCAACCAGATTAGTATATATAATTCCTTTATTATCCTGCTTCATGTAATCAAGTGTTACATCCATTCCATCCTGATTGTCATTAGTGTGCTTAGACTCTGTAAGTCCAACTCCGGCAAATATATCATGAATCTTACCGACTCCGATTACATCAAACCCTTTATCACGGACTCTGCACAATATATTATCCTCACTTGGCTTTAGTGAGAAATCCCTTCTGTTAGGTGTTCTCTTATAATTGCCATTCTCCCCGACAAAGGTCGTGCAATAACTCTTGCTACAGCATTCTTTCCTGTAAGGATATGTCTTGCCGTCTCACACATTTCATAAAGTCTTTCTACCGGCACAACATCTTCATGACATGCAATCTGGAAAACTGAATCTCCTGATGTATATACAATTGGTTTTCCTGTCGCAACATGTTCATCACCAAGTTCAGCAATTATCTGTGTTCCTGAAGCCGGCTTATTGCAAAGTATTCCTGGAATTCCTGTCTTTTTAATGAATTCGTCAATAATACAGTCTGGAAATCCATCAGGATACACAGGAAACGGATCAGGAGAATATATTCCTGCCATCTCCCAGTGTCCAATTGTCGTGTCTTTTCCTGCAGACACTTCTGCCAGTTTTCCAAAACACCCGATGGGATTATCACAACTTTCAAGGTTATGTGCACCGTCTATATTGCCTATTCCAAGCTTTACCATATTAGGAATATTAAGACCTCCATTAGCCTCTGCAGTATGTCCCAATGTATCTGCACCTTCATCTCCAAACTTAGCTCATCCCTGGCCTCACCAATTCCAACACTATCTAAAACTATCCATATAATTCTGTTAATATTCATAGCCACGCCTCCCAACAATCTTTAATATATTGTACCACAAAGAATACTTTCTGTATTATTATTTTGCATTTTGAAAACAAATGTTATAATCACATATACATTATGTTTTTATGCAAATGTAATTAATTGAATATACATTTTAAGGAGAAAATTATATGAGTTTCGAGTTCGTCACAAAGCTTCCTACACCTACTGAAATCAAAGAACAGTACCCTGTACCGGAAGAAATAAAGACATTAAAAGCCAAAGAGATTCTGAAATTGCTGATGTTATCACCGGCAAATCAGACAAACTTCTTGTTATTATCGGACCTTGCTCAGCAGATAATGAAACTGCTGTCCTTGATTACACATCAAGACTTGTTAAGGTTCAGGAGAAGATTAAAGACAAAGTTATTATTATTCCAAGAGTTTACACTAACAAACCAAGAACGACAGGCGTAGGTTACAAAGGAATGCTTCACCAGCCAGACCCTGAAAAGAAGCCTGATCTTCTTGCCGGTCTTGTTGCAATCAGAAAATGCATATTGATGTAATGAAAGAGACACATCTTAGTCCTGCTGATGAAATGCTTTATCCTGAAAACTACTGGTATCTTTCAGATGTTCTTTCATATGTTGCCGTTGGTGCAAGATCAGTTGAAAACCAGCAGACAGACTTGTATGTTCAGGAATTGATGTTCCAGCCGGAATGAAGAATCCTACAAGTGGAGATTTTTCAGTTATGTTAAATTCTGTAGTTGCTGCCCAGTCTAAGCAGACATTTATATACAGAAACTGGGAAGTTAATACACCTGGAAATCCTCTTACACACACAATATTAAGAGGTGCCGTAAATAAACACGGCCAGACTATTCCTAACTATCACTATGAGGATTTAATAAGACTTTATAACATGTATGCTGCAAGAGATCTTGAGAATCCTGCTGTTATTGTAGATGCTAACCACAGCAATTCAGGTAAGCAGTATCTTGAGCAGATCCGTATCGTCAAGGAAGTTCTTCACAGCCATCACTCTGCTGATGTTAAGAAGCTTGTTAAGGGTGTTATGATTGAAAGTTATATTGAGCCTGGTAACCAGAAGGTTGGCGACGGTGTTTATGGAAAATCAATCACAGACGCATGCCTCGGATGGGCTGAATCTGAAAAGCTTTTATACGATATTGCAGACCTTATTTAAAACATTTTCATTATGTCGGGATTAATGTAGCTTTCTGCAAATGTTCCGATTAATGTAAGTAACAATGACATACTCACAATAATGACCGTTCTTCTTAAAGTGTCAATTCTGTTTAGAAAATAATGACACATAAAGAGAACGGTCATTATATATACAGATAATGTGGAAACAGCCATACCAGAACCATAACTACTCCCCTGCACCGTGATACATAACAGCCTTTGTCATACATATTCCAAGGCAGAATCCATTGTATAGACACAGCCAGTATACATACAATTTTCTGAATGGGGTAATCATGAATACTACCAATGTTATGAACTTCCTTAATCTGTAAGATAGCACCTCCTGCCATACATTTGCATATGCACATTAGAATTAATGTATACAATCAAATATTCAGTTGAAAACACATCACCATAGTGCCACATTTTATAAAGCATGTACCAAGTATAATTCCCGCAATAATTAATGCGGCAAATCTTACATTCTTAATCACCCACAATAAAAAGCCTTCATATATATCCATCAAAATGTACTTTGAATCAATATATGAAGACTTTGTCTTAATTATTCTTTTACGGTTAAGCAAGGCATCATAAGCAAGAACTGCTGAAATTGTCTTGGAATCCTGTATCGTTCCTGCAAATATCATGTCTTTAAGTTCATCCAGTGTGTATTTTTCTACATCTATGAATTCATCTTCATCAAGATGCTGATTTGTTTTATAAGATCTGTTGCAAGATATACATCTACCACTTCATTGCAGAACGCAACCGCAGTAACAACTGATACAAGCTTGGTAAGATTATCTGACCTGTATCCGGTCTCTTCTTCAAGTTCTCTTGCCGCCGCATTAATTGTCGGCTCATCCCAGCCATTAAGACCACCTGCAGGAATCTCTATCGTCTCTCTGTCAAGTGCGTCTCTGTACTGTCTTACCATGAGAAGACGTCCATCATCTAACACCGGAACAACAGCTGCCGCTCCTCTGTGGTCAATATAATCCCATTCTGCCCTATGTCCGTCGGGAGTCTCTATAACATCTGTATATATATCAAGTATTGAACCCTTATATTTAAGAATTCTATCCACTCTTTTAATATGTTCTTTCATATTCAGCCTTTCTATATAAAATGTTACTTAATGCTTGTACATTTGTCATAGCAGGCGTCAGTTGCTTTGATAAGTGCATTTCTGAAACCATTCTCTTCAAGTGCAGAAACAGCCTGAATTGTTGTTCCACCAGGCGAACACACTTTATCTTTAAGTACTGCCGGGTGTTCTCCTGACTCAAGTACCATCTTTGCCGAACCAAGGACAGTCTGGGCAACCAGCTTATATGCGTCATCTCTCTTTATTCCATACTTTACAACGCTATCCGCCATTGCCTCAATGAACATATATACATAGGCAGGCGAGTGCCACACACTATTCCATCCATAAGCTTTTCATCAACATAAACAACCTTTCCAAATGAATTAAAGAATTTATCAATAACATCTCTTTCGTCAAATGAAAATCTGTCATATTATATGATACTCCTGTCATTCCCTCTCCAATAAGTGCAGGTGTATTAGGCATTGCTCTTACAACTCTTATGTTGCTTCCAAGAGCATTCTTTATAGACGCAATAGTAATTCCGGTGCAATTGATATAATAATACTTTCTTCTGTTACCACATTGACAATATTCTTAAGTACTGTTGGATACATCTGTGGTTTTACTGCAAGCACAATATACTTGGCATTATTGCCACACTCTGCATTACTTTCTGCAAATCGTACGCCTGTCTCAGATGATATTCTTTCGCATTTTTCTCTGTCTGGTGATGAAAATATAATATCTGATGGTGAAAATCTGCCAAAGCACCTTTAAGCATTGCATATCCCATGTTACCCATTCCAATAAAACCAATCTTAGCCATATGTATATCCTCCCAACTATATCATGATATATAACATCTGATTATTATATACCCAGTTATTAAATAAGCTTGCTTATAAAAGCAAGCTTATATTAATTATATTCATTTAATTATTTGTTTTCAAGTAACTTTTCTACACTTACAAGCTTTACGCAGAGTACAAAAGATCAGCAGCCTGCTTCATCTCTTCTGGAGTTGGGAATGATGGGGCAATTCTTATATTAGAGTCCTTAGGGTCCTTTCCATAAGGGAATGTTGCGCCTGCACCTGTAAGCAACACCTGCTTCTTTACATTTTGCAACTATTGCCTTGGCACATCCATCCATAGCATCAAATGATATAAAATATCCACCCTTAGGCTCTGTCCATGAACCAATTCCAAGTCCGCCAAGTTCTTCTTCAAGAACACTTTCAACAGCCTCAAACTTAGGTCTCATAAACTCAGCATGCTTTCTCATATGTTCCTTAAGTCCATTGATATCCTTAAAGAATCTCACATGTCTTAACTGATTAAGCTTATCATGTCCGATTGTCTGGATTGTAAGCTGCTTCTTGATATCTGCAATATTATTAGCAGATGTAGCAAGTGCTGCAATACCTGAACCTGGGAAGCTCACCTTAGAAGTTGAAGCAAACTCAAATACCATATCAGGGTTACCAGCTTTCTCACATTCACTGATGATATCAGCTATCTCATCCTTATTGTCATCATATAAATCATGGATAACATAAGCGTTATCCCAGAAAATTCTGAAATCTTCAGCAGCTGGCTTAAGTGCACCATTCTCTTAACTGTTTCTTCAGAATATGTATATCCCTGAGGATTAGAATACTTTGGAACGCACCAGATACCCTTTACAGAAGCATCCTTGCTTACATACTCTTCTACCATACCCATATCTGGACCAGACTCTGACATTGGAATGTTAATCATCTCAATTCCAAATCTTTCTGTGATTGCAAAATGTCTGTCATATCCAGGAACTGGACATAAGAACTTAACCTTATCAAGCTTGCACCATGGAGTATTACCAAGAATACCATGTGTGTATGCTCTTGAAATCTGGTCATACATAATATTAAGACTTGCGTTTCCATACACAATAACATGATCTGGTGTTGTTCCCATCATATCTGCCATAAGCTTCTTTGCTTCTGGAATACCATCTAAAACACCATAGTTTCTGCAATCTGTTCCATCTAAAGCCTTAAGGTCTGATGAACTATTGATTGTATCAAGAAGTCCTAATGAAACATCAAGTGCTTAGCTGAGGGCTTACCTCTTGACATATCTAACGCAAGCCCTTTGCCTTAGCTTCTGCATACTCTTTGTTCAAGCTTTCCTTTAAAGCTAAAAGCTCTTCTTTACTCATATCATTGTACTGCATAATCTTCCTCCTAATCAGCATATAATCAACATGCTCTATTCTACAATGTATAATTCATAATTGCAAATATTTTTAAAATAACTTAATATTTTAAAACATCTCTTTAAAATGCTTAATTAAATTAAGTGTGTTAAAATCAAAAGGCTGTCACATAACGAATTAACATTATGTAACAGCCTTGGTTTATGTTAGTTTACTTTGCGTAATCTACAGCTCTTGATTCTCTGACAATACTAACCTTGATCTGACCAGGATATTCCATCTGATCCTCAATCTGCTTAGAAATGTCACGAGCCATGATTACCATATCTGAATCACTAACGACTTCAGGAACTACCATAACACGAACCTCTCTACCTGCTTGAATGGCAAAGGATTTCTCAACTCCCTTGAATGAGTTGGTAATATCTTCTAATTGTTTCAGTCTGTTTGTATAAGTTTCTAACGTTTCTCTTCTTGCACCAGGTCTTGCAGCTGAAATTGTATCAGCACCTGTACAAGACAAGCAATTAAGCTTTCTGGCTCAACGTCTCCATGATGTGCTTCTACTGCATTAATAACAAGAGCTGATTCTTTATATCTTCTACAAAGATCAACACCTAACTGAATATGTGAGCCTTCCATCTCGTGGTCAACAGCTTTACCAATATCATGTAATAAACCAGCACGCTTAGCCATCTTAACATCAAGTCCTAACTCTCCAGCTAAGAGACCTGTAAGCTGTGCTACTTCAATAGAATGCTTTAAAACATTCTGTCCATAACTTGTTCTGAATCTTAACTTACCTAAGAGTCTTACAAGCTCTGGATGGATACCATGTACACCAACCTCAAGGGTTGCAGCTTCACCTTCTTCTTTAATTAATGTCTCGACTTCTTTCTGGGCTTTCTCAACCATCTCCTCAATTCTTGCCGGATGAATTCTTCCATCAAGTATGAGCTTCTCAAGAGCGATTCTTGCAACCTCTCTTCTTACCGGATCAAAGCCCGACAAAACTACAGCCTCAGGTGTATCATCAATGATAAGTTCAACACCTGTAAGTGTTTCAAGAGTTCTGATATTTCTACCCTCTCTACCAATAATACGGCCTTTCATTTCGTCATTAGGAAGCTGAACTACTGATATTGTTGTCTCAGCCACATGGTCTGCGGCGCATCTCTGAATTGCATTAACAACAATTTCCTTAGCCTTCTTGTCTGCTTCCTCTTTCGCTCTGCTTTCTAATGTCTTAATCATTACAGCAGTATCATGTTTAACTTCGTCTTCAACAGTCTTTAATAGATATTCTTTTGCCTGTTCGGAGGTCAATCCTGAGATTCGTTCAAGTTCCTGCTGTCTCTTCTTCTCAAGTTCTTCAACCTTTTGCTTCTGTTTACCAAGTTCTTCTTCTTTCCTGGTAATGTTAGAGTCGCGTTTCTCTACAGCCTCAATCTTTCTGTCAAGTGTCTCTTCTTTTGAAAGAACTCTCTTTTCATACTTGCTTATCTCAGCTCGTCTTTCCTTAGTTTCCTTCTCAAGTTCGTTCTTAGTCTTTAAAGACTCTTCCTTGACTTCCAAAGAGCTTCCTTTTCTTGGTTTCAGCTGTCTTAAGAGCTTCATCTATTATCTCTCTTGCTTTCTCATTGGCATTACCGATTGTTGCATCGTTACGCTTGTTGATTGCATTAGACGAGATAAGCCAAGTAATAGGAGCGACTATCACTAAAGTAGCAATAATTGCGATTACTATTGGAATCAACGCAGGAGCACCTCCTTATTTAGTTTTCATTGTACAAAAATACAACAATCTAATATTATACTCAATTGTCGATTATGTCAAGGAAAAGCCCTTAGAATCCAATGTTTTATTAATAATATCCATACTGAATCCTCTGCGATATAATGCAGCTTTGACCTTCTGAAGCTCTTTATAATCAGCGTTCTCTATATCTATATGTTTCTTTTCAACAAATGCCTTTGCCTGTTCTAATTCTATATCACTATTATCTTCATAGAATTCATCACAAACCCTGCTGATAATATCTGCATCAACGCCTTTCTGCTTTAACTTAAGTTCAATCTGTCTTCTTGGCTTATTACCTGCCTTAAAATTAACATAATTCTCTGCAAAGCGCTCATCATTAATATATCCAAACCTGGTTACATACTCTAATGCATAATCTATACACATATCAGGATAATATCCATCTCTAAGCTTGTCCTCTAATCCTTTTCTTGTATAATCCTTATTCTTAAGCAATGCCATCGCTCTTACCGTTGCACGCTTAGATAACACATCATCTATCAGAGAATCATATGCTTCTTTCCTGACAGACTCTCCATCCTTAATTCCAAACTTTCTTAATTCTCTGCATATAAAGCAAATGCAGGCTCATAATTAATATATACAAGCCTGCGTTTCTTAGTAAGTTCTTTAATGGATGTGACAATAAGTTCAATATTATCTTCCATAACCCACCTTAATATTACTCTTCTGTATCTGCTTTCTTCTTAGCCTTAGCCTGCTTAGCATCATCAGATGCTTCTGCTTCCTTAACACCGTCCACAATTCCGTAGTGTTCTCTTACTCTTCTGTCAACTTCTTCTCTTATCTCTGGATTATCAAGAAGGAACTGCTTAGCGTTCTCTCGTCCCTGTCCAATCTTATTGCCCTCATATGAGAACCATGCTCCACTCTTCTGGATAATACCTGCATTAGAAGCAAGATCAACAAGATCTCCTTCTGTAGATATACCTTTTCCAAAAGAATATCAAACTCTGCTTCTCTGAATGGAGGGCAACCTTATTCTTAACAATCTTGACTCTGGTTCTGTTACCAATAACCTCACCATTCTGCTTAAGTGTCTCAATCTTTCTTACATCAAGTCTTACAGAAGAATAGAACTTAAGTGCACGACCACCTGTAGTTGTCTCCGGATTTCCAAACATAACACCAACCTTTTCACGAAGCTGGTTGATAAATATAACAACGCAGTTATTCTTGCTTACAACAGGTGTAAGCTTTCTTAATGCCTGTGACATAAGTCTTGCCTGAAGGCCTACATGTGAATCGCCCATATCACCATCAATCTCTGCTTTAGGAACAAAGCTGCAACTGAATCGACAATTACAATATCGACTGCACCGGATCTTACCATAGTCTCTGTAATCTCAAGTGCCTGCTCGCCGCTGTCAGGTGCGAAATATATAAATTATCAATATCAACCCCAATATTCTTAGCATATACAGGATCCAGAGCATGCTCTGCATCAATAAAACCTGCAATACCGCCTCTCTTCTGTACTTCAGCAACCATATGAAGTGCAACTGTTGTCTTACCACTTGATTCAGGTCCATATATCTCTACAACTCTTCCTTTAGGAACTCCACCGATTCCCAAAGCGATATCTAGACTTAAAGAACCTGTAGGAATACATTCAACATTAAGATTAGCTGTTGATTCCCCAAGCTTCATTACAGAGCCCTTACCAAACTGTTTCTCAATATTAGAAATTGCCGCATCAAGGGCTTTCATCTTATCTTCATTAACCATACCTTAAACTCTCCTTTTGAACATGTGTTCGTTTTCTAAATAATATCTTATTATGTCTGCATTGTCAAGAACCTTTCGAACATTTATTCGTTATGTTTGTTTGTATACTGGAATAGTAAAATATATCATATTATATATATTTTGTAAACGCCTATTTTATATTATTGTATCTTAATATAATATTTTATGCATAAATTTAACAAAATCTTTTTACTTGCACAACCTCTCGAATGATACCTGTATCAATTCATTGTAATATTGAATCCGATGTCGTTATAAAACTCACTAAAACAATATTCTCTTTGTTTTGTAGGTCTTTTACATTTTAAACAATGTGTCTATGCTTGATGACCCACTAAATCTTTGGAATTGCATGATGTAGTAGGTCTTTTTTATATTTCTGCTTGGTAAAGATAATTCTGAAGGATAAAGACCTACTCAATGCCCACTTCTTTCTCATCTAGTAGGTCTTCTCGCCCATTCACGCCTCCTATACGGCTCTAAAACCTACTCAACACTCACATCTCACTCACTTAGTAGGTCTTCACATTCCAGCTCGCTCCAGCCCACTCTAATCCCAGCAAAAGACCTACTCAAGCCATCTTTCAAGCTTAATAGTAGGTCTTCAACGCCATAGCAAATAATATAGTAAATAATATAATAAAACTAATAATTACAATAATCTCTACCTGTTAGTCTTAATTATATCAAGAACAAACTTAAGTGCTTCCTTCGTAGACTGACACCTTATCGTGTGCCTGTCGCCTGACAAATCACATTCTTTAACATGTGTCTCACCTTTATAGCAACATCCGATATACACAAGCCCTACAGGCTTATCATCCTCTCTTGAAGGACCTGCTACACCTGTTACAGAAACACTGACATCTGCTTTGGATATTCTTAATGCGCCCTCTGCCATCTCTGCAGTTTCAGCACTCACAGCCTTATATTCTTCAAGAGTTGCATGTTTAACTCCAAGAATACGCTCTTTGGCTTCATTACTGTATGTAATATATCCTTCTTTAAAATGTCTGAAGCACCGCTTATATTAACTATAGACGAAGCAACCATGCCGCCTGTGCATGACTCAGCTGTAGTTATAGTCAGGGATTTGTTCTTTAATGTCTCAACAAGAGCCTTATCAAGACAGCTGAGATAATCAACCATTATTATTTACCCGAACCTTCCAGAAAAACTTTATAATTCTTTGCAATATAATCAATAAGAGAAATCACTGTCAATCCTAATGATATATATATGAGAACAGTATTAATAATATTCATAAATGGTACATTAAGATTAAGAACAAGCATAATAATTGTAATCATCTGAAATGCTGTCTTGAACTTTCCCCAATAGCTTGCAGCTATAACAACACCATTATCTGATGCAACAAGTCTGAATCCGCTAATAATAAATTCTCTTGCAATTATAATAATAACAATCCATGCTGCAATTCTGTTAAGGTCAACAAGTGCAATAAGTGCAGAGCATACTAAAAGCTTATCTGCAAGTGGATCCATAAATTTTCCGAAGTTAGTAACAAGATTATACTTTCTTGCAATCTTACCATCTAAAGGTCTGTTAAGCTTGCAAGAATAAATATTCCTACTGCAATATATTTGCCACATCCAATGTTAAGATACAGACATATCAGAAACAAAGGAATCATAATAACTCTTGCAATTGTAAGTTTGTTAGGTAAATTCATTTAAACATTTTCCTCCATTATTCCCATTAAATCATATTCAGTTGAACCGGTAATCTTTACAGATACGAAATCTCCTGACATAAGTTCCCTGTCACATTCAAAGAACACCATTCCATCAACATTAGGTGCATCCTTGTACGAACGTCCGACATAAGTATTGTCCTCTGCAATATAACCTTCAACCATAACATCAATAGTCTTTCCAACCATCTGTGCTGACTTGTCAATGGATATTTCCTGTTGCAGAGCCATAAGCTCGTCTCTCCACGTATCCATTATATCCTGGTCAATCTGGTCCGGCATTGTTGCGCCGGGGTATCCTCTTCCCTTGAATAAGTGAATACTCCAAGTCTGTCGAACTCAACTTCATCAATAAATTCCATAACCTCTTCATGGTCAGCCTGTGTCTCTCCCGGGAAGCCGGCAATAAGAGTTGTTCTTAATGCAATGTCCGGAATCTCTTTTCTCAGCTTCGCCACAATATCAAGAAGCTCCTGCTTATCTGTCTTTCTTCCCATGCGCTTTAATACATTATCACTTGCATGCTGGATTGGCATATCAAGATAATGACAGACTTTAGGCTCATTCTTAATAGCCTCGATAAGCTCATCATTAATCTCTTCCGGATAACAGTACTGAATTCTTATCCATTTGAGGTCTTCAATCTTGGCAAGCTCATGTATAAGCATTGGAAGTGATTTCTTTCCGTAAAGGTCTGTTCCATAAAGAGTTGTCTCCTGTGCTACAAGTATAAGCTCTTTTGCTCCATTGTGTACAAGGTGCTTTGCCTGCTCCACAAGATACTCAACAGGATAACTTCTGAAATTACCACGAACCTTAGGAATTATGCAGTATGTACAATGCTTATCGCATCCTTCCGCTATCTTAAGGTACTCAAAATATCCCGGCGTAGTAATAATTCTCTTTTCTTTAACAATAGGAAGTCTGTTGGCATCATCAACGACATTAAAGCCCTTACCTTCAAGCACTGAAGTAACAACCTCCGCAATCTTGTCATAAGAAGTTGTTCCTAAAATGCATCAACCTCCGGAATCTCTTTGATAATCTCATCCTTATATCTGTGAGCAAGGCATCCTGTAACAATAAGTGCCTTACACACATCTTCCTTGTGCTGTGCCATCTCAAGTATCGTGTTGATACTCTCCTGCTTGGCATCACCAATAAAACAGCATGTATTGACAACAATAACATCTGCCTGTGTTTCATCATCTGTAAACTCAAAGCCCTTATCGTTAAGGATTCCAAGCATATTCTCTGTATCTACAAGGTTTTATCACAACCTAAAGATGCAAACATAATCTTCATATACTGCATTACCTCCTGCATAGTACTCCTCATTGTAACACATTTTTGCAAATGTAAACATATCCCTTACATAATCTGACCATATAAAACATTATCAAACTGGCACTTTTAATAAGCCCTGAATTGTACTATTCTTTGCTGAAAATATGAATCAAAGGAGAAAAGATAATTATGAAAGACAAAAACAGGTTTAATCCAGACATTAATTGGTACTATTATTCTTGTTATCGGTATTGTGTTATGTGTAAACACATACATAGTAAAGGTAATAAAGCATACGCATTTTCACTTCTTGTAACAATCCTTGGCATTGTTATTCTTATTGCCGGATTATACAGAACATTTTCAAAGAAGAGAAAGCCTGTAGACGCAAAGGTAATTGCACAGGTGCTTTATGTGCCGCACTCTGCTATGTTGGTGCAACATTTATAAAGATAGACATTCCTGTTGGAACAGAAAGAACCATGTTCCACTTTGGTAATGTATTCTGCGTTCTTGCAGCTTTACTTATCGGTGGCGAATGGGGTGGTCTTGCCGGAGCAATCGGCATGACAATAAGCGATTTGTCAACAGCCTATGTAACAAGCGCTCCTAAAACATTTATTCTTAAGTTATGTATCGGTCTTATCGTTGGTTTTGTAGCACATAAGCTCTTCCACCTTTCTAAGGAACATTCTGCAAAATATGTTACTGTTGCTACTGTTGTATCAAGCATATGCGGTATGGCATTCAATATTGTCGCTGACCCTGTAGTCGGATATTTCTATAAGACATACCTTCTTGGTGTGCCTCAGGACCTTGCCAAAACACTTGCCAAAATAGGTGCGATAACCACATCTGTTAATGCAGTTATCGCTGTTATAGTTGCTTCAATCATATATCTTGCATTAAGACCAGCTATGAAAAGCTGAATATGTTGAGAGATTTATAAAATGTTTTTCGCCGCTTTGCTTTTCCTGCAGGGCGGCGGTTTTATTGTGCTGGCAGTATCAATTCTTGCCATACTTTCAAGAACAATATCTATATCTGTTCCATTTTCAATAACTACAGGCTCATGAGTTACGCAGTCTGCCGCATTACATATTATAGAAACATATTCTCCTCTGCCATAAGGCTTTTATATATCGAACATACTACTGTTATCATCTTCTCTGCAATAGCGTCACAATCCATCACATACCTGTCAGGAAATTCACATACAAGCTGTACCCGATACATTCTCCTATCCTCATATATGCTGCTCATCATTCTTCCCATCGCAGCCGTTGCATTCCAGTTTATCTTAGAAAATGTATCATTATCATCATAATCACGCACACCCATAAAATAATACGGATTTTCTAATAATCTTGTATCTGCGCAGCACTCTCCTGCAATTACATCAACTGGAATTTCATCCATGCTTATATCATCAACCTTTGGGAAAACTGTTGTCCAAGCCTTACATTCGCTTACCACACGGTACTCATTCTTAAGAAACAGCCCTTTGGAAATAATTCTTATATTCCTAATTTCATAAAGTCCTCTCATCAAATCCGTAATAACATGCTTTCTTACAACTTTCTGTTTACTCTTAAGCGAAATCCGTTCTTTTCTGTAATGTAACACTCTGCCGTTACGCCATATTTCATATGTAATAATCAGAACCGGCAGATATATTCTGCTGTTATTGCCAGCTTCAATTATCATTGTAACCGGCTCTCCATATTTCATATATTCTTTTCAAATGCGATATCAGTATATACATTTTTATACCAATTTCTTTCATACAAAGCCTCTGCTGCCATGTACAAGCCCAAAACAATAAAACTTGCAATAATTAATTCCATACAATATTATTAATCACCTCTTCACTGCTAAGCTGTCCTGTAAGATTCTTTGGTTTCAATTTAATTCTGTGTGCAAGTACCGGAACTGCTATATTTTCACATCATCAATACTGCATGAAGTTTTCCCGTTAATATATGCATTTGCTTTGGCACAGACAATAATGCAAGCGTTGCCCTCGGACTTGCCCCGATTGCTATATTGCTGTTATTTCTTGTTTCATTAACAAGCTTCACTATATATCTTCTTACTTCATCATCTGCCGTAACCAGACCTGCCTCGTTAATCATGCGGATAATATCCTGCCTTGCGCACACAGGTTCAAGCTCATCTAACGGGTCACTATTATAATATTTATTAATAATCTCCATTTCATCATCAGGTGACGGATAACCCATATTAATCTTTAACATAAATCTATCTAACTGTGCCTCTGGAAGCACGAAAGTTCCGGCAGTCTCTATCTGATTCTGCGTTGCAATAACCATAAACGGCTTCTCCAACACGAAAGAATTGCCGTCAATCGTAACCTGTCCTTCCTCCATACATTCAAGCAACGCCGACTGCGCCTTAGGTGTTGCACGGTTTATCTCATCTGCAAGAACAATGTTTGAAAAATCGGACCTTTTCTAATTCTGAAATCCGCCTCTTTAGAATTATAAAATCTGAGTCCTGTAATATCAGCAGGCAGCATATCAGCGGTAAACTGTATTCTTGAGAAGTCCATCCCCATGCTCATTGCAAATGCTTTGGATAATTTAGTCTTTCCTGTTCCGGGAACATCTTCCACCAGAATATGTCCCTGTGCCAGCAGTGCAGTCAGATAATAATCAATCACATTTTCCTTGCCGACAATAACCTTTGCTATATTTTGACGGATTCTTTCAATAATTTCATTATTCATTACTGCCTCCCTCCTGCCTTCTCTTGAGTAATTTCAGGCTGTCTGTCAGCATCTTCCTCATTATCAGCCTGTATTATATCTTCGTATGAATCATGTTCAAGAATATAACTTCCTTTAAGTGCAAACAGCCGCTTCTTAATGCTTTCAATTCCAATAATTACTGCCAGCACAACAATTACCACTGCCGCTATATATTTTGCATATTTATTAAAATGTATCTTCTCCCTGCCTGTCTCCTTCGAAACAATTACAACTTCTTCATCTCCGGTAACATTATCCGATGCTTCATAATGAACAGTTTTCTTTTCCTCATCAACCGAATCGTCTATTATTTCATAATCTTCGATTAATGTGTCATGTATGCCAGTATTACTGTTTCTTATATAAGTTCTAAGATTCCCCGTAACATTCATCAGTGGTACAAGTATAATCATCAGAATTACAAATGTAGTTACACATATACCGTCTTTAACAAGTGATACTGTTAAATCCGCCTGCCTGTATGGAAAGCCGTCATCGTATTCATCCGAAAAGAAGCCTGCACAGCCTGTCCTCAAAATGGTAATTAATAAACAAGACAAATGTAACAACAGATAATGCAAGCCACATAATCCGTACACTGTTAAGCCCCTGCCATGATGAATATATATACATAACCGCAGGAACAGCAATTATAACCGCTGGAATATGTTCGCCATCAATGTCCGATTTCTTCAATCTTCTATCTGTAATATATACAGCAAATGCAAAACAGATTGCTGATGATACATATATATTTCTGTTAAAAGAATCTGACACGAAAAGCTTAATATTCCAATAATGCACATGCTATATACAATAATTTCCATAAACTGCATCAGCAGTACTGATACATTAGATTTGATCATTTTTCTTGTCATTTTCAGAAATACAATAAGCGGAATATACAATGCATTTATATAGGAAATACGCAATAATGTATTTCCATTCCAGATAAGTTGTCCTACTCCTGTGGCTATCACATAAAGCTAATTATCTGCAGCAAAGATCTGTCCAGTCTCTTCTCCTCAATGCCAATGCGTATCACTCTCCTTAACCAGAACGCACAATATATAAGAACAACAATCGTATAAACAATATATCTTATTATTTTTCCGGCACTCTCAGTGACTTAATACTCTCGCCCTTTTGCGGCAGATAATATATATCAACTGATTGTCCGCGCTTTAATTCATATTTACCGGATATATCGCCATTAACGGAAGCCACAATCTCTGCCGGCTCAAAGCCTTTCTGCATAAGTGTATCAACATACGAATCATTAACCGTAATGTTCAGCCTGCTTATCTCTGCATAATCTTTCCTCGAATACATATAAAACAGACTTACTTCACCGTATGTCTTGGCATAAATCATCACCGTGTCATAAACATTTTCACTGTGCCATATAACAGAAGCGTACCCGTCATAGCTGTTAAGTCCTGTCTTTTCATCTGTACGCCTGCAGTATTCCGATTCATCTACATAATCAAGCGTGAATTTCTGCCCGCATTTTCAGGTAAATATTACTTGCTATACGGAATACAAAACCGCCGTCATAACAATTCCAAGTACAAGCATTGCAAATGATAATATAAGTTTTCTCATATTCTCATGTTTTAACATCTGCCTGTCATACATGCAGTCATTAACATCTGCTCCCGCCATTGTATCTATAGTTTCATTGTTCATTATCCTTTCTTTATAAATGTGGTCTATATGCTGTGCATCCTTCTCATACGAACCATTTGATGGCACATTTATCTTATCCAACGCAGACAACATACATTTCTTTATTAAACTTCACTCTTCTTCGCATTTTCCGCTCCACCTCCTGTTACCGTTCAGATAAGATTCGTCCCATCTTTTTCTACCTCTGCTAAGTCGCATATATACTGATGTTTCTTTCAATTTAGTCATAATTGATATTTCCTTTACAGAATAACCTTCATAATAATACATCTGCATAATCAGTCGGGTGTCATCATCAAGCTGCATGAGTGCGTCCATAACAGCATTGTCCTGACTTATCTCCCGCGATTCCGTATTATCTGCAAGTATCTGCAACCATGAATCATCATCAACCGTAACATTATGTCTCTGCCACGCACTTGTCTTAAAGATTTGCACGCATTAATCGTAACCGCCACAAACCAGTTCTTCTCATGCTCGCAGTTTTCAAAATGCGGTCTGTACTTAAGGTATCTTAACAAAACCTCCTGATACACATCATCCGCATCAAACCTGTTCTTCATATAGACAAATGCTATCTTATAAATGCTTTTCCCATTCCGCTCAATTATCTTTTCAAAGCCTTTATCCTCTGCCAATTTCGTCCTGTCCCTTTCAATTAATTTAGAAGCCTCTACATATAATACTTTATAAAATGCATTTATTTAACAGCATAATAAAAGATCTGCAACTGATTCTTTATTCCAGTTGCAGAACGGTTGTATGGCTTATTTGCGTTTTATTTATATTTAAATTTTCAATTGACTTTAATCTATGATTATTGTATCATCATTTCATAAAGGAAATGGGTTTTTGTCTGGTAAGCGATTAATCGCCGAGAGAGTTGCTCGTTTCTTTTTTATGTCTATAATATCATAAAGATACATTTTTCCATCATTTGAATGCCTTATTAGCACAGAGGCATGAAATATATTATACCTTTCCACTTTACCATTATCATCATATACAGGAAGAGCAAATTTCGAATCATATCTATACCAACCATTTTGCCATCTCTTCTATGTTTATCTTCATTATTCTCTCTAAAATGCTTTCCCACAGCAATTTCAATAAGTTCAGGAATACCTGTTGCAGCATTTGCCTTTGCTTTAGCATTTGTTCCTTTAATACTATTTGTATATTTTGAGCCAGTATATTCTTTAGGCAAGTCTGAACCAATATAAACCACATCACCCGTTGATACAATAGTATATATTTCACCAACATATTTCTTGAGATATTCTCTTACTTCTTTCCAATTAATTGAACGCTTACCCTTAAATCGAATATCGTTAATCAGAACAATATTATTGCCATCAATGTCTTGAATTACAGATACATTTCTCCCAGTACTCTTTGAATTAATATTAATTTCTTTACAGATAGTAAATAACCTCCCACTCATTATATTAATCTTTTACTTACCCTACCTCTTCATTTCTCCTCAATCAAATCCATTTCTTCCTGTGACTTAACTATCGTAAATATTATTAATACACTGTTATCAATCATACAATTTTTACATATCTGAAATTCAGTATCTTTTGAGGTATATCACCTATGTATGATTCTATTAATATATTATTATCTTGATACACCTTAACTTTAGTGTTCTCGTCAAATAATTCTAAAATGAATGTAATCTCATATTTCCTCCATTAATTTTTTCTGCATGTCAATCTGTTTTACCATATCATTATAAAGCAAATAACGCATTGCGGTATTTATATTATATCATATATACCTCTTTTCGCAATGCGTATGCCGATGTTTTATTCATAAAATCAGCACCATTCTACCCAAATTCAAAGCCAGACATAAATCCAGCTATCTGAATATAAGCAGAATAACTGCTGTAATAATTATGTTTCCATGTTATCTCTTAAGAAGAATCACATTCTCTACATGTTCCGTATGCGGGAACAGATCAAAGGCTGACATGCAGTCACCTTATATCCACCCTTAACCAGCACCTTTATATCCCTTGCCTGTGTATCAGGTCCGCATGAAATGTACACAATCCTGTCTGGCTTAATCTTAAGAAGAGAATTAATGAATTCCGGTGTGCTTCCGCTTCTTGGAGGATCCATGATGACAACATCTGCCTTTGCATTTTCGCATACTCAACAAGGAAATCTCCTGCGTCAGCATTAACAAATGTGACATTCTTTATATTGTTAATTGAAGCATTTATCTTAGCATCTGATACAGCTTCTGAATTAAGCTCAACTCCTATAACTTTGCCAGCCTTTTTGAGGCGACTATTCCAATAGTACCAATTCCGCAATATGCATCAATTACAGTGTCATTTTTGATATATCAGCAAGCTGGATTGCCTTTTGTACAGCTTTTCAGTCTGCTGGTGGTTAATCTGATAGAATGATGTCGGGCTTATTCTGAATCTGCCCACACAACACATCCTCGATATAACCTTTTCCCTTAAGAACAATATTTCTCTTTCCAAGCACCATGCTTGTGCGCCTGTCATTAATATTCTGCACAATTGTAGTAATTTCCGGATGTTTCTCACATAATGCCTTAAGAAAATTGTTCTTTGATGGAAATGCGACTCCTGCTGTAACAATAACAAGCATAATCTCCTTTGTCGAAAATCCTTTTCTTAAAAGAATGTGTCGGATCATTCCCTTTCCCGCATCTTCGTCATATGGCTGATATTTAAATGAAGCTATTAGTTCTTTAATATCCTTAATAATGTCTGTACACTGTGAATCTTCAATCATACAGTCCGATGTATCAACTATTCTGTGGCTGTTTTCCTCGTAGGTTCCTGCTATTACATTTCTGGAATCATCAAGTCCCACAACTGCATGAACTTTATTGCGGTAATGTATTGGTCTGTACATTCCTACAATATCATCAACTTTTACATATTCGCAAAGTTCTTCAATGTACTTCTGCTTAACTGCAAGTTCATTGTCATATTTCATCCCGGCATAATCACAGCCACCGCATTTTTCTGAAAATGCACAGTGAATCCGTCTTTCTTTCTCATCATATCTATTCGTCATAAAATATTTAACTCCTCATCTCTCATCATGCTTGTAGCTCATACTCAAGATTATCGTTATGTCTTGCCTTAGCTACTCGACAAAAGGGCAACCGCCCATACAAGCAGTTGCCCTTAACATCAGTCTTTGTTAATTATAATGAAGTATTCTCGTCTGTACTTCCAAGAATCTTAACCTTACCTTCGTAGAATTCTTTAACTGCGATTGATAATGGCTTGTCTTTCTCTGAACATCTTACAAGAGGAGTTCCAACCTGAAGCTTTCTCTCATCTTCCTTAGAGATTCTCTTCTCCTCAATCTTATCCTTGTCCTTTTCTTTCTCTTTTCCTTGTTGCTTGCTTCAATTCTTGCCTTGGCAATCTTCTCCTCAACGCTTCTTGCATCGATGATTTCCTTAGCTCTGTTAGCAGTTGCCTTAACAATTGAATATCTGCTCTGTACTAAAGGTGCTCGCCCTCTTCAACCTCACTGTTAATTACAGCCATTAATTCAGTATACGATGGATGTATCATTATATTATTCTCCTTTCGAATAAACCTTTAATTCTTCTTTAATATTATTAATCAGTCCAAGATTATACTTAGCTTTCATCTTCTCAGATAACACAATATCATGAATACGGCCGACACATAAATCGACTTCATCATTGATAACTATGTAATCATAATCCTCAACACCTTCTGCTTCCTCTGCGCTCTTGAAAGACGGGCTTTAATTGTCGCCTCATCTTCTGTTCCTCTGCCACGGAGTCTCTTTTCAAGTTCTGTGCTGACGGTGGTGTTATAAACATAAGCACTGCATCCGGGAACATTCTCTTGATATTCATGGCACCCTGTATCTCAATCTCAAGAATAACATTGTTGCCCTTATCAAGCTGTTCTTCAACATATGCCTTAGGTGTTCCGTAATAATTGCCAACATACTGTGCATGCTCTATTAAAGCATCTTCAGCAATCATCTTCTCGAATTCTTCTACAGTCTTAAAGAAATATTCTCTTCCATCAGCTTCGCCTTCTCTTGGCTTTCTTGTTGTAGCTGATATAGAAAGTGAATACTCGTCATGAAGCTCTAAAAGTCGCTTCATAACAGTTCCTTTTCCTGCACCAGAAAATCCTGAAATAACTAATAATAGTCCTTTGCTCATATAATTACCTCATTCTGCACATAAAGTGCACAAGTTATTATACCTAACAAGCCCGAAACAATCAAGTAAATTTAATCAAAACCAATTAAAATATATTGAAAGCCTACTCAATGTTCTGAATCTGCTCTCTTACCTTCTCAATCTCAGTCTTTAAGTCAATAGTGCATTAGATATCTCAATGTCATTAGCCTTAGATAGAGTTGTGTTAGCCTCTCTGTTCATCTCCTGTGCAATGAAATCCATCTTTCTTCCAATGCCGCCATCCTCGTTAAGACATTTTCTTGCATGCTCGATATGGCTTCTTAATCTTACAGTTTCTTCGTCAACACATATCTTGTCTGCGTATATAATAACCTCTGTTGCGATTCTGCTCTCATCAATAGTTGTATCGCCAAGAAGTTCTTTAACCTTACTCTCTAACTTGCCGGTATTCCTTCATAATCTCAGGACTTCTCTTTTCAACAAATGCGACAAGCTCCTCCATGTGGTCTAACTTTCCTAAAAGGTCTTTCTTAAGATTCTCACCTTCCAGAATTCTTGTATTAACGAACTGCTCTAATGCCTTCATGGCTTCCTCTATAAAATGCCACAACTCCTCTTCGTCTTCCTGCACTTCATCCATTGTGATAACCTCTGGAAATCTGGCAAGACCTCCAACAGTCATATCATTTTTAAGATTGTATTTTTCGGACATATTATTAAATATAGCCATATATTCATCAGCTATATTCTGATTGAACTTAAGATTAACCTGACTTTCTGAATCATCCTCATAATTAATAAATATATCAATCTTGCCTCTTGTTGCATACTTCTTAAGTAAGTCTCTCATTCTGCTCTCGAATACATTAAGCTTCTTAGGCATCTTGATACCTGCCTCAAGATATCTGTGATTAACTGACTTAATCTCAACTGAAATCTTTCTGTTACCTTTAACTATTTCACTCCGGCCAAAGCCTGTCATACTTTTAATCATTGTTTCTATCCTTCCATTCGCATATAATGCTTAGGAAAGTATACCAATTTTGTGAAAGATAACAAGACTTACAGCAATAAGTATGTTAATATAATGCAATAAGATTAATGAATATTAATTAAAGGAGACATTATGGCATTCGATGGTATTACAATATCCAGTATTGTTAATGAATTAAACGACACAATTAACGGCGGAAGACTTTACAAGATATCACAGCCTGAAGCCGATGAAATAATGCTTACAATAAAGACACAATCTGGTCAGTACAGACTTGTTTTATCTGCAAATGCATCGCTTCCTCTTGCATATCTTACAGACGATAACAAGCCATCCCCTGCTACTGCACCGAATTTCTGCATGCTTCTTAGAAAACATTTGAACAACGGAAGAATAATATCTATAACACAGCCAAAATTTGAGCGTGTAATTGATATTGAGGCAGAACATTTAAATGAACTAGGTGACCTGTGCAGAAAGCACATAATCGCAGAATTCATGGGTAAACACAGTAACATAATATTATGTGACGACAATAATACTATATTAGACAGTATCAAGCATATATCAGCACAGACAAGCTCAGTCAGGGAAGTTTTACCTGGAAGACCTTATTTCATTCCTAATACTTCTGACAAGATTAATCCGCTTGAAGCTGACAGAAAGCATTTTGACGAAACAGTATTTACAAAGCCTGTACCTGTTGTCAAGGCACTGCTTTCAAGCTATACAGGAATAAGCACATGTATAGCAGAAGAGCTTGCATACCGTGCCCGAGTTGATGGCGGACACCCTGCCAACTGCCTTGATGAGCCTATGAAAGATGCATTATACAACGTATTTGACGAACTTATGTCTGATGTAAGAAATGGTATCTACCACCCCGATATGGTAACTGACAACGGTGTGCCTGCAGAATTTGCCGCTGTGAAGCTTTCTATGTATGACAACCACACAGAATATGATTCGATAAGCAGACTGATTATCGATTATTACAGACAGAAAGAGATTGCAACACGAATCCACCAGAAGTCTGTTGATATAAGAAGAATTGTAACAACACATCTTGAAAGAGCATACAAGAAACTTGACATTCAGGAAAAGCAGATAAAGGACACTGAGAAAAGACAAATACCGTATCTACGGCGAACTTCTTACAACCTACGCTTACAGTATTCCTGCAGGTTCTAAGGAATATGAAGCACTTAATTATTACGATAATACTACAATTAAGATTCCGCTTGATAACACTCTCACACCAATTGAGAATGCCAACAAATATTTTGCAAGATATAACAAGCTTAAAAGAACCTATGAAGCCGGAATCCGTCTTATTCAAGAGATTACTGAAGAAATAAGTTACCTTGAATCTATTATCAATGCAATTGAGATTTCAGTAACAGAAGCTGATCTTGCTAACATTAAGGAAGAGCTTATTGAAACTGGATATGTTAAAAGAACTGTTAAAGGAAAGCACAAAATCACAGCCAACAAGCCGATGCATTTTGTATCAAGTGATGGATTTGACATATATGTTGGAAAGAATAACATGCAGAATGACGAACTTACATTCAAGACAGGCAATGGTAATGACTGGTGGTTTCATGCCAAGCAGATGCCAGGTTCTCATGTACTTCTTAAAACAGATGGAAAGGAAGTTCCTGACAGGACATTTGAAGAAGCAAAGCCTTGCCGCCTATTACTCTAAAGGCCGTGAGCAGGAAAAGTTGAAGTCGATTATGTATTAAAGAAAGAAGTTAAAGCCTGCCGGTGCTAAACCGGGATTCGTTGTGTATTACACCAACTACTCAATGGTTGCAGACACCGACATTAAAGATATTAAACAGTTATAAAATAATGGCTGAATCAGATTTAATCATGCGGTGCCCCAAAAGTCAGACTTTTGGGGCACCGCATAACTCAGCCATTTTCTTATTAACAGGCTTAACAGCCACACATATGAACGCCAGTATAACTGATGCGCAGTCTGCAACTATCCACGGCATATACTGGATTGCAAGTGAAGATTTGCCCGAAACAATAATCATAAGAATTACACTTATAACAACATTTATAACAAATATCCCTGCCAGCTTTCTCATATCCAGAAGCCCGCTTATCACAAGATATATCAGTATGTATGCCCGTCATGCACACGCAGAAAGTTACAAGATACATGTAAAATGCGTTATCAGTCATATCACATAACGATATATCCAGCGTAATATATCCAAACAGTGCAGGCGGGTTAAATGCATATATTACAGATGGCATTATCGTTACAAGTGCCGGAATACCGATACCTGCCAACATTCCTGCCCTGCCGCTTAATCCCTTGATAATACCTGATTGTATAATTATACAAAGAATGGTTGCTATTAAAAGCATTATCATCCATGACCAGTTAAAGAATATTTTATTACCAATATAATATCCGGTAAGATATTCATTAACTGTCGTTCTTTGGGAATCACCATTTTTATAATTTCTGACAATATATTCCTTCTTATAAAGCCTTCCCACACATATATAACAAGAGCAGGCATAAGAAAACCACTGCGTTAGTCTGTTTATTTTAGAAAACATTTTTATGTGTCTGATACCGGAGCTTTTCACCATCATCAGCTCAAGTATTCCCAAAATCACCAACAATATATACAACACAGGTATTTTATCCATCAGTTGTGCTGTCTCAATCTGTCCTTTTACCACACCATCAATATAGAAAGAATCTATCCATGCGTGCATTGATGATGACGACTCAATATTCTTGCCATTAAAAGCAATATTCCAGTCATCATATTAAATATAGCAGCAACAGAAGCAATTATACCCGTGTTGCCTATTCTTAAAAGAATTCCTGTAAGTGATACTGCCGTAAATAATACCGTCAGTGAGAAAAATAACTGATATACAACATTAAATCCCGTATAGTAATACAGATTGTATACTGAATTCTGATTTTCAGAAATATTAAGTGAATTATTATTCATTTTACTAATAATCTTTCCGAATTCATTATTTCCTACAAGAACAAATAAAATAAACAGGCTCAGAGCCATAAGAACGGCGAGGCTTAAAAGCCTCACCCTTGTAATCTCATCTTTTTCATAATCCTTCCTTTTCAGGGAAACAATTAATTAACAGATACTTTAACGAAAGATTTCTTACCCTTCTTAACAACTACTCCGTCTCCTTCGAACATACTCTTAGGGAACTTAGTGCTATATCTGCTACCTTCTCTCCATCTACAGAAACACCACCCTGCTGGATAGTTCTTCTGGCCTCTGACTTAGTTGTTGCAAGTCCTGCTCCAAACACAAGATTAATTGCATCAATTTCATCATCTGTAAAGCTGTCTGCTTCAAGCTTTGCTGTAGGCATGTTAGATCCCCACCAGTAAAGATTGCCTTTGCTGTAGCTTCTGCTTTCTTAGCTTCTTCCTCACCATGAACAAGCTTTGTAAGCTCATAAGCAAGAATCTCCTTAGCCTTGTTAAGCTGAGCACCTTCCCAGCTATCCATCTTATCAATCTCTTCAAGTGGAAGGAATGTGAGCATACGGATGCATTTAAGAACATCTGCATCATCAACATTTCTCCAGTACTGGTAGAAATCGTAAGGACTTGTCTTATCCGGATCAAGCCATACAGCACCTGAAGCTGTCTTACCCATCTTCTTACCCTCTGAGTTAAGAAGAAGTGTGATTGTCATAGCTGAAGCATCCTTATCAAGCTTTCTTCTGATAAGCTCTGTTCCACCTAACATGTTGCTCCACTGGTCATTACCGCCAAACTGTAAATTACAGCCGTATTTCTGGTATAACATATAGAAATCGTATGACTGCATAATCATGTAGTTAAACTCAAGGAAGCTTAATCCCTTTTCCATTCTCTGCTTGTAGCACTCAGCTCTTAACATGTTATTAACTGAGAAGCATGCTCCAACCTCTCTTAAAAGTTCTACATAGTTAAGATTAAGAAGCCAGTCAGCATTATTAACAAGTAATGCCTTGTCATCTGAGAAATCAATGAATCTTGCCATCTGCTTCTTGAAGCAGTCAACATTGTGCTGAATCTGCTCTGGTGTAAGCATTTTTCTCATATCTGTACGTCCTGATGGATCACCAATCATAGCTGTTCCACCGCCAATAAGTGCGATTGGCTTATTTCCTGCCATCTGAGTCTCTTCATAAGGCAGAGTGCCATAAAGTGTCCTACATGAAGGCTGTCTGCTGTTGGATCAAATCCAATGTAAAATGTAGCCTTTCCATTGTTAATAAGGTCTTTGATAAGTGCTTCATCTGTTACCTGTGCAATAAGACCTCTTGCAACTAATTCGTCATAAAGTGTCATTTTGTTTCCTCTCTTTTTTTTCTCATCGCTACTCGCGCAACTTTGTAAGCCAAGTCTCTCCGCAGCTTTGCTGCTCCGAGCCTTGATAATTCACAACTTCCGCACTCCGTGCTCCGTTGTTCATTATCTGCATTCGCCATATAAGCCAGAATCTGTGCAAGCACATTCTGGCTTGCATGGCTCATTGTTACAAAAGGCTTCCGCCCTTCTTTAAAAGGACGAAAGCCTGAACTTACGTGTTACCACCTTTATTCATGACAGACTCGCATCTGCCACCTCACTAAGTCCACCAGCATGGACTTATGCACTATAACGTGTGCTACTGGCTGCCCCTACTTACAATATGCTTTCAGTTCGCCGCTCCGGAATGTATTCAGTTACCCTTACCCTTGCGCCTCTCATCAACCGGTGCTTTCTGTAAGTTCAGTAATAACCTACTTGTTTCCATCAACGCTTTGTAATATTAATTGTGTATTACTTATAACATAATAGAATATTAAAATCAAGCCTCATTCCGAAACAAATGTATCAAATTAACACTAGATTGTAACAACTCTCATTGTGTTAGTAAGTCCTCTCTTAGATGAAGGATCAGAAGATGTAGCGATACCAGCAGAAACAATTACTGTATCTCCTTCTTCTACGAAACCAGCATGTTCAGAAACTACTAATGCATGCTCAATAATCTTATCAGTAGAAGCTTCTGTTGCAGTCTTAAGAGGTCTTACACCCCAGTAAATCTGCATCTTTCTAAGAACATTATCGTATGGAGAGCATCCGATAATCTCAGCCTCTGGCTTTAACTTAGATGTAAGTCTTGCTGTAAATCCTGAAATTGTAGGACAGATAATGGCCTTAGCTCCAAGGTTATCTGCTGTCTGAACTGCATTACATTACAGCGCTTGAAATGCTTCTCTTGCTGTGAAGATTAGAATATTCTACTGAATGTCCTTTAATCTCCTGCTCTGTTCTCTCTGCAATCTTAACCATCATCTTAACAGCCTCTAATGGGTACTTACCATTAGCTGTCTCACCACTAAGCATAACAACGTCTGTTCCGTCGTAGATAGCGTTGGCAACATCAGTAACCTCAGCTCTTGTAGGTCTTGGATTTCTAATCATAGAATCAAGCATCTGTGTAGCTGTGATAACTGGCTTATACTTAGCATTACACTTCTTGATGATTTCCTTCTGAACGTGTGGAACTTCCTCAGCAGGAATCTCAACACCCATATCTCCACGTGCTACCATGATACCATCAGCAACTCTGATGATATCATCTATATTAGCAATACCTTCGGCATTCTCAATCTTGGCAATAACTGGGATATCTGAACCATGCTCCCAGAGAAGGTGCTTAATTTCCTCGATACATCTGCATTTCTTACAAATGAAGCGCGATAAAATCAAATCCCTGCTCAACACCAAAGATGATATCTTCCTTATCTTTCTCTGTGATGCCTGGAAGTCTGATGCTTACGTTAGGAACATTAACACCCTTCTTAGAACCAAGATCACCACCATTAATTACTGTACATTCAATCTCTGTACCTTCAACCTTATCAACCTTAAGCTCGATAAGACCATCATCGATAAGAATAATATTACCTGTAGTAACATCTTCTGGAAGACCTGCATAAGTTACCATATTAATCTTATCATCTGCTGGCACCTGTCTTGTTGTTAATGTATATTTCTGTCCCTCAACAAGTGTAACCTTCTTGTCATCCTTTACAGCACCTGTTCTAATCTCAGGTCCCTTAGTATCAAGAAGAGTTGCAATAGGGATATTAAGTTCTTCTCTTACACTTTTAATTAAGGCAAATCTTCCTGCCTGCTCCTCATGGTCACCATGAGAAAAATTAAATCTTGCAATATCCATTCCTGCTAACGCAAGATCCTTAATAAGGTTTCTGTCGTTAGTATTAGGACCCATTGTGCAAATAATCTTAGTCTTTTTCATTGTTTCCTCCAAAATAATTAAAATCTTTTCAAACACATACCTACAATATAATAACATATTTGCGTGTCAAATCAACTAAGTTTTTTATTTAACAAGCTTTTTAGGGGGTGGAAGGATACGCAAAGAGAGACAGGAACGGTGTCAGTCTTTCAGGTTTCTTCGTTTAGTGGCAGTAAAAGCCAGTTTTTGCTTCGCTTTTTTGTTCAAAAAATCAACGCGCTTCGCTTGAACGTGATTTTTTGAACCGCGCTTCGCAAACACTGGCTTTAACTCCCACACAACTCAGAAAATTCAATTCTGACACCGTCCCTGTCTCTCTTTGCTTACACTTCTACCCCGGATGGTTACTGTTTATTACCTGTTACGTGGATGTGGGTATAGAGGTGATCGGAACAGTATTCGTAGTTGCCGACACATTTTGAGCAGAATCTGAATGTGAGGTTTTCATCGTCAAGTTCTGTTCTTCCGCATACTGCACATCTGTGCTTCGGCACTCCGCGCTTCGCGTGTTGTGCCTGACTATCCTTAGACTTATCGCTATTTAATGACTGTCCACTATTAACCTGAGTGTTGCCACTATTCTGCTGCCAATAGTCTTTTCTGGCGTTCTGCTGTGCTTTCTTTGCTGTTCTCATTGCTTTGTCGAAGTTTCTCTGTGTACTGCTCTTTGCCGGACCTTTCTTGTACAGGAAGAAGAATATTATAAAATTCAGCATTGACACAAGCGCCGCCGTTGCGTTGGCATAACACATAATTGCTGATGGCGCAAGGAAACCTGCTGCATACAGGCTGTACCATACATTTCTTGGAAGAAAAGGCACAAGATATCCGAATACTATAGTAATTCCGAATATTACAGCATCAAGTATTGCCATCCATTTAATCTTGATTGGGATAATGAAGAATAATAAAACCTCCATATCCGGCTGCTCCATAGCGAATGCCATGAACAACGCAAGATTAATATAATTCGTACTTAATTTAAAGCTTAATCCCCATATAAGATAGATAATAAGTGATGCAAGTATATTAAGGATAACTCCTGTAAAGAAGTATACATTAAATCTGAACGAGCCCCATATTCTTTCAAGTACCGAACCAATCAGATAGTAGAAATACAGCACAAATACCACAAATATTATGCTGTTAGAAGGAGGTTGTAATATAAATGTGACGAGTCTCCATACCTGTCCTTTGAAAATCATAGCAAAATCAAGTGAAAAATATGCGTCATATAATCCATTAAAAAATGTATTCATCACAAATCCTATTGCATAAAGGACAATGATATAAAACATAAGATTCTTAATCGCATACTTAGAGAATTTTTTCTCAAATTTAGCAAACCAGTTCATAAAATGTTCCTTTCAGTCTTACACATGTTACAGACTAATAATTCATAATCATATACAAGAAATTATAATAAACAAAACAATATGATGTCAATTAAACTTACTCTTAAGTTCTTAAATTTTAATAAAAATATCCACCATAAATAATTAAAGCTATTTTATTATTTCCTATTAATATTGAAATTTATTCCATTTTACTCTATAATGCATGAGTTGCATAGAAAATGACATATTCTGCGTTTTTTCGCCAAAGTCACTATGCAATGGGTAACTTTTGTATATTTATTTTAAGGAGGACAGCTGCAGCTGTATTAGGTTATGAACAAATTCAAATTAGGTATTGATATTGGATCAACAACTGTAAAAATCGCTGTTTTAGATGATAATAATAATATTTTATTTTCTGATTATGAAAGGCATTTTGCGAATATCCAGGAAACACTCCAGTCACTTCTTGAAAAGGCAGTGGCAGAACTTGGTGAGTTTGAAGTATATCCTGTTATCACAGGTTCAGGCGGACTTACTCTTGCCAAACATTTAGAAGTACCATTCACACAGGAGGTAGTAGCCGTGTCTACTGCCCTTCAGGATTATGCTCCACAGTGTGATGTTGCAATCGAGCTTGGTGGTGAGGATGCTAAGATTATCTACTTTACTAACGGTATTGACCAGAGAATGAACGGAATATGTGCCGGCGGTACAGGTTCTTTCATTGACCAGATGGCAACTCTGTTACAGACAGACGCAATGGGACTTAATGAATATGCCAAGAACTATAAGTCAATATACCCTATTGCCGCAAGATGTGGTGTATTTGCCAAGACTGATATCCAGCCTCTTATCAATGAAGGTGCAACTAAGGAAGACCTTTCTGCATCTATATTCCAGGCTGTTGTAAACCAGACAATCAGTGGTCTTGCATGTGGTAAACCAATCCGTGGTAATGTTGCATTCTTAGGCGGACCACTTCATTTCTTATCAGAGTTAAGACAGGCATTTATCCGTACATTAAGCTTAGGTCCGGATGAAATCATTGCTCCTGACCATTCACACTTATTTGCTGCTGTTGGTTCAGCAATGAATTACAGTGAAAATGTATGTGTTCCTGTAGAAGACATTATCGCAAGACTTAAAGGAAAGATTAAGCTTGAGTTCGAGGTTGAACGTATGGAACCTCTTTTTGAGAACCAGTTTGCATATGATGAATTCACAAAGCGTCACAGCTCTCATCATGTTAAGACTGCTGATATCGCATCTTACAAGGGCAACTGCTATCTCGGAATCGATGCGGGTTCAACAACAACCAAGGTTGCTTTAGTTGACGAAGACGGTAATCTTCTTTACTCATTCTACTCAAGCAATAACGGTTCACCGCTTGCTACAACAATTAAAGCTATTAAAGAAATATATACACTGCTTCCACCAGAAGCCAAGATCGTACAGTCATGTTCAACAGGTTACGGCGAAGCACTTATCAAGTCGGCTCTTATGTTAGATGAGGGAGAAGTTGAGACAGTGTCACATTTCTACGCTGCTGCATTCTTTGACCCTGAAGTAGACTGTATCATCGATATCGGTGGACAGGATATGAAATGTATCAAGATTAAGAACCAGACTGTAGATTCAGTCCAGCTTAACGAAGCATGTTCATCAGGATGTGGTTCATTCATAGAAACATTTGCAAAATCCCTCAACTTCACAGTTCAGGACTTTGCCAAGGCTGCTTTATTTGCGAATCACCCTATTGACTTAGGAACACGTTGTACAGTATTCATGAATTCCAAGGTTAAGCAGGCTCAGAAGGAAGGTGCTGAAGTTGCAGATATCTCTGCCGGACTTGCTTATTCTGTTATTAAAAATGCTTTATACAAGGTTATCAAGATTTCTGACCCTGATGATTTAGGTAAGCATATCGTTGTTCAGGGTGGTACATTCTACAACGACGCAGTTCTTAGAAGTTTTGAGAAGATTACAGGCGTTCAGGCAATCAGACCTGATATCGCAGGTATTATGGGAGCTTTTGGTGCTGCCCTTATTGCAAGAGAAAGATATGACGGTATATCAGAATCATCTATGCTTTCTATAGATAAGATTAACTCTCTTACATATGAAACAAAGCTTACAAGATGTAAGGGATGTACTAACAGCTGTCACCTTACAATCAATAAATTCTCTGGCGGCAGACAGTTTATCACAGGTAACAGATGTGAACGTGGACTTGGTAAAGAGAAGAACAAAGAAAAGCTTCCTAACCTTTTCGATTATAAGTTCCACAGACTCTTTGACTATGAGCCTCTTTCAGAAGAAAAGGCTACAAGAGGTACTGTAGGTATTCCAAGAGTTCTTAATATGTATGAAAACTATCCGTTCTGGTATACATTTTTCACAAAGCTCGGATACAGAGTTGTACTCTCACCTCAGTCAAGCCACAAGCTTTACGAATTAGGTATTGAATCAATTCCATCTGAGTCAGAGTGTTATCCTGCAAAGCTTGCACATGGTCATATCATGTGGCTTATTAAGCAGGGAGTTAAATTTATCTTCTATCCATGTGTACCTTATGAGCATAACGAATATGAAGGCACTAACAACCATTATAACTGCCCTATCGTTACTTCATATGCTGAGAACATCAAGAATAATGTAGAAGAACTTAAGTCAGAAAATATAGATTTCAGAAATCCTTTCATGTCATTTGAAAGTGAGGAGAAGATATCAAAAAGACTCGTTGAGGAATTCTCATCATACATTCCTGCCGCAGAGATTAAGTCTGCTGTCAAGGCCGGATGGGATGAAATGATGGCTTGCAGACAGGATGTCAGAAATAAAGGTGAAGAAGTAATTGCTTACCTTAACGAAACCGGAAAGCGCGGTATTGTACTTGCCGGCCGTCCTTACCATGTTGACCCTGAAGTAAACCACGGTATTCCTGAACTTATTAATTCATACGGACTTGCAGTACTTACAGAGGACAGCGTTGCACATTTAGGAACAGTTGAAAGACCTCTTATCATTCTTGACCAGTGGATGTATCATTCAAGACTTTACGCTGCTGCTAACTATGTAAAGACTGTAGATAATCTCGACCTTATCCAGCTCAATTCATTTGGATGCGGTCTTGATGCCGTTACTACTGACGCTGTCAACGATATACTTACTAAGTCTGGAAAGATATATACAGTACTTAAGATTGATGAGGTTAATAACCTTGGTGCTGCAAGAATCAGAGTACGTTCACTAATCGCTGCTTTAAGAGTACGTGAACAGAAGAACTACCAGAGAAAGATTCAGTCATCTGCCTACCACAGAGTACAGTTTACTGAAGATATGAGAAAGAATTACACAATTCTCTGCCCTCAGATGTCACCAATACATTTTGACATATTAGGTCCTGCCCTTAATTCATGTGGCTACAATATTGAAGTCCTTGAGAACGACAACAAGTCATCAGTAGATGTAGGTCTTAAATATGTTAATAACGACGCATGCTACCCTTCACTTATGGTAGTCGGACAGATTATGAACGCCCTTCTTTCAGGCAAATACGACCTTTCAAGAACTGCTGTGATTATGTCACAGACAGGTGGTGGATGCCGTGCTTCCAACTATATCGGATTCATCAGAAGAGCACTCATAAAGGCTGGTATTCCAGATGTTCCTGTAATCTCACTGAGTGCACAGGGACTTGAATCTAATCCAGGCTTCAGCTATGACATACCAATGCTTAAGAAAGCTATGATGGCTGTTGAATATGGTGATATATTCATGAATGTTGTATACCGTACAAGACCTTACGAGGCAGTTCCTGGTTCAGTTAATGCACTTCATGAAAAATGGAAGAAGGTCTGCATTGAGCAGCTTACTAAAAATAAGGTTCATATGAAAGAGTTCAATAAGAACCTCCGTGCTATTGTTAATGATTTTGATAATATTCCGCTTAAGGATATCAAGAAGCCTAGAGTTGGTGTTGTTGGAGAAATTCTTGTTAAGTTCATGCCTGCTGCTAACAACCACATTATTGAGTTACTTGAGGCAGAAGGTGCTGAGGCTGTTATGCCTGACCTTATGGGATTCCTTCTCTACTGTATGCAGAATTCAACATATAAGCATGAATTATTAAAGACACCTAAGAAGGGTGCTATTCTTTCAAGTACACTTATAAAGATACTTGAAACCTTCAGAAAGGCTGGAACCAAGGCACTTGCAGAAAGCAAGAGATTCGATGCTCCATCTAAGATTAGTGAGACAGCCAATTACGCTAAAGACTTCGTATCACTTGGCAACCAGACTGGTGAAGGCTGGCTTCTTACCGGTGAAATGATTGAGCTTATCCATCATGGTGTAGGCAATATCGTATGCTGTCAGCCATTTGCATGTCTGCCTAACCATATTGTAGGAAAGGGAGTTATCAAAGAGCTTCGTGCAGCATATCCTGAAGCTAACATAATTGCTGTAGATTATGATCCTGGTGCTTCCGAGGTTAACCAGTTAAACAGAATCAAGCTTATGCTTTCAACTGCTAATAAAAACCTTGCTAAAGAAGAAAAAGAATCTAAAAAAGACGCTTAATTGCTTGTACATATTATAATTCCGATATATAATGGATATAATAAATATGTTCGAAGAGGTGTAATATTATGAGTTTTATGTTATTCATCGGACCAATTATAGGTGTTGCAGTTGCTATTATTGCTGCTGTGGTTATCATATCAGTTGTAGCCGCTGCTGTTGCACAGAAAGATATTAACGACGAAGATTAAGAAAAAGTTCCTGCAGTCTGATATTTTTAAATATCTGCTGCAGGAACTTTTTTTCTTATTTTTTCTCTTTCTTTGGCTGTATTCTGCCCTCTGCTATCTCTATAATCTCGTCTGATAAGAATTCCAGTTCATCAGCATCATGGCAGGCAATAATAATTAACGCACCTCTCTGCTTGTGCTTTAAAAGAATCTGCCTTACCTGCTCAGTTCCTGAATCATCAAGCGCGTTAATAGGTTCATCAAGAATAATAATATCCGGATCTTCCATTATCGCAGCCGCTATACCCAGTCTTTGTTTCATACCGAGTGAATATTTCTTGAATGTTCTCTTATCATCCGGTTCAAGCCCAACCTCCGTAAGTGTCTGCCTTATCTTATCGTCATCAATCCGTTCTCTGATAGAAGCCAGCGTCTTTAAATTCTCAAATCCTGTATAATTACTGATAAATGAAGGATTCTCTATAAGAATTCCTATGCTTGGAGGAAACATTTCATCTTTTCCTAATATTCTGCCATCAATATCAACTGTTCCTGTAACCTTGATAAGACCTGCTATTGCACGCATAAGCATTGTCTTACCACTTCCATTCTTTCCCCTGAAACCATATATCTTTCCAGATTCCATTCTAAGGCTGACATCATCAAGAATATCAATGCCTTTAATTTTCTTAGATACATTTTTCAATTCAATATACATACTTACTCCTCCTACAGAAAATCTCTTTTTCTTGAATATATAATTCCAGCAGCCATAATCCCCACATCTATCCCCAGCATTAATAACGCTCCAAGATACCATCTGTCATAAACATGCGGGATTCTGTACATCATCATATAATTATAGAAGCCAAACCACTTCATATAACATATGCTGAATATGAATAACAACAGATTAATAATAAATCCAAATATAGAGTTAAACACATATGAAACCAGCAGAATTATAATACATGCAGTAATTAAGCTAAGCGTACACAGAACCATAAGTAACACAACATTGGTATTGCAGCTTATATCTTCACTTCCAAGTATGAGTTTTATGTTCTCTCTGGCGGTAAAATGCATCCTCAGACTGAACTTATTTCCTAGAACTGCAAAGCCACTGACTGCAAATGTTACAATTATCAGAACCATATATACAAGTGCAGCTAATACTGCGATAATATATTTACTGACCCACCAGTACACTGGTGAACGCGAGGCAATCATTATGCTCCTGCTTAACGCACTCCTGTCCGAATTAATATAATACGCAACAATAAAAAGCAGAAATAAAAGGACAAATATCTCAAGCACCGGAATATCCATCGCCAGATTTCTTTCGGGATAGAACTCTTTAGCTCCTTTAAAGAAATCCATAAGGCTGTCGCCTAACGACACTGCTGCTATCCTCCCCTTATTGATTGATTTGTTCATATTAGCAAAGAATATTAAAGCCTGCATTAAAGAATACACTGCAAATGCTATGTATAATTTCCATGCAATATTCCAAAACCTTTTCAGGTCTGCTTTAAATACATTAATAAAACATCTCATTAGTTCTTAAGCATGTCCTTTCTATAAAACCTGAATGTCAGATAACTTACTGCTGCACACACCGCCCAGATAATAACAGGCAGTACTATATTGTTAAATACAGATATTCCATATATGTACATGTCCGTCTGATACATCACAAATCTGTCAAACAGCCCTGTTTTACCTATACTTAAAAGTAATACATTAAAATATATTATGATAAAACTCCACACAGCAGAGCGTAAAATCCAGTAAAGCAGACACAAAAGCACATAAGCAATCTGCAGTCTTAAGATATCCAATAATAACATGAGTACTATTACTGCAAATGTATTCTCATATACCAGTTCATGATAAGGTATCCATGTTTTGGCAAGACTTCCTGTAACATTCCAGTTGCACCCAAAAACTGCCCCTTCTCTTAACGCTGTCAGCAATATAATCAGACAATTAACCACTGGAATAAGCAAAGTTATTAATATGCCTCTTTTAATACAGTCCCACCACATTTTCCCCATTGACTGGTAAAGAATTATTCTGTTCGAAGTCATATTTCTTTTAATAATTACAATAGATACAAAAGATACATATATCATCTCGAATAATCCCATAAAAGAAACTGTCTTCCAGTCATATACAGCAAGATAATAATCTGACATGCATGCGTTTACATTCCAGAAAACTTTATACATTTTAGAAAGCGTACCAATGAATATAATAACCGGTATCAGATATATCATTGCAATGCACAGCTTTTTTACTGACCTGTTCCCCATACATTCACCTCTTATCAAATACAAGCTTTCTTCTATATGGATAGAACGAATATACAAGCGTCATTGTTGATGATTCAATCCTATCAAAATTTTCGTATTTAAGCATTGATGTTGAAAGCATGCTTTTTAAGACCAGCTGTCTTTCTTCACCCGGCAAAACATTAATACTCTGCTGTGATGGATTGTCATTATTAATTATTGGAAATGCACCATTACTTGCACACAGCTCTTCAATTACCATGACAAAAGATGGACTATAACTAATAATGTCATCAGTTGTATTTCTTACTGATAATGTAAATACAACAACCCGCTTCTTATCTTTATCCTCTCTTTCAAGATACCTGTCATACTCCGAAGATATCTCCGAAAATTCATCTAATGTATATACCGAGTAATCTATTGGCTTAACTTCCAGACCATTAATATCAACCGGATTATCTTTGGTATAACTTATAACCTCTGCATTAGGATACAGCACATTTATTCTTATAATCATCACCGCACATATTACTATTGCAATAGAGCTTATACATAAAACTATTAATTTACAATGCTTCATTATCTGCTCCTTTCACAAAAAATATGATACCGCTTATAACAGTTATAATTATTGGTTCTAATATATATGCAGCAAGCTGCTTATCAGATAACATATTAGAAGCCAGTAATCTCATCGGATTAAAGCTGTCCATTCCAAACATATTCCTTAACATATTGGAAACAACACCCAAACCATAAAATGTAACGAATGGCATAAGCATCACCAGAAAAGAATTATTAAATATATATGACGAAGCAAGGGCAATTACACAAAATGCTCCTCCATATATAAAGAATTGCACAATATATATAAACGTATATATGAACGTATGTTTCACAAATAATACATTCATAAAAGAAGAACCGTTTCCCATAAAAAGACCATTTTCAATTGGCTTTAACGCAGGAACAAACATCATTGTTGCTATCAGGTTAACAAGTAATGGAATTACGACAATCAATCCTCCAACTACGAAAGTTGTTATGAACTTTGCAATATGTAATCTGTTCTTTGATATTCTGCTGTAATACTGCAATATATACTGACTGTTATTATCTTTTACAAATGTTGAGCAATATGGCAATGCTGCAAGTAATATACATACATATAAATAAACAGTCGCCCATATATCATACCCTATTCCGATTCCCATCCATGAAGTGAATACTGAATGAGGATAACTTGCCACGCTTCCATCATATCCCCCAAGTACATCTATATGAGGTACAACAGTCTGGATAAATGCACCTGCTGCCAATGCCAGACCTATAACAATACTTGCGGCAAACAATTTATTCTTAAATGCTCTTCTAAATTCTATCTTTAATAAAATATTTAATTCATGCATAATTATCTCCTATCTTCTATGTCCAGTTCTATAAGATATCCAGTATAACCGGTAGGCTGGAATATATATCCAAATGAACCTTCAAGATAATACGTCCAGCTATTCACAACAGGAGCTTCAAATCCAATCCACATATCATACTCATCTTCTGGATTAATGTCCATACAGTATGCTATAGAATTATCTTTGCTGCTCGTAAAACGTTCCTCTCTGTCTACAAATAACTGCACTCCAAAAGGATATAATTTTCCATCATCTTTCTTAACAACAAAACCTGAACACATATTAACATTTTTTGAAGTATTTCCATTATATTTCATATGTATCTTAATCCACACTGTGCGATTGTCATCTTCCTTTAAATTACCATCGACATCATACGCAATCTGTTTCTTAAAATATTTCATAACTTCATCTATATATTTATCATCAATAATTTCTTTCGCATAATTATAATTTCGTGTAGCCACCGCTTCTTTTACCGTAAACTCACAATCATAATATTCAAATGTTTCATTCATCTTTATGAACTTCATCATGCTTGTTTTATTGCTCAATGGTCCCTGTTGATACTCTTCTACCTGCTCATTCTCATCATAGGTTGGCTTTTCATTGTATATCTTAGTTACTGCCTCCCCTGCTGAATCAGTTTCATACTCATATCTGTATGCATATGATTTTGTCTCTTCTATTGCTTTAGCGTCCTCTATGGACTGCGTTGTGCATCCGCACAACGCAGCCATAAGGAAAAAACATGGTATTGTTTTATATATCTTCATACTAATTCTCCCTGTACATGTTCTCTATAATTATAGTATCGCTCATGCTTCCCCTTTTCAACATCAATGTCGTGAACGACAGCAACTTTGTCGTGAACTACCATGGTGACTATAAGTATAGTTGCAAAAACCGGAACAGAAGGATTAATCCAACTGTTCCGGCTCTATCACCATCTTATTTCACAACAGAACATATTACCTTCTTCATGATAATCACATGTTCCATTATTCTTCTTTACAAGCTTCTTAATAATCTGAGTTCCAAGACCATGTGATTTCTTGTCCTGCTTACTTGTATGAAGCTCTTTATTATCATTTAATACTGACTTCGATATATAATTCTCTACAGTTATAATCATATCATTGCCATTCCATACAGAACGGATTTCTATTTCCCTGTTACACGGTTCTTCTTTAAGTTCAGCCTCTATTGCGTTGTCTAACACATTTCCCATAATTGTGTACAGGTCGTTGCCATGCATAGGCTTTAATGTCTTATGAAGACCTGTCGTTATTATTATATCTTCACTCTTGGCATATTCAATCTTATTATTAATAACCGTATTGAATATCGGATTATCTGTATGAATATATTCCTTGGTTTTCTCAAGACTTATACTGTACTGCTTAAGAAAATCCTTAGCTTCCTCATATCTTTCCTGTGAAAGCAGACCATATATAACCTGAAGCTGATTATTCATATCATGCCTTACAGTTCTTACCTGCTTATCCATTGCCTGAACATTTTTAAGATAATCCTCACCTGACTCTATTACATTTCTTAAATGTTCTGCCTCTTGTCCCTTGTAATTCTCCTGATAGAGCCTTACAAGCGTTCTATAGAATATAATTGCAAGCACCAGACTTAACACTATAATGTTCATAATCAGCATGACATCATGGCCGCCATCAGAAATTCCTAATCTGATTAACATATATATATTAAAACATAATACCAAAACATATGCTGCTATATTAATTATATCTATCTTCGTAAAACTGCCATGTCTGATTGTTTTAAATGTATTCACAAGTGCAATCAATGTCATATATATAACTATAACAGTGAACTCATACATTCCCGTTTTATATATAATAAGATTAACATTTACAATATATATCACGCCATAAGTAATAGCTGCTATAGCAATGACAACCAGTGCCGATACCACATACGCTGCTTTAGCAATATAGCCGTTCAGTACCAGATATATCTCTCTTACAAGTATTACTCCTATACATATCATTATTGCCATTCTGATATTAACAATATTTAACAATATATCATTCATATGTCTGTCTGTTGTGCCTGTACTGCATATATCCCTTCATAAATGTATCTTTATAACTTCTTCCAAGTTTAAGAGTTTCTCCAGCTTTCATAATAACCTCATTAGTACTCTGGTTGATTCTTGAAATATACCTGTAATTAATCATATATTTTTTATGAGCCCTTATTATATCCGTACCTGTTATATCCTGTCCGAATTCCATCATATTCTTCCTGATTACATAGGAATTCCCATCAGCCGTATGTACTGTAAGATAATGGTCCTCACTTTGAACATATGTTATATCACCTGAATTAATATTGATAATTCCATCTTTATCATCAAGAACAATCGTCTTTTCATAACCATCAATGGCGATTAGCTTCTTAACGACTCTCTGTACATAAGTCTCATATCTTGACTTTCTGATAAAATAGAACGGAGTATAATCAAATGTATCATATACAACATCTTCATGCGAAGTAACGAATATAATCTTAGTCCTGTATCCTGATTTTCCAATAGCCTCTGCTACCGAGAATCCATCCATAGGCTCCATGTTGATGTCCAGGAGTACTGCTTTATACATTTTATTCTTTAGAGCTTCCAGTAACTGCACGCCTGTGTCATAGTAATCTATGATTACATCATTCCTGCCTGCTTTCATGAACTCATTCTTCAATGAAACTGTCAGCTTGTCTGCCATATTCTTATCATCATCACATATTGCGATTGTATATCCCATATATAAAGCACCTTCTCTATAGTTATTTGCTCATATTCTTAACTTCTTCAAACTTGTCCATAACTTCCTTAGATGGCTTTCCTGTTGCAAGACTTACAACAATAATAACTAATGTTGCGAAGATAAATGCTGGCAACAGTTCATATACAGCAAATATTCCTCCAAGCTTGGCAATACCGAATTTCCATATGAATATCATTGCTCCACCTGCAATCATTCCTGATACAATTCCGTACTTATTAGCTCTCTTCCAGAAAAGTGAGCAGAGAACCACAGGACCGAATGCCGCACCAAAACCTGCCCATGCAAATGAAACAATCTTAAATACTGAGCTTGTTGGATCAAGTGCAAAGAATATTGATATAACTGATATAACAACAACTGTAAGTCTTGCAACAAGCATCGATGTCTTCTTAGACATATTAATATGTAACACCTCAACCGCAAGGTTCTGTGATATAGCAGATGAAGCTGCAAGAAGCTGTGAATCTGCTGTTGACATGGTAGCTGCAAGAATACCTGCAAGGATAATTCCTGCTATAAATGCTGCTACAGGGTTAAATGTTGAAAGATAATGTGATATCTTAACAATAATTGTCTCTGATTCGCTTCCTGTTAAAGTATCAATAATACCAGATTTAGAAAGTGTAAGACCGATTACACCGATACCTGTTGCAACAATAAGTGATATGAATACCCATACAGTAGCAATTCTTCTTGAAATCTTTAACTTGTTCTCATCTTCAATAGCCATGAATCTTAAAAGGATATGTGGCATTCCGAAATATCCGAGTCCCCATGCAAGTGTTGAAACAATCTTAAAGAATCCATAATCACCTGATGTATTAGTCTCTGCAATATGTGTATGGAACATATCAAGATATCCTGGAAGTGCCTTGGCATTATCAAGTACAACTCCCATTCCTCCTGCCTGTACAATTCCAAATATAACTACTACAGCAAGTGCGAATGTCATAATAATACTCTGCACAAGGTCAGATGTGCTTGCTGCAAGGAATCCTCCCATAGTACAGTAAAGTACGATAACAACAGCACTGACAATCATTGCTGCATGATAATCAAAACCTAAAAGGCTGTTAAACAGCTTTCCGCAGGCAGCAAAGCCTGATGCTGTATATGGTATAAAGAATATTACAATAAGTGCTGCAGATATTAATGTAATTACATGCTTGTCATCCCCGAATCTCTTAGAGAAATAATCAGGAAGTGTTATTGCCTGATAACCATGTGAATATAATCTTATCTTCTTGGCAACAATAAGCCAGTTAAGGTAAGTACCAAGTGCAAGACCAATTGCTGTCCATGTTGCGTCAGCAAGACCTGTAAGGTATGCCAGTCCCGGAACACCCATAAGCAGGTAACTGCTCATGTCTGACGCTTCTGCACTCATTGCAGTAACAACAGGTCCTAACTTTCTTCCACCAAGATAGAAGTCTCCTACATCACTGTTCTTCTTAGAACAGATTACACCTATCCACACTACCATTCCCAGGTAAAGTATAATTGCTGCTAAAATAATAATGTTTGACATAAAATAATCCCTTTTCCTTTCATAAATACACGAATGTACCTATTATAGCATACATTCGGCTTTATAAAAAGCGAAAAGGGATTAATTGTTATTATAAATGTGTTGTTAAATTACTCTGACACGGTCTTGTCATACGGCTTCTGTGCCTCTGATGACTGGGCAGTAGTCTCCTGCTGACTGACAGTTGTCGTCTGTGTCTCTCGAGGATCATTCTTCTGTGTCTGTGCCTCAGTCTCCTGAGGTCTGTCATCATTCGTGACAGCTTCTGTTTCAGCCTGTGTCTGATTGTATTGTGAAACATTATTATTCTGTATATTACTGCTGCCATTCACATTATCTGTCGGGTCTCTATATGCAATATCAGCTATTCTGTTTATATCTTCAACCTTAATATCAGAACTTATATCAAAATCCTCAACTATCTCAACAGTTGTCTTCGCACCACAATTCTCATATATCCACTTGGCATTGGCACATGTCATAAGAATAGAACCGTCTGATACATTCTGTCCAATAGCATTGTATGACTTTGGATTAAGATTGTTATCACTCTGGCTGTAATATGTTGCGGTACTTAGATACTCAGCATTATCAAGTCTTGAAGAGTATCTGACATAATATATATCTGTAATCTTACGCCATAAAGATTTCTCTGATATAGCCGTCTTGGCAGGAGCAACTTTAGGTCCTAGAGCCACTTTAAAAGCCTTAACAGGAATAGAGAATTCTTTATTGTCATCAAGCTGATAAACAATCAGCGTATGCTTCGCTATGCTTATTCTGATATAATACGACTGGTTCTTTGCAATTGTCTGTGTCTGTGTATCCGTCTCTGATGAATCAGTTTCACCAGTGGTCTCTTCCTGTGATACATTATCAGCATTCTTATTGCTGTTATGCATACTGATAACAGTTCTTAACACAAACAACAGTCCTAGAACCATTACAACAAGTATAACAAGGTATACGATTGAATTAGTTCCCTTAAACCATCTCTTAATATCAAACTTCTTCGTTCTCTTATAGCCATTAAAATCCATAACTTACCAACCGTGTATATATTAAAAGTGAATTAAATATCTTTGCCCATGTTCTTCTCTTTTAATTCAATAAACTTAAGTATCATATCAATTGCACCATCTATTCCTACAAGTCCACTGTCTATACAGAGATTGTAGCTCTTAGCTTCTCCCCACTTCTTGCTTGAGTAGTAATTGTAATAGCTTGCTCTTCTCTTATCCGTCTTCTGGATAAGATCTGCAGCCTTAGAATCATTAAGTTCATAGATTCTCTTAATTCTCTGTACTCTCTCATCAAGACTTGCCTTGATAAATACACTTACTGCATATGGATTATCTTCCAATGCATAATCAGCACATCTTCCTACAATAACACATGATTCTCTCTCTGCAAGTTTCTTGATAGCATCAAACTGTGCAAGGAAAACCTTGTGATTAATAGGCATATCCACATATGAATTAGTATATCCCAGTGAATATGTATCCATTACAAGAGAATAAAGGAAACTGTTAGTAGGCTTCTCGTCCTGAGATGCGAAAAGTTCTTCACAAAGTCCACTCTCCTTAGCTGCAAGTTCAAGCAGTTCCTTGTCGTAGCACTTTATCCCCAGCTTCTCTGCCAGTTTCATGCCTATCTCATGTCCACCGCTTCCAAATTCTCGTCCGATAGTAATAACTGTTCTCTCATCCATAGTTCCTACCTCCTGGTTTCAATTGTATACGAAATACTTTAGATATATTATACATTATTTCTGTGGTAAAATCTACATATTAAGCATAATTAAATTAATCTTTAATAATTATTATTTATTCTTCATAATGGTCTATATGCAAGAGTATCTCTGTAAGAAATTCTGCTATCTTAGTTCCAGCCTTATTAGATATCACACTGTATCTACTCGGGGTAACACAAGCCAGTCTGATATTAGAAAAACCTCTTGCACCAAACATATAATTCTTACTATAATTCTTAGATTTAAGTGCCTTCTCAACATCAGGAAGCACCTGGTTTCTTGTGATTATTATAAATGATATATGTGTATACATATGATTCTTAGCCGGCAGCTTTCCGTCACCTCTTACAAAATGCGGTTCAATCTTATTGACAGCAAAATCATATAAATCATCAAGCTCTTTCATGCCAAGCGTATCACAATTAATGAAAAACAGATGCTCATAGCATTTTGAGTCCCATAACTTGGCATCATCTGTTGTAGAAAATCTGTCTTTCTTATTATAGCTGTAAGCATATATAACAAACTTTCTACCTTCAAACCAGTAATTATGGTATATATCAAATGTATCTGAAATACTGTTCAATATCATATCTATAAATTCCCTGCGTCTCAATTGCTACCTCCATTTCTTAAATCCTTAAGCAGCTTCTCAAAATATTCGGGCAATGGTGCTATAAACTCCATATATTCACCTGTTGACGGGTGTATAAATCCAAGAACACCCGCATGTAGTGTCTGTCCCTGCAGCTTATATCCACTCCTGGCATGACAATACACATCATCTCCAAGTATCGGATGTCCTATACTTGCCATATGTACTCTTATCTGATGAGTTCTGCCTGTCTCTAACTGACATTCTATAAAACTGTATTTGTCAAAATTCTCAAGTACACGGTAATGTGTGACAGCACGTTTTCCATTCTTTCTGTCAACTGCCATCATCTTGCGGTCCTTTGGATTACGCCCTATAGGTGCATCCACTGTGCCCTCTTCCTCTTTAAAGCGGTTATGGACAATGCAATAATACTTTCTTGTTATTGAATGGACAGCAAGCTGTGCAGCAATATCATTATGTGCCTTATCATTCTTACATGCAACAATAACACCTGTGGTATTCATATCTATTCTGTGTACTATTCCAGGACGCATAACGCCATTAATTCCTGACAGATTATCCCTGCAATGATACATAAGTGCATTGACAACTGTTCCTGTATAATGTCCTGCAGCCGGATGTACAACCATTCCCTTCGGTTTATCTATCAGTATCACATCATCATCTTCATATATTATATTCAGAGGTATGTTTTCCGGGAGTATCTGTGGCACAATAAGTTCAGGAATTGTTATTGTGATATGTTCCGTTCCATTAAGCTTATAGTTGGACTTGACACATTTGTCATCAACCGTAATATCTCCATCATCTAACAGCTTCTGTATGCGTGACCTTGACACATCTTCTAACTCCTGCGACAGATATTTATCTATTCTTGTCCCCTTATCCTCTGGTTCAGCAATTAAATTCTGCACTGAATCACTCATTATTATCACCCTTCTTCGATAACTTTAAGAATCCGAAATCGTCTTCTTTATAGACAAAAAGAATAAGAATAATAAGCAATGCAACTGAAACAGTAACATAGCAGTCTGCCACATTGAATACCGGAAAATTAATAAGCTTGAAATATATAAAATCCCTTACATATCCGAATCTTACCCTGTCAATAAAGTTTCCTGCTGCACCAGATACAAGTAATGTACAAGTTATAAGAATTGGCATATACTTTCTTGTTGCAGGAAGATTAATAATTACATAAGTTACTATAAGCATAACTATAACTGTAAACACAAGAAACAGATTAATCTTACCGCTTAACATGCCCCATGCTGCACCTGAATTTCTAAGATAAGAGAATACGAAAGCATCTCCTATTATCTTAAAATCCGGTTTTCCTAAAAGCTTCGCTTCTGCAAGTGCTTTGGTAATCTGGTCTAATTCAGTCAGAACAACAATTCCTATAATATAAAATAACAAATTGAATATTTTCTTTTTATTATTCACTTTCAGCCTCCGTTATTAATCATTTATCTTATAACACCTTCAAGTGCTCTTCTCATCTGGTCATCAGTTATATCTCTGTCAATATAAGCATCTCCAACTGACTTTAGAAGAATGAACTTAACCTTTCCGGCATCCATCTTCTTGTCATTCTTGGATACAGCAATAACATCATCTATCTTAATTCCTGTTACATGGTCAGGGAATTCATATAATGCAAATGTATTAAGCGCATCATCTCTTTCTTCGCCAGTAATTGTTCCAAGTTCCACACATATATTAAGTGCAGCTATCATTCCAAGGACAACACATTCCCCATGATAAAGCGAGAAATTCATCTCTTTCTCTATAGCATGTCCTAATGTATGTCCGAAATTAAGCAGTGCTCTTTCTCCCTTTTCCTTAGGATCATTCTCAACAACCTCTCTCTTGATGTTACAACTCACATATATCATATGCTCAAGTGCATCTGTATCCATCGCCTTTATGCTTTCTGCATTGTCCTTAAGCCAGTTGTAATATTCCTTGTCTTTAATAAGACCATGCTTAATAATCTCACCAAATCCAGAATTAAAAAGTCTCTTACTGAGTGACTTAAGCACTGACATATTCATATATACAAGCTTTGGCTGATGGAATGCTCCAACCATATTCTTATATGCCCTGAAATCAACGCCTGTCTTGCCGCCAATACTTGAGTCAACCTGGGCAAGAAGTGATGTAGGAACCTGTATGAATTTAATTCCTCTAAGATATGTTGCCGCAGAAAATCCGGTAAGGTCGCCAACAACCCCTCCGCCAAGTGCTACAAGGCAGTCATTCCTGTCAAAATGATTCTCTATAAGATATTCATATACATCCTGTACTGTGTCAAGAGTCTTATTCTCTTCTCCTGCTGCAAATGTATACACATATACTGCATTGCCTGTTTTTTCAAGTTCATTCTTTACCTGTTCTGCATATAAAGGACCTACATTGCTGTCTGTCACAATACATAACTTTCTCCCTGTTATTTCAAGCTTATTAAAGGCTTCTGAAAGTCCCCCGAATCCACTTTCAATCACAATATCGTATGCTGGTTTTCCTTCGCACTTTACATTAATACACTTCATAACATTCTCCCTTGTCCTTATAATTAAACAGCCACCCATTATATGTGGGTGGCTGTGAAGATCAATTAAAATCTGTTTTCATTCTTGTTAAATGATGAAAGATCAATTCCTCCTGTTACTATCTCAGGAATATCACCCGAAATATCTACATTAGGTGGAGTCACCAGGAAAATATAATTAGTTATCTTCTGAAGGTTACCCCTTATTGCATATGTAGAACCAGCAGAATAATCTATTATTCTCTGTGCTATCTCAACATGGATTCCTTCAAGGTTAAGCACAACTGCCTTACCTGTAAGAAGTGTATCAGTTATCTCCTTAGCATCTTCCATAGATTCTGGTCTTATTACAACAACTTCAAGTCCTCTTGGAGACTGTGTCTTCATAGGAACAACCTTAGACTTGGAAGCAAATCTTGGCTTCTCTGCTGTATATGAAACATCTTCGTCTGCTACTGTATCTTTCTTGGTATTCCTTCCAAAAAGATTCTTTCTTTCTGATGGTTTCTCATCATCGTAGTCATCACCGAAATCATCATCGTAATCTTCGTAATCGTCATCAAAATCATCATCGTCATGCATCTTAAACATATTAGTTAAACCGTCTAACATTCCCATTATAAACACTCTCCTATATCTAATAATCTGACTTTCTTTAGTATCCCCAAAACATATTAATGTGAATAGTCCCTGGCTCCAAATATCGCTGTTCCAACCCTTACATGAGTTGCCCCTTCTTCTACAGCAACAGTATAATCGTTAGTCATCCCCATGGACAAAACATTCATGTATACATTATCTATGTTTTTGTTATTGATGTCAACCAGTAATTGCTTTAATTCTCTAAAATACTTCCTGTTATCTTCAGGATTTTCAACAAATGGTGCACTTGTCATGAATCCTCTTATCTTAATTCCCGGAAGCACTCCTATTTTCTTCACAAATTCTTCCGCTTCTTCACATGTTACACCGAACTTGTTCTCTTCTCCTGCAACATTAACTTCAATAAGAATATCCTGTATAAGGCCTTTCTTTACTGCTTCATCACTTATTGCAACGGCAAGTCTTTCTGAATCAACTGAATGAATCAATGCAGCTCGTCCTACAACATATTTTACCTTGTTTCTCTGCAGATGTCCTATCATATGCCATGTTATATCCTTAGGAAGTGTATCTGCCTTGTCCACCATCTCCTGAACATAATTCTCTCCAAACTGTCTTATTCCACAGTCATATACTTCCATAAGCATATCCTTGGGCTTGGTCTTGCTTACTGCAACAAGACACACATCTTCTGGATTTCTTCCTGATTTCTCACATGCTTTCTTAATATGCTCTTCTACTTCAATAAGATTATCCTTTAACATAATGCCTCCTGAATGTCATTAATCTGATATACCAAAGCTTTAATATATCATCTCATTCTCTGAATACTTGTCTGCATCCAGAATTATTCTGTCATATATTGACACACCATGACTAAGTGACTGTTTTAATATGTAGTATTCATTATTGCCATCTATTACTTCTACAAGCTTAAATACTGTATATCCTGTATTAACACAATACACACCTCTAAGCTTTTCAACCGGTCCTACAACGAACCTGTCACTTGAATCCATCCTGATTATTCCAGTGCCGGCTGCCAGTTCTGTCTTCTTAATATACACAGCCTCATCATTTGACTTATATATATCAACAGCCTTAAATACCTGATTCAGCTTACCATCTGAATCGCTCTGTTCTACAAGGAATCCATAATCACCCTTTTCACCATTAGTTATGAGGTATTCTTTAGGTATCTTATAGAATTCGTTCTCAGTTACCGCTGATACCGGAACCTTGATTCCTGACTTTCCTGACACAATTATCTCAATATCAAGGAATCTCTCTGTAGCATATCTTATCATATATTTTGATAATGTTATCTCACCATATGAGTTCTTACCATCATTAACTATCTTGAATGGAAATGTGCCTGTAATATTATCCTTGGTAAACTTAATTGATAATGTATCCTTAGATGAAAGAGAATACTTATCTATATCTGACTGTGTAATCGGAAACATAAGTGTCCAGTTCTCACTTGTAATAAGCTTATATGCAGGATCTGAGGCTGTAATAAGCTTTTCCGACTTAAGACTCTGCTTATCATATGATTTTTTCTTAAAGTCAACACTGCCAATTGTTTCCTCGGTGACTCCTTCATAACCATCAACCGAATAAACAACTATACCCGGTTTATCTGACTTCACAGTCTTAAAAAGGTCCTGACTTCCTGTGCTTGCTACAATTGAATCAAGATTGGCCATAATATTCTCATTAATAGACTGTAGTACAGTTGCATTAAGATCTGACTTGAGGTCATAAACTGCACTGAATCCACTGTCTGCATACTCAGTCTTGTAATTAGTAAGTGTATTCTTAATGACTGTAAGATTCTCATCTGAAAGTGCATTACCATCTCCTGATGTATACTGTGCAAGTATATCTGAAACTCTTCCTGTCTCATCAACCGTATACACTGTATCACCAGTCATAACTCTTGTTCCCTCTCGCTGATAATAGTTAATATCACCAGAATATGAAGAATTATAGACTTCTTCCTGTCTTAAGGCAACCGCTGTAAATGAAGCATTATTCATTAGTGAACCCACTTCAACTTCATATGTCTGTACCTTTGCTTTTGAAACATATATAACTATAAAGCACACAATATATACCAGCACTATTCCAAATATAATTGCTGCTGCTTTCGGCTTTCTTCTGTATCTGACTACTTTCTTTCCCGCCATGATAAACCTCATTATTTCCGCACTTTATCTGTGCTGATTAACAAACACTGTAATTGTAGCATTTTAGACAGTCTGATACAAGGTTTAAAGTCGTCAAGTTTCCACTTTTTCTCAACAAAATCCATATTTTTCCAGTATGATTTATCTTACATTTTCCATACTAATTTCAAAACCAAATCCGCAATTTTTAAGGAGGCATTTTATGAATTCTAAACCTATAGACTACATTGCTCTTACAATTGCCATTGTAGGAACGCTTAACTGGGGACTTATCGGTTTCCTCAACTTTAATCTTGTGCATTTTATATTCAGATCAGTTATGGTTGACCGTATAATCTACGCACTTGTAGGTCTTTCTGGCTTATATCTTTTAAGTACTTACGGAAGAATCAAGGCACTTGGCGAAGATATGTAGCAAAACAGGCTGCCAGTTAACCGGCAGCCTGTTTTTATTTTTTATTATTGTCTTGCTTTCATTATTCTGTCAAGAAGTGCGTCAGCAACCTCTTCCTTACTCATCATAGGAAGCTCCTCGACTGCGTCTTTAGTAATAACAGTAACCACATTGGTATCTGTTCCAAATCCGGCTCCTGCCACTTTGACATTATTAGCCAATATCATATCAAGATTCTTCTTTGTAAGCTTCACCTTGGAATTGTCAAGCATATGCTCTGTTTCCATTGAGAATCCGCACAGAAACAATCCATCTCTTTTATTGCTTCCAAGTGTGCCTATTATGTCTTTAGTCCGCTCAAGAGGAATTGACATATCACCATCTTTTTTCTTAATCTTTTCTTCACTTACATCAGACGGTCTGTAATCTGCAACTGCTGCTGCCTTGATTATTATATCTGCGTCTTTAGCACTCTTAATTACTGCATTATACATATCCTCTGCTGAAACAATATCCACCATCTTAACAAATGGCACCGGCTCAAGGCTTACTTTTCCTGATATAAGTGTTACATCCGCTCCACGAAGCATTGCCATCTTAGCAATTGCATATCCCATTTTTCCAGTGGAATTATTAGATAAGAATCTTACAGGGTCTAACTTCTCTCTTGTAGGTCCTGCAGTAACTGTAAGCTTAATTCCGGCCATATCTTTATCTTTAGCTATTGTCCTTAAGATGTAATTAAGAAGAACCTGCTCCGATGGCATCTTTCCCGCACCTGTATCTCCACATGCAAGATAACCGCTGTCAGGCTGGATAATTTCATATCCATAATGCTCTAATTTCTTAAGATTATCCTGTACTATAGGATTAGTGAACATATTAGTGTTCATCGCAGGTGATATAAGCTTTGGACATTTGCATGCCATAATTGTTGTAGTCAGCATATCGTCTGCTATCCCATTTGCAATCTTTCCTATTACATCTGCCGAAGCAGGTGCTACAAGGAATATATCAGCCAGCTTTGCAAGGCTGACATGCTCAACATTAAACTGGAAGTTTCTGTCAAATGTATCAACTAAGCACTTGTTTCCTGTAAGTGTCTCAAATGTTATCGGATTAATAAAATTGCATGCATTCTCAGTCATTATAACATGCACATTGGCATGCTTCTTTACAAGCATACTTGCAAGATTAGCAATCTTATATGCTGCTATACTGCCTGTTACTCCAAGAACAACTGTCTTTCCCTTAAGCATATTATCTCCTCCCGCCTATTCAGCCACTTTCTAGACATTTTTATCATAAATGTATTTCAAACCTCTTATAAGAAGTGCAGGGTCTGTCTCAATTCTGTTTCTGCAGAATGGAATTATAACCTTACTAAGCCCCCCTGTTGCCACAAGCTTTGCAGCAGGCTTTCCGTTCTTTCCAAACCCGCAGCAATCTATTATTCTGTCTATAATTCCGTCTATACTTCCTGCATGTCCGTATATAAGACCGCTCTTCATACAGTCAACCGTATTCTTTCCAACCGGTCCTTTTGGTGCATCAAAGCTGATTCTTGGAAGCTGCGCAGTTCTTGATGAAAGTGAATTCATTGAAACACCTGCTCCCGGAAGAATTGCACCACCTATATAATTACCATTCTCATCAACTGCGCTTATAGTAGTTGCAGTGCCTATATCAACTATAATAACCGGTGCGCCATAATCATGTGTCGCTGCAACTGCATCAACTATTAAGTCACTTCCCACCTGCTTCGGCTGATCCATAAGAATGTTAAGCCCCGTCTTTACTCCAGGTCCTACAACAAGAGGCTCTATATCTACAACCTTTTCAACAGCAGCTTTAATTACATTAACAAGCTGTGGAACAACTGACGATATAATTGCACCATTAATATCCTCTGATTTTATATTATAGATTTCAAGAACATTTTTAAAGCTGATGGCATACTCCAGCTCTGTCTTTGAAAGGTCTGTACTCAGCCTTTCCTCAAATATTACTTTATCATCATCAACACAGCCAATAACTATATTAGTATTGCCCATATCTATAGCTAATATTGTTCCTTTAGTATTCTTTCTTGACATTAATTATACCTCGCTAATATAGTAATCCCGTCACAGATAAGCTTATCAGCCATACATTCATATATATCATTAACAGGATTATCCTTAAACTCATCAGCGGCTATTGCCACTCTTATATAGTTCTTTGTATATCCTGTATAATATGACCTGCCATCTATTTCTGTCAATTCTTCTATAAGAACTTCGAGCCTTTTTCCGATATACATCTTTCTGTATTCAAGTGACTGTGCCTTCTCTAACGCAAGCAGAACTGCACTTCTTTCTGACTTAACAGTGTCTGCTACCTGCTCCTTCATCTTGTCAGCAACAGTTCCCTTTCTTCTTGAATATTTGAATATATGCATTTCGTAAAAATGTACTTTCTCAAGGAACTTGCGTGTCTCAAGGAAATCTTCCTCTGTCTCTCCCGGAAATCCCACGATTACATCAGTAGTTATTGCCGGATTATCAAACACTTCTCTTAACTTTACGCAGCCCTCATAATACTCTTCTGTATTATATTTTCTGTTCATTGCCTTTAATGTCTTGTCGCATCCACTCTGTAATGATAAGTGAAAATGTGGACATATCTTTTCTAAGCCGGCAATCCTTTTTGCAAATTCATCTGTAATTATTCTTGGTTCAAGCGAACCTAAACGTATTCTCTTAATTCCTTCAATCTCATGGATTGCCTCTATAAGTTCTATAAGACTTATATTCTCAAGGTCTGTTCCATAAGATGATATATGAATTCCTGTAAGAACAACCTCCTTAACACCTGTAGCTGCAAGCGTCTTAACCTCATTTACTATATCTTCAGGCTTACGGCTTCTTACCCTGCCTCTTACGTATGGTATTATGCAGTAAGAACAGAACTGGTTGCATCCGTCCTGAATCTTGATATACGCTCTTGTGTGTTCCCCTGTCTGGTTAATCTTAAGCGATTCATACTCCTGATACTTGTCATTAATATCAACAAGATAGCTTGTTTTATCCGAACCGCCAAAATAATCATTTAATGCTTCAACAATACTTATCTTCATATTATTGCCAAGAATGATATCAACACATTCATCCTTTTTAACTCCGTCAGGGTCTGCCTGCACATAACAGCCAGCAGCAACAACAACTGCCTCCGGATTCATCTTCTTTGCCTTATGCAGCATCTGTCTTGATTTTCTGTCAGCAATATTAGTTACTGAACATGTATTAATTATATATATATCAGCCTGAACATCTTCACTGAAAGGCACTATCTCATACCCCTCATCCCTAAGCATTATCTCCATTGATTCTGCCTCATAGGAATTAACCTTACAGCCCAGACTGTGTATAGCAACTTTTTTCAATTTAATCCTCATTTCCTGTTAATTTTTGTTACATTTCTTTATTGACATAGGTTTAACAAATAGATATTATAGTTTATAGAAAAACATTTAAGGAGGTATTCTAATGAAAACTGTAAAGATTTCATTAAATTCAATCGACAAAGTAAAATCTTTTGTCAACGATATCACTAAATTCGATGTTGACTTTGATCTTGTTTCTGGCAGATATGTAATTGATGCCAAGTCTATAATGGGTATATTCAGTCTTGATCTTTCTAAGCCAATTGACCTGAACATTCATGCAGACAATGATATTGATACAATCCTTGCCGTATTAAAGCCATACATCGTTGAGTAATGATGTGTAAGAACATATAAACCGCTTTATCTGTTGCAGATAAAGCGGTTTTATTTTATTCAATTACGATTTTTTCTGTTGTCTCAATTGCTGTCTTGTAAAGCTCCTCAATAACTCCATCAAGGTTAGTCTCATGCTGCTTGATAACATTAAGATTAGGCTTGGTTACAGGGTGCTTTGCAACGAATATTGTACAGCAGTCCTCAAATGGCTGTATTGATGTCTCATATGAGCCAATCTTTTCTGATATATCAATAATTTCCTGCTTGTCAAAACCAATAACCGGTCTGAATACAGGCATTGTACACACTTCGTTAGTACAGTAAAGACTTGCCATTGTCTGGCTTGCAACCTGTCCGATACTCTCTCCTGTAACAAGTCCCTGACATCCGCTTGATTTTCCTAAGTCTTCAGCAATCTTCATCATATATCTTCTCATAATGATTGTAAGCTCATCATGTGGACATTTCTCATATATAGCCATCTGGATATCTGTGAAATTAACAACATTAAGTGTAATAGGGCCTGAATACTTAGATACAATCTTTGCAAGGTCAATTACCTTCTGCTTTGCTCTTTCACTTGTATATGGAGGAGCATGGAAGTATGTTGCTTCAATCTGTACACCTCTTTTGGCAACCATATATCCTGCAACAGGGCTGTCAATACCGCCTGATAATAAAAGCATCGCCTTTCCTGCTGTTCCGATTGGCATTCCGCCAGGACCCGGAACCTCAATAGAGTAAATGTTAATAACATCTCCTCTGATTTCTACCTGTAAAAGAACCTCAGGCTTATGCACGTCAACCTTCATCTCTGGGAATGCATCCAGAATTCTTCCACCAAGCTCCATGTTAATCTCCATTGAGTTCATTGGATAATTCTTTCTTGTTCTTCTTGCATTAACCTTGAATGTAAGATTCTTATTCTTATATGCCTTATCAAGATAATTGATAACCTGATTAGCAAGGTCATCAAATCCGTTATCTTCAATCTGAACTACAGGACAGATTCCAACTATACCAAATACTCTTGTAAGACTATCAATCACCTCATCATAATCATAGTCCGAAAGTGCATTAACATAGATTCTTCCATCTGCTCTTCTTACATCAAATTCTCCCTCAACATCCTTAAGTGAGAACTTAATCTGTCTTACAAGGGCGTCCTCAAAGATGAATCTGTTCTTTCCCTTAACTCCTATTTCTCCATACTTTATCAAAAATGCTTTATACATCGTTTTCCGCCTTTCCTTTGCATATCAAGATTTGTGCAAAGCACAAATCTTGTGTGTGAAAATCTATTTTCACACAATTATCGTCTTGTGTACTTCCTAAGCATTGGAAGCAGCTGTTTAAGTGTTTCTATTGTGTATTCAAGTTCTTCCTTAGTTGTCTCATAACAAAAGCTGAATCGTAGTGTTGAATCAAGCAGTTCCTTATCAAGTCCGATTGCAACAAGTGTGTTGCTCAGTCCCGGCTTGTTAGATGAGCATGCTGAACCAGATGATACATATATTTCTTTATCTTCAAGTGAATGAAGAAGCACTTCTGCCCTTACTCCCTTAAAGCTTGCACTTACAATCTGTGGTGCCGAATCCGTACCCTTCTTGCTGTTTACCTGCACATCAGGAAGCTTTTCAAGCTCATCTATGAAGTAATCCTTTAACTCATACAAATGTGCTATCTTGCTTTCAAAGTCATTATTATATATAAGCTTTACAGCAGTTGCAAGTCCTGCTATAGCAGGAACATTTTCAGTTCCTGAACGCATGCCCTTCTGCTGTCCGCCACCGTATATAATAGGCTTGATTCTTGTCTTATCATTAATGAATAAGAATCCGCTTCCCTTAGGTCCGTGAATCTTATGTCCACTGACTGATAACAGATCAATTCCAAGCTTCTTAGGATATATCTTATATTTACCATAAGCCTGAATCGCATCAACATGATATACAATATCAGGATTATAATCTTTAATTATATGTCCGATTTCTTCAATCGGTTCAACTGCACCAATTTCATTATTAACATACATTACTGAAACAAGTATTGTCTCATCATCAAGTGCATCCTTTAGAGCCTCTATATCAACTATTCCATCTTTATCAACTGGAAGATATGTTATTCTGAAGCCTTCTTTTTCAAGGAAATTGAATGGCTCTTTAACTGATGAATGTTCCACAGATGATACTATGCAGTGCATTCCTTTTCTTTTATTAGCCATTGCTGTTCCGATTATTGCCATGTTATTAGATTCTGTTCCACCAGAAGTAAAGAGTATCTCCTTATCCTGACACTTAAGAGTCTTTGCTATTACCTCTTTAGCTTCACGGATATATTTCTCTGCATCAACGCCCTTCATATGCTTTGATGATGGATTACCATAATCTTCTGACATAACCTTTACTGCTGTTTCTACTACCTCTGCTGCACATTTCGTTGTAGCAGAATTATCAAGATATGCTTCCATATTGCCTCTTTTCCGCTTATTCTTCCATATTATACATAAGCACTGACAACAGCATCATTCCCGCTGTCTCAGTTCTTAATATTCTCTTACCTAGTGTGATTATCTCACATCCTGCATTTACAGCTTCGTCAAGCTCTGACCTGTCGAATCCACCCTCAGGGCCTATGAATATACCAACAGATTCTCCATGTCCGATTTCTTCAATCACTTTTCTGGTCTTTTCCATGCCTTCTGCACACTCATATGGCAGTAAAAGCTTATCTAGCTTTCCTGCATACTCAAGTGCCTGCTTAAATGTCATAACTTCTGTCACTTCAGGCTGGATACTTCTCTTGCTTTGCTTGGCTGCACTTAATGCAATGCCATTCCAACGTTCGACCTTAGCTTTAGCTTTCTTCGCATCTAGTTTTACAACGCTTCTTTTCATTGCTACAGGAACAACACTGTATGCTCCGAGTTCTACAGCCTTCTGTATTATAAGTTCCATTTTGTCAGCCTTAGGCAGTCCCTGAAACAGAATTATTCTTGAAGGCAGTTCTTTTCCCTGCTCGTCCTTGCTTAGTATATCTGCCCTTATATATTCATCTGACATAAAAGCAATGCTGCATTCATAATCAACATTATCTCCGCTGCTTATAAGAAGCTTGTCGCCTTCTTTGAATCTTAATACATTCTTAATGTGATTAACATCACTTCCAACTATATCTATATATGAATCATGGATATTCTCATGCTCTGCAAAAAAATGATACATACACTACTTCCTTCTTGCTGTGATATTAACCCACTCGCCATCATGGTTAATCTCAACTATCTCTAACTCAGGATTCTTCTTAAATGCCTCTGCTACCTCTTTTTCCTTAGTATCTATAATACCAGAAGTAATAAAGTAAGCGCCGTGCTTCATATGCTCATGTATGCATGTTGAAAGTGGCTCTAATACGTCTGCAAGGATATTGGCACACACAATGTCGTAGCACTCATAGCCACAGGCATCTTTAACAGCCTTGTCATCAATGATATTACCCTCAATAACCTCAAGCTGCTTCTTATCTATATTGTTCTGCTCTGCATTTTCCTCTGATGCAATAATTGCATTAGGATCAAGGTCTGTACCAAATGCATGCTTTGCACCATATTTTAATGCAACTACTGAAAGTATACCGCTTCCACAGCCGACATCTAACACCTCATCACCATCTTTAACATACTTCTGAAGCTGCTTTATAACCATTCTTGTAGTCTCATGTGAACCTGTTCCGAAAGCTGTTCCCGGGTCAATGCTAAGTACAGCATGCCCCTTCATCTCCTCTGTCTCCGGCTCCCATGTAGGCTTAATGAATAAGTCTCCTATTGTAAATGTATGCCAGTACTGCTTCCAGTTATTAATCCAGTCCTTATCCTCTGTCTCTGATTCTGTGATTGTACCCTCACCAATATCAATAAACATTCTTAAATCTTCAAGTTCTGCCTTAACCTTTTCAAGCATTGAGCCATCATCTTCTTCACTGTCAATGTAGAAATTAACCTTAGCTCTGCCATCATCAGGTGGAAGGTCAGGAATGAAATCTACAAACATTGACTTAGCCTCTTCCTTAGTAAGCTGTACATTATCCTCAATTTCGATACCTTCAATTCCTATATCATTAAGCGCGCTGCTTATCATATCAACTGCATCTGTAGTTGTCTGGATTGAATATTTATTCCACTTCATATTATTGTCCTTTCGTTAACACAAACATTTTACATCTGTAAAAATGCTTCATATCCCTTTAATGTCTCATATAGGTCAGCCTTGCTTATTACCTCGTATGGTGCATGCATATTCTGTACAGCAATTCCACTGTCGATTACATTCATATCAAGATTAGCCAAGATATATGCAATTGTTCCGCCACCGCCTGCATCTACCTTTCCAAGCTCTGCCATCTGGAAATACACATCTGCATCATCCATAACTTTTCTTAACTTTCCAATGAACTCAGCAGAAGCATCATTAGAACCGCTCTTACCTCTTGAACCTGTATACTTGTTAAATACCATACCTTTTCCAAAGAATGCTGAATTCTTCTTTTCAAACACTGATGCATAATTAGGGTCATATGCTGCACTTACATCTGATGATAACATATAAGAATTAGCAAGTGCTCTTCTTAATTTAAGCTCTGAATAATCACCGCATCTGTCCATAACCTCTGCGACCATATTTTCAAAGAATCTTGAATGCATACCTGTTGCGCCGACGCTTCCTATCTCCTCTTTATCTACAAGAATACATACGCCAGTTCTTGTAACCTGTGGTGTATTAAGAAGTGCAATAAGCGACGGATAAGCACACACTCTGTCATCATGGCCATATCCCATAATCATGCTTCTGTCCAGACCATAATCTCTTGCAGGTCCTGCCGGAACAGCCTCAAGCTCTGCTGATAAGAAATCTTCCTCTTCAATCCCATATTTTTCTTTAAGAATTGCAAGAATATTCTTCTTAACTGCTTCCTTTTCTTCCTTATCCTCATCTGTATTATCACTGTCTGATGCTGCCGGCATGCTTCCTATAAGGATATCAAGGTCCTCGCCCTCAACCACCGAGCTTCCTTTCTTTTCCATCTGTTTAGCAGCCAGGTGTATAAGAAGGTCTGATACTCCGACAACCGCATCGTCAGCGTCTTCTCCTATTACAACTTCAACACATTCGCCATTCTTTAATGCAACAACACCATGAAGTGCAAGAGGAATTGCTACCCACTGGTATTTCTTGATTCCTCCATAATAATGTGTATCAAGAAGAACCAGGTCTGAATCTTCATACATAGGATTCTGCTTGATATCAAGTCTTGGTGAATCAATATGTGCCCCAAGTATATTCATACCGGTGCTTATCGGTTCACTTCCAATATTAAAAAGCACTATTGCCTTCTTCATATTAACAGCATATACCTTATCACCTGCTTTAAGTGTCTCATTAGCTGCTATTATCTCCTGTAAATCTCTGTATCCGGCTTTCTTTGCCAGTTCTACAGCCTTTTTTACACATTCTCTTTCTGTCTTACACTCAGATATAAAAGTCTTATATTCATCTGCAAATGTGAATACATTGTTCTTATCTTCGTCTGAATATTTCTTCCATGCATTCTTTCTTTCCATAATGTCAACTTCCTTTCTATATTCCTAATGTTATCTGACCATCAGAATCTTCCTGATTATCTGCATCAAAGTTTTCGCTTGCAAGCTCTAACTCTGCCTCTTCCTTATATTGTTCAACCATATCTTCACTGATTGTTGGAAGCTCGTCTATCGACTGTACTCCAAATGACCTTAAGAAATCCTCTGTTGTTCCAAAAAGCATTGGTCTTCCCGGTGCATCAAGTCTTCCAACTTCCTTCACAAGACCAAGTTCAACAAGCTTGCTTACTGCTCTGTCTGAATTAACACCTCTGATATTCTCTATCTCAATCTTAGTTACAGGCTGCTTATATGCTATTATCGACAATGTCTCTAATGCCGCGTCTGTCAGTGTATATCTTCTTGGCTGGCTGCAAACTCTTATAAGTGCATCATAATATTCCTGCTTGGTACACAGCTGGAAGCTGTTCTCAAGCTCAATGATTCTTATTCCCCTGTTCTCTGATTCATATTTATCCATAAGATTGTGTACTATCTTAACAGTTGTATCCACATCCTGTTCTATGGCATCTGCAAGCTTACCTGCTTCAACAGAATCACCCATAGTAAAAAGCACAGCCTCAATTATGCCTTCCATCTGTTCTAAACTCATCATTCTACTCCTCTGTTATATCTTCAATAAGCTCAGGATCCCTGACCACCCTTATGAATATATCATCCTCCGGGCATTCCTGCTTAACCTCAACAAATCCGGTCTTAATAAGCTCTAACACAACTAAAAATGTTACTATAACAGCAACCTTTGATGGATTATTCCACAAAAGCTCCCTGAAACTAAACTCTTCATGCTCCATCATAAATGCTTTAATATCCACAAGCTTTTCACTCATGGTAACTTCTTCTTTCTCAATCTTTCCAAACTTGCTTCGTACAGGATCTATCTTATCTTCCTTACGTTTACAAACATCAGCAAATATTCTGTTAAGACGCATAAGTGTTGTATCACCAATAACCTCTGTAAGATCAACCGGCGGTGTATATGCTGCAACCGCCTCCGGAATACTCTGCTTCTTATAATAGGTTCTCTCTGCATCTGTATGCTTGTCCTTTAATTCCTGTGCCATAGCCTTATACAGCTTGTACTCTAACAGCTTTTCAACAAGCTCTGCTCTTGGATCTTCCTCATTGCCTTCCTCATCCACTTCCTTAGGAAGTAACATTCTTGACTTAATATCAAGAAGAGTTGCCGCCATTACAAGGAACTCACTTACCACATTAAGATCTTCCTTCTTTAGCTGCTCAACATATTCCATATACTGTTCTGTAATCATTGCAATCGGAATATCATATATATTAACTTTATTCTTATCTATCAAATGTAAAAGAAGATCTAAAGGTCCTTCAAACACCTGAAGCTTAACACTTATTCCCATATCTGCCTCGCTATATTTACTGTGCATAATTACACGTATCACATTTTACATAAAATAACTGCTGTTTGCAAGTAATTGCTAAATTCTATAAAATAACATATAATATCTTGAAAACATTCAATTAAGGATTAAGGTATAAGAATGCTCAATTTAATATTATTAATCAAAAGAATTGTCACTAAAATATCTGAAGACCGCATCGGCGACTACGCATCCTCAGCATGTTACTATCTCATGCTGAGCTTTTTCCCGTTTTTTATTGGTCTTTTAAGCCTTATAAAGTTCCTGCCAGTTTCCAAGGCAGACCTTTTAAAAATCATATACGGCGTTCTTCCAACTCAGCTGCAGCCTATTGTCCGGGCAATGCTCACTGATATATATGACAACTCAACAACTGCATTAACCCTCATTACTGCAATTGCTATCATATGGGCTGCCGGTAAAGGTTTCATGGCTATTGTCCGTGGATTAAAACAGATATACAGAAAAGATAACCAGAAGAACTGGCTTTTCCAGAGAATAAGAGCAAGTATCTATGCCCTTATATTTATGATTCTTATTATTGCCAGCCTTATACTTATGGTATTTGGTAACAATATTATGAACTTCACTATGAAATATATACCACAGCTTACTAATGTAGTCGTGATATTCAGAGGAATATTTAACAGTAAACATTTTCTCTTTCCAAGTATATTCACACTCTTCTTTACTATAGCATTCTCACTTGTATCAAGAAGAGGAAAAAAGTTCTATAAAGAGATTCCAGGAGCTTTCCTTTCTGCTTTAGGATGGTATCTTTTTACAGCACTGTATTCTCTTTATGTTGGCCACTCACCGAACTTTTCATACATGTACGGTAGTCTTGCTACTATTATCATAGCACTTATATGGATGTATGCCTGTATGATTATAATATTCATAGGTGCAGAGATTAACTACTTCATCAATGATGAAAAAATATTCAAACATTATCTTGGGAAGAAATCAAAGTAAGCGTAGTACCTCTGTAGAAGAATTCCAGAATCTGCGCGTAAGTCATGGATTCTGCCATTTTATTGGCAGCATTCTGACTCATGCCGATTCCATGTCCGTAGCCACCTCCTGTTATCTTAAAGCCTGTAAGCTTCTTTCCCTCCGTCACCTTCTCAAACACACAGAATGTACTTGGCAGATTAGCATATCTTGTCGTTCCTGACTTAGTGTTCATATCCACATTTGCATTGCCAAATGCTGCCCTAATCGCTGATTCACTGTCTATCACTGTCTCGCCTTTATCACCTGTAACCTTAACTTTTACTGCCGCTCCTCCATTAACACGCTCAAGTACTTCAATATCTTTTATGTTTCCTACATTCTTCCCTGTAGAACGTGCAAATCCTTCACTTATCTCTTTAACAGATTCCTCCATGCTCCATCTGTACAAGGTGCAGTCGTAATCATAATCAGCCTCATTTTCACCTTTTATAAATGTATTGAACTCCGATTCTACTGTCAGTGTAAGTCCTCTGTCCACTCCACCCACACACTCCGCAACAAAATACGGATAGTTTTCTGTTGTATTGCCCCAGAGTGTAACGTCTGTTGTGCTTCCACATGAGGTTGAATAGTAATATGTCTTAACAACTTCTCCGTTATATGATAGCACCTGTCCCGCTGTCTCATCTACTGCAGTATCTGTTGATTCTGCCCGCTGTGAGTTATTATATACCTGAAACTGTATTGAGTCATCAATATGTGCTCCATAAGCACTATAATAGTTATTAGAAAGTTCCGTATAAGCATAGCTTCTTGCACATACAGCCTGACATTTCAGTGCTTCAAGATTAAACCCTGACGGCATCTCGCTAGGAACAACTTTTTTAAGATAATCTTCTATCCCCACTTCATTTACAACAACAATTCCCTCATCATACAGTGAAACTTCAATAGTTCCGCCATATGAAGGTGTTCCTATGCCTCTGTTTACTGACTGGAACTGTATCTCACCTGATTTAGGAATTAGTTTTATTCTGCCCTCATTAAAGTCTTCTGTATCCTGATTAAACCCAACCGTCTCACCGGGTGCCGTCTCATAAGATTCTTCACCAGTCTCAACTATCATTCCTGAATCAGCACAAAAAACTGCTTCATTAAAAAATATATCTCTGAATCCGCTTGTCTTGATAATTACTCTTATATTGTCAGCCTGCAAAGGTTTATTCTTAATAGCACCACAGACTTCTCCATCCGCCACAATAAAATCCTGTAATGCATAACCGACAATTATACTGCTGTAATTACTTATCAATGAGTTTTCTTTTTCATACATAATAAAGTCCTCATCCAGCTTAACAGAACCATAACCTTCAATTTCAACGCTGTCTTGTGAAACTGACAGCACCTTTCCACTTACAACATCCGTCTTGGTATTAACTCCAACAATCTTTCCATCCTCAACGGTAATATCACATAAACACCCGGTTACATCTTCTGCTATCTTTCCACTATTGAATTTCTTTATATTACCATACATATTGGCAGTTATCGTGTTGTCTTCTATATTAGTTACATATACATTTTTATAAATATTGATTTCTGACGATGTGTCCTGATATCTTGATTTAATCATATGTGACATATATATACATGCTGATGACATAAAAATCACCAGTGCAGAATAGGCTAAGAATATTATTTTTGTTCTCTGTTTCATATACTATTCTCCATACTAAATTAAGTGTCCTTGTTCAGACAAGCTCTTGATAGTATATGCTGAGAATTGAAGTTTTAGAACTAGGTATGCTCATCGCTTTTCGCGCAAAAAGCTTATATGCCAGAACTAAGTTCTGGCATTGTCGCGTTGCTCCTCGAATATAAAATCATAAAAAGCGACGCATGCAAGCATGGCCGCTTTTATAATTTTATATTCTCATCGCTTTTCGCGCAAAAAACAGGCTGTCACTTATGTGACAGCCTGTTAATAATATCCCAAAACGCCGCTCCCCACGCTTTCGACTCCTAGCGAAGCTAGGTGGGCAACCGCATCCAGACCGCTGCCTTCCACTGACTAAGGAGGCTTGACATTGGAATGGAGATATAGGAATCCCGTCGATGAAATGTAGGATCAAAATAATGTGGTTTTGCGAACGTCCCAGGAAATATTCTATTGATACGTAATCTGTACCGATGTATTGATTATACATCTTCTTTACTGATTACACAATATTATATGTCAAAAAAATTCAAATATACCTGCGAAAGAATACAATTCAGACGCAGGTATATAATCATAATTCAAACTCTGTAATGATTGAAAATTAAAGCTGTGGACCAGCAGCAACTAAAGCCTTACCAGCTTCGTTACCTGTGTACTTAACAAAGTTCTTATTGAATCTTGCAGCAAGATCCTTAGCCTTAGTCTCCCACTCAGAAGCATCAGCATATGTATCTCTTGGATCAAGGATTGCTGGATCTACTCCTGGAAGCTCTGTAGGAACTTCAAAGTTGAACATAGGAATCTTCTTTGTTGGAGCTGTATTAATAGCACCTGAAAGGATAGCATCAATGATACCACGAGTATCCTTAATAGAGATTCTCTTACCTGTTCCATTCCATCCTGTGTTAACTAAGTAAGCCTTAGCTCCACTCTTTTCCATCTTCTTAACAAGCTCTGCTGCATACTTTGTAGGATGAAGCTCAAGGAATGCCTGTCCGAAGCAAGCTGAGAATGTAGGTGTAGGCTCTGTGATTCCTCTCTCTGTACCAGCAAGCTTAGCAGTAAATCCTGAAAGGAAGTAGTACTGTGTCTGCTCTGGTGTAAGAATAGATACTGGAGGAAGTACTCCGAAAGCATCTGCTGAAAGGAAGATTACATTCTTAGCTGCTGGAGCTGAAGAAATTGGTCTTACTATATTCTCAATATGATTGATTGGGTAAGATACACGAGTATTCTCTGTTACGCTCTTATCTGCGAAATCAATCTTTCCATTCTCATCAAGTGTAACGTTCTCAAGAAGAGCGTTTCTCTTAATTGCATTGTAGATATCTGGCTCTGATTCCTTATCAAGGTTGATAACCTTAGCGTAGCATCCACCTTCGAAGTTGAATACGCCATTGTCATCCCAACCATGCTCATCATCACCGATAAGGAGTCTCTTAGGATCTGTTGAAAGTGTTGTCTTACCTGTTCCTGAAAGACCAAAGAAGATTGCTGTATTCTCTCCGTTCTTATCTGTGTTAGCTGAGCAGTGCATTGAAGCAATACCCTTTAATGGAAGGTAGTAGTTCATCATAGAGAACATACCCTTCTTCATCTCTCCACCATACCATGTATTAATGATTACCTGCTCATGGCTTGTAATGTTGAATGCAACACATGTCTCTGAGTTAAGGCCTAATTCAGCATAGTTCTCAACCTTAGCCTTAGAAGCATTATATACAACGAAATCTGGCTCGAAGTTCTCAAGTTCTTCTGCTGTTGGCTTAATGAACATATTAGTTACAAAATGTGCCTGCCAAGCAACTTCAACGATGAAACGAACTGCCATTCTTGTGTCCTTGTTAGCTCCACAAAATGCATCAACTACGAAAAGTTTCTTATTAGAAAGCTCTGCCTTAGCGATGTCCTTAACCTTAGCCCATACATCTTCTGACATTGGGTGGTTATCGTTCTTATACTCATCTGATGTCCACCATACAGTGTCCTTAGAGTTCTCATCAACAACAATGTACTTGTCTTTAGGAGAACGACCTGTATAGATACCTGTCATAACATCAACAGCTCCAAGTTCGCTTTCCTTACCAACTTCATAACCTTCGTTAGTAGACTTAGTCTCTTCCTCGAATAATAATTCATAAGAAGGATTGTAGACGATCTCTGTAGCACCTGTGATGCCATACTTGCTTAAATCGATTTTTGCCATCTTACATAAACCTCTTTTCTTATAATTTCTTGTAAATTATTACAAAATTCTTTTTAATTCTATACCATGCCCTAATTAAAATCAATAAAAAATTGTTAAATTTTTCTCGAAATCGTGTATATATTAATTTTATTAATCAGTTATTCTTTAGGAACCGTCTTTTCGTACTTGATATCTTCAATTGTTTCACTTGAAAGCCTGATAGCCTCAAGTACCACATTTTCTGCAACTCCCATGTTCTTTGCTACTTCTTCCACCGTAGGTTTTCTTCCTAATTCTTCTTTAAGTCTTGTTCCCCAGTCATTTACAAGATTGACTTTATTGAGAATTTTTCCCGAAACCATATTAACATCCGTCTGTTCATCTATAAGCATATTAAGACTGCCTTCAATAAGCTCCTTAACTGCTTCGTCAATTCCTTTAAGCACATTAAGAAGGTCTTCCTGTCCACCTTCTTTAATCTTATCCTTCCACTCATAATTATTAAGCCATTCCTGCTGTCCTATATATGCTGTCATAGCCAGATTGGCCTCCTGTACAAGGTCACATGCAAGAACTCCCTTTCCTCTGAATGGTTCTATCCATGACGCAATCTTTTCAAGATAACTTTCTGTAAGCAGTTTTAGTGATTCTTTATCATTATCCTCAACTATGTTCATAAGAAGATATGATCTTGTAACATCTGTCATAGGCTGTATTCCTGATATATCCTGAAGATATATTTTCAGATACTTCTCATCCTCTTCATAATCAAGATGACTTACAATATCATCCGCAACCTTCTTATCTTCCTGTTCTTCCTTAGAAATATGTTGTCCTGACTCATCAATATTATCATCTGAGGCACTTTCCATCAGCTTTAGAAATTCATTATCTACGCTGTCTTCGCCCTGTATCTTAATTCCATTAGCCATCAGATATCCTGAAATCATCTGGAATTTGGCATCATCCAATGCCATATCTTTAAAAAAGCTGTGTACATCCTCTCTTGTAACAATATTGCCATTAACCTTGGCGTATTCTTTAATACTTCCAACAGCCTCCATAAATGCTGCCTGGGAATCTTTATTTTCAGCCATATTATCTAACCTCTTTCAACTTAATTCGTTCTGTATAATATAACACATAAGTACGCATTTGGTAAATGTATTATTTCAGTATACACATTTGACAAAAACAGACCCACAGCTTATAGTTTATATAGAATATAAGAAAAGAGGAGATTTCATAATGAGAATCGCATTAATTAATGAAAACAGCCAGGCTGCAAAGAATGAAATGATTTATGCATCACTTAAGAAGGTTGCAGAAAGCAAGGGACATACAGTTGATAATTATGGTATGTACTCAGCTGATGATAAAGCACAGCTTACATACGTACAGAACGGTATCCTTGCTGCTATTCTTTTAAACAGCGGTGCTGCTGACTTTGTAGTAACAGGCTGCGGTACTGGTGAAGGTGCTATGTTAGCACTTAATTCTTTTCCTGGAGTTCTCTGTGGACATGTTGTTGATCCTTCAGACGCTTATATGTTCATGCAGATTAACGATGGTAACGCTATCGCTCTTCCATTTGCAAAGGGCTTCGGATGGGGTGCAGAACTCAACCTCACATACATCTTTGAAAAGCTTTTCGAGGGTGAACCAGGTGGCGGATATCCTAAGGAAAGAGTTGTTCCAGAACAGAGAAACAAGAAGATTCTTGATGGCGTAAGAGCTGTTACTCTTAAGCAGGATCTCGTAGAAGTTCTTAAGGAGCTTGATCAGGATCTCGTTAAGGGTGCTGTTGCAGGTGAGAAGTTCGAGGAACTTTTCTTTGCTAACTGCAAGGATGAGAAGATTGCTGAGTATGTTAAGACTCTCAGATAATTAATTCTGCATTGTACTCAAAAAGGTGTCTCCATTAATCCGGAGACACCTTTTTCTTTTACTTATTATGCTGCTTTCTGTATAAGACCAGCTTTAGTTATTGCATATCTTACTGTCTTTCCAAGAAGTGTTGCAATAACTATCTTAACAATATCAAATCCGATAAATGGATATACACATACTGTAAGTGCATATGTGACTGAACATTTCATAAGGTATACAAACCATACCGTACCAAATGCATATGCAACAGCAGTTCCAACTACCCAGCCTAACATTGTAAGAAAAATATTTCTGTGTGAAAGCTCAATCACAGCTCCTCCAATAAGTGCCATGAATATGAAACCTATAAGATATCCTCCTGTTGGTCCAAGAAGCTTTCCTAATCCACCAGCAAATCCTGAAAATACAGGAAGTCCTACAGCACCAAGCAGCAGATATATTCCATAGCTTCCTGTTCCTGCCCATATGCCCAGTACAAATACTGTGAAATAAATCACAAGATTAGTAAGAGATATTGGAATCTGACCAATTGGAACTGAAAGTGGTCCAAGAATACATGTAACTGCTGCCATCATAGCCATAAATGTCAGCTGATAAATAGTAACTTTTTTGCTTTTCATAGTTAAAGTCCTCTTTTCAAATGTAGTAATACAACATTTGTTATTGTACACACTTAAAAAGCTATTGTCAACCTATTATTATTTTAAGTTAACATTCAGTTAACATTACATTTTACAATGCTATTGTAATATATACTGTATCATTCCCGGTCCCAGTTCTGGTGTCGGTCTTGCGATAAATCCATGCTTTTCATAGAATATTTCTCTGCCCTTGGCACACATCAGACAAAGCATCATTCTTGTGCCTTCCTGGGTAATTCCTTTGACATAAGCTATTATATGTTCTATAAGCATGCTTCCTATGTGCTTACTCTGATATTCCGGTATTATTATTAAATCCTGGATATAGCTTATAACAGCCATATCTCCAACCACTCTGCCCATTCCTATAGGCTTGTCATCATCATATACTGTAAATACTTTCACGCTGTTATCCAATGCTCTCTGAGCCTGATTTCCATCTAGCTTAATCCAGCCAACCTGTTTTCTTAATGAAAGATATATATCAACATCTCTCATATCTTCTACTATTCTTATCATAATCTCTATTTCCTACAATTTTTTTAACGAATGGAATTATACTCGCTTTATTTATTAATGTCCAGTGTGCTATAATAGCCAAAAATAGGAGGTATGCATTTTTATGATTACGGTAGCTAAAGACAATTCTGGTGATTTTGATTCAATACAGAAAGCAGTTGATTCTGTTTCTGATAATAACAACGAAACTATATTTATCAAAAAAGGAATATATAAAGAACGTATTGAAATCCGGAAAAATAATATTACCTTAATTGGTGAAGATACAGACGAAACTATTATTACTGAGGGTTTCTATGCAAGAATGATTATGCCTGACGGCTCTAAGCGTGGAACTTTCCGTTCCTATACATTTCTTGTATATGCCGATAATTTCTCTGCAAGCAATATAACATTCGAAAACAGTGCCGGATTTGGTGATGATGTCGGTCAGGCAATAGCTGTATACGCTGAAGGTGACAACATCACATTTAAGCACTGTAAAATTCTCGGTCATCAGGACACTTTATTTACCGGTCCGCTGCCTCTTAAAGAAAAACAACCAGGTGGTTTTACAGGTCCAACAATAGACAGTGAAAGAAAGCTCGTTCACCAGTTATATGAAGACTGCTTTATATGTGGTGAAATTGATTTTATTTTCGGAAGTGCCACAGCTTATTTTAAAAACTGCACACTTTTTGCATTAAACCGGAATGAACCCATCAACTCTTATTATACTGCACCTTCAACATATGAAGGTCAGGCTTTCGGTTATGTATTTGATAATTGCACATTTACAGGAAACTGTCCGCCTAAAAGCGTTGCTTTAAGCAGACCTTGGAGAATTCATGCTAAGGTTGTTCTTCTTAACTGTGAATATTCCGACCAGATTATTGATGAGGGCTTCACTGACTGGAATAAGCCTGAATCACATGAAACTGTATATTATGCTGAATATAATGGACATGGCGATGGATATAAGCCTGAAAAAAGAGCAGCCTATGTTCATCAGTTAGATGAAGCACAAGCTGCCTTTTACAACATTGAAAATGTTATGCATTCTTAATTGATTGTTAATGAACCAAGCGATGTTCCTGATGATGTTGCCGACATAACCAAACCGGCTAATGAATTGGCATCGCTTTCTTTTACCTGAAATAATACAACTACTTCTTTACTCTCTCCTGCCGCAAGTGAAACATTCTTAAGTGTTGTAATATCATTCTTAAGCATTGAAGCATAATTGCTTACAGCTGTTGAGCCGGCTGTGAGCTTTAATACAACACCACCTGATGATGTAAGATTAACTGTTGAACCACTTGTATTAGTAAGTGTCATCTCAACAGCAACAACCTTACAGCCCGTCTGTGACGGCACTGAAACCACATAATTCTCTGCCGGATACTGATTTCCCACAGTATAATCCTTATATGTAAGTGTCACACCATTAAATCCAAGTGCAGTTGGCAGCCCTGTTAATAAATCTGCTGATGCGTTCGCTGAATTACCTGACGCCTTAGTAGTCTGTATTGTATTATTATGTCCTGTAGTTGCAGACTGTGTCTGTGACGGTTTCTGTATACCAGACGAACTTGTTGTACCTCCACCATTCTGTGCTGAATTAAGCTTCTGATACTTCCATTCATTTTCATATGAATACTTAAGAAGCGTTCCTGCTATATACTCAGCAACCAGATCATTATCTTCATTGGTTAATGTTACATCATCTTTGCCACAACCTGTGAGTGCAGATATACACAAAAGCACAAGCAGACCTGTTATAACTTTTTTCATATATATTTCCTCAATTTTCCTTTATAATTATTATCACCGTTCATGATGAATATACCAATTATTCTCATACACTGATAACAATTATATCATATTATGATTTACAATCAAGATTAAACCAGAATTCTACACCATCAGATACATTTCTGACACCATATTCCTGCCCCATTGAATCCATAATAGCCTTTACAATAGACAGTCCTATTCCATTACCTCCATATTCTCTTGTTCTCGCTTTATCAGTCTTGTAGAACTTCTCCCATATTCTTTCAAGATCTTCATCAGCAATATTCTTTCCACTATTATATACAGTAACGGTAATAGTTCCTCCATTCTCTGATTTTTCAGTTCTCACCTCAATTGCACGCTTTCCATCACAGTGATTAAGTGCATTAGATATATAATTAGTAAGCACTTCCTCTGTCTTGTATTCATCAGCCCACACAAAATTATGCTCATTACGGTTATCAAATACTATACTCATATTCTTTTGTCCCGCTCTTATTGCATTGGCATCTGCTACAGAAGCAATAAGCTCATTAATATCAAATCTCTCCATCTCAGGCTCATCATTTCCGAATTCAATCTGATTAAGTGTAAGAAGTCTCTTAACCATTGTATTCATCTTGTTTGCCTCGTCCATAATAACATCACAGTAAAATTCCATGCTTTCAGGATCATCTGTTATGCCTTCCTTAAGACCCTCTGCATATCCTTGTATAAGTGCAATAGGAGTCTTTAACTCATGAGATACATTTGAAAGAAAATCTGTTCTCATTATCTCGAGCTTTTCTTTTTTATCAATATCTTTCTTAAGTTCAAGGTTAGCCTTCTTAAGCTCTGCAATATTTTGTTCAAGCTTCTCAGACATATTGTTCATGCTCTTTCCAAGCAGACCAATCTCTCCCTTATCACTCCCCTCATATCTTGCATTGAAATCCATCTCTGACATCTTCTCAGCAATATTAGAAAGCTGCTTAATCGGTCTGGTAATATATGTTGATACTACAAATGCTGCAATTATACCAACAGCAAGAATTGCTCCTCCAACATACTTAATAAGAGTTGTCGATATATTTACATTATCTTTTATTCCCTGGATAGGAGTTCTTAATATAATTGAATATCCATTGTCAAGTGTACCCCATATCTCAAGATAGTAATCTCCAAGCCTTTCATCATACACCTTCTGTAACGTGTAATTATCATTGGAACTTATGATTGTCCTGTTCTCAACAAGTGATGTACCTGACATATCAATAATATCTTCCAGACGCTTTCTATGCTCCTTCTTATCATCCTTGTCTGCCGGGTTATCTGAATCATCTTCCTGATCTTTAGGTTCCGGTGCTTTATCCTGTGAGCCATTATTCTTAAAAATATCTCCATTAAATATACTCATACGAAGACGTTCCATCATTGAATCATCTCCCTGAGTACTTACATATATGGTACACCAGCTGCTGTCAACTACAAGCACAGATATTCCCTTTGCTGTAGATATATTCTCCATATCAGCACACATAGTATCTTTATCTATCTGTAAATCAGTATATTTCTGCATGATTTCATTAACATTCTCATAAGAATTAATCATGCTCTTCTGCTTACGGTTCATATACACTTTCTCTGAAAAAATGCTGTTAAACCCAATAAGCATTGCCACAAGACATGTAACAGTAACTACCAGAAGAAGTGTAATCTTAAACTTAATTGAATGTATCTTCATCTTTAATTGCCTTCCTTATACGCAGAATCAGTCAACAATGAACTTGTAGCCCATACCCCAGATTGTCTTGATGTAATCGCCCTTATCCCCCATCTTCTTTCTTAATTTTTTAACATGGGTATCTATAGTTCTTGCATCACCATAGTAATCATAATTCCATACATTGTTAAGAATCTTCTCTCTTGACAACGCAAGCCCTTTATTCTCAACAAAATAAGTAAGCAGTTCAAACTCCTTATAGCTTAACTCTATCTCTTCACCATCAATCTTAACGATATGTGCCGCTTTATCTATAGTAATTCCGCCAATCTCAATTATCTCGTTGCTGTCAACACCATATGCTCGTCTTATAATTGCATCAACTCTGGCTGTAAGTATCTTAGGTGAAAATGGCTTGGCTATATATTCGTCAGCTCCACATTCAAAACCTTGTAGTTCATCCATCTCCTCACCCTTTGCTGTAAGCATTATAATAGGAACTTTAGAATCCTTTCTTATCTGCCTGCACACTTCCCAGCCATCCATTCTTGGCATCATAACATCAAGAATTATAAGTGCAATATCTTTATTCTCCATAAATGTATCTACAGCTTCTACACCATCAGCCGCCTCTATAACAGCATAGCCTTTTCTTGTCAGAAAATCACTTACAAGCTTTCTCATTCTGCTTTCATCATCTACTACTAAAATCTTCATCTTATCCATATGTAGTCCTCACTTTCACGGTGAATTAATTATCTATATACTATCTGATAAATATGTTTAAAATGTGTACTCTGTTCATATATTTATATTATGACTACTTTGTTGACTGCTGTGATGATGATTTTAAAGACTGCTTTGATTCAAGCTCCGCTTCCCTTGAATTAAGCTCTTTCTCTTTTTCTTTTAACTTGGCTTCCTTAGATTCAAGCTCTGTCTGCCATGAAGAATACTTATTCTGTACATTCACTTCATAATTAATGACATTAGAATTAGAACCTGTCTTAAGGATAAAAAACATTGCAATTAGCGCAATAACAAGAAACACATTTACAATCATAATTCTCATATAATTGTTCTTGTACTTTGCCACCTGAATTGAGAGAGTATGCAGCTCACTTCTATGCTCATTTCTTTCACGTCTTCTGTCAATCGCAATCTGTGTTTCACTCTTTACCGGAATCGGCTTAATCTTATCATCTGGAATATCTGGTGAATTATACAGAAATTGCTGTAAATTCTTGAGATAATTAAGTCCAATGGATGTATAAAATAACTGTCTGTCAATTATCTTATTATACAACACATATACCTGTTTCGGATCTTTACTGTCCGTCTTTCCAGACAGATACTTAATAGCATTCATCTCATCTTTTGCTTCCTGCGCTTCCTGCTTCGTCTTAAAAGTATATCCGCCGACAACAAAGCCTTTTTCCTTATTATTAACATTTTTATTATCGCTCATAAACTCCACTTCCCACGCACATTTTTGTTAATTGTAACATTAATTCTCATTATCTACAAACCAAACATCTCCCGGCATATCTTTTTGCCGCTTTCCGTCTTAAAAATGTTATTATATGCTTTCAATGCTGCATCCTTTGCAAGATTATCATCGCATATGTTAACCAAGAAATCTGCCTCAACAAGTATCTGGTAGTCAATGCCGTCAATATTATTGTAAGTATGGTGATGTCCTATCAGATACTGCACTCTTTCTGATACTTCACTGTCAAAGCCAAGCCTGTCAAGAAGTCTTGCGGCAATAGCAGGACCTTCTTTTTCCTGCAGCTTACCACCACACTCACCATATTTTTCTTCACATATATGAATCCCGATATCATGTGTAAGCGCCGCTGTTTCAATTATAAAAAGACTTTGGTCATCAACATTTTCCATCTGTGCAATCAACCTGGCGTAGCTGTGAACCTTGCAAAAATGCTGTATTCTCTTAGCGTCTCCTTTATATAATTCAATCATTGCCATATGAAGTCTGTTAATCATAGTGTCTCCTTTTAATAGCCAAGTGTGTCATTTACAAGTATTACATGTATTCTTCCGACATGGCGTGAATATCTTGTAATCAGGAACTGGCAGCATAATGTGTCTGGTGATTTGCAGTCAAAGCATTTTCCGGTTGTCTTGCAGGGTGTCTTGACATCAAAATTCTGTGCATTAGTTGGTGCAGCTATATTTCTTGCACGCTTCATTGCCGAATCGAGGTCTGAACAGACTTTATTCATTCCAACTATGAAGATTACCTTCTTTGGTCCCTGCGCTATGCATGAAACACGGTTAGAATTGCCATCAATATTGACAAGTATTCCATCACTTGTCATCGCATTTGCACTTGATAAGAACACATCAGCGTCATATGAAGCCAGAAGTCCCTCTCTTGGAGTCATCTTTGAACGGTCTATATAATTGTAATTGCCCTCCTTCAAAGCCTCCACAAGTCCAATCTCCTGTGCACTGTGACAGCCGCCCATAGCAATTGTGCTTTCCTCATCAATTAACTCCAGGGCCTGCTTTAAAGCTGCTTCTTTATCCTCTGCATAATATCCTGACATATTTCGTGACTGTAAGCCATTAATTACAGTCTGTGCCAGTACTTCGTTTCTTTTCTTTACATTTTCGTCCATGCTTGTATCCTCCAGTCTATGTAAATATTTAGTATGCTTATTATAGCACAAATTCTTTTACTTCCTTTATGCTTCATAACAAAATAAATGTAGTTCTTATGAATTATCCATAACATTTTCTATATAAAATTTAAGGAAATCATGTATCTCCATATTATATTCTTTCTCAAATCTTTTTCTAACATTTTCTTCCAGCTCCGATCTTTCGTGAAATGAATCTTCATAATATCTGACCATGCTTTCAACTACATTCTGACAAAATGGTGTTCTGTTATGTATACCATTTAATTTTTTATCACCCCAGTTATAACCATATGTAACGCCATACTTTTTTTCTTTGTACAAAATACAATAACTATCGTCACCGCCATCTCTGGTCAATATTGGAGTTATACATCTTGTTAGCGTTAATACAATATCTCTGTTAGCTTCATAAACTCCATAAACAATATTTAAATTATGGCTTTCAATATTGAAATCCTCAAATTTTCTGTTACCTATCAATTGTCTTCTCTGAGCATCTGTCAATTCAACCAGACTTAAATCTATGCCTATTTCATCACTATCAATATAATCCTCCTGCCAATCAGCATGTTTATTAGATATCTGCTCACTTTTTTCTTCATCAACCACATTATCCTGAATGAAATCCAACTGTTCAGTATTATCATTGCTGTTTACCCGATCTTTATCTTGTATAAAGCACTTAGGATTTTCAGAAATTCTTTGCAGATTCGCCGCAAATAACTGAAGATGTTCCCGTTGAAACTTTAAATCTGTGCCAAACTGTCTGTTTACCGCTGCCATTTTTACAGATATTTTTCCATATTGTGATTCACCATCAAATTTTATCTCCTTACCGCCAAGAACATTTTCAACTTCAACATTTCTTATACTATCATTCTTTATGATATAACATTTATAAAACTTTCCCCACAAGTCAAACACAGCAATTAGAACATTTTCATCAGTTGTCGTGACAAATGCCTTGCAATCAGATATTGAATGTCCATGGTGCATTATAATATAAGATATCCTGTCTCCATCTGGTTCTTCCATATCAACCAGAATCTCATCTCCGTGTGTAAACTCATCTTCTTTTAAAACTTTAGAAAATGTATCTTTATATAATTGTGTACAAAACACATTTTTAAACCTCATATTCTACCCCTGACTAATATCATAAACCTGCCATATTATTGTATAATTTCTACTTGATACTCATAACAAACTTTTCAAGCTTCTCCTGATTATCCTTTGCAGCATTACTATTGCGGTCTGCTAACGCAACCTGATTTTTTAGATTTTTAAGACTCTTTGACAGCTGCAGAAGGCATCTGTCATTGTCACCACCACCGCTGAATGTAAACACAGCATCAATTTTATCTGCCACGCCGTAATTCTTTATAAATGTGTTGACCGGAGACGCAGGCATTCCTGCCCATACTGGCATACCTAATATAATTTCATCATAATAATCTATGTTATCAGGAACACCTTTTATCTTAGGTCTCCTTCCAAATGTTGACTGCATTCCTCCAACAAGCATCCGTCTCACTGTATTCTTAGGTAATGGCTTAACTAAATCTATCTCAAAGATTTTTGCTCCTAATTTTCTTGCAATAACCTTTGCAGCTTCCTTTGTATTTCCTGATAATGAATAATAAACAACAGCTCTGTTCATAGCTGGCTCCTCCTTACTTATGTGATTGTACTTATTTTACGCTATTGAGTATTGTGTGGCAAGTGTACCTGGTGTTTTGGACTTTATCGTACCTTACATTCTCTTCAATGTCCAATCTGCCACGCTTGCTCATCCCCTTTGGACTTCAGCATACCTTAACTCCGCTTCAACATCCAATCTGTACTAGTCAACAAAAAGTAGACACCACTTTATATTTTTATACATCATTTAATGAGCATAATACTCCCTATACTGTTTTGGAGTCAGATAATTCAGAGAGTATGCCGGACGTTCTTCATTGAAGAATCTGATGTATTTCTCCACCTCATATGTTATATTTTCATTACTTGTAAGATGGAAATCATTAAATATCTCTGCTTTGATCCAACCATTGATTGCTTCCATGGCAGCGTTATCTGTTGGAGTACCAGCTCGAGACATTGAATGAACTATGTTATATAGTGGCAATAATTCATTGAAACTTTTTGAAGAATATACAGATCCTTGATCAGTATGTAACACCATTTCAAGATCTGGATTTTTCTTCTTAAGTTCAATTAATCCTTCTAACCCGTGAATATATGTCATACGATCACCTTTTCGTGATGAAAGTGAATATGAAAGTATTTCATTGTTCCATAAATCCATAAAAAGTGTTAGTTCATAATAACTTCCCTTTAAATGAAATGCGGTCATATCACTTACAACACACTGTAAAGGTCCTGTTATATCTAATCCTGTCAGTAGAAGATTTGGATAAATGCGATAAGGATCTCCTGGCTTTTTGTATCGATAATGCTTGGAAACACTTGCTATGCCCGCTGTTTTACATAGCTTATGAGCATACTGATCTGATACCATAAGTCCTGTATCCAGACGAATTTTTGCATTTAACCATCTATATCCATGTGATGGATATTTACTATGATATTCCTTAAATAATATAAGATTGGATACTAAAGTTTTTAATTTGTCAGAAGGTTTTTCTAAACGTTTTTTCCATTTATAAAATCCACTTCTGTTAATATCCAGAACATCACATAGATGCTTAACAGGAAATTGAGATGACATTTCCATTATGATTTCGTATTCTTGTTGTTTAAAATACTGTACTCCTTGTTTGCACCAGCTCCTTTTTCTTCGTATCCTTTTTTTGCCCTTAATTCATTCCTTTAGCTATAATAAGTTCATTTATTAATTCTTCTTTGGACATAGCCATATATGTATCAATGTCAGGTGAAGACAATGATTTTAAGACTGCTGAATTTTTCATTTTAGGCACTGTATTAGCAAGAGGAATTCCTTGTGCTTTCTTATAATCTGTCATGTATTTATGTGCACAGGATTCACTAAGACCATAAATCTCCATAGCCTCTTTATAAGTAATCTCGTGTAAATACATACGTCGTCCTATATCCATTCTTTCTTCTAAACTGTGCTTCATGTGACACCTCCATGATTCCATTATTGTATAAGTGACTACCTTATAAAAAATGGTACTCTTATATATAAATAATGTCTACAATAATTGGGTTGGTGTCTACTTTTAGATTACCACTTCAAATCCACCGTGCTTGCTCATCCCTTTTGGACTTCCTTATGCCTTCCCGCTCCTTCAATGTCCAATCTGCCACGCTTGCTCGTCCCTTTTGGACTTCAGCATACCTTAACTCCGCTTCAACATCCAATCCACCGCTCTTGCTCATCCCTTTTGGACTTCCTCGTGCCGTATCTCCGCTTCAACGTCCAATCCACCGTGTATCCACCTCTCCCACAAAAGGGAGTCGAATTCTTCGCTCCGCTCCGGTCGGCGCAAAGCCGAGGTCCACCGGACTCGTGCGCCCTGTCCAAAACCCTGCTGGCTACATGTCTATTAATATGGTCCAGGGAGCGAAGAAGCTCACGCTTCCTCACTCCCTTTTTCCTATGGACCAGAGGGGAGTCGAACCTTTCGTCAAACTCTTGTATTCCTTGATTTTACTGGCTTCCCAATGTATTATTTTGTTTTGACGACACTTTGACGACACTATTTAGCAAACTTTTACCATATTCATTGCTATTGCTTCTTGCTCTTTAATTACATGAATATACTTATTATATGTGATGGTTATGTTAGCATGTCCTAGTAGCTTGCTTACAACTTCAATTCCAACACCATTTCTTAATAATGTTGAGCCAAATGTGTGTCTTAAAGTGTGTAATGTTATATGTTCGTCTGATTTAATATTTCGTGTTAATCTATCAAGACTACGTTGAAGATTTCTTGCACATTGTCTTGTGTTATTTTTACAACAACAAAAATAATCACTATTTATGTTGTTTCTTTTGTCGTATTGTTTTAGTTCTTGAATATAATGTAAAGTATTTTCGTTAAGTTTTAGATATCTTTCACCTGCGACAGTTTTTGTGGAATTTTTTAAAGCTAAACTCTGTTTTTTGCATTGCGAATCTAATGCAACTTTTGTCTGTATTGTTTTATTAATTTTAACTATATTATTTTTAAAATTAAAATCATTCCATGTTAATGCAAGTACCTCGCCTGTTCGCAACCCTAGATTCAACATAATAATTAAAACTAAGAAGTCTCTTCCTTTATATTCATCTATCGTTTTGTATTTGGATACAGCTTCTTTTTTAAATTGCTCTAGCTGCTTATCTGTTAATGAAAACTGTTCTTTAGTTTTAACAATAAGATAACTTTCTGTCGGTAGCTTAATGTCGCTACATGGATTGTTAAATATAATTTTTTCTTTAATTGCTGTTTCGAAACATGGGTTTAATAATTGTATGATTTTTTTTAATCCAGATAAGGCTAGTGGTTTTTTCCCTGATTTTAATGGAGGATTGGCAAATTCCTTAATAAAGACATCTATATCTTGTGATGTAATATCACAGATATATTTATTGCCAATATAAGGTTTGATTTGATGTTGATATACACTGTATAACCTAGTATAACTAGAGCCTTCAATTGTTCCAAATTTATAATTACTTAGCCAATATTCCACATAATCATTTAACTTGATTTTTTTTGTTTCTTTAAAACCATTATTGATTTTTTGAAGATAGGATTTGACCTTATTTTTTACTTCTACTTTTGTATTACCATAAAAGCTTTTTCTAATACCATTGATTGTAATTTTAGCCTCAAACCTATCATCTTTTCGTTGCATTATATTCATATTATTAATAGTTGCCGATATATTGATATTATTTATAATTATCACACCTTTCTTTTACATCAATATAAGGGCAGCACAATTATGACTTAATCATAATATGTCTGCCCTATTTTTTCAATGATTAATAATATATTTCTTCATTGATATGTTCCTTGATCCATTCTTCCAATATAGAAAATGTTGTTATATAATCATTGCCAATTTTCATTAGTGGAAGTTCTCCTGATTTAATTAATTGCTTTATCTTGGTTTTTCCGAATGGAAGAATATCATATAAATCCTTTTGGCTTAAAACCTTATTTTCCATATTTATGCCTTTCCTGAACTACCGAAGCCACCATTTCCTCTAATTGTATCACTGAGATTTTCTTTCACCTTAAATCCAAACTGTTCTACTGGCTGAATAACAATCTGTGCAATTCTATCACCTTCAGATACAGTTCTTGGTTCATTACTCTGATTATAAAGTGCAACCATGATATTTCCTCGATAGTCTGAATCAATTACGCCAACCTTATTAGCAGGAGCTAATCCCTGTTTACAAGATAAACCACTTCTGGCATATACAAGACCAACATATCCATTAGGTATTTCCATTACAATTCCCGTGTCAATAAAAGCTGTTTCACCAGGAAGAATCTCTACCTTATTTTCTTCGTTATGTATTACTGCATATAAGTCTGCACCTGCTGCATATACACTACCATATGTAGGGATCTTTGCATTCTCATCTGTTTTCTTAATATTAATTATTTTCATACGCTTTTAAAATTCCTTTCTTTATAAGTTTTATAATCTCTGTATTGATATTCTCTGTTATTACCCTATTCACTTCACTATTTGTTTCATTGTAGTATGGGTAATATGTAGAGCCTTCCGATTGAATATCATAAGTAAAAATATTCTCTTCCATATTTACATAAAAATATGCATATATGGTTGTTTTATTGTTCCATTTATATACGGGAACATATAATCTATAATCACCATTTTCCTTATATCTAAATCCGTAATCAAGCAACTTATTTTTGGTCACAGACTTATTCACTTTAATTCTTCTTACTTCACCCATCGTTATATCTCCTTAATTTCATTCTCAAGATATTTTAGATATTCGTCCCATTTGCCAATCATGTAGATATATTCCTTACCCTTGACACATTTGAGTCTCATATCTGCTTTAATATTCTCCCAATTGTTTTTCTTTGTAACCAAAGTTTGTAAATAAGAATGTGTCATTCTACTTAGGGTTAAAAGCTTCTCAGGAGGAATTTTAGACACGATTTCTTTGTACTGTGTCAATTTATCATCGGGGATTTTAAAATTAGATTTTGGGAGATTTTTGGATGAAAAAGGACTTATCTGAGAGCCTGATGTTCTTGGTTTTAATAAGGGAATAATTGAATCAGAATTTACATATTTGAACTTAAATAGAATTTCAGAATCCGTTTCTTCAATATCAAATATAAGAGACGGATCGGATTGCTGAATTGTTTTAATAATATTATGTCCTCTTATTAAAGAAGGAATATATGCTTGTAAAGTATTATGTCCATAATAGAATACCTTGTTACCATATTGACAAGATATATAACAATCAATATCTTCTAATGTGCCATTAAGTTTACGATTAAAATCATTAGTATCTTTATTTATAGGACAAAGAATTCTATACTTTCCTTTAAACTTATCGTATAAATATCCTATAGTTGTTCACCTCTCTTATTAATATTCCTCATACTCTTGTTCATCACTTACTTTAGGAGCGTTCTTTTCTGCTTCTAAAACAGTATCTAAACATTCCTGTCTTGTTTTGAATATCGTTTTATCTAACTTGTTGTAAGAAAATAGATAAGCATGTTTGTCACGCTTATCTGTTCCAACGAAATAATCATCTCTAACTGTCCTTACATATAAATCACATACTTCATATATTCCTACTGGTTTGAGCATTCGAGCATAATAGACCATTTTACCTTTTTGAACATCTGTTTTATTCATTATTCTTCCTTACCACCATTTTTTACAAATTCTAATGCATTATAAATACCTACCGCATATCCTTTAACACGATCAAACTGAAAAGGATTTTCTTTAACAGCTCTTTCCTCTACATCTTCGGCAAGCTTTAACTCTTTTTTTAATCTTTTTATAATTCTTTTATGGCTTTCAAGTGACTGTATTGCTGATTCAATAGCTTCAATATGTTCACCTGTAGTTCCTTGTATATAACATAAATCGCAGTTGTCACACTTCTTATTATTACAATCTTCATGAATACCCTTAACCTGTCTTTTCTGGCATTTAAGATATGCTTTTAATTTTTCTAACGCTTCTTTATTATTCATAATTATTCTTCCTTAATTACTCCTTGAATTAATCACAATATAAAACCATTTTGTTCTGAGCAAGAGACTGCTTTACATCAATTACTCGTTGGTTTTTACTGCCTCGCCATTTTAATGATAGGTCTTTCTGTTCATCTATATATTCTCCGTCAACAAGCACATCTATATTGAAAATTATCTCACTGCGTTTCCTATCTTCTTCTTTCTTCTTAAAAAATAATTCATCATCATATATAATATTGGTTGATGCATTAGGTCTTGTTGATAAAATTACTTTGTGTTGTCTGTGAGATTCTGGATAGTTGATAAACACATGGTATCCTGTATAAAGCCAGATAGTTTTATCAGGATATGAATTACGGATTTGTTTAACTAATTTGAGGACTTCATCAAGGTTCTGTTCAGCTAAACACTCACCCCCAAGAAATGACACTCGTTTAATATATGGTCTATTAATAAGTTCTATAAATTTATTTTTTGTTTCTTCTGTCCACTCTTTTCCACCATTAAAATCCCATGTATCAGAATTAAAACAGTTTTTACAGTGAAATGGACAACCTTGAACGAAGAGGGAGACTCCAACTCCCTCTCCATTTGAAATATCAAGGTTACGCATACTTGAATATCTCATATTATTCCTCCTCAATGTCGTCAAGATGTGGTACTCTATCATGAATATCACCAAGTCTACCTTGATTCCATCCATTACGTGCCGTGCCTTTGTATCCACAAGTTCTACGAGTAATATCCATAGTTCTTACATCTCTATTACCACAATTAGGACACTCCCAAATCAACTTACCACCTTCATCAATAAGCTTGATTTCTTTGCTCCATCCACATTTCTGACAATAATCACTCTTAGTATTTAATTCAGCATACATATTATTGTTATAAATGAATTTCATTACTTCAAGTACAGCAGGAATATTATTCTCCATATTTGGACACTCGATATATGAAATACTTCCACCTGGACTTAATCTTTGGAATTTAGCTTCAATACGAAGCTTCGCAAAGGCATCAATATGTATAAATACTGGGATATGATAAGAATTTGTGATGTATGTACGATCTGTAACTCCTTCAATAATACCAAATCTCTCTTTAAGTTTTTTTGCAAACTTTTCCGTAGTCGCCTCCAATGGAGTTCCGTATAAGCTGTAATCAATATTTTCATCTATTTTCCATTGAGAGCATTTATCATTCAATGCTTGCATTACTTCAAGACCGAATTTTTCTCCAATACCTTCATCACAATGATAATGTCCAGTCATATACTTAACACATTCAGCAAGTCCTGCATAACCAAGGGATAAAGTTGAATAGCCACCAAAAAGTAGTTTATCAATAGGTTCACCCTTTTTAAGTCTTGCAAACGCTCCGTGTTGCCAAAGAATAGGAGCAACATCTGACTTTGTTCCACGTAATCTCTGATGTCTAATCTTTAATGCTTTATGACATAACTCTGTACGTTCATCAAATATACGCCAAAATTCATTGAAATCTCCACCTGATGATAATGCAATATCTGGTAATGATACAGTTACAACACCAGAATTGAAACGTCCATAAAATTTTGGTTTACCATTTTCATCATGCCATACTGTTAAAGCACTTCTACATCCCATTACAGGATAACAGTTACCATCTTTCATCTCTTTCATAATTTTTTCTGAGATATAATCAGGAGTTAATCTTTTCATAGAACATTTAGCTGCCATCTCAGTAAGATACCAATACTTATCTTCTTCATGAATATTGTCCTCCTGAAGAACATAAATAACTTTTGGAAATGCAGGTGTGATATAGACACCTTCTTCATTCTTTACACCAAGATAACTCTGACGAAGTTCCTCTTCGATTAACATTGCCAAATCATCTTTTTCTCTCTGATTATGTGCTTCATTGAGATACATAAATAATGTAATAAATGGAGCTTGCACTCCGTCCGCATATTTCTATGCAGAGTGGACTATCTCTTCTATTTCAGTCTTGCGCTTGGAAGATGTGCCTATCTCATCTTCTACTGGGCTACACTCATCACCCATAGTCTCTACATTTTCACTTTGCTTATAAAATATCTTCATTCCAACTAGATCCTTTAGTTTATTCTTATGATAAGGATTAAAACCAATATCATTTTTACTGTTTCTAATTATTTCTTTTAACATGTTATAATCGGGTTTATAATTATAATGTTCTTTTAGAAATTTTCTTAAAGATTTAAAGTTTTCAAATTCAAAATATTGTCCATCTATTTCCAAAATACATTCTTTGTATAAATATGATTGATTCTTCTTATGATTTTTATAATATTCTTTTAATCTACTACTTTGTTCTTCTCTTAATTGCTGATTCGACCAACTTCTTTTTATTTTTTCAGATTGCTTGTTGCGCTCAGATTCGTTAGAATATCTTTTTTTCATTCTAAGAGATGCTTTATTTCTAAATTCAGACGAATTACATCTTTTTCGGTTAATATTTGTCATCGTTTTCACAAATGCTTCTTTTTCATTTTCTGTTTTATTTGAAAATGTATCTCCACCATTTCCTCCGATTGCAATGTTATATAATAGCTTACCGAATTTATTTCGATAAAAATCTATATATTCAATTTCTTTGTTATTTAATTCGTCTTCATCATTTGCAATATATAATATTTCATTTTTGAAATTATCTATACCATATTTTGCTATTGCTTGTAACAATATTTTTCCACTTCCATAATATGATTTGTCATATATATCTGATTTATGTTTCCCGATGTACATTCTATTGTTTAATAAATTTGTTGTTAAATAAATATATCCATACATAAATACCTCCAATATGAGATATTTTTTATATAACAAAGTGCTTAACACGGTATTGCCTTATCCTTGTTATAGGACTTAGGTTCTCTTACCACTTACTATTATTTCAGTTGACCGTTAGCCTGTTTTTAACAGACACCCTTTGGCAAGGTTCACAAGATTTTATAACAGCCATAGCATTAACCGTTAGTTGTCATGAGCGTTGTGATTTGATACTGAATTGTCTGAATACCTTTTTCAATCTCTTTTTTCAAGCGTTCTTCCGCAATTTTATTAATTACGTTCTCTAATTCTTTTCCTTCTAAAAAAGTATTAGCAATGTCACATAACTCATGTTCTACTTCTTTTTTAATTTTCTGTCTTGAAATATCTACGAATGGAGCAAGATGTGCTAAAGAAATACTCTGCCCTCCATACTGACTTGAAGCGACCTGTGCAATAATTTGTGTTGCAACTGTACACGCCGTAGAAAAACTATGCGGTTTTTCAATCAATGTTTCGCTAATTACTGTACCGTTTTGTAACATATCCTCAAGATTAATAAGACAGCAGTTGTTCATATACTGAATAAGATAATCAAGATCGTGTACATGAATCAATCCATCATCATGAGCTTGTACTATCTCAGGTGGTAGGATATACCTTCTTGACGCATCCTTACTTACAATTCCTGCTAAATAATCTCTCTGCGTTGTATTAAGTCTTGGGTTTTTATTAGAGTTTTCGTTATTCCAATAGTCACTTTCTCCACTCAACAATTCTGTGATTTCTGTATCAATTGTATTCTCGTTTTCTCTCTGAAACTCACGAATACTTCTATATCCCTCATATGCTTTTGCAGTAAGCCTTTGCTTCTTAGTAATCAATTTATCATAAACCATTGATTCAATATCAGAGATACTCACTTCGTCTTTATCCTTACACTCTTCTTCAATCTCGTCTGCAATATCTTCTGCAATCTTTGGCTTTACAATACCTGAGCCATTTTTCATTGCTTTAAGAATTGCAGTTGAAATCTTAGACTTATCAAAATCAACTTCTGAACAATCTCTTTTAATTACCTTCAACATTTATTCCTCCTCAAATCCAACAACATTACCATCATTAATAACGACTCTTGTATTCTTACATTCAAACAATTCAATGCAATCACCAACAGTAATATTATCCATGTTAATTTCTGTAGTCTCTCTTAACATAATTAATCCTCCAATTCTGCTTTATATATCTGATGAATCATATTCCAATCCCAACAATGCTTGCCATTCCATTCCTTATTCCAAGGATAAATTTCACCAAAGCAAATCTTTGTTTCTGCGTTAGAAGTCTCAAGATTATGTACAGAATCATCAATAAATAAGCCACCATTCATATCTATATGAGATTTATCTTTATATTCTTTAAGATTAACTCCTATAAACTGACAAAATGGAAGATGTTCTTTACACCACTTTTCCTTCGCTCTGAGATTGGGATTATAACCAGAAGAAACAATAATAACTTCACCTTTTAAGGCGAATTTTCTTAAAGTTTCATAAGCTTGTGGCATGAACTTTAACCTATCAAAGAATCGTTGCTGATTGAAATATGTATTTATATATTCTCTGCTTGCACAATTAAGTTCTTCAAAATCCCAAGTCTTGACCTGTTCTGGAAGAATATACTTATAATCGCTGTAATACTTAAAGTCCTCATTGTATAAATCACATATTGCAGCAATTGTATTTACAATAACTCCATCAAAATCACAATAAAGTTTTATATGTCATCACCCCCAATCTAATAATATATTTGGACATTCATTATTCTTGTCCAATTTATAATTCTCTCTTAAAATTAATACATTATATGGAATATTCTTGTAATACCTTACACATTCCATATAAGGACAAGTCCTATTACTGCAATAGATCTTGTCTTTCTTCTGATTTTTCTCTGTTATTCTTTTCTTTGATTTCATCCAGTTCCTTACATATCAAGGCTGTTTCAAAAGCTGTTCTATTTTCGTTATGTACAATATAATCAACCTTCTTAGATATATGTCTAAAGTCTTTTTTGTCAGCCTTATATCTCCTCTTAGATTCAGCTCTGTCAACATCTCTATTTAACATTCTTCGCTTAATTTCTCTATTGGACACTTTAATATAAATAATCGTTACATTCTCATTAATTTTGCTCATTACCTTATCTAAAGCATCGGGTGTAAGAATGATAACAGAATGTGACTTACTATAGTCTTCAAGTAATGAACCGTAATACCAAACTCCTGAGACTGTTTTATATATTCTGTACTCCGCAAAACTACCGCAATCAATCTTGGTTAAGAAATTCATCTTGTCCAAGAAATGATATTCTCTGCCATCAATCTCTCCTGGTCTTGGTGGTCGTGTAGTACAGGTTACAATCTTGTTGTAACCCATTTTCACTAATTCTTTAACCACCGTATCTTTACCAGAACAAGATTTGCCTACCAATATAATCATATCTTTTCAAATCCTTTCATATCATTAACAAATCTTTTTACCACCAATGAATCATCACAATATAGACACACATTGATTGGTTCGAGTAGGTTCAGTGAGAAAATTGCCATTATAGACTTGGCATTAACTTCATACCTATGTGACTTAATTGTTATTTCTTCATCATATTTAGTGACTACTTCAACAAAATTCTTGACTCGTTGAATCGTATCTAAAGTAATAACCGCTGTTGTCTCTAACATAATTACTCCTTATTCATAAATTCTTATATAAGCTATTTCACCCTCAAATCCTTCTATCTTGGACACATCACCTGTATTTCCCCAACGGTTTGAGATGTTAGGAATGAGTGTATTTGTATGTACTACAAATTCAACAATTGAACCATTTGCAACTGTATATTGATTAAGAGAGTCTGTATGTTCATCGTCTTTAACATCAGCTAAAACACATGGAATAATTTCTCCATTTTCAAGCACAATATCAAACTCAGTTCCTATCTCTGTTGAATAGAATGAACCTAATGCACACGCATATCTATTACCAATCATATATATTCCCGTGTTATAATCAAGAAGAAATGTTGATTTCATAGCATATTGCTTTGAGCTTTTATCCTTAATAGTTTCAGCGTCCATATAAGATTTAAAGGGCTTATTATCTGGAACAGGATAATCTGTATATTTTTCCAAATATTCTTCAATTTCGCTCTCTAAACTCTCATATTCCCTAGCGATAATTTGTTCCATAGCTTCTTTTTCTTCTAACTCTTTTCGAGTCTTTTCTTTTTCAAGATTCTTCTTTAAATCAGTAAATACTCTTGAATATATGTACTGACCTTCCTGTGCTGCTTTAGCAGTTTGTATGTTATTTTGTCCCCACAAGGGGACTATACAAGTTAAAGCTGAAGCAGTTAATAGCGATCCTGCTACTAATCTTCTTACCTTACTTATCTTTATCACCTGCTTTCTTAGTATGAGATTGATTAATCTCAATAGAATATTCTCTGAATTACTGAATCATTTTTAAAAAATCTTCTTCTGAAATAATTGGGATATTAAGCGATTTTGCTTTCTGATTTTTAGACGATGTGGAATTTATATCATTATTAATAAGATAAGATGTTTTAGAACTTACAGAACCTACAACTGTGCCACCATGAATAACTATATCAGCTTTTAATTCATCACGATTTTTATAATGATTAACTGAACCAGTTACAACAAATGTTTTACCTTGTAATGTTTTTGGAGTTTCACCTAAGACTATAGGTGATTCAAATTTAAACTCTTTTGTTAGTTCAAATATTTCTGAACAATGTATATTGAAATACGAATTTAAAGAATTTATAAGGCTATCTCCTATACCTGATATACTTCTAAAATGTTCTGCACCATCAGTAATCATAATTTGCATAAAATTACCTATACTTGAAGTATTCTCTATTGTACAATTTTCAGCAATATCCTGACTTGCTGACTTACCGAGTAATGGAATTGATAAACTGTAAAGAAAACGATCAAGAGTTGTTTTACGAGATTTCTCAATAGAGTTAAGAAGTTTTTCAACAGATTTTTTACCAAATCCATCTATGGTTTTCATATCGTTTTCATGATTTGATAAATGATAAATATCCTTAATGGAATTTAACCAACCAAGATTAATAAATTTTTCTATCGTAGATTCTGAAAGATTTTCTATGTCCAACGCATTTCGACTTGCTGCATGAACAAGTCTACCTAAAAGTTTACCTTTACAATCTGGATTCTCACATATAAGTACCTCAGAGTCGTTCTCTTTAATAATTCTTGTAGGCTGACCGCAAATAGGACATTTGCTAGGAATATTAAAATTACCACTCTTGTCAATACTGTCATGCACTTTAGGAATAACCATATTAGAACGGTAGACTCTAATTCTATCTCCTATTCCAAGCATCATATCTTTAATATATGTAATGTTGTGAAGCGTTGCTCTTGTAGTAATTGCTCCATTTAAGTCAACTGGCTCGAAGATTGCCACAGGATTAACCAAACCCGTCTTTGAAGTATTCCATTCAATATCTGTAAGAACAGTTTCAAATAATTCATCTTCATACTTATAAGCCTTAGAATGTCTAAAATATTTATCCGTTCTTCCCATAGATTCAGCAATTTTATAATCATCAACTGCCATAACAGCTCCATCATAAGGTATATTATGAAAATCAGCTTCATATCTTAAATCTTCAAGCATTTTGGAGAGATTTTCTTTGTCTGAAGAATTATTTGAATAACTCCACATTGGGACAATTTCAAATCCATTACTTTCTGCTCTTTTCAAATCAAAGAAAACTGACTTATGCTCAAATCCTTTGATAACTCTCCAAGCCACAAATCTCATATTTCTACTTGCAGCTTCTTTGCTATCAAGCAACTGTAATGAACCAGATACGAGATTCCTTGGATGTTTATACTTCTTATCTTCTGGAAGTTTATCATTAATCTCTCTGAAAGTGTCCCATCCGATAATTGTTTCTCCATCAATGATAAGTTCGTCTTTATATGGAATTTCCTTTGGTACATTCTTCATTGTCAAAACATTCTGAAGGCATTCTGTACCTGCTACTCCGTCACCTCTAGTTTCTGCACCAATTAATTCTCCATTAATATAATGAAGTGAGGTGGTTAAACCATCACACTTTACAGATAAAAAGCCATTTTTATCTCCAAGAAACTCAATTAATTCATCAACAGATTTTGTTTTATCAAGAGAAAGCATTAAATGATTATGCTTTACTTCTTTTAGTTCATCGGCAACTAGATAACCGACATTATGTGTTGGACTATTAGATAATACAATACCCGTTTCTTCTTCCCATTGTTTGAGTTCTTCTATTTTCTTATCAAATTCATAATCACTCATAATAGGTTGTCCAGTATTGTAATAAGCCTCTGATGCTCTGTTGAGTTCTCTAACTCTGGCTGCAATATCGAATTTATTCATTCATATCCTCCTATTTTTTCTTATACCACCTCTTATATAACCTCTGTCCACACCTATCACAATAATTTTGTCGAGGTACGCAATTATCAACCACATAATTACACATAGGACAATAACATTTATCATATCCAAGCAGTTTTCTCATTGGTTTATTTTTCTTTTTTAATTCCTTATATTCCTTATATTCTTTTTCCGAAATAATATAAAAAGATGCCATAGTAATCACATCTCCCTCTCTGGTTTTCTTCCACATGATTTAGCTTCGGTACAATATCCAACCTCGTCACATTTTGCATGAAAAAGATTATCTACAATCCACTTCCATTCATCTGAATATCCTCTTAAAGCATTGCAAATGTCTTTGAATAACTCTCTGTATTCCCAATAAGCACGACTGCACATACGTTGCCTACTCATATCAACAAGATTTCTAAGATTACGCTTGTCTACCATTTTTGATGAATATGCTAATGGTAACGCCATAGTTGCATCTTCTACTGGTACTCCATTGTCAATCATTGTTTTTATGGTTCTGTTGATAGTATCCATTAATGCCTTCCATACAGGATAATATCCGTTTTTATCAATAGAACTTGGAGTAGTATATGTAAAACCATCACCTTTTGAATAATCAATATATCTTGTACTTGCCTGTAATCTTGTTGGTGCTCCACCAATATGTGTATAATATTCTCTTAAAACTTTAGCGGAATATCCATCAATAATCATTTCTACATTGACATATTCCATAACACGTCCATGCCCTGACTTAATACAGTCTAATCCACGCTTATAATTCTTTTCATTGTCAGAAACATTTGCTCCCCAACACACCCCTGCCCTTTGCCCCATTAATGTAATAGGATTCTTAGTTGTTTCTGATAAAATTGTAATTGTTCCCATAATATTATTTCTCCTTAAATGACCAACAGTAATCAACGAATCTATTAAAATTCAACATTACCTGATCATGTATATCAATCTTAACTTCAGCTTCTTCTTTATTTCTACCAACCCAAGGTGATATAACTATTTCATATTCACATTTTGACCAAAACCAATACATGAGTTCTTTTCTTAGTTTTTCCTTGAATTCTATCTTATCAATTTTACTATGAATTAATTTCTGAATCTCTTCATTAAACCTATAATGTCTAAATATGTTGTATGTAATAATTTCATTTCTGTTGAAGTCATGAAAATATACATTCCATTCCATGTATTCACCTACTTCCTTAATAACTTCTTAGTATTATCCACTTTAACCAATTGGGCATACTGGAATTCATTATCAAATTGAAAATCATTTTACTCATACATAAGCTGATAAATATGCCTAAAATAAGTAAGATGATAATAATTATCAGTAATAATTTCTTATTCATTTTTACACCTCTCCCACATAGATAACTATATGAGGAATAATTTCACCACCAACTTTAGGGAATACGACACTAAAACTATTTATGTAGTAATCTTCTCCTTCTGTATCAACAATATCTTCCGTATTGATTGTTATTGGTATGTCATTTTCTTTCATATAATTAAGTGTTTTTATTAATTCACTTATATTATCTATGTCAACATATCCTTTAAGTTTATACCCTTCATAATTATCACTGAATGATATTATTCTTATCTGCAAGTAATATACCTCCTGATTATTTATTCTCTTTTTACTTGTGAAACAATGAGCGAATTGCTCTAAGAAATGCAACAAAAATTGTATAGAAATCGTAGTAATGAAAAATGGATTCTTGTTGTATTAATTTCTCCAAGGATCATGTTTACTTAAAACTTGTCTTATTTCATTAATCATGTCATTCATATATCCATCAGACTTAGCTTTAATATAATCTTTTACTGAATCAACGTCTAAGCCTATATCAATTACATCATTATGATAAGGTTCACCAGTTAAATATTCTCCAAAACTAATTTCATCAAATGGAACATCATAACATTCGCCTGAGTCTCCATCTACGCAGCTAAAAGTCAGCTCTGTATTTTCGTCATATCCAATTTCATTCAATTTATTAATCAGATTTACTACTTTCATTTTTACCTCCTTAATTTTCACAAGAATCTACCGCTTAATTGTTCTTTTTACTCTTTAACTTATTGAATATTTTTGAAAGATATTTCTTCTGCCATTTTGAAAAATTAACATTATACATTTTTTCAAATAGTTCTACACCATCTCTTTCAAACATTCTTTGATAAGACCATAATTTATCTTTTGCGTTTACATTCTTGTTATCTTTAAAATCATCACGCATTACTACTCCATCTTCACGAATAATTTTTATTTTTGAATTTGGACAACTCATGCAATCGTCTACATAACATAATCCAAACGGATCATATTCTGCACATTTTTTCTGGTCACAAATTTTTATAATTAGCTTATATTCTGTAATTGCTCTATCGTCCATCACATATAACCTCCCAATCTTCCAAAGAAACTGTCGTTTATTTATTTTGTTTCGTATTTAGCTTTTAATCTTTCTAATTCTGCAAGTTCTTTTTGTTTAATTTCTTCTTCTTTTCTTATTCTCTCTTTTTCTTTGAATGGTGCTACGAATTTATCATTCATCAATTCAATATTCTTTTCGTAAACTTTCCCATCTCCATAAGAACGAAGTTCAGCTAAATAATCTTGAGCAATTTTTTCTGCTAATCTCCTATCATCATGATCAATATTGACAATAAAGCATACCCAGTTATTTTTAAGTAACGTACCTTGTCTTACGCTATTACATCTTAAATCATTATCAATATAGCAATTATACCTTTCAGGTTCTTCTCTCATAACCCATCTGTTTTCATCATCTTTACAATCAAATAAAACTTCATGACAGTATTTTAATGATACTTTTGATAAATCTTTTTCATCAGTTAAATCTTTTAATGGCTTTACATAGTCACCATCCCCACATAAACAGCAATATTTTTCTGCATCTTGACGATTGTTGAAATATCCGACTACATACCAGTCACTATAACAACCACCAAATACTCCATAAACCATATTTGTACCTCTCTTTCATATAAAGGACAGACATAAAATCCGTCTTTCCTTGGCTTTTTGAGTCTCTAAAACGCCCTATTTATGGGCATTCCAGAAATTCAAATTACTCTTCTACTGTATTATTCTCTGTTTCTAACATCATCCAAGTATTTCTATTGTTATGACTTGTTCTAATGCACTGTAAAAATGCTTCTGGCTCGGCTAACAACAAACACCTCTTCTTTGCTCTAGTCAATAATGTATAAAGCATACAGTTATCAAGAAGCTGATGATGTGTATTGTCAATAATACCAATTACCGTCTTTCGACCAGCACCCTGCAATTTATGTACTGTCATGGCATAAGCAAGATCTAATGCAGCTAACTCTTTCTTTGTGTATTCAATGATTTTGTCTTTTCCAAAAATGTCAGTGTAAGTGACTTCACAATACTCTTCTTTTTTCTTACCATCATATCTTTCACTGATTTTTGTCACATAACCAATCTCACCATTAAATACATTTTTGTCATAATCATTAACTGTTTGCATGACTTTTGCACCAAGTTTGAAAGTTGTATCAAAACCTTCAATACTCTCTAAAACATCACCAAGTAATTCATTTTGAATAACCTTGTTAATTTCATTGGTACTATTCAAGCAATCTTTTCTACGAGGTACTGCAATAACCACATTGTCGATTCCATCTGATTCAACAGATTTGATGAATGTCTTAACAGCAATGTTAAATAATGACTGCCGATTTGTACGGAACATATAATACATATCCTGTAACTCACCATGAATAATTCGTGGCTGTAACTTCTCAGATATAGGATTTATATTCTCACGAATCTTATTTGCATCAACAAGAATACCTGATTTTTCAGCCTGTCTCATAGGTTTTACTAACTTGCTCACAACTGAATCATCAAACATTTCAATTAAATCTGAAAATACATTTCCAAATCCGATAGGTGGCAACTGCTTATGATCACCTGAAATAATGATTCTTGTATCGTCTCCAATTGCTTCAAGCCAATGTAAGAATAAACTGGCATTAACCATACTTCCTTCATCAAGGAACGCAACATCTGTAATCATGTGATTATCTTTGTTATATGTAAACTCATTTAATCCTTGACAACCAAGCGTTCTATGAATAGTCATAGCTGGAAATTCTGTTGCTTCTGTAATTCTTTGAGCTGCCATTGCTGAAAGTGCTGAAGCTGTCATCATATAATTATTTTCCATATAAGCCTTAACAATTGCTCGCATTATTGATGTTTTACCAGTTCCTGCTTTTCCAGTTATCAAACTAACAGTTCTATGTAAGCTCTTATAAATCGTGTCTAACTGCTCTACCACATAATCAAATCCTTGTTCTTCTTCCGCATGTTTAATTGCTTTATCAATCGCTTCCTTAGAAATATTGATTGTTGTTTCAATTTGAGATTTATTCAGAATTAAATGATAAATCTGCATCTCAATGTCGTAATAATATTTCAGACCAATTCGACCATTATCAATATGAAGAAAGTCATTATTTTCTAATAGCCAATCAACCTTATTGCAACACTCGTATATATTATTACTTATGGCTGCTCTTAAAATCTTTTCAGAACACCATGTATGACCTTTACTTTCTCCTAAGTCTTTGAAATAGTATTGGATAAAAGCTACAAGTCTTTGTGTAGAATCAATCAATTCTGGCTTTAATTTCAATGCAAGATCATCACATTTTTTAAAACCAATCCCGTCAATTTTCGTCATCAAGTATGGATTTTTTTCTAACTCTTGCTTTAATAAAACTGGATTAGGTTCTTCTGATAACAATTTTTTAATCATTGCATATGTAACACCAATTGGTTTTAGCATTGAGATAATGTCAGAAATGAGATAGTTATTGATGATTTTTTCCTTAATTTTATTCCAAGTAATTTCTCTAACACCTTTTACAAGACTGTAATCAATAGTTTTTAATGTACCATTCGCTACATCATTAACTACATTTGGATATGCGTTTATTAAATTATCAGCCATCCATTCAGGAATCATTGACTTCAAAAATAATAACTGTGTTTCTCTGCTTTGTGGAATAATGGCATATATGGCAATCGGTGTATATTGATCGCCATATTTTTTATCTTTTTTATATTTCGCCTTAACCACATATTCTCCACCCACAACTAGATGTTGCATCTTTCCTGCTAATTTACTCATTTTTTTATCATCAGTATCATTTGCAGAATTATTATCACCAAACGGATCGAATGTTTTTGTAGGTTTTGCAAAGAATGGAATATCATCTTTTGTTGAAAAACCAAACACACCCCACGTTGAATCATCCGAGTAGTATTGCTCATATGTAATTATTGCTGTGAATTTATAAATCTCATCTTCATCCAATTTAGACTGATACTCCTTTCTTTCTCACATATTCAAGCCATTTACTATATGGCTTTAATTTTTCTACAATTACCTTTTCTTCGCTATCTTTCTTACAAAGAATTGCTACTTGCTGTCCTTTTTTTACTAAATCTTCATATTCTTTTAATTGACTATGCCATACAATTCCTTCAACAAGTCCAAAACTTGAATAGATGTTTATATATGCGAACTGCTTACCATTCTTATCTTTCTTCTTTTGAACCTTTGCTATAATTCCAACTAAAGTACATTTCTCACCATCAGGTACATCCTCAAATGGTGTCAAGAATGTATAAGCTGCATCAAATGGATTATCATTGATAAATACCTGTAATGTTTGGAATTCCCAAAACTGTTCATCTTCAAGATATTTTTTGTTATCGTCTATGTACTTTTGGAATCTTATCTTCTGATTTTCCTCAAACTGTATCTTTTTCAATCTGTTATATTCAGCAAGTAGTGCTTCCTTGTCATATACAATTCGTTTTCCAGATGAAGGAATCGCGTACTTCTTTAAGTTAATGTTCCAATCTTCTTCGAGTTTCTTATAGGTAGGCAATGATTGAACTTCTGAGAATTTTAATGGTTGATACTCTGATTTAAGATATGATATAAGTTTTTCACGCTTATTTTTACAAGGAATTGCACCAGATTTTATCAATGCAATAACAGATGCCTTACCTAAAGAAAGTCTCTGAATCAAATCATCAAACGATTTGTATATACCATTATTCTCTCTTTCTTCGATAATTTGCTTAGAGAGTGATTCACCAATTCCACCAATAGCAGACAAACCAAAAAGAACCTTATCTTTATCGACTGTGAAATTCATTCCAGAATGATTGATATTCGGTGGCATAATATCCACATTAAAATACCTTGCATCAAGAATATACTTATTAATTGCACCTGCTTTATCTTTATTCTGATTAAACAATGCTTTAAAAAAGTAAGTTGGGTAATGAGCTTTAAACCAAGCTGTCTCGAAACAAAGAACTGCGTAACTAAATGAATGACTTTTATTGAAGAGGTATCCACCCTTAGAAGCTAATTCATCTGCAATTTTATCAGCAATTTCTTTAGAATATCCGTTTGCTACAATTTCACCACGAAGAATTTCTGACTCTTTCTGTACTAATTCAACTATCTTTTTTCCAATCGCCTTACGGAATAAGTCAGCACCACCGTATGTTCTTCCACCAAACTTTTTAACAATATCAAGAAGCTGTTCCTGATAAATCATACAGTAATTTGTGTCTTTTAAAATTTCATCCATATCTGGATGAATTGATGGTGGTCTACTTCCACCTGTTGCCATTTCAACATACTCATCAAGTGCTCCCATACTATCAGGTCTATATAATGCCAAGATGACAGATATAACCTCAAAGTCTAGTTGTTCAAGCTTTGGTTTTAATCGAATAAGCAAATCTTTCATTCCTGCCGATTCAACCTGGAACACACCATTGGTCTTACCACTTGCTAATAACTCATATGTAGGTCTATCATTCTCAAACTCTGGATTATTAATATCATAATCCCAAGGATCTAAATGTAAATCATCTTTAATTTCCTTCACAAGATTAAGTGTTGCAACTCCAAGAAGGTCAAACTTTACAATTCCAATATCTTCTACATAATGTTTATCAACCTGAATTACATGCTCACCCTTAGTTCCTATCTTCATTGGCATATAATCATTAATTGTTGTATCAACGATTCCAACACCACCAGCATGAATAGAAACTGTTTTAACACGACCACTTAAATGCTTTGCAATATCGAACAAGTCAGCATATTGCGGATTGTCTGCGAGTAAGTTTGGATTTGCTTTCATACAGTCATCCCATTTATCGAATGTAAATTTCTGTGAAAGTTTTTGCATCTGATTATATGGAAATCCAAGTATCTTACCAACATCAGTAATTGCTACCGTTGGAGTAATATAAGAGTAGTTAATAATCTGGCATACTCTTTCTTCTCCATATTTGTCTACAAGGTAATCAATAATTGCATCTCTATTACCAACATCTGTATCAATATCAGGAAGTCCTACTCGTTCAGGATTTAAGAATCTCTCAAAAATGAGTCCATATTTAATTGGATCAATATCTGTAATATGACAACAATAACAAACTAAAGAACCTGCTGCACTTCCTCTTCCTTTACCAACTTCAATTCCAAGTTTCTCAGCAGCCTTGATAAAGTCCCATACAAACAAGAAATAACCATCGAACCCCATTGAATGAATAATACCCATCTCGTAGTTCAACCTAGTTCTTCTTACTTGCTGTTCATCTTCACTGAGATTATCATATCCTCTATCTTTCCAACCTTGTCTAACTAAATGCCATAAGAATTCATTGTTATCTCTATATCCATCAGGTAATGGGAATGTAGGTAACTGTGGTTTCTGAAATGGCATATCCACATTTTCAATTAAACCTGCTACCTTATTAGTGTTCTCCAATCCAAGACATACATTTTCATATCCAATCTGACTATCCATAATTTCATGGATTTCATCTTCAGATTGCATATAGCAACCTTCATATACCTCACTATTTTCGATAGCATTTTTGTCGTTGTTGCTACTTTTTCTACCAATCTGAATAAGCTTGTCCTGATAATACAAATCTTCTTTTTTAGGTGCATGACTATCTGTTGTAATAATAAATGGGGTATTTGTTCTTTTTGAAAGTTCTAAGATTTTCTGGTTATACAAGCACTGATCCTGATGAGAATGTGACTGCATCTCAAGGAAGAAATATGGAAAGGCTTCTTTATACTCATTGACATATTCAATGCACTTTTCAAAATCTGACTCTCTCGCTAATTTACTTGCTAAACAAGCAGAAGAAATAACAAAATTCTCAGCATAAGGTTTAATATCTTCCACTGTGCATCGTGGCTTAAAATAAAACCCTTCAAAGTTACTTTTTGTAATAACCTTGTTTAAGTCTTTTCTACCCTGTTCATTTCTTATCAAACAAATCAAATGAAAATATTTATTGTCTTTATCCTTAACAGTAATATCTTCACATTCATATAACTCACATCCATATATCATTTTAATATCTGGATAGTCTTTTTTAATAAGATCAAAATAAATATGGGAATATACATTTCCGTGTTCTGTTATAGCAAATGCCTTTAACCCTATTTCTTTTGCTCTATCCAACATTTCTTTTGGACTACCATATCCATCAAGTAATGAATAATATGTATGGTTATGTAATGAACTATACATAACTCACCTCCTACCAATCATCGTCCTCATCGTTACTATTTGTACTGATAACAGCTACATCTTCGATAATAATCTGTGGTGTTCTAATACCGTTATATTCGTTTATTGAAGGTTTTCCGACAATATTAAATGTAATACTATCATTATCATCCCATGCGTTTTGAAGAAAATCATATAGCTGATTACCTTCTTTACATTTGAACTGAATGTATTTAATATCATTCACCATAAAACTGATAGTATCCTCATTCTTGCCAAATACTTCAAAACAATCTCTTGTCAATGATATATTCTCTATTGCAAGCATAGGTTCATCAATTCCTTGACAAATAATATCTTCAAACTGTGATAACTTAATAATTAAAGGGATTGTGACATGATTAATGTCTAAGATAAAATCCACACGATATGTAGAATCATATTCAGTATCTCTAAGAATACTGTTCATCATATTGATTGCTTTTTCTTTATCATCAACTGGTAAATCTACAATACCAAAAGCATTTGCATGACCTTTACCATTAACGAATCCTGTTGAATTAACAATATCTTTAAAACTATCAATTGGACTATTATCAATATTTCTTGCACTACCGCCAAATACAGTTGTTTTTGTCTTTTTATCAAAATGTTTCTTTAGCAGAATACAAGGTTTATTATATTGTTCTGCAATTTTAATTGCTACAACACCAGTTAATCTTCCATCAAGTAGGTCAGACACATCAACTATAATGACTTTATCGTCAATTGGAAGATTATCTACAACTTCTGAAATGGCTTTTACGCCTTTTTCTTTCATTTTATCTTGTCGTGATTTTGCATTTTTACAAAGTCTAGCAACTCTATCATAAATGCTTTCCTGAATTGTTTCTGCTGGTTTATCCTTTGTGGCTCTTTTTTTATATTCAAAGAACTCATCTTTTTCAATAAAAGCTCTAAATAACAATTCCTTTTCATCACTTGAACCGATACGAATCATTCCGTTTAAAATAGGTGTTATATACCATTGGATATTGTGAATATTAACCTTACCATTTATACTGTAATCTTGTGCTTTAATAAGTGCCTGAATACATTTATTTGTAATATTGAGTAATCCAAGATTTGTAATATATCTTGTCTCAAATGAACGCATATCCATAACATCGCTAATATTTGCTAATGCACACAAATCTAAATAGTCATCTGCAAACTCATTCCATGTCTCTGCATCTAATGCTTGTAAAAACTTATATACAACACCTGCTCCACAAAAATCCTTATTGAAATAATTGTCACTCATTTGATTATTTACAATCAATGCATATGGATTTTTTTCTTCTGACTCATGGTGGTCAAGAATAAGTATATCAATACCATTTTCTGAAAGCTCTTTACACTGTTCTGTGTCATTTGTACCAGCATCAGGGATAATCAATAATTTTGTATCATCAGATATCACAATATCATCATCTAGTCCATGTGCCTTTGCTCTTGCGTGTAATATATAATTAACTGGATAATCAGCATTCATTTTCTTAATATAGGAATACGTCATAGCTGCTGAACAAAAACCGTCTGGATCTTCATCAACAAGTATTTCAATTTTATCCTTGTTATTAAAGTGTTTCATAAATAACTCTACTGCTTTATTCATGTTATCCAAATTTTCGTATGGAATTAAAACATCTTCATCTAAGTTGAGATATTTTTCATAATCATCAACTCCTCTATTTCTTAAAACTTCCTCTAATATATTGGAAGTATTATTGTCGCTATTTTCATATAATTTATACCTCAAATACACACCTTCCTATCTTAATCTGTATATATTATTCTCTACCAAGTGCCTCCATTTAATAGGATCATCTGTTGGGGATTCTTTCTCACCAAGAATATTATCTTCGTCAAACATATAATAAAGCGGAACACCATCAGGAAATCTTTCTGCTAATTCCTCTAATTCTTCTTTTTTTACATCTTTGTCCAAACATAAAACTATATCAACACCAAGTCTAACTAGCATATCAATTTGATATTGTGAAAGTTCCTTTCCACCTGTACCACCAGTGTTTTGATAACCATAACTCCATGCTTGTTCAACAAATTTTTCAGATTCACCAACATAAATCCTTCCTGTTCTTTTTATATAAGGAAGAGTTTTATACAATCCATATATAATTTTTGATTTTGCACATGGCTCTAAATAAATATATTTATTCATTCCATCAGGTACTTTTCTATCAAAATATCTTGCTTTTACACCGACTAAATCTCCTAATTCAGAACGAATAGGAATTGTGTATCGGTTTGTTTCTTCATCAAAACCTATCTCAAACTCTCTTTGTGTTTCATAATCTATATGGTCTTCGTAGAATAAATCATTTACATAAGGTTTATAATACGAAAGTATTTTCTCCGAAATAGGTTGTAATGGTTTTTCTTTCTCTTCTGATATATTAGAATCCATATCTTCTAACATTTTCAGTATTTTAAAACTATCTGGAATATCCTCTTCAAAATCGTGATAATAAGACATTCCTATTTCTGAGCATATTTCCTTTAATCCTTCTGGGAATGTAAGGTCTTTGATATAACTCACAAGATCAATAATATCTGTTTGTCTGTTACCCTTTATCATTTGTCGAGTTTTATTCAAGCAGATAAGGGACTCATTATTGTATAAAATAATTGCTCCTTTATTATCTCCATCAGGATTACCAGCAGTCCAATATGCTCCAACTGAATGATATTTGATATGGTGGCAACCAACGGATTCTAATATCTGTTCACAATAATTATTTTCATATATATAATTCTTCAACTCTTTTACATCCAAGCTGCCACCCTCCAATTAGTCACTATTTTTTGGTTTTTTAATGATATAACCTATATTTCTCCAAATATTTAAGTTCAAATCAATCTCAAATAACATAATCTTGTCCTTACTACCTGCTCTGTTTTTATCTGGTTTGATACAAAAATACTGTTTACTCAAATCTAAATCCTCCGTCACTGGCTCACCCCAAGAATCACATTCTAAAACAACTTGATATTTATGGTATTCTTCCTTATTTAACTTTTTACCAATGTTCAGAATATCAGCTACATGCTTTATCTGTTTTGCATTGGCAATGTTATTACTACTCAAACTAAAAATATCCGTAAATACCGTATCATCGCTTAACTGGAATACTGCATATCCACTCATACGAAGTTCTTTTGTTAATTCTTTCAATTTAGTTGCAAACTGTTTAATCTGTGACCAATCATCAGTGTTATAACCTTTTAATGTGTCATAACCATAATATTTAATGTTCTGAACCATCTTTGCTTTACGCAATTCAAATTCAATTCTTTCAGGGCTATAATCATCTCCAACATCTTTAAACATAACTTTGCCCTTATGATCACTACTATCAATCCAATCTGTAACTTTTTTTACATTCCAATATTCCTCTGACGTATCTTTTATTCTCTTTATGTAATCTTCATTACTTTCAAGATAAACACCATTATCATCAATTTTTCTTCTGATAATGTCACCATTTTTATCATGGTAAACACCTAATACAATCTCTTTCTCAGGCTTTGTAATATGTACGCCATGCAGCTCTTGAAACTCTTTGTTATTAATAACAGTCGTAATAAGACAACTACGAAGGTCTTCTTCATCCATCTCGTTGCTCATAAGAAAAAAGTTCTCATTTTGCACAAGTGCCACATAAGCTGCTAAAAGTACAAGTTTTCTTGTTTTACCCTCATTAGAAAGGAAGCCTTCAAAGAGAACCTTTGTCTCTCTAAGACCAAGAAAAAATTCGTTATACATATACCAAGGGAAAGGTAAGCCGAAATTTGGCTTTTCAAGATATTTGTCGATTTGAGATGAGTTTTTATCAGTAAGCTCAACAGCTTCTTCGCCAGCATTAATTACTGTATTTATCTTATCTGCTTTTGTACGGATAATTCTGTAAATGTCATTTGGTGACATTTTATCAAAGTTCCTATGAGATAATATCTTCTCAACTGGAAACCCATTTCTTCCATACTCTCTTACTAATGAATATTTCTTAACAGTATCAAAATAATTTTTCACATCGTTTTCATCTGCCAATGTCATAAACCTTTGAAGCGTTTTCCAACCTTTATACTGCTTATACAATTTAAGTCGTTCTTCATTCTGACTCATAAACACATTCATTTTTGTTTCATCTAATGTTTGTGAAAATGTAAGAAAATAAGTTTCAAGATTATCATAAAAGAATTTTGTCGCAGGATCAGAGAAGTCATACTTACTTCTCATAAATGTGCTGTAATTTACAATCAAGTCTAAATCCTTTGCTATAGAACCAACAAATAGAATTTCTGCTTGCACGTTACAATCTTTTAATTCATGTTCATTATCCAATATTATCTCCTATCCAAAAATATCATCCACCAAGCCTGAAATATCATCTGTATCAGCCTTACTATCTTTGGATACATTAGTATAACCAATTGATTGACTGACAATATTCTGTGATTTTTCTGTTTCTTTCTCAGCTTCAAGTATTTTCTGTTTTTCTTTCCACCTTAGATAACTGTCATATTTATTAACCAAAATGGATAAATCATACGAAAGTCGTTGTTCTGGCTGCATATGAATACCTTTTACTTCATTCTTCTTTGCAATACCATTAAGCATATCTATTTTTCTTTGCCACATATCAAGTAAGTCTGAAGGTGGAATACCTACTGACATCCCTTTAAAAGTTCCATTGTAAATGTTACCCAATTTCTGCCATACGGTAGTAGGGATAATTGTCAAATCATATGCTTCTTTAATAAACTCAAATATCTCGTTTTGTTCTATCGCTACTGCGAGATGCGAATATGTATCTTTTTTTATAGAATCAATGTGGTCATATACCCAAGTCCATTTTGCTGATACGTCTGCCCTTTTATTAGCAATACGCTTCTGACATATATTGATAAAGCAACTACTATGATATGTTTTCTTATCATAGTAGATTGCATCGTCAATATTATTCTTGTTTATATAAAGGTTTTCTCCGCAACAACCACATTTTCTTTTAACACCATTTTTATTGTTAGTTGTGTATCTTGCCATAATCCTACCTTTACATAATCCAAATTTAATCAAACATTACTAATACTTTATTAAGAATCTCAACATCAGTTACATTCTTATATGCTGTAGGGAGTCCTGCTGCTTCAAGCTTTTCCTTCATTGCTTTCTTCTCTGTAGGTGGAAGTGCATTTCTCTTAGCAATAATCTCTTTCTTGATTGCTTCAATATCTGTATCGTCAGATGATGACTCTGTTGCTGCATTTGTATCACCCTTTAATGACTTATGAAGTTCCATTGCTTCCTTCTCATACATCTCCTGCTCAGTCTCTACGGCTTTATCTAAGTCATTCTTTAATACAAATTCCTTCTTATCAACATTCTTATCAATGACTGTCTGCCAATCAAGAAGTGTTGGATCTTCGAGAATATCACCAGCTTTATGTACTCTTGTTCTATCCTTTACAACTTCCGCACAAATCTGACCTGTTTCTGAATCCTGGTACATATGAAGAATAGTCTTTACATTGTAATCTAATCCCTTAAAACTATCATGTACCTTTCTTCCTGTTGACACTGATACCTGCTGACCATTCTTATCCATCTTCTGAACCGTTTCATCTTTTTCTCTTGCTGTAAGAACAACATTGATACCAATTGCCATTAAGTCAAGTACGAGATTCTGACCAGAATAGTTCAACTTCTTATAATCCTTGAACTCAAGATCTGCTCCCTGAATCTTAACAAATCTTTCAGCTCCTACAAGCCCGTCCTTATCAGCCTTAATGGTATTTCTCTTCTTAGATAATTCTAATAATCCCTGTTCACTTGTTAAACGGAAAATAGTTGTTCCATCAATAAGGATTGCATCTGGGAAAAATTCTTCTCCATCCGCATCTACAATTGGCTCATCTGTTTCATTTCCATCTTCGTCAAACTCATAGAAAGTATCATGGTTCTTAATCTTGTCAAGAATTGTAGTAAGCTCCTGAAGGCTCTGTGTGTAGAAGATATGAATATTTCTTGTATCAATACCTCTATCTTCTAACTCATCTACTGCATCATCTACACCGCCACCCTCTGCATCTACGACTGCAACTCTAAATGGTTTACCGTCATTTCGCTTAAAATCTGCGAGCTGTAATCCAAGTGTTGTTTTTCCACTGAATGTTGCACCATATAATAGTGTTACTAATTTTGTTTGAATTTTATTTGCTGCTCTTGTTTTCAAATTTAATTCCTCCTAATATTTGATTTGTTGGAACGCCATTTCTGACGTTCCACTTAGTTATTCTCTAGTTGTTAAAGGATTAATCCCAAGCTTCGTCCTCGTCTGATCCGTCAAGACCATCAGCACTTCCCCAATCGTCATTAGAGTCAGAACCAAAACTCTCCTCTGCCCTATTTGCATTCTTAATCTTTGCAATAGCTTCTGTTACATTCTCCTCTGTATAAAGTTCCTTATCAATTGAAGAACCCTTTGCTCCTGTGATAATAAACTCTCTCCTTGTAGGTGCAGATACTTTCTCTATACTGTCCTCTTCACCCCAATTATCATCATCATCTGTTGTAACTGTCTCTGTCTGAGTAGAAGAAACCATATGTCCACTTACCTTAATTGCATTGTAAGGATTAAGTGACTTCTTAAACTTATTAGCGAGAGCCTTATCCTCGATGATAAACTGAACATCCTCAATATTGCTGTATGTAACAATCTTTGCAAGGACAATAAATCTGCCTGTTGGCTTATCGTTATCATCTTTTTCCTGCTCGATTCCCATGAAAATAATTACCTGGTTGAAATCATTCTGCTTCTCAAACTTCTCATCATCAAAGTTTACCTCTGAGCAAAGTGAAATTTGATTTGGAACAAGCTTTGTAGATGTTCTCTTATTACCCTTATCATCTGTAAAACTGCTATAATCAAGATTTCCACGAATAAATACGCTTGCACCATCCTTCAGATTCTCTTTAACTTCCTTACAAGCATCAAAATCTGTAAGAACTTTCTTGTCATTAACTGTCTTACCCTCAGAATCAACCTTCTTCTTTACACCGATATTCTTACCAATCATGCGATAGCCTTCACGGTTATAAGAAAATCTATCAGCCCAAGGCACTTTGACAGTATCAGCCTTCTCACCCTTCTTCTCAGCTCTCTTAGAGAAATAAACATTCTCCTGCTCCATTCCCTGAAGATTGACATATAATGTCTCTCCATCAAGGTAGCTTGTACCAAAGTTAAGCATTCTCATAGGTTTGCCACTCTTGGTCTTAATCTCCTTAAATGCTGTATCCTTCTCCATACCAAATACAACTCCCTTTAACTGGAACGCACCCTTTGTCTCAGGTAAATCAAATAATCTTCCTTTTTTCTTTGTCTCTGCCATTTAAAAAATGTCCTCCTTATAATATGTAATAAAATTTTTTGATAACTATATTTGAACAGTCTTACGACTGGAACACAGAAAATAAATTTATGTAAAAATCTATCTTCAACAGTGATTTTTGAGCGTAAAAACCCAAGGGTATGCTGTTCTTCCACCCATATTTATATCCTCTATTCAGTTTTGATTTTTGGAATTTTTGAACTGAATTGTTCAAGACTGATTACTAAGCAGTAATCTTTACTTTGATAAGTCTATATGACTGATCAGCGTTTGGATATTTCTCTCTATCCACTTTACTGATAAACATTTCATATGGTCTAATCCATACTCTTTTATCCTTTAAACTCTGATATACAACCATCTTTTCTTCTGTTTCTGTATTAGTTTCAATGGCAACAATCTTATAGAAACCACCTTTGAAATGTTGCACTGTGTCTCCTGGTTTAAAATCTCTATCATACACAAATAAATCATCTGCGCCATTTGATTCCATATGTCCTAAAATCTCAACATTCATTGTGATAAATTCACCATATTTCAGAAGTTCTTCCTTTTCAATAAGAGCCACATTATCAACTAAATAATCATTCTCTTTTTCTTCACAAGTAACAATCTGTCCTGACTTCCAATTATTTGCAAAATCTTCATTAAATCTAAACTGTGACATCTTCTCACCTCCTCAAAATCCGAATGAAACAGTGATTTCTTGCTATTCTTATATTCTCTGTTTCTTGATATTGATACTGTAAAACCCTTGATTTATAAGGGTTTTCAGCACCTCATTTTTGTTATTCTCTAAAAATCATTGAAAATTAGGGATTTTGCTCGATTTGAGCATTTTTGAAATTTTTGACCTCTGAAACCCTTATAAACACTAGGTTTGTAAAGCCAAAGAAATGTCAGATTCATTGGCTTTTTTAAGCCATTTATTACGCTATTTCTAACCTAATTGGGTGAGAACCAACACCCTCTATTCCCTCGTTAAAAACATCAGGAACTACCTTTTTCATAATCTGATAAGCACCATTCACATCAGCATTAATTGTTTTACCATTATTGGCAATGAACATACCTCTATACACTCTTCTTTCTTTATTATAATTCTCTTTTATAGGTTGCTCTTTGTCCAAAAATGATGTTCCACTTGTGTATGCTTCTTCTGTCATAACAACTTCAATACCATATTCTTCACATTTGCTCTGAATTTGCTTAACAAACATATCAAATGGAATATATGTGAAGTTCTGCTTATTCTCGTTTTCTTGTTTCCACCTCTTATTTAATCCAATAATCAATGTATCAATTTCATTCTCTACACAATAATCCACCACCTTTTTACTTGCACAGTGCATAAGATATTTGATCTTCTCATATCTCTTATCTGTAAGTTTCTGAAGATTTTTGCTCCAATCTCTACCAGTTTCTTTCTTTAACTGAGATTGCATTTCAGCTTTTCTTTTGTTATAAAACTGATTAACAGATTTGATTGCACCACCTTTGATTACTACTGGCTGCAAACCAACATTATTAACCATTGTCACAAGATTTTCTGTTCCTAAATCAATGCTACATATTCTTATTCTCTCTTCTATTGCATCAGGAACTTCAATTTCATATACAATTTCCATCACATAGTAATCAGCTTTAGGAACAAATCTACACTGCATTAATTTACCAACTGCATGAGTCTTCACTGTATAACCACCAAAAGGTTTAAATGCAATTCTGAATTGTCCATTATTTAATGAACATTGTATATTCTTCAACATAAAAACCTGTCTGCCATCTTTAGGAAGATATTTTGGAAGCTTTGGCATACCCAAATATTTTGAAGGATTTTTCTTCCAATCTTTGATAGCCTTAAAATAAGACTTCCACATTTTATCTACTAACTGAATTGTTTTCTGTGCAGCTTGAGAACCACATTCTCTATAACAATCCATTGACTGTATAAGTTTTTGTACATCATAAGCACTGAATTTATTATTATTGTTTATAAATTCTTGTCTTATAATGTAGTTCGCCTGATTATATACGTTCTTTGAATAAAAACAATACTGATCAACCACATCATATATAGGATTGTTTTTTCTTATGATCTGTTGTTCAACTCGATTGACTTTCATATTAAGTCACCTCCTTTATACTCACAGTGTATCACTCTTATATCTCTTTGTCAACATCACAGTGATACACTTTTATTTATTATTGACATCACTGTGAGTATATGCTATATTATTTACAGGAGGTGAATTTTGATGGCAGTATCAAGTGATAAAACCAGGGCAATTATCAGTCTTGAAAAAGACTTAAAATCCAAAATTGATGAATTAGCTAAGAAAGATGATAGATCTTTTAGTAATTATGTAGTTCAAGTTCTTAAAGAACATGTAAACAATGTTGAATCAGAGGATAAGGAATAATCCTTATTCCTCTAAAGGTATTCCCAAACGCTTAACCGCAATGGGATAGAGGGTATGGTTCATACCCAGTTAGCAATTTATTGGTAACAAATGGTGTTTCAAAACCCAATGAATCCGATATTTACTCATTTTTTGATTCAAATTCTTCAAATGCTTTATAAAACTCACTACCTTTTATCTCTTCAAAGCCATTTTCACAAGGAGTTAATGAATTATAGCGATTAGTGCTCATACGCAAGTATTGTTTTCCATTGTATTTAAAACTTGTTCTTGAGTAGCCACCCATTTCGGTTTCTTCGAAGTAGTCTCCACACCTCAAAGGATAAATATTAATAACTATCTCCTTTTTAATACATTCATCTTGAAATTGCTTTAATATTTTGCAGCCTTTTTTAAACTTTCTCATACTTTGACCTTCAAACATTTTAGGCTTGTTTAATTGATTACCAAATTTTTCACTATTTTCCTGCACATCATCGATATACAATTCAATATTACTTTTTTGTGTTTTATTAAACGCAACATTAACATTACCACCTCCACGCATATAATAATGATTTCCACTTATTCCTATGCGATTGAAAAAATCTTTGATAAATTCTCTTCTGTTTTTTTCTATTACTTCATCACGATGTAACCCTTTTAAAAAATCTTCATTTGTTACAATATAAAATTTCTCCATTTTTTACCTCCATATTTCCAAAAGAACGAATCTTTCTTATTAAATTATTCTCTTATTGGCTCAACCCTATATCGTTTATTCCAATCTTCTCTCTTCTTCAATAATGGAATCCAAGGACAGTGTAGGTTTTCAGATTCAGTTCCTATCAAGTCATCTTGATCGCAACCAAGATATTCTCTATGACCACAGTTAGGACAAGCTACTTCATATTCAGGAACTTTATATTTAAAACTACAATAGTTAGGAAATATCATTCGAACATTCCAATCATCCTTTGATTCAACTTCATATACACAGTTGCAGCATCTACATACAAACTGAATATTTTTACCAAAATAATTACCTGCTATAATTTTCATAATGCATCCTCTTATTTATTCTCTCAATCCATCCAACACTCTCATCAAAACATGTCTTGTAAGATTCTTAACATCGCCACTGTAAAATCCACATTCTATGTCACAAGCCTTTAGAACTTCATCAAGTGTTTTATTCTTCTCTTCACTCAACAATCTCTTACAATTATCATATTGGACAGCATTTGTCTCATAAGCATTTCTAAGATTACTTTCTAAACAGCGAATAATATCAATCAGTTCGTCTTTTGTCATAGATTTTAATGTGCTGTCTGAATATGTTTTTCTTCCATCACCTATTGACATGTTCCACCTGCTTAAACAATCTAACTGGAAATTCGTCTATATCGCCATCTTTATAAGCCTGTTCTTCACCAACCCAAACAATTTCAATTTTATTAGGATTAAAATTTGATCTACCAATAAAATAAGCCTTCTTACCTTTTTTATAAAATGTTGTATCCTCAATTAATTCAATAATATCTCCTCTTTTCATTCTTTTCCTCCGATTTTCATAATACTGTTTTATTAATTAGCTGTCCTATATAATTATTCTCCTATAACTATTTAAAACATCATTTATCTTATCAACTAATATTGTTGGATCACTTGACATACGACATACAAATTCATCATTACAATAAACTTCATATACATCATCATATTCTGGTCTTCCCCAACAATCACATCCATTTACAACTTCAGTTTTCTCTATACGAAATATATTAATCACCTCCCAAGAAAGAAAAAATTCTTTCTAATCTAACCACCTATTATCCAAATAGTAGAACCCAAATACCATTCCACCGATTAAAATAACCCAAAAAATCCAGAAAATAATAATTGGAAAATCAGATTCTAACCTTTCTATCGTCTCATCAATAGTCGAATTATTATAAAATGATGTATTATCTGAAATGGTTTTATCTCTCAAATCTGTAAAAATTGTTCCTTTATATTCAGTACCAACACCATAATATTTATACCTTACATGACTTGATTCCTTGATAGTGTCAATATAATCAGTACCAGGCAAATCAATTTTATTACTTGTAAAATTTACTCCACAAAATGATACTTCTTTACACTTAATATCTTCACTCCTGACTCTATCCCAAGTCCAATATGTTTCTGTTGTATAATAAGTTTGTGATTTGCCATTAACAGTTCTTGTATGAGCTACTTGTCTTGTATGCATTGTGTATCGCTCTTTGATTTTTTCTACATACATATATTCTCCACCAATTTCAGGATATGTAACTGTATCAACTGCTTTCAAATCACCATATACAAACGCATTACCAACATTTGTATCCATTCCATATTGGAACATTTCTTGACTTTCTATCTTAGCAGCCTTGTTATAAATTTCATTTTTATCCATTCGGTGTTCTGAAATCTTGGAAGAAATCAGAATACCAAACAGAATCATAACTGCAATGATAGAAATACTAGCCAAGATTTCACGTTTTGTTATTTCAAAATTGCCAAAATCAAAACCTTTTCTACCATATCTCATAGACTAATCCTCTTTAAACAAATCCTGTGGAGCATCAACGGGTGCATTGTAATCCAAATACTCATATTCCTGTACTTCATATCCAAGCAATCCAAGAAACTGTCTTGTAGGGAACTTTCTCACATATCGCTTGTATTCCTTAATCTGCTTATTGTAATTGCTGCGATACTCTGCAATCATATTCTCTGTCATAGATAACTCATTCATAAGAGTCTTATAGTTCTCATTGGACTTCAGCTCAGGATATGCTTCTGCAACTGCTGTAATAGCTGTTGTTACATTCTCAATATCTCCTGTTGATCCACGACCATCTGCAACTGCTGTCAATGTATCAGCTTCATGTTTGTCATACTGTTTTACGCAATCAGCAAGGTTATATACAAGATCAACTCTTCGCTTTTCCTGTACCTTAATATCTGATGACGCTGTATTTACCTGCTCCTCAAGTGCAATAGCTTTATTCTGCGAACTCTGTACACCAAATACAATCATCAAAATAACTGCTAATACTCCTACGCCAATAATTACTGGCACTTTCCAATTTGTGTTTTTCATTTAAAATCTCCTTTATATGTAATATTTTTATTAGTTACACTGTAATATTCTCTTATTTGTTGGGATTCCCATAGCCGAATGGCTTAGATATAATTAAAAATTTTCCAATGAAAGATTGGTTTACTTCGAAACCACTACTTGCTCTTCTTTACAGAAGTATTATTAACTGACTTCTGAATATTCTTCATAAGCTGAATATTGTCGTTAATCATAAGTGCTAATGCCTGATCCTCTGTAAATCCAACATTTATATATGCATCAAACATATTTTTCTTAGTTCTCGCCTGAATTGCAGGATATTCAGTATTCTCAGAATAATCCTTTGCAATAATCATAAGTTCCTTCAAAACATCATATACAGGCTCTTTGTACTTAGTAACATATGTTTTTACTACCTCTCCTAAACTTTCTGGGTTCTCTGCTAATAATCTTAAAATTGTTTCCATATTTAATATTCTCCTTTATAATTTTTTGTTATTCTCCAAACTCACAAGTATCACATGTTGAAAAATACTTATCATGATCCTTACAACATTGTGGTCTATCATCATTTTTATCAGTCTTAGTAATATCTTTCTCATCCATAATCATAATTGCACCACAATTAGGACAATACTTTGATTTTAACTTCTGGTTCGCATAGTTCAACTTATATACTTTCTTATGACAAACTGAGCAATATACACCTTCATTTGCACATTCATCTAATGCAAACCAATGACCATACTTCCTATCCTCTTTCTTAAAATTTATATAAAGTGGTTTACATCTACATGTCAACATAGATGCAATAGTCATTCCGTGAATGATAGCTAATTTGCACTGATTGTCGTCTCTAAATACAGTAGAATCAACCATTTTATTAAATTCTTCTGAAGTAATATAATCCAATACTTTTTGCTGTAACTCTGTTGAATCAATAACCCTCTTATAATTATCCACTTAATCACCTCTTTTCTAAAATCCAAAGATATGTTGCTTTCTTATGAAGTTACCCAACTAATTACAATATTTTTCAATGCCTTGCGTCATAATATCTCTTAATTCATCTTCCTCATATGTAGAGCCAAACTGTGACCAACTACAACTATATTCTGTATCATTGTGTACTAACGCAAGTTTAAATACACTGCCACCATAATTTTTATATGCATCTAATTTGATAGCTTTAATATGAGGAATTTCTAAATACCAATTATGCTCTTTATATTCAAACTGAATATTAGTAGCTTGACCAAAATTAAAATCAATAAATTTAACATTGTTTATATACTCAATGTCAAGAAGCTTTTTAATATAATCAATATACCAATCATACACTTCCTTTTCTTTATACTTCTTTCTCTTATCAAGCTTGTTCCCATCTGCATCCTGATTCTTTGATAACATATTTAACCATTCTCTACACATTTTAATTGTGGATGGCTGATCAAGCAGCATATACTGGATGTTTTCTTTATAAGTGCGAAATGCCTGTTGTTCAATAAGGTCACATTCATTCTTCATATCATCCAATGCTTGCTTCTTTGCAGACAATCTTCTTTCTGCTCGTGCAAATTTATTTAATGAACTCATTTCATATTCGCCATTATAGTTGTATGTGTCATTTTTATATACTAAAGACATTAATCGTTCACCTCTTTTATCTTTTCTAGCTCCTATTCTCTCTTTGCATCCAAAAGAAACCTGAATTTACTGCTACTCTACTTTCTATTTATCCATTCCTTAAATTCTTTGAAATCTTCTTTTGTTATCACAATATCAGAATAATAAAAATCCTTATTCCAAATAATCGCCCAAATTTTCTTCAACTTCTCAAAGAACGGTCTTTGCTGAGTATAAAAGTTACCGTTTGTATATGTTAAGAAGGCATAATCTCCATCTTTATAATCATAAATCTTAAAGTGGATACCTTCATCACATCCACATTCACAGTTTACGATTAACTCATCATCTTTGAAATTCTTAAATACTGCCATAATAATCTCCTTTACTTACCATTACAAAGTCCGACCTTGTAATCGTCTTTCACATCAATAGTAACTTCTCTCTGAAATTTTCCCTCCTTATTATACAGAGATAGATAATATCTATTACCACGTTGTTCTAATACAATATCTTCATTTTCGAATAACTGAACTCGTTTCTGTTTCTGTACCATTCTAATCTTCTCCTTTCCACTCGTCCAACTCATAGGAGTCATTTATCTGGTCATCCAACTTTCTAACCTGTTTTCTCAGCTCATGTTCTTCCTTTTTACTATCTGTTCTCTGACACTTTTTCCATAATTCCTCACGCTGCTTAGTTAGTTCATCATACTTATCAGATACATCAATCTCCTCTATAACAGAAATCTCAATCTTTTCGCCACAATGAGGACAAAACTGAATTGGATAATTGTCTGTCTGTTCCCATTCATCTTCGTAAGATGTGACGACTTCTGTATGTGAAGTGCAGAATCTTGGAATGTGTCTTTCGTCATCCCAACAATCATCACTATGAACTAAATCTTCACCTGTAAATACAATAGCTTTATCATTTTGAATTTCATCACAGCAATGCGTAAATGGTTTATACTTGTATGAATGAGTATCATTGAATTTTAATTTGATTAATTCTATCTTCATATCTTTATTCTCCTAATTTTCTGCCACACCAAGGACAATACGTAATATATTCTTTTTGATGAACAAATCCATCATCATACTCATCCCATTCAGATGTTTCTATATCCAAATAATATTCATTAGTTAATGGATCTACATATATTCGATTGTCTGGCGAGTCATAATCACAACGATTGCACATACGCTTACCTCGCTTTATCACATTCGTTAAAATCTAAAAGCATCTTATATTTATATTCTCCAAATCTTTCTTTCCAACGCTGCTTTGCTTTATCAGTATCCCAATCAAAAGGCATCATATGATAATTGATGAGGAAACATGTATCTAAAACAACATCAGAATCAACATGATACATAGCTGTCATATATTGGTATGAACCATAACAATGATGCTGATAATAATGAGCTATTCCATTTTCATCAAATGTTTGTGTGCTTAATTTGCCTAAATCATGATACAAAGCACCTATTCTGAATCTTGCAGGATAAGAATATTTTGTACAAAATAATCTTGATGCATATTTACAGTGTTCAAATAAATCCATTGTATGATGTGGGTTTTTCTGATCAAATCCTCTCATATCTGGGATATCATTTGGTTCGTAATTATTTAATAAATTGTGAATAATAATCTCATCGAATCCTTCCTCATAGAACGGAATCTGGAATTTTCTAATCTGCTTATCCAACACAAAGTCAGGTACAGGGTGTTCTCTATGTAAATTATCTTCTTTACACCATTCAAATGGCTTTGGAATAATTACACATACTTTTCTGACATTTAAACCATTTACTTTCATCATAATTGCTCTGCGAGATTTCATAGTCAGATTAGTTGCATCAGCAATTACATTCTTTTTATTCTCTAAATTCTTGCGTATTCTATTGTGAAAAATTTTAAACACTTCTTCATTATGTTCTTGATCTTCGTAATTACCAGTTAATTCTTCACGAATTGCATCTGATGATATAATTATTGTATTTGGATTCTCATTGGCAATCTGAGTGGCAATGGTTGATTTGCCACTACCACTCAAACCGCATATGATATACAATGTAGGTTTATTCATTTAAAGTCTCCTCAAATAACTCTTCAGCTTCTTCCATATCAGGTACATCAGATGTATCTTTGGCGATTCCCTCAATTACCTTAAACTCAAACACTTTATCCTTATAAGCCGTAAATGTTGCTCTGTTATCAATACGAACAACTACACCTTCAGCAACATGTGTCTTGCCGATTTCATCTGCTGGCATACCATCAAGATATTTATTTACTCTTTCTTTCAAATCTTCTGGTGTAGTAAAAATAAACTTCTCTAAATCAGGTACATGCTTAACACCTAACTTGTCACACCATACTTCTACAGTCTCCCAAGGTACTTCAACAACTGTTCCATCTGCTGTTGTCATTGTCATTCGATATACATACATCTCATTTTCGCCTGGTTCACAACCATATGAGAATGTTGTAGTGTCACCAAATTTCTTTGTAAAATCTTTTTCCTTAACTCCTTTATTAGATACTGAACCCATAATTGGTGTTGTTTCATTTACATATCCGACAATTTCATAAAAAATTTCAGCACCTTCAGGAAGCTTGTCTTTTAATAAATCATGGTATTTCTTTCTAAATCCATTATCAGAATAATATCCATCATTCTTTGTCATATCCTTTAATACAACTCTTCTACTACCAGATACAACAGAAACTTCTCTTGTAACCTTTGGCTGCATATGTAAAAACTTTCTCAGCTTACTATTCTTCTTTGTAACCTTAACAGTCTTCATAGTACGAGCTGATGTTCCGTGGAGCTTACGAGTAATATAAATCGTGTCACCTGGCTTAAATGCTGACATATTATATGCAAGCTGTGCAGTATCTTTATGCTCTTCAAAAAATGGGTATGATACTGTTTCTTTCTGAAACTTGTTCTTCTTATTTGAACCATTTCCATTACCTCTTGAACGATTCTTTCCTCTTGGAATATATTTCTGACAAATCTCATGACCACCAAGGACTGTAATCTGATCACCATCTTTTAATTTTGAAATATCTGTATACTTAGAAAGCGTCTCAACAGGTAATATAAGTCCTTCTGACTTCTCACCTCTAAGTCTAATAGCGGTTACATTTCTCTTCTCAGCATCCATATAACCACCAATGTTGTTTCCATTCTCATCTTTCTTTCTTACAAGGTTGTTGTCTGTTGCATACTCAAGTGATAACTGACCGTCAGATGGGAAGAAGACTACTTTCTGTCCTTCCTGATAACTCAAATCTACAATTACATTCTGTCCAAATACTTCTACACACTGTAATCTATCAGCGTTACTATGTTTTCTTAATCCTTTTAATGTTGTGATATAAGCACAATACATAAGTTCCTCTTACCTTAGTAAGTAGTGCGCACTTTATCCTATAGGAACTTTTCTATTTTTCCTTTCTTTTTTAATCTTCTAATTTGTTGCCTTTTGCTTCATTACAAATCTTACACATTGTTTGATAGTTACTAATATCATCAATACCACCTTTTGAATGTGGCATAATATGATCTTTTGTTATTAAAATTTCATCACCATTATTATCAACTGCATACAAATTCAGATGATATGTTGATTGGTCTGCGAATTTTTCTTTTGCAAAATATTTTCCTTCAATCCCGCAAACCACACATTTACAACCTTTAGTGAAAAATGTCTGGTATCTTTGACTATTACCTTTAATCAAATCCCCATCGAAATCAACTTTTGCAAGTCTTTTATCATTCTCAAATAAAACATCTTTAATCTTATCGTATACCTCTTCTATGGAGTACGTGGATTTTCTGATGAGATTGTCATGTTTTGGTTTAAACTCATGCAATCTAATATCTTTATTTGAAATAAAAACATTTTCTGCATTTTTCTTGCTTAATAAGTCAACTAAATCTCTTACTGTGTGAATTTTGTTGGTAATAGAAATAGTATTACCATTCCATTTAATTCTTGTAATTTCTGTATCAAGAGTGGGCGACAACGGATTATCGTTCTTTGGAAATTCTGTATCTAAGAAATCCTCAATTGTCTTATATTTACTTTTCAATCCTTTCCCATTTATGGAATAATTAAATTTCAAACCCTTAAATTGCTGTTTCTTACTCATAAAACATATCTCCTTATAATTTATTGTCACCTATATATTCTCTCTTTATCGTTCAAAATTCCAAAAGAAATGCTTCTTTCCTGCTAACCATGAATATCCATATAAGGATACTTAATTCCTCTATATTCCTTATAACCTTTTGTCAAAAGTCTGAAATTCACATTCTGTTTATAATACCCTTTGTATCTCTTTACTGGAAACAAATGAGTACAACTACATTGAACACAAAATTTGCTATTTTGTTTGGCTTCATTTTTTGAATAATAATATCCTTGAGTTCCACCACAACAAGGACAGCTTGATATCCATACTTCTCTTGTTAGATTGTGTATTTCTTCAAATGGAATTTCATGGAATATTAGCCCTTCAGGAGTTACAAGATAATATTTCTTTTCATCAGCATCTATGCTTTTTGACTCAACTTGACTAAACATTTATTCTCCCATCTGATCTACAATACCCTGTAACTTGTCAATATATATCTGAGCGTCCTTTTTATGTCTAAGCTGCTTAATATCAGCAGGTACAAAAGCTAATATTGCTTCACCAAAAACTTTATTGTCAGCGTATAAATTCATAAACTGACACATGGTTTCAGCATCAATCCAATCTAAATCTGGCTGAAAACAAATCACATCACCCTTCTGTGGATGCAGTTTTCTAACCTTAATAAGTGTTTGTTTAAATAATTTCTTTCTCTGTCTCTTGTTCATAATTTAATTTGTCTCTCTTACATTACTTCTAAATGATATTCTTCAACATATTTTCTTTTCTTCCAAAACTTCCACCACGGAAATTTCACATATTCTATTTCTATAACTCGAAATATCTTGTCCTCATTTTTATCTCTATCTAACCTTAAAGCAGGTGAACCAAACATTGCTTCGGCTAATTCGTTAATAGAAATATGTTCTCCAAGTTTGTATTCCTGTTTGTGTGGTTGTGGAGGATAATAAGAAATCACGTCATGTTGTCGTAATTCATATGCTCTCATATTGTTATTCTCCTTCGAATATTACTCTTATTGGCTTTATAGCTTCGTCATTTATTGGTATAAGAAGCACTTTGTCATTTCCAACCTGATCTTTAAATATTTTTGGAGCTTCAACAAATGTAACTCTTTTTGACATATCACTATCCAGCCACTCTTTGAATTTTTCGAGATTTTCTTTTTCAGAAATTGCAGTACAAGGACTTACTTTGTCTATTAACTCTAAAAACTTTTGTCTTTCTTCTTGTGATAAATCCATATTGTTACTCTCCTATTCGCTCACTCTAAATACATTTGTATCACCAACACCCAAATCTTTTACTTCTACAAAAGAATTAAAACCATCCTCCATAGTTGTAATCAGTATCTCATCGAACAAGTCTTCCATCATGCAAAAGAATCGTACAGACGGATGAAATCCTGGATATTCTTTCAAACGGTGTTTATTAACTCTACCCCTTAATACAGGAAGCCCATGTCTTCTACGTTTGTTGTTGCTCCAATGAATAGGATTGTCATAAAAAGCTTTCTTCTTTCGTCTGTACTCTTCTAATTCTTCTCTTGCAAGTTTATCAATTTCTTTTTCTCGCTCAGTCTTCGGAGGATTACCATGAATAATGTTGTCAAATTGTTTTTTGGCATTATCGTTTACTTCTACTTTTTCTGAATCACTCATTTTATCAAAGTTTTGAGCTACATCTAATAGTGTATTTTTCAAATTGTTATTCTCCAATTTTCTATATACTCAATTATCCAACTGTCGTATTTATTTTCTTTAATCAACTGCTGATATAAATTTATCCATTCTTGTGCAGAGAGACTTTGAAACTTCCAAACACATTCTTTCCAACATCTGTGTATAAAACGACTTCTTGTTTTTAACTCAATGCATTTTACACATTTATCGTATAATTTCTTGGAATACCAATTCGATCTACTTTTATTCCAGCCATCTATAAATGCTTCAGTCGGATCATACTTGCTTCTCATATCAGTAAGAGTTCTGTCGTATAACTCAGTTTTTGCATTATATAAACAATGAAACAGAAAGTAGATGTCTTCATAATCGTTTTCAAATTCCCACTCTCCAATGTTTAAATCAAAATACATTATTCTCACCTACTTTCACAACCATAAGAAACGTGGTTTTCCTATTGGTTTATTCTCCTAATGGTCTTTCATATGTAACCAATTTTTCAACAATTAGATCTTTTGGTAATAAATCTCTACAGAAATATGCCGTTGCAAATGGACTACCCTTTACTACAGAGTCCATATGCTCTTTATTGTGATAACAAATTCTTGCATCAAAACTAAGAATCTGAATACCATCTTTGAAATATTTATATCTTGTTTTACCTTGTAGGGAATTAAGCGGTAGAAGAACCGCAAATGGTTTGTTGAATGAATAGAGTCTTTCTAAGACTTTATCTTTGATTGAGAAGGGTGGATTACTAACTATTAAATCCCATTTTTCAGGTTCGTAATTGAAGAAATCCTGACCTTTTTCAATATGGCTTGAAATTACATTATACCCACACTCTTTTAATCTCACACTAAATGCCGACCATTCTTCCATATCAAATGGACACCATATAATTTTATCTTTTGGTAGATACTTAATGATATGATCTACTGCATAATAGGGCGTATATAACTCATTATCTTCTTTATCTGATGTTAAATATCCAATATTTAATGCCAATATGTGTTCACCAATAGTAGCTGCGCAGCTTTACTCACATGTGAACATTTTCCTTTCTTTAATTATAATTACGTTATTATATTCTCTTGTTTGTCCTGAATATTGTATAGTTTTCGTGACAAACCAAGAAACCAAAATTTACTGTGCTTTTAATAATTTGTTATAAACACCTCTTTTGCATTGGAATTTCCTTTCCCACATGCCATATATGTAAACTTATCAAATGTATATACGTTTAAATTATTTTTGTCACACCAATCAATTAATTTCTGATTTACCACACCTTTGTTTTCAAACACATTTGACATTCCCCACTTTATATTATTCTCTGAAAGTCTTTCACAAAAATCATATAAATTATTTTCATCTGTTTCATTCCAACCACCAGATTCATTATAAGTGGCTGTTGTATTGAAGTAAGGTGGATCTAAGTATACAAAATCTCTTACTGTAATTGTATCTATGGGGATTGAACGAAAATCCATACTGAATATATGGACATTATTAGAATGATAGAATTGACATCCAGCTTTAATGTACTCTTGATTCTTTTCGGAAAAACAATCATTACCACAAGGCATATTAAAATCACCTTTATTATTAAAACGGAATTGTTGTGAAAATGAATAAAACATTAGAGTATAAAAATCGAGTGTATTTTTATTCTGATTGTAATAATCACGGAACTGCATATATGCACTTTTGTACTGTTCGATTTTTTCTTTATCTTTAAATTCATTTCTTTTTGTACGTTCTCTTGCTAATCCATATTCATCTATTCGAGAATTAATATGATTAATAATCGAATCTGATTCATAAGATTTGAATAACTCATATAACTGTTTAAGATTTTTATCATTATCATTTATATAATACTGATTGGCTTTCACATTCATTGAAACAACTGAACTTCCTGCAAAAACATCAATAAAACAATCAATATCCTTCGGGAATAATTCGATTAAACCTTTTTGTATAAGTTTCTTTTTATTACCCATATAAAAAATAGGCGATATAATACAATTATATTTTTGCATTTAATTACTTGGAGTAAGGAATTCCTTCTTGTGTACACGAACCTCGTCTCCTTTCATTTTTTCTATTTTTAATAAAATGCTTCCGACATTGAATCTCCAAGTCTTACAAGATTCTCTACTTCCTTGTCAGACATAGAATTAATTTCTTCAATCGAAAAAGTCTCTCTGATTGCAAAATATGAATTATACCAATTTTCATCACATCCCATACTATTTCTCGCTGTGGTCAATACTGGTTTCTTAATATATTCTAATAATTTTTCTTTTTCAGTCATTACATACTCCTTTATACTCAGCTATTCTCTTACTTCCAACCTCAAAAATATCCTTGTCCTTCTCAAAACATATGTAATTCCTATTCGTATTCAAAGCTGCGATTGCAGTTGTACAACTTCCTGCACATGAATCAAGAACTAAATCTCCTGGATTAGTGTAGGTTTTAATCAACTCTTCGATCAGTGCCACAGGTTTTTGTGTCGGATGAAGTGCAGACTTTTGAATATCCTTTGCAAATGTCCATACCGACTTAGGGTATCTTTCTGTGCTATCATAAGTAGTAAGACCATGTTCTCCATAATCAGTAGTCTCCTTACAGTTAGTCTTATGTTCTGCTTTGCTAACTTTTCTTGGATGCCCAGTTGTTTTTTGTGGATTATATGTTGGAAGTTTCTTATAGAAAATACAGATATCTTCGTGTGAGCGTAATGGCATTTTCTTAGCATTTAGAAATCCTGTTGGCTGTGTTTTCTCCCAAATCAGATTATATTTCCAAAGCTTACGATTGCTTTGCATTAAATCTGCAGTAAACATACCATTCGCAAATAGAATAATTGCACCATTGTTTTTAATGATTCTTTCATACTGTTCCCATAATGGTTTAAATGGAATAACTGAATCCCATTTATTTCGTGAAGTTTGTCCATAAGGAAGATCCGTAATAATCGCATCGACTGATTTATCATCAATCTTTTTCATACCTTCAAGACAATCTTCATTGTATATTTTGTTAATCTCTAACATTACTTACTCAGAGCAAATCCAGATTTAATGCTGCAGCAAATCTCTCGCTCCTTTCAATGTATTATTCTCTTAATGTGTATACTTACTTCTTGGAAATATTTCTTCAAGATCAACACCATATCCAGAAATAACTTCTTCTAAGTCGATACATACACAATCACTACAAATTCTTGCTTCAATTCCACCTTCATCAAAAAGCGAATAGCCAAAAATATCATTCAATCGTTTGACAAATTCATTAAACCAATTAAGATTAATCCAAACATAAAACTCTGTATTACTAACCCATCCAAATTCATCTACATATGAAATGTCAATGTCGTCTTCTTCTGGATTGATTAGTAATTTATATAGTTCTAATTCGTAATTTTTTCTCATCTGCCACCTCCTAAGTTACAAAGAAACTTCGGTTTACTGTGGTCTATAAAATTTCATCTAAAGCACACTCAATTTCATTAATAATTTCTTGCTTAGTAGTTTCATAATCTTCCATCATTTCATCAATAGGCAAGTGATTTCTAAGTACAATATAAAGATATTCTGCGATACCAGTAGTGTCATATCCTTCTACTGTTAAGCCCTCTGCTAATGGTTGAATAAAACCATTCCTGATATGATGAGCAAATTTATCTGCTCCAATAATAATCTTGTTACCTTTTGGAATTTTCACCTTTTCACCTGATAATGCTTTTTCAATTTCTACATCTTCTGTTGAAGTTAAAATCTGACCAATTTTATAATCTGCCATATTACCTCTCCTTTACTTTTATTTCAAAATCTTACTCAATCTCTTCACAACTTTTTCGCACAATCTGTACAAACAAGTCTCCTTAAATGCTATTTTTAAATCATCAACAGCTTGTCTATATTGCTGACGTAATTCGTTATCTATCATCGTTATTCCTTCTTCTCAATAATAGTTACAGTACCCTCAAACACTCCAAAATTTGATGACTGCTGAAACGTATGTGTCTCTGCAATATCATCATCTGTCATAGGTCTTGTCAGATACCACAACGAATCATCTTTCCATGTAATCTCTTCAAGTTTCTGGTTTGGTTCAAGCTTAATCGTTGTTGATCCACCAAAATCTTTTGTAACAGACTGGCATCCAATCATTCCAAAACATAATGTCAATCCTAATACAACTACTAAAATTTTCTTCTTCATATGATTTATTCGTCCTCCTTCAATACAAGAATTACTTTATAGTATCTACTATTACATGAACTGGATTCTACTTTGTATCCATCATCTAAATAATCATTCATGGCATTTTCAAAATCATTGCTATTTTCCATTTCTAAAATTACACAATACTTCATATGATTTATTCTCCTTTGCTATATCCAGTCTCTTCAAGAAACTCATTAAATTCCTTTTTTGTCATATTATTTGGATAATACATGTCCACTACCATATCAAACGGCTTCAAATAATTATCCAATACATCTTCAGCATCTTCTTTTGCTTCCTGCATTTTCATATTGATATAATCTTCTCGTGTCATATTCCATGATGTAGGGCAATCCATGACAGTAGAAAATCTACAATATAATCCATTTGGCTGCTTTGATACAAATCCTGCCATATTATTCTCCTAACTCTTTCAGTGCATTAACAAGTTCAGAAAGTCTTGGATTCTCAGGATGCTCTTTTGCCATCTTTTCATATAAAGCAATATTATTCATCTTTTCAATCTCAGACTTTAACTCTTTCTCAATAGAAGCTTTCTGCTTTGCAATTTCTTTCTGACGATTTTCCTCATCAATTCTTGCATTATATGCATTCATATTAACTACACCGACAACCTGAGCTGTTACACCTTTACCATACTCTTCGACTGTCTTAATTTCTTTTAAAATTCCAAGAACTCTATTATCCTTTCCTCTTGCATTTACAATCAGATATAATGGATGATTGGTATCGTACTTAACAATTTCATTAATATCTTCATCATATAAAGCAAATCCATAATCCTTCTGATTATAACCATCTACTAAATTTACAATTGCAACTTTACTAAATCCTGTCATTCTATTATCCTCACTTTCAACTTTTTCTACCGATAAAACGTTATATCCTTGCTTTCTATCCTTTAACTGAACCATAACATATTTCTGTGTGCCTACATTATATGTATCTATAACAAATCCAGTTTGTCCCTTACTATTACAGGAACTTTTTACTATTACTTTGTCGTTTATCTGAATATTCCTCATCGTATCACCTCCTGCTAATATATTCTCCAAAAGAAATCTATGTTTATTAGTTTTCATCAACTGTTATCGTAAATATATTTTTATCGTTTCCTTCGTCCTCTCTCATCCAACGTACACGAAACCCTTGATTTTTAAGGCTTTCAAGGTCATCGTTGTCATATATGCTGGATTTAAGGCAATTTCCTTGATTTCATAGTCATTTATCACTTTTCCCATATTTTTCACCTCAAAGAATCTATTTCTTGGTAAAAATATCACTATATGTAGCGTCTATATTTTCTATAAACACTATATATAGCATCTCATTTACACTTGATACACAAAACTTGGCATTGGCTGTAATTTAAACAGATTTTTCTCATGCATTGAATCAATCTTGCTTATAATTCCAAACAAATCCTTTACAAGTTTTCTGCTTTCCTGAACAACACGCTTGAATACCTTGATGACTTACTCCCAAAGAATGTGCTGCTTCTGTTATACTTTGCCACTCTTTTATAATATTTCCATTTTTATCTTTTTGAAAAATCACAACTGCATTTGTTCTATTTGGAATTGTTGCACGTTTAATTACTTCTTCAATATTAACGTTTCCGTTATTATATGCCCAAGCATATCCACCTGCTGTTTTACAATTACCCTTACAACAATCCGAAATCTGTCCAGATGATATTCCAGTTATCTTATATGCCTCTTCCATACTATTATATTCTCTTATAATATTCTTGTTGGGTATGTCTATTTGGACTACTTTTCTTTTATAAACACGTTTATGCTTTACTTGTAAATCATCCTTTATTTGTTTTGATGAAAATATATAATCATCAAATGTAATATTCTTTTGCAAGAGCTTTTCATAAAACCCTTTTACAATTTTTTCTTTTGTTTGAAAATTTGTATATCTAATAATTAACAATGGAATATTATTTCCACTACAATAATCTTCTTTTAATTTATCCAAATGTTTTCTATGCAAAAAATTTTCCTTCTTTTGCATATCAGACTCACTATTGAATGTAAACGGAAAATAATGCTGTTCTCCATGTAGTTCAATTAAAAATAAGAGTTTCTTATTTTGTGGATGAAAAATTGCAAAATCGAATGGCAATCTTCTTTTATATTTACAATCATCAAACTTATATTGCGTATCAAATATAATTTGTTCATCTGTTAAGAACTGGCTTAATTCGAACTCAGCTACAGAAGATAAACATCCACATGACTTAAGTTTTCCAGAAGTTAAAGACGATGATAAAGCGTTAATTTTCTTACCACAATCACAATCACAACTCCATAATGATCTATGATTTTTTATACCAAGAAATTCTTTTACAATTAATTTTCCAAATCTTTTTCCTTCTAAATTCTTTTGTGATTTAATATTATCTCTTCTTATACATCCACATGATTGAGTATGTCCTGATTTTAAATGTCCTGCGGCAACTAAAATCAATTTAGGGTTGCCACAGCCACATTTACACCACCATCTCACATGTCCACTTTTATCGTTGTCTCCACGTTTGATGACTGTTAATTTTCCAAATTGTAAATTAGTTAAGTCTTCTGCCATTTTAGTCTACATATCTTTCCATACCTGTTTTATAATAAGGAATAGGCATTCTCTTAAACCGATATTTTTCTACTCGATTATCAATTTTCTTTTTAATATCTTTGTCGTCAATCTCACCTGTTCTAATATATCTATCCATAACAGAGTATTTAAATCCCAATGCATCTTCATCTGTACTTCCGCACAGTCCATCAGACGGAATCTTTTCGATTAATTCATTTGGCAATCCAAGTTCATATCCAATAGCTTTCACTTCTTCTACTGTTAAGTCGCTAATTGGTGCAAAATCTCCAACTGCATCACCCCATCTGGTTTCCCAAGATAGTAATGTTTCGGAAAGATTACACGTATTAGCGACACGACCATTTACTGTCTGCGATACTGCATAAAGTGTAGTCATACGAATACGAGCAGGAAGATTTGTAGAAGTCTGTTTTGACCAATGATCTCCCAACTGTGGTTTAATCTCATGCTTTAAAGTGCGAACTGTATTGCCTATATTTACAACACAACTGTCGATTCCAAGATGGTCTACAAGCATTAGAGAATAATCAATATCTGGCTGTTCTCCCTGTGGCATTAATACACCAAAAACTCTATCCTTACCAAGAGCTTCTACACATAATGCTGCCACAACGCTTGAATCCTTACCACCTGAGATACCAACGACTGCCATACAATCTTTACCATTCTTCTCAAAGAAATCCTTAATCCACTGAACGCAATCATTAGTTGCTTTCTTTACATCAAAATTACTCATGTCTAATCTCCTCTCTAACTCTCATAAGAATTTTTCCTAAATTATTTTCTCCAACACCATTCACAGTTCCCCAAATTTTATCACCCCAAGTATTACCTTCTTCGAGATGCTGATTATCAGTCTCAAGTAACTTTGTTTTGAGGTCTAAATTTTGAGTAAATTTCGCTTTTACAATTTCGTACATAACGTTGTACTTCGCCTCTTCCCAATCAGATCGAAGCTGAACTCTTCTACCAAGTTTCTTTGCAGATGATGGATCTAAATTCGTGAAACATTCTCTATTTGAAAAAGTTTTTGCTGATTGAAAAGCGGCTTCATTATTCAAATATGTAAGTCCTTCATATGTAACAGGAGAAGAATAAAAGTTGCTTAAAAAATAATATTTACCTCTAAATTCATTTATCATCCTTTGTCAAGCCTCCATAATTCAACATTGCAATCACAAAAAATATTCTCTATCATTTGATGTACTTCCTCCCAATTTGCACCGCCACGAACACATCCAATTTTATATGGCATTGCAATACTCATATTTTCCAAAACTGCATATGATTTCAAATTTTCAAAACATTTTTTTAAAGCATTAATATCTGTATACTGTTTTCCGTCATAGCCATATGATTTTTGTGCAAATAAATTTGCATATATTCTTGCGTCAATATTAGACTGAAAATATCTAACAGAACCCAATAATTGTTCAGGTGTATTAATTGAACAAAAACTATGATAATCTTTATATACTTGCACATCATAATCACGGATTGCTTTTGCAACACCAGAATTAAAAGCACCTTTGCAATTAACCTGGTGTGCAATAATATCAGTGTTCGAAGTAAGCAAGTCTCCATCAATTATTTTAATCATTACTTACCTCCGTACATTCTGTTTCTGATATCCGCAAATGTGTCTTCTCTTACTAATTCTCCATCTTTAAATACGGTAGTAAGTAAACTGTTATCACTCATTTCAAGTAACTGATCTTGACACTTTAATTCACCGTTATCATCGTATACTCTACAACATCCTTTATGAGATTTCTTTAAGTGGCTCGTATCTGTCTTAGGATCTTTGAAAATCATTAACTTTTTGCCATCAATTACTCCATATGTAGCCTTCATTGCAATGCCAAAAGTATCTCTTGTAACAACAATCATCTTGCCGTTTTCAACGATTGCAGTGAAACAAAAAGCTCCTACACCATAAGCAATATTATTAGCTGCGAAACCACGCTTTTCTAATTCTTTCCAAATAGTTTCTACATTAGAAAGTGTGCAGCCATCACCATAAATAATACCGATATGCGGATCTAATACCTTATAACCTTTACTATTTACAGAACCACCAAAAATCTCCCATAACCTTTCAACTGTCTTAACTGAAATCTCTACAATATCACCACTATCAGGACGAACCAAGAGCTTTCCATTATGATTCATAATCTCTTCTTTACACTGTGGAAGAATATTATTTACCATATTCCAATAATCATAAGTATCTGAAACCATACTAAATGATGTATTTGGATATAACTCTGTTAAAAGTCTCTTAACGAACGTAATCTCATCTCCATCAATTGAGAAATTAGCACCCATTACAGAATGCTCAGTTGAGACAGCACCGATTCCAATACCATTATTCTTACAATCGGCATTGTAATATCTATCAATATAATTAATTGCTGGAATTGTAGATGTCTTATTAAATGAAAGCAACCATGATGCCGAACATCTTGTAGCTTCATCCATACAAGACATTCCTCTCATGCCAAAATCTGCACAAGCCATATTTCCAGGCAATCCGTCTGTTGTCTTGTTATACCAATAATCTGCAATCTCACGATACATATGACCAATAGTTGCATGACAACAAGGTTTCCATAATTCTACCTGAAGAATACATTCGATCCACTGAACAAGCCAAGCAAATTTATCATCCGTATTTGTAATCTCAATACAAGGAACACCCATAGGAACAAGTGTGCCTTCTGGCAATGCTCTAATCTCAAGTGGTAAATATCCTAATCTGTGAAGCTCTACAATTTTATCTAAATCATAGTTGTCTCTACCAATCTGTACGTCCATCGAATCTGTATAAAGAGTTAGCATCTCATCTTCCGATAAATCGAAGAAATTTTTCTGAAAATATCCCATTAAATATTCTTTGATAAATGCCTGTAATCCAAAGAAAACCATTTCATTCTGATTCTCTAACATTGATTTTCTAGGCACCCAATACGACACTAATTTAGTCAAACCATTTGGGTACATGCGATCATGACACTGTTTATAAGTATCTGATAATAATAAAGCCATTGTGTTATCCATAATTTTAAACCTCCATAACTGTAATTTTTTCATGACTACCATTAAATAAACTGTTTGTCGTAAATAATCTGTTCACTGTATTATTCTCCAAAGACTTGATCAACGTTCCTTTTTCTTTATCAAGAATTGAATTCTCTGTATGTGTTGCATACGCATAAATCTCAGTTACACCATGTTTCTTTAATTCTTCTGCGCTATAATAAAGTGAACCGCCATATGCGATAATATCATCAATCATTAACACAGCTTTATCCTTCAAATCAATACCATTTGTTCTAATGTCTAATCCAAGGATTTTACCAGTCTTCCAATCTCTCTTCTTTTCACCATAACAATACGGTAACTCAGGGAATAAATCTGAATATCTCTTAGCTGCACCTGCATCTGGGAAATAAAGTACAAGATTTCTCATACCAATCTTTGAAATAGCTTTATCAACATACTCTTTTGGATTTTCTTTTACACAATTATTGAGTAATGCAGTAGAAACATCGCTATGAGCATCTAAAACATAAACTGATGAAAATCCTAACCAATTGATAAAATCGCAAAAATACTTCAATGTGAATACTTCATCATCATTTTTTACTCTATCCATTCGTGCATTAGGAATATATGGAAGAGACAAATAATAATCCACATTAGTAAAAAATCTTTCAAGATGTTTCTTTACTAACATCAGATAAAATATCTCATCGTTACTCTCATAAATCCATTCAATCCAAATACAAGGAGAGCCATCATAAGAGTCTTCCTCAATGTTGTTTATATCAATATTTACTCTTGGTGTTCCATCTGGAAACTTGTTGATTGTTACAATTTCGCCATTAATTTTAATCATATTCTACTCTCCAATCACTTCGATCTGACACATCTTCATAGTTGCTAATGCAGCATTGTGAGTATCAGGTGTGACACCTGCACAACAGCTTGCATCTACTGTAATATCTGCATTAGGGAACATTGCCTTTAAGATTAAAGCATTTGACACTACACAAATGTCTGTACAGAGTCCAACAAGTTCTATATCATCTTCAAAAATTAAATCATTCCAATGCGTCCATCCAAATGTAGGTTTATCAACATAATAACAATTCTCTACTTCTAATCCGTCTGCAATTTTCCAACCATGAGTACCATAGATACAATGTTCTACTGGAAGTTTCTTTCCTTCTGGTGTATTGAGATAATTTGTATCATGTGTATCTCTAGTGAAGATGATTTTATCTCCACAATCCTTATATTCCTTAATTTTCTTTGCTACATTCAATACAATTGCCTGTGCTTCCTTTGTACCAAGTGAACCATCAATAAAATCATTCTGCATATCAATTACAATTAGTGTTTTACTCATTTTGTTACCTCTTTTCTTTATTTTTATATGTATTTATTCTCTGAAAACTCAGAAGAAATTCCGCTTTATTTGGAACTTCATATTCTATTATTCTCTACTCAATTTTCTTCTCAACCACAACAATTGTGTCATTATGCCAACCGCCATGAGGAACAAGTAGAATTTCCTGAATTTCAAAGCCATACTTCTTACCAATACCACCACTATTCCAGCTACAAGTAATTACAATACCATCTTTCTTTACGATTCTTCCTATCTGTTCCTTCTGCTTAGACCAATATGAAGCTTGTGTTGTCTGCATATTTACTGTCTGTCCAAGATTTTTGTAACATTCGCTTACCTGTCGTGGCGAGTATGGTGGATCGTACAACACTGTATCTACTGAGTTATCATCGAATATCTTCAAGAAATCCAATGCATCCATATGATAATCTGTGTCATACTGTGTATCTAAATCATTTGTAACTGTTGCTAATTTATTGCTATTAGCAAACGGATCAATAATCTTACCAGTTGCATATTTCTCAATCAATTCCTTAATTGGCTTAATTGAAAATGTATTACTATTTGGCATTTGCCAGATTCTATTTATTACCATTATGTATCAGGAGTAAACGCTGCGTTTTCGGTATACCAAACCTCTTACTCCTTCCTTTTATGTTATTCTCCATTACGCTTCATAAAACTCAAAATATGTGCTATAACATCGACAGTCCATCCGTTACCAATTGCTTCAAACCTTCTTGTCTTAGGCATTGCTTTTACATTGCCACTCTCATCCATTCCAAACTCCGTATAATTGTCTGGAAGTGTCTGAAGTCGTTCAATTTCTAAGGGGCATGTTTTCTTATATTTTTCTCCACCAAGCCAAACATTGAATTTTGTTTCTGTTCTACAACGTGGTACTGTTGGAGCTTTCTTATTTAAAAAATACAGCCTGTCCTGCTGCGAATAATGACCTTTGCCACCAAGATCATATTTTATGTAATTCTCACACTTAATCATTGTGTTCCTGATTCTGTCATCAAAGTATTTGACTAAATCTGGATCATCACAGATAACATTTTTCACTAATAATCCTTTATCATCAGGAAGTGTGATATTTGGTATGTTCGTCCAATACAGACGTTTTCTTCTCTGAGCTGATAATAGCTGACTATCAATCATAATTGGTTGTACACCCAATTCCTCACTAATAGCGTCTTGAATCTCGTCAGCCATTCCATAATTGTTTTCATATAGGAAATATTTTGGACTTGTGTTATTCTTTGCTTCCACAAATTTCTGAAACAGTTTCCAACCTTCACCTTCTGTATCAATTTCTCTCTTCAATTTTGCTGTTTTACTGCACTTGGCTTTCGACCAGAACTGGCAAGGTGAACCACCCATTAATAGATCGACTCCATTAAAACCCTTAAAGTCGGTAGAAAATACGTCACCGTATCTTTTGATATCAGGATAATTATATCTACTGATTTTGATTGCATTCTCTTCAATTTCAAATGCGTTATACTCACTGACTGGAATATTGATTCTATCTAATGCAACTCTTCCACAAGAGATTCCATCAAATAAACTTAATACTCGTAGCCCTTGAGAATTATTTTTTTCTTTATTCTCTGTCAAAATACACTATTTTACAGAGGTTACGTAACCATAATTACCTAGGAGTTACTGTTTAATTCCTTTCTTTTTGATTATTTTGTTGTAAAAATCACTCGAAAATAGGCACGTCTGCCTAATCGAATGAAAAAAATATTTCTTGTTACTTTTTTGGAAAATTTGGCTGATCAGCCTTGAATAGAATTAAAGATTATCCGAAGATTTCCTCAATAACTTTCGACTTAATATTCTGACTAAATTCTGAACCAGCAGCTTTTGGATGACCACCGCCACCAAATAAACTTGCTACATCTTTACCAAGATCAATATCTTCTTTAACAGTTCTATAAGAAACAGTGCAACCGTCAATATCAATCATAGCCACAAAATCAATTTCAGGATGCATCTTACAAAGTCTATTACCTAATTCACTAACAAACCTATCTGCAAATACAAAACCACAAACCTTACCGCACATAGGACTGGTAAACATGGTTTTATTCTTCTCTTCGATATATCTATCAATTTCATCCTGCTTAATCTTCAGAATAACCTCATCTTTAGCATATAATCTTGGGAATACCTCATCATGGATTTCTGAAATACACCAATGAATAAAATCATCTCGACCATACAGATAAAGTAAATCGTTTACTTGCTTACAAATAACACCATCTTCACCAAGTTCTGACCATCTCCAAGTGTCATAATCTCTCACAAGTTCAGCAAATCTCTCTAACACTTTATTATTCTCTAACTCTTCACTCAGGCAACCAGTCATACCTAACCAATGATAAAATAACATAGTTCCCGATGTTTTAATTCCTTTAGAATCTTCGATAACTACATTACACCAATCATACTTATTTAATCCAAGAGCTGTTGGATGATGATCTAATAACTGAACATTGCCTCTTTTATTCAGCAACTCAGCAGTTTCTTCATTGACACGAATATCGGTAATATAAATTGAGATTGTGTCGTCCTGTTCTGTTTCCAAATATTCCTTTACGGTTGAATCAATATTGTCGTAATCACAATATGAAATTTCTACATTATCTTTACCAAATGCAAGTTGTGCTAAAATACCACAACCAATTCCGTCTAAATCACTGTGGCTAAATAATCTTACCATTATAATTCTCTCCTAACTTCATCCATTCTTTTGTTGTTTCAACATATTTAAGCAACTCACTTTTTTCGTTTAGATATACACCTTCAATTACTAACTGCAAAAGACAATTCAATGTATTCCCTATTTCTTTTCCTGGCTTATATCCAATCTCAATTAAATCATTGCCATTAACAGCCAAATCTTTCAGTGAGAAACATTCGTCTTTCTGTAAAACTTCCTCTAAGATATATTCGATATTGTCAATTTTCTGAAGCCTACTCTCTTGGTCTGTATAAGCCTGCGCTTTAATATCTGCTCTACGAACATTCAGTAATTTTCTAAATTGTTCTTCTCCAATCTTATTGAGCCATCTCTTGATATACTTTTCACCCACTTCAAAAGTTGCATCATGATAATAAACAAGCTGCACTACTTTTTCTCTTGTATCATTATCAAAACGAAGTCTTTTCATAATTGTATCAGTCATATCTGCACTTACTCTTCCATGACCTTTAAAGTGTCTGATACCATCTTCTCCATCTTGATAGCAATATGGCTTTCCTATATCATGAAAGAAAATTGCCAATCTCGTTACTAGATCATCGGATTCACAATATTCTATTGCATGTACGGTATGATTCCATACATCATAAACATGATAAGGATTATTTTGTGGAAATTTAATCATATCCTTAATTTCAGGAATAAATAAGGAAAATACTTCGTGATATAAGACCATTTGTACACAGAAATCACTCGATGCAGCAATTTTACAGAACTCACTATTGATTCTTTCAATAGATATATTTTCCAAATTCTTATACATTTTATTGATATTCCAATCTGTATCAGGTTCAAGGACAAATCCCAACTGTGAGGCAAATCGAATAGCACGTAAAATTCTTAATGCATCTTCTGAAAATCTATCTTCTGCTCTGCCAACACATCTAATTTTACGGTATTTAATATCTTCCATACCATTAAACGGATCTACAAGACCAACTTCATCATTGTATGCCATCGCATTGATTGTAAAATCTCTACGCTTTAAATCTTCTTTAAGATTTCGTGTAAATGTTACGCTATCAGGTCTACGACTATCTGAGTAATTACCGTCAATTCTGTAAGTGGTACATTCATATCCTTCACCGTCAATTACAATGGTAATAGTTCCATGTTGTAAACCAGTTTCAATAATTCTCTTGTCCTTGAATACTTCCATCATTTCATTTGGTGTGGCAGAAGTCGTAATGTCATAATCGTGAATTGGTCTGCCAAGAATACTATCTCTCACTGCACCACCACATAAAAATGCCTCATATCCATTGTTTTGTAAACTATGGATAATTTCATTTGCACCAGATGGAATTTCAATTTTCAATTTCTTCATTCAAATTCACCTCAATTTTTGGTATATCAATAAACTTTGCAAGCAACCCTTCGTGGTAGAACACCTTGTCACTTTCAGTTACTTCTTCTCCCAAGAAGTATCTAAGTACGAATGGCATCATATAATTATCCAAACACTTAAATTCAATATTATATTCTCCATTTTCTTTATAGATTTTCTTACAGTATCCGTCAGTACCATTGATTTTGTGGAGCGAAAATAATTCAACTCTGAATGGAATATTAGATTTTGTACTTAATCTTTCTTCAACACAATTTCTCACAAGACTTAACATGTGCAAATTACTTGCCGTTGTCATATCATAAACAATCTCATCATTTGAAAAGAATACAATTCTCTCTTCACCAACGATGTCATATAATAACGATAATGTCTGATACATAAGGTACTTTTCATAGGTGATATGTCTTTTTGGATTGCAATTACCCAAAATTACCTGACGAATATATTTACTATTTATAATATGTTCGTTATCTGTGAATTGAGAAATAAAATCTTCCCATGTATCAGTTCCAAGAAATATATTTTTATCATATTCGTGTAAAGATGAAAAATTAGCCTTTCTCATATCAATACTGATAAAAACTCTTCCAGTATTAGTTGGCTTAAATATATCTTTATTAGATAAATTTTTATGAATCACAGTGAATTTGTTCATATCTTCCGCATTAAATCTCTGATATGCCTCTGACTCTTTGATACTTGTAATAGCTGCATCCTTTACATGATTATATTCTTCAAAATAATCCTGCTCACAATTATACCCCTGTAATTCGCTTGCAAATCTAATCCACTTGTCAACAGTTCCATAGAACTCATCAAAAAGCTTAATTCTATCTAAAAAATATGGCTCTTTGAATAATCTAATTGGTATATTGCAATCCTTACAGAATCTTTCTTTTGCTCTATTTGATATTTCCATCAGATATCTCCTTTCACAATTCTCTCATTTACATACATCTTAAATTCATTGATTTTCTTATAATCAGGTTTATCAGGCAAAGATGTATTTTCTTTTGCGTATTCAAAACGTTTTTCATATTCATTCAATAAATCATAGAACTCAGAAATAGGCTGTCTATTCTCATCTAAATATTCTCCGTTTCTAATACTCATTAACAAATCATGTTCGTCTGCTCTATACGTAATAATTTCTTCTTTTTCAAGAATATCAATACACATCATATATAAACGAATCAAATGTGCCATATGTTTACCAAGTTTATCATGAGCAACTGCTTTTTCATTTCGTTTGCCAAATTTACTGTAACTACTTACAATGGATTTCATTTCGTTCCACATTCCAGCCCAATCTCTTAATGGGTAATGTTTCAAATTTACATCCATAAAAATTTCACTGTCATATCCTTCCTGAACAGCTTTGTCAATATACAGTTTCAAATCACTTTCATTGTATGGATAATATCTATTTTTAAATTCATATTGAGCATTGTTAATACTTCTCAAAATATATGCTTCATTTTCTGCCTGACCAACTAACCTTGCAGCTTTGTTCTCCATGCGTCTTAACTGTGAAGACGAATAACCACCAAAAGTATGAATACAAACTTTTGATAAAAACATTTTTCTATTATCTAAAAGTTCTCTTCCAATATCAGACAAATGCAAATAATGTTCTGGTAGACAACCGAGTTGTTCAATTGTATTAGGATTATTCGATGTAAGAAGCTGAATCATTTTGTTAAATGAATATACTGTGGTGTCTGTATCGGTATTTACGACCTGTTCAAAATCTGTTCCAAGTAAAATATCTGATTTGCTGTTGAGTGCAATACCTCTCACATCTAAATCAGATCCTTCTTTATCCATTCCATATGCATGACTTCCACCAAGAGTTAAGATAATGATATTGTTACCCAAATTCTTATCTGTTCTCAGGAAGTCATACTCTTTTGATTTTAATTTGTCATTAATCTGTTCAATTGTCATTGTCTTAACCTCCAAAAAATTCCGCAAGAAATGTGCGTTTCTTTCTAATGCAAAATATATACCATATATAGTATATATTGCTTATTTTTAATACTATATATGGTATATTTATAACAATTACTCACTTAATTCTGCAAGTGCCTTATCCAGATCCTCATCAGACATATTTTCAAGTGCCGCATCCTGTCTCTTAGCCTTGATTTCAAGCAATCTCTGTCTCATCTCAGCATTTTTCTTAGCGTCTTCTCTCTTCTTTTTCTCATCCAACTTCACACTAACAATATACTTGACAATTTCAATCTTGTTAGAAATCTCCTCATCTTCCTTTGATTTGGTATTCAGAAGACTTTCTTCCTCTGACTTCTTTGCTTCCGCATTGAGTGTCTTAAATACTGAGTCCAAATTTGTGAGAGATAACGCCCACAAATCAATTACGTTAATCATTCCTCTGAATGGGAACTGATAGTTTGCTCTTGTTGCATTGATAAATAATTCGTTGTTTGTCATAATAATAATCTCCTTTTCTAATTAAAACTTAATCTTCATTACACGCTCTGTTGCACCCTTAACCTTAACAACTAAATCTGCTCTCTTTGTCATAGAGAATCCAATTCCTGAAAGCTGATCATCAGTATCTTCTACATGACACTTAGCACCTAAAGCCTCAAATACTCTCTTGTGCTTTTCAAGGTCACTCTTTAAGAACTCATTGTAATAGCCATTAGGACTTTCGTTGTTTACACAATCCTTCAGGAAGAAGAATAAATGTCTGTGACCAATTCCGTCCTGCTCGTCAAAATAGTTTGGACTATAACTGATTACTGATACAGGAACGAACTGATTTGTATTTACACCCCAAATCTCACGGCTTGAAATAGATGAATTTCCTGCTAATTTTTCCTTAATTGAGAAGTTTCCATTCTCATCGAGTGTTACTTCTGCAACCTGAACCTTTTCATCAGTTCTCATTGACTTATCGTAATCAAACTTGTAAATTTCTCCATTAAATTCAATCTCAGCTCTAAATCCATGCCTTACGCTTCCTGAATACTGATGTACAAAGAACTTATAAACACCTGGTTTCATTCTTGACAGGTCTTCCCAAGTAATATTCTCTACTGCAATCTTTCCATTTGGATGAATAATATCAACGTCTAACTGACCACCCATTCTTGAAACACTTGGCTTTCTACAATTACTAAAGAAAATTTCATTCTTATCTGGCTCAATACAATGTGCATCAAGGTCGTAATTATCATGACCATCTTCATTCCACTGAATAGAAAATCTGAGTACACCATCGACATTACCGCCAGCAGCCTTAACATTCTGCTTCATATCAGAGTCAGTAATGTTTCCTGAATAAGCCCAAGACAATCCATTGTTCCATTTGAACATTGTCTTAGCTTCTGAATTAACAGGTGCAATCATAGAAACAAAGTTCTTCTCATGCTTATTCTCTACAAAAGCTTCAATCTCCTTTGCAGTTGGAAGTACTTTATTAATGAAATCCTGTGCTGAAATCTCCTCAACCTTAGAAAACTTCTTAGGACTTACAGCAACATCTTTTTCCATCTGACCAAAAATATCATCTGCACCAACCATTCTTCTTGCAGCACTCTTATTTGAGAACAGTACATTATTTACAGTAATATCATTCAGATTAGCAAATCTTCTCTGTAATGAATCCATATATCCGAGTTCTGTAATGGTCTTCTTTGCATCCTCAAGCATCTTCTTTGTAAAAATAGCCTTTGGACGCTTATAATTGCTTGGAGCGACAATCTGCTCGTACTTCTTAACTGCCATGTCAAGATCCATATCTTCGCTTATATTAATAAGAAGTGTTCCAATAGAATGATTTCTAATTCTACCGATAGCCATACCTGCTGTTACCGACTTCTCCCAAGCATATAAGTCCTTTTCAGTATCAGAAGTCAGCTTATCATATTCTTTCTTATACTTCTTGAACTCTGTGAGTACGCCTTTCCACTCTTCACCCTTGTAAAGTGTATTTGAATTGATAAGTTCAAGAATCGTATCGAGTGCATCCATAGTAATTTCATCAAGAGAACGCTTAAATACGTTTCTTGTGTCTCTGAACTGTCCTTTAACTTCCTCATTAGAACGACTGCTTCTATTTACGAACTTATTTGGAAGCTCTAAGAATAAATGATCCCACTGATGAGACTTTCCATTGATTTCCTCAAAGTTAAAATCTGTACCAATCTTAGGGAACTTAGTTGTATAAATTTCTGTAACTGTATGAGCTTTTACAAAAGCATCAAGTGCATCACATACTGGCTGATATGTTGTATCACCAAGATTCAGTTCCCAAATCGTATGAATCTGGTTATCCTTAATAGTGACAGCAGAACCAATATTCTTAATAAACTGTCTACAACAACTGCAATCATGCTCTCTACGCTCTCTGAAAATCTCATTTGTACCAGCAGGGAAGCTATCAAGATATGTATTCCATAATTCATCTTTATCTACATTTACCTCAAATAAATGTGTTGCCTCTTTCTGCATTTCATCGAAGTGCTTCTGTAAAGCCTTCTTAAACATCATAAATCCATCCATATTTTGTACCTCTTCTTTCTTATATTTATTTTTTGTTAATTGTTTCTACTGTTATATTCTCCGTTTATAATTCAAAGGAAACGAAGTTTTCTTACTACTTCCAACCACTACAATCTCTACAACCTAATGCATATACATCGCACTCTTTAACCGCACAAGTTTCACATTTATATGGTTCTCTGTATGATGTAATTTTATCTTGTAGTTCATTAATTTCTTTCATAATAGTATCAATATCTTTTAACTTAATTCCAAAAAGAATCTTCTTCAATTCTTCATACATAAGTTTTTTCGATACATTTTTATCACTCTTATTTGGTTTATATTTAAAATCATATTTCCATTGGTCTATTTCTCCATATCTACAATTCTTAACAATTGGGGAATCTGCTATTGGATGGCAACTGTTCTTATTTGAACAATAATAATTATTTTTCACATAATCATGTTCACATCCATATTTACAAATATCACATGATACACCCATATAAAATCTCCTTTCATTTTCCAAAGAAATCGAACATTCTTGTTATTGTTATCTATGTTCATCTAACCATTCAAAGAATGTTTTGTTATATAAATTGGGAATATAATTTCTATTTCCTGTTACAAAATCAATAATATCCTCAACGAACTTTGCCGTTCCACCAAAATTTAATTTAAGTTTGTAATATTTTAAACAAAAAATAATATACTCTTTGGTTTTCCTACTACCATATTCCATATTATTGTTTATTAGATTATGGTATTCGTCCTCTGTTAAGGTGTATTGTTTTATTATTTTAGATACTTCTATTTCTTTTGTTTCCATTTACCTCATTCTCTCTTCTTAACCATTTCTCAAATTGTTCGCCAGTTACACAATTATTTTTAACAGAATTTTTACCACGATTAATTATTTCTTTTATAATGTCATCTGCAAATTTAATTGACATAATTCTTACCTCTTTTTTTCAAAAAAAACGAACTTTACTTTGATAATAAATACTCTCTTTCCTCTATATAAAATTCTTTCTGCCACCTGTCCATTAAGTCATAATGATTTTGTTCCATATAACAAGATGAACCATTATATCCATCGTATTCTTTCCAGATAATTTCTTCTGCCAAGATATGTAACTCCTTGTGTGATAACGATTTTAGAAAATCTCTAAATGTTACATAATTTGATTTCTTGTCTAATACTTTCTCAAGTTTTGTTTTTCTTCTGAACATCCTTTTCACCTCGTAATCCAAAGAATTTTACTCTTTGTGTTATTCTCTAATTACTTACTGTCCCATTCCATTTCTAATAACTCATCATAGGTCGCAGCATTCTGAGATAGCTCTTTCTCTTCCAATCGTTTTTCTTCGCTAATTAATAAATCAATAAGTCCTAAAACTTGGTTATATGCCATTAACTGTCCTTTCATTATTAATTCATTGTCTTGAGAATGGCGCACTTTTAAACTATCTTCTCCTACTGCAATACAATCGTTAATCATATTTTTTAATCTCTTTAATTCGACCATTTTAACACCTCGCTATATTATCTACATCATTCACAAGAACATCTCCATCCTTAATTACCCACATACACTGATAATCTTTCTCAGCACAGAGCTTGGTAAAATCAGCATATGACTGATATTTATCTGGCTTTGCCATAGCTCTGTAACATTGTTCTCTGTTTTGACAGCTTTGGCTTGTACACATTGTTATATCCATTAAGCAGCTCCTCCGTTTGCATTAATAAAATTATCAAAACTTCTCTTCATATATTTGAAGTTAACTTCCTGCGAAGGACTAAGATTCTGCCACTTTCTTGACTGACAATTTTCAATCCACTTTCCTAATTCAACATCTCTATCGCACTTATAAGCGTAGGCAGTTAATGCCATTAACGCCATAGAACACTGCTTGTATAATTCAGAATCAATGTTCACATATGAATCCATAAAATCTTGATATTCTTCAATATCTTCATTAGATACATCTTTTGAAACATTATTCTGAATAAATTTAAGCGTTGAATCTGATTCACACGACTTTGTATCAGACTCATCTGTATTATTATTCTCTGTTTCTGAATTAGTTTCTTCTGTAATATGTAAATATTCCTTCATAAGCTGTTCGAGCATGTTAAGTTTTGCCTTAACAACTTTCTTATCTTTAGTTCCCTTACCATCATCATAAGTATCGAAACTCTTATTCTCATATTCTACAAATGTCTTGCTATGTAATGTTTTCTGAAACTCTTCAAGAAAATCAATAAATTTAATATCTTCAATTCCAAACTGTGTAAATGTATGAAAAGCAGCGAACCATATAAATGAATTTTTTGAATTAAACAATTTACCTACTGTGTCTTGATCAGTAATCTCATACAACCTATTGAGTTCATTCTCAAATACCTCAAATTCATCTTTCGTTGCATTTTCATTAAGATACAAACTCATTTGTTTTGATTTCTTCCAGTTATCAAGATGGAACATAGTCATAATAGATTCACACACAATTCTGTTAAATACTTCCTTTGTATCTTCTTTTGGATTATAATTTCCGCAATCCATAAAGAAACGATTGCTGACAAGTTTTTTAATTTCAGGTGCTATCTTCCAAGCAACCAAAATATTCTTCTGATTTACATTCATACTTGTCTGTCTGTTATATCTAGCAATGTGATAAGCTATTTCTTCATCTGTGCAGTCAAGATGTTTAACTATATCAACAGCATAACTATCGAATTTTTCCTTTAATTCATCTGGTAAATCTTTGTACTTTTTACCTCTAAGATCATATTTGATAACTCCAACTTTTCCATTCTCATCAACTCCTTGATAGTACATAATTGGCATTTCAAGACTCTTCTTAATTTCAAAAGCATTATTCTTAAATGATTCAAGAACAGTTAATCTCTGCAATCCATCAATAAGCCAAAGAATGAACTCTGTCGAACTTACAATCTGCTCACATATTTTAATAGAATCAATATCCTCTCCTTTAATTATAGTGGCAGCAAGTCCTGACTTTGCCTCATCTGACCATTGATCAGGCTTTCTCTGCAAAGGATGATTCTTATTAATCTGACCTCTTTTAAACTGGTTAAGTAATGTTCCTAACATCATCTGATCTTTTTTTACTTTGTCTCTTCCTACCATTGTCATAACTTGCTTCCTCCTAATTAAAATAAAATTGATATGTATTCATACTTTCTTAACCCTAACAAACAATCATTGTATTCGCTTGCAGTTATATGTAATATTTCTAATATCTCATCTTTCGTATATTGTTGAGATAGTAACCTCGCCACTCTTTCCTGTTTTCGCGGTAATTGCTGTAAATATAATTCAACTTTGTCAGTATATTCTTCTGTAAATATCTCTTTCTCTACATTCTCTTTTGAAGGTAAATTGTCTTTAATATTTTTTACCTCATCTGTATTAACATCCAATGAGACATTCATAATAATTTGCGGATTACCTTCATCATCAAGAATCAATTTTCCATTTTCGTCCCTTAAAAGATTCTGACGCTTTAACCTATATTTGTTGTCTCTCATCCATGTGCTTGTCTTTCTCATGATATTTCCTACAAGAAATGTTTCTAAACAAGCTTTTTCATCATTGTATGTAATTAATGCTTCTATGAGACAATCAACTGCAACATCATATAACTCATCATAATCACTCATATCAAACTTTCCGTACCAAACTCTATGACAGATTTTTTTGAGTTTTTTCATATCATTTTCCATGTATGTATTAACAACCTTCATCATTTCAGGATTATTGTTAATAACCCTCATCATCTCTTCATTAATCATTTCTTCTACCCGCCTTTTGAATTTCTTATTTATACATTCTCTGAAATATCAGCATTTTCTTCAATTTCTGTAATCCTATATGTATATTTCCTATGTAATAATCCATCCACAGCCTTTTGAATGCGACTTTGCTGCAATACTGATGGATTAACTTCTTTCAGAACATCAGAAATAATTAACAACTCATCTTTAATTATTCTTCTTTTTCTACGATTATTTCGCAATCTTACATATACAAGATAACCTTTATACATATTCATATTGTTCTCTAATTCGGCATCATGAACTATATCAATTAATTCTTCATCACAAGAATTCAGTTCAGCTATAAGAATGTCACTTCTTGCTTTTGCTTCATTAAAGACTTGACCACAACTACCGAATTTATCAATCCATCGTGATACACTTTCTGGAATCTGATAAACTTTACTTTCTACTATTTTAGGTGGAATATCAGGTATAGCCTCTACATGAAAGTTATATCTCTTTAATGTTTTAGGTAATGAACGAAGGATATTTTTAGCTTTCGCTTCATTAAATACGCTCTTCATATTCTCTGTACATGTTTCTACTTTTCCATTTACAACTCGAATATATACTTTCCCGTTGTTTTTAATCATATAATCCAAAAAACATCACTCCTCTCTGATTTTTGACGCACTTTAATAAGCCTTGGAACAACCAAAGAAAGATTAAACTGCTATTAAATTGTTAAATAAAATTTGGAAAAATTCTGCGAATGCATTGATTTTTATATAATTGATATGTATAATTTAAATGCGTACTAGTCTTTTTCCCCCAAGAAATAGATTTTTGTATGTGCTTGACTAGGCGGCTTCCAACTTTCTAGTCAAGCTTTTTTATTTATTTCCTTTTCCATTATATTACTCCGAACATACATTCGTGTCAATATAAAATCGAACAAATATTCGAACATGTCATCTCAACAAAATATCATGCATAATCCCTCTCTTAATTATATTCTCTAAATCCTGTTCGGTATTAAATAATTGCATATGAGGAATATACTCGTCTTCATTCATTATAATTGTTTTCGATTTTCTTACCAGTAAACATCCGTCATCAGGTGTGGCAAGTTTTTTTGATGAAGTGTTGTTGTCAAAATCCATCGTTAAGATAACAACATTTTTAGGATTTTTACCTTCAGCTTTTAATTTCTGCAACCTCTCAATGGCTTCATCTATACTTGTGTAATCATATGTTTCTGTCTTCATGATATTCTCTCCTCTCCCTTATATCATAGCCAAACTAATTTTCATCGCTTTCATAACTTTTAGATTATCTTCGTTTGATAATTCACCAATTTTAAATTGAATCCTATCCTTATCAATTGTTGTAATCTGCTCTAATGCCACAACAGAATCATATTTTAATCCATTAAGCTCATCCTTATGTATTTCTACATGTGTTGGCAATTCTCTTTTAGATTTGGTTGTTATAATGGCAATTATAGTGGTAGGGCTAAACTTATTACCAATATTATTTTGTAAAATTAGTACTGGTCTTCTACCACTCTGCTCAGAGCCTTTAGAATATTTTGTTATATCTGCGAAATATATTTCACCACGCTTGATTTCCATATCTGTTAGCCCTCCTTTCTTTACTTGTCTTTTGATATTTCGTATTATATACTTCACTATATATATTGTCAAGTACTATTACAAATATTTTTTATATTTATTTTTCTCTTTATATATGGTACTCTATGTATATAGGAGGATTACATTTATGAGACTATCTATTCAAGACAAATTAAAAGAAAAAAAAATGACACGTTATGAACTGGCTAAAAAAATTGGCGTAACATATCCAACAATCGACAAAATCTACAAAGGTGAATCAACTTCAATTAAATTTGATATTTTAGAAGCTATTTGCAAAGAACTCAATTGTTCACCTCTTGAAATATTAGATACTGATGATCAGGAAATGAAACGATTGTTGACTTATGCGATTGAAATTAATAAAGCAGGGAAAAATAAGGACGATACAAAATAATCTGTATCGTCCTTTTCATGTGTTACATATTATCTAATACATTTACACTTCTACTTGCACCAGAATCATATACATTATTCATCATAGCATCTGACTTCCATCTTCCCTGTTCTCGAACAAATGTAGGATCATTTGACTCTCTTGTAAGAATAGTCGTATATTCATGTCTCATCATATGAGGTGTCAATTTCCCACCACTATAAATTCTAAACATAGCTTTAATATTATCTTCATTCATTCGTTTCCCGTTTTTATTAAGGAATAATGCTTCAGTGTCAATAATATCTGTAAGTGTATCTCTATACTTTAACCATTCTGTTAATGCTGCAATTGCATCTTTGGTAAGAAAAACAATATCTTTTCCATCATCTGTGTAATCATAATTTCCTTTACTAATAACAAGGATATACGGTCTTGGATGTCTGCTGTCTATATACTGTTCATCAAGATATACATCTCTAATATCAAGACCTGCCAATTCTGATTCTCTTAGACCAGTTCCTCTTAACGCTCTAAATACACAACCATTTCTTATACGAATAAACTCATCAGGTTTTCGATTTATTTTCTCTATCATATTTTGAATGTCCTCATATAATGGCATTTTTTCCATTTTCATACGATTGGTTTTAACTGGCTTGTATTCGCTTGATTTAATCATTTGAATAACATTATCTCTACAATAATGATGAGTTTTTAAATATTCCCAAAAGCTACTCATCTGATTTTTCTTTGTGAGAAGTGTATTGAGTTTTATACCAGATTCTTTCAAATAATCCATATATCTAATTATTTTTGAATCGGTCACTTTATCTAATATATCAGGGGTAATTTCGGATAACACCCTACATTCAATATATTTTTTTTCTATTAACCAGTTCAATAAATTTCTTATTGTTATCCAATAATTCAATCTTGCAGCTCTGCTTGATATTGACAAGAAATAATCCTGAATAAAATCTGGCACATTTTCTTTTACAAATATCCCTTCCAATTTTTCTTCATTTCTTTTTTGTATTTCTGCTTTATAACACATATCAATCAACCTCACTTTCATAATCATTTATATAATAATTCTCTCTTTTAATTTTAGCAGCCTCAAAAATTTCAGTATAATCATCACAATGTCTTACTTCTATATTCTTGGTTTCTCCACCACATATCAAACAAGTTATATTTTTTATATGATATTTCTCACGCTGATGTTTACGCTGAATCCCTTTGACCAACATATTTTCTTGCATACATTTCATACATATAAATCTTGATTGTCTCTTTGGATTTCCATTTTTATATCTACTCATTTCATTATTCACCTCGCTTTCTGTAATAAAAAAGAAGCAGATTCGACTCTGCTTCTCAATATAATCATATTCAGTTAAAACTCTGAAACAAGTCCTTGCGATAAGGCTTGTGCGCCATCATAACTTATTTCAGATTCTTCAAATCCGTAATTAATAATGGCTGAAAATACTCCATCAGCCTTATCAATTGGATTAAATTTCATATACTCTGTTTTAAAAATTCCACAAAGGAAATCTCTAAAATGTTTTTCGTCTTTTTGTGAAGCTAGTCTCATAGCTTCTTGTCTTTTTCCTGATTTAAGAGTCTCACCTTTCATATTCTTAAATACATACCCCAACCATAAGCCAGAAACATAATACCATTCTTCAGCAGTGTTAATCTTAAATTCCTTCTTATTTGCTTGCGTTTCAATTCTTTCTAATACATCTTTTATTTGCTTATCATACATTTCTATATCCTCCTCTAAGTTAATTCCATTTCTGGTACATCACACATGTTAAGGTTTATCGTTAAATGTATTAGAAATAATGTAAATAAATTATAGCAAAATATGTACATTTTGTCTATTTTAATTTACTTAAGCCACTGCCCTGTTTTTACTCTGCTTTCTTTTCTAGCTTCCATTTTCTCAAGCTCTCTTTTCTGGAAATCTTTAAAAATAACCCTGTTCATTCCAGTAACAGTTATGTATGCTTCATCTACACTCATGTTTGAGTTAATTCTTCTATCTCCAAATTCGGCATAATAAGCATTTCCATCTTTGGCTGCTTCATATAACTGTTGCATAGCTTTATCTAATTGTATCCCTAAAGGTATATTTAATTCTTTCATAATATTTTATCCTCCAAATAATGACTAATTATTATATAATTATATCATGTTTTTGTATATATAATGTCATATTATGTCGATGAATTATACTGGCTTATATTTTTGTCTATTAACCTTTTGTCTCTCTTCTATAATAAGATTCAAAACGATAGTCAATTTTCTTTTCTCGCTTGAAGACTTAGGCTCTCCATATAATTTGCTTAATTCAGATTCATATTGTTGCTGTAAACCACCTAATTCTCTTTCATATTCAACCAATTCTTTTAGTGTCATATCTGTCATATTTATACCTCATCATCATCTAGTCTTTCTGTTATAGGATTCATAGGACAAGTCAATATTCCACACCCCTTGCAACCGTCACTACTTCCATCGCAAAAAATTTCCATGTTAATTCTCATATACCAACCTTCAAATGTCTGATTCAACCTCTAATTGATTTTTTCTTTCAATTTTGTTACAAAATCAACAGAATCTAACAACGAACCATCAAATAGTTTTTTTTTGCCTTCTAATTCATAAATTTGCAACGAACCATCAAACATTAAAGCGGCATACTTCCCGTTGTATTTTTCCATATCTTTGAGCTTCCATTCTAATGCTTTGTATTGTATACAATCATCTATTGCATCTTCATATCCATCATGTGTGAATAATGGTACACCTAACATACAAACTGTATTTTCTTCCATTTTAAACCTCCTAACGAAAACAATCTTTTATTATATATTTTCCTTTAAAAATCTCTTATAATCATTGTCCCCAAAACGAAATAATTTACAACCATTATCCTCTAATCCTACAACTACAGGTAAATCACCATCTTGATCAAACTTTGGGTGTGCTTTATTCATACACATATAACCTGGACAACTATAAGTACAAAATATACAATCCTTACACCTCATTTAATTCTCCTCTTGAAAGCAATTTTTCTTTTGGTTACATCTTTTCTCTTAATTTATTGCAAAAATCAGAGGAATCAAGTAATGAGCCGTCAAATATTTTTTTACCATCTGATTCATATATTTTCAATGCACCATCGAATCCTATAACAGCATATTCTCCATTATATTTATTCATATCTGAAAGTTTCCATTTAACAACTTTATACTGTGTACTGTCATCCATAGGTTCACAATATCCATCATGTTCTAAAAGAGCAATTCCAAACATATAAACTATATTATCCATTATCTATTCACCTCCAAATTTTCAAAAGAAATCGTCATTTAATCAGCTAACGATAAAATATCATTTCTATCAAAACCAATCAATTCATCAGATTCTATAATATCAGCCAATATATTAACAATTTCTTTTTGTGCTTCAGAATCCCATTCCATAAGCTCCTCTTTTATTATCTTTGCACCATTTGATTTTGCAATATAATAATCTTCCAGTGTAGCAAAGAAAAATTCATATTGACTATCAAATGGTGGCATTTTACTATTCTTCATATCATTTAAATATTTTAATGTTTTTTTATTTTCCATCTACATTACCTCATTTCATCAATTCTTCAATTAAATCTAATACTTCACATACAAAATTTCTGCCCACATTGAGGACAATATACATTTGTAGAATATACATTACTACCACAAATACTACACCGATGTACAATTTTTGATTTTCCAAATAAACCAAATTCTCTTTCGTTAGTTGTTGGGATTCTCTTTTGCTTTCTTACACATTCTTCTATAGTATCTATATTAGCCATTAAATCTTTAATATCACCAACAGTTATAACTCCATTTTCATTACTATATGCGATTTTAAATTGTTGTATGGAGATCAATGCCGCATTTATTTCTTCCATCTATATCACCTCTTCCAACTTTCCAACAAATTCTTAGTACCCATTACATATACAATAATACTTAACTTCAGGTTCTCCACTGACATAGCGATAACCCATTTCTCTTATTAGCCTTAAACCTGAATTATACTGCTTGTCATTTGTAAAGTTATCTTTTTTTGCCAATTCATTTATAATTGATTCCATTTGCATCCCCATCATTTACAGTGAAATTTTACCACTTCTATAGTCATCTATTTTAGCGGTTCTTTGTGTGCCATCAGCATTAAACATCAATTCTTCAATTTCCTGCTTCATTATACTGATTTCCGACAAATCGTACTGCTCAACCATTCTCTTTAATTCATCAGATAATCCAGTCATTTGTGATAAATCTTCAATAGCTCTTTCCATATATTCATAAGCTAAATCTAAATTATTCCACACAGTATCTAAGTTATTTTGCGTTTTATTAATTCGACTCATTTATATCACCTCTTTAATTCCCCTGTTATACCTCGCAATTCTCTTTCCAATCTCTTCGTTACTTGGACAATTCTGTAATTGATTTACAGATATATGTCTACAGTCATCAGGATTGTCAGCATTATCAAATTTCACAATAGCTTCTTCATCACTATTCCATGCATATTCCATAAAAGTTCCTATAAGCTCTAAGCCCTTATGAAATACTCTATCGCCTTTCTTAAATTCCATCTATACCACCTCATTCAATTACTGAAACATCAATAACATTTAATCCTGTATCTTCTAAGTCCTGTTCAACACAATATCTTAATGTTTCTTCTGATGATTCATTGTCATAAAATTCAGCTTCAACTTCAACAATAAGTTTTGCCTTTATTTTGTTTGGCTTATCCATTATTCTTGTCATTTGTATCACCTAAATCCTAATTTATTAGCGCATTTTTTACAATAAAACTTATCTTCAGCTCCATTGTAAAAACCATCTTTATAGTTGCCTTTAATACATTTTATATTTCCCGTCATTTTCTCTTTTTGTTCTGTTAGAATAAATTTTCCACATTTACAGCACATAATATCCCATTGCTCCATTTGTATCACCTCATTCAATCTCTTTAATCATCTTCTTAACTCGTTCAATCTCTTCAGTTGTATGAGGAGTGCCACCTGCATTCATATCCACATACCACTGCAAAATCTCCTTTCTGGTTTTAAGATTATTCATATATACAAATACCGTATATTCACTTGACGGAATATATCCGGTATCGTCTTTAAATTCAAATTCATCAAAGTACTGTTCAAATACTTTGATTTTACCATTAACAAACTTTTGCAATGCGATTGTTCTCTGCAATCCATCGACACATACATACTCTTCTGTACTCTGATTCCAGTTGAAATAAAAATCTCTCCCTGATTTCCCACCTCGTAAAATAAATTCCATGTATTTACTTTGCTGTTCTTCTGTCCATACATGACCACGCTGAAAATCTGGACACATTTGAAGATGCCGATTTTTTATTTCATTTTCAATAAACTCCACATATCCAGCGAATCCGAATGAAAACGGTTGGGTTAAGTTATAGCCTATAAATTTAGGTATCTCATTCCATTTCATTTAAACCACCTCTTCTAATCTTCCAAGTAAATCATTCATTTATTGGCTTCTTAATTACAATTTTTCTTCCACAAATTGGGCAATAACCAATCTTTATCTTTTTGCTAAAAGCATCTTCTGCGAAATCATATCCACAACAAAGTGTTATTCCATCAATCATTATTGTTCCATTCTGCCAAATTGCTAATGTTTTTTCTTTGTCATCTAAAATTTCTCTCGCCACATCTTCATCGAAATTAGTAACTTTTAATACTTCTTCCACACAGTCTGTAGGATAAGAAGAATAACCTACTGCAAATTTTTCTATTTGACTTTTTGTCATATCATTACCTCCAAACTAAAGAAAGTTAAATTTACTTAGCTTTTACTCACAAAAATTTTTAGCCCATAAGATAGTTCCATCATTGTTGCAGGTTAATTCAATCCCATATTTTGTTTTAAACCACATGTCAAGCCATTCAAGGAAGTCTTTTGTAACATTAATAATGTAGCTACTAACACAATTCGTATTTGGCAATGCAATTTCCATCTGTGGAATACGTGAATATTCTGTTGCCCCCTCATATTCATATCTGAATGGGCAACCCTTAACCGCCAATTCGTTATTCAATTCCATTACCATTTCTCTTGTTATCTTCAAACTATTACCTCCGTTCTTAAACCCATAGTAAACTTAGATTTCTTAGGCTACTAATGGCAAAATTCCATATCCACCATCAATAATTTCAATAGCCTCTTCTAGCGAATCCGTTTCGTAACAATCCCAATTTGATAATCCATCATAATCGTCTAAAAGGATAACTGCTTTACATATATCTTTTGCTTTAAACCTCTTTAAATAATTATGACATTTATTTTTCATTTCAAATTGTAAATCATTTTCCTTAAAGTCAGGTAATTTCTTAGAATATAGTTCATGAAGTTTATCCATAACATCATAGATACTGATTTTATTACGTTCTACAAGATATTTACCGTCTTCTCTATCATATTCTTTATTATATCCCTTGTTAATTCTGCTAATCCAAAAGTCATTTGTATCCATACAAACATATACACCTTCAAATTTGTCATTGTCTGTTGGGTAACAGTCAATTTCTTCTGCTTTCTGCATCTCTTCTACGAGATTACTTGCATTATAATATTTTGCAAATTCCATTAAATCATTCTCCTTTCCATTCCACAAAAAAACTTGGATTCTTGTCACTTTAATATTCTCTGTTTTAATAAGTAATGGTGCTATAATTTATACAGCACCATTATCTTCTAAAAATTTTCTATACATATTTTCAATTCTATTTAAATCATCTTTGTGCAAATCACCGATTTTGAATATAAAGCTATCTTTTGTAAGTAGCGTTACTTTTGATACTCTCGCAGTTGAAGCCAATCTCAAACTCGCTTCTTCCCAATAGATAATAGGAATATCATAGGGATCTTCTTTTCTTACCTTATGCTTTGTTATCTTGACAGATAATACACCAAGTAAATTCTCATCAAGCACCACAACAGGTCTATTCAGTATTCTACTTGGATCTTCTTCTAATGGAAATTCAACAAACCATACTTCTCCTTTGTTCATTATTCAATACCTCTTTCTTTTTTCATTTGCTCAAACATATCATCCCATTCTGATTCAGTTGCCCAATCATCAACAGAAGATATTGTCGCTTTTCCTTCTTTACTATAATTTGTATTTTTCATTGCTAACTGATATGATTTCAAGTCATATATTCCCGTATTCATATCAGGATGAAATGGTAAAGCCTGTTCTCTTACGGCTTGTTTAGCAGCCATTGTAAAGAAAGTAGTCATATCCATTCCAAGATTAGACATAAGCTCCTGTAATTGTGCTTTCAGTGTTTCATCAATTCTCATTGTTACATTTGTATTTGCCATATATATCACTCCTTTCTTTAATATTATTATATTCTTCACTTGCATCACTGTCAATACATCGTTATAACATTGCACATAAAAACTATTGTTTACTCGTTTCCATTTATTAAAGATCACAAAATATGTTTATATATACAATATTATTATTTATTCCTACATTAATTCTTCTCTATATCCTATTGGTGTAAATTTAGTATCATACTTTTTGTCAAAATTTCTTAGATAATCAAGAATATCTTCATTAAATTGATGCATAACTTCCATTGTTTTTTCTTCCGCTTCTTCCCTGCTCATTTCACTATATTCATAAGTCGAATCATTTTCTGTGTCGTCAACAAAACTATATGTATATTTAATGGGTTCAAGTCCTACTTTCTTTAAATATTCATTTATATTTATTCCAGCATATGATGCTTCTTCTGCTAACATTTTACAGATTATATCTGCTGGCTCTGACTCTGAGATAAAAACCCTTTCACAATAACAGTGAATGTAATGTCTATCATCGCAAAGTTTACTTATTGCTTCTGCCTGTTCTTTGGTTGCACCATTATCAATTGCTATTTGTTCATTTTTTTTATGATGTTCGGTTGCCCACCTTACCTTACCTTCATATGCTTCTTTGGAATAATAAGCCATTATATTTCCTCCTGTACTTGACATTTTCTTATTACTATATTATATTTTAATTAATTTCTACTATTGTAGATTGAAGTGATTTGTTAAAAGTTTTATACAAATTACATGGCGAGGTTTTAAATACCTCGCCTCTTTTTATATTATTTCACTCAATAACTCAGTCGCTTCATCAATTTTCTCACTCGCTTCTTCCATACTATCAATTGCATCTTCAGAGTATATTCCCCTATAACAATTTAACATATTCAATAAAGTTTTGGTAATTTGTCGGATCGGATAATTCTTCTGGAATCATTGTCCATGTCTTTTTATTGCAACTTTCCAGAAATTCTTTTTCTTTATCTGAAAGTTCCATAGTTACTGAATCAAAATTAAAAATCTGATCTGCTTTGACTTCTGCTATTCCATCGCCACTACCTGCTCTTGCCTGTGTTCTATATAATATCTTTGTTTCTGCTGTAAACATAATTATCGCTCCTTCTTATTATATCATATCTTAATAGGCAGCTAGGTATTTATTCTCCTAACTGCCCTTACGTTTACTATAAATTTATTGCATTTCCATCTTCATCATATTCAATCGGTGCAATGTGAACTGCATAACCAATTTCTTTTTCTTTGTCGTAAATCTCCATTGTACCACCCGCACAAAATTCAAATGAAAACCGCTTGTCATCCGATTCAAGTAATTTAATTAAATGATCCGTGAGTTCATTTAAGTTCCGTGCGTCCTCTTTTGACTTTTCGATACTTGTCATTTCGCTTCACCTGCTTTCTACATTTCATTATAAGAGATATACCAATCTCCATTTGCGTTCATATAATAAAACCCGTTCTTGCAACATCTAAGTAATATTGCATGATGTTTTTTACACCATTCATTAGCTATATTTTCCATATTTTTCTCCAATCTTATCAAGAAATCTTAGCTTCAACGCTTTATTTTCTTTGCAGTAGGTAGCTTATGTTCTTTTTCTTCAAACTGAAATAATTCATGTTCACAAGGAACATATAATTTTCCATTTTCTTTGCATAAGAATATATCTAATTGACTGTCATTACTTGCTGAATAAAAATCTTTCCAACTATAATCATGTTTTTTCCAATCAACATCATAATCACATATCCCAAGTTCTCTATCGCTTCTGATATGTTTAGAGAATGTGCATATATCCTTCTTTTCTGATTCTTTTAGTTTTCTTACTGACTCAAAATGATATCCATTATATTCAAACATATATTTCCTCCAATCTTTTAAAGAAATGCGAATTTAGTTAGCTATATAACCAATTTGCATAATCCGAGTGTGCTTTATCAGTAACATGATCTGCCTGTTCTTTATCTAAAAAGAATAAGCAGTTCCAAAACATTGTTACTCGTTTTTGATTTTCTTCATTGACAACGATTTCTTTTGTCCATTCTGTAAAATCTCCTGCTTCATAACAAATTGTCCCAATAGGAATTAAATCAACCTTATTCAAAATGTCATATCTTTCTTTCAGTGACATATTCTTTGTTGTAAAATCCATTTTAAATCCTCCTGTCTTTTGTCTTTTACATGAATCACATATTTAGTGCCAACTTTCGCAAGTAGAATTTCTGTCAACTAATCCTTCTACTTCTGTACAATATCCTTCATAAGTTGTACAAGGATTATACGCACTGCATCCGTCACAACGCTTGCACTTTCGCTTTGAACTACTTACAATATGATACATATTCAGTTCTACATATTTCTCTTTAATGTCTTCCCATTGTTTTTGAGTTACTTTTAAATAAGCATTTACAATCATTTTCTCTTACCTCCATTACAAGGAATCACGTATTTGCATTTACAGCTTCTACTAACAAATCATGATATAAACAACAATCAAAATTGTTATTCCAATCTAACCTGCGTCCTACCTTTTTCTCTGCATCTTCCCAAGATAAAAGATAAGAGTATTTACGTTCAAATTCCTGAAAACTCATTATTTTACCTACCTTTCACTATAAAATATCCATTTCTAATTAATCATTATTCCATTCACCATTTAACACTTTATTTATTTTTACTTTGTTTATGTCTTGGTCGTTAAGAGTAATAGATGAAATGCCTTTAAATTTCTCAATTAACTCTTCTCTTGGCATAGTCCAATCAAACACTCTTAAATATGTCATTACATCTTCTTTTTTCACATATTCTCCGCTCGTGAAATCATCATATTTCATTTTATTTTCTCCAATCTTTCCTAGCTTTCTATATCTGCATTATTTGCACCATCAGAGAACCTATCTAATAATTTACTTAATACTTACAATTCTATTAAATTCTCTTTCGGACATAGTACAAGCTGCCTTATTCATTAATACTGTTATCATTCTTACTCCATTGCTGTAGAATCTTCCAATTACCTTATAATTATTCATATTTAATATTCTCCTATCCTAAATAAAATAAGCCGTTGAATATTTCTACTCAACAGCTTAACTCTTTGTTACTATTTAATTTTTCTTATCTTTTCTGTCATAATATCCAGCATCAATTCTTCGATTATATTCTCTGGGTGATAAATTATTTTTTGACTGATCAATCATCGCTGCCCTCCAATCAAAATCCTTCGATACTGGCTTAACAGTTTCCTCCTTGATAATCATAAAAATAATATAACAAATACCAAATAACACAAAAATAACACCCATTCTTTAAATCCTCCTTAAAATTATAATATAAATTCACGTCTTCATTGTTACTATTCTAATTCTATCACACAATCTTGAATTTTGCACTATATATCCAAGTATTATAGTGATCCATAGTAATGAATTTTAATCCATACTCAAATCCCTTTATTACATCCGTTGCAAACAGAAATCCTTTACTATATCCTTCGTAACTATTATTAGGAATGATTGTAAGATACTTTCCATTCTTATGTACTTCATGACCTCTTTTAGACATCTCTTTCTTAAATTCTTTGTAATCAAACATATTCATCACAACCTTTCTTGATAAAAATAAAGAAGTGAATAACCATATTGTCATCCACTTCTTTATTCTCCACTATGTATCTATTAAAAAGAAAAATGTTTATTTCCATTCTCCATTTGTTTTAATGTTGTTAATCACAGGTATTGCTATTTCTTGCATTAGCTGTTTTAATTTATCCTGAGAAACTTTTCTTTACTTACCTATTTCACGTCCCATTTTACTTCATAACCAGTAATTTTCTTTCCAAAATCACAAGCATGTACAACTACAGCTCCGCAATTATCACACCATAAAGCAAAACTATTAACTCCTGCACCCATCCTATTAGCACCACCACGCCGCATTTTTGATCCACACCAGATACAAGTACATTCGTTTGGAATCTGTACTCCATTGTTTACAACATTTTTAATTTCCATTATCATCAACCCACTACTTAATCTCTTAAATGATCGCTGCCCTCATAGGTATTTACATTTTTCATTTTGTAACAGCCTTCAGCCTTGTCACTTTCTCCGTTGTATTTCCATGTAATGTATCCACCATAATGATTTTCAACTGCCTTAACAGCTTTATTCCACGAATACTGGATATCTTTATGTATATTTACATATTTATCCCATAATTCTTTTGCCTTATCCAACGATTCAGCAACAACCATATAATAAAAGTCTACACAATATCCACTTGCTGTCCATCTAACTATAAATTCATGCATATATCATCACTCCATTTCCGTAAATCCATTTTCCTTTAAGTATTCTATGTAATCTTCAATATCTGATTTCTTTTTAACCTCAATATCTTCTGGATGATAATATCCATAAAAAGCATTCGTATATACCTTATATGTTTTATTTTCCATATTAACAATGAGGTTATAATTGTTGGCACAATCACCACGTTTCTTCCAATTCTTATCAAGCCAAAATAGATGTAATCTCATGTCAAACCTCCTTATGAAATTGCTATTTCTTATACCTCCAATATATTCCTTTAAATTTCTACGCATTTAACAGACCATTCAGGATGTCCATTTAATATACACTCAATCTGTTCGTCTCCTTGTAATTCATCACACCAAAACATTACATGTCCAAGTTCGTTTACTATTGCACTTCTATACATTTGCATTACCTCTTAATAATCTTCATCAATACATTCATCAGCTTCACTATAATATTGACCGTCATATCCCTTTTCCATTAATTTTTCCCAACAATCATTACACACTAATCTAAAAGTGATTCCATGACAATCTCTTGTGAAATTCATATCATTTCTTTCTACTTCCTTATTACATACTGGACAAATTCTAATATCTTTTTCTTCCATAATTATTGTCTCCTTTTCCATGTAAACAGTTCTTCTCTTTGGAATTAAAAAAGCAGATAACATTCTCTGCTATCTGCTTTTTTATTCTCTCTATTAAGTTGTATTCATTGCTTAATTTACATTTTCCTTGTAGAACGGACAATTATCTTCTCCGTTTGTATAATACTTATCAGTTTCATCCTCTGTCATATTGTTATACTGACCACATTCAGAAGTGCCTGTTGAATTATCATACCAAAAATATTTACAACTATTACAATCTTTCATTATGCAATCCTCCATCCAATCCCTTCTACAACTGTTTCTATTTTACATTTATCAAGTATTTCTTTTACTTTACCATTGATAAACTCAGGTTTTTCATTCCGTACTATTGCATTATATATTCTAACACATTCTCTTATATCAAGCAATGATACTTGAATACCTCTTACCTTTTGTCCATCTAACCACTTTTCAATGTATCCTTTTAATCTTTCCACTTACATCACTCCTTATCTTCTCTTATTTCTTTCCAGCCGTGCCATAAGTTCTTCATGTTCCTTCTGTCTGCGTTCCTCTAATCGCTTTTTAGCTGCCTTATATTCCTCTGTTGCCTGATTCTTCCTGATAGCCTCTGTAAATTCCTTTATCAGTTCTTCATCATCTGTATAAACTCTAAATGCATGTGAGTATGTCTCAAAATTTCCACAAATAGCTGTACAACCTTTACTGTATCTTGCCTCCGCTTCCTTATTCACCCAAGTAGGCTTATATACAAAATTCCCATAATCTTCAAATACTGGATCAAGTGTATAATGCTCTAAATCATGTAAAATATTTTCCTTTGTATCTTTCATAAAACTTCCTGGCTTATCAGGATTTATTACTTCACTTAAATATTCTGTCATTTTAAATCACTCCTTCTATAATAATTCTGTTCTAATTTGATAACCGACATATCGCCATTCTTTAGGCTGGTTTCTCCATGAGTTAGGATCAGCTTCTTTGTGGAAATTATCTCTTCCAATCATTAAACTCTTATCCTCTAAGGCATTAATTACCCTTCCACTGATTTTATACTGAAAAAGAATAGTAAAAACATCACTTCCAATAGTGTCATGGATAACAAACTTAATTCTGTGATAATCATTTATGTATCTGAAAAATACATTTCCTTTCCCGTATTCTCTTTCAAGCTGCTTATACAGTTCAATTAATTCTGTTTGTTTTTGTGTAAGTTTCATTTTCCATCACTTCCCCTTTCTTCTCTGATTTTGTCATTCTTCCCAGACATGGTTCTATTCTGTTTGTATTTCCACATGCATCAAAATAAATACAATTAATACACGGATATTTTACTGTTTTATTCATATAATCCTTTCTTATATCTTTGATACTCTTCTGGATAAAATAACTCTATTAGCTCCACAATGTCACATCTTAATATAACTGCCCATTTCAAAAGTAAAATAATATCAGGATTACATTTTCCACGGATTCTTGCTGACATGTTCTGTCTTTCCATTCCTACAGCCTTTGAAAAATCCGACATATTTTTAAAACCATGAGATACAATGAATTTTTTTATATCCTCAATCTGTTCTTCTGTACGATTTATTTTTTCCTTCTGCATCATTTCCTCCACTAGAAAAGGAAGCCTATATAATATAGACTTCCTTATATTAATTACTATTAAGCTGCATCAGCTAATTTCTTTATTGCTGTTATAATTTCCTCTGGTGTGGCAATAATATTAACTGGCAGTATTAAGAAAGTATAATCTTTCTCATACACATATAAAGGCGACTTATTATTAGTTACCTCACAATGCAAGCTATCTTCTGTACATGTAATACATAAATCTGACAAGAATTGCGGATTAAATCCCATTGAGTAACCTTCTGGCAGTTCATTATCCGTAACATTTAATATATCGTAGCTGTCGCCATTCTTACAAGACATTGTACAAGATACAATTCCTTCTATATTAGACAGAATCAACGGCTTTTTATCTTCATTTCCTTTGAGCTTAATATCATAATCTGCAGCCTCTTTTAATTCCTTAATGTTATTAATCGTGAATGAATACTCACCCCTTGATAACATGCTATCAATTTTAAAATACTGACCTGATACACGCTGAATAGCCATGATGAAAGATTTTCCACTAATAACAATGTACTTGTTATCTTCGCTTGTCATTATGCTTATGTAATTGTTTTCCTCTGCTTTTAATACTCTTTCTAACTTAATATAGAAATCCTTCTGTATATTCAATTCATCGTTGTTATTATTGGGATTAAAACCTTCTATATTATTTCTAATTGCGATCCTCTTTCCATCTAATCCAGTTATTCGATTATGTATTCTATTAAAATTAAAACTATTCAACATGGCATTGTGATTATATAAAGTTGCATTCTCTACATAATAAGAAAGTCTCTTTAAAATATCCGATAACTGATCCGCCTGGATTGTTAAGAAATCTGTCAAAACTGATGATTTATAATCAATTTCAGGAAATACCTCACAATCCGCTGCAGTTAATGTAATAACCTTCTTGCCGGTAGAAATATAGATTTTTCCATCGTCCTCCTGATGCTTGATTGTTAAATAATCCGCTTTAAGCTTCAGTAACTTCTTAATATCCATCAAGTTAATATAACAAGTTCCTTCTATTAATACTTCTATTTCCTGAATGATATTTAATTCAATGTCACAATCTGTCGCAGTTGCTATTAATTTATTATTAGTTGCCTTTAACCTGATACACTCTAATATATTAAGTGATGGCTTTTTAGGTACTGCCTTTTCTATCTTGTTAATAAGTGCTTTTAATTCTTCCATTGTTAATCTAATATTCATCATTAAATTGTCCTCCTTAATATTAATATATACTTCTTCTTATTACATTTATTGATCTACAATGTGTAAGATCAACATGGTTTTCAATCGTTTTGACTTTTGGTTTATTATTTCCATTTTCAAAAGGTTCAAATGTTCCTTCTGTGACTGTAAAACCAGTCTCAAGAATACAATTTTTGCTTAATATATATCGTTTCCATTCCTTATAGCATCGTAAAGCATCATGCAAATTATCAGGATTATATCTAAGTTGCTGTGTGTAATAAAATTCATCTGAATCTTTCTTAAAAAAGCAAATACATTTTCCAACGATTAAGGACTTCTTTTCTTCTGCTCGTAATGCACGTTTTAATTCAATTAGCAATTCTTCATTTTTTCCACATATCGCCAAATATGCTAAGTGGCTTCTAATATTTTCAGAAAAATTAATATGCTTTCCATTAAGCGAAAAACCAACGCTTTCAGGTGCGTATTTGTAACCACTCCATTTAAAATTTTCATGTTTCCTTGACATATGATCAATCGCCCTTTTCTATTCAAAAATCAAAGTAAAATTTCTTTCTATATATTCCATTGTTTCACTGTTCCATGTTTCAGGAAAGCCTTCTGTAATGCCTTTAATAGCCTTTTTGTCATTTAAACGCAAATCAGCAAGACAAGTTTCCTCTAATGTTTTATCAGGGAACACAACTGCCTTACATGATGCTTTAATCTGCTTTAATACATCAATAGTTTTATACTTCCCTGATGCATCCGCTTTAATTCTCAATGTCAATTTTTCCATAGCTGCGACTTCTTTCCTATACTATTTCAATAGTTATGCTTTTCTTAACTTTGAGTTTTTCATAATTTCTATATTGTAAATACTTTTCAACCTCTTTTTCAGTGTTGAAAACTGGCACAATACAACCTCTTTCATGTCTAAAATAAAGTACTTTTTTACTTCCTTCTATGTAAGTATTATTATTAAATTTTTCAATAATAACCATGTCATAAGGTATGTTATTATCATAAGATAAACCGCAAAAAGTAATATTGTAGCATCCGACTTCTTTCGTCATGCTTCTATTCCTCCATATATTCTCTATAGGCTGCTTCTGTCTCAAATTGCATATAATAGCCTTCTACAAGTCCATAATAACAAGTTGCTGTGTAATATCCTTTAAATATAGTTATCGCCTCCATATAATAAAGGGATGCTTAAAACTGCATCCCTTCTACTACTATGTATTATTAATCATCATATCCACAATTAAGTGGTATATCTGTAAGAACATAATCCCAACTTGTACCACAATGTGTTACACCCCAAACATATAGATCCAACTCTTCATTATAGAAAACAATTTCGTCTGTATAATCTTCTAAGATTTCAGCACCTCTTTCAGAGATTATGAAGTACTGGAAGATTTCAGGCTCGCTTTCATTTTCAAGCTCTTCTTTCTGTTCTTCTAAGTCCGTGATTTTTTCCTGAATGATTGTATATTCTGTTGAATCTTCCTCTATATCGTCAAGGCTGCTTTCAAGTTCTGATATATTATCTTCTATGGCTTCAATTTCTTCTGAATTATCAATAAATCCGTTTTCTTGTTCCCAGTAACCTATAATTCCATCTGTTTTTGATATAATATCTGAAGATACCGCATCAAAACTCTTTGCAAGTGTGGCATAATCAAGGAATCCGTTCTTGATAGCATAATCACTTGCTTTATTTCCACAAAAATATTCACCTGATAACTTGAATTTTTCCTTTTTCATAATGTTTTTACCTCCGTTATATGTATTGTTTTAAGCTGTAATTAATCCGCATAAACAAGCGATTTTAAATAATATGTTGCGTTCTTTCTTCTGCTTTGCTGATGCTTCTTTCTGTCTCTTCTTTTCCTTCTTATGTATAATGTCAAGTGCATCTTGGACTTTCTGATATTCAGCAGCTAAAACTCCATCAATAGAATCAAGCGGAGTTTTGAGTTTTTCGTCAATGATTTCTGATCCGTCCTGACATCTGATAATTCTAAAATCGTAACAAGCTATTGTATTATTCATTGTTTTGTCCTCCTTATAATAAAATCCCTTTTTTTTCTTTGCCTTTTATCCATTTATAGGAATTATCTGAAATATATCCTTCATCAATTCCACATTCTAAACGGCTGTCAAGTATTTCTTCATCTGTTAAGATATCGCTATCATTTCCAGATATTATTGTATAGGCTACAATCTTTTTTGTTTTTATATTTAATAAGTTATATATCATTGTGGAATAACCTCCTTTATTCTTTTTTATTGCTTATTTATGCAAACAAAAAAGCAAGTTGTTTATTTTTGCTGATGGTTATTTAATCATTCAGCTTTTACAACTTGCTTGTATAACGGCGATAAGACAGGGAAAACATATTTATTTATAATCAATCTACTACTTGCCACCGCCTGGGATTTCCACTTTTGCCCGACTGATTTATAAATCCTTTTGTAATATACTTATCATGTGTTATTTTGCTTGCATCTTATAAGCAATAAAAAATATTGCTTTTATATCTATGTTTATATATGTATCTGTATTTCTTCTTTATTAATATGTAAATATGTATTTATATAGCCCTTTGTGCTTCCTCATATCGAAATATATCAACTCAATATATCTTTCTTGTCCTTTTCAGGGCTTTTCTCTTATAAGGCTATTTTAACTACATCGTTATAACGCTTTATTCACTGGATGCGTATTTCTAGAAGTCCCTTGCATCACTACATGCTTGTTATCTGGGGAGTATCGTCTTATTATCGCCTTATAGATTTCTTTTAGTTGTAAAGAACAGTTAAGCCGTTTTAATTAGTGCTGTTATATCATCATAACCATATAAAAGCGGTTGAGGTTTTATTGTGTTATCCTCTCACATTCTCACGCTCCGCCGTTCGTGCTTGTTTGTTTCGTGATGCCTTTATGCATCCCATCAGGAAGTATTTTGTTTACTCCCTCCAGTCTGTTTCTTGTCCTCCGTTCACATGGCTACGGACGTATCAAGCTAATCTGTTTTTATTAAGGTGTTAGCTTAATCAATAATCACCTTCTAATGTCTCACAATGTTTATACAGCGTTGAGATCTTGAGCTGTCAGTGATTTTTTAGCGTTCACATGCTTTGAATATTTCCAAGTCTTTTTTTCGTGAGTTCTCATATATTCAAACCGCCTCACTATCTGGGTATATTCACTTATTACCGCAAGCGGTAGCCCTCACCAGATGCACAATATAAAATATTGTGTAGTGCCTTGCATTGCTTTGATGCGTACGCCGTAGCAGATGCCACACGATACAAGGCTTTTAATATGTAAGATTAAAAAATAAATATTGCTGATGATCTGGCAGTAATGGCGTATAACTTGCCATCCTTTAAACCCTTGAGCAACTTGCCATTACATCCATATACACCAGAAGCAAAACCGACTTGAGTATAACCGCCATTTGCAATCAACTCTTTGTATTCCTTATTAGATGCCTTTGTAAGATCCGTTGCTATTCCTGATTTAATCATTTCTTTAAGCTGTTTTAATGTGTATCTTGTCATAATGACAACCTCCTTTAATAAATTAAAAATCGTTTGATATCCTTTTCTTTAATAATATATTACACTATTTCGTGTGATTTGTCAATATAAAATCACATTATTTTGTATGATTTCTTTTATATATTTGACTTTTCATAGCTTACAATGTATAATCATATTCAAATCAAATAGAAAAGAGGTTTTATAAATGACTGAAAATATTAAAATTGTAATGTTAAAAAGAAAAATCAATATTAAAGAACTTGCTGAAAAGTTGGGAACAACTGGAAACAATATGACTAATAAATTTAAACGGGATAATTTTAATGAAAAAGAACTGATTGAAATTGCACACGCTTTAAATTGTAGACTTGATATCGCCCTGATTGATAATGAAACTAATCAGCGTATTGTGTAATATATGTAATTATCAAAGATCATATATGAGATATAAATACCTCGAAAAGCAAGCGGAGAACTGAATCCCCCACGGCTAAACCGTCACTGCTTATATTGTTATTAAGCTATTTCTATAACTCCGCTTTTTCTCATGTCATACCACCAGTCTGGGAAATCGTTATATTCTGTTTTGTCAATATTATTGTTGTAGTAGCTTTGCCAGTCTGTCTTGCTCATTGACTGGCTTGTTTCGTAACATGTATATAATTTTTTCATCGTGTAACCTCCTTTATAGTGTTATTCTCTTATTTGATAGAATCTGATAAAATATTAATTGTGTTATTATCAACTGGCTTGTTGATGCTGTCGCAAGCGTTTGAGTGATTAGCAAAGTTATCAGGGTTTATTGTGTTTTCAATCTGTGATGGTGCATGTAAGTTAATGTCGTTTAAAATATCATTATCATTGTTATTAAAAAGATATAGACTTGTTACGACTGCCACACCTAACACAACGCCAGTTATTGCACCTATCAAAAGTGGATGCTTTTTATTGAGCTTGTAAAGGTTGTATTTAATTGACTTAATCATGTTTATACCTCCTTATGACTTACCTTTATTATGGTTATATTATAATATAAGTTAACTGATTTGTATATTGACATTATGCACCAAGTTAACTTATATTTTTGTGCATAATGTATAAGTTAACTGATTAATCGTGCATAATTAATAATAGATTTTATATAAGTTAACTGATTTTGTGCATATTGTATAGATTGACTTTTAAATAAATAAGAGTTAAAATATATTACTAAAATAAAAGAGGTATAAATTTTAATGAATGAAAATAAAACAAAAGCAAGCCAGATCAAGGCTAGTGTTGAATATGATAAAAGAAAAGGTATTATCACTATTGCTTGCAAGGTTACGAAAGACAAAAAAGAAATAATTGAAAAGCATTACAAAAGTAAGGGTTATAAATCAATGAATGAATATTTGCTTGCATTAATTGATAATGATATAAATAGTAAAAATTAAAGATATTTGATTAATGAGCAGACACAAAAAGACAGATAAAAAGGCAGTTAGAAATATATAAATAGCAAATAGAAAGAAATACTAAAGCGTACCAAAGATTGATAAGCATTAAAATATAATAATAAGGTTAGCTATAATATTTATAATGTGGATTAGATGGTAGAAAAGATAAACAGAATCAAGAGTGATAATATAAATAATAATAATAACAAATTATCATTGATTGATGATACTATTGTTGCACATGATAATATTAATTATAATAAAATAAGTAAAAACATAGATACAAATTGTTATGTTGAATATTTAAAAAGGTTGTTTGCACCAGAAAGACAGATTTTTTACTTGTCCGTTGTAGGTGGACAGTTTTATTATTTTGTTTGTGTGTGACGGACAGATTGAATGCAGCTTGTGTCTTTGTGTGGCGTACAGATTTTTAATTTTGTCTTTGTATCACAGACATTTTTCGAACTATATTATTATATTAAAGCTGTCGGCATTAGCTCACGGCATCGCCTCACCTGACTATATCAGGCGATTTGATGCCACGGTAAAATATACAAATACCGTCAAAACATACAATAATAGTACAATATTATTATATATTTACTAGGGGGGTATGTTTACATCGTAGCAGCCAGCCCAGGGTGCGTTTACGCACCTATCTATTCCATTTACACGAAATTTCCAAAATTCAGTTCGAAGTTAAGTTCGAAAACACATTTATTTTTTCTTATATTTACCCATAATCATACACTCAAAATTACTACATTTTCATAAATAATTCTTCAGAGAACCTTTGTTTTTCTTATATTTCTCGAACCAAATGTATAATCATTAATTTTTATCTTAAATCTACATATCCCATATTTAAAATCATCCTATAAAAACATAACAATTTCACCCATATAATATTCAATTGCCGAATCCATTTTTATCTCATATAATTTTTCAATATTCTAAATATCATTTCTTATACATCTCTTACACCCCATATAAATATTTATATTACTCCTGTTCAATAATTAATGTTCAATAATTCAAAAGTAGGGAATAAATATAAGTGAACATATATAAAAATACAATTCAAAAAGGAGTATTGCAATGAAAAAAACTATAGATTTAATAAATATAATGAATTTCCTCTCAATCAATGATATAATTAATGATAACGATATAGATTTATTGATTAAGCAAATTAAAGAGGAAATTTCTATGAAAGATAAAAATAAATGGGAAGTACCTAAATATACCAAATACGAGATTAACAAAGCAGGTAAAATCATAGCCGATCCATTTTCTACTCCTAAAGAAAGAGAAGAAGCTTTGGTAATATTAAATAATTGGAGAGCTGCACATGCTTATCCATTACAAGTCATTTGTAGTAATCTTCGTCAAAAGAACCCAGATGCCATTGTTGTTCAAAGATTAAAACGACTTGAATCCATAACTGGTAAAATTCAAAGATTTCCTGAGATGCAATTATATAAAATGCAAGATTTAGGTGGATGTCGAGTAATTGTTGATACTATAGAACAAGTATATAACGCAATAGATAGATATAAATTTTCTCGAATTAGACATATACTTAAACGTGAATATGATTATATTGCCAATCCCAAAGAATCAGGTTACAGGTCTTATCATATGGTATATCAATTTCACAGCGAATCTAAGGACACATATAACAAAAATATGTTCATAGAAATTCAATTTCGTACAAAGTTACAGCATATGTGGGCAACTGCTGTCGAAATGATGGGAATATATACAAAAAGTAATCTTAAATCCAGTCAGGGAGATTATGATATATTAAGATTTTTCACACTTGTATCTTCTTTATTTGCTATAGAAGAGAAAATGCCCATATGTCCTCATACATCCAAATGGGTTGATGAATTGATATCCGAAGTTAAATACCTTGATAAGAAAAATAATATAATATCTACTCTTAGTGGATTAAACGTGTCTATTAATCATGCAAGTAATAAATATAACCAGAGAGATAAAAATTTATATTATATAATACTACTCAATTATGACAAAATGACTGTTACTGTAAAACCATTTAAATATTCTGATCTCGAAACAGCAACAAAATTATATGGAAAAATTGAACAAGGTTCAAATATTAATGTTGTATTGGTATCAGCATCTTCATTTGAAACATTAAGGTTAGCATACCCCAATTATTTTGCAGATATCTCATATTTTGTCACAAAGCTAAGACGAGTAATAGAAAATTACGACTCCATTAAGAGATTATCATAATAATATCATTTAAAGGCAGCTTTATAGCTGTCTTTTCATTTTTTTATAAAATCATCTTTCAAACCGAGAATATGTAAATATATGATATTCATTTTATAATCAATTAATAAGGAGTCTTTAACTATGAAAACAATTATTATTACAGGCACACCAGGTACACAAAATGAGATAATGACCAAGCAATTAACTCTTAATGATAAAAATTCAATTGTTATATTATTTCCTGAGATTTGGACAGATAATTTTTCTAATGTAGCTTTACATCCAGAAGAAATGATAAAAGAATTAGAAAAACGTTATGATAAAGCTTACAAAAAAGATAAAGATATTATCTTAGTCACATATTCATGTATCGCAGTAAATTCTCTTAGAATTTTTATTGCCAAACATGATTTAGATGATAATAAATTTTATCAAATCATTAAAGATGACTCAGGCAATATTACAATCGAAGTTATTTCTATTGATAATAATGGAAAATTTCAAACAAAACTTCATAATAAAGGAATCTTAAACAGTCTTAGCGGACAATTATTTAAGTTGCTGGAATTTTAAAAAAACTTCTCTCCTACAATGTAAAATTAACACCTCACAGAAAAAATTAGCCACTTTTATCTCATACCCTTATAAGTTATCACCTAAGACATAAAAATTTAAAATCACTCTCAAAAACTCATTTTTAACCCACAGATAGGGGTATAAGAAAACTATATACAAGCTCAAAAGATAATATGTGCGTAAGCACAAGATGTAGCCCTTTGATAAGAGCGGTCTTTTCGCAGCGTTAGCAAGAAAAGAACATCTTTGGGATAGACAATTGAAGAGAATAATATATCAAAGGAGAATGATATTATGAAAAAATCAATTTTATTTAAAAGGACAAGAGAATCTGTTATAAGGAAATTATCAAATCCTTATATAAGAGAAAATCTCAAATACTTTGGATATATGTTTTCAATATTAGAAATATGTTATATACTATTTCACTTAAAAGAAATAAATAACATATTTCAAGGTCAGAAATAATATAGGTACATCGTATATGTACCCAAATAAAAATATCAATCCAAAATATCATGTACCTAAACCAATCAATAACAATCAAACAAAAAATTATAGAGCTTGTATGAAGCGTAAGCGAAATACAAGCGTAATATTCTTCTCTTGATAATATGAGTCTATATAGATATTGACATACACAAATCCACACCTGACATGTACCCAAATGAAGAAATTTTTTATTTTTGGGAAAGTCATACGTCATACATGTACCCAAATGAATTTTTGACAATTTCATAAATGTAAAAGTTTACGACTTTTGAAAGTCAAGATGGAGAATATTATTTAAGAATGGAAAGAAGGTGAAAACAATAATTTGAATTATGTAAAAATTCCACGAGAAATCATCTATGATAAAGATCTCTCATCTAAGCGTGTAATAATTTTCTCATATCTTTGCACAAGGCGTTCACTTGATGACACAGTGGCATTTTCTATAACAGAACTTTGTCATTGGTCTAAACTGAAACCTAATTACAGAGATGGGAAAATAAACCAAAAATATTATGAAGTTCTATTACTTCTCTCTCATTATGGATATTTTGAATCATGTCCTGATTTTGAGAAGTGTCTAAAAGAAAACACCAATTCGGTGAAATATCAGCAAGTACAACTAAATATTGAAAAATTCGATGTTCCTGATAATTTTGGAATCATCTATTTTGATGAATTAGACAAGATATTGAATTTTAAGGAAGAATTAAAATGTAAGGATATAGACCTTGTGAGAATGTCATCTGCTTATATCTTACTCTTACTCTCCTATATTCGTGTCAATTTGAATCGTATAGAAGATAAACCCCTCTGTTGTTATCGGTATTTTAAAACGATTTCAGAAGATATTGGACTTTCTGAGAGATATATAGGACGCATAGTTGATATTTTGGAAGAATTAAAAATTATAAAATGTCAACCTATGAAGAGAGAAAAATATATTAAAGATGGGAAAGAAAAATATTTAACTACTCCAAAGGTATTTGTTGATTATAGACATTTTATAAATGATGAGCATGGTCAAAGAATTGATAATAAATATGATCCATGTGAGGAAATCAAAAAACAAATAGAGATTTTGGAGAACAATAAGTTAAGAACATAAAGAGATACTGCCACTTACGACAATATCTCTTTACCATAAATTTGCGCAATGAGTGTTACACTAAACACTCTAATTTGCAGTGAGGCTTCTAATTCACTGGTGAATTATTGTTAAAAAAGTTACTATAAGAAATGAATACAATAGTAATTCACGTACCTACTATATCCTATTTCTTATATGATATGCCATTTTTCGTGATGGCGACACGTTCTTTTCCTGAAGTTATAAGTAGCTTCAATTCTTTATACTGTGTAAAACACTTGACACAATATTTAACAAGATTCAAAACTGCGATTATAACAGCTGGTGTAAGAATAATGATTAGCAATATCTACAATCCTCCTTTCATAATAAGACACTATTAAAATAGGAAAGATTATAGATTTCACTATTTTTAATGTGCATAATCACACCTCCGTACCTGATATAAGAATCAGTCGTGACTTTAGTTAATGAGTTACAAGTGTATATACACATCTTAATGATTATACCATATCAGTGAATTAGAACAACCCTCACATTTTAATTTTTAAATAAAACCCCTTTTGCAATAAGGGAATATATAAAAGTAACACATAAACCGTATCACACTATATATAAAGGAGCGATGATATGAATAAAAAAATTTATTTAACAAGGAGAACAAATATTTATGACAAAGGAAACAGAAAGACATGTAATGACAAGAACAATGGAACTTAAGAGAAAGAACAAGCTTGTATGCTATCCCAAGTTATCAGAAGCGGATTTCGGTGGTTGCGATTTAAATATTGCCAGTCGTATAGCTGCGGATTTTAAGTTTGATGAAACCAAAAAGAGAGAATGTACAACTAGAGATTATAACAAAAAGCTTAAGGCTTGTGAAGAAAGACAAAATTTAAAGGAGGAAGCGGTACATGCTTAGATACGAAATTATTGCTAATGTTGGTATTAGCGTAGACTTACATAATAATTACACAGTAGTTGCTTTAGCAAAGTGGAATAAAGAGAAAGAATCTTACTTAGCCACTTTTTATATTAAACAAACAGATATTGACCATTTAGATCTTATGGATGACCAGATTGAAATAGAGTTTTCTTCTGAGATAAAAACAATCAAGAATGATTTAGTGAAGTATATTGAAATGCTTATAGAAAGAGGAATTATTCAGAGATATATAGACAGATACAAATATGAGCTTGATTGTATTGATAGAGGAACTGCTATGTTTGAGTTAGAGAGAAATGTTAAGTAAATCAGATTATAGATATTTTAAAAAAGCTAAAATGGCTGCTACCATCTCGGATTATAAAAAAACACATATAGGGTGTATAGCTGTTTATCAAGGAAATGTAATAGGAATTGGTTGTAATACAATTAAAACGCATCCTATTCAAAAATATTATAACAGATATAGAAATTCATGGAATAAAAATGGTATTAAACCGACTTTACATGCTGAAATCAATTGTCTTAATTCTATCCGTCATCTGGATATAAATTTCCAAAAAGTAAAATTATATATTTTTAGAACAAGATTTGATAAAGAATTTGGTATGTGTCGTCCATGTCCAAGTTGTATGGCAGCGATTAAAGATTTAGGGATAAAACATATTTACTATACAAGCAACGATGGATATTCCTATGAGTGTATAAAAAATTAAAAAGAGAGGTTATTTGTATGTGCAACATTTGTGGCAATAATCCTTGTCTTACAAGATGTCCAAACTTTCATCAGAAATATAATTACTTATGCTGCTATTGTGGTGGGGGTATTTTAAGTGGGCAAGATTATCTGAGAAATTCAGAAGGACAATATATACATAGAGACTGTATTCCATGTACTGATTATCTTATAGATTGGCTGGGATATCGTGTCGAAACAATGGACGAGGAGGATTATAAAGATGAGAATTATTGATAGACTGAGAATATTTTTTGATATTGATTACAGTTCAAATAAGGAATATTGGATTCCAATTAATGAAATTCAAATTAAGGAAGAATTTCTTGCTACTCCACCTAAATACGAAAAGTACAGGAAGAAAGAAAGGACATTTATTAAGTATGGTGAACTTAAGTATGGTGAACTTGGAAAGATTGTGGTTAATAGAAATTATGAATTAATAGATGGATATTGTTCTTATCTCATTTGCAAGAAATATGACATGGGTAAAGTTCCTGTGTGGTTTAAATAAATAAAAAATATAAGGAGGATGTATGGCTGGTATTAGCGTACCTCAATATGAAATTTTTAAAATTGGGACAAATAAGTTAAAGTATTCTAATTGGAATTTACAGATTACCAAAAAAGAAGCTTTTAAATATCAGGAACTCATTTCATTGTTTGAAGCGCAAGAGTTCCGTATAATGGCTAATAAGATTTTAGAGAAACCAATTAAAAGTATTGATTTTTCAAAAATATTCATGCAAGTAGTTGTCGATAAGAAGTCTGATTTTGCAAGAGCGACTAGTAAAAAAGGAATAACTGTTAATGGAATTAACTATAGACGTTTTGTAGGAACAACAGGTGGATTAAAAAACAACACTCTTCTCTTCTGTAATTCACAATACATAGATAAATTAAATGAATTGTGCGAGTGTAAAAGAAATCCTGAGATTAATTTAGTACCTGCAAAATACGAAGCGTATAAAGCATTAACATGTTCAGCATCACAACCAATTTGTGAACCACATGGCATTTTAGTTGTAAAAGATTGTATTACACAATATTTTGCAGATGTTATATCACTTGATGACGGTGGCGATTCAAAAGAACCGACAAGAGAAATTATTAAAAATAAGCCTCTTGAAAATAATGTATCTGACGGTTTCAATCTTTGTACAATACAGTATATGCAGCGAGTAGCTGAGTCTTTAGGTCTTGATTATATTCCTGGTGGTGTGTGTTTAAGAAATGCGTGGCTTAAAGGAATGCTCTATCCGTTCCCTATTTATGAATTTATTGAAAAATATAATAATGGTAATTATATGATCGAAGATATTTGGGGAAATATCCAAGATATTCGTCAATGTGAAATGATTGTTACAGAATCATCTCTTAAATTATGGAAGGCGTATGATAACATTGAACAATATATGAATGCATATAAGGAATGTGGATATGGATTTTCTGTAACAAAAATCTCACCACATATCCTTGAAGAACAAAGAGAATTAAATTACCAGTATCTTCAGTCATATGAGTTTACTGACGAAGATATTCAGGAGTTATGTGCACCAACAATTAAGTATTTAAAAGATGCTATGTGTGGTGACTACTCTTCTACTGTTAAATTTCTTGGTATTAACGAAAATACTGATGTAAATTCATGGCAACGTGCTTTATATACAAGTGAATATATGTTGGGCGATCCATATATAATCGACTCTGTACATAGATATATTAAGAAAAAAATGAATGATGCGAAGATTGGTAAATTATTTGTAAATGGTAATTATCAAATTGCAAGCGGTGATCCATTTGCTCTTATGCAATCTATTTGTGGTTTAGAGGTTACAGGCTTGTTAAAAGATAATGAATGTTATTCAAAGTTTTGGATTGATAAAAATGAGGACGAGATTGTTCTCTTTAGAAGCCCAATGACAAGTCATAATAACATTCGCATGTGTAAAGTAAATTCATCAGATGAATGTCAATATTGGTATCAGTATATGAATACCATAATGATTATAAACGGTTGGGATTCGTTCTGTATGGCTGAGAATGGTGAAGATTGGGACTCGGATATGAATTTTTCTACTAATAATTCGGTCATGAAAAAACGCTATAGATACTTACCTGCGATTGAATGTGTTCAACGAAATGCAGAAAAAATTGTTGTTACTGAAGCTGCCGTTAAAAAGACAAATAAAGCAGGTATGGGAAACCAAGTTGGTACAATCACAAATTATGTTACATCCATGATGGAAGTTCAATCTCATTTTGAGAAAGATTCACCTGAATATAAAGAATTGGAATACAGAATTGAATGTGGTCAGCTCTATCAGCAGAATGAGTTGGATAAAATCAAGGGAATCATTGCAAAACCTATGGAAAGTAATTGGTATAACCTTGGTGCTTGTGGAGAGGATAAGTATTTACAATCTCTTTGTGCATACAGAAAACCATATTTCATGATTTATGTTTATGATGAAACAAAAAGACAATATAAGCAATATATTAAAGAGAGTAATGCAAAATGCTATGCTATTTATAAATGTTTTATTGAAGATTTGTATAATAGTGACAATCTTACAGAAGATCAAAAAGAATTTCTATTTTGGTATGAGAGAAAAATGCCAGTTGGCACAGGAAATTGTTCTATGAATCAAATTTGTAAATATGTTGAAAGTCAGTTAGATGGTTATAAATCTCAATTACATAAAGACTCTTCTTTTGATTATAATGTATTAAAAGTTAAAAGACGTTGTACTGAAGAACACAGACAGACACTTCGAAAACTTGAGCAGTATTATTGTGAGTGTGTTGCATCCTACAAAAAGAAACAACATCTAAATGACAAGATGACAGCAAATGAAAGTCGGAAGCATTTATGCTCTTCCATTAAAGAAAAAGCAAAAGAAATTTGTCCGAATGATGATGAACGAATGAATATTATTCTTGATATGACTTATGGATATAAAGGCAATAGACAATTTTGCTGGGACTGTATTGGGGAATTAATTATTAAACGATTAGAAGAAATGGAGGAAGAAGTTGTATATACTGAATGAAAAAGAATATATTAGAGAGATATTAGCGTCTGGTAACAAACCAGACAATATCTCGAATGGATATCTAATAACACTGATTGCCAAATATTATTTTGACAAAGGAAAAGATCCAGATGTCTTAATTGATGTAGTCAAGCAAAAGATGCTTGAATTTAATATTGAAGGCTATCAAGAATACAGATATGCTAAAAAAATAGAGAAAACTTGTATTGAATTATTTGATTCAGAATCAAATAATCTCTTTAGGGAACTTGAATATATTCCCATCTATGAAAAAGAATTAAAAGTCGTGGAATCTCTTCCAAATGATCGCCAAAAGAAATTTATGTTTACATTGTTTGCTATTGCAAGATATATGGATTGTAATGGATGGATAAATAAAAAAGACTCAAAAGGTCTTTCTGAAGTTTTTAAACTTGCTAATGTTACTCTTTCATCTGATAAAAAGAATGAACTATTACATGATTTATATAGTAATGGCTATATCTATTTCGGTAAGAAAGTGAATAATCTTAATATCAGAATTGATTTAGGTGACACAGATGATGATATTGCTTATAAAGTAACATTATTTGAAAACATTGGGAATCAGTACATAGGAAATTTTAAAAAAGGATATAAACAATGTTCTAATCCTGGGTGTGGAAGAAAAATTAGAATAACTAAAACTGGTAGACCAAAGCTTTATTGTGAAAAGTGTGCTAAAGAAATAGATAAAGATAAAGCTAAAGAACGTATGAAAATTTTGAGAAATACATAGATGTTCGAAAAACTCATTCTCTAAAACCATTGATTTATAAGGCTTTTTCACATATTTTTTTAAAAAATTCATTTTTCTTTGAATGGTATATAAGAGAATATATACATGTGATACAAAAGCGATTGTCATGGAAGGAACAAACCGACAATCTTTGTATATCTGCTTTGCTGCTCTTTGAGTGGCATTGCAGATTTAGAATGAAATCAGCTTTTCTTAATATCCCGTCCTAATAGGGACATTTTCATAATATCAATAAGTTTATATATCATAAACTAACCTCTCTTTCTTATATCGGTGGTTACATTATTAAAAAAATGGTGTAATCACTGATACTCTTCCCATATAGTTCAATGGTAGAGCAACGGACTGTTAATCCGTAAGTTACAGGTTCGAATCCTGTTGTGGGAGTTATCCTATTTTATAGGACTGGTCGGTTTCGGATCAGAAGATGTTGAATTTTAAAATAAGCGTGGCGACACGTATAAAGTGGTTCTTATCGTATTATAAGGCTGCGACTGTATAATACAGTTTAACGGAAAACACATAAAATCTACGCCATATCTAAGGTCAGAGGTCAACTGATAATGACTATTTATGAGTTTATGTAATCAATTGCATTGCATGAGATTCTTAAACAAATTGATTTGGTGGGTGTCTCGAAATAGGCACTGTATTAACACAGAAATGTGGGGATGATTTGTGTACTATTGACGGGAATACCGCAAGTATAACTGTTGATAGGATTTTGGTAATATCTCTTAAGTTGAAAAACAGGGATAGAATCAAAAAGTAAGGAGATCGCAATCCGAGCAGGATGGTGACAACTGGGCTGTACTCAAAAGGTACGGATGGTTAAATGTACACCTCATCATCCATTTGTAAGTACATACTTTTGGTGAATGAAGAAAATTTCTTAATAATAAAAATATCATTTGATTTACTGATAGAAAATAACAAGCAAAAGTGTGTATGACCGCAAAGAGAAAAACAACTTATTGTCCTGTAATATGGACACATATAACACTCGCAAGGTGTTATGTGAGAAAGTACAAGTATATGCAACTCTAATAGGCTGCAACCTATGAATCTCGCAAGGAAGAATGTGTAAAAAGAAAATCTATAACGCTTTGTGGTAAGAGTTTGCCAGTTATGTCAAAACTGGTGTTGTTGCTACCTACTGTCTAATCGACAGTGTGATAAATTGTGTCCAACCGCAATAGATGGTAGTGTATTGAGTCAATATCTCAGCTCATATTAAGTAAGAGTCTCATACTTCGGTATGGGATTTTTTATTTTTGGGAATTAGTTCAGTTTGGTTAGAACGCCTGATTTGGGTTCAGGAGGTCGTGGGTTCAAATCCTACATTTCCAACTACTATCCTACTTTGTAGGAAATAAATCAAGAAAGAAGTGAAAATTATTAAGTACATTTCAAAAAATGAAATTGAAAAATTATTATCCGAAGGTGTAATTAGAAACACAAGACGAGGATATGTAGATCGCAGAGGCGAACATATTGGATATTATAAGACTTGTGGTGGAAAGCGTTACATCGAAGATAAGTATGTTAAGTAGGTTCTGCCTATGAAAAATCGAATTGAATATAAAGGTTTTTATATTGACAAGACTGAAAATGGCTATCGTATCTGTAGACAAAAAGATACGGAAAAGCATACTCATCTCTCGAATCTTAATCCATCGTATAGGCTCATAGACAATGTATTATCAAATAAAATTCCAACTCGTTGTGGATGCTATTATTTGGAATCACATATTCGTTTGAGTTATGATGAAAATTATATTAGGAAGATTCGTGAGTATATCAAAGTGAAACAAAGTAAAGGTAAACAAATGTATTACAATCCTGGCAGAAAGCGTTCTGGTGGGAATTTTTAATTTTATGGAGGATTTAAAGGATTATGGCAAATTTTGTTTTTAAGGAAACTAAGCAGACTTCTATGAAGATTGCAGGTATCATTAACACAGATAATATGACCATTGACGTAGATGGCGAAGAGAAGAAACTTGCTACTCTTCTATCGGTATTTAACGGTGGTTGTGTTGAAATAAATGTGAAGGTAAAAGAGGAAAATGAACTCGATGAGCCTACTGAATCTAATGAAGAATAGAGAGTAGGTGATTATTATATCTGATTTTACAAAATTGGAAAATGAAAATTATCATACATATATATGGCGATTAGATCAGTTGATAAATTCTGGGAAATATCATAATTGGAGAGAAATAACACCAATGGTTAATAAAGAATTATTTGGTGATGATGAATCTCAGTACAGAGATGAATCTGCTTATAGAAAGGCATGTAAATACGCAAAAGATTTTAAGGAAGCTGGTGTATTTAATTCTGATAATGGGTATTTAAAGGAATTGCAGATTCAGAAGCGTGAATTAGAAAAAGAACGCAAAAAGCTCCATAGTGAAAAGCTTGAATATAATAAGTGGCTTAGAGAAGACGCAAGAGATGAACTTATTGCGGAAAAAATTTGTGAGGCAATTTTGAATCTTCCCCTTTTAAATATTCCAGAATATATCAAGCCAATTCATAACACTAAAGCATATTGTCTGGTTTTTGGCGATGAACATTATGGTGCAGAATTTGAATTAAAAGATTTGTTTGGGAATATTATTAATTCATATAGTCCTGAGATATTCGAAGAAAGAATGTATGACTTATTTAACCAAACAGTTGAAATAATTCATAAAGAAAATATTGATACTCTTAATGTATATTCTATGGGTGATTTTTCGGATGGCTGTCTCAGAGCATCACAGCTTATGAAACTAAGATGTGGAGTTGTCGATGGTACTATTCAGTATGCAAATTTTATAACTAATTGGCTTAATAATCTTACAAAACATGTTCATATTAAATTTCAAATGACTGATGGAAATCATACAGAACTCCGTATGTTAGGTCAACCAAAAGGAACTTTTACAGAAGATAATATGGGAAAAGTTGTAAGAGAATTTATTAAAATTAGATTAGCGGATAATCCTAATTTTACTTTTATCGAAAATCCAACAGGTTATATTTATGGACAACTTGCATGTAATACTGTTATGGGAATACACGGTGAAGTACGTGATATGGAGCGAGCATTAAAAGATTTCTCTAATATTTATAATGTTCCAATTCAGTATTTATTCGCAGGACATCTACATCATTCAAAAGTTGAAGAAATTGGTATTAATTCAGAAGTTATAAATGTTCCATCAATTATTGGGGTTGATCCATATTCTCTTTCTTTGAATAAGACTTCAAATGCCGCTGGAAAATTAATTATATTCGAGCAAAATAAAGGAAAAGTATGTGAATATACACTCAAATTAAATTAGAACTTATTTGCAACAAATATTATATAGAATCAGTTGCAATTAGATAATAAACAAAACTAATTTTAGTTATATATGCAAATATTTTGAATAATTTTAAATTATGTAAATATTACGCATAATTTGGCTGACGAAGCCACTATCAGAGGGAGTGTACCTTATATGGACGCTACCCTCTTTCATTATTTTGGCAATTTTCAAAAATATTACCAAAAAATATAAAACAAAATAATCAAAAGACAAAATAAAATTAATTGAGAAAAAGGAGATTTTTTATGGTAAAAAATGAAGTTATAAACGCAATTGCAGAAAGAATTGAAGGAGCTAAGAAAGGTGATATTGCTCTTATACTTGATACATACGCAGAGGTTATTACAGATACATTAAAAGCTGATGCTACAGGATCTGTTCCTGTAGGTAAGCTTGGTAAGTTTAAGGTTAAGAATGTACCTGAGAGAACAGGCAAGATTATGTTAGGTGACAGAAAAGGTGAGAAATATATAACCCCTGCTCATCAGGAAATCACATTTAAGATGAATAAGTCAGCAAAGCAGCTTTAATTCTGAAGGGATGTGATTATTATAGATACAATAATTATAAATGATATACATGAATTAGCTGATTGGGCTAATTCAATGTATCATAATGTAGTTTCTTATGATAATTTAAATAGTATAGCAATTGTTGCCAAGTATTATGAAGCAAAGACATTAATCGAAACTCTTATTGCTGAAAGAGGTTTTGAAATTTCAAGTATTAAAGAACTCGGCGATTCTAATGTCAATGGTTATACAGATGAATATATTATCACATTATTTGTTGATGAAATTGGTTGTGAGCCTGTAAAAGATAATAATGGATATAAGGATATATGCGGAGAAGCCGTTTATGTTCTTGAAAATTGCAATTCTAAGATAATGTCGCATGTTTATAGTGAGAATATATTTGAAGTGTATATTGATAATATCAAAGATACTGATGATGACTACGATGAAGATTGTGAGAATTGCGATTGTTGTGGTAATGATACTTATTATTTTGATGTAAAATCTGGAACTTATGAGATTAATGGTAAAAAGGTATCTAAGAAAGAATTATTAGATTATTTAGATGAGAAAATTGATGAAATGTCTGAATGGAATAAGAGCTTTTCTTCTATACTTTCTGAGTATGAAGCAATTCATAATAGTATTAAAAGAATCTATGAACTTGATGATTTGTTAAGATTTTAAGTAGTAATATGTTGCGTATTAAGGCTTTATTTAGGCGTTAATTAGCAATATGTGGCTAGTTAATAATTAAAAATATTTGGAGTGTGTAGTTATTGGCTGCATACTCTTTTGTTATGGGTAGGTATACAAGTGGTTAAAGTAGGCAAACTGTAAATTTGTTGGCGAAAGCCTTCGAAAGTCCGAATCTTTCCCTGCCCACTAAAATAATTAAAATAAATGAGATTTTACAAGAAGTAGCTTAGTTTACCACTATTCTGCTTCTTTTTTATATTATAGAAAAGGAGGCTGAAATATTGTCAAAAGAGAAAATAACAAGGGTGAAATATTTCACTCCTGACAAAGAGAAGTTTATTTATGAAGAGAACTGGAAGAAATATGAAAAATATCTACAGTCTAATATTATCAAAAACCGTGATGTAAAAGATACTACATACAAGAGATATAAAGGATTGTTTCGACATTTCCTTATGTGGTTAGGAGAAAATTATGGTGAATTAGATTTATATTCTGATGAATTTATGGAAAATGCAGTTGATATTATGGAAGCATATATGCTTTTCTGTCAGGAAACATTGATGAATCATAAGAAGATTATCAACATGAAAATTTCTGCTGTAAGTTCATTTTATATTTGGTCTATGAAACGTGGTTTTGTTAAATATCATCCTTTTGATGGTAAGCTTGATAGAATGAAAAAAGCAAACGAGGAACAGATTCTTAATCATTACTTTTTAAATGATGAGCAGATTGCAGCTATTAGAGCAGATTTGTATAAGACAGAGAATAACAAATGGACAATACAAGACCAGTTATTATTTGAAATCGCACTCTTCTCCGCTAATAGAATTGGTGCTTTGGAGAAACTTACTGTATCTTCTCTTGACTTAGACAATATGGTATTTGAGTCAATACGTGAGAAGGAAGGATACCGTGTGGAAGTTTCCTTTGACAGTACATGTAAGGATATGCTTGAAACATGGTTAGCCATGAGAACAAATGGTTATGATCATCTTGAATGTGATGCTTTATTTATTCATAAATACAAAGATGAATGGATACCTTGGACACAAGGAATGATTCATGACAGAATGAGAAAAATTGGTAGAATTATTGGCTTGGAGGACTTTCATTGTCATTGCATGAGGAAGACAGCGATCAACAAAATATATGAAGATACTGGTGATTTAAATCTCGCCTCACAATGGGCGAACCATAAATCAACTTCAGTAACTTCACAAAGTTATGTACGCCCTGCTTCTAAAGCTGATTTAAGGGAAAAATTAAAAATTCTAAAGTTCAAACAGCAAGAATTACAGAAAGAAGCTGAAAAAGAAGGTTTATAGAGGATGCCGATGAAACCTTCATCTATCACTTCTTCTTATTCCAACACTTCTTCACATAACAACCAAATTTAATAATTCTAACCCCTAGAATACCTATCCCTTTAATTATAATCTTAATAAGAAAAATAACTAAGAATACCTCTCCGCATACAAATGCATATTTATAAACAGCACCTTTATTATTAAATAAAGCTGTAATCATAAATGACATATAAATAACCAAACCATCTACGCCACAGAAGAATATAAACTTATCATCTTTAGATGAATACATAACACTCTGTATAAAATTAGGTTCAAGATATCCTAATTTTCTGCGTAAATATGAATTTCTATCATATATGTTATTTTTGAAATTATTGTAGTTATATTTATTATGATTGTCTTTTAATATTATATATGTTTTATGAGTAGATCTGTCAATATATTTGATATTATAATCATTCATATAAGTTGATATATGATTTATAACATCATCTATAGTATTTTCGTTATATTCCTTATTATTGTTTATAATTTTATACAGAGGATAATAAATTCGATTATATGCAATTTTCATATTATCTAATGGAACATTCTTATTATAATTATATTTGGTTACAATAAAGGTAAATATACCTGTTATAAGTGCAGGAAGAATTATTTTTAATATTTCTATAAATGATTCCATAATTTTACCTCATTATATTTTTACTTGCATCAGCTAATTATATGTGTTACAATACAAAAACAAAAGAAACAAGCAATTATCCGTTAGACGGTTGAGCCAATATAATCAACAATGGCTAAATAAATATAATATTCAACACATTAATGACCGTGCTTTGGCGAGTGGCGGTCATTTTTGTGTTTATCAAGAACTCTAACTAGGTATGTAGAGCAAATTCCGCTTACTATACCAGTTACTAATGTAAAAATTAGTAAACCACAAAATGTCACGTATTATCCTCCTTTGTAAGTATTTCCTACATGATGTCACGAGGATATTTATATAACAGAACATCACTGCTCTGACGTGACTCAACCACCTAACCATCTCTATCTAGCCAAACAAAGATGTTTGAATAACCGCTTGTCCTCTACATTATAAATCATATGACATTTTCTGTCAAAATATTCCAAAAATAAGAGAATAATATAACATATAAATCAAACAGAGAATATAAAAGTATCTTAAAAAGAAATTCTTTTGTATGGGTTGAGTACGACTCAATCCTAGTTTTCTTAATTCTATCAACATCTAGGATTATCGGTGGCGTTCAGCCTTAGAATTGAAAAGATGTTCGTACTTCTCTGCATTAATGAGAACCTTAAATTCAAGTTTGTACTACAGTGTCTTTCAAGCCTGTGGTCTAAATATTGAAAACCAATGTCTATTAGGCTTTTATACGAAATGGAATTATTGCTAGTTTCTTTTCCGAATTTTTGAGATAGACAAATAGCGAATGGCTGCTGGGCGGTCTGACATCTGGAAAGACAGATAAATATGGAGTGTCGCTATATAAGTGCAATATATTTTGGGTGATACAGGTAGTAATCTCCTTCTCGTGCGTTGGAAAGCATGGATACCTTGTGTGTCTTAGGGTACTTAGTTTGTACCTGAATAATAACTGGATGTGTACAATCCAATATCAGCTAGTTAGTGCTTTATGCTGATCCAGTGGGTGAGATTCCCACATTAGGTCTGTTCGTCTAGCGGTCTAGGACATCGCCCTTTCACGGCGGCAACAGGAGTCCGAATCTCCTACAGATCATTACGTAGCTGATACTTAAATGGACAGCGAGGCTATACATTTTTTGTATGGTAACAGGGAGTCACTTCATGATGTGGCTCTTTTATTATGTAGTATTGGCAGAGTTGGTATTGCACAAGATTAAATGAAAGGTACAAATATATGGAGGTAGAACTTTACACCTGCTACTCTCTTCCACTTCGTGATTATTTAAGAGATAACGGAATGAGATATAAATTGGCAGCACTTAACCCGAATAGCAGAAAACTATTTTGGGTTTATATAAAAACTAAAGAACTTGATGAATTATTAGATAGGTGGTCTGCAAGTAAGTAGACCACTATTTTTATGTAGAAAAATATGGAGGTATATAATGAGTTTAATTTATAAGATTACAAATGATGTAAATGGAAAAATTTATGTAGGAAAAACTGAATATTCGGAAGATATTAGATTCAAACAACATATTAATGATTCGAAAAAAGACAGATGCAAAAACAGACCTTTCTACAAAGCAATAAATAAATATGGAAGCGAACATTTTCATATAGAAAAAATTGAAGATTGTGAAAATGGAGATATTGCTTGCAAAAGAGAAATGTATTGGATCAATAAATTAAGAACTTATGTTGGGTTTAAGGATTGTAATGGATATAATGCAACATTAGGTGGCGATTCAAGAAAATATAAGCAATATAATATTGAAGAAATAATAAATATGTATAACGAAACACATAATGTACATTTAATTTCTAAGAAATATGATATTAATGAATCACATGTTAGAAATTTATTAAATTCACATGGGGTTAAATTATTACATAAAAAAGATTTATACAAAGAAAGTGATGAACATACTGTCTATCAAGTAAAATTAAACAGTTCAAAAATACTTAATATTTTCCATTCGTATTCTGAAATTTATGATTATTTAAATAAAAACAGCGGTGCTATTGGAGATGCTGTAAGAGGAAGAAGAAACGGAAGTCATTATGCATATGGTTTTAATTGGTATAGAAAGCCTGATTATATAGAAAAATATGGTAATGTTAGTGGGTTTTAATTAATCCCTAACACGGCGTATGCACCTATCTTTTGGCAAGAATGAAGTCTCCAAAACTTCTAACCTGTGTTCGATGCGCAGTGGGTGTGCTAAGTGAAGTGAATTGCACTTTCATTGGAAATTTAATATTGGAAATTATGAGAAGTCATTTCGTATGAAGTGACTTCTTTTTTGTATTGTTTGAAAAAATGAGCGACAGAGAAAATTTGAGGAAAGTGAGAATAGTCCTCTACCTTATATGACAGCGAATGAGCTACACGGTGAGATGCGTGTACGACAGAGAGGAAGAAGTAAAGGTGAGACGCTTTACAAACATATAAGGAGAATTAAATGGTTACTAAATTTAGCAGAAAAGAATTGGAACGTATTGGTCGTAACGAAGAAGAAATTGAATTGGTAATGAAATATCAAAAGAAATTACCTGTATTAATTGAGAACAATAATGTTGAACAGTTTTCTATTGATGCTCGTTTATTGTGGGAACAATTAGATAAGCCACAAGGAGATTTTTCGCATTGGATTAATCGAAAAATTATTAATAAGGTAGTTAAGACATCTGATGGCAATAAGCATAAATTATTTACCGAATCCATTGATTTTACTAGCTTCGTCAAAACTGTCGAAGCCGAAAATACTAACATTACAACCAAAGAATATCTTCTGACAATAGATTGTGCAAAGAATGTTTCAATGATGGAAAACACGGAGTCAGGTTCGTTATGCAGACGATATTTTATACTTATGGAACAGATTGTATCTGATAATAAAAATTGGCTTGCAATACGTGATCCTGAGAAAGTTGAATATAAGAAAATGTCAAAAGAGATTGACGCTTGGTGCTATCGCATATGGGGACATCATGCAAGTCGTTCAGAATATGCAGTTGAAGCAGACATGTTAAATGTTATTGTTTCTGGTAAAACTTCTCAGCAATTAAAGTCTGAATATGGTGTTGCAATCAATGAGTTAATTCGTGATTATTTGAAGAAAGAACATAATGAAGAGTTATTGTTCTTGGAAGAACAGAATCAGGTATTACTTTTGATGAATATGGGATTTACCGAACGAAAGAATATGCTAACTAAAATGCATCAAGTAAAATTTAGAAACAATGAATTGATGAAAACAGCTTAATTATAGCTGTTATTTTTATGCTCATTTTTAAGGAGAGTGGTTTCTGCTACTCTCCTATTTATGTTGGAATAAAAGGAGGTGTGGCTTCGTGCCAAAAGAAACAAAAAATGAAAAGATAATTGAAAGCATGAATGCTACTCCAATTATTGATACGAATGTTAATATAAAAATACCAAGATCTCCTATTGCATTTGATGAAAAGAAACATAATTTTAAGTGTTCTTGTTGTGGTCGTGGCTATTCAAAACAAGAGTCTTATTTTCAAAAGAGTAATGATGTATTGTTTCAGGCTAATGGCGGTTATTTACCTTGGTGTAAGGAGTGTACTGATCGTTATGTTGAACAAATGACTGCATTATATTCAAATAATGAAGAACACGCAATGAAAGATTTTTGTCAGAGGGCAGGTTGGAACTATGATATTGCTGCACTTACTGCTTCTATGGAAACTTATAGTGGTCATCGTTCTCGTTCTCGTATTTCTCATTATGCAGCAAAGAAAAATCTGAATTGTGATGGGAGAAAAACTTATATTGATTCATTAAAAAATTATTATACACAAAAACAGAACGAGATTATTACTTCGAGAGAGCAGGCGAAATCAGAAGAATCTACTATTTCTGCTTCTGCTGTTGATAGATGGGGAGTTGGATTTACTGAAATGGATTATAAAAATCTTGATGAACATTGGAGAATGCTCAAGAAAAATAATCCAAATGCCGATTCTAATCAGGAAATATTTATTCGAGATTTATGCAACATCAATATGTTAAAAATACATGCATTACAGAATGGCGATTCTAAAGAGTATGCCACACTTGTTGAACAATATAGTAAAACATTTAAACAAGCTGGATTAAAAACTATTGAGGAAAAAGACAATAGTAATAATGAGACTATTGGAGTTACACTTGCTACTATTTCACAGTTTACACCAGAAGAATTTTATAAGGATAAAAAATTATATGAAGATTATGATGAGATAGGAAATTATTTTGAACGCCACGTTTGCAGACCTATGGAAAATATAATGACAGGAAGTGAAATAAGAGACAAAGAATTCTATGTTCCTGAAAATGGTGGTGATGACGATGAGTAATCAATATCCCGCTGATAAAAACCAAATGGAATTATATAAAAAATTCCCATCTACTCACTATCTTAGCAATCCGAATAATGTACTACATATGATTGCATGGTGTACGTTCTGGCGTAGAAATATGCATAGATTTGTTCAAGATTATCTTAAGCTATCCCTTTATTTATATCAGCAATTAGCGATATATCTTATGGGTATATCAAACTTTATTTGTATCATAGCAAGTCGAAATGATGCAAAATCTTTCATTATAGCTTTATATGCTTGTTGTAGGTGTATCCTTTACCCTGGTACAAAGTTCCGTATAGGATCAGCCACAAAGAAACAAGCAAAACTCATTGTTTCGGATAAGATTATAGATGAGTTGTGTGAATGGAGTAAACCGCTACGTGCTGAAATTGCAGATTGGAGCACAAGCGATAATAATATTTTTGTGAAATTCAAAAATGGTTCTAAGATTACAGTATTTGTAGCAAATGAAAATGCCCGTGGACTTAGAAGTACAGGAATTGTCAGAGAAGAGTTTCGTCAAATTAATAAGAAAATTGAAGATTCCGTTATTTCTCCTTTCCAGACAGTGCGTAATCAACCGTATATGTTAAACCCTTTTTATGGAGAAAATAAAGATTTACAAGAAGATCCAGTGGATGTTTACATAAGTTCATCATGGGTTGATGATGGGCACTGGATGTGGAATATCGTAGACCAAGCATATAATGGGATGCAAAAACATAATGGTTCGGTATTGCTTACTTTTGATGAAAGTATTACGTTGAAGCATCACTTAAAAACCATGAAACAGATGTTAAAGGAAAAACAGAAGCAAGATCCTATTACTTGGAAAATAGAATTCTTAAATCTTCGAGTCAAAGGTTCTCTATCATCATATTTTACTTATTCTATGTTAATGAATCGTCAGGTTTTAAAACATGTATTTTATCCACGTAATATATTAGATATAAAAATGAATAAACGAAACAAATATGCTATTTCAAAACAAGATAATGAAATAAGAGTAATTTCTTGTGATATAGCATTTGTTGCTGGCGATCAAAATGATAACTCTGTTTACAGTTGTATTCGTGGTATTCCAGAATCTATGACTTATGAATCAGAAAATAACACAGTTGAAGTCAAACAGGGATATAGAAGACAGTATCCATATATTGAATCAAATCAAATAGGTGATACAACATTACAAGCAATAAGGATTCGTCAATTATATGATGATTTTAATGCTGACTATATAGTATTAGATGTAAGAAATGGTGGTCTTCAGATTCTTTATTCATTACAAAAAGTTTTATATGATGAAGACAGAGGATTGGAATATTCTCCACTACGCTGTATGAATAACGATGAGTACGCAAAGGTATGTCAAGATCCAAATGCGAAAGCTTGTATATTTGCTATTAATGCAACACAGCAACTTAATAGTGATATTGCTATTGGATTTAGAAAAAATCTTAATGAAAATAAAATTGATTTTCTTGTTAATTACAATACTGCAAAAGAAGAAATACTTGCTGAAAATACGGATTATATCAATGAGGTTGATTTGGATAGACAAATGGAATATGAAAATCCATTTCTTGAAACCCAAGCAATGATAAGTGAATGTGCAGAATTAAATTATGAAAAAATGCCACAGACAGGTATTATTAAAATTCATGAACAAGGTAAAAATCGTAAAGATAGATATACTTCTTGCTCATATGGCTCATATTTTTTTGATTTACTTGAAAATGATTTGATTGGTGCAAGTTCAAGTGATTACGACTATTGTACCCTCATCAATTAATAAAAATTTAAACACTTTAGAAAGGAGGTATCTCAATTGCCAGAAGAACAAATAAAGCGTAAACGAGGTCGTCCTCCAAAATCGCAAATAGAAGAAATAAACTCTACAAATATATCAGAAACAATTTCAACTCAAACATCTCAGTCTAATCAGACTACCACCCCACCACATACATACGAATACAATAGTTATTTTGGTTCAATAGCTTCTACAGATATTTTTGGCTGTAACCTATATGATGAATTCACACCAGAAGAAATTCGCTCTATTGTTAAAGATCCTATTGCAAATCATGACCTAACAAGGCGACTTGCAATGTTTGTCTATAATAGCGAAGGTGTTGTAACAAACTCAATTGATTATATGGTATCTCTTCCATGCTTGGATAGAGTTGTTTATGGTAAAAAACGATTATTCGGTAAAACCAAACTAAACAAGAATAAAGACTTAATGTTGTCTACTCTTGAAAATATCAATGATAAACAATTTATTAGGGATGCTTTATTCACTGATATGAATGAAGGTAACTGTTTTTATTATTTTGAAGTTACTAAGAAACCAAATGATAATACAAAGGCATTATCTGATTATGATGTTGAAAATATCGTTGAGCTATGTGACATGGGTATGAATGCTTCTATTATACCACTCCCCTATGAATATACAAAGATTGTAGGTAGAAAGAATAATAGAAATGTTATTGCTTTTAATTTGCGATACTTTGACGAAAAATGTGTAACTCAGGATGAGAAAAATCGTAAGTTAAAAAAATATCCTTCTGAAATTCGCAATGGATATTTACAGTGGGAAAAAGGGAATTTTACAGGCAATAACTGGCTTATATTAGATAATAAGCGTACTATAGCTCATAAGATTAAGTGCAAAATTAGTGAACCATGGGGTAGACCACTTGCTATCGCTGCTATTGCGGATATTCTTTATCAAAATGAATTCGTTGATACAAAGCGAAATGTTCTGAAAGAATTAAACAATCGTATAGTAGTTCAAACTCTGCCAGAAGGTAAAGACAAAGGAAGTTGCGCATTAACAAAGAGTCAACAGGAAGATCAACATAACAAGGTTAAACAAGCTGTAATGACTAAAAATAATCGTGGCGGTACTTCTTTTTTTACCGTATCAGCAGGTACAAAGATAGACACTCTTGATGTAGGAACTACCGATATTTTTGATAGTAAAAATGAAGGAGATTTGACAGATAAGATTGCCTTGGATTTAGGTTTTGCAGCTCAATTATTAGGTGCGTCTTCCACAGGTACATTTGCAGGTGGACAACACAACTTGGAAATGGTCAACGCACAGATATATACATGGATTCAAGAGTTACAGACTGAACTTAATTATGTTATTAACGAGAATATAATTAAGGATAGGCGTAATCGAGTTGAAGTATATTATCTTCCAACCTCTTTAGTCAATAGAGAGCAATTTTTTGATATGATGAAGAATTTATATTTACAGGCAAGTGGTTCTATGACTATGTTAATTGCAAGTACAGGTATTAATCCAGACATTTATTTTAATATTCTTGATGAAGAATACGATAATAAGATTTTCGATAAATATGTACCTCACCTTACTAGCAACACTATTTCTAAAGATGACCAAGTTGGAGGAAGACCAAAAACTGATAATCCAACTGAAAATACTGTGAAATCACAGAACAATGATGGTAATAATTTACCTAGTCCAAGTGACAATAAATAATAATTAAATAACAGTAATAATTAGAAGTCTGCTTAATTGTGGACTTCTTTTATTATATACAACTCAATAAGGAGGATAAATATATGTTAGGAAATATCCTCGAAATTTCTAATAAATCAAGTAAAAATGGTCGTGTGCCAATCAAAGTTGCGCTTCATAAAATCCATGATGACTCACAAGAAACAAATGCAAATGGTTTACATTGGAAAAAAGAATATGCATTAAATGCTCTCGATTCTGCTAAAGGAATGCCTTTTTGCGCTGAGTTAGATGAAGAGAAAGAAGTTCCTTTTGGTCATGGATTAACAGGCGAAGAGATAACTCCTGATGGTATTAAAGAGCCAGTTTTTGAAAATTCTGATGTAGTTGGTGTATGTGAAAGTGCCACTATTGAGACTATCAAAGACAAAAATGGAAATGATATTGAAGCTGTATGCGCAAATGGGTTTTTATATTCTCAGCGTTATCCAAAATTTGTTAAATGGTTGAGAAAAAACTACGCATTAGGAAATGTAGACACTTCTATCGAAATTATGGGGTTAAAGGAAAATGACAATAAAATTGTTTATGAAGAAGAAACCCCTACTGATGAGTTCAGAACACCCATGACTTATGTATATTCTGGGAGTGCATTTCTTAATATTACGCCAGCAGATGACAATGCAATTTTACTTGAGATTTCAGAAAAGAAACCAAATAAGGAGGACAAAAAAACAATGGATTTTACAATTGAAGACATGAAGACTGCTATTCATTCTACTATTTCTGAATTAAATGATAAGTCACAGGCTTATGAGACACAGATTGCAGAATTAAATAGTACTATCGAAGCAAAAAATTCTGAACTTGCTGAAAAGGATGCTAAAATTTCAGAACTTAATGCTTCTGTTGAACAGATTCAAGCTACTCTTGATAAGTTAAACGAGGATTACAAGACTTATTGGGATGAAAGACGAATTCTCGAAGAAGAACTCGCAAAAGCAAAAGTAGCTGAGAAGCTTGGAGAATTAGACGCTACTCTTGGTGAATTTAATGAGGATGAAAAGGCTGTAGCAAAAGAAGATATTGATAAGCTCACTTCTGAAATCAATGCAGCTACAAAGAAAGAAGATTTAGATAATGTTACTTCTGAAATCAATTCTATCAAGTCAAAGATTTGCATGAATATTGTGGAATCTCAGAAGAAAGCTGAAGCTGATGCAAAAATTGCAGAACAGAATTCAGTAAAGGATAATGCTGTAGAGGATATTTTCTCAGAGGTTTGTGCTGAGTCTCATGCAGATGACGAAGATACAAATATTTTTTAAAAAAACAATAATTAAAACATTCAAACTCAGGGTTATACTCTGAGTCATTTTTATTTTAAGGAGGAATTATAAAATGGTTAAATTTAGAAATTTTGATCAGATTGAGCACAAGTATGCATTTGAAGATGCTATCGCTGGTGCTGATACATTTAATGGTGCTTTCGGTGCAGTAACTTCTGGCACTTTTGCAGTTGCTGAAGATGGCACAAAAGTAATTATGCAGGCAGAGGATGGAGATAATGCAGGTCTTCCTAAATATCCTATTGCAAAAGGTGAGCATGTTCGTGTTCTTGACGTTGCAAAGCTTGCAGGTGAGGAACTTGAAGTTTATGATTACCCACTTCCTGATGAAGTAGCTGTTGGTAACAAGCTTACAGCAACAGCAGATGGTTCTCTTGAGGTGAATGCTTCGGTATCTACAGAACTCAATCTTGAGGTCAAGAGTGTAATCGGTAATAAGCAGGGTGTTGTTGTTTTAGTTAATGGTGCAACAGCTTAATAATTAAAAGATATTTTAAGGAGGATTATAAATTATGTCTTATACATTTGAATTAAATAATGAAAGAAAAGACGCTAACTTTGTTAGTGGCAAGGTAAAGGCTAACTCTCCTGTTGTAGAGATTTTCTCTGCTATGGCACAGGGTAAGGATTTATCACCTTATGGAAAAAAGGCAGATGCTGCCGCTAAATATATTATGGAACTTAACTCAAAAGCTTCTAATGGTAATGTTAATGCAATGTCTGAGCTTAACGAAATCAGACGTTTTGCAATGGAACCAGTTCTCATGAAAGAGATTAAGTTACTTTCTATTTATGGTAACTATAAGGCTCTCGGTTTTAATGATTCTTGTGAAGTTGAAGTACCAGAGTTTGCTAACCTTGATTCAAAGATTCAGGCTGCTGGACAGGATGTAACATTCCCAGTTATCAGAAAGAAGAGAGTTCCTATCGCTACTGTTAATATTTCTGGTGGTTATGCTGTAGATTACAGAAAGGCTGCTGTTGGCGATATGACAGATGAAAATGAACTTCAGGATCAGGTAAGAGTTCAGATTAGAAACAAGGCTGCTAAGTATGTTGTTGAAACAATTTATAATGCAATCAAGAATGCAAAAGGTGTTAAGTACTTTGCTGATGATGCAAGTCTTACAAAGACAAATGCTGATAAGGTAATTGCTAATGTTAGACGTTTTGGCAAGCCAACAATTACTGGTGATTATGCACTTATTTCTAAGTTTAATGGATTCGCTGGATTCCAGGGTACAACTCCTGCTGTTACAGGTATTTCTCAGAAGGTAATGGACGAGATACATAGTACAGGTCTTATGGGTATGTATAATGGTGCAGTTCTTGCAGAGCTTCCAAATCCTTATGACCTTACAACTATGAATAAGGCTGGTGATAACTTTGATACTATGCTTCCTGCTGGTCTTGGTTATGTAATTCCTGCTGGCGGTCAGTCACCTATTTATACAATTACTCGTGGTGGTCTTACATCATTCACAGGTACAGATGTAACTACAGGTCAGATTATATCAAGATTTGATTTATCTGTTGGCGCACTTGTAGCACCTAATAGAGAGTATGAAATAGGACTCCTTCATGATCAGAGTCTTGATTCATTAAAATAAGATATTTTAAACATGTAGGGGTGGCTTAATGTCACCTCTGCATTTTAGTTATATGGAGAAAATTATGAACAATAATTTTTATTGTTATTCAAAGAAATTGTCTCATTTTATTAGAGCTTTTGATATTTCATATATAAGTATAGGCATACATCCCATTACAAATGTGAAATATTATGTTTTCCAAAAATCTAAAAAATTGGATAAAATTATTGCTTTATATAATGAAGTTAAACATAAGTATTAGTTGAAAAAATAAAATATAGTCGATAAGGAGGATTGGCAAATGCCAACATATAAGAAAAAAACAGAAAATAACACAGAGAATATTGAAGTAAAAGACGATGATTCAATTAAGGCTGAAGATATAAATGTAAAAACAGTTGAAAAGATTGTTGAAAGAGTTGTTGAAAAACCGATAGAGGAAGATACTCGTCTTGACAAGAAGATAAATGTGAGAAGTATTGCACCTTGGATAACTGGTGCTCCAAGAGTAACTACAAGTGGAGATATTAGTGTTCCACCAAAGGGAACAGTACTACTCTCTCGTGAAGAAGTAATTGCTCAAGCACAGAATGGTAACAGACTACTTAATGGTACTGACTCTGTAGGTTCACATGCAACTTGGTACATAGATGATGCTTTTACACGTTCAGAATTAAGTTTTGATATACCTGATGAACATAAGGCTCAGGCTTTCTTAACTAAAGATATTGTAAAGGATATTTTTACAATTAAATCACAGAAAGACTTTGAAGCGGAAATTGAAGACAGGGTTGTAACTCGTGCAGAGAAAGCATATTTAATTGAGTGTATTAAGGAACTTAATTTTAATGATTATCATAAGATAGATTTCTGTGTTAAATATACAGGTATTGAACCATAAGAGGTGACATCATGGAAGAAAGAACAACTGCTAATGAAGTTATAGATTTCTTTGAATCATCTTTTGCTGATAAACAAGTTATTCCTTTAGAATTGGAAATTATATGGCTTAGAAAAGCAGTTAGTCGATATTCTCTTGAATTAGATAAATTGATATTTGATTCAGAGATATTATCGTTTGATAAAAAAATAGATGATATTACAATGTCAACTCTTGCTGCTTTTATGAAGGAATACTATCAGGAAAGACAGCTTTCTAAAGTTAATAAGCGTATCAGTATTGTAGGAAAAGATTTATCTGTTGGTGCTTCTGATAATTCTAAGAAATACACAGAAGATGAATATAATTTAATGCAAGAAAATGCTAGAGATCTTGTTGAAAATCAAAAAACAACTGCTTTTATTTAAGGAGGATTATCATGTCAAAAGAATGGTATTTACTCTCCTCTTCTACCAAACCTAATAGTATTGGTGGATATGAAAATGAAGGTTTTCAAGATTATAAAGATGATGCATTTTCAGAAGCATTAGAAACTGATATTGCTACTAACATAACATTATACAATCATGATTTATCTGAATCACAAGTAATTCGCTGTATTATTCAGGGAAACTCCGCTGATACGATGTTGAAGTCAATGGAACGCATTGGCTTATTCAGTATTGGAACTGTTAAAGCAGGTATGTATGTATTCTTTGAAAATAGATATTGGCTTATAGATGGTCTTCCTGGTACGCAAGGAATATATGAAAAAGCTACAATGTGTCTTTGTCAATATAATCTTAGATGGCAGAATAAAAATGGTGACATTGTTGAGCGTTGGTGTAATATAACATCTGCATCAAAGTACGATGTTGGTGAGAATGGAAATAATACTATTTTTCTTACATCAAACAATTATGCTATCAAAATTCCTTATGACGAAGAAACTATTGAGTTGGAAACCAAGCGTGTTTTTATCGACAGATATAAAGATAAGCCTATAAAAGTATTTAAACTTACTCGTGATGATGATGTCTTGTACGATTATGGTGATGAATATCACGGAAGTATTCTGAATTTTATAGCTGATAAAGATGAATTCAATGAAAAATATGATAATCAAGAATTGAGGATTTGCAATTACAACTCTTCTGCTTCTAATCCTAATATTCCATCTGAACCTCAAGAGAAAGATGTTATTGCTTCTATATTAGGTAGCGACACTTTAAAGTTGGGGAAAGAAAGAGTATGGAGTGTAGAATTTAAAAATTCAGAAGGTAATCAGATAGAATATGCTGATTTTGAATGGAATGTTATATCGGATTTTGACATAAAGAAATCAGTCGATGGAATTACAATTCATTTATTTATCGATGATGATTCTTATTTAGAGGAATCATTTATTGTACAAATCTTAAATCTTGAAGATAAAATAATGACTGAAAAAACTATTACTGTTGAGGAGGGATACTAATGGCAGAAACTGTTATAAAAGATACTGGATTGTGTAAATCTGTTCTTATTCAAACCTTTCTCGACAATAGCGAAATAATGGAAGTCTTATTAGGTAAAGGATATGATAAGAAATATACACAAGATGAGATTGACGATACTGTGTATAAGCAAATCTTTCCTTACTTATATATAGACGAAACACAAACTCAAACATTGAGTTATATTTGTTGTGAAGTTGAAACTCCAAGAATACCAACTGGAACAATTAAAGACATGATGATAACTATATGGGTATTTTGTCATAAAGGTATTATGAAATATTCTAAGAAAGGATATCGTGGTACTAGAGTTGATATATTATGCGATATGATTGAAAGATCTTTAAGGAATTCAGACAAGTTTGGTATTGGTAAACTTCACTTATCATCTGTTGAACATTTCTTCCCAAACGCTAAAACCTATGGTAAACAGATGATTTACACAATATCTGATTTTAAAATTAAGGATAACTGATGAAATTAAGTTACTCCGATCTCATATCGCCATTCCCATTTAAAACATCTATATGTAGTATAAAATCTCCCACTTTATCGGAGATATGGAATATTACATATGATATTTATCTTTTTTATATAAGAATCTTATCTCTCACCCCACAAATGTATATAGATGAAATTAACCCAAAACTTCGTGCATGGTATGAATCATTAAGCGAGACAGATAAAAATGATGTCACTTTGATTGATATATGTAAGGTTGATGAGACAATAATTGGTAATCTTACTAAGGTATTGGATTTTTTCGTTGTTGAAAATGTTGTTTGGAACAAAGAAATCTCCGCTTTTATTGTTTATGACAGTAAAGATGATAAGGGCAATATCATTCCAAAGTCATTTATACATACAAAGATATGGAAAGAGCTAGTCAGTATCATATTACAACTTAATGCTATTAATAATGATGAACAAGAAATTGATGAGTCGAAAGTTAAGAGCAAAAAAGCATTGGAAATATTAGAAAAGCTCAAAAAAGGTAGAGAGGAAAATAAGAAGAAAAATAAGTCAGATAAGGCATTACAGTTAGATAACTTGGTATCCGTTATAGCAAATAAACATGCTTCGCTAAATATGACAAATATTTGGAATATAACAGTATATCAATTATGGGATGCTTTTACGAGAATGGCTGGAAATAACATATATGATATGAGTAAATTTACAGTCTCAGTTTGGGGAGATGAAAAGAAACAATTTAATTATACGGAATGGTATAAAAGAATTGACAATTAAGGCTTTGCGAGATGCAGAGTCTTTTTTATTTATAAAAATATTAAATTAGGAGGATTATAAAATGGCAAATAGTAATACAAATATGGCTAACAGAGAAGTTGCCGACCTTATTTTTGTTGACTATGCTACTAAGAAGCCTTTCTTAAACCTTGATTTCGCCAATGTAACTACTACTGAACTTACAGGTGAAAATGTATATGCACATGGCGGTAAAGGACACCCTAAGAAGGTTAGCTTTAGTGGTGAAAAAGGTGGTACTCTTACTATTGAAACTCAAATTCAGACTGTTAAATTATGGCAGTTAATTACAGGTGGTGAAGTTTCTAAGACAGCTAAATTTATGGTTAGAGAGGAACTTGCTGTTACTGGTTCAGGGGCTACAGTAACATTATCAGAAGCACCTGTTGCAGGAAGTGTTGTTGTATATAAAGCAGATGATGATTGTGGAACATCTTTAGCAATTACTGGTGATTCAACAGCTATTACTCTTACTTCTGCCCTTACAGATGGAGATAAGGTAATCGCATATTACCTTAAGGAAGTAAAAAATGGTGTTGAAAGAATCAACATCAAGTCTACAAGTTTCCCTAAGAACTTTATTGTTTATGGAGATACTATTATGAAGACAGAGGATGATAACGTTCTCCCATATAAGTTTACTGCTTATAAGGTTGCTCCACAGTCTAATATGAGTCTTTCATATTCTAATAATGGTGATCCAGGAAGTATAACAATAACATGCGATCTTATGGCAGATGAAGATGATAATATGTTAGATCTTACTCTTATTGAGGAATAATATATTCATTAAGAAGAGTGTTTTTAAGCACTCTTCTATTTTTTGGAGGAATTAAGCAATGATACAGAAATGTAAAATTACATATCACAACAAGTTCCTCAATATTGTTGTTTTTGAATTTAAAGGTAAAGAAATTCAGATAACCTTAGATGTTCCCGAAGGAACAAAAGTTGTGTACATAAAATATGAAAATGGTAAATATTCTGCTGTATCTGAACAGGAATATAACAATTCTAAAATTTCCACGAGAAATGTTCAGAAAACAGTAAAAGAAAAGCCATTAGAAAAATCAGAATAAATATTGTAGTTAATTTTAATCATTATACCTATAGGGATAGCATGACTACAATATTTGTTTTGCTATCCCTATTTTTTACGATTTAGGTGGTGATTAAAATTAACAAAATATTTAACTCTTTAGATGAAGTATACGAATGTTATGGAAGAGAAAACATTATTCCTATTACTCAATTACCTCAGATAATATTCTATACATCTAAGTGGCATGTTCAGCCAAAATGGACAGAAGAAAGTGAAAGAAATCATGGGCATTTATGTTGTTTCTTTCATAAAGGAGAAACTAAGAAATGCTATGAAGAATGGATGAAAAATAGACCTAATAAGGGTGGTGATTGAATGTTCTTAGATAACGAAGCAACAACTCCATTAAAACCAGAAGTTAAAGATTATATCATATCTCTTTTAGACACATATCAGAATCCATCGTCAATGTATCAATCTGGTGTTAATGCGAAACAAATAATTACCATATTCACTGTATAGTAGAGACAGAATCAAATATAAATCTATCAGATTTAGTTAGAACTATAAAGTCATATATAACTTATTATATTTGGAAAATATATAAGAATTATTTATCTAAACATTTTTGGAAAAAAAATACATTCTTCACGGATGGATATTTTATTTGTAGTATTGGAAATGTCAGTGAAAAGCAATTAAGAAAATATATAGAAAAGCAAGGTTAAAACAGAGAATATATAAATGAAAGGAAGTGATTATAGATGTTAGTTGCATATAAATATAGATTGTATCCTAATAAAGAACAACAAGAATATTTTGCAAAATGTTTTGGATGTGTACGATTCATCTATAATCGTATGCTTTCAGATAAGATTGAGTATTATAAAGAAACAAAACAAAAACTTAATAATACACCTGCTCAATATAAGAAAGAGTTTGAATGGTTAAAAGAAGTTGATTCTCTTGCATTAGCAAATGCACAAATGAATTTACAAACTGCATATAATAATTTCTTTAAAAGACCAGAAGTAGGATTTCCTAAATTTAAGAGTAAGAAAAATCATAACTACTCTTACACTACTAATAATCAAGGTGGAAATATTTATGTATCTGATAGATATATTAAACTTCCTAAAATTGGTTTGGTTAGAGTAAAGAAGCATAGAAATTTTGAAGGGTTGATTAAATCTGTTACAGTTTTACAGAATCCTTCAGGTAAATATTATGTTTCTGTTTTGGTTAATCAAGAAGATAAAGAAAAATTACCTATTAGTAATAATGAAATAGGTATTGACCTTGGCATTAAAGAGTTTTGTATTACTTCTGATGGAGAAATGATTGAAAATCCTAACTATTTTAGAAAATCCGAAAAAAGATTAAGAAAGTTACAAAAGGATTTATCACGTTGTCAAAAAGGAAGTAAAAACAGAGAGAAATGTAGAATAAAAGTTGCAAAACAACATGAAAAGATTACTAATCAGAGAAAAGATTTTTTACATAAGTTATCTACAAGAATTATTCGTGAAAATCAAATGATTGTACTTGAAGATCTTCGTGTAAAAAATATGATGAGTAATCACAAATTAGCAAAATCAATAGCAGATGTATCATGGAGTGAATTTGTAAGACAATTGGAATATAAGGCTGAATGGTATGGTCGAGAAGTTATTAAGATTGATACTTGGTATCCATCAAGTCAGATATGTTCTAATTGTGGACACAAAGATGGTAAAAAAGCATTGTCTATAAGAGAATGGACTTGCCCTGTTTGTGGTATACATCATGAAAGAGACACAAATGCAGCAATAAATATTCTCAATGAAGGTTTGAGAATGAGAACGGCAGGAACTGTCGGAATAGCCTAAGTAAACTTGTGCGGTTACGCATATTGATTAGGAAGCCAACGAGCTTTAGCTCGTGGGTAGTTCACCACCATCTTCTACTCTATTGGCTATTAAAATGAACAAAGAAGATATAAATAGTTGTATAAGAATTACAAGTGGTAAAGAAGAGATTGCTGAACTAAATAAGTTTTGCGAAACATTAAAGAGATGTGTAGAAACATTAAGACAAATGAATAAATAAAAAATAAGGAGGATTAAAATTATGACAGATTTATCATTTTTAACAAATTTTGCAGTTTTTTTCAGTACCGATTATTGTTGGTATTTGCCTATGTATAGGTTATGTATTAAAAAATATTGTTACAACAGATGCAGTTAATAAGTATATTCCTGCAATCATGGGTGTATTGGGTGTGGTACTTAACGTATGGATGAATATGGCTTTTACACCTGAAATATTACTTGGTGGTCTTGTCTCTGGTCTTGCTTCTACAGGTTTATATGAAGCATTTAAGAATTTTTTGAAGAAGTAAGAAGGGATGGTACATATGAGTGGGATCTATAGAAAAACTTACACAAATTGATTATTTATTAGTCATTCTTGGGTTCTTTGCCATCTTATTTGCAGCCAAGGAAATTATCGAAATATTTAGTTATTTTAAGAAGAAACTTAGATTGAAAACAGGTATTGACGAAGATAAAGAGACAATAGAAAACCGTATTAAAACGCTTGAAAAACACGATAATTGGCAGTATCAGGAAATTTTAAAGATTTCTAATGGCATTGACGATATTAAAGACAACCTTACTAAAAGGGAAATTAAGGATAAAGCAAAAACAGTTGCTACTCTTCGAGGACAATTGTACGGATTACATGAAAAATTTGTAACCAAAGAGTATATTGATAAATCAGGGTTAAAAACATTTATTGAACTTGGAAAGATCTATGAAGCTGCTGGAGGCGATGATATTTATCACGACAAATTATATCCTGAAGTAATGGCTTTGCCAATTAAAGAAGATTAAATTTCTACCACAGTAAAAATTTACCATGATAAAATTTGTATAAACAAAATATACATATACATATTAACATTATGGACAACAAATTATGGTATTATCGAAATAAAAAGGGGTTAACATTACAGGAATTATCAAGACTTAGCGGAATATCAGTTGCAGCTCTAAATAAAATAGAGAATGGAAACACAAAGGATATACTTCTTAACAATGCTATTACTCTTTCTCATATTCTTAATGTTGATATATATGAATTGTTTTGTATTAAACATTGAGAAAGGAAGAATGAGTATGGGAAAAATGTTTTATAACTTAATATGTGAAGAACTATGTATAACAGGTGGTAAGGTTATATATATTGATACCAATGTTGGAAGTCTTGAAGAAGTACATAAGATAGTAACTGATAATGCTGATAAATACCCAAACGGAAAATGGGAATTATACCCTATGCAATTAGCGGTATAACAATACAATTAAATATAAAAACTTTCAATGAGAACGAGTCTAATTCAGGCTCGTTCTTTTATTTTATCTAAAAATAAAGGAGGAACTTATGGCTTATAGAATTATAGATGTATCAAGTAATAATGGTGTACTTAATTGGGACATAATTAAAGAGCAGATAGATGGTGCAATTATTAGAATAGGTTACGGCTCAGATGAATCAAACCAAGACGATGAACAAGCCGAAAGAAATATGACTGAATGTGAAAGACTTGGTATTCCATATGGCGTTTACATATATTCTTATTGTCTTAATATGGAAGAAGTAAGAAGTGAAGCTGCACATATATTAAGAATGATTCAGGGATTTAATCCTGTTCTTGGTGTATGGTTCGACATGGAAGACGCTGATGAATATAAAAGAAATCATGGTCTTGTTCCCGAACAAAATGGTAAACTTCTCACAGATTTTTGCGTAGAATTCATGCAGATTGTTAAGGATGCAGGATATAAAACGGGTGTATATGCGAACTGGAATTACTTCAATAATATTCTTAACGATGATAGACTTACAAGTTTTGAAGGTTTCAATAAATGGCTTGCACATTGGGGAATAGATGAACCTTCGATGGATTGTCTGTTGTGGCAATATACATCAGATGGTTATATTGAGGGAATTTCATACTATACAGAAACACCTGTATATGATGATAATGGTGTTCCAACAGGTGAGACGACAACAGAACTTCATCATAGATTTGATATGAATTATTACTATGGAGAATTACCTAATGTTGAACCAGTTATTCCATCTGAACCAACTGAAGATAACTCTGAATCAGATGATATTGAAACAAAATATCATGTAGGAGATTATGTGTCATATCATACAATTTATGCATCTTCCACTTCCGAAAATGGATTAACACCTTCAATTACAGAGGGCACAATTACTAATATCATTGCATCTGCAAGAAATCCATATCTTATTAACGATGGTACAGGTTGGATTAATGAGGATTGTATTGAAAATAATAATGAAAATACTTCTAAACCAGAATCACCTGATGTAGAAGAATCTACAAATCTTGCTCATTCTGTTGGCGAATATGTCACATATTCAGCACTCTTTGCTTCTTCAACTTCCGAAGAACCACTTAACCCACTTTATACAGATGGAACTATTACAGCTATCGCTGAAGGTGCGAGAAATCCATATCTCATCGAGAATGGCAGAGGTTGGGTAAATGACTCTGTTATTAATGGCAGTTCTGCACCAGAAGATACTTATGAAGAACCTTCTTATGATACATATGAAGTTGAAAGCGGAGATTGTCTTTCAGCCATTGGTGATAAGCTTGGTGTAGATTGGTATTCTATTGCAGAAGCTAATGGTATAGGAGAACCATATACTATTTATCCAGGTCAGTCTCTTATTATACCTAGATAGTATACTAATAATAAAGAAAGTGTGGTTTCTTAGTAATTTTGAAGCCACACTTAATTTTTAAAAAATTATAAATACATGTTCAAAATGTCTTTACTACTATCTAGCCATGTAGTAAGGGCATTTTATTTATATGGAGAGTGTGTGGCTAGACCACTCTCCTACCCTTAATCAAGAAAGGAATGAATAGTTATAGCAAAAAATATAGGTAAAATTTTTGAACAGAACTTCAAAAACTCATGTCCAGAAGATGTATTAATTTATAGACCGCCTGATGCTGCTCAATCATTTGATATGAGTTCAAAGTTAAGATTCAGTCAACATAGTCCATGTGACTTTATGATTTTTAGTGGCAATAGGAATACATTTTGGACATTGGAATTAAAAACTTTTGAAGGATTTTGTTCATTTGAACGAACCAAGGAAGATAAAGGAATTATACACTACTATCAAGTAGAATCATTAAAGAAGTTTTCTACTTATAAAAATGTTTGTAGTGGGTTTATTTTAGATTTTAGAAAAACAGGTAATACATATTTTCTTATGATAGATGAATGGGATGGATTAATAAACTCCCTTTCTAAAAAAAGTTTTAATGAAAATGATTTATTGAAATATTGCAATCCTATTCTTATTAATAAGAAAAAATTAAAAGTAAATTATCGTTACGATATCAATGGTTTTCTTAACGATACAAGATTGTAAAGGAGAATAATATAATATGAATAAGACATTAAAGGTATATCAGATAATTAATGTCAATGCAAGAATTAAAAATGTAATCGAAGGTGAATCAGTAATTAATGCTGCATTTAAGTTTAAGTTGCTCAGATTATATTCAGAGATTCAGGGAGTTGTAAAGGACTTTGAAATGACAAAGGACTCTCTTGTTAATAAATATGGTAAGGATGTTGTTGATGAAAATGGTGAAATTGTTCCTAATCAGAAGAGGATTAGTCCTGAAGACGAAAATTGGAAAGATTTTATTAAGGAGATTAATGCGGTGAGCGATTCTGATGTAGATGTTAATTTCACGTCTCTCAGTGCAGAAGAATTGTTTAGTATGGGATTAGATACTGATGCTTGTGCTGATTTGATACCAATCGTTGAGGAGGCTTAATGAACTATCCATTTTGTTGTCCCAATTGTGGACATAAAGAAATTATAAGTATGGCTATGAAAGATTATACATCAGAAGGTCATTATTGTCTCGTTTGTAATACTGAAATGAAGCGAGAAGTAAAATCTTTGGTATGTGGAATGAGTATTGATAAAACGGGTGATTTCTATAATCACACTTCTATATAAGAAAGGAAATTTATTATGTTTACATATTTTAAAATGAAAAGAAAAGAACACAAAATTAAATTAGAGCTTTATACAGCAGTTGAAAATGTTTTAAATGAAAAGAAAGACATTGTTGACACTGTTAAAAATCTATATTTATCTGTCAAGGATGTTCCTATGGAAGAACTTAGAGACACTTTTATAGAGAAGCTTGCTGAAATTATTCATGCTGAAAATCATAAGGATGATGAATTAAGTGATAAATAATATCAAGGATTTGGAAAAGACTCTAAATAAATATCTCATTAAAGCATTAGAACTAACAAGAGATGAAATATTTGAAGTTGTCTTTAAAAAAGTTGAAGATTATTATAATGAACCTGTGTTTTCTTCACTTGATCCAACTGAACCTGCTTTTTATGAGAGAACATATAAATTAATGGAGTCTCTTACGGCTTCACATATTAAAACTATAGGAAATACATATAGTTTTACAGTTGGATGGGATGATGATTATTTATCATTTCGGTATAAGAGAGGATTTGTAGCTCCTAAACATGGAAATACATATAACGGAATTACTGGTCTTCAAGTTTTGGAAAGTATGGACAATATGGAACATGGTATTATTGTAGGCGGTACACATTTCTTCTTTAGTGAGGCATTAAATGAACTTGGTCGTGAAGCAGGTATCACTTCATTATTTAAAAAGAATTGTAAAAAGGTAGGAATACCAATTAAATAATTTGGAACTGTAGGTGTCATAGCCTACTCTTCTATTCTATTAACGCTCCTTTCTGTGAGCGTTATTTTTATGCAAAAAAATAGATTCAGAAAGGAGAATATAATAATGGGAATGAATGATTTCTCAATAGGATTAATTGCTGGGTTAGATGGCACAAAATCAAAACAGCAACTTAATCAAGATATAGAAGCTTTAAAAAGACAGCTTGGTAGTGTTGAAATTCAAGCAAAACTTGATAGCAATACCATTACCAATCTTACGAAACAATTGAATTCTGTACAGATAAATCTTCAAAATGTATTTATAGACCAAACTGCTATTAATAACATGGTGTCTCAGATTAATACTGCTTTAAGTGGAATTAATATTAATCTTGGTAATGCATTGAATAATAATGTAGGACAGGCAGCACAGAATGTTGGTAGGCAAGCAGGAAATATTATCTCAGGAGAAGTTGAAAATTCATTAAGGAATGTTACCTCTAAAGAAATAGGTCTTTCATTTAAAGTTGATGAAACAGATTCAGATGAATTTAATAATGCCGTTGATAAAGAAATTAGAAAACTTCAACAAGCTAAGAATAAAATGGTTTCTGTTAATTATACAACTGATACCAAACAGAGTGTTAATGAATTAACTGGTGAATATGAACATGTAGAAAAATTAACAGGTGCAGTATTCAGATATAATACCGAAACTGGCGAAGCTATTACTAAGACAATGAAGTGGGCACAAATTGGAACTACTGTTGATGATAAGGGTAATGATGTTCCATTAATGGGTTGGGTTCAAGGTCTTACAAGATATAGTAAGGCGTTAGATGAATCTAAGGTAAAAGTTGATAACTTTGCAAAGATACAGAAAACAGCAACCGCCAATTTGAATAATCAAATAAATCAACTAAATGCTTCTGCATTAGATAAAAATGCCGACAGACCTATAACAGAAAGTGGTCATTTAACACAATTAGAAAGTAAATACAATGAAGTTAAAAATGCCATAACAACTATGGGAAACGCTTCAAGAGACACTTTTACGGATGAACAAATTAACGTTAAAGAATTAATTTCACAGTATAAAATATTAGTATCTGAATTTCGAAATGCTGAAAATGTTCGTTCTACTTTTAAATCTGACAAATTAACTGAAGGTATAAGTAAAGCTCAGTCGCAGTTTAAGGCATTACAAGCTGAAATTAGCAGTTCAGGTGTAATGGCTTCGGATAAACTGACAAATGAAGTTTCTAATATAACCAAATTATTTGGTTCAGATAATGGTGCTTCAATGACTAAAGCCCAAGTTGAACAGGTGTTTACTTCACTGTCTAATGCGAAAAATGAATTAAATGCTTTAGTAAAAATGAATGTTTCTGAATCTTCAATTAAGATACTTTCAACTCAAGCAAATACACTGTTAGAACAAATCAATAATTTTGAAAAGAATAATCCTCAATTTTCAAACTTTTCAAAAACCATTGATGGTGTCGATGTAAGTGTTGACAAGTTGAAAAATGATTTACAAACGGTAAATAGCGCTGCTGACTTAAGATTGATTAAATCGCAATTCGCAAACTTACAAACATCTTTTAAGTCTACTTCTGTAACTGCAAACGGTTTAGCAACAGATATATCTCGTCTTTCTAAGGCAGAATCTTGGCAGAAATGGTTAGATAATAACACTAAATCCACAAAAAAATACGGTAAGGAAATTAAAGAACTTATCGACAAGATGAAGAATTTAGATGAGCAAATGACAAAATCCGAATCTAACGATTTAACAGCCAAAATGAAAGGCATACAAATTTCTGCTCGTAATAGTGGTTTATTAGGTAATACTACTATTGATAAGTTGAAAACTGCCTGGCAGAAATTTGGTGGATGGTCTATTGCAACTGGAAGTTTGATGACAGGTGTTAATAAAGTCAAAGAAGCTGTTTCTAAGATGAAAGATATGGATGATATTCTTACTGAAATCAGTAAGACTTCTGATTTAACAACTGAACAAATAAAGAAACTTGGCGTTGCTTCTTATGATACAGCAAGTAAATATGGTAAAAAATCTACCGATTATTTAACTGGTGTACAGGAGATGTACCGTGCTGGTTTTGATAATGCAGAAGAAATGTCAGAACTATCTATTTTAGCTCAGTCAGCAGGTAATATGACAAGCGATGCAGCAAATGATTATCTTATTGCTACAAATGCTGCATACGATTATAAAAATAGTGTTGAAGAATTGAATAAAGTTTTGGATTCACAAAACTATATAACAAATAATGCAGCTATTAGTATGCAAGATATGGCAGATGCAACATCTGAATCGGCTTCTGTTGCTGCACAATACGGTGTAAAAGTTGATGAATTATCTGCTCTTATTGCTACTGTTGTTTCTAAAACAAGAGAAAGTGGTTCAGAAGCGGGTACAGCATTAAAGAGTTTATTTATTACTCTTCAAGATACAACCTCGAAACCTGTTCGAGAGGCGTTTGAAGCTGTTGGTATTTCAATGACCAAAATGGTTGATGGTGCAGAAAGACTTAAAACACCTATTGAATTATTAAAGGAACTTTCAGTTGCTTTTAATAGCTTACCTGAAGGTGATACGAAAAGAGCAAATATCTTAACAGATATAGGTAAGAAATACCATGCTAACGATTTAGCAGCTATACTTAGCGATTGGGAATCTTATGAAAAGATGCTTAATTTATATAACAGTAATTCAGCTAATGGTTCAGCACTAGAAGAAGCCGAGAAATCAGCCAATAATCTTACAGGCTCATTAAATAAACTTAGTAACACTTGGACAGAATTTATTAATCACTTGGTTCAGTCAGATGATATAAAAAATATCGTAAATTTGGGTAATGATGCATTATCCTTAATTGATGACATCACTTCACATATTGGTTTATTGGGGGTTGCAATAACTGGTAGTGGAATATTTGGTGTCACAAAATTTATTAAGAATTTTGATTGGGTTTTCAAACCTTACACAAAAAACTCTCTCCAACAGTTTTTAGTTGGTCAATCATAGATAAGAGAATAACATAATGGCGTTGTAATCAAGTCTATGGATACATGGGATTCTTAATAAAAAACTCTGCAAACACTTTAGCGGAGTATAAACTTTACATGGAGGAGTAAATGCTTGAATGCTTGGTAGCTTAACAAACTACCCACGGATCACATAACAAACCGTAATCCATATAGTTATATTGGATGAGGTTGCGAAAGCAGAAAAAATTGTATATGTGGATATATGAAAATATCGAGGAGACTTGATAGGTGTCTAAGTATCATTAACAACGGGCAACGAGCAGGACGGTACTCTACATTTTATAATGTTGACCATATATAGAAATGAAAGGTTATATATAGAGAATAACTATATAAGAGAGCAATCCCCAACGACATACCCATCCTCTAAGTGAGTCATCGCCTTAAGTATGACATTCGCTTATAATGCATAGTGTACATTGCGATTTCGGAATTCAGTAATGTACTTGAGTGTGTGTTTCACTCAACTAGAAAATTCCAAAAATAACTTATAAATAAAATAAATTTTACGGAGGTTTTATTATGGTAAAATATGAAGAAAGAAATTGGTAATTTAATATAAAAAAAAGAATAATAAAATAAAGAGTAGAAAAAATCTACTCTCCTATGTAAAAATAATAATAATATTCCCACCAGATTCAATAATTAAAAACATAATTTAATGACAATAAACAACGCTATAAGCGCAATAACAAAAGACGTGCTCATTCTAATATGGCAATTCATAATGTCGTTCCTCCTTTTATTAGTTTCTTCTGCTTTGTATACAACAGAAACACTGAAGGGGTTTATTGCCCAAGCAATACCTGCTCGGCGACCGACTATATTTTTAATTATATATTATCTGGCTCCCTTACGCTTACCTTTTGGATAAGTATGCCTCCCAGATATTTTTATTATATCATTATATCATATTTTTACAATTCAGAACATAGGTTTTGAGGAAAATGTATAGTATTAAAGAGTCTTTTTATGCATATTGACATGATCATAAGATTAGTGATTAATAACAAAATAGGACTGTCGTGAGACAGCCCTACCATTGATTAAAAGGAGAAAAATGAACATAGCATAAAGAGAAAGATATTATAACATCATATTAGTGATGTCTTTTACTTTACTATCAGAAAGTTCAGTATGTTTACAAATCATGTTTGTGACAATGACTTTTCCTAAAATGGAACGTAAATTATACTTACCACTTCCGATAATACTTGTTAAAAAGTTTAACATGTCTCGCCTCCCTTCTCTATAGAATAGAAATATAAATTAGGGAAATATGCGCCCAGAAAGGGCAGATTCATTTTTCCGACTGCCATAAAATAGACATTGGGACAACCTTCGGTTATAGAGTGTTATGGCACACATCTATGTTGTTTCTCCAATGTCTATATTTTACCATTGTATTTAATTCAATACAATCCAGAACAATAGTTCTAATTTTGTAATTGTGAGTTAATATACTCTTCTCTTTCGGATTTCGTCATTGAGAAGAATTTTTCAAATTCTATATCAAGATTTTTGCATTCAATGTTGCATGTTCTGCATATACATTTAATATAATGCGTGTATGTGATTCTATGACAATTAGGACAGTAATGAATTTTTAGCATATGTAACCTCTGTTTCTCATTGATATAATTGCAAAAATATTTTATATGTGATATGTTATATGAAAATATTAACATATATGGGAGGTATAATAAAGTATGGATTATACATCTAAAACTCGCTCTTTACAATCACTTGTCAAGGATATGAATAAGGGTACAATTAATCTTTCTCATAAATTACAGCGACCAGAGGGACAGTGGAATCGCAAGCAAAAATCAGATTTGATTGATTCACTACTTCGCCATTATCCAATTAACCCAACTTATGCAATTGTTGAAGAAGACGGAACTTTATCAGTTATTGACGGTGTTCAGCGTCTTTCTACTATAAGAGATTATATTGAGAATATATTTGCTTTATCAAAGGATATGAATGATATTATTATTAACGGTGAAGAAAAGAATTTATCAGGTTTAAAATTTGACAAACTTGATGAAGATGTTAAATCTGAAATTCTTAATGCTGAATTGCAGATTTATAGAATGACCGATTGTACAGAAACAGATATCCGTGAACTTTTCCGAAGACAGAATGCAGGGAAACCTCTGTCAAATAAGCTTTTGCGTGTGGTGTATGAATCAGATGAATTTAGTGAAGTGGTCTACTCTCTCGCCAATCATCCATTCATGGATAAACTTATGTCACCTACACAAAGAAAGAATGGTACAGATAGAGATATAATTATCCAGGCAATGATGCTTATTTCTTCTAATCAGGAACAGGAATTTACATCTTTTAGAACAAAAGATATTGATACTTATGTAACTGATTATGCGGATCAGTATCTTGGTAGAGCTGATACATTAAAAGAGGCTATGGATAGATTCGATGAATCATTTGATGAAATTAAAATTCCTGTTACCTCTATCCCACAAATATTATATTCAGGTTATCGTATTATTAAAGATAAGAAGTCGTTTACAAAACTTGTTGATAAGGTTGCCGACTTCTGTATTAATTATGATTCTAATAGTGAGTATAAGCAATTTGTTCAGAATGGAACAGGCTCTAAAGAAAATGTTCGAGGAAGATTTGAATATTGGCGAGCAATTGTTAAGACATTACAGTAATGTTTCAGAGAGTAGTCATTAATTGGCTACTCTTTTATTAAAATAAACAAATGTTCTGATGGAAATATTTGTAAATATATTTTATAATCATAATAGAAATAAACTTAAGAAGTTTATTATTATGTTATTGGAGAAAAATATGAGGAACAAATTTTTCATTGACAAAAAATTAGTGAAGAAAATTGAAAAAGACTTAAAGAAGCGATGTTCTATCGAAGAAGATTTAAATAAAGATTTAGAACTTTTTAATGAAGAAATAGATGATAAAACTGTTCTTTCTATATTTAAATATATTGAAGATTATGGGAATAAGAAGCAAAAAGGTTATTTAGTAGAAATACAAAGTAGATATGAGAATTCTACATTACTCATTGATGATACTTTAAAACTTGCTGATTGGTATGATAAAATGTGTAATTTCTATAATAATATCGATGGAATGGATTTATAAGAAAAATGAATAAATATATAGTGTTAAGTAAAAAGAAAAATCTTAGTCAATTATATTGTATTATTAAAGATTTAAAGTTGAAGAATACATTGAAAAATAAAAGAACTTCGATATGGGAAAATAATGATTTGGAAATTAGTATTGACAAATACATAATTAGAATAACAATTTATTCAAATGAAGATGTTCAATATTATACTAATTATATTTTACAAAGGTGATAATATGGAAAAAAAAGAAAGATTAAAGATGATTAATTTTTTAAGCGACATTTTAAGTAAATCAAATATATCAGATTTTAAACATATTGAGTTAGAAAATGATAAAGATGTTAATTTTTTAATTAGTCCAAAAATTAAATACAAAAACAAAGAGGAAAATATACAACTACAATTAATGATTTATTGTTCTGACAATGAAAGCTTAAGTATATATTGTCCGTTATTGTATAAATTGTTAGATAAAGATAGCTTGGTATACACTCTATCATCAATTAATGAAGTTAATAGCAAAGTTGCTATTGGTAAAATTTATATGAATAAAGATAATAATTCTGTGATAAGTTATATTTATAGAGCTTTATTTAATAATATTTATGAAGAATTAACACCTCAATTAATTAATGACTATATAGATGCATTTCTATTAACTTCTATTGAGTTTTATTCGAAAATGAAAGAGGTTGTTGATGAAGACAAATAATAATGGTCATTTTATTTTATTGTTAGGAGTTTTTATTTTTGCGGCTTTTATTCGCACAATATTGAATTCTAGTAAAAATATAGTTAGTATAATTGCAAGTATTAACATTGTATCGTTATGGTTTGTGATATATTTAATTCTTGAAAATGCTCAAAACAAGTTTTATATTAGGCTTAAAAATAATACTGTTTTAGGAAGGCAAACAAAAATAAAAAAGAATAATTATTTCAAAAAAGTTATAAAATGGATAGAAATTGTTATATTTATTTTAGGCATTTCTTATGTAATATTTTTTGCGAATAGTATTATAAACGATATTATTGGATCTTTCTCATTATTTTTATCTATTGAAGAAGAATATATTTATAATTTAGTTCAAGATATTTTTTATAAAAAGAAATAATAAAAAGAGCAGGATTAATCTCCTGCTCTTTTATATTACTCTTCTTTTCTATTATCCCATCAGTCTTTATCTTCAGATCCACTACATTCGTCACTGTGTTCACAGAATTCACAATAACATTCATCAGTATAATCACCTGTTTGCCAACATAGTTCTGTTGGAGACATATCATCGTTCATAAACTCACCACCCCTCTACTTAAAAATATCTTAATTATACACTCGTTATTTTATCAAATTATTATATGTGAGGTGAATCAATATGAAATTATCTATAAAGATTAAAATAAATGAAATACGAGAACTGAAACCAATTGTTGAGTATATAAAGAACTTGGAGAATAATTCTCCCGAACTCAATACAGAGATAGAAATTGAGCTGGGAGAATAATTATTAGTTTTCTTTTATAACTTCAATAATTGAAATTTCTGACTTAGAGATGGTAAATGCATTAGTGTCAGAATATAAATGTAAATCATATCCAACTGAATAATGATGATTAAATATTTCTTCATTTTCAAGATTGTATTCTAATACGCCTTTATGACCATAATAGACCTTATTGATATGGTTGTATTCTTGCACTTTACCATCTTTGTTTTTAATTTTAAATGTATACATAGTATCCTCCTCTGTAATTTGATATTACTATCATACTACATTAAGGAATATTTTACCATTCGGAACATTAGTTCTTACTTAAAAATCACTCTTACAATTATTGCAGTGCCATTGTTTCTTAACCTTTTGTGAGAATATACCAAACATCGCTACTGATGTTACCTTTGATACTCCCGATATTTTCTTACAATTTGTACTATTACAATATGGACAATGAACTTTATTCAACCAATCTTGTGCTTGGGCGTTAGCTTGGGCGATTTGCTGTGGGGTAAGGTCGGGATTAGGAAGAGGTTTGCCATCTAATATAAAATCCATTACTTCTCTCGCCTCATCAAATCCACAATTATAATGTTTCATTAATAATTCGATACATTTTAACTTATTTTTTGTTTCACCAACTTTACTAAATTCTTTATAAAATTCACTTCTAGCGATTGTGTCATCTGAAAGTTTATCCATTAAATCTTGAGAAGTCATATTTTAATCCTCCGATTATTAAATTTATTATAAATATTGTATTATATTTATTATTGATTAGCAACTTAAAACTGTTGGAGAGTCTTTAGATGCAACAAAAACAATAATTAATACATTACAATCTTTATCAAATACAGGATTAGATAAAGGATTTGATGATGAAGCGGTAATTGCCAATAAATTAGCTGAATCCCTCAAAGGTTATTCTATTGAAGCTGTCAAAGCTTCAATTGCTGAGTCAACTCTTAATGAAATACAGATTAGGGCAATATTAAGTCAAAAAGGTCTTACAGGTAATATTCTTGAAACCACTACTGCTGAACTTGCCAACGCAACTGCTACTAATGCCGTAGCTGTTGCCGAAGGTACTGCTACTACTGCCACTGTTGGATTTGGTACGGCTATTAAAGGATTGGGAGCATCATTAAAATCGCTTGCTGCCGCTCATCCTGTATTACTTGCTATAACGGCTGCTATAGGTGCAATTTATGCTACCGTAAAAATCGTTGACGCTTGTACGACAAGTTTTGATGAATTAAAAGATAAAATATCTAACTTAAAACAAGATGTTTCTGATTCTGAATCAACTTTAAAAGATTATAAAACTCAGCTTGATGAAATAAATCAGAAAATAACTGAAATTAACAATCAAGATTCTTTAAGTTTTACAGACGAACAAGAGTTAGAAAATCTCAAAAATCAGAAAACTGAGCTGGAAAATATGTATAATATTGAAAAAGCTCGTCATGATTTAAAACAAAAAGAATTAGAAGATACTGCTAATAAATATTTTAATAAGAAAATAACACCTTCCTTGTCTAAAGAATATAAGGATTATTCGGTTGTAGACGAAGATGGATTTGAAAAAAAACTTACAAAACTTGATATAATGAATTTAGCCAAAGAAAGAATGCTTTTAAATCAATCTAGGTTAGATACATTAAATGAAGAATATAATGATAAATCAAACCCTTCCAATAAGGAAACCAAGGAGTATGAGAAAAATAAAGCACAGCTTGAAAAGGCTCGTGATGATGCAAAGAAAACTGCTTTAGATATTCAGGAAGAGGCAAAGAATCAAATTGAGGGATTGGACTCAACCTCAGATACTTATAAAAAAGTTACAGAAGCTTCGCAAGAATTATCTGACGCATTAGCAAGATTAAATAATGACTGGGATAATCTGTCTAGTAAAGGTAAGCAGGAGGATTTATCTTCTAAGATATCAAAAGAAGCTAAAAATTTAAGTTCGGATGATATGAAAAATATTGATAATTATCTTTCAACTTTATCTGATGATGATTTAAACATTCTTGCTAATGTGACTTTTGATGAGAACACTACAGTTGAAAGTCTTAAAGAAGCTATTAAAGCCGCTCAAGAGGAAGCTAACAAAAGTTCGGTAGATTTATCTGTTAAAACATTTGATCCTACTTCTCTTCTTGAAGAATCAGATGATAAGACTAAGACAGCAACATTAGCAGACCTTCAGTCAGAAGCAGATTTGTTATCTTCTATTCAGAAAGAAATGTCTGAAACAGGTCGTATCGGTGTTGATTCAATGCAGAAAATTATCAAGCAGTATCCAGAAGCAAAAGACGCTTTAGGTCAGTATATGCTTGGTATTATCTCACAGGAAGAGTTGTTTGCAGAGCTTGAAGGCATATATGAGGATGATAAAGACGTTTATATTAAATCTGTTATAGAGAAAGCTAAGACAGATGAGGATTTCTTTAATACCCTTAAAACCAATTATCCAGAACTGATTAATCAATTAGGGGCGGTTTATGGCACAGATGTTGCAAACTGGACTACTATGGAACAGGCAAAGGTTAATATTACAGCACAGGCAATACAGCAAATAGCAAACATTTATAAAGAGTTTTATAAGGCTATGGGTGTAAATGATGGTATTGACTTTAATATTCAAGCTACTAAAAATGCTATATCCGCAGGAAATCCAGGTGCTATAGGTGGTTCATTATTCAGTAAATCTTATTCAAAATCTAACTTTGATAAGGTTGTAACTGACAACAACCATAAATTCAAAATGAATGGCAATGATGTTAGTAATGCCTATAAAGAATTGCAGAATAATATAGATTCAGTCTGGAACACAGCCGAAAAGATGAAAAATGCCATAGATGAAGCGGCTTACAATCAGATTAATGCAAGTATAGATACATCATGGCAAGGTTTAGGCGGTAGTGATAGTTCATCTTCTTCACAAACAGCAGAAAAACTTAACTGGATTGAACGCTTAATCAATAAGATTTCTACAGCATATTCACGACTTAAGAATATTGTATCTGATACAACAACTACATGGCTCAAGCGTAATAATGCCCTTTCTGATTCTATGAGTGTACTCAGAGATGAGATAAATGCACAGTCACAGGCTTATGAATATTACATGAACGCATTTAATTCTTATGGTCTTGACGAATATTATAAGAATCAGATTGCAGATGGCTCAATAAGTATTGATGTTATTTACGATGATGATTTGAAGGATGCTATATCTGATTGTCAGGATTTCTATGATAAAGCACAGGACGCTAAGACTGCTGTACAGGAACTTGGTATTGAGTTAAAAGGACTTGCTAAGAGTAGGTTCGATAATGTAGCTTCTGAATTTGAAGAAAAGATTAATAAGATTGTTGCCGTTAGAGATTTATACAGTAAAGAAGATGAACTTATGAACGAAAAGGGTTGGTTCTCTTCTACCCTACTCAATTCAGCAATGATTGACCAGGAAAATAAGAATCTTCAAAAACTCGAAGCCGAAAGGGATGCTTTAGTCAATGCATTAAATTCTGCTGTAAATTCTGGAAGCATTATGCCTGAATCAGAGGATTGGTATTCTATGCAGTCAGCAATAGATGAAGTTTCTTCAAGTATTTTAGATGCTAAGAAGGCTTTGGTCGAGTATGATAACACCATTCGCCAGATTAATTGGGATGCTTTTGATAGAACTCGTGATGACGTTGAAAACCTTATTACTGAAACAGACTTCCTTACAGAATTACTTAAGGATGTCGGAATAACTGATGATAATGGTAATATGACCAAAGAAGGTCAGGCTGCTCAGGCATTACTTGCACAGAAATACCAATTATACCTTAATCAAGCAAAAGCTTATAAAGATGAAATTGCTAAAATTGATGCTGATTTAGCCAATAATCCTTATGACAAAGAGTTACTTGACAGAAAACAAGACCTTATTGATAAGGAACAAGAAGCTATTAAGTCTGCTATGAGTGAAAAAGATGCCATTAAGGATTTGACTAATGATGCTTATAGTGATTTTATTGATAAGCTTGGAGATGCCATTGATAAATACAAAGAGCTTATGAGTACTATGAAGGACGCTTACGATTATGAGAAATCTATTCGTGAGAAAACGGAAGCTCTTAATGTTTTAGAGAAACAATACTCTGCTTATCAAGGTGATAATTCTGAGGAAGGTAAGAAGAATATTCAGCAGCTTAAAGACCAGATTAATTCTGCTAAAGATGATTTGAAAGATACTGAATATGAAAAGCTTATTAGCGACACTGAGAAAATTTTAGATCAATTAAAAGATAATACACAAGAATGGCTCAATCAGCGTTTGGATCAATTGGATAATCTAATTCAGGATATTATTGACCAATCTAATGATAATGCTTCTGATATTGCAGAAACTATTACTTCTACTGCTGAAAATTATGGTTATAAACTAAGTGAATCAATGGCTTCTATATGGAGTACTAATACTGGTAATATAACTAAGGTTCTTGATAATTTCAGCACAAGTTTCATTGATAGCAATTCAAAGATTAAAGATGTTTGTGATAATATCAATTCCGCTGTACAGGGATTACTTGCAAATAGTAATGCCGAGGCACAGAGAGTTGCCGATGAGATTGCAAGACAGCAGGCTGAACAGAATGCAAGTTCTGATGGCGGTTACTCAGGTGGTAATGATTATTCTGATGATGATTGGAGTGGAAACTGGGATACTGGTTCAGATGATAATGATTCTTCTGGAAGTGACGGTGTTGATTGGATATATAGTAAGGATTATTTCGATAAAAATAGTTTAAATATAGACACATCAATCGTGGATCGCCTTAAGCTACACGATTATGATTCATCTTTCGCAGCTCGTAGTCAATATTATGACCAGATGGGCGGTGAAGGACAGTATTACGCTACTTATGATCAGAACGTATGGATGCTTGATTGGATGAAAAGTCATGGTTATCGTAACGGTACTAGGTCAGCGTCAGCAGGTGTACATATCTATGATGAAGAAGATCCTGGTTCAGAAGTACTTGTTACTAAGTATGGTGTGCTTCGTCAGTTTGATTCAGGTGATACAGTATTCAACAAAGACCAAGTCGAAAAACTTTGGAATCTTTCTAAAGGAATCACTACACCAAACATGTATATGGATAATCTTGGTGCTAAGTTACCTGATATCTCTAATATGTCTAACAACCTGTCTAATAAGGTTGATGTCCAATTTGGAGATGTAACTTTATCATTACCTAATGTACGAAACTACGAAGACTTTATGAAAGAAGCCCAGAAAGATCCTAAGTTCGAAAAGATGATACAAAACATGACTCTTGGACAGACTCTAGGTAGGAATTCATTAAACAAATTAACATTTAGATAAAATATCAACTAAGGCATACCATAATTGGTGTGCCTTTTATTTAAATTATCTTATACGGAGAATCAATAATGTCGAAAATAAAAAAAAATAAAGAAAGTAATGAATTGCAGTATTACAAAAGTCACTGCAATCTACTCGAAAAAGAAAACGCAGAACTAAAAGCTAAAATTGCCAATTATGAAATCACGGTTTCAATGAGTGGTAAAGGCGTTGATGAGAAGGTTAATGACCTCGCTCTGCTTATAAAAAAGGCACTTATATCGAAAAATATGTACGAAAAACTTTGTAATGAATATAAATCCAAGATTGCTGTTTTGGACGAAAAAATAGCCGAAATGGATTCAATTAAGGCAGGCTATATAAACAAATTGAATAAATTTTTCAAAAGTTTATTCAGAATTTTCAAATAAAAAAGGATGGTGAAAGACATGTTTACTGATTTTCAATATGCAAACGAGTTGGCAAGTGATTACGGATTAGTTGCGGTTAATTTCGACTCTTCCTCTGGCGGTGCTGAAACTGTCTCATCTGGTTCTAATCTGACATTCAATTCAATTAAATCGGTTGGGCAAGATATATCTGAATTATATGGAACATCATATGAAGAAGATTATTCTTTCACCATCCAGTTATGTAGATTAGATTATAACTGTGAACCTCTTCCAATAACACCAGAAGAATACAGTGCAATCAACAGGTGGCTTAATAGAAAGAGATTTGAACAGTTCAAAATAAATAAAGAAGGCTATGAGAACATATCCTTTTATGGATCATTTAATATCCAAGCAATTAAGATTAATGATGATATATATGGAATAGAATGCACGTTTACTTCCAATGCTGCTTATGCTTTTAATGATGGTAACGATTTAGTTTTCACAAATGTAAAGGAGTTCTGTGTACATGATGATTCAGATGAGATTGGAGAAACTTATCCTTACACGACAATAACTTGTAATGAAGCTGGTAATCTTACTATAACTAATTCAGCAGATAACGAATTATTTATTATTGAGAATTGTTCACAGGGAGAAAAAATCACTCTTGATAATAAGCATGGAATAATTACATCTGATAATCTTAATCACAAGATTGCCAATGATTTTAATTACAATTGGTTAAAAATTATAAACACATATAACAACAGAGATAATTACTACTCTTCTACACTTAATATAAATATAACTATGAATTATCAATCTGTTAGAAAGGTAGGAATTTAGTGCAGAAAATTAATGTAAAAAATTTACTTAGAATGCAGAAAACTGGTCAAGGCATAAGACCTTTACATATTATTCTAGGTAACAGAAATCTTGAAAAATTTGGCGAAATTATTAATATTCCTGCCGATTCTATAACATATCATCCACAATTCAATGTAGTTGACGAATTATCATTTAATGTATATAAAGAAAAAAATGATAATGTTGAAAATCTGTGGGATAAAATCGTTGATTTTAAAACGATATACGTTAAAGAATATGATGAATGGTTCGAGATTACAGTTGGAACAGACGAATCAGAAAAAAATACAAAGAAACTTGTAACAGCTAAATCGTTGTGTGAAGCTGAACTTGGGCAAGTAATTTTACACGACATTGAAATTAATACAGAGGATGATATTGCTCGTGAAGAATACACCGAGCCAACTATATTTTATAACCCTGATAAGAAAGATAGTTCTTTGCTGGATAGAATTTTTGAAAAAGCACCTGGTTATACAATTGCTCATGTCGATGAAACTCTCTTAAAAATTCAGCGTTCATTCAGCATAGATGGTACAAGCATATATGACTTCTTAACAAGCACTCTTTCTCAGGAAATTGGATGTATATTCTTATTTGATTCAAATACAAGAAGTGTCTACGTATACGATATGGAAACTTGTTGTTTGGATTGTGGATATAGAAGCGAAGATGTGTTTACAATTTGTCCTGAGTGTGAAGGAACAATTTTACATGAACCATATGGCAAAGATACATCAATCTTTGTAGATAAAAATAATCTTGGTTCTGAAATACAGCTAACATCGGAAACAGACAGTGTTAAAAACTGTTTTAGAGTTATTGGTGGAGATGATTTAATTAATGCAACATTGAAGAACATTAATCCTAACGGCAGTAATTATATATATTATTTCAATCAAGATACTTTGTCAGATATGCCAGATGAGCTACAATCTAAGATAAAATCATATGATGAACTTGTTGATGAATACACTAATAACAAATCTTTTTCCTTAGAAGCTTCTCTTGTAAATCAATATAACGATATTATTGAATATATCAAAAAATATTATCCCGAAACTACATACTCTTCTATTCAACAGCAGTATATAGGTTGGAGTAATATAACATCTGTGTATTATGATGTCATTGATTTATATTCTTATCTTAATAATTCTATGATGCCGACATGGAAGCAAGAGGATAAAACAGCGGCATCTCAATTAGCTTTGCTTACTCCATCTAATTTGTCTCCTGTAGCGGTTACAGATGTAAGTAAGATATCTGTTTACACTGCTAACAATGCAGTTCTTGCGATGGCAAAAGCAATCATTGATACTTCCATTTATAAGATTGAAATTCTTGATGGTTCTACACTTAAATCTCAAACATGGACTGGTCGCTTCAAATTAACCAATTATTCTGACAGTAAAGACACGGCTGAAATGAAAGATGTTATAAGTATTGAAATCAACGATGATTATATTGCTTACGTTAATCAGCAAGTAGATAAAGCGATGGGTAAGGTTAATGATCAAGGTCTTCAGGATATTTATAATACTAAAGATATTAACAAATTCAAGGAAGAAATTCACAAGTATTCTGCTCAAAGATTGACTTCTTACCAATCTGCTTATCAGTCAGCAATTAATATTCTCACTGAACAAGGTGTCGCATCTAATTCTTCTGATCTACACGATTCTATTTATCTCCCATATTATGAACGTTTTATCGCATTAGAGACTGAATTATCTTATAGAAATTCCCAATTAGACACAATCACAGGACTTGAGAAATATATTGAGGATTTAATATCTAAGACTCATAATGAGCTTGATTTTGAATCGTATATAGGTGAAGAATATTGGAAATTGTTCACTTATTATAGGCGTGAAGATGATTATAGTAACGAGAATTATATATCTGATGGACTGACCAATACTGAATTAATTGATAAAGCTAATGAATTATTGGTAGTTGCCAAGAAAGAATTAGTTAAATCTGGTGAGAAGCAATTCACTATCTCAGGTACATTGCAAAATCTCCTTCTATTAACTGACAAAGACGGAAACAGAATTTTCGAACCTATTCTTGATGATTTTACTTTGGGTAACTTTATCAGAACTAAGATTGATGGGAAAATTTATGTAATGAGATTGGCAGATATTTCAATTTCCTATGGAGATTTAAGCAAATTATCTGTCACATTTTCGGATGCATATAGATATGGAAGTCCAGATGTTAATATAGTTAAAGACATTCTTACAAAATCACAATCTATGGTATCAAGCTACTCTTCTACTGTTAAGCAGGCAAGCCAAGGTGAGAAAGCCAATCTTACATTTGAAAGATTGCAAAAAGAAGGATTAGATTCTGCTCTCTATAGTGTTCACAACACTAATTCAACTGCAATATTTGATGAGCATGGTATTCTTATTAGAAGTTATGACGATGTGATTGATGATTATAAAGATGAACAGGCACGAATTAATGCTAATGAATTTGTGTTTACGACAGATAGGTGGAGAACGGCAATTACTGCATTAGGAAAGCAAAAATATACTCTTAATGGAGTTACACATGAAAAGTATGGTTTGAATACACAGTTTGTAATATCTGGTCTTATGGTTGCAGGTGATATATATTCGGCTAATTATTCTAATCTTAATAATGAATTAAAAGGAACACATATAAACCTTGAAACTGGTGGCTTCGAAATGGCTGACGGAAAGTTGATATATGATGCTAAAACTCAAAAATTAAGTTTAAAGAATGTAGAGTTATCAATTAACTTTAATAATGAAGAAAAAGATATTACAGATATTGTTGGAGATACCATTGTTTCTCAGACTATGCATTACTTAGTTTCAGACAAGTCTGAAGGAATTACTATAGAGTCTCAAGGATGGACAACAGATATCCAGTATGTGTCTAATGAGAAAAGATATCTTTGGATATATATAACTAATACCAAGTCAAATGGTGATACTGAAAATACGTCTCCTATAATTTATGGTGTATATGGCAAAGATGGAGAAAAAGGTGAACAAGGTATTCAAGGGGATACTGGTTCGTCATATTTTACATGGATAATGTATGCCGATGATACTAACGGTACAAATATATCGGATACCCCACTTAGTTCAACTCAATATATTGGTATAGCAACTAATAAAGAAAGCGAAAACAAGAGTAATAATCCTAAAGATTATACTTGGAGTAAATACATAGGAAATGATGGCGTGAGCGTAACAACTGTAGTTCCTATATATTTTTCGTCCAATTCAAAAGATACTGCACCTATTGCACCAGTTAATGTCATTGAAAATAATGATACAGGATATGGACATTGGACGCTGGGCACACCATTGTATAACGAATTATACCCTTATTACTATACATGTAATCAAATTCTATATTCTAATAACGTATATCAATGGAGTATTGTTGTTAGGGATGGTGCAATTGAGAATATTGCCAAAACTGCTTATGATGCAAAAAAGGATACCGAAACTATCTCAGTAAGCATTTCTCAATTTGATAAAGATATCAGTTCTTTGAATACTTTTAGAGAAAGTTCTGACGAAAAAATTAATGACTTGTATGAAAAATATAATGATGAAATCGGTGTAATTAATCAGCATTTTGATTTCACTAAGGACGGTATTTTTATTAGTGCAACCGCCGACTCAGATGTTAAGTTATGGCTGAGAAATAATCAAATTGTCTTTGTTGATAAATATAATAATAAACTAGCTTATTTCACCGATCAAATGCTTAATGTCAATAAGGTTAATACATCTGATTGGTCGCAAATTGGTAACTTCAAATGGATACCATCTGCATCAGGTGGATTAAGATTAGTCAAAGTAAGTTAATGTGAAAGGAGTAATAAATGGCGCAATTAGTAGTTGAAGGTTCAAATGGTCATCATTATTTTGAACTTAATGTTTTTGAAACCTCTTATGACATTTCAAGTAATTCAAGCGAAGTATATTATTCCTTGAATCTTGATGAATATGGTGGAGGGTGGAACTGGGATTGGAGCGGTTCACCAGATAGAATACAAGCACATGTTACAATCGATGATGAAGATTTTTATAGCAATATTCCTGTATTTGATTGCGAAAAAATTACCATTATATCTGGATATAAAACAATACATCATAATTCTGATGGAACAAAAAATATTGATTTTAGTTTCGAAGTAAACGATACTACTGGTCAATATTATACTTGTGGTGATGCAAGTGGTTCTAGTGATATTGATTTAACGACTATTCCTCGATCTGCATCATGTGAATCATTTTCTAAACCAAGCGATTTATCTGGTACATTTTCTGTATCATGTGCAACTCAAACAGACTCTTATTATTATAATCTAAGAATTAGTATCCCAAATATAATTAAAATTAAGGATATTGAATTAGGTAATAGAGGGGCTTATTCTTTTTCTGCTACTTTTTCTTTTAACAAATCCGAGAGAGAAAATATATATAATAGATATAATAATCAGAATTCTGTAACGATAGGAGTTGTTGTTGAAACATACTCTGATTCTGGATATTCAAATAAAATTGGTGAAAGTGACGAACTTACGCAAGTTGTAAGTTTTGTTTCGTCAGAGGTGCAACCAGATATATCTTGTGTAATTTCAGATCCAACAAATTTTAAAGATACTGTTGGTGGAGGAAAATTCATACAAAACATTTCTAAGGTTATGATTACTCCGAGTGCCAAAATGAAATATGGTGCAACTTTTTCAAATGCAAGAGTATCTTTAGATGGAATGACTTACACAAGTAGTTCCTTATCTTCAATAACAAGTAACGTTATTAAATTTTTATCTCTAAATTCTATATCTGACAATCTTCCATTAACACTAACTATAACAGATTCAAGAAATATATCTTCTACTTATTCAACTAATATCGAAGTATATAGATATATATATCCTTATGTAGATATTTTTGAAGCCGTAAGATGTGATGATAATGGGACTCCAAATGAAGAAGGATATAATATAAGATTAAATATTAGTTCGTACATATATAAATTAAATGACAATACGCATACTTTTACGGTTAAAATTAAGAAAGCATCTGACTCTACTTATAATAGTATTGATGAACTTACTGATTTACCTGGTGTATATGATACTTCAACTGGAACATATAAATTTGAAAATAATGCCATAATTAAAGGTGCGTCTACCGAATATTCATATGATATAATCTTGATCTTAAATGACACTATCAAAGGCGAATCCAGCCGCCATATTAGATTAGGTGTTGGTTATTCGTTAATTGATATTCATCCTTCGGCAAAGGGTGTAGCTTTTGGTAAAGTGTCAGAATATGAAGCATTTGAATGTGCTATGCCATCCAGATTTACAAAGGATGTTTTGATTACAAATAATCTTAATGTGGGTGGAACTAGCATAGTTCAAGATCTTATTGGTGACACAGCAAAATTCACTGATATTAAAATAGATGATGGCTTAGAAATTCCTGTACTCTATGATAAATTAAATCAACGAGCCACAACAACATCATCAGATAAAGAGGCATTCCAGCGTTCATGGACTATTAATGGCACTGGTTTATTTATTCTTAATGCCGCAGTATGGACTGATACGACTAGCGATTATGGAACTACTGCTTGTGCTATATATGTTAATAGTGCATGTGTTACGGCAAATACACATCGTTATGGAGAATCATCAAATGCCGTTGAATTAGACGCAGGAGCGACATTTGTGTACTGGTTTCAAAACGTAGAAAATGTAAGTGTATTGCTAAAAGCAGGTTCAACAAAGACTGGAACAAAGACACTTACTTATACCTCTCAAGGTTTATTTGGTTTAACAGTATTGGAAGCTGCTTAAAGGAGTATATATTTCATATACTCCTTATTTTATTAGAAAGGAGAAAAAGATGCAAACAATTGCTAAAATTTCACTGGATTTGTACAACAAGAACATTGTTAAGGTATCGGCAAAACAATATGATACTGGACGTGGAATCGAAGTTACATGTACACACAATGGCATAATATACGATGTTGATACTAATACTACAAGTGCCTTTGTACGATTTAAGAAGCCAGATGGTTTTAATGTCTTTAATCAATGTGAAATTGTAAATAATAGAATCATGATTGAATTAACACAGCAAATGTTGGTCGTTCCAGGTAAATGTGATGTAGATGTCATGATTATGCGTAAAGTATATTCATTAGGTGAAAAGTCGATTGATGATATTATTCAGTTAGATGCACCCATAGTATCAACTATGAATTTTACACTCAATATTGAACCGATTCCTATTGATTATGATGATATTGAATCTTCTTATGAATTCGATGCACTCACAGAAGCTTTGGCTCATTTAGACAAACAAGATAAAATCATCAAAGACTTCCAAGACGATTTGAAAAATCATAAGTTTGTTTTAACAGATGATAAGAATGTAGCAAATGGAATTGCCCCTCTTGATATAAACAAAAAAATTCTTAGTGAAAATATAAATTTTGGTACTACAACTGGAACTGTGTTTGAAGGTAGTCGTGGTAAGACTGTTGAAAGTAATTTAGATGCACATGTTACGAATAGGAGTAATCCTCATTCAGTAACAAAGTCTCAGGTAGGACTTGGAAACGTTGATAATACAGCTGATGCAAATAAATCTGTTAAATACGCTACAAGTGCAGGTTCAACTACTACAGCTACAAAAGCGACACAAGATTCAGCTGGTCAGCAGATTAATACAACATACATTAAAAGTTTATCTGTAAGTGGCAAAGTAATTACTTATGCCAAAGGCGATGGAACTACAGGTACTATTACTACGCAAGATACAAATACAACGAATACTACGGGTTCAACAAATACATCAAGTAAGATATTCTTGGTTGGTGCTACTTCACAAGCAGCATCTCCCGTAACATACTCTCATGATACGGCTTATGTTGGAACCGATGGATGTTTATATAGCAACAGCACTAGAGTTGTGTCTGAAGTAACGCAATCTACAGAACCAACAATACAAAAAACTGGTGATTATTGGATCATCGAGGGATAATTGAAAGGAGGAAATAAAATATGGCACTTTCATCTGGTTATAAAAAAATAACTAGAACACAAAAACAGTCCGATGGAAATTATAAAAAAATTTCTGAATGGACATCTTCTACAAGTGTTGAACGTGATAATGGTGAAACAATAGAAACTTCAGTATCAAAATTAGAGAGCGATCTATCTTCTCTTTCTAAGACGGTTACGAACAATAAAACTTCGTGGGGAGATAAATACACTAAAAATGAGATTGATAATAAATTTTCTACTTTGGAAACAAACATTGATTGGAAAGAGAGTGTAGCAACGTATAGCGACATTGCAAAAACGTATCCTAATCCTGCTGATGGATGGACGGTAAACGTAAAAGACACAGATTATACATATCGTTACAATGGTACTGGATGGGTTGCTATTTCTGCAAATGCAATTCCAAAGGCAACTACTTCGGTTGACGGTTTATTAAGTAAAACAGACAAAGCACACTATGATGATGCTTATTCAAAACGACACACTCATAGTAATAAGTCCGTTATTGACGGAATTACATCTACTTTGGTTAATAACTGGAATTCTGCAAAAACTCATGCCGACTCAGCACATGCTCCAAGTAATGCACAAGCAAACGTAATTGAAACTGTAAAGGTGAATGGGACTGCTCTTACACCTTCTTCTAAAGCTGTGAATGTAACTGTACCTACAAAAGTTTCTCAATTAACAAATGATAGCGGATATAAAACAACGGATAACAATACAACATATTCATTGTCTAAATCAGGAAGCACTATTACTCTTACTGGTTCTGACGGTAGTAAGACTTCTGTATCCGATTCGGATACTAATACATGGAGAGGTATACAGAATAATTTAACAAGTACTTCTACAACGGATTCATTATCTGCTTTTATGGGAAAACAATTAAAGAGTATGATTGATACACTTATAACAACAGGTTATTATGATACCATGTGGTCAAACGACGCAGATAGTATGAATTATTATATAAGATTTTCGACTGGTATTATGATTATGGTCACAATAATTCCTGATGGATGGTCAGTAGAAAATAATACTCATTATATTTATCCTGTATCATTTATAAATAACAACTATGCCTTAATAGCAGTAGATAATACAAGTACTAATGGACAAACTAGTGGCGGCTTTGATAGAAGAATCCCTATGATACGTCATGAAAGAAATTATTTTACTGTATGGTCTAATTCAGTAACTCCTGGCGATGATAACTTTTACAATGAAGGTATAGAAGATAGTATGAGCGTTATTTGTATAGGAAGATGGAAATAGGAGGTAAAAATGTCAGACACAGCAATAGAAAATACATTATATGTTGTATACACTTCTCAGGGTGTTTTTATTGGATTTTATGATGATATTGAAGCAATTAATTCAATTTTGCAAGAAAATAATGAATATATATATAAGCCAATTACTCGTGAGATACGAGATTTTATATTGTCAGAACCATTTAATCCAGCAAAAGATATTTTATTTAATATGAATTTTCTCACATCTGAGGTGAATATTATTGATGATAAAAAGTATTTGTTACAAGAATATTCTAGTGCCATTATAGATATGGAGAAAATAAAAAATAAAATGTGTAAAAACATTAAAACAAAATGTGGTGAATATATTACTAGCGGATTAAGTATACAACTGTCAGATGGTTCAGAAAAGGACTTTACATACTCTTTAGAAGACCAAATAAATATTAAATCATTTGTTGATAATTTTAAGTCTGGAGATATGCTTGTATATCATAGCACAGGTGAGATGTTTAATTTATATTCATATGATGATATCTTAAAAATATACAAAGGACTTGAAAATAATAAGATATATAATCTAATTTACACAAGCGTATTATGCCAATATATTATAAAAGAATACACCGAAGAAATGTATTGTAATAAAGAAATAATTGGATATGGTTATTCTAATGAACAAATTCTAAAGGAGGTGAATACTCGATATGAAGCACAATTATTACAGTGAAAATGGATCACAAATAAAAATTATTCATCTCCCTGGTAGTGGTTTAGAAGAACATCGTGAACTTGCAGAATACAACCTTGATAGAAGTTTTAATATATCAAAAAATTTATCAATTATATCTGTTATGAATAGTCAGTGCGAGAAAGATTCGTTTATTCTTAAACAGTGTGAATTTAATAATATTAAATTACTTAATACTGCTTCTGATGTAATATTTTGGAATAACCCTATTAAGATTGAACATATTCTTGAATGTTTAAGAAAAGTTACAACTAAGTATGCACTTATTCTTGATGGCAGAGATACTGTAATTACTGGAGATTTAGATGATTCATTTATAGAAAAATATCTTGCATTTGATACTCCAATAGTTTTTAATGGTACACCAGTTGCTTATCCAAGTAGTCCTATAATTGAAAGTTTGCAAGAAATTATTAAAATCAAAGGAAAACAAAAATATCTTAATGCTGGTGTATGCATTGGAGATAAAGATAGCCTTATTTCCTTTTACACAAAAGCACAAGAAATAAAAAATAATATGTTTAATAACAATAACTCAGAACAATATCTTATTAGACTGACAAAGAAAAGAAATCCTAAGTTAGCAACTGTTGATTACAACAACAATATATTTAGAATTGTTCATAAATATGACTCTAAAATTATTGAAAATGAAAATGGAGATTTTATTATCAGTTAATAAAAAAGGGGGAAGTAATATTGAATATACTGATATGTGGATATGGCAATATTGGAAAACACATAGAAAAAGAATTTTATAAGTTAAAACAAGCAATTAGTGTATATGATAAATATAATAAATCTTTCTCAGACAAAGATATATTGAATGATAAATTTAATTATGCATTCGTTTGTGTTCCTACAGAAATGAAAGAAGATGGTTCTTGTGATACGTCTGAAATTGAATGGATAATACCTAAAATTAAAGCAGATGTTATTATAATTAAATCAGCTATTCCTGTAGGAACTTGTGAATCTTTTCATCTTGAAAATATAGTAATAAGCCCCGAATATTATGGAACTACACAGCATAGCCTTGAATCTCCTAATTTTGTTATTCTAGGAGGAAATAAAACATACTCTTCTATGTGTGTAGAACTATATTCCAAGGTAAAAGATGGATCGTTTAGATTTATTTTTACAGACTGGCGTACGGCAGAATTGGCAAAATACATGGAGAATTGTTGGATTGCTACAAAGGTTACATTTTGTAATGAATTTGCCAAAATTGCTGAAGCATATGGAATAAATTATCCTGAATTAAGAGAATGCTTTGTTGCAGATGAAAGAGTAAGTTCATCTCATACATATGTTTATAAAGATAAACCTTATTATGATTCTCATTGTTTAAACAAAGACATTCCTGCACTATTAATGATGGCAAAAGATAATGATATTCAAACACCTCTTATGACAAGCATTTTTAAGATAAACAACCAAATAAAAAATAGTAATACATCGGACAATAATACCATTTAAAGTATTAATTATGCGCATAATGCAAAATTAAAAATGAGATTTATATAATGAAATAGGGTAGTTGAGATTTTATTCTCTTCTACCCTATTTTTTACGATTTTATATGGTATAATTATTTCAGTTGATATTTGTGGAGGTATTTATGAAAGAGGGAATTGAAGCTTATATTATTGAGAGCAATTTAAAGGTTAGAAAGGTAACTGTCGCTCATGTTACTGGTAATCTTGCTACTGTACGATTTGAAGAAGGTGGTGGTATTAGAGTTCCTATTAATAGATTATATGGATCTGAGGAAGAGGCTGCTAAAGAATTGAAATATAAAACCGAAGCGAAAAAACCGCCTCATAACTATTTGAACGGACAATTGTTATAAAATAAATTTAAAGGAGATGTATTTTATTATACACCTCCTTTTTTCTTAAAATGTAGAATGTAGACAATTTTGGAGTAAATCTACATTCTGTTTAATTCAATATATAAGATTCGAACTTATATTTTAAACACCGACTGTTTATTGACTTAGATAAAAATATAATTGTACTGCCCTTATTTTTGACGACACTTTTGACGACACTTTTTTCGTACTATGACGACCTAAAACGGTCTAAAATGATACTTTTTGAAAAATCCTCAATCTTCTAAGTCCGCATAAACACTGGATTTCTGTGGTGTTGTAGTAATGGACTAGAGGGGAGTCGAACCCCTGTCCGAAAACCCATTCCCTGTTCTTCTACTATCATAGTTGATTGTTTAACATTCCCTCCGGTACACGAGAATCAACACCCTTGCACCTTTAGTAGCTTCATGATACGACCAGCATCTCAAAGCTTTGATACTGTCGTTTCCTACATGTTCGAAGCCTGGGTCTTAAAGTGTAGGTGCTTTAAGTCAGACTGCTGCAATTAGGCAGCGTATGCTAAATTATCGTTAGCGTTTATATTTAAGTTTGGATTTTGACGCTTTCCTGCGGATAGCTTCACCAGCTTCAAGATCCCCGTCGAAACCTTTACTAGCCCGTGTGTAAGCAGTTTCACCTGTTTATTTATATTAACATTGGCATAATGCCAAGTCAATTAACTTGTGCTTCAAAACTGATAAAATATTTCTAAATATTTTTAAAATCTAAGATTCTTGTTCTTGAATTCCTTCTGTGCATCTCTTATCTGGTCTTTCTTTGCAATAGAATCTCTCTTGTCAAAGTTCTTCTTACCTTTTCCAAGACCAATTTCCATCTTCACCTTTCCCTCTTTCAGATATACCTGAAGTGGAACAAGTGTGTAACCTTTAATTGTAAGTTCACCTGTAAGCTTATTAATCTGATTCTTGTGAAGAAGCAGCTTCTTAGGTCTTAGAGGATCTTTATTGAATATGTTTCCCTTCTCATATGGTGTAATATTCATACCTAGGACATATACTTCGCCATTCTCAATCTTGATGTAAGATTCCTTAATTGAGCACTTACCTGCTCTGATTGATTTAACCTCAGTGCCGTGAAGTACCATACCTGCCTCGTATTTCTCTTCTATAAAATAATCAAAATAAGCTTTCTTATTGTTCGCTATAAGTCTGTTTCCTGATGCGCTTGTTTTTGATGCCATGTCAGTCTCCATTCTATTCTATGCAAATGCAAAATCAATTGTTCTTAGTATCTTATCGGTGCCTATAACCACAACCTTAACCTTCTGTCCGAGCTTATAACTTCTGTTCCCAAGTTCTCCTACCATCTCATAGTGTTCCTCGTCAAATGTATAGAATCCCTTCATATTATTGATAGAAACCATGCCCTCGATAGTGTTTGGAAGTTCAACATATACGCCCCACGCGGTAACACCCGAAACAACTCCATCAAATGTTTCTCCAACAAACTGTTCCATATACTCAGCCATTTTAAGCTTGTCTGTATCTCTTTCAGCATCTGCCGCACGCCGCTCCATAGCACTTGTCTGGACAGCAACATCCGGTAATATTGCATCATAATGGTCAGCTCTCTTAGGACTTAAACCTCCGTGAAGATTCTCCTTGATAATTCTGTGAATCTGGAGATCAGGATATCTTCTGATAGGCGATGTGAAATGACAGTAATACTTGGCAGCGAGTCCAAAATGTCCTACACATTCAGTAGTATACTTAGCTTTCTTCATAGAGCGGAGTGTCAGTCTGCTTATAAGATTCTCAGCATCAGAACCCTCTATCTCAGAAAGAAGCTTTTGAATCTCCTTAGGTCTTAAATCATCAGTAAGTCTTAATGTATAACCAAAGTTATTAATAAATGTGGCTAACTTACGCATTTTTTCAGGATCAGGATTCTCATGAGTTCTATATAGAAATGGCATATCCTGCCAGAAATAATCCTCTGCAACAGTTTCATTAGCGGCAAGCATAAAATCTTCAATAATCTTAGTTGCTACATTTCTGTCATACGGCTTAATATCAGTCGGGTGGCCATTCTCATCAAGTATAATCTTACTTTCAGGGAAATCAAAATCAACCGAACATCTTGCAAATCTCTTCTTTCTAAGAAGCTCCGCAACCTCTTCCATCATATGAAACATTGGAACAAGCTCTTTATACTTCATAATTTCATTAGTATCATTATCTACAAGAATCTTTTTTACACTTGTATAGCTCATTCTTCTGTCTACATTAATAACAGTTTCACATATTCTATGTCCAACAATATTTCCCTTTTCATCAATATCCATAAGGCAGCTGAGTGCCAGTCTGTCTTCTCCCTGATTAAGTGAACATATCCCATTAGATAACTTATGCGGTATCATTGGAATAACACGGTCTACAAGGTAAACACTCGTACCTCGTTTAAGTGCCTCTTTATCCAGCGCGCTTCCCTCTGTAACATAATGGCTTACATCCGCAATGTGGACACCTAGATGATATACAGGTCCTTCTTTCGAGATGGATACTGCATCATCTAAATCCTTCGCATCCTCACCATCTATAGTAACCATCTGAACATTTCTTAAATCAACTCGTCCAGCCTTATCCTTTTCACTGACAACATCAGGAATATCATTAATTGCCTTCTTAACTGATTCAGGAAACTCCACTGGTAAATCATATGCCTTGATAATAGACATTATGTCCACACCCGGGTCATCTATATGTCCAAGTACTTCTGTGACCTTCCCCTGTGGATTCTTACTCTGGCTGCCGTAATCACTTATAGAAGCAACTACCTTAGAACCTTCAACCGCTCCATTCATGAATTCCTGCGGTATAAATATATCACAGTTAATCTTTGCATTATCAGGAATAACAAAACCATACGTTCTGTTCTTCTGAAATGTTCCGACAACTTCCTTAATCTCATGCTCAACAATAGCAACAATCTTACCTTCAGCCCTCTTACCGCCATTCTTCTCTGTAGTTATCACAACCTTGACTTTATCATGATAGAAAGCATTCATCGTGTCATTAGCCTTGACAAATATATCATCTTCCCTGTCAGGTATTACTACAAAACCAAAGCCTCTGCTTGTACTTTCAAATGTTCCAACAAGTGCTACATTCTCAGGTTTCATGTACTTACCCTTCTTTGATACACCTATTGTTCCATCTGCAACAAGACTGTCAAGCACTTCCATAAGCTCAGAACGCTTAGCTTTAGGAATATCGAGAAGCATAGCGATTTCTTTAGCTTTCATTGGAACATACAGTTCATTATTAAGAATCATATCAGCAAGCATCTGTCTTCGCTGTTTAAATGTATCCTTCTCCATATCCCTTATATCCCTTTCTAACCATTAAATATACAGATTCTACCAGATTGCTCGTAAAAGCAAAAACACTCTTAAGAAATTATCCGTTTCTTAAGAGTGTTCGTAATTTAGAAATTAAAATTAAGTATAACTGCTATAACAATAAAAAGAATTACAAGAATCTTGGTTATCTTAACAAGCTTGCCTTCCATTGAACGGCCCTTGTTCTTACCCCAGTATGAATCAGCAGCACCACTAATTGTTCCTGACAATCCGTTCTGCTTACTTTCCTGCATAAGAATTATTATTGCTAAAGCTATACAAATTACTACAAATACTCCCATTAAACCAATTCTTAATACATCTCCGACAGACATATGAAACAATGGAATTATCTTATTCATACCATCCTCATTCCTGCGCATCATGCGCTTTTTATTACATAATTATGCCAATACGGCAACATAGGTCATTCTATCACAAATAAACATTTTGTGCAAGAAAAATCAACAAATTAATTTCAACCCTTTGATTAGTTCTTCTTCACAAGAAGAGACTCACCTGTCATCTCAACTGGTTTCTCAAGTCCCATAATTTCTATAAGTGTAGGAGCGATATCACATAATCTTCCACCCTCACGAAGTGTATAATTCTCATCATAATTAACAAGAATGAATGGAACAGGGTTAGTTGTATGTGCTGTATGTGGAGCTCCTGTTTCGTAATCAATCATCTTCTCAGCATTTCCGTGGTCTGCGCAGATGAAGAGAACTCCGTCAACATCCTTTACTGCATCTACAGCCTTTCCAACAAGCTCATCAACCTTCTCTACAGCCTTGATTGCAGCTGGAATAACGCCTGTATGTCCAACCATATCAGGATTAGCGAAGTTGATAATAATAACATCATATTTGTCAGACTTTATAGCCTCAACTAAGTCCATACCTACTTCCGGAGCACTCATCTCTGGCTTTAAGTCATATGTTGCAACATCCTTAGGTGAGTTAACAAGTAATCTGAACTCATCAACATTAGGATCTTCAACACCGCCATTAAAGAAGAATGTAACATGTGCATATTTCTCTGTCTCAGCAAGTCTTAACTGCTTCTTTCCATGATTAGCAAGGAATTCACCAAATGTGTTCTTAATATTCTCTTTCTTGAATGCAACCTTCTTGTTAGGGATTGATTCATCATAATCCTTGAAGCATACAAATGTTAATGGAATAAATCCTGTCTTTCTTTCAAATCCTGTAAACTTATCATCGCAGAACGCTCTTGTCATCTCTCTTGCACGGTCTGGACGGAAGTTAAAGAATATAACAGAATCATTAGCCTTAACTAATGAAAGTGGCTGACCATCTTTACAGATAACTGTTGGCTCAACGAATTCATCTGTCTTACCATTATCATATGACTCCTGAAGTGCCTGTGTAGCTGACTCGGCCTTAATGCCATCACCTGTTACAAGTGAATCATAAGCCTTTTCTACTCTGTCCCAGTTATTATCTCTGTCCATTGCATAGTAACGGCCTGATAAAGATGCGACCTTACCAACTCCGATTTCTGCCATCTTATTCTCAAGTGTCTCAACAAATCCCTTAGCTGAAGCTGGAGGTGTATCTCTTCCGTCGAGGAACGCATGAACATATACCTTAGACACTCCCTGCTGCTTTGCCATCTCTAAAAGTCCATATACATGGCTTAAATGACTGTGAACACCACCATCTGATAAAAGTCCGAAAAGGTGAAGATCCGAATCATTCTTCTTGCAGTTCTCCATTGCCTCAAGTAATTCTTCGTTCTTAAAGAATGTACCATCTTCAATATCCTTAGTAATTCTTGTAAGATCCTGATAAATAATTCTACCAGCACCAATATTCATATGACCAACTTCTGAATTACCCATCTGTCCGTCTGGAAGACCTACAGCAAGTCCTGAAGCATATCCCTTCTGGAACGGGCATTCCTTCATAAGCTTATCCATAACAGGAGTGTTAGCCATAGCAATAGCATTACCCTCTGTTCTATCATTTAAACCATAACCATCAAGTACCATTAAAACTACTGGTTTTTTACTCATAATGTGATTCTCCTTTAAATGTATTCTAATTAATTGCCTATAGCATGATAGCACATTTGTAAAAAAAATCAAAGACCTTGTCTTGAATATTATCATCAAAACAAGGTCTTTTCATGCTTATTTACTTATTATAATTAACTATATCCGCAAAATCCGGCTTGAGACTTGCACCTCCTACCAGTCCACCATCAATATCAGGCTGGGCAAAAAGCTCTGCTGCATTAGAAGCATTAACACTTCCTCCATAAAGAATCCTTATCTGATCCGCTGTTTCTTTATCATATAACTCTTCGAATACAGTTCTTATAAATCCGCATACTTCCTGTGCCTGCGCTGTAGTTGCAACCTTTCCTGTTCCAATAGCCCAGATTGGCTCATAAGCAACTATTGTATGAAGCACCTGCTCTTTAGTAACACCAACATATGCTTCTACTATCTGTTCTTTAACGAAATCAAGTGTAATCCCTTTTTCTCTCTGTTCAAGTGTCTCTCCACAACAAAGAATTGGGATAATTCCATGTTCAAGTACCTTATGCATCTTGAGATTAAGCACTGTATTGCTTTCATTAAAGTACATTCTTCTTTCTGAATGTCCTATTATAACATGGCTTACCCCGGCATCAACAAGCATCTCAGGCGATAACTCACCGGTAAATGCTCCTTTCTCCTGATAATATACATTCTCTGCACCAATATGTATATTAGATCCCTTCACTGCCTCCACCACAGGTACAATGTCAATGGATGGTACACAGAACACAACATCAACATCCGGATTATTAACATTCGGTCTCAATTCAGTAACGAGCTTAACTGCCTGGCTTGGTGTCATATTCATCTTCCAATTGCCTGCTATTACTTTTCTTCTCATTCTACGCCTCCCCACAGGAAATTATCCATAATAACATATATATGGACAATCCTATTAAATTATTCCGATATAACTATCCTAGTAAAACAAATAATAGCATACTTTGGTACATATTTCAAGTATAGTTTGTGAAATAAATAACAAAAATCCGGACCTTACTTAACAAAAAATAAGATCCGGATTAAAATATTATTATATAACTATGTCAGTAAAATCAATTACTTATCGTTAGCTGCAACTACACCTGGAAGTTCTTTACCTTCAAGGAATTCAAGAGATGCTCCACCACCTGTTGAGATGTGTGTCATCTTATCTCCGAATCCTAAGTTGTTAACAGCTGCTGCTGAATCACCACCACCAATGATTGTTGTAGCATCTTTAAGCTGTGCAAGTTCTTCTGCAACAGCAATTGTTCCTGCTGCGAAATTAGGGAATTCAAACACTCCCATTGGTCCATTCCATACTACAGTCTTGGCATCCTTTAACGCTTCCTTGTAAAGCTCACATGTCTTAGGTCCAATATCCATACCCATGTCATCATCTGCCTGATGTCCTGCTTCTACGACATGTGAAGGAGAATCATTGCTGAATTCCTTAGCTACAACTGTATCGATAGGAATAAGCATTTTAACGCCCTTTTCTTCAGCCTTCTTCATCATATCCTTAGCATAATCAAGATAATCATCCTCTACTAATGACTGACCTACATTACCACCATGTGCTTTCTGGAATGTATAAGACATGCCACCACCGATAATAAGTGTGTCAACCTTATCAAGAAGATTATTGATAACTGAAATCTTAGAAGAAACCTTTGAACCACCAAGAATTGCAACGAAAGGTCTTACAGGATTATTAACTGCATTTCCAAGGAAATCAATTTCCTTCTGCATAAGGTATCCAACAACAGCTGTATCAACATATTGTGTAACACCTACGTTAGAACAATGCGCTCTGTGAGCTGTACCAAATGCATCATTAACAAATACATCTGCAATAGAAGCTAAATCCTTAGAAAATGCTTCACCGTTCTTAGTCTCTTCTGGTCTGAATCTTGTATTTTCAAGAAGAATAACATCTCCATCATTCATTGCAGCAACAGCTGCTCTTGCATTATCGCCTACAACAGTATCATCTGCTGCAAACTTAACTTCCTGACCAAGAAGTTCTGAAAGTCTCTTTGCAACTGGTGCAAGAGAAAATGCAGCATCTGGTCCCTTTGGCTTTCCAAGATGTGAACAAAGAATAACCTTTCCTCCATCAGCAATAAGCTTCTTGATTGTTGGAAGAGCAGCTACAAGTCTTGTTTCATCTGTAATTCTGCTTCCATCTAAAGGTACATTAAAATCACATCTGCATAATACTCTTTTGCCCTTTACATTGATATCATCAATAGACTTTTTATTAAGCATATTAATATCCTCCATATAATACATAAAATAGCTACATATACAGCTTTATAAAAAACCGGAGAATAGTCATACCATTCTCCGGCAAAAACAATCTAAATGATTAGTTTAATTCAGCGAAGTACTTAATTGTTCTAACCATCTGGCTTGTGTATGAGTTCTCATTATCATACCAAGAAACAACCTGAACCTGGCAACCACCGTTTGGAAGTTCATTAACCATTGTCTGAGTAGCATCAAATAATGAACCAAATCTCATACCAACGATATCGCTAGATACAATCTGCTCTGTATTGTAACCGAATGACTCTGTTGCAGCAGCCTTCATAGCAGCATTAACTTCATCAACTGTAACCTTCTTAGCAACTACAGCATTAAGAATTGTTGTAGAACCTGTAGGTGTTGGAACTCTCTGAGCAGCTCCAATAAGCTTTCCGTTAAGTTCTGGGATAACAAGACCAATAGCCTTAGCAGCACCTGTTGAGTTAGGAACGATGTTGCAAGCACCTGCTCTAGATCTTCTTAAATCACCCTTTCTCTGTGGTCCATCAAGAATCATCTGATCACCTGTGTAAGCATGAATTGTACACATAATACCTGACTCGATTGTTGCACAATCGTTAAGTGCCTTAGCCATAGGAGCTAAGCAGTTTGTTGTACAAGAAGCAGCTGAGATAATCTGATCATCTGCTGTAAGTGTCTCATGGTTTACATTGTAAACGATAGTCTTAAGGTCGTTTCCAGCTGGAGCTGAGATAACTACCTTCTTAGCACCTGCATTAATATGAGCCTGTGCCTTAGCCTTAGATGTATAGAATCCTGAACACTCAAGAACTACATCAACGCCAATCTCTCCCCATGGGCAGTTATTAGCATCTGGTTCTTTGTAAATCTTGATAGTCTTGCCTTTAACTGTGATTGTACCAGCCTCATCATCAGCTGTTACCTGATCTTCCTCACCGAAGTTAACATATCTTCCCTGTGATGAGTCATACTTTAAAAGATGAGCAAGCATCTTAGGGCTTGTTAAATCGTTAATAGCAACTACCTCATATCCTTCTGCACCAAACATCTGTCTGAATGCAAGTCTACCGATACGACCAAAACCATTGATTGCAACTTTTACTGACATAAAAACAATTCCTCCTAAAATGAATTTTTATAACATAGTTTGTTAAAATTTCAACTACCGTGTATTTTACATAAGAAGAAGCAAAATATCAAGGCTTTCTTCCCATTTTTTACATTTTTGCACTTTTTTCAATAATAACTCATTATCAATTAGTCATTTTGACGAAATCTTAACAAATTCTGTATCCAATATTGTCTACTTAACACTAATCTCTGCTTAATACTGGCTTAAAGGAAACATTTCTTTGTATTCCTCAAAATATTTATCAAAATTAGTTCCATTATCTTTCTTGAGATTAATAAGATACTCATGTGTATCAAACACATTTAACTCAAGCTCAATAATCGCAACTGCCACGTTAGAACAATGGTCAGCAATTCTCTCGAAATCTGTAAGCAGATCATTAAATATAAAGCCCTGATGAAGTGTACATTCACCTTTCTGGACACGCTTGACATGATTCATCTTCATTTCATCACAATATATGTCAACGAGTTCTTCTAACGGCTCTGTCTTATAGGCATATTCAACCTTGTTCTGTTCAAATGCATCTATTACATTTCCAACTATTTCTTTCATAATTAATGACATCAGTTCAACATCTTCAACAGCACAATCAGAAAACCTAAGCTTTTCATTAAACAGTTCTGCTGCTGCCTGTGATATGTTAACAGCATGGTCACTTATTCTCTCAAAATCAGAAATTGTATGGAGAAGCTTTGAGACCTCCTTGTTCTGTCCAGAAGTAAGCTCCTGCTGTGTAATCTTTACAAGATAAGTTCCAAGCTTATCTTCATATCTGTCAACCTTATCTTCTCTTCTCTGAATCTTGTCATATTTTTCCTGCGAAAATGTATCCAGTAGTTCCATGGAACGAATAAGATTTTTCTGTGCCATATGTGCCATTGAACAAAGAACTGTCTTAGCCTGTTCAATAGCAACTGTAGGATGAGCAATAAATCTGTCATCAAGTACACTGATTTCAACAATATCTTTATCTTCCTCATCAACAACCTCCTTGAAAATTGCACATACCATCTTTTCAAGGAATCTGATGAATGGAAACAGTACAGCAACTGTTGCAACTCTGAATAAAGAGTTCACAAATGCTATCGAAACAGTTGTCATCGTTCTGTCCATAAATGAAAAATGCACAAAATGATTAACACTATAAAATACTACTGCCCATATTAAAGCACCCAATGCATCAACAAGAAGATATACAAATGCTGTTCTCTTACCATCTGTAGTCGCACCAAATGAAGAAATGATAACAGGCATGGCAGCTCCGACAGCAATACCCATTATAATAGGCAGTGCTACTGAAAATGAAATAGCTCCTGTAACTGATAAAGCCTGAAGAATACCAACTGTAGCAGACGCACTCTGCAAAACAGCAGTAACCAAAAGTCCTATAAGTATTCCTATAAATGGATTAGAAAACTTAGTAAGCATATCAATAAATGCCGGCTCAGATCTTAATGGTGCAACCGCTGCACTCATGTTCTGCATTCCTACCATAAGGATACAGAAACCTATCATTATATCACCTATATGCTTCTTAGTGGGATTCTTACAAATCATCCTGAACATGATGCCAATAACACCAATAATAGCAGCAAGAACCTCTGTTGAAAGTAAGTCTACCCATCCGGCACCACCACTGATATCAGAAAGACATAATACCCATCCAGTAACAGATGTACCTATAATTGCGCCCATAATAATACCGATAGCCTGTTTCATTTTAATCATACCGGCATTAACAAAACCAACAACCATAACAGAAGTTGCCGACGATGACTGGATAATTGCCGTAACACCTGTACCAAGCAGTACTCCCTTAAGAGGTGTATTACTTAATCTGTACAGAATAACTTCCAGTTTGCCACCAGCCACTTTCTTTAATCCATCTCCCATAAGCTGCATTCCAAAAAGGAAAAGCGCTATTCCTCCAAGAAGAATAATCACAATGTGTATCAATTCAAAACTCACGAAAGCTCCTATCTGCGCATAAAAGTCAAGGACGGACAGCGTAGTTGGTACTTCTACATCTATGCGCATTCACATAATCAGAATTTATACGCTGTCTTCTTAATAATATCAATACTAATAATCATTTTCAAGGAAAAATTACCTATATTTTACATTAGTTTACATGTTCTACATAAACATCAAAAATATCAATTGCGGATTAATTATGTTTATGTATAATGTATATTGACATTTAAGCATATGACTAATATTTGATGGAGGACATTACTATGCTGTTATCAGATTCACATATACATACTATGTTCTCTTCTGATTCAGATGAGAACCCTGTAAATGTTGTTAACAATGCTATTTCACTGGGATTTAAACACATCTGTTTTACCGACCATAATGACTTTGATGCTCCTTTAGAAGATGGAAAAGTCATGTTTGACCTTGATTTTCCGGAATACATTAAGTATTTCCAGAATCTGAAAGAATCATACAAAGATAAAATCAATATTCACATAGGTGTTGAACAGGGACTTATGAGAAGCGTCGCTGACAGAGTTAATGCTTATGATTCTGAAAAGCAGCTTGATTTCATAATAGGCTCGTCACATCTTGTATATGGAGAAGATCCCTACTACCCTGAGTTTTGGGAGAAACGTTCTGCAAAGGATACTGTTTTAACTTATTACGAAAGTATTCTTGATAATCTTGGCTGTTGTCACAACTTTGATGTGTATGGTCATCTTGATTATATTGCAAGATATATACCTGCCAATTCTTACACATATAACTGGCACGATTTTAACGATTTAATCTGCATAATTCTTAAAACAATCATTGAGCAAGGAAAAGGAATTGAAATCAACACTGCCGGTCTTAAATACGGCATGCCTGAACCTAATCCTTGCCTTGATATTGTTAAAATGTATCACGACCTCGGAGGAGAGATAATCACTGTAGGTTCTGATGCACACGAAGTTAAGTTTTTTGCTTACAGATTTGATGTCGTGGCTGATATGCTTAAGAACGCAGGATTTAATTACTACACAATATTTAATGAAAGAAAGCCTGAGTTCATCAGATTATGATGAGCTCAGGCTTATTTTATATACATGTATCTTATCTGCACCTTCTACATACATCTGTAAAATCTGAAGCTGTAAGGTGGAAGAACTATTTTCCCAGATAAGTCTTCCTTCTTACCTGTTATAAGATTAAGTGCATCTGCACATTCTGTATCAAAGTACGCTGTGTACTCATTCTCATCTGCATTAATTGCAACAAGCACTTTTTCTCCATCTGCTTCCCTTTTGAATACATATTGTCTGTTTGTAAGCACTTTCTTTGTGTAATCACCATAGCTTAAAGCCCTGCTGTTATGATACATTTGTCCTAATGAACTTATTGTATCAGTCAGCTCATTGTATTCCGGCTTATCAAATGCCGGACGCAGAATATTGTCATTGCCGCTGCCCTTAACTGCCTCGCATCCCCATTCACTTCCATAATATATACATGGAATTCCCGGCATACCGAACATAAGTGCATATATAAGCGGCAGATGTGCTTTATTGGTAAGTGTGCTGGCAATCCTTGAAACATCATGGTTATCAACAAATGTAAGCAGATGTTTTCCTGTATACAGACACCATGGTTCTTTTCCAAACTGCCTTTCTATGCTGTGTGCAATCTCGAACATATTCATTGAATTAAAGCTCGAATACAGCCCCTTATAACACTCATAATTAGTTGCACTGTGCAGGCATTCATTACCCACAATTGTGTTGTAATCACCATGAAGCATTTCTCCTACAAGGAAAAACTCCTGCTTCATCTGGTCTGTTTCGTATCTTAAACGCTTCATGAAATCCCTGTTAAGGCAGTACGCAACATCAAGTCTGATTCCATCAATATCAAATTCATCAACCCAGCCACGCACCGACTCAATAAGATAATTAACCACATCAGGATTATTCAGATTGAGCTTCACAAGATTGTAATATCCTTCCCAGCCCTCATACCAGAAGCCATCATTATATGGTGAATTGCCATCAAAGCTGATGTTAAACCAGTCCTTATAGGCAGAATCCCATTTTTTCTCACATACATCCTTAAATGCAAAAAAGCCCCTTCCGACATGATTAAACACACCGTCAATGACTACCTTTATTCCTGCCTCATGCAGCTTTGACACAAGCTCTGCAAAATTCTTATTAGTTCCTATTCTTTTATCTATCACACGGTAATCCCTTGTATCATAGCCATGATAATCGCTCTCAAAAATTGGAGAAAAATACACCGCATCAGTTCCTAACTTCTGCAAATGCGGTATCCAGTCTGCAAATTCTGATATGCATCTGTTCATCACCCCGTCGTTGTCTCTTAATCCATCACAAAATCCAAGTGGAAATACCTGATAAAACACCGCTTCTTCGTACCACATATTATTTTAACCTCCGTAACTGTCTGATATATTAATATTAAGCCAATTCCCGCAGTCTGGCAACATCTTTCTTAATACACTCAACCACATAATCAGCTTCCCTGTGTGTAATTGTATGGTTAATTGTCAGCCTTAGTGAACCTTCTGCTATTTTTTCATCAAGTCCAAGTGCAAGAAGGACATGTGAAGGCTTTCCTGAATTAGATGTACACGCTGAACCTGCAGATGCGCATATTCCCTGTTTGTTAAGCATTACAACCAGCATTCCGCCATTAACATACTGAAAACTGAAATTCATATTGCCCGTAACACGGCTTTCCCTGCTTCCATTAAGTCTTGAATAAGGAATTTCTCTTAGTATTCTCTTAATCATATAGTCGCTGATTTTCTTTTCCTGCCTTGCCCTGTCAGAAAGTGTTTCATAAGCAATTCTTGCCGCCGTCGCAAGTCCTGCAATCCCGGCTACATTTTCAGTGCCTGCCCTAAGTCCGTTCTCCTGTCCGCCTCCATGCATGAACCGTTCTGGCTTTCCGCCCCTGACATACAGAAATCCTACGCCCTTTGGTCCGCATATCTTATGTCCGCTTACATTTAAGAAATCCACGCCCAGCTTTTTCACATCAACATCAATATGTCCAAATGCCGCCACTGCATCAGAATGAACCTTTGCACCATACTCATGCGCAATTTCACATACATTTTCTATCGGCTGGATAGTTCCAATTTCATTATTAGCAAGCATAACTGACACTAAAAATGTATCATTTCTAATCATTTTTTCTAGCTGTTCCAGCTTAACAATTCCCTGCTCATCAACTGGTGCAAATGTGACATCTATTCCATAATTCTTAAGCCACAGTGCCGATTCCGTCACCGCATGGTGTTCTATTGAACTTACTATTATATGTCCCTGTTTTCTTTTCAGGCTCTCTGCTTTAACTGCCCAGTTATCCCCTTCCGTTCCACCAGAGGTGAAAAATATTTCATTTCTGTCAGCATTTATTATATCTGCAATAATACCTCTTGATTCCTCAACAACATTTTTAGCTTTTTCAGACAACCTATACACACCTGACGGGTTTCCATAATCTCCCAAAAGATATGGAAGCATTGCTTCAGCCACTTCTTTCCTGACAGCAGTTGTCGCCGCATTGTCCATATATATCATTATATTTCCGCCCTGTAATTCCTTATAATATTGTATTCTGGCAGGGCATATATTGTTAATAAGTCTATCTGCGGTATCTGCTATGAATAATAAATTATCCTTAAAAGGTGGCATATTCAAATCCGCCATAATCCTTACATTTGCCGGCATTCTATCAAAATTGCTCGGATTTTATTTTCGGATACTTCTCACTAATTATACAGGTGCTGCAGGAGTCGGACTTTTCCAGATGTGCATGCCTCTTATTGCGCTTGCATTTGCAGTATGCTGCAGTGGATTTTCTGTAGCTGTTTCAAAATATTCAGCATCATCTCCATCTCTGAAATGGCTTTTCTGCGTATTAAAGATTACTATTTCTCTTTCAATTGCCGTTATGCTTTTATTTCTTATATTCAGCGATTTCATTGCAAACCATATATTTATGGAAAGCCGCTGTGAGGGAATAATCCGTATAACTGCAATCTCTCTGCCATTCATGTGCATACATAACTGCGTATCAAACTACTATTACAGTCAGAAGGAATCTTTTCTGCCAGCCTCCTCGCAGCTTGTCGAACAGCTTGTGCGTATTGGCACTATTATACTTTATGTGCGCATAAAAAATGTATCAACAATATCAATTGCTGACGCAGTTACCGGTAATATATTCGGTGAATTTGCAGCTGCCACATACTGTGCTATTCCGCTGTTTTTCCGTTCCATTCATAATAAAAGCATGACGCAGAAGCTGTCCTGTTCACTCCGTGAATACAAATATATTGTTAAATATGCATTTCCAATTAACGCCAATCAGACTATTCTGCATCTGCTTGAAGGGGCAGAAGCAATTCTTATTCCCGCAATCCTGTGCATGCATGGACTGTCCAAAGATGATGCAATAAGCCAGTTTGGTATACTTACAGGAATGGCTCTTCCTCTTGTGCTTTTCCCATGTACGGCAGCTAATTCATTTGCACTTATGCTTCTTCCAAAGGTATCTGATGAAAGTTCAAATGTCCTGTCTGACCATCTTGCTGTGACAGTAAAAAGAACAGTTTCCATGTGTTTGAGTCTCGGCATTATAAGCATATTTTTATTCATTAACTATGGTGCGCGCCTAGGTGCAATGATGTTCCACGAAGACTCTGTATACATATACACCTGCATTCTTTCATGGCTGTGTCCTTTCCTCTACTTAAAAATCAGCCTTACAAGCGTGACTAATGGCATGGGACATACCGCCCTTACATTCATAATTAATATAACCGGAATTATAATCCGGCTTGCCTGTGTATTTCTGCTTATTCCAAAGCTTGGCATAACCGGTTATCTGTATGGTGTTCTTATTAGCAACATATGCATGAGTCTGCTTTACATTTTTAATATATACAAGAAGCTGAACATCCAGCCAGACCCGTTTGGCAGTATAATTGTGCCATTATGTATTGCGGTCATATCTATATTTTCATCAAGAATTATATGCCGCATTGTATTTGGTCTTATAATAAAAGAAGCAGAAGAATACACTCTCCTGCTTACCGGTGCCGCCATATGCTGCATTGTATATATTATTCTCTTTATTCATGAACAATCGGAACAGCGTCCTTTATAGACGGTGCCGCTTCCCAATAGTCAAGTCTGGATTCGTACTGCTGCCTTATCCATTCCACGGCAGCAAGACGACCATCTTCTGTCAGTTCAAATATCTCTGTTGTCTTATCTTCTTCCTTAACAGCACATGAAGCATATGGCCCGCGCCACACGCACGCAGAAAGCTTTAAATCAGGCTTTTCTCCTGTCTGCTTAAGCATATATCTCATTCCATTGTGCTGTCCTGTATACACACCCTTGTATTTGAAGAAATTAAGTGGCATTATTCCATTCGGATCAATCATTGCCATCACCTTCCATACCATTATTATTCTTTATAAGCTTTTCATTATAAAATGCACCTGCAAGATACATAATCCCTATTACAACTGGAAGGCATATAAGAATCAGTGTGTTACCAGTTATTGAATACTTAGATACCACAAATACTATTATTAAATCAACAACTCCTGCTATAGTCATAACAATTCCATAAACTTTGATTTTCTTTGCAGCATCAACAGCACCTATGTTTGTCATTCCATAAAATCCAGCAATTGCAAAGTAAACTCCTTCCACAATAACTGCTATAAATGCTATATTCAGCAGCTTGACAGCCATATATAATGCCTTTCCCTGCTCTGTTGCTGAAAATGAATATAGCTCCGACATAATATAAAACGCATAAAATGCCATTATAATTCCCATCGTTACCGCAAGCATTGATGCTAATTTAAGAATTCTGCACTTTGACTTTTCTGTTACTACGCTCATGTTCTTATCTCCGTTTTCTGATGATTAATAATTATAACATGGAATGGGGGATTTTTAAAGGGTGTGATGTATAGCACGAGTCCATTATGTATTGATTATTCTTTATTATTAACCCTCTGTGTATTCTCATCTATATCTTTATAACCATACTTTTCATCCCGGTATCAAGCTAATTCTGCATCGTAATCTGTAATATTTCCCTCTTTTATCATTTTTAATAATTCTTCTAGTGCTTGTTCTTTTGACATTGTGTTCTCCTGTATAAACCCATTACAGCTATCTTATAAATAAAAAAGCATAATTATTATTGGATGGGCGGTGTATCCATCATCTCAGGTACTCCGAGGAGTGTGTCAGGAACCATTTCCGACCTCAATAATAACTATGCTAATCAACAATATATTCTTTTGAGCAAAAATATACACACCATTTATTTCAATAATTCTACAGCTCCCTTAAATACAGTAATTATCATAACTTTCATTAAGGTCATAAGGAGTTATCTGGTATACATAATAATTCAACCAGTTCGTATAGAGGTTGTTGGCGTGGCTTCTCCATGAAAGCAATGGCTTTCTGTTGCAGTCGTCATCAGGATAATAATTTACCGGAAGGTCAGGCTCAATTCCTTTGTCAATATCACGCTTATATTCCTGATCAAGAGTTAATCTGTCATATTCAGGGTGTCCCATAACAAATATCTCTTTCCCGCCATCACCAAGAACAATATATATTCCTGCTTCATCTGAATCAGCAAGTACTTTAAGTCTTGGATTGTCAAGAATCTGCTGTCTGCTTGCCTGTGTATATCTTGAATGTGGTGCCATGAATACATCATCAAAGCCTCTTACTAAAGGCTCTTTTCTATTCATAACCCTGTGCTTGTACACACCTGACAGCTTCTTCGGAAGTAATTCCTTTTTAATACCATAATGGTAATACAATCCTGCCTGCGCACCCCAGCATATATGAATTGTTGATGTAACATGCTTCTTAGACCACTCCATTACTGTTATAAGTTCATCCCAGTAATTAACCTCTTCAAATTCAAGCTTCTCAACAGGTGCACCTGTAATAATCATTCCATCATAATTATTGTTCTTAATCTCTTCAAAAGTCTGATAAAACTTCTTAATATGTGAAGCTGATGTATTCTTTGAAACATGTGATGACATCTGTAAAAATGTAACATCTATCTGTAAAGGTGTATTAGATAACCCTCTTAAAAGCTGTAATTCTGTGTCCTGCTTTATAGGCATAAGATTAAGAACTATTATCTCCAAAGGTCTTATATTCTGTGAAATAGCTCTGTTTTCGTCCATGACGAATATATTCTCTTCTTCCAATTCTGCTTTAGCTGGTAAATCACTCTGAATCTTAATTGGCATTATTGTTCCTTCTTTCTGTTATCATTGTTGTCTGATTATATCATATCACCTTTAATAACTGAACCAAAGTATGTGAGTTTTCTTTATATTTTTTTGTAACTTTGGTGTCAAACCTTTTAAAACCATTCTGCTTTTCATAAAAATCTAATAATCTATCCTTATTTTCAGATTCTAGAAAAACAACCATCCCACCAACCATATATTGTAGTTCTTTTACTTTTCCAAGCGCAATTGAAAGCAAATTGTCTGGCGAAATCACAATATATGTAACCGACTGGTTTTTCTTTGTAAAATCTATAGATTGTTCTGTAAGAAAACTTTCAACATCAAGATTTTTCTCACATTTAAAACTGGAGAAAACCTGCCTGAGCATGTCTTCTCCAGCTTTTCCCATTTTTATATATTCTCTGATATTTAATACTAAAAAATCATCCTCCATATAATTCTTTCCACTTCTCCATTACTCTGTATACTTCATCTGTTTCATGTATTTCTCTGTATCTGCAAGAAGATGGACTTGATTTTGAAAGAGATTCTTTATATGACATTTCAATCGCATCAGCGAATTGTTCAACCTGTTTCTTACCTGAAACAACAAAATTCTTGGTAATGCTTGAAGTAGCCATACATAATCACCTCCATATCTTTCTTTAACAAATTGTTTTCTATTAATATTATATTAGACATATATAACATTATCAACCTGTTAATTCTTTACTTTATCATTTCCATAAATTCATCAATCGTAAGCACCTTAACCCCCAGTGAATTAGCCTTATCAAGCTTAGAGCCTGCTGCCTCTCCTGCAACAAGATAATCAGTCTTTTTGCTGACACTTCCTGTTGCTTTGCCTCCATTAGAAACAATCAGTTCTTCCATATCCTTACGGCTGTAATTATCAAAGCTTCCTGTTACAACAATCGTCTTTCCTGCAAGCTTATCTGATATTTCTTTTTTCTCTGGCATCTGCATATTAAGCCCTGACTGTCTTAACCTTTCTATTAATTCAATATTAGCTTCATCATGGAAAAAGTCATATATACATTTGGCTGTAGTTGTGCCTATATCAGGAATATTCTGCAATTCTTCTTCACCTGCATCAGCAAGTGCCATAAGATTATCATAATAATTCATAATCTGCTTGGCTGTATTCTTGCCGACATTTCTTATTCCAAGTGCAGTAAGCAGTCTGTCTGGTGTATTCTGTTTAGACTTCTCAATAGCTGCAAGCAGCTTATCAGTATTCTTCTCTTTTCCTATGATTCCCTTCTCAATAAGTTCATCTCGGTGTTCTTTCAATGTATATATATCAGCATAATTGTGTATATATCCTTCTTTTATAAGGGCATCAACAAGAGTTTCACCAAGTCCCATGATATTCATGCAGTCAAGAGATGTAAAATATGCCACTGTTCTTGACAACTGTGCTGCACATGACGGATTAACACATCTTATATCTGCTGTGTCATCTTCTCGTACAAGAGGTTCCCCACATACAGGACATACCTTTGGTGCTTCAAACACATGCTCAGGTGCCTTTACACATCCATTAAGCTTAGGAATAATCTCTCCACTCTTAAACAGCTTATATTCCCCACCAATACCTACATTCATCTGTGTAATATAATCCTGGTTATGAAGAGTCGCTCTTGATACACTTGTACCACACAGCCTTGCAGGCTTTCCGGTTTCCGGATCATGGAATATCCCTGTAAATGTAAGTTTTCCTGTTCTTCCCACATCTACAAGAATATCATCCATAACAATAACCTTTTCTTCCGGTGGATATTTGTATGCAATATGACCGCTTGAATACTTGCTTCCTGCAGGGAACTCCTGTCTGAATGCGATATGGTCAATCTTTACAACAGCACCGTCAATGTCATATGGAAGTTCTTCTCTCATTCTTCCTATCTCATCAATTGCTCTTACAACCTCTTCCTTAGTCTTACATATCTTATGATATACAACCGGTACACCTGCTGCCTTTAACATATCCATTCCCCTGCCGTGGCTTTCCATAATCTCATCAGGTCCGTCCTGTACATTAAAGATAAACATCTTAAGACCTCGCTTCTTCGTAATTGAAGTATCAAGCTGTCTTAATGTTCCGGCCGCAAGATTTCTGGGATTAGCAGCTGTTTTTTTCTCAAGTTTTTCCTGTTCTTCATTATATTTTTCAAAATCTTCATGGCTCATATACACTTCGCCACGAAGTTCTAGTGAATCATAAGGAAGGTCAATAACCTGTAACACATCCCCCACTACCCTTGCATTAGCTGTCACATCCTCACCAATAAGACCATCTCCTCTTGTCTCTGCCAACTGCAAATGCAGCTTCCCATCTGCTTCTTTTACATATCTTAAGCTCATGCTTAAACCATCAATTTTAGTCTCTACTGAAAATGTGCAGTCAGGATGCATGGCATGAACCTTATCAATCCATGCACACACTGCATCTTCTGAAAACACATCTTCAATAGACAGCATAGGTACATTATGTGTGACCTTAACCCCGGCTTCTCTTTTTACAGTGCCACCAATCTTCTGTGAAGGTGAATCAGATGTCACCCATTCCGGATGTTCTTTCTCAATCTCTTTAAGCCTTATCATAAGCTTATCATACTCATAATCGCTTATCTCCGGCTCGTCCTGATTGTAATATCTATCCATATGATAATCTATCGTCTTCTTAAGTTCTGAATATTCCTGTAATAAATCCATAATCCGCTCCTTAATTATCAGCCTGTATGTTGACTGTTTCTATCTGCTTATATATCTGCTCATAAAGTGTATTAAGCTCTTTACCGTCAAGTTCCCTGTACTCACCAGTCTTTAAATCCCCTAATTCCACATTCATAATCCTTATTCTTGTCAGTTTAGTTACACTATATCCACATTCCGCACACATTCTTCTTATCTGTCTGTTAAGCCCCTGTGTAAGAATTATTCTGAATGTCTTGTCTGATATCTTTTCCACAACACATTTTCTTGTAGTTCTGTCGAGTTCCTTAAGATATATTCCTCCTGACATTCTCTTTATAAATTCTTTATTAATTGGTTTATTAACTGAAACGATGTATTCCTTCTCATGACCATTAACGGAACGAAGCAGCCTGTCCATCATGTCGCCATCATTAGTAAGCAGTATAAGGCCATCAGACTCTTTATCTAATCTGCCCACAGGATATATGCGTTCCTTATATCCAATAAAATCTACTATGTTATTCTTTCCCTGTTTATCAGTTGTTGTACATACAATTCCTACAGGTTTATTAAAAGCTATGACTACCTGTGGTGGTGTGGTGTTGTCAACTTTCCTGCCATCAACACATATAATTGTATTGTCTTCTACCATCTCACCCATAACTGCAATTCTACCATCAATTGTGATACGTCCTTCCTGTATCATTCTGTCAGCTTCACGTCTTGAACAGACTCCATGGGCACTGAGATATTTATTAATACGCTCTGACATGTTTCCTCCAATTCTTATCTTCATTGCTGATAAGTTCAAATCAATATACAGATGTATTAATTCTAACAAAAGAAAAAAATTAATTCAATTGTTGCGGGTTTTAATTTAATAATGTATAGTATATAAGCATATAAATTATTATATGTTGTGTACATGTAGCTTAGCTGGATAAAGCGTTCGCCTCCGGAGCGGAAGATCGTGGGTTCGAATCCCATCATGTACATTATTGTATTATTCTGTCCCTACATAGTTATCAATCTTTCTGTTCTATTATATTCATATACATGATCAGAAAGGACTTCATCTGCAGCAACCCCTTCTGTATTAACTTCCTTTACCATATTAACAAGTTCATCTTTCTCAAACATCGAAAGCTTAGGAAGAAGTATAACCTCATGCACTGATGAAGGTAGTATATACAGATCTGCTCCCAGCTTCTGCGCAAAATCATACAATACATTCTCATATAATATGCAGGCTGCACCATTCAGTTTGCTTTCATTCGTAAGCACATACATATCAGACGGAACATAATCTTTTAAATCAACTTCCTCTCCATCCACATTAACACCACATTTTTCAAAAAGTGCGGCCATGGAACTAATCTTACTATGAAGCAGATCGGGTGTATTCTTCAAAGCAGCTTTATACACATCATCAATAGTTACATTCCAGTTTTTCAGATTGTTATTATATATTAATGCTGTTGCACTTCTTCCATATTCATTATCAAGCAGACAGTAAAACACCACTGCAAGGTCAAGTATTCTCTTATGCGGCACCTGTTCGAGCAGTTTTTCATTACTTCTGTAATTGACGACCTTATAAACAATCTTGTCCTTTATAGTGTCAAAATGCTTAAGAATATTTACATCAAATGTAACATTATTCTTATTCTGTTCATATATAACCTCTATCTGTCGTATTATGTTCTTAATATTCTCACCATTCGTATACAATTCATAAAAGCTGTCCAGATATATAGTTGGCGCGATGTCTTTCCCCTTCTCCATAATAACAAGTCCATCCATCTCACAGCCATTATTCTTAATCACATGATTAATAGTAATATTACCACCTTCTCCAGCTATATACCCTGCATTCATCTTAATATATTCCACAAATTCCTTATACTCCATATACTTTTTCCTTTCAAATGTTTCCTATCCCCCTGCGCACGGAATTTAATAAATGTTTTGTACAAGTAATATAGTATATTAATAGCAAATCTCTGTCAACAATATATATAGTATTCTATATGTTTTGTCGCGTTCTGTTGAGTTTATGTCGCATTTGGTATAAAAAATGTCGTATCTGGTATAAAAAAAGCTTTTTTCAGCTCATTTTACCAGATACGACTAACACAATATATAGTATTATTCAATTATTCATGCCAACTGTTTTAAAACGTCAGTTATAAGCTCCCATGTCCTTTGTGTCGAAGCAATATCCAATTTTTCTTTTACAGTATGGATATCAATTATATCAGGGCCAAACGATACACAGTCAAGGTCATCAATCTTTGCAGCCATAATACCGCATTCAACACCTGCATGCATTGTTTCCACCAAAGCCCCTTTATTAAAAAGTCTATTATAAGATTCACACAGCATATCCCTGATTGCAGAATTCTTCTTAAATTCCCATGCTGGATAAACACCTTTAAGTTCATAAGTTCCACCAAGATATTCAGTCATTTTTCCAACCTTATCAGTAAGATATTCTTTTTCACTCTGCGAACTGCTCCTTATTAAGTAGGTTGCTGCAAATGTTTTCTCAGCCAGCTCTGCAACCCCCAGATTAAGTGAAGTCTGCACCAACCCCTTGATATCATTACTCATCTTAACAACACCATCAGGTATAAAATTAAGCACATTTATAAGCATCTGTGTTGTCGCATCATCACATGCCAAAGTGCTGCCTTCACCTTCACAATTCACCTTGATGGTAAGATGTGGGTCAGTAACCGAATACTCCTCTTTCAAGACATTTGCAGTATTATTAAGAAGCTCAGTGACCTTATCTGCTTCCTGTGTCATTATAACCGCATCAGCAAATGGAGCTATAGAATTATCTTTTTCACCACCAGATATGCTTACAATATTCACACATTCTTTAACGTCAAAAAGAATACGTCCCATCAGAATATTAGCATTAGCTCTCTGGCATATTATATCTGTTCCAGAATGTCCGCTTGTAAGACCATTAATTTTAATAGACATCTGCGTTCCTGTCATATCCGATTTTTTCAATGGATAAGAAGCCTTTAAAGTTGCTCCTCCTGCACATCCTGAAAGGAATATTCCTTCCTCCTCAGAATCTATATTAAGCATAATTTTACCTTCAAGACAGTCAGTATTAATTGCCTCTGCGCCAAGCATTCCAATTTCCTCGTCTACCGTAAACACAGCCTCAATCGGCGGATGACACACATCCTTGCTGTCTAATATAGCAAGCGCATAAGCAACTGCTATTCCATCATCAGCACCTAAGGTTGTCCTGTCAGCCTTGACATATCCGTCATCTATATAAAGGTCAAGACCATCTTTTTCCATATCTTTAACCTTATCATTCGTTTTTACAGCTACCATATCAATATGTCCCTGCAAAATAACAGGTGCAGCCTTGCTCTCGCTGTTACTTGCCGGCTTTTTAATTATCACATTATAACTTTCATCCTGCTTAAACCACAGATTTCTCTCACGTGCAAATTCACACAGATAATCACTTATCTGCTTCACATTGCCTGAGCCATGTGGAATTGCACATATCTGTTCAAAATATTTAAAGACAGCGTGTGGCTGTAGATCTGCTAAAATGTTGTTACTCATATTTTACCTCCTTTACCTACTATTTCATCATATTTAGCAATCTAGTAGGTCTTTTCCTCATTGTTAGTTTGTTTGTAATTCTTCTTTTCAACTAAAACGCCTACTAGATAAACACTATTCACACTTTTAGTAGGTCTTTTTCTTATATGTCTATAATATCAGACAGTTCTAATCAGCAAAAAGACCTACTATTTTGGCTTAAATCATCAATTTAGTAGGCAATTTTCTTTATCCGCATTAATTATCCTCAGAATTTTCTCTCAATAAACCTACTATTTCATCACCTTTAGAAGCTTTAATAGGTTTTTTCCCCATTCATACATTAATTTCATATGCCATTTTACACTATCGTGTGTGGTGGGATGGGCGACAGAATATCTCCACCGCCCATTATAGGGAAAATGTGAGGTAAAAACAAGATGCGCTTCGCTGTCTTGTTTTTTGTTGTGGGGCGCCTGCTCTGCCGTCCGCGTTACTCCGTATATGCCTTTTCACCACTAAGTAATCTATCCAGCATATCTGCCACTGGGACCATCGCATTTTTGACCTCTGTACTTGTATTAGTCTGTGCTCCTGCTTCTATAAGCATCGACCTTCCTTTCATATGCAGGCAGTAACGATATGCATTAATATAAATATTCCGTAACAGCCCCGGATAATACGCTTCTCCTAAAAGATACATCTGAAGACTCATTGCCAGATTATCATCTCTGTTTGCATTATAAAGATAGCCTATATCTCCTTTTGCCTTGCTGTAGCTTATTCCATTAAAAAACATTACCTTTGACATTGTTACTCCATTTTCTTCGGTTACAAGTCTTGTATTATCCGGAACACCATCCCTGTGAAGGTCTATTACAACCTCAATTGACGGATTTTCTTTCAGTATTTTTGTCACATTTTCTTCTGCATATGTATAAGCCTTGCTTCTGTCAAGCTTCCCATCAACATAATCATACACACTCGTATCATGATAAACATTGTAACCATATGTATTAGTGAGTATATCTGTTAGATAATCTCCAACACCAACTATTGTTGTAGACGTATCTCCTTCAACCGTATCCATAAATCCCTCCTGTGAATGTGTATGAAATATAAGAATCTGCGGAGAATCCGCATTTTTCTCTAATGACAGGTCTTTTGCCAGAAATTCCTCCGGACGCATTATCTGTGTTGTCAGGCTTGTGATGGATGTAACTGTATAGAACTTCATAAGAAAATCATAATTATTTAAATCTGCAATATTATAAACATTTCCAGCTGCATTTTCCTGTATAGGCAAAGGACAAACTTCAGCGCCTGCCTCCACGACCCCCTCATCCGTCTGTGTAGCAGGTTTTTTATCCTCCTTTGCCATGCTAAACATATATTCCGAATCGACCCACACCGAACCTGCATTTTCATCATAATTATCTTCAAAATATGTCTCTACAGGGAACAATGTCTTAACTGCATTTTCATAAATTCTGTTCTGAATATAATATATTAGATTAAAACTATAATTCATCATTATTACCATAAGCATTAAGCCCATGAATATAAACATATACACAGGCCTGTACTTTCTATCACTCATATATCCTCCTTACTTTGCATTACCATTATATTGTATTCACATCAGCCATGAATATGAACACCAACACGGTTAATTGCTTTGGATATTATGATACTTATGTTTCTAATGTCTGAATCAATGTCCTTCGGGGTTACATACATTTTTCCTGCCCCCTGAATAATCCCTTCGGCATCTATAACAGTAGGCACGCCAATTGCAAGCACCGGAACACCTATATTGTCTTTTGTTATTCCTATTCTGTGATTTCCAACACCTGAGCCAGGATTAATTCCCTGGTCAGAAAGTTGTATAGTACTATTTAATCTGTTCACACTTCTTGCAGCAAGAGCATCTATTGCTATGCATACATCCGGCTTTATCTGACTTACAACGCCTTTAATAATTCCTGCAGTTTCAATACCTGTCTGTGCCATAACTCCCGGACTAAGTGTGCATACTCCCGTCTCATCGCCCTCACTTATCTTAATACAAATATTATCTACAACCTCAGGTCCTAATGAATCCGATGTTATATTTCTGTTGCCAAGTCCGATAACAAGAACCTTTTCTGGTTTGACATTTTTATTCATACGCTTTAAAAGCTTAAATATATATCCTGCCAATGTCGATATAACTTCTTTTGCATATTCTTCGTCCCCACCTGCAATATCATCTGCCTCTATAGTAAGATAAGTTCCTTTGGGTCTTCCTATCGCGGCTTCGCCCAAATGATTTGTCACCTGCAATTCTGTGACCTTCACTCCCATCCTTGATTTATTGCTTTCTCTTAATCTTATCCCCCTCAGTTTTCCTGTTCCATTCATTGCTTCTTCATTTGCCTCTACTGCAAGGTCAGTTCTTACAACTATATTATCCATTTTTCACATCACCTCCCCAACATATTGTGCAGAAAAATGAAATTTTTATACCAAAATCTTTATTTGGTTCTTGACATATAGATGTTTGTACTATAAAATGTGTGAGTATGTTTACATTAGATCGTCCGTGTCCGGCTTTAATGCGAAACAGATATTATTATTGAATTATGATTTGGAGGTGTACGGATTGGCTAACATTAAATCTGCTAAGAAGAGAGTAATTACAAGTCAGGTAAGAGCTGAGAGAAATAAGGCGGTTAAGTCTAGAGTTAAGACTTATATCAAGAAGGTAGAGGCTGCTGTTGCTGCTGGTGACAAGGCTGCTGCTAACGAAGCTCTCCCTGTTGCTATAGCTGAGATCGAGAAGGCTGCTTCTAAGGGAATCTTCCACAAGAACGCTGCTGCAAGAAAAGTATCTCACATTACTAAAGCTGTTAACGCAATGGCTTAATAAGAATTTTAATAATTTAAAGAACCCGGTGCTGACACCCACTCGCACCGGGTTCTTTTTTATTTACTGTATTTAATTATAATAAGTTCTACTCCCAGCCTGTCATTAAGCCTTCCCTGCTTAACTGCTTCTTCAGTTTTAGCACATTCATTCAATGCATCCAGCAGTGTATTCATCTCAAAATATTTTGCCTGTGCCTGATATTTACCGACAACAAATGGCGCTGCTCCTATCTTTGATGCAATCTCTTTACCTGAAATCCCCCTTGACATAAGATCTTTCACCTGTAATATTCCGTTAAACTGCCTTACTATAAGATAAAGTATTCTCATAGGAGGTTCTTTTAATTCCAACAAATCATAATATAAATCAAGTGCCTGCTGTTGTTTCTTATTTGCAATTGCACTTATCATATCAAATATATGACTTGTTGTCTGTGTTGCGCATACTTTCTCTACATCTTCTACTGTCACAACATCCCTTCCCTGACAATAACTCACAAGCTTCTCTGTCTCCTGCCTTATATAATCCATGCCTGCACCTGTCTTATCAAGTATCAAATCACATGCTTCCCTGCTTATTTTAAGATTATCCTTAGCAAGAAGCCCTGCTATCCATTTTTCAAGAGTAGCAGTTGTCTGTGGCTTCATCTCGCATATATATCCCACAGAATCAACTGCCTTATATACCTTATTACGCTTGTCCACATCTTTTTCTACCATAACAACAACAAGATAATCAGGAATATGTTTAATATAATCTGCAAGCTCATCATTAGAACTTTTCAAAAAACCGGTATTTTCCATAATAACAAGTCTCTTCTGGGCAAAGAAAGGCAGTGTTTCACACACATCAATTATATCCTTAACGCTGGCATTATCCGAATCATAATATGAATAATTCATTGTATCATCACCAGCTATAGCATTCTTTAATCTGTCTCTATACTGCTTCTTAAGATACTCTTCCTCTCCATACAGAAGATATACACTCTTAAATTCACCCTTCTTAATATCATCACTTATGACCTTCAAACCTGCTGCCTCCGTTTCTAATCTTAAACAATAGTATCAGATATGTACAAGTGGTTCAAGTTAAAAATATTTTCTCACAACCTGTTATATATCTTATCTTACCTCTATCCCCACAAGCAATCTCTCCACTTTCGTCTGTCCTATACACCTTTGCTCCAATACATAATCTGTAAAATTCATCTGAATTACCTGCCCCCTTATCATGATGTCCGACTTTCAATATATTAACTGACATAAACCGTGCTGATTCACCAGCATCTCCTGCCATCCTATTGGCATCCTCAACAATGCACTTTTCTGCCTTCTTTTCCGCATCACCTGTCATAAGCATAGAAAAATCTCCATATTCCACAAGATATACAGCAGAATAGTCGTTAGCTGACTCGTAATTGTAACCCTTGCATGGGTGCATACACTCAACCGAGAATTCTCCCGATTTAATACTGTCACCTGCATCAGCATAAACAACATTAATACCAGTAGCTTTCAATGTTCTCTCTAACTTCGACATATCATCACCAGCCTGCTTCTTTACTGCCGTAGTTCGCCTGATTCCCGGCAGTACAACAGTACCTATCTCAAATGTGTTATCACACAGTTCAATCAATTCATATATTCCATTAACATGGTCTTTATCCGGATGACTTATAAACACATAATCGAGACTTCTTACCCCACAATATTTTAGATAAGTATATATGGTATATCTCCCGACATTCTTCTTGCTTGTGCTTCCTCCGTCAAACAATACATTCATGCCCTCCTTAGTATGCATAACAATTGAATCCCCCTGCCCAACGTCAAGCATGGCAATCTTCATATCTGAATCAATATTGTAATGAAGCCCTGTCAGCACACATACTAATAAAGCAAAACATACAGCATCAATCTTCTTGTTCATTAATATAACATGTACACATATCCATATAATTAAAACTGTAAAATATAAAAACACCCTTGCAGTATCAGGGGTTCCCGTAACAATGACTGCATATTTAAAATGTGATGACAAACTGCACAGCTTATAATAAAAATCAAGAATATATCCACCTGCTCCCGCAAAAAAATATGCTGCTTCAAGAGATAGCATGCCAGCAATTCCCGTAAATATACCGCTTATCATTATCAACGACATAAGTGGAATTACTATAACATTAAGAAACAGGCTTATTACAGGAATCTGCCCAGATATAATAAGAATTACCGGAAGTGTCACAATTGTAACACACATGCCTGTAATAACCGAATCTGCGATTCTGAATAAAATTAATTGAAAAAATCCTGCATTCTTTTTATCAGGACGTCTTATATATATAAGAATAGTTTTATCATCAGACAGTATGGGTTTAATATATATAATTCCTGCCACGGCAAGAAATGACAACCAAAAAGCTGAATTTATAAGATTATATGGATTAATCCACAGAAGAATAACACTTGCTATCCCTAATGTATTAGCCATATCACTGGTTCTTCCAAGCACGTCTGCCAGCATATATACAAGAATCATTATTACAGCTCGGCTGGCAGATGCACTATAACCTGTCATGCACAAATATGAAATAATAAGAAATGTACTAAAACATGCAGATGCGATTCTGCCAATTTTCTTCTTTAACCAGTCATATATAAACATTCCAACAAGCGAAACATGAAGTGCACTTATTGCCAAAATGTGGGAAATTCCATTCTTCTGATACATTCTCTTTACATCATCATCAAGCCCTGACCTGTCACCTAACACAATCGACTGCATAATTCCTGCATTCTGCTCAGAATATACATTTTGGTAAATATTTTTTATGGAATCTGCAAATCTGTAAATGCTGGAAATATAACTACTTCCAGACTGTATATTCACAATATCTGACAAATCTGCACAATAATTAAATCCAAGTGATGTATAATATTTTCTGGCATTAAACTGCCCTTCATTAGATGGTATATTAAAATCCTTTAATGTTACTTTAATCTTAACTTCATCCCCTGGATTGGCAAATCTTTTTTCTGAGTATACTACCAAACCGCTTTTAAACTGCCTGCCCCATGAATCCGGCATAACAAAGGCATTTCTTATATACACCGCATAACCGTTTTCTGACTGTTTAATATCTGCTATGTATCCATTTACATAAGCAATATGTGTTTTATCTGACAATTGCCCCTGATAGCATAGCTTTTCCATACTTACTTCAGTTCTTAGGCACATAATTGGAAACATCATGATAAAAATCACATAAAAACCAGGAATTCCTGTTTTCTTAAGATATATAAGGAATCCGGTAAACACCATTATTCCCACTATAATAACGATATATAACTTAGCATATAATGACAAATATACTGCAGCAATGCTCATAACTGCTGCCACAAAAAATGGTCTCTTCAATAATATCCTTTCCAGAAACGACCATTAATTATCAGATAAATCTTTTTTTACAAGTTCATTATTCATATAAAATACTGTATCAAGGCTAATTGCATCTCTATACATCAGATTAGAATTTCCCTTGACAAGTATCTTAACGCCATCAATTCCTTCCAGTCCTGAAAGGGAATTAACAATTGAATATATAGTCACATTGCTCTTTGCATTAACCATATCAGTTGCAAATTCCTGACTGAGATTAACATAACATATCCTGTCGACAACAGATATACTAAGCAGCTTGGTATTCGACGGAATACTCTGATAACACCCCGACTCTGTTGTTCCTTTAATAAGCTGTTCCATTACAACCTTCTCAACAGATACATTCTTATTATAACAGATTCTCTTGCTGTTCTTTACAAGGGCATCTCCTGACTTGTTAGCAAAATACAGATTAATCGTCTTCCACTTCACATCAGCCATAGCACCTTCCTGTGTATCTACAAAATCCTCATCACTCATATTTCCTATGATTGTTCCATCTTCATACACAGCATCCTTACCATCAACATAAAATCTAACATATAGAACATCACTTATCTGTGATAATTCTTTAACAACTGCTGCCCTGTAAAGTACTTCGGTACTTGGTTTCATTCCATAATAAGAGCTGTCATAATAGACACCTGCGTATATTCCATTAATTTCAACCGTTGGCTGCGATACAGACACCGGCTTAATTATGCTTGTATGCCTGCCTTTTGCAACATTCATTTTTTCAAGGAGTTCATTTGCAACTGAAACAGCGTCCTGACTTTCAATGTATACTCTGCCTTCAGTTAGTGATGTTCCGTCTTCATTAAGGAAATATACAGAATATGCAGTTCCCTTCTTCTGCGAAGAACATGAAACAGTTATAAATGTTACTGCAATAACAATTATAACGGATGTCAATTTCATAATAGCTTTCCTTACATGTCCCATCATAACTGCTCCTTTCCTATCCTGATATTCTTAACAGCTTATAAATATGTCCACTGGCATACTTCCATCTGCATTACTGCTGGTTTTCAACATAATTAAGAGGTATTCTCATTGTAAATGTTGTTCCTATATTTTCCTCGCTATGAACCTTAATAGTTCCATGATGCATAAGAATTATGTTTCTTACGATAGCCAGTCCAAGTCCTGTTCCGCCCGTTTCACGCGACCTTGCCTTATCTACCCGGTAAAATCTTTCAAATATTTTATTAATACTTTCCTCTGGTATTCCTATGCCTGAATCTTCAACTCTTATATAAAAATATTGATAATCTGCATTCAGTGAAACATGTACCCATCCATCTTCAACATTGTATTTGATAGAATTCTCCACAAGGTTGGATATAACCTGTGTCATCTTAACTTCGTCAATCTGTGCAACAACCGGTCTGAAACTTTCAAAAAGCAGTTCAATATTCTTTTTCTGTGCTAATGGCTTAAGTCTCTTGAGTGTCATCTCTAATAAATCATTCATATTAACAGATATAATATTAAGTGTTGCAACAGATTTATCCATTCTAACAAGAGTAAGTAAATCTTCTATAATCTTACTTTCTCTGTCTATCTCACTTACAATATCCTGCATGAATTCCTGATACACTTCTATTGGCACATTTTCCTGTGTATTAAGAGACTCCGCCAATACTTTAATCGAGGTTATAGGTGTCTTTAATTCATGTGACACATTCGAAACAAATTCTGCTCTGGACTGATCTGTTTCATTAGCCCTGTCCATTATGTTATTAAAATCATCTGCAATCTCACGTATTTCGGTATAGCTCCTGACAGGGATTCTTGCATCAGTATGCCCTGCACTTACATTTGAAACAATATCAAGTACCCTTTTTACAGGCCGGTTAAGAAAATATATGCCTACGATAAGTAACGCCAGACATATTGTTATAATAACCAGTTTAATATTATTATTCTGACTGTTCACATCATGAAACATTGCATCTATCTCTGTGTAATCAAGATCAGCTACAAGAACGGCTATAAATGTACCTGAATCATTGTATACCGGAACAGCTGCCTGTATATTACCCGTTTTCTTATCATAGCCGGAACTGTTCTTATGATTACTGAATATATCGAATACCCTGGGATTAAGAATTGTCTTATTAGTATCAATAGAATATGTGTCAACACTGATAACATAATTAAGATTAACAATTCTTATTCTTATCTGATTAAGTGCCGAATAACTGCTGAGTCTGCTGTTCATATCATTATTCTCAGCTGCTTCCAGACTTTCATAATTAGAATATTCTGCTGCAATAAGAACCGCTTCATTCTGTATAACCGCAGTCTGTCTTGTAATTACAGACTGCCTGTAAATATACTCAAAACCTTCAAATGTACAGATTACCGCTGTTGCAACTATTACCGCCATAACTGCGAACTGTCTTGTTGAATATTTATTTATGAACCTGAAAAATGACTCAAACTCTCTGTCAAAAAAGATTTTCCTATGGTCATTTCTTTTTTTAATCTTATTAAACATTAAAATAGTAACCTACTCCCCACTTAGTGTGAACATACTTTGGTTCACTCGGATTATCTTCAATCTTCTCACGAAGTCTTCTCATATGGACATCAACCGTTCTGCCGTCACCTGAATAATCCTGTCCCCACACAGCTTTAAGAAGATTATCCCTGCTGTATACCTTTCCTGGATTAACTGCTAACAATTCTAGAAGATCAAATTCCTTAGCAGTAAGATTAATCGGTCTTCCTGCAATATACAGATTACGGCTGTCACAATCTATCTTCATATCACCCGCATTAATAATATTGCTCTTTACTGCTTTCTTCTCTGTCACAGCATTTCTTCTTAAAATAGCTTTCATCCTCGCCTTAACTTCAAGAATATTAAATGGTTTTGTAATATAATCATCTGCACCATACTCAAGGCCAAGAATCTTATCCATGTCATCGCCTTTAGCTGTCAGCATAATTATAGGCACATCTGAAAACTCTCTTATCTGCTGGCATACTGATAATCCATCAAGCTTGGGAAGCATAATATCAAGAAGGATTATGTCATATTCATTGTTTTTAGCATACTCGAGAGCTTCTTCACCATCATATGCACAGTCTACAACACTATAATCCTGCATAAGACTGAACTTAAGTCCCTTAACAATCATTTTCTCATCATCAACAACTAAAACTCTGCCTGCCATAATCTACTCCTTTTACTCTCTTTGCATATGCATCTTATCATACGCAAATATAATTCTTTATCTTATTAAATGCTGCTTCCTTAATTCCAGACACTTTCATTATATCTTCTATTGTCTGGAATCTGCCATTATCTGTCCTGTATCTTACTATATCTGCCGCCCTTGAACTTCCAATTCCCGGCAGTGTCATAAGCTCACTTTCTGTAGCTTTATTAATATTAACAATCCCCTCTGTCTGTTCTTCTATAACAGAAATATCCTCTCCATATGCCGGAATATATATCCGTTCCCCATCAGCAACAAGTGCTGCAAGATTAACTGCAGACATATCAGCCGAATCATCAGCACCACCAGCCATTGCCACTGCTTCATACAGCCTTGTTCCCTTCAGGCACTTTACAACACCTGGAGAATTAACATGTCCACATATATACACATATATGTCTTCAAATGATGATTCACTTTCCATATGCCAGCTGTCTTCTATACTACTTGATACGACATTATCTGCAAATGTATTCTCTGACACCGAAGCGTTCTTTCTTCCTGCCAGATATATCAATCCGGTTATAATCAGAAAAACTGCACATATTCCGTATTGTACAGCCCTTTTGTGTTTTTTATATAATTGTCTGTATTCCATGTACACTCTCCTTAAGCATTACCCTTTGGAGATTCCTTTTGCGTACTTTTCTATTTTACAAAATTGTACTATCGAATACAAGCCTAATTTGCCTATAATTGTTTACACTTTTTTCGTTCTTTGGTAAAATGTTACTATTACCGGCTAAGGGAGGGAAGCCATGAATTCATCAAAGAAATCAATTCTTAATTCTAACTTTACATATCTTGCTGCCTTTGTACTTCCAGTTATAATGATGATGGCACTGTACTATACAAGAGGCATATTTCCATGGGGAAACGAATGTTATCTGAGGTCTGACATGTATCATCAGTATGCGCCATTCTTTTCAGAACTGTGGCACAAGATAAGAAATGGTGAAAGTCTTACTTACTCATGGAATATAGGAATGGGAACTAACTTCACATCTCTGTTTGCATATTACCTTGCAAGTCCATCTAACTGGTTCGTTGCACTTTTTCCACAGAAATACACTATAGAGATAATGAATGCATTTATAATACTTAAGATAGCTGGCAGCAGTCTTTCTTTAACGTATTATCTTACTAAACACAATAATAACAAGCATGTAATTGCTGCCATATTCGGTATGTTCTATGGTATGTCCGGCTTCATTGCGGCATACAGCTGGAATATTATGTGGCTTGACTGTGTTATTCTGATTCCACTTATCATGCTTGGACTTGAACGACTTGTTAATGAGAACCGCTGCATATTCTATTGCATAACTCTAGGATTATGTATATTTACTAATTATTATATTGCAATCATGGTATGCCTTTCAGTAGTGATTTACTATGTTGTTCTTATGATTGCTTATAACGGTATTAAAAGCCCTATGCAGTATGTGAAGAAATTTATTAATTTCTGTGTATATTCACTGCTTGCCGGTGGACTGGGAGCGTGTCTTCTTCTGCCTGAATTCTATACATTTTCACTTTCAGCCTCAAGCGACACGACATTCCCTGATAAGCTTATTTCTTATTTCAGCATATTATCAATGCTCACAAGACAGCTTATCAACATTCCGGTTCATTTAGGACTGGATCATCTGCCTAACATATACTGCGGCGTTGCTGTTTTTGTACTGCTACCGCTTTATATTATGTGCAGCAAAGTCAATGCACGTGAAAAGATTGGCAAATGTGTCATCCTGCTTATCTTCCTGACAGCATTTAACTTAAATATACCTAACTATATATGGCATGGTATGCATTTTCCTAACAGCCTGCCTTGCAGACAGTCATTCATATATATATTCTTCCTGCTTGCAATGTGCTATGAAGCTGTTATTAACCTTAAGAATTCTACTAACAGGCAGCTTGGTGCATCATTATGGATTGCAATTGGTCTTCTGCTTATTATGGAAGAACTTTTTATTAACTCAGAGACTGAATATTCATTTAAGAGTGTATATATAAGTGGAATATTTATTCTTATATATGGTCTGTTAATGTTTATTCATAACAACGCCAAGTTCAAGATTCCTGTCGTTCTTATGCTTACATTCTCAGTATCAATCATTGAATGTACAATGAATATGGACGCAACCGGTATTGGAACAACAAGCCGTACATCATATCTTCTTGATTATGATGCCGTAAAGACTGTTACAAAAACCGTATCTGATAATGACACATCCTTCTATAGAATGGATAAGCTTTTTGGAGCGCGTTCTAAAAATGATGGTGCATGGCATAATTACCGAACTGTTTCAACATTTTCATCAACATGCAATGCAGGGATGTCAAAGCTTTACAACCTTATAGGAATGGAAAATTCAACTAATGCATATGGCTGCAATGGTCTTACCGCTGTTACTGATTCTCTTTTCTCTGTAAAATACACTATTTCTAACCGACTTTTAGTTGAAAGTGATATAAGAAATTATTATACAGGCAGCGATGGTGAATTTGTGTATAAGAATAATTACACACTTCCTATTGGTTATGCGATTAACAGTTCAACAGCATATGACCTTGTTATGGCTAAGAATAACAATGGTATTGAGAACCAGAATCTTCTTATTCAATCTCTTACCGGAATAAGTGATGTATTTGAATATACTACTTCATTCCCTACTGAAGCCGATTGTATTATCACACCTTCAAAGAGTGGTCATATGTACCTGTCAGTTGCGAATAAATCTGTTGATTCCGTAACTGTTACTATTAATAACACAACCACTTACACCTACAATAATATAAAGAGCAATAACCGGATTCTTGATATTGGTTATGTCCACGACACAGATACTGTCGAAGTAACTTCTGATACCGGCGGAATGAATCTTTCTGTATACACACTCGATGAAGACAAATTCATCAGGGCTTACAATAAACTCAATTCAGAAAGCTATCAGGTTGAGAATTTCTCTGATACTAAGTTTACAGGAACTCTTACTGCTTCCTCAGACAAAGCAATATTATTCTCTATTCCATACGATGGTGGCTGGTCTGTGTATATTGATGGCAAGAAAGCTGACACTTATGCCTGGGAAAATGCATTGTTATGTGTTGACGTAAGTGCCGGAACTCATACCGTTGTATTAAAATATCGTCCTGTTAATTTAATATTGGGTTGCGTTATTACTACACTTTGCATTATTATATTGATTGGCATTTATCTTGCCAGCTGCTTTATTAAAGCAGAAAAAGTAAATATGGCACATTTTCCGTTAGTTATCAGAAAATATCTTGATGATCCGTCTCTTACTAACAAAGATATTAAGAAACTGTCTGATGATAATATAGAAAGTTCTATTCTTGATGATATGGATGATTTCGAGAATCTTGAATCACCTGATATTGATGATGAACTTACTGACAGTCTTCTCTCTTCTATTGAAGATGAAGAAGATAATTTTAATGAAGAAAATACAGATATTTAATTCAAGGAGGATTTATAAATGAAATTATGGGGTGGACGATTCACCAAAGAAACTAATGAGCTTGTTAACAACTTCAACGCATCAATTTCATTTGACCAGAAGTTCTATAAGCAGGATATTGAAGGAAGTATTGCACATGCTACTATGCTCGGCAAGCAGGGAATTATTCCTGAAAGCGAAAGTGAGCAGATTGTAGAAGGTCTTAAGGGAATTCTTGCTGATATTGAATCAGGAAAGCTTGAAATCACTGATGAATACGAGGATATCCATACATTTATGGAGGCTACTCTTATTGAGAGAATTGGTGATGCCGGAAAGAGACTTCACACAGGACGAAGCAGAAATGACCAGGTTGCTCTTGATATGAGACTTTTCACAAGACAGGAAGTTCTTAATACTGATGCTGAGCTTAAAGAGCTTATGGCTGTTATCTTAAGAATCATGAAAGAAAACACTCATACATTCATGCCTGGATTTACTCATCTTCAGAAGGCACAGCCTGTTACTGTTGCTCATCATTTCGGTGCATATTTCGAAATGTTCAAGCGCGACAGAAGCAGACTTCACGATATATATGAAAGAATGAATTACTGCCCTCTTGGTGCAGGTGCACTTGCAGGAACAACCTATCCATTAGACAGAGAACTTACTGCTTCTCTTCTTGGTTTCTATGGTCCAACACTCAACAGCATGGATTCTGTTTCTGACAGAGATTACCTTATTGAATTCTTATCTGCATTATCAACTATCATGATGCATTTAAGCCGTTTCTCTGAGGAAATATGCATCTGGAATTCCAATGAATACAGATTCATAGAACTTGATGACGCTTTCAGTACAGGAAGCTCTATTATGCCTCAGAAGAAGAACCCTGATATCGCAGAGCTTGTAAGAGGTAAGACAGGCAGAGTATATGGTGCTCTTATGAGCCTCCTTACAACAATGAAGGGTATTCCTCTTGCTTACAATAAAGATATGCAGGAAGATAAGGAATTATCATTTGACGCATTTGACACAGTCAAAGGCTGCATCAGCCTTTTCAAGGGCATGATTGATACTATGAAGTTCAACAACAAGAGAATGGAAGCTTCAGCAAAGAACGGCTTCACTAATGCTACTGATGCTGCTGACTACCTTGTTAAAAAGGGAGTTCCTTTCAGAGAAGCCCACGGTATTGTCGGTCAGCTTGTTCTTATGTGCATTGAGAAAAATATTGCACTTGATGACCTTTCACTTGAAGAATACAAGGCTGTAAGCCCTGTATTTGATGAAGATATCTACGAGGCTATCAGCCTTCAGACTTGTGTAGATAAGAGACTTACTCTTGGAGCTCCTGGTCCAGAGGTTATGAATAAGGTTATTGCTATATATGATAAATATATGGATGAGAATTAGTTTCGGGGTTGTACAGTCTGTGAGTTAAGCATTAGTGCCAACTTTAGGTAAGCTGACCTAGTGGCTGTAAATGCCGCCATATACAGAGTTTATTACGGTGTAGGAAATCAAACGCGCTTCGCTTGAACGAGATTTCCTGCACCGAACTTTTGTATATAGCGGCATTAACACCCACACGGTAAGCTTACATGCAGTTGTCGCTAACGCTTAACTCACAGACACTACCACCACGAATTACCGATTTTGATTCATGCCATATGTCTCCAGTATAAAAAAATGGTATGGATAATCCCATACCATATTCTGACTAACAAAGTGAACTCGCTGGTCAAATTATTCTTTCAAATGTAGTCTCGACAATCCAAAAACAATTTAACTAACTATCCATTTATATTTTAGAAAAATATACTTTTTTATCGGTGGTCATGTCGAAGAAGTGCTTCACACCATCACAACTAAATTGTAAGCTGTCCGTGTGGGTGTTATGCCGCCATATACAAAAGTTCGGTGCTGGAAATCTCGTTCAAGCGAAGCGCGTTTGATTTCCAGCACCGTTATAAACTCTGTATATGGCGGCATTTACAGCCACTAGGACCGCTTACCTTAGTTGTGATGGTGTGAAGCACTTCTTCGACTCTCCAACCGTTAAACAACTATACTCTTATCTTAGTTCCCTTAGTATCCCTGTGTGCCGTCTTCATCTTGGCAAAGCTGATACTCTTGCCCTTATATTCCATTGTGAACTCATCACCTTCTGTAAGCAGGAATACATCTTCTATATAATCATCTTTTGAAAGCTTGATTCCTCTTACGCCAACAGCACTCTTCTTCTTCATTGGAATGTCTGTTAATGGGAACTTTAAGAACACTCCGTTTTCTGTCTGTACAATTACATTCTGGTTGCTCTCGACAACCTCTTCTTCCTTGATTTCTCCATCAAGTGAGAACTTTGAATAAATCTCTACTCTTGCGTCTGTTGAATACATTCCGATTAGCTTGTCGTCATCTGCTAATTTTGTACATGCAACTGTACGCTTTGCAACCTGGAATTCTTCGCTGTCAACAAGCTTCATCATTCCCTGTCTTGTGACAAAAAGCATTTTCTGATTCTTAAGTCGTTCAAATGGAGTAATGTACACAATTATCTCCTTAGAGCTGTCATAGTTACACAGATTATCAATCGGTGTGCCTTTATCTCTGAACTTAGTGAACGGCAGATCCTTTATCTTTAACTGGTGCAGATCTCCGGTATCAGTAAATATACAGATTTTATCTGTGTTCATTACCGGAATGACATATTTGTTTTCGTTAAATACAGCCTCTTTATTTCTCTCAAATGCAGCCATATCAATAGTTCTTGCATATCCGAATCTGTCCATAATAAACATAACTTCCATCTCTGGAATCTTCTTTTCCTCAAATACAGCAGCTTCGCCGTCTTCAATTACGGTTCTTCTTTCAACACCGTATTCCTTCTTAATATTAAGAAGGTCAGCCTTGATAACCTTTGCCATCTCTTTTCTGCTGCCAAGTATCTTTTCATACTTTTCAATCTTCCTGACACATTCATCATATTCTTTCTGAAGATTAAGAATTTCAAGACCAATCAGCTTGTACAGACGCATTTCCAATATTGCTCCTGCCTGTCTTTCCGTGAAATCAAGACCTGCAGCCTGCTTTTTTGACTGCTCTGACTTGAATCTGATTCCCTCAACATTACCATTGACAAGGCAGTCCTTCGCCATCTTAAGATTAGCGCTGCCTCGTAATATCTCGATAATAAGGTCAATAATATCACAGGCTCTTATAAGACCTTCCTTAATCTCCCTGTTAGCCTTCTCCTTTTCAAGAAGTGTTGTGTACTTTCTTGTAGCAAGCTCATACTGGAAATTAATGTGATGTCTGATTATATCCTTAATCCCTAAGGTCTCAGGTCTTCCATCAACGATAGCCAGCATATTTACACCAAATGTATCTTCTAACTTGGTCTTCTTGTACAGAAGATTCTCAAGATTCTTGACATCCGCGTTCTTCTTAAGTTCAAGGACAATTCTTATTCCTTCCTTAGAAGATTCATTGGAAATATCGACAATATCAGTAGTTTTCTTAGTTTCTATAAGGCTTACTACATCAGATATAAATTTACCTATGTTAGCACCAATCATTGTATATGGAATCTCTGTAATAACAAGCTTGTCCTTCTCAGAACGGTTCTTGGCAGGCTCGAATACGACCTTGCCTCTTAACTTAATCTTACCTGTTCCAGTCTCATATATTGCACCAAGCTCGCTTTTATTAATTACAATTCCGCCTGTAGGAAAATCCGGTCCAGGGCAGAGCTGCATAAGCTCGTCTGTTGTGATATCCTCATTATCCATATATGCACATACTGCATCAACAACCTCTGATAGATTGTGTGGAGGGATATTAGTTGTCATACCAACCGCAATACCATCTGCACCATTTACAAGCAGATTAGGTACTCTTACAGGAAGAACCTCAGGCTCTTTTTCTGTCTCATCAAAGTTAGGCACGAAATCCACAACATTTTTATCAAGGTCAGCAAGATATACGTCCTGTGTGAACTTTTTTAACTTAGCTTCTGTATATCGCATAGCGGCAGCTCCGTCACCTTCGATAGAACCGAAGTTTCCGTGTCCGTCAACAAGAGCCATACCCTTCTTAAAATCCTGTGAAAGTACAACGAGTGTCTCATATATTGAACTGTCACCATGTGGATGGTATTTACCCATTGTATCACCAACGATACGTGCAGACTTTCTGTGAGGCTTGTCGTAATTAAGCCCCAACTGGTCCATGGCATACAGCACTCTTCTCTGTACCGGCTTTAAACCGTCCCTTACATCAGGAAGTGCTCTTGCTGTAATAACGCTCATGGAATAATCTATATAGGACTTCTGCATAACCTCAGAATACTCAGTCCTTATAATCTTCTCAGCCATTTTCTACTCCTTTAGCTTTTACGCATCAATCTCAGCTTCATTAGCATGCGTATATATAAATTCTCTTCTAGGTGGTACATCTGTACCCATAAGCATAGCAGTAACCTCAGTCGCAAGCCTTGCGTCCTCAATCTCAACCTGCTTTAAAATTCTTGTTTCAGGATTAAGAGTTGTCTCCCATAGCTGGTCAGGATCCATCTCTCCAAGACCTTTGTATCTCTGAAGTGTAAATGTTCCTGAAGTATGCTTCTTTCTATAATCCTCAAGTGCCTTGTCATCATACAGATATTCACCCTCACCCTTCTTAGGCACAACCTTATAAAGAGGCGGTGTGGCAATATATACATGTCCCTGATTAATAAGCTCTGGCATGAATCTGTAGAAAAATGTAAGAAGCAGTGTATCAATATGTGCTCCATCCACATCAGCATCAGTCATGATAATAATCTTATTATATCTTAATTTGCTGATATCAAAGTCATTACCGTAGCCCTCTAAGAATCCACAGTTGAATGAATTAATCATTGTCTTAATCTCGGCATTGGCAAGTACCTTATCAATACTTGCCTTCTCAACATTAAGAATCTTACCTCTGATTGGAAGAATCGCCTGAGTTCTTCTGTTTCTTGCAGTCTTTGCTGAACCTCCGGCTGAATCTCCCTCTACAATGAATACCTCACATTCATCCGGATTCTTGCTCTCACAGTTGGCAAGCTTTCCGTTGCTGTCTATAGAGAACTTCTGCTTTGTAAGCATATTTGTCTTAGCCTTTTCTTCTGCTTTTCGTATCTTCGCAGATTTTTCAGCACATGCAATTACAGCGTTAAGGTCGTCCAAATGTCTGTCGAAATAAAGCTGTACCTCGTCTCCTGTTACATTTGCAACAACTGTACCAGCATCCGGATTATCAAGCTTGGTCTTGGTCTGTCCCTCAAATCTTGGTGCAGGGTGCTTAACTGCAACAACTGCAGTCATACCATTTCTTACATCAAGACCTGTAAAATTCGCATCCTTATCCTTTAAGATGCCAAGTTCTCTCGCATACTGGTTGATAATCATTGTAAACTTGGTCTTAAAGCCTGTAATATGCGTTCCACCCTCCTGAGTGTATATGTTATTACAGAAGCCAAGAATATTTTCCTCAAATTCATTAACAAACTGAAATGCTACTTCAACCTCAATATCTTCCTGCTTCTTCTTAAAGTAGACGATATCGCATACTGTCTCTTTGCCATTGTTAAGGTCTTTGATATATGCCTTAAGTCCGTCAGGCTCATGAAAAGTTTCCTTATCCTCGCTGCCCTTTCTCTTATCTTCAAACTCAATTGTAAGCCCCGGATTAAGATATGCAGTCTCATGAAGCCTGCTCTTTATCGCGTCTGCTTTGAATCTTGTCTTTTCAAATATTTCTCCATCAGGAAGAAATGTAACAGTTGTACCAGTATCATTTTTTCTGCATGTACCAATCTTTTCAAGTGGCGCTGTTGCTTTTCCACGCTCGTATCTTTGCTTGTACACACCACCATCAACTCTTATCTCAACCTCAAGCCATACAGAAAGTGCATTAACTACAGATGCACCAACGCCGTGAAGTCCTCCTGATATCTTATATCCGCCATCTCCGAACTTGCCGCCTGCATGAAGTACTGTAAATACAACCTCAACCGCAGGTATTCCGGCTTTAGGATGGATTCCGATAGGAATACCTCGTCCATTATCCTTGATAGTTGCTGTTCCATCATCATTAAGAGTTACATTTATCTGTGTACAAAAACCCGCAAGATGTTCATCCACTGAATTATCCGCAATCTCATATATAAGATGATTAAGACCTTTTGTTCCGACACTTCCAATATACATACCAGGTCTCATTCTTACCGCTTCAAGGCCCTCCAGTATAGATATACTGTTAGCATCATATTTATTAGCTGCCATTATTAATTACTCTCCTCTTTACTTTCCAAAATACGCATTGAAAGTATCCTCAAAGCTGCTTCCCAACGTATACGCATCCTGAATACTTAATTTCTTCCATTCGCTATTATTAAATTCCATATATATACCAGCTTCATATTTCTCAAAATCAGTATTAAACTGCTCTAACTTTCTCTTTTCAAGAATTGCAGACTTATTAACCTCAGTCTTAGCCTTATCATTATCCGATGTACATCTTATAATGTAATATCTGCCTGCTGACTCAACTATACTGCTCATCTCACCAGTAGACAGATTGAATGCTGCTTTTTCAAATGCTGCATCCATCTCGCCACGTTTCAGTTCGTACTCATATTCGCCATCCGCATTGTACTCCTTGGCAACAGCAAAGAATGAACTTCCTGAATTCACAAGATTATATGCTTTATTAATATCTTCCTCTGAATCTGATACAATATACTGGATATCAATAACTCTTGCCTCATCTGCGCTTACTTCAATATCCATGCTGGAAGTAAGGTCATCGTAGAGTTTCTGTGCTATTGCAAATTCAGTAAACATTGTATTCAGTTTATCCTTAGTTATTCCTGTACTGCTTATCTGCGATTCAGTTAATTCATTGTAAAATGCATCAACAGCCTTACCCACAGAATCTTTTTCTTCTCTTCCAAGCACAACACCGCGTTCCTTAGCCTTAACATTCATAGCCTTGACGCGCATTAACTTACTCTTAATCTGGTCCTTAATATAGCTTTCAAAATCAGCATCACCAATTTTCTCTCTCCATATATTACTGCCAAACATTTCCTCATATTCCTTCTTCACATCAGACATGAGAATATCTGCCTCGCATGTATTAGTTGTCTTCTGTCCTGCTGTCTTAATAAGCTCACCGCTCTTCATTCCTGTTGTGAAATATATCAGACGTCCATTAAAGAACTTAATATATCCTGCAACTAACAGAACTACAACAAGAATAACTGCTAATATAATAAATGTTTTTTTTCTTCTTTTCATATTCTATCCTCTTTAATTATTTGTGATATGGCTCATTCTTCATAATCCTGTAAGCCCTGTATATCTGTTCCAAAAGAATAACTCTCATAAGCTGGTGCGGAAATGTCATCCTTGAAAAACTCAGCTTATAATCAGCTCTCTTAAGTACTGCATCTGCAAGTCCCAAAGAGCCTCCTATTACAAATGTTATGTTACTTGTTCCTTCTATTCCAAGTCTTTCAATCTTTTCTGATAGTTCAACAGAATCAAGCATTTTCCCTTCTATTGCAAGTGCACATACATAAGCATCATCTTTAATGGCAGAAAGGATTCTCTCCCCTTCCTTATTCTTAATCTGTTCATTGACTATATCACTTGCATTATCCGGTGTTTTCTCATCAGGTAGTTCAACAATATCAAGCTTACAGTATCTTGAAAGTCTCTTAGAATACTCTTCAACTGCCTGGGTATAAAACTTTTCCTTAATCTTGCCTACACATACAACATTTATACGCATCTGTACTATCCTTCCACGAAGAAATATCCGCCATTATCAAGCCTGAATACTTCTAACTGCTCAAGAAGCTCATCATTGCTTAAGTCAGATACATCCATTCCCTCATCATCCATCACTTCTCTTAATTCTTTAATATCCTTGCAGTATACCGCCATACAGTCCTCTAAGAATTCCTTAGCTTCCTCTAAATCATATGCAACAGGCTCATCGAAAAGCTGTTTCTGATCTCTTAAAAACACCTTCGCACACTCATCAATATGTTTATCCATAACTTAAATCTCCTTATCTTATCTCTTTAAATTGCTCTCTTAATGTTCCTTCTACCCATCCTGTTACGAAACGCCCGTGTTTCTTAACATCTTCTACAGCTTTCTCCATAACATATGAATAATATACCTTATCCAACATAGCGATATCATTATAATTATCACCAAATGCCATGCATTGTTCAGGTTTTAGTCCAAAATACTGCTGAACCTGCTCAATTCCTCTTCCTTTATTAACATTAGTGTCCATAAGGTCTAAGTAAAGTTCTCCCGATACAAGTACTGAAGCCTTATCACTCCATTTGTTAATAAAATGTTCTTTAGAGTTCTTAATTCCTGTCATATCACACACAGCTATCTTTAATATATCCTCGTCAATGTCTGTGAACTTATCAACTAATGTAGTATGATAATTGACCACCTTGGTCATCCTGTAATAATATTCTTGAGACTTAGGCTTAATATATGACGTATGTTCTCCTGATACAAGCACCTCACAATTAGGCTGTTCAATTACATCCTCAATTATCTCTAACGCAAGCTTCCTATCCATCGCAGTCTTTCCAATAGTTTCACCCTTGTATTCCACAAGTGCACCATTCTCTGCAATATATGCAAGCTTATCACTGACAGCCCCAAAAAGTCTCTTAAGACTCGTTATCTGCCTGCCACTAGCCGGTGCAAATATAACGCCTTTATCAACAAGTTTATTGATATACTGTATCGTAGATTCATCGACGCTCTGTGCTCCGTTAAGAAGCAATGTCCCATCAAGGTCACTTGCTACGAATTTAACCATATATTTTCTCCTTAAAATGTTTTAAGCTCATGTACAAGTCTTGCAACAGGCAGACCGACAACATTATTATAGTCGCCTTCAATACCCTTAATGTATGCTGCGAATTTTCCCTGAATACCATATGCACCAGCCTTATCCATAGGCTCTCCTGTGCTTATGTAATCCCTGATTTCCTCATCAGTCATATCATATACCCACACATCAGTCTTTTCATAAAAACTTACATTCTTATGTGTGCTGCATATAGTTACACCTGTATACACCTGATGTATCTGACCTTCTAAAGACTTAAGAATTCTGAATGCATCCTCTTCATCCTTAGGCTTGGTAAGAATCTCTCCTTTATGATAAACAATAGTATCTGCACCTATAACGATTACAGAATCATCTTTATCTGCATATTGCTCTAATACAGACTGTGCCTTAATAGAAGATAATTCTCTTACATAATCTTCAGGCTCCATCTCTTTAATATTCTCATCTGCATCACTTGTAACAACAGTAAAATCAAGTCCTACCTGACTCATTAATTCTCTTCGTCTTGGTGAACCCGATGCAAGTATCAAATGTTTCATAAAACTTCCATCTCCTTGTTCTTCACTGTATTTTGTGTTCAAAGCCTACTTCGACTCATACATATTGCATTATAGCATAAAAAAGCAGAGTGCTTCAATACCACCCCAATAAAAAAGGCACAACATTACTGCTGTGCCTCTCTGATATCATTAACATTTATTATCTTTTATTGCTCTTTTTGCTTATCACAATAACAGTTCCAGAAATAACAGCTGCTGCTACAAGAATCACAATATATACCCATACATGATTATTGTCACCAGTCTTTACAACCTCTTCATCAGCCGCAACTTCACCAGCTTTTCTGACTCTTGAGCCATCAACAGTCTCATCTTCTTTTCCTGTAACTAATTCTTCATCTCCTGCAACTTCACCAGTCTTCTTTGTGACCTGAGTTGATGAAGTTGTATGTTCTTTTGTCTGTTTATTAGAATCTACTGTTGTTTCATTTGACTTTGTTGTCTCATTAACAGCTGTTGTTTCGTTTGATTCTGGTTTTGTCGGCTTAGTTTCCTTACCAGCATCAACTGTTGTCTCATTCGACTTTGTTGTCTCCTGCGCAGCTGTTGTTTCGTTTGATTCTGGTTTCGTCGGCTTAGTTTCCTTACCAGCATCAACTGTTGTCTCATTCGACTTTGTTGTCTCCTGCGCAACTGTTGTCTCATTCGACTTTGTTGTCTCCTGCGCAACTGTTGTCTCGTTTGACTTTGTTGTCTCCTGTGCAACTGTTGTCTCGTTTGACTTTGTTGTCTCCTGTGCAACTGTTGTCTCGTTTGACTTTGTTATCTCCTGTGCAGTTGTTGCCTCGTTTGACTTTGTTGTCTCCTGTGCAGTTGTTGTCTCGTTTGACTTTGTTGTTTCCTGTGCAGTTGTTATCTCGTTTGACTTTGTTGTTTCCTGTGCAGTTGTTGTCTCTTCTGACTTTGTTGTTTCTGATGAAGACTGTGCTACAGATGTTGTTTCCTTTTGTGTCGTCTCCTGCTGTTGATTATCTGATATAAAATGCATTTGTCCATTGACATTAACAAATGACTTAGAAATTGCTCTTCCATTACATGTAGATGTTAAGGTAATATCTGCTTTTGGTGCAACAACTATACCACATACCTCACCTATATTAATATTACCAGTTACATTAACAGCATTGAAAATAACCGTGTCTGATACATCAACATCTGTTAATCCGCCTGTATTCTTTCCATTAATGCTGAATCTTTTAATGTCTGCATCACCATCACCGCCAAGCAGATTAATGATAACAAACTGTCCCTGTGCTTTATTTGTTATGTTGAGCTGTCCTTCTCCATAATAAGATGAAACTTCTTTTCCCTGCCAGTCAATATAATTATTAGCATACATATTTACCACTACAATCTGCTTATTCTTAAATGAAGCAAGATCAATCTTTCTATCATCATAAGCACCAATAACTATATCAGCCTCCGAATCTGGTGTATCTGAATACGCCTTGAAATTATCGTATACATTATCAAGTGCTGCAGTTACATCCATATAATCCTCTGCATAATAAACATTGATTGTATCCTTGCAGTTAGCAACATTAATAACAGCACCTGTTCTTTTTCCGTTAGCATCCTTAATATAATATTTATTCTCTCTGGGTTCATAATCATAATCAGTTCCAAGCACAAGATTATTAAATGCATTCCTATCCACATTAACCTCTGATGAACCAGAATTATCAAAACTCTTGATATATGTTGTTCCAACGCTCATATCAAGCCATGCACTCATCCACTGATCTGTTATTACAAGCTTGTTAGTCGCGAAACATGTCTGATTGTGATTACCATTCTTAAATTCTTCAGCAACTACACCGTAAGGTTTTGCTGCTCCTAATAATTCATTAAGGACATCCTGTGTTTTTGAATATGCGCCAGCTCTTAAAGACGTACCAGCAAACACAGAACCTGCAACTATTGCAACCAAAAGAACGCCAACTGCAGTTTTCTTAATCTTTACATCCAAACCACTTAATCGTTTTCTAAAAAACATTACTATCCCTCCAAAAATGTCTGAACCAATAGTTTCCCCTTAACTATATTTCCCTCTCTCAGCGTATAATAGCATTAGTACCAAAGTACTGCTTCCCCCTTTTTGGGGGGGTTTAATTCTACATTAATAAAACAACCCATATCCTGAATCAGTATCATTCTAGTATACGTTCCGGACATGGGTTATATTACACATTATTCAATTTAAATATTATGCTTCAAGGCTTCTGTTCATAGCTGACTCTAACGCATCAATAGAAGCTCTGATGATATCATGGTCAATACCAATACCAAAGTAATTCTTTCCATCCTCTCCTGTAATACCAACATATGCAATGGCACTAGAATCAGAACCCTTCTTTAATGAATGTTCTTCATAACAGAAGATATCACAAGGCTTTCCAAAATGACTGGCAAGAGCATTACTTACAGCATCAAGACGACCATTACCACCATCTTCAACATTGTACTTCTCACCATTCTCATTAATAGTTACGACTGTCTGTATTCCATTAATCTGCTTGAAATGTACTTCAGAAATCTTGAATACTGGTGTGTATTTCTTATATCTCTTCTCAAATATTTCAAGAACTTCATCTGCTGAAAGCTCCTTATGATTAACATCCGATACATCCTTAACAGCATAACCCAGATCTTCTCTCATAGCCTTAGGTACAACCATTCCATAGTTATGTTCAAGAACATAAGCAACACCACCCTTACCAGACTGGCTATTAATTCTTATAACATCTGAATCATATGTACGTCCTACATCTTCTGGATTAATTGGAAGATATGGAACTGTCCATTTATTAGGATCATTTTCAATTCTGTAATGCATTCCCTTAGATATAGCATCCTGATGTGAACCTGAGAAAGCTGCAAAAACAAGCTTACCACACCATGGATGACGGTCATCAATCTTCATCTGTGTAAGTCTTTCAAATACTTCTGCAAGATGTGGCATATCAGAAAGATTGAGTTCAGGATTAACACCCTGCATATACATATTCATCGCAAGTGTAATAATATCTACATTACCTGTTCTCTCACCATTACCAAAAAGTGTTCCCTCAATTCTGTCTGCTCCTGCAAGAAGTCCTAACTCTGCATCAGCAACACCTGTCGAACGGTCATTATGTGGATGAAGAGAAATAATAACATTTTCTCTGTTGTGCATGTACTTAGACATATATTCAATCTGGCTTGCAAATACATGTGGAAGTGACATCTCAACTGTAGCAGGAAGATTGATGATACATTTCTTATCAGGTGTTGGCTGCCAGATATCAACAACAGCGTTGCATACCTCAAGTGCATACTCTGGTTCTGTTCCTGTAAAGCTCTCTGGACTGTATTCAAAAAGGAAGTTTCCTCCATCAGCTTCAGCAAGTTCCTTTAATAACTTAGCACCTTCAATAGCAATCTGCTTAACTTCTTCCTTAGATTTCTTGAATACCTGTTCTCTCTGTGCTAATGAAGTAGAATTGTATACATGAACTATTGCTCTCGGAGCACCATTTACGGCTTCAAATGTCTTCTTAATAATATGTGGTCTTGCCTGGGTAAGAACCTGAATTGTAACATCATCAGGAATCATATTCTTCTCAATAAGTGTACGGCAGAACTCATATTCTGTCTCAGAAGCTGCAGGGAAACCAATTTCAATTTCTTTAAATCCAACTTCAACTAACATCTGGAAGAATTCAAGCTTTTCATCAAGACTCATAGGTTCAACAAGAGCCTGGTTACCATCTCTTAAATCAACCGAACACCAGATTGGTGCCTTATCAACATACTCCTTGTTAACCCAGTCATTGCACTTAACTGGTGGCATAAAATAGCCTCTTTCATACTGTCTGTAATCAAACATTCCTAAAACCTCCTGAAAATATAAATATGTATTGTTAATAAGTAAAGGCTTCCTTAAAGATAAGCATAAAAAAATCTTTCGTCCATGGGCAATTCCACCCAAAGAGACGAAAGATAAATCTCACGCGTTACCACTCTTCTTCATAGCTATGCTATGCACTCACCGAATACGTACAACAAATGTGCTGCATTATATTCTGTCCACTATAACGGTTGGCTTCCGGCTACTCCTACTTCTCATAATGATTTCAGGTAGCAGCTCCAAGGCGAGTTCAATAAGTTCCTTCGACTGCCTCGCACCACCCGGCAGTTCTCTGACTCTGGTTCCTATCTAATAGTCCTCTTCACAGCATTTACTTATTATGTACGCTTATTATACTTGTCATTTTTTATAAAGTCAAGCATAAATTCAAGTTCTTCTTTGGAAATATTCTTATCAGAATATCTTGCTTTCTCATAACTTGCTGTAATTCTGTCTGCAGCATCAGCATCGTCAGTTATTCTGTTTATTGTTATATCCTGTGGTTGCATATTTTCAAGTGATTTACCATCCGAATCCCTGGCTGCCTTTGATGATTTTATTGCTGCTTTTCTGAATGCCTTCCTGTACTGCATATTAACAGGCATATTCTTAGCTTCTTCTGCTCTCTGACGTCTCTTTATCCTTGCTTCTGTTCTTCTGTCATTACCAATGAATTCAATCTCATCACCATTATTATCCTGTGACTTTTTGAAATTCTTGGCATATCTGATAATCATATAGACAATAAATACAACAAGTGCAATTACAAGAACTATTGCAAATGCTGTAAATAATGCACTCATAACAGGATTATCAGTAAATGCAAGGTCGTTATCTCCCTTTACCACATCATCATCAGTGACTGGATTCACGGAATCTTCGGGCATCGTAGAGACTTCTTCTTTCTCTCTTATAAGTCTTAAGAACAGCTTCAGCACTATCCTTACAACTGCTACAAAACCTGAACCAATCAGTGTAAATATATTGCCATAATCCCCACTATAGAACAGAATCATGCCAAGAATCATAAGTCCTGACACAACCATGACCATTATCATGTTAATTCCTGTAATTCTCTCAGCAGGAAATTCTGATTTGCCAGCATTACTTATAAACAGAGAATTAAGCTCTTTTAACTGGTCAGCAAGAAAAGCAAGCAGAACAAACAGCACAAATAATACTGTTTCATAGTTAACAAGCAGTCTGTTGCCTGCTGAACCGCCATAAAGACTTCCTGCGACCATAACCAGACAATACAGAGGTGACATTCTCTCTCCTGCCTGCAAGGCAGCTTTCTTGTCTTCCTGAGTTACATCAGCAAACTGATTCCCATAAAGCGGTTCATTCACATATTCAGTTTTTCTTGCATTAGCCACTCTTATGCTTACAGACCTTATACACACAGCAAGTACACTTACAAAATATGCTGTAGACTCTGCATCTCCATTACCAATTATAATGGCTGTTATAAGCAAAGCAGCATGAATCAGCATAAATAGAAAATTCTTATGTATATTCTTTCTTGCCACATAAGTTATAATAACCGGAACTGCCATAAGCAGTGTTGCAATAATATAACTGTCAGATTTATTCGTAAGTCCCAATATAACAAATGCAGAAAATGCGAACGCTACAATACACTGGCTTATTATATCTGTCAATGTTCTTATTGTTCTCAGTTTATTATAATTATAAACTTGTCCCGACTCATTCATATGTTATCTCCTGATAAACTTATTTCACTTCCCAGCCCTCTGGTCTGATACCACAATAATCAAGGCTGTATTCTCCACCAGTCATATATGGAACAATCCATATAACCTGTCCATACTTTTTCTCAAACTTCTGCATAGTCTGCTGCAGCTTCTTTCTTCTGCTCGCTGATATAACAACATATACACTGTTGTCACTACTCTGGACAGAAACATTTTCTATAAATGTTCTGTTAATAAGCTCTGCAAACTCTTCTTTTTCAAGCTTTAAATCCATTCTTGCAAGTACAGTATTAATACTTCCAAGATGTCCAACTCCTGCTCCTTCTCTTATACCAACTGCTTCCTTTGTGTCAACATCACATGCATTACTAATAAGAGAGACATTTATTCCCTGTCTGATGAATTCTTCCGCCACAGAAGCTGCAAGACTTATTGCTTCTTCATTAACCGAATCATATGTAAGCATTCCATCATCCTCAAGATTAAGAAGAATACATACATTACGGCTGACTGACTCATTATATTCATTAACACACAGATTACCTGTTCTCGCTGTTGCCTTCCAGTTCACATTCTTTAGGCTGTCGTTGCTTGTATAATCTCTTATTCCTCTGAACACAAATGGATCTTCAAGCATATATTTCTTACGTTCTGCTTCTCCTGATATTCTGCTTCTTATAAAGCTGAATCTCTTACTATCCACAGTCTTAGGATAAACTGTTATCTCACAGGTACTATCCACTTTGAGAACATTAATCTCGTTCATAAATGGTCCGGCAAATGTAAGCTGTACGCCTGATATTTTGAACACACCTCTGTGATTGCATTTAACAGGAATTCTTCTTGTAATTCTCTGATTAGCCAGAAATGAGAACACATCATTGCGGTATGTAAGGTCTGACACACTTGAATTAGTATCTGTTCCAGGAAATTCAAGTTCCCTGTCCACCTGAAACTTAAGATTCACACATGGCAGCGGCAGACGTTTTTCGTTGGATATAACCTCAACAACATTAACTGTTTCGCCATTTACAACATGCTTTTTCTCAAATTCAAGAGCGACACCCAGCCCCTTATTCCAGTTATAACGAAATACAAACTTAATTGCCAGATATACTATAAGTACACCAATAAGCATCAATAATACATTCATTATCTTTTCCAATCTTCAGTAGGAACTGCTGTGTTATTAACAACATGTTCTATAATCTGTTCTTTATTATCCATATTCATGTAACCTGTCTGTAACACAATTCTGTGTGCCCATACTACAGGTGCAAGTATCTTGATGTCCTCTGGTACAACATAATCTCTGCCTGCAATATACGCATATGCTCTCGCCACATTGAGCATACCAAGAGTTCCTCTCGGGCTTACACCGATTGATACATTATCCTCCTGTCTTGTCATCCTTGCCAGTTCAACAATATAATCAATAAGCACTGGGTGAACATATACATTTTTCACATCTTCTTTCATTGCAACAATATCTTCACATGTTGCAACTGTTGAAAGTTCTTTAGAAGGATCTTCTTTTAAGAATCTGTTAAGAATAAGTACCTCATCATCTTTCTTTGGATAACCCATGTTAATCTTCATAAGGAATCTGTCAAGCTGTGCCTCAGGAAGCTGATAAGTTCCTGCTGTCTCAATAGGATTCTGTGTTGCAATTACAACAAATGGTTCTTCTAACTTAGAATATTCACCATCCACAGTAACCTGATGTTCCTCCATACATTCAAGCAATGCTGACTGTGTTCTAGGTGTTGCCCTGTTAATCTCATCTGCAAGAATAACATTAGCGAATACCGGACCTCTTCTGAATACGAATTCACCCTCTTTCTGGTTAAACACATGCACACCTGTAATATCTGAAGGAAGCAGATCTGGTGTAAACTGAATTCTTGAAAATTGTCCATCAATGCTCTTTGCAAATGCTTTCGCCATCATAGTCTTACCGGTTCCTGGAACATCTTCTAGAAGAACATGTCCACCGGCAATAATACTTGTCAGAACCAGTTCTGAAACATTTCTCTTACCCACAATCACCTTACTTACATTATCTAATATATCTGAAGCCTTACTCATAATACCTCCTCGTAACACGAAATTTAAACTCAGATAATTATAACAAAAACACTGCCAGAACAGCAAGTGTCTGACAGTGTTAATAGGTTAAATAATTATGAACTTTTGGTGAATTTAATTATCTGTAGGCATCTCCTGATTAACATCAATACCTCTTGGAGCAACAGGTGTTGAGAACACAATCTGTGTACTTGTTCTTCCGAACTTCTGAAGCTGGCCGATAAATGTATCAAGTTCCATGGTACTTGGGAACATAACTTTTAATAGCATTGAATAATTGCCTGTTACACAGTTACATTCAACAACATTAGGGCATGACTTGATAAATGGATAGAAATCCGGTTTCTGCACAGGAGCAACTTCAAGATTAATAAATGCTGTTATATGATATCCCAGCTTTAACTGATTAATCTTAACTTCATATCCTTCAATAATCTCTTCCTTCTCAAGTCTCTCAATTCTTGCTGAAACAGCCGGTGATGAAAGGAAAACATTCTCGGCGAGTGCCTTTAATGGCATTCTTGCATTCTGCTGTAATAATGTAATTATCTTCTTATCGATTTTATCCATGGCGTGAACCTCCAGATTATAATATTCGTTGTAAATGCTATTAATTTAACCCAAAAGGGGACAATCCTAGCGTTGTTGCTAAAATCGTCCCCTTTGACTTAAATTATTAACTTATACATAATATACACCTTACATAATAAAATGACAAGTGTTTTTTCTTTATTTTCATTGCTTTTATACATAATATTTGTTAGAGTAGAGAAAATACTAAAGCCATTACTGGCAGAACGGAGACATTATGGAGAATAATAATCAGGAATATAACACAGTAACTCTTATGCTTGACGATAACACAGAATGTGAATGTGCAATAATACGCATATTCCCTGCTGGAGATAACGACTATATCGCACTTCTTCCACTTGAGGGTGAAGCTGCAGACAACGATGAGGTATATCTTTACAGATACAAGGTTGAAGGCGACAACGAACCTATACTTGAGAATATTGAATCTGATGAAGAATATGAGCTTGTATCTGAAGCATTTGACGAAGAATTAGATGCTATGGAGTATGAAGATCTGTACGAAGAAGAGGATAACGAGCAGTAAGAAGTTCTTCTATAAAGCGTGAACGGGTTGTATCTTTGTTGTACCTCTGCTTGGGGTACAGAAGATACAACTTTTCTTTTGCCCTTGTCATTGCAACATAAAAAAGTCTTCTTTCCTCTTCTATCTGCTCATCAAGAACTGCCTTATTATACGGTATTATCCCCTCACATACATCCATCACCATCACAATCTTATATTCAAGCCCTTTAGAGCCATGCATTGTAAGCATATGCACACCTTCCACCGTGTTGTTCCTACGCTGAGTATCACACTGCTTAAGGTATTCTGTAATACCATCAAGCCATTGTGAGAGGCTCATATACCGCGACGCCCTGTGTGCCAGTTCATCAAGCACATTATATAATTCTTCCTTATCAGCCTTATGTTCATATATATAATTTCTTATATATTCATCGTAGCCAATACCCTTTCTTATATAATTAACAGCTGCAAATGGAGACATATTTCTTATCATGTTAATATCAGATGCCAGCTTTTCCACCTGTTCACTCATCTGTTCATTCCCCTCATAGCCTCTCTTCAATGCATTAATATCTGCCGGCTGTGTAATATATGAACGGCTTATATATCGGAGCGGCTTATTAATAATCCGCAGAAAGTCTATTCTTTCCCTGCTGCCAAGTGCTATCCTTATATATGTAAGAATATCCTTACTTATCCAGTGCTCATATATATCCTGTACTACTGAATAATCGCAGCATGGAATTCCATCACTTTCAAGCCTTGACATATACATATTCCCAATTACATTAGTTCTTGATAACACAGCAATGTCATCAGCAGCTATTCCAGTATCAATCAGTCTTCTTATCTCTGATACAAGAAATGCTTTCTCATCATTCAGACTGTTAAATTCATATACAGACACAGTATCTCCTTGTGAATTGTACGTCGTTATATCTTTATAATAACGATGCTCATTCTCCTCTGCTACAGCCCTTGAAGCAAACACAATATTGCCCGTTGACCTGTAATTAATACACATGTCAATTCTCACTGCATCACTATAATACTTATTGAAATCTAACATTATCTGTGGAGCAGAACCCCTGAATCCATATATACTCTGGTCATCATCCCCCACCACAAAAAGATTTCTGTATTCATCAGCAAGAATCCTCACGACATCAAACTGTGCCTTATTAATATCCTGAAATTCATCTATCAGAATGTACTTATACTTATTCTGCCACGCCCTCCTGTAATCTTCTCTCTGCATCAGAAGCTCGCGGCACTGTACAATCATATCATCAAAATCAATCAGATGTTTTCTTACAAGCATATCATCATATGCCCTATACATTATTCTAAAACTCTGTGGTGGAATACATCTGCTCTCATATTCATCTATATTAACATCTTCACCCTTAACACAGCTTATCTCAGATAAAACACCAGCTACAGCTTCGTTCTCATCATCATACTCCAGTTCAAGCCTGCACATCTGGTCTTTCACGAATTCATGCTGTATCTGCGGCTTAATAATACAGTGTGCAGAATAATTATATGCTGCCTTAAGTATTGTAAAAAATACTGCATGAAATGTGCCAAACGTCACTGCAGAGTTTCTGCCCTCTGACAACCCCTTAAACTTAAGCTTCATCTGTTCAGCAGCAGCCTTAGTAAATGTAATAACAAGAATATCTGATGGATTAACGCCGTACCTCTCAATCAGATATCTCACCCTGTGTGTAAGAACCGTTGTCTTTCCTGAACCCGGTCCTGCAATTACCATGCACGGTCCTGTATTATGTTGTATAGCCTGAATCTGTGCTTCATTAAACTGCAAAAGCGGCACCCCTTATAATAATCTTACACAAACAAATGTATACTAAGATTATATAAGCATGCCGCCATTATGTCAACTTAATAATATATTTTTTTATTTATTAATAACTTGTTATATTATCATCAGAATCATCAGTATTAGATATACTCTTGATAACAACATAATATTCAACCTGTGGATTTACCTGTACAAGCACCCTGTCACCCTTCTTATGCCCAAGAAGAGCCTTGCCAAGAGGCGACTCTATGCTGATCATACCGCTTAATGAATCAGCTCTGATTGTAGTAACAATCTTAATAGTCTCAGTACTTTCATCATCCTCATACAATACCTCAACCGTATTATTAACGCCAACCTCATCATCTGCTGATGAATCATCAATAACAGTCGCATTCTTAATCGTTCTCTGCAGATATCTTATTCTGCTTTCATTCTTATTCTTAAATCTTTTCGCTGCATGATACTCAAAATTCTCACTTAAATCCCCCTGAGCCCTTGTCTCCTTGACATCATCAAGTGCAGCCTTTCTTACCTCATGTATCCTGTACTCAATCTCTTCTTCCATCTTTTTGATATCATTCTTAGTAAGTTCGTGTCCCATATCTATCCTTCTTTCTTACATTTAATCAATGAAATAATACGAGTATATTTTGCCCTTTTAAGATACATTTTGCAAGTTTATTCTGTCTCGACTTTATTACTTGTCGGCTCATCAAGAAGCACGAATGGCGCGTCATGTAAAATGCTTTAGCAAGCCCGATTCTCTGCTTCTCTCCGCCTGATAACATATCTCCCAGTTCACCGACATTAGTGTCGTATCCATCAGGAAGCTTTGATATGAAATCGTGTACTGAAGCCTTTTTGCACGCCTCAATTATTTCCTCATCTGTTGCGTCAAGCTTTGCAATTGTTGATTTACCGCTTCCGCTTCTTCCTGAAATTCCAATAATGCTTGCTTTTAAAACCGGAATTGATACATCAGAAATTATAGTTTCCTCACCATATGAGAATGTAACATTTTCAGTAGCTGCACCATTAAATTCAACTTCCTCACAACCTGTGATATCCTTAGTTACCGGCTGTTCATCAAGAATATCCAACACTCTGTTTCCTGCTGCAAATGTGTTCTGCAATGTACTTCCAAGATTATCAAGTGCAACAACCGGTCCGAAAGAACTCATCATTGCAACTACAGACACTAATTATTTATCAATAGCCTTTATCGCTGCTTCAGCTTCTTTCACATCTTCTATCGATATCCCTAACATGTCTGCCGCTTCCTCATATGTTCTTCCTGATAGGATATTCACTATTAATCTATAATTTCTTTCAATTGCTTTGCCAGCTCTGCTCTCCGCTTCTTCAGCTTTTCGTTTTTCTTCTTCAGCTTTTTGTTTTTCTTCTTCAGCTTTTTGTTTTTCTTCTTCAGCTTTTTGTTTTTCTTCTTCAGCAAGTTTCTTTGCTTCATCTGCCAGTTTCTTTGCTTCATCTGCCAGTTTCTTCGCTTCTATTGCTTCCTGTATTGAATTCTTTGCATATTCTTTAGCATAATCTTCTACTATCTTGCACATTTCACTCTGACCTCCTTCTGTCTCCTTGAAATAGCTTATCGCATTGCTAATCTGTGGAAACTTATCATTATAAAATGCTTCTTTATTAAGCATTAACTACAATAGTTCTGATTTGTCCGAGCCATCATTAACACAAGTGTTTGCAAATATTATATCTTCTCCATCTTTCACTGGAACGTAACTTTCATCATTCTTCATACACCTTGTTACATGCGTCACTGTCTGATTATTCTTTAAGACATCATACTCAGATATATATACAATTGTAACATCTGGAACATTCTTAAAATCAGCACCTTTAGGTGTATATTTTGCTGTCAACGCTGCCGCATGAAATCTTGTCCTTCTGATATCATCATTGGAATTTCCCTTCTGCACCTCAACATTGCAATATCTTCCATCTTGTGTCATGCATAACGCGTCTAATGTTATTTCTCTTTGAAAGCTCTGGACCACACTCTGTACAGAAACCTTCACAACCTGTAAATGTGGCATATCAAGAAGCGTTCTTAATATTTCTTCACATACACCCGGCTTTTCTCCCATCAATCTAAACAGTGCGTCATCTATAATTCTAAGATTAGCTGCTGTTTCTTTTATTTCTTTTGAATATTCTTTTAAATTCCCCATACTCTTCCCCTTTTTACTTACGGCAGGTAATACCACATATAAGGATAGAGTGATTTCATTTGTCTTATATATTTATTATATACTACTCTTAAACCTATTTGCAATAGCATTCCCACCTTATTATCGCATTGCGTAATATTATTTATATAGTATATATCATATATCATTTCTAAAGTCAATACGGCAGTTATTTTTATCGTATAAATATATATAAATATATTTTATTCTTTCTCTTGCACTTCCTCATAAATACGCTATAATATATAAGTCACATTTAAATATCGGCGTGTGGCTCAGTTTGGTAGAGCGCGTGGTTCGGGACTACGAGGCCGCAGGTTCAAATCCTGTCACGCCGACTTATAAAAAGCTCATGCAGATTGAAGTAATCACATTTACCACAATCTGCATGAGTTTTTTATATTATTTATCCAATTATTCTATACAAGATTATTTTTAACATATGCCAGTGCTTTATTAACAGGAGGTAGGGATATAACTACAAGAGTTACCACTGCTTCAAGCCCAATATACGAGCCATTGTAAACAACTGAATAAAGTATCGCACTATTAAAAAAATCCGGTGTATACACGGCAAAGAATATCCAGCCAGACAAGAATGAACATATAAATCTGCCTATAACTCCTATAATATATCCCTTCACAAGACCGTGTTTTGATTTAGAAAATATTCCTGACAACCCAAGTGCTCCAAAGCCTAATATATAATCAAGAAGCACCTGAGGAATATTCAGGATATATGGATCAAGTAATAACTGCAAAACTCCATATGCAATAGCTGCTGTCAGACCAGTCTTTATTCCATACCAGTATCCTATAAGCACTATGAATAACATACTGAACAGTGTTACAGAACCTCCCATTGGCAGTTTAATAACTTTAATCATGGAAGTCGCAACCGCAAGAGCTATAGCCATTGCTGCAAATGCAATATGTTTTACATTCAGTTTACTATTATTATCTCTTGCAAAACATCCTATAGTCATTAATAAGACACAGACAATTATTAATACCACATATCCTGAGCCTGTAAGACCATATGAAACGCTACCATCATCAAGTATTTTATTAACTAAAAAATTCATAATCTTCCTTTCATTATCTCTCAATATTTTTATTCCGTAAAGAATATCCACATTTCCACTAAAAGTCAAGCATTAAAAAAGAGAGCAACAGGTTTTTATCACCTGTTGCTCTCCAATATTTTGTCAATTACTTTTTATTAGAACTTACCGTTCTTAGCAGCTTCCTCAATGGAAACAGCAACAGCTACAGTAGCACCAACCATAGGGTTATTACCCAACTTTGAAATCAAATTTTTACAATTTATTTGTGTTTATTATTATGCTGTTTTTATCAGCATTTATGCAGGTTTAAGGGCTTTACATATTTATATTAGATTATTCTGATTTATTCTAAATCAACATTATTTAATCCATATTGTGTACAAAATGTGTACACTGTTTCATTGTACACATTTTGACTGTCTTTCTACCTATTTATATATGTTATCACAATGCTGTTATATGTGCAATCCAGTATGATATACACTATTGTATAAGCGAATAATTAGTTGGGAAGTCTTAACTCCATACCTGCATAAAGCATATCATCAAGTGTCATTCCATTATGCTCTGCAAGTTCTGCTGCTCTGCCTTCATCTCCAAGGTAATCTCTTGCAATCTGGCAGAAACTTCCTCCTGGTTCTACAACTGCCACTCTTTCTTCTGCATTCTGCGATGTTTCCTCTTCCTCACTTTCTGCTGGTGTATCATCTTTAGGATAATACTTAGCTTCCATGGCGGCCTGATAGTCTGCATAATTGTATCCTTCAGCTTCAAGCTTCTGTCTTCTCTCTGGATCATTGCCATATTCTCCGCGATAAATTGCATCAATTACATCTTCGTCAAGCTCCTGGCTTGTCTGATCATCTGATTCTATTGATTCATCCTCATTACTTATATCTGAAACACCAACAAGCTGATTATATACTTCATCTCGCATTATGTCGTAATCGACTCTTGTACCATCATCAAGATGATGGTCACTTGATTCCTGAGACATAGCAAATTTATCATCACAGATTTCTCCATCATCATTCCAGTGAGCTTCCCATATAAGTGCACCATGTTCAATAAGCTCATCTACATTCATATAAGTATTAAGCCAGCTATGACTAGCATAGATTCCTTTAGCCTTAATATCTGCCAGTTCGTCAAGCCAAGTAATAGCCAAAGCCTGTGTACTATAATAATCAATGCCATGTCTTTCCTTATATCCGTCAGCATCCTCAATATCAAGAAATACCCCTATAGGATTGCTCTTGTTATACCACTCTCTGACATGAGCTGCTTCACTTCTCGACTGCTCGTTATCAGCTGCATACTGGTATAAATACAGTGCATAAGGTATATTTCTAGCTTCGCACTCATTTATATATGCCTGAGCCATTGTGTCACACTGGCTACATTCGTTATCATCTGAACTTAAATCATCACCATATCCACAACGAATGATCACAAAATCATAATTAGTTTTAATATAGTCAAAATTAATATCCCCCTGATGGCTACTTATATCTATTCCTTTTCTCATAATTAAATCCTTCTTTCTTTATACTATTTAGATTCAAAAAAGGAAGGCTGTTACACCTTCCTTAAATAATAAATATTCTTGCTTTAAGTATCACTTTTTGTTATCTGTTTATATGCCTGATTAACACCTGTTGATGCAAGTCCTGACACAATGCCAACTGCAATTGCATTCATAATGTCATTCGCAGGAAAATCAGGAATAACAAACATTCCTACAGCTCCCAAAATGCCACCTGAAACACCTACAATTACAGGAATAGCTTCATCCTTAACCTGCTTAACCTGCTTTGCTGCAGTACCAATCAAATAAGTAATAACCACAATTGCAAGAACGGTTCCCATTTGTGTAATATCCATTTTAATCACCCTTACCCTTTCTTCTCTAAATCTTCGATTCTATGGTTTGCGACCTTGATTTTTTCTTCCTGGAGTGCGGTCAATTCTTCAAGTTTAAATGTCCTTTCAATAACATTGTTATGCTTATCAACTCGTTTTGTTAACTCGGACAGTTTATAATCAATCAATGTTATGGTCTTATTGTGCATTACATAGTTATTAATCAAGCAAACAACCAATGTAACAACTGCTGTTATAATAGCTTCATTCATGTTTTTTCTTTCCAATCTGTTGCACTGGTGCAACTCTCATTTTTATTTAGGAACATATTTCAGCTAAGAATCATCATAGTACATCTTAGATACCTCCTTATAATATTTAAAAAGCCAGTCCTAAGACCAGCCAAAAATGTGTATAACAAATAAACATAACCATTTATGGCCATGTTTATGGATTTTCTTATTTATTTTTCAGATATATGTTCACAAAACAGTAATATCATTAAAAAAGGCAGAGAGTGCCCGCCTCTGGTTGTTCAGAGTGGTCTTCTCTACCTTTAGAGTTAGGTAATGGAACTTATCTTTATCTTAATTCACATATTCAAAATTTCCAAATAAGTGTAATTTCTCTTAACAATACTCTAAGATTGTGTGGCGTATACAATATATATGAAGATTTAATTGACACGGCTAAAACAACAAAAATAATATATAACACAGAATCTGGCAAAGTTAAATTCGATTCAAGCAGAGGTGCATGTCGAGGGCAACTTTTTAAATTTAATGAAAGAATTGCTAATACTTAATTCTTTTATAGTGAAAATAAAAATTCACCATATATGTAACAACCTTTAACAAATTCTGAAGCTGCCCATGCACCTATTTTTCCATCTGTCGTATAATAACGCTCAAGCCTTATTATTCCTGATGATTGCCTAATACATGCGCCGTAACCTATTAGTTTGTTGATGATTTTTCCGTCTGCGTTATAACACTGCCATGTACCGCCTAATATTTTAATAGAATCTGATGTTAAGCCGGCTTTAGTAAATACATCTTTGATATTATATTGAAACTTAAAATCTGTTATATCTGTACTTGTATTTTCTATTTTGCTTGTAAATTTACACATGCCGACTTTTTGCATTTTATTGTAAATGATATAATTATATCCATATCCATAGCAATCGCTTTCAGATATGAAATTTTTCATAAAGCAATTATAGAATGCGATATTACTGTTTAGTGCACTTACCTCGCTTCTGAGATTCGCAATCATGTCATTGTTATCTTTAATTCCCTTATCCATTATGTTAAGATTGGTTGGGTTCCACGGTGTTTGCCCCGTCCAACCTACTCTTTTGTAAGAAATAAATCCTGTTAAGCTCATAATTACATCTCCTTAAGTGCTGCCATCACCTCTGCTTCAAAATTAGCAAAATCTGTATCGCATTCTTCTTGATTCTCAATATATGCTCTTCTGTCTGCAATTCTCTTATTAATAGTTATCTCACCTGCGGAAGGTATGCTGGCTGAAAATGTAACTACAGCCTTTTCCTCTATAGAACTATTTCCATTCATTGATGTATTCTTTGTTGTATTTAACATATTGTTTTCCTTTCTACCGCTGTGCGGATTTATATTAATTATTTGCTATGTCTTTGACATAGTCTTCTAATTTCCACCATTCACCATGGTGCCTTATATAGTAATAACCCTCTATATAACAGTTATTTCCACTTATATCTACCGTACCAGCTGTCTCACTATGTCGTATCCAATCCATTAAGTTATAATATGCATCACCGCTTCTGATATAATAATAATCATCAACATATATTCCATCACGGCGAATGCTTACAGCATTTCTTGTTCCGTCTTCGTTTGACAGATTTATAAAATGTCCTTGTATTTTCAGATAGGCGCCAGTGCTACTTTTCATAAGGTATTCACCACCAATAAGAGTAGTGGTCATTGTAATACCTTCTTCAGTTACATTTACATTTTTAAATGTGCCTTCTAAATCAGCATTAACAGCTTTTAGCTTCTTACAGTCTATCGAACCATCTGCTGAAATAGTAGTATTAGTAGATGTAAGCGTGAACAGATTACCATTGATATTAACAGACTTATTACCACTAATATTAATTGTTCCACTTGCATTAAGTGTTATATCATCTGCAATAGCTTCAATTGCAGATTTAAGTTCCCCTGTCGTTGGGTCTTTCTTAATGTATGCTTCAAGGCTTGCTGTTGTAGCATAATTGTTAAACTTAACATCAATATCTTCTGGTGCTGGAGAATAATCTGTAGCTTTTGTACCCTTTTCTATTTTTAGCTTGTTTGTATCTACATGTGCAAAGCTAAAACGCATATATACAGCATTAGAAGGAACTGGCAGAGAACCTCTTACTCCAGTAGATTTATCTGCTACTCCGCTGATAAACTTTTTATTGCTGTCATAAAAACAAGTAGCCGGTGCATTACCCAGATTGGTCCATCCACTCGCTACATAGTTTTTCCACTTAGACACATCTATGTAGTCCGTCAAATCCCAATAGTTACCGCCATCTGTTATTATGCCAGTGGCTGTTATATACTTATTAGGAGTTACAGTGCTTTTTATGAATCTATTGACTCCACCAATTTGTAGATTATTAATATCATTTTTAGTTGCATAGGTGCCAGATACTTCTAGCTTAATACTATTACTTTCCTTAGTTATTGCTTGTGTTATAGCGTTATTCATCTGCGTTGTTGTACTATAATTGCCCTTTAAATCCTGCTGAGTTAATGACAAACTGCTACTTATGCTATCAAGATTGATTCTTAATGCAGAATTTTGCTTCAGCATATAAGCTGTTTCCGAATTAGGAATATCTTTCCAACCATGGCTTCCATCCTCATTGCGGATGAACCGCCATGCTCTGCCTTCGTTCTCCCAGTAAGCAACCTTTCCAATATACTTATCCCACTCAGTATCGTTGTACTGCCATGTTTCTTCGCGTGGAAACTGTGTATCAGCCGGATACACAGGAACACCCCAATCCCAAGCCGGATAATTATCCTTTGTTGGCACATAAGATATCAGGTATATTTCATCGTCATACTTGGCCATATTAGATAAACTTACACTATATTCCTGCAGCGTCTGGTTTACATTGGAAAACTTCTCCTTAACACTAGTTCCGTCTATGTTCTCAGTCCACCATAACTTTTGTGTTATAAAATCATCAGACTGCTTTAATAAACTGCCCCATTCGGAATAATCCTTTCCAGAGCTGGTTTTTATATCCTGCAGAAGAACATTAAGTGTCTGGGAGGCATCATCCAGATATATCTTGTTGCTCTTAAGCGTATGGCTTCCATCCTTGTTTATAACCTCAAACAAGCTTCCTATATCCAGTTTTCCAGCAGATATATTTGCATCTTCTTTTACCATGTCATTTCGGATAATTTTACGCTGTACACCTTGTTCTGTAAGACCTAGCGCGTCAAACATCAAGCTGCCTTTTGAATCCCACACATACATGTTATAGTCACCTGATGCATCTTTTCCGATTTGAACGCGAAGCCTTGTGTTATCACTAATCTGAATGGTATTATCTCTCCACTGTGATTTGCCGTCTTTGCTGTGTACCTTTACATCTGTTGTGTCAACATCCAGAGCCTTTATTTTCTTTGCATCTAAAGAATCTATCATAGAGTCCTTAATCTGTGCTGTACCTATCATGCTCACAACACTATTTGCAAAATCTGTAGTAATGCTTTCGCCAGTGGAAGAGCCAAACATTAATGTTTTAATACCAGCAACATCACCATCTAATATGCCTACTTTCTCATATTTAACATTAAGCTGCTCTATGTCAGATTTTATTACCTTTTCCTCTTTTATTGTTGCAAACTTTATGTCTGCCTCATTAGATTTAAGGTAATTATTCTTAATATTCTGCAGCTCATTGTTTACAGACACAATAGTCTCTGCAGTTACCGTATTAGCCTTAACCCATTCTGCATCTACCTTTTTAGAAACCAGTTCCTTAGTAAGCATCATTTCCGCATATGTTCGTTCTGCAAGCTTAGTAGATGGTCCTTTATAATCTGTCTCTGTTTCAGTTTCTGTTTTGCCATAAGCTGTAATAGTCATAGCAAGACCGCCATCATATTCCTGAGTTATATTCATAACCGGAACCTTATAAGTCTCCCCTGATTCTTCAACAGTTACAATATCCCATGGATCCAGTCGGATGTCTCCAAGCGTCTTTAAGCTTGCACCTCTATACGCAAATCCTCTTACTTTCTTATATACAGAATTAAGCTTTTCTTCTGTCATAAGTGGATTATCAAATGTTATTCCCAGAGTTCCACTTCCTGCTGTAAAAGAAGTATTACTGTCAACATTACATGTAAGATAATCTAAATGGTAATCACTCTCATTCTTTTCAAATGTCATTATTCGTGATTCATTTATCGTATAGCCATTATCCTCATACCACTTAATAACAATTGTTCCAGTTCTGTCTACACAAGCAAAACCTCCAGCTAAAGAAGCGATATATCCGATAACCTCACGATAGGTATATCCTACCGGTGCAGTATCAATAGTTATTCCATTCAAGCCAGATACATTACAGGGAACGCCACATCCAGTACTTATCTCTTTTAAAACAGATTCTGCACTTGCAGGATATGTCAATTCAGATACATATACACCTGTGGTCTTCATCATTCTGTCGTAAGCCGTAAATGTTGTGGTTGCCTGGTCAAGCGTTGGATGTTCTGCAGTAAAAAAGCCAAGTGGAATATACTCATACTTTCCGCTTGGCAGTTTCAATCCTATCTCTATAGGAATCTCTGTGTTTTCAAACAACTCATTTATTCTTTTTACTGTCAGTTCTATCTTAGCTGCAACAGCCGAACCTATCTGTATACCCTCATCAGATGTGGAAGCGGTCTCATAGCTCATCTTTTTAAAGCCAGCGTCAATCCACTTACCATTTATCTTTAATCTTAAGTTAAATGTTCGCGATGGTGATCTAATTGTTGTTGCAAATTGCTCTGATACATTATTATACATAAGCTTAATCCTCGATCATAAATTCAATGGCTGCAATATCCTCTAATGTAGTTCCATCGTATCTGCTGTCAGAATCACATACAGATATGTCTTCCATCTTAATCATATGTACATCAACATCCGTTTCCATGTTGTACATCTCATCAATTTCTTTTACAACTTCCTGCTCTTTACCTTCTGGGAACTGGTAAGAATCTCCATTCATGACAGCATTCCCATTTTCATCTTTAAGCACATTATTCTGTATTACTTCTGTTCGCTGTGCTACAAAAATATCTACTTCTCCTAACAATGTCTTAAGATTCTTTGCGATCGCATAGTTTACCTTTACAGGCCAATGCTTTCTTAAGCCCTGTAAATTCTTAAGCATTGTTGCACTATTATCAATCTGTTTAATAGTCATTGTTTTTTTCATGTTCTGCTCCTTACTGCTGTATTATAGATACACTGGCACTTCTGTAATAATAGTTACCGTCACCTATATCACCCAGCACCTCTTTACTCAATGTACCTCTATAGCTTGTTATTGTTATATCCTGTCCATCGTCATGGAATGTTATTGGAAAGAATCCGGCGATGAGTTTGTTCTTAATAAGTGCCATCTCATCTTCCTTCAATATTCCCCAATTAATAGATAAGGTCTTCTTTTCAGCGACAACATCACCCAACATTGTTCCGTCAAGTGCTCGTCCTGTAGAAGAAGACCATATAATCTCATCATCCACCTTGATGGACACAGGAGCCGGAAGCTCCTGATTGTCACATCTTAGTATCAATTCATCACATCCTTGTTAAGTTATAATCTCACATTTTCCTGTCTGCTTTGTATGCTCGTTAATCTTATCAACCACATATTTTTTTAGGCTCTTTCCATCTAGCTGTATATCAAGGTCCAGTGTCTCCAGTATCTTAAGTATTTGTTTAAGAATACTTATGGCTTCTGCCAACAGTTCTGCACTGGATGCCATAGCAGCTGCCTTCTGTGCCATATCAAGAAGTTTATCCTCTGGTGCTACAACTTCACCCTGGTGTCTGTTATCACCAATCATTGCAAGCTGTGGGGTGTTTGGCTTAACATATCCGCCTTGTGCAAGGTATGGAATCTTAGAGAAGTCGGCTTCCGGTAAATGGAATCCAAAATCTTCGCCACCTATACCAGGTACCCAGTTTGGTACTTTAAAGCTAAGCTTATTTACAGACCTTACTATTGCATTTATGCCAGATTGAACACCTGTAATCAGTCCGTTAATAAATCCAATAACAAGATTGAGTGGTGCTTTCGCAACATCTGCCAGTAAAGAAAAAATCCCGCTAAATGTATCTATTATTCCATTCCACGCTTTTTCCCAATCTCCTGAAAAAATTCCTGTGATAAAATCAATCAAGCCGCCAAATATGTTCTTAATATCTCCGAATATATTTTTCACATTAGCAACATATGCATTCATAATGTCGCCCAATGAACCGAAGCTCTTTGAGAAATCCATATTAAAGATATTCTGCAGCCAGTCGTCAAATTTAGAAAAGGCTGATGTTATACTCTCCCAGATACCTGAAAACCATTCTCCGGCAGACTGCCACTTATCTACAATCCAGTCCCAACATATTCCTGCTGCCTCTTTTACTGTATCCCAGTGCTTTACCAGTTCATATATTCCAAGTCCTAACGCTGCCAAAGCTGCAATTACAAGTGTAATCGGGCTTGTTAATATAGACATTGCCACACCAAATGCTGTTGTGGCTGCCGTAGCAAGCCAAGTTGCTGCTGTGTGTGCCGCTGTTGCTGCCGTATCTGCTATTTTGGATGCAGTTGATATTCCCCATTGTACAGCCTGTGAAATAAGTGCCTTAGTAGCTAAAGCCATATTAACAACAAAATCTTTAATTCCTGTTGTCACATCTACAGCTTTATTTTTTACCTTTTCCGCTGTATTCTTCACCCATTCAACAGACTGAAGTGCAAGTTCTTTAGTAGCTTTAGCCATATCAATAGCCAAATTTTTTATACTCTGTCCTATGTCTACAGCTTTATTTTTTGCTTTTTCAGCCGTATTCTTCACCCATTGAACAATATCGTCTTTTAATGCTAATGTTGATTCCTTAATAGCAACTACTATGCCCTTTAAATTTTTTACAACATCAGATTGCAAAACATTTACTTTAAACCATGTAGAGTAATATATTCCTAGCTGTGTTATAGATGAAGCAATACTCTTTACAAAATCTTTTGCATACAGCGCACATATTTTAACCGTTTCTAATTTGTCGGCTATCTTTGCTACTGTGCAGGCCTCTATTGCAGTCTTCATCTTATTTATAATTCCAACCACACCGCCAGCATTCATTATGAATTCAGCAAGTTCTACAGCTTTCCAAGCCGCTGCAAACGCTAATATCGTTACAACTATTGCGTCAAATGGTCCTTGGTTATTGCTAATCCAGGTTGATATTCCCTCCAGAGCTGCTGCCAGATCTTTTAAGATATCAACTATCATTCCACCAGTCCATTCTGCTACCGGTTCAAGGAAATTATCCCATGCCCAGTCCCATAGTGGCTTTAGAGCATCTAATGCACTATTCAATACATCAAGCCCCGATGATAAAACATCTAAAAAAACTGGTAACGCATCTTCAATTGTCCATGTAGCTAATGGTACAAATATATTCGTCCAAGCCCATTCCAAACCAGAAAATAACTTTTCTGTCAGTGGTTTTGCTGATTCTTTTAAATTATCAAGTGATGTTATCAGGTTATCAAATGATATTGACTTAAGTGGCTCTAATGCCTTTTTGACCTTAGATGCCATATCTGATATTGCACTTGATACATTTGTTGATTCTGCTGTTACTCCTGTGTCTATACCAAGACCGCCAGAAGATGTACCACCTCCACTAGAACTACCGCTGTCCGTTGGCTCTGATAGCTTTTCTATCTGGTCAAATCCGGCCAGTGATTTTTCTATCTCCTTCGCTGTAGAAGATGCTGCATCTCCTATACCACTTACATTATCCGCCGTGTCTGACGCTATATCTCCAAGGCCTGTTATTGAAGAAGCTGAAGAAGATATATCCGCACCAGTAAGCATCTGTGTAAATGTTGCAAATCCATCTGCAACCTTCTGCAAGCCTGCAAGCACAGTATTTAAGCCTCGTAATATAGGTGTAAATAATGCTATAAAGCCTTTACCAAGAGAAGCCTTTAACTGTTCAAATCTGAGTGATAATATTCTTGTCTGATTTGCCCAGGAATCCTGTGTCTTAACAAAGTCTCCTGTGGCATTGGACAAAGCGCTTGTAACGTACTGATAACGGAGCATTACTTTTTCCTGCTCTGTCATCTTAGCTGTAGTCTTACCGAAGCCATTATTAAGTGCATACTGGTCTAAGTTCGTCTGAGTCATGACAACACCTAAGTCCTTAAGTGTCTCGGTCTCACCGGTCCAAATAGATTTCAGCTTTGTATATGCTTCATTTGTACCAAGATTGTAAAATGAAGCAACATCACCTGTTAATCCGGTAACATTTTCAGCCATATCAAGTGCAGTCTTTCCGGTAATACCCATAGCATCATTCATCTGACCAAATACACCCATGTACTTCTTGGCAGATAATTCAGATAGACCGAAGTTAGTCATGGCATTAGAAGCCCACTCATCAGCTGATCCGGACAAACCTTTAAATGCCGTATCCACAACATTCTGTACTTCTGTAATATTAGAACCAACTTCTAAGCAGTCTTTCGTAAACTTAGTAAAAGCTGCTATACTTAATCCAGCAGCTATTTTCTTTCCCATACCAGAAAAGATGGATGTTGCCTGCTTAGCTGCCTTATTGGAAGCACCTGTAAGCTGATTAACTATCTGTGAACTGTCTATGCCAAGTTCCAGAGCTATCTGTCCTACTACATCCGACATACTCCCTCCTTTCCGGCATTTAAAAAGACCACTTTCTACTTAGAGAAAGCGGTCTTAGCCCAATTTTGGAAGTCACTCCAATACTTATTGTAATTTGCAGGATCTTCCATTAATTTTCTATTTCTTCTTAATATCCAGTCGTTGCGGATTTTCTTCTGCTCCTTAGTGAATTCCTTTATAATTTTAGGGTCTTTTTCTGCTCTGATTCCTACAATTCTTCCAAGCGGTGTTTCAGGCATTATTCCACTAAGTAAAGAACAAAACTCCGACCATGACATATCATCTTCAGTACGCAACCGTATACCATACTGGGACAGGAAGCTGGCTTCTATCAGCTCCCAATCATCCCATATATCATAATATACCTCATTATGCTGAGGGTGTCTGCTCCTCTCCGTACGTTCCCATAGCAACCTGCATTATTGTATTATACATTTCCTTATATTCAGGAATAGGAAGGTCTAATGCCTCAATCTTATCTGAAGCATCCTTTCCAACAAGCATTTCAAGGCCTTTAATCATAAATGCCATATCATCCTTGTTTTCCTTGCTCTCTGCTTCCTGTGCCATAGCCTGTATGTTGAGAATTGTGCTCTTTCTGTTATTAACAGTAACAACCAAATCCTCTGTAATACGAATCATAGGTAACTGGTTCGTAATCTTCATAGATATATCTATTACTTTAAAATCTGTCTTTGCCATTATTCAAATCCTCTCTTTCTTTAAGCTGCTACATATGCTATATATGTTGGCTTTCCATCCGAATTTGCATCCCATTCAAGCGCATCAATACTTGTAGCATCTCCACCAAGAGATTTTACATCGATTACTGCAGGTACAAGAAGCTGATCAAGATTAGGGAATATAATAGACACCCATGTATTGCAATCCTGACCTGTCTTCATAAATCGACTTGCTACATAATCATTTCCTTCATCTCCATAGTTACGCTTACCGCCGAAAGACATACCAAGTGACTTACCTGTCATGAGCCTTCTTACCCAGCCAGCCTGATCCATTGGATTCCATTCCTCAATGGTTCCATCTACAGATATACTTAAGCTCTCTGCATCTTTTACAATCTTAGTTTCTACTGTTTCCGGTGTATCTGTGTTTTTTCTTCCAGTTATACATACTCCAAACTGAATTTTATGTACCGGATTAACCCCTGTTAATGGTGTAGCTTCCGCGTTATACCCAGCTATCTTTGTATTCTGTGACATACTTCTACCTACCTTTCATAACAAAATTTAAGTTCTATGACCATTTCAAATATTCCTTTATCATCTGTATCAACCTCAATCGGTGCTGATACTAACATTTCTGTAAAAAGAATATTTGTGTCATTAATGTTTACATGTTTCATATCTCTGAGCTTGTCGTAAAGCTCCTGTGAGACTTTTTCAGTCTCCCTGACACTTTTATTCCAATGAATCAGTATACTTATGGATTTGACAGCATAAGAGCTGTTCTGTATACCTCCAACAACCATCTGAACATTATCTCCCCTGTTAAGATGGTATACACCTATGCTCTTATCTTTCTTATCATCAAGCTTTCCACAATATACATGGTCATCAGCCGCTATCCCAAGACCTGCTATAAGGTCTCTCACATCACCTATTCCTAACATCCTAACATCATAACCCCGCATTCTTTTTATAAAACTTTCCAAATGCTTTAGGTGCAAAATCCTGCTTTTTACCACCTTTCATATAGTCATCAAGCCATCTGCCTTTAGCATTTGCATTTCCTTCATGTTTCTTGCCGCTTTCATCTGTCCACTGCGTCTGATGGAAGTTGTATTCCGGATGATAATATAATCTTCTTGCCTGCGGTGCTGATGTTGATATGATAACTTTACCATTTACAGCTTTTGAAATACCATTAGTTACTGTCTGTCCATTTTCGTAAGTGGCAGTTTCACTCTTTCCTGCGCTAATATGAGTACTTTCTCCCTGCAATTTACCTGTATCTCTTGGTATCACCTGACTTTGCACAACATCCGTGTGTATAGCTTCCGCTGTCATTTCTAATGAAGTCGCCGCTGCTGCCGTAAGCTTCCTTACCATAGGCATATTAAGCTTCACTGTTGACTTAACATTCTTTGCCATTACATCACATCCAATCTTACATAATTAACCGTACCATCCGGATTACGGCACTTCGTACCCTTGTATATATGCCTTGTTACACCGAACACCGTTATATCACCTTTAGTAATAACAGGAAGCTCCGGTGCAATATCTCCTGGTATCAAAGCACATCCTTCAAGCTTTATAAGCACCTTTTCTACTGTTAATTCTGTCTTACCGCTGTCCTGATAGTTACATAAGCCATCCCAAATAATAGGTTCAAGAGGTTCTCCATAGACATTCCTGCCTTCCTGCTCTATCTCAAGGTGTATTTCTGTCTTACACATGCTCTTTAATATTAAACATGGGTACTTCATACTCACACCCCCAGACTTAAGCAGCACAAGCCAGTCTGACAGAGTATCTGGTATGTATCACGCTTTATAGCAATTCCATTCTGTACAAGGACATTCCAACTGCTGCCAAACTGCATAGATACTCCATTTAAAGAATAGTTCTGTAAGACACAATTAATCATGTCCTCATTCTCATATTCAAAATCAGCCATCTCACAACACACATCTATCAGTATGCCTTGCTGGAACTCTGTCAAATTATTAAATCCTCTTGATGTTATACGATTAAAAGTAAGCGAGTCGATATGCCGGCTCGCCTGTTTTAATCTTCGTTCTATCTGCTCATCTGGGATAAGTCTATGTTCACTAAGGTACTGCTCTTTACTTGCATATACCATAGGCTTACTCTGCAATCTCTTCTGCAGGATCTACATCAACGAATACAGAATCAACCTTACCATCCTTGCCATTAGGGAATACAAATGTATCACTTAACTGGCGATTCTGATAAAGATATCCGTCTCCTTCTGTATGTGCTCCTGGTGCGAAGAAATAAATAGATGAAATCTTAGGTACTGTCTTACATGTCTGTCCACATGCGACAAGTACATTAATCTTGCGTGAGCCCTGAACAGTTTTTTCATAATATGTGCCTATATTAGTCTTTGTAGGCTTTGCCACAACTGTATAAGTGCTGTCGCTCTTAGTGTAGTATGTCTTTCCTTCTGCCACATCTGTATCTGTTGTTATGGCATACTTTGACTTAAGCGGAGCAAAGCCGCCCTCTGCAACATCCCAATCGAATCTGTCATAGAATCTTTCATCATCCACAACTTCCATAAGTGTCACACCATCAATATCAGTTACACGTGTTTCAATGCCAAGACCACCTTCTGCAATCTGAGTCATTTCAATCTTGCGTGTAAATTCCTTTGACATTTCCAGCTTATCCATAATGTCTGAAGAAACATACATGATAAGGCTTCCATTTGCCTTATATCTTCTAAGCTTTCCTGCTGCCAGAATAGCTTTAAGCTTAGCAAATACATTCTCTGTTGTGTATTCTGTAGCTGAAGTTTCAGAATGGTATAATTCTGTATTCTGTGCAGCCTGTGCAACCTTACTGAAGAATAATGCATCTGTCTCTGGTACAGCCTGTGTCTGCTCAAAGATGCGTGAAATATTCTGCATAGATGCTGTCTGATTGGTCTCATCTACATCTGCCTTGTCAACCATGAACTGTACATCCCTGTCATGTGTTACTGTGTAAGGAACATCTTTCTGGTTATATTCTCCTGTGTTCCATCCGCCTGATCTCTTGTGATTCTTATAACCACTTACACTCATCTGAGTAAAGTGAAATGTCTTTGCATCTAACCATCTGACATTACTTGTAATAAATGGTGATGTAAGTGTGCCCTGCATAAGAATTGCTAATAATTCCGGACTCCACTGTTCTGCGTAATTCAAATTTGGCATATTGTTTTACCCTTTTAACCTTTCTTAATTAAATCTGTTCCATCTCTTTGTTGGAACATTTACATTGTTACCTGTAGAGGACTGCTGTCCGTTATTCTGCTGTCCTGCACCAATCTGAAAGCCTGCATTGCTTTCCTGTACCGGCTTAAGTGCAGGTACATCTTTGATAACCTGATCAAGTGCAGCCTTGATATTGTCCTCTGATATCTTTCCATCTGCATCCTTTGCCTTGCTGAAATCAGCCATCTTAAGTACATATGGAAGTGTCTTGGCGTTAATACCAAGTGTCATTGCTACCTTTGTAGCAGCAAGCTCAATCTGAGCCTGTTCAGCAACCTTCTGTGCTGCTGCCACTTCATTCTGAAGATTAGCATTAGCGTTCTGCTGCTGTTGTGTCTGCTGCTGCTTATTCTGCTTAAATGTTGCAATAGCCTGACTTATCTCATCTTCTGATAATCCCTGCTGCTGAAAATAGCTTTTAAGCACAGCATTCTCTTTCTTGGCAGTCGCATTATCCAGCATTGCCTGTATCTTGTCATAATCAACACCAGCCGCCTGCTGATTATTCTGATTACCCTGCTGTCCTGCCTGTCCACTATCTCCTCCAGCGTTCTGGCCGCCGTTACCATCTCCACCTTCTGCGAAGAGCTGTAAATTCATAGGTAATGTCTTTCTCATCACTCTATCTCCTTTCTTCCGTTTACCGCCCGTCGGCATTTCCCTAAAGTTTATTGCCATTAAGTTTTGGGCATAAAAAAATAGGCACGCACAGCTTATTTGCCATGCGTGCTTAATAACTAATATTAAATTGTGTTGCACTGGTGCAACTTTGGACTATTCTACTATAATCCAGTCTTCAGCGAGACAATCGTTAATACTTGGAACCCACATTGAATGTGAACCATCCACATTTTTTATCTGAAAATATGGGTTACATATAAACAAATCACCTTCGTTTAACCCCCATGCTTCCGCTGTTTGCTTATTGCAGGGGATTCCATTCGGATATGCTTTCTGATATACAACAAACATTCCTTTTCCGTTCCAACCTCTTCTTGCTACCTTATTACCTTTTTTCATGGCTTCAATAGCAATTCCAAATGTCATATTGTCGCATTTTCTATACGCTTCATCAAATTGTTTCTTAGGACACCAGCTTTCATATCCATCAGTATATCTTATATGATAGCCTTCATCTTCTGGATTCTCGTCACTTGGTATCTCCCATCCTCTGTATTCATTGTATTCACCCCTGCTCATTGGCTCTGCTGCCACCACTTTTACTCCAATATAATCTTTCATTTTTAAATCCTCTCTTTCTTAAAATTGGGTATAAAAATACCACCAATCTCTCGATTGGTGGCTGTTAATCCCATATTATTTCTGGTCTTGGCATTTTCTTTGGCACTACTGTTCCATATTTCTCAATTGTATAATCAAAATCATCTTCTATGCATTTCAACAATAATTCAGCATATTCTTCTTGGTCAAAATATAAATCAGGAGGGAACTCTGGAGAATATTTAAAATGATTCACGAATTTTATTCTTGCATCTTTTAGTTTCTTTATCACCTTGCTGCCTCCTTCAATTTCTTTTCAAATTTTATTTTTCTTCAAAATTACACTCTCAACAAATTAAATACTATTAAATCTCCCTATGTTCTTATCTCCACCAAATTCTTCCATCAACATTTCCTGATGTTTCTTGTGTGATAATTCAGAATAATACTTACGCTGCTCCTGCGTAGTTGCTTCTCTTCCCTTTTGCAGCAACTCTTTATATTCTATAATCATGCTAAGCATAGGTTCTTCTAATCTCAATGCCAATCTACGATTAGACTGATTTAATCCCTCAATATTTTCTAAAATCTTCCTTTGCTCATCATTACTGATTATTTTATCAAACCGTGACTTTAGGCTCTTAATTTCATCATTGTTTTGTTCTATTAAATGATTCGTATATTGTATTATACTTTCTCTTTCACTTTGATTACGCATACAACATTCTCCTTTAATACCCCACTAGAATCTTCTAAATCCTCTGGAAAATATAGATACTCCCTATGTTTTGATAAATAATCATATTTACTTTCCTTTATCACTTCAACCACTTCATACTTTGAACTACTTAAAACCTCTGATTCATCAGTCCCAAATAAAGATAAATGCTGCACACCAACAGCCGTTTCATTTTTCTCGCATTCAAGTATAACAGAACTTCTCTCGTAATCGCTTATTCCGCCATATCCAATGGCAGTACCTTTGTTACTCGTCCAGCTCTCTATTATACCTCTTCTTGGTAGTTCATCACCTTTTTTCAAATCGCTAAACATTCTAACATCTGAGTTGTTCAATATCATTCCTCTGCTTATACTGCCTTCGTATGTTGGCATTCTGTCAATTCCATCTCTAATTGTTTTAGCTGTTTCAGTTTCTCCATTCAGAATTGATGTATAATCACCTCCAAAATACTCTTTAAGTGCCTCTTGAAGTTCTTTTGCTTTTTCATCCGAATACCCTGTATCTGTCTTAATCTGTTCAAGTGCTTTCTTATTAAACTTATCAAGTTCATTATCTGGAACTTTACCACTATATCCAGTATTTAACTGTTTTCTCTTTTCTTTCTGAAGTAACAGCTTATTCTTTTGTTTTTCAAATTTCTTTATTCGAATGTCTAAATCTTTTAGTTTATCAACCAAATCATCCTCAGAAACATCTCCAAAGCCATCCTCGATAGAATCAAATTCTTTGAACCAGTCATCATAAGAATATCCTTCTGTCATGTCGCTAAATTCTTTCTTAAGAGACTCTATTTTTGTATTCGTGTTAGTGATACTATCTTTTAATTTTATTTTATCATTCTTCTGTCCATTTGCAACAACATTCTCCCATTGTTCCTTCCTTGCCGCATACACTTTCTTGTTATCCGGGTCTAGGGAATACTTAGACAGCCTGTCAAACTGCTCCACCATTCTGCCTGCATGCTGCTGTTTCTGGTCCTGCCTGTAATCTTCCTTAACCTGCTCAAGTTCTTTCTTTGAAAACTTGCTATCAGGCTCATCATCAAGTTCAGGGAAGTATGTTGTATGTACATCTTTGCAGTTAGGATGGTAAAGCCCTGCTGCCATAGCAGAAGACATAAGCGGATAAGGACCATCTGACGCCTTACCGCCGCTCCACACATCATCTATAAGAATCTTTCCGACAAACGGAAGGCACTTAGGACAGGCATTAGCACGCTTGTTCATAATCACTGTACTAATTCCCCAGGACTGTCTCATCTCTCCCTCTCCGGTTAGATATGCACGCTTACACGCTGTCTGAATTGCCATCTTAGCATATGATTTCATTGAATGTCTTGCACCATTTGAATATTCTATGCAGTTAATGCCTGCCTTAAGAAAATCCTTTGTGGCCATATCTACAGCCTTCTCATATGTTCCTGCACCTGTATTTGCATATACCTGTGCATTAAATATTATCTGTCTGTATTTGTCTTCGGACATCCTGAGCATTGCCTTCTCTGCTGTACCAAAATCATTCTTTGTGGCTTTTATCAGAGCTTCCAGTTTTCTTGTATTAAGCTTAAAAAAAGCACCTTCAGCGCCCTGTGACACCTTAGATGCTTTCAAGCCTTTCTTCAAAGCTCTTAATATCTTCTGTTCCTGCTCTGTACCGCCTTCCTGTCTGGCTGCAAATATCATTGCGTCAATAGAGTCATTTATGTTGCTAAACGACTTCGTGAACTTCTTTTTATTCTGTGCTTTATACTTTTCCAGAGCCTTAAGCTGTTCTACCTGCCACTGTGACCAGTTAAACCCCATATCTGTCTCTTCTGCTCTGTGGTTCGCAAGATTACGCATCATAGAAGCAATCAACTCATCTTCTATGGCTTTAAAGGCTTTCTCTATATCATAATCTGTGTTAAGTGCCATAAGCTACCTCATTTGTTATCAAAGCCTGTAAAATTGTTATCAGCACCATCAACTGTGAAGCCATCTGATTCCATATTGAGCGCCGGCTCTTCCATATCAGATATCCCCTGTTCAGCCTTAAGCCTTGCAACCTCTTCCTGTTTCCAGTCATCATCTTTAGTGTCACCATACAGTTCATCAACAGATGCTTCAACGCTCATGATACCACCCTGTTTAGCTTTGCTTACTGTCTCAACCTGGCTCTCAAAGCTAGGGTTCGCATATTCACCAAATGTCACATCAACGTCAATCTCCTGTGTTGTTGAATTATTAAGTGTATCTATCGCCTGCAATGTCATTTTTACAAGCTTCGGAAGAACCTTCTGGAGCTGATTGACAATATTATTCCTACTGTACAGCGTTGCTTTTTCCTTCTCCCTCTGTGCTTCTGCATTATCAAGCTTCTTTACATCTATTCCCAATGTAGAAGGACTCATGATTCCCTGTAAGCAAAGGTCCAATGCCGTGATATATGTAGCAAGATACCCTTCATGTGGTATTTCACTCTGTTCCCTCTCTATCTTATAACTTGCACCTTCTGCCATAGGAGACGAATACTGTATATAAGCGTTGTCAAATGAATTTGGCAGCATAACTTTTCCATCGTATGGATTTCTAGGAAGTAAATTCTCGGGTATATATTCCTTTGTACGGTTATGTCTTAAGGCATCCATCCACTGGCTCCATGCTTCATCCAGTGCATCAAATTCATCTATCTTACTGTCATAGATACTTTTACCTCTACCTTTAAACTTCGCTGATTTATAGAACATAAGCGGTATGGCCATCATAAAACTTTTATCTTCCCATGTTACAGGTCTTAAACCTGCAAGCTCCGGCACAGTGCTGATATCACATTCTTTATTATCTCTTGTGAGCATATATGTTATATAGCCTTTGCCATATGTTTCAAGCAGAATGTACTCTTGATTCTTAACTGTATATACTGTCTTAAACACAACCTCTTTCACTCTGCCGCGTTCTCTTATTATCTCTACCCTGTCGCCTGGATAAAACTCTATAATCGGATACTGGCTTAGATTCGTATCTATGGATAGTTTAAATGCGCCATCTCCAACAATAAGAGTGTCTGTTATTGCCTGCTTTACAAGTTCTGCAAAATCGTTTTCTTCTGCTATCTTATCCCAGTCTGACTGCCTGCTGCCAACGTCTACCTCGTTCATATCTGCAACAACAATACTTGCAAGCATATCAACCATCATTGCAGGTAATCCTACATGTATCTTTCTTATCGCTAATCCAGGAGAGCATTTTGCAGCCCAGAATCTTGTCTTATCTCCATCAATCTGATCATACAGCTGTGACAGTTCCTCACTTACACCTCTGTACCATATCTGATTCTTAATGGCATTACCTTCAAAGTCGAAGATTTCCTGTATATTAATTATTCCTCTCTGTGCCGGCTGCACACGCAACCATGTCCTTATTCCATCTCTTATCTTATCAGCCATAGTATTAAATATGCTCACCTCTCTCACTCTCCTATCTGTTCTCTACTCCAACTTTGTCCCTGTATGGTATCCAGCCATATTGCGTACTGTTTACCATGTGGTCATTTCCATCTTCCGGCTCACAGTCTTTATCTTCCAGCCAACTGTATACCTGCAGTTCCCCCGTATAGTTCGTGCATGTATCTACAACATAATAGCTTGGCTCTTTGCCCTTTTCATCGTTAAAGGACATCCAACCAAGCTGCAGGTTAATTCTGTCTATTATTGTTACTTTCTTATATGCATTGTTGAATATATACAGGCATTCATGATGTTCTCTCTTATACTTGGCAAATTCTGTTATTGTCGCCTGATCAGCGTTATCAACAAAAGTGTTCTTTGCCATGCCGCCCCATTCTCTTCTGTTACGCTCCAGGAAGTCTATGTAATTCCTTACTGTATCAGACGGTGCTATTGGAATATCAAGAGCAGCATTGTCATATACCCTTTCTGCCAGTATAATTAGCTTTCCTTTGTTGGTTATTCCCATATAGGACATTGCAATAGTATCAGGGCTCTTAGTTGAATATGCCGTATCAAGACCGCTTGTATATATTACAAACCATTCTGTCTGCTTATCGTCATATTCTCGTTTAATAAATGCCTTTGCCTGTTCCTTTGTAATAACATGTCGTTTGCAGAAATTAGAAAAGACAAGACCTGTGGCCTTGCCTCGTAATCCTAATATCTTGTTTTTATATATCTTAGTACCGGGCGGATAACTTAATTTCTTCTGTTCTATCTTTTCAGGTGTCATAGATATGTTATCTTCCATCCTGAAAAACCAATACACCCAGCCGTTAATAGGTTCACAGCTGTTAAGGTCCTTCCATATCTCTTCCGGCACATCCGCCTTATACTTATCAATCGGTCTTGCGTGATTAATGTATTCGCTGTATATGGGTAATGTAGGTGCATCCGGATTAAGAGTGCCAACAAAGTATTCACTTCGTCCGAATATCTCTCGTATGAAATCTATGTTGGCTGTGTTGCACTCATCTACCCACACACATCCAAACTGTGAACCTAAAGCATTTTTCCACTTACTGGCATTATCATAGCCAAGAACATATATTATCTTGGTACTGCTGCCAGTTTTGAATTTAATGTGTGGAAGCTTATTCTCTTTATCACCGTTACCGCAGTATTCCAAATTAGGGAATATCTGAAGTAATCCCATATCTGCATTGATTATATTCTTCTCGATAACGCCTGTTGTATTACCAGCTATAACATGCAGCTTCATATCCGACTCAGCTACATTCATTATGAACTTCACAGCTACTGTTGTTGTCTTACCTGATGCAGTAGAGCCTTCAAGGAATTCTGCTCTTGCTGGTGTATCTATGTAATCCCAATACTTATCACTTAGCAGCACTAGGCTCACCCCTTGCCTTACGCTGAGCAAGAAGCTCTGCAAGCTCATTCTTTACAGAATCGTTTATATTTGCTTCTATCTTATCCGTGAACATTCCAAGATGTTTGCCAAGAAGCTCCAATGCCCTTACCTTATCACATGGCTTGACCTCCAATCCGTCTCGTCCTTTCTTAATAACAGCTAAGGCACGCTTCTGTTCTTCTGTAAGCTCTTCTGTCAATACTGGCTCTACAGTCCTGTATGTAGCAGGTTTGCCGTCCTCATTCAGTATGTCCACAAGTATACCGCCTACTTCGGCTTTCATTTTCTTTTCAACTACATGTGCATAATCTGCTGTATTAGAAAAAGCTATCAAGGCAAGTTCCCTGATTACTCGCTCCTGAGTAATCTCTGTCTTGCGCGATAGTTCTTTTTGTCTTTCTCCTATGTACTGTGAAATTGTAGTATTTTGTAGTAATTTTGATGCATTTGTATTTGCATACTTTTCTGTGTACCCCGCCCTAATAGCCGCTTGTGTGGCATTAAGGTCTATAAGGTATTCATCACAGAATTTCCGTTGTTTATCTGTTAACCTCACACAATCAGCTCCTTTCTTGGCATACAAAAAAGACACCAGCCTTAAGCTAGTGTCTTACTGGGGGTATTTAATATTTAATGGATAACTCATGCAGTCCATCAAGTCCAGTTTAGATATTAGCACAGACAAAACGAACAGAGCGAACAAACTTCAAATTTTTGCTAAAAATCTTTCGACTGCCATTCTGCAGCCGTCTGCTGTGTGGTGTTTTCCCATCTTTCTTGCTACCTGCACCCAAGATAAACCTTCTATGTATCTTAATGTTATAAGCCTCCGCATTCTGCTATTGTCAATTTGATTAATACATTGTTCTATGAGGTTTATCTGCGTATCTATCTTCTCTTTAATGTCTATCTGCTGCCGCTGTCGCACTAAAAGAAGTGTTCTCTTCCGTGAATATGCCGGATAAGGGAAGCCTTCTACAACAAAATGCTGCTTACCTCCATCTCCACCGGTAACGCTGTCCTTTTCCGTATACCCTTCAGTTTCCATTTTATCAAGTTCTCTTTGTATCTTATCAATCGCGGCCTGTATTTCCTGTTTCTCCTTAATCAAATCACTGTACTGCTTAAGGAGGTCTTTTATATTGTCATTTTTCAAGTTATTCATCACCTACCCTCTTCTCATCTGCTGCCAGTTTTTCCTTATCCAAGATTTCCAAAATATAATAATGCTTATCTGGTTCAGCTCCCCACTCTGGTCTCCCTTTTCCAATCCTTAATCTGCATCTTGCTTTTATTGCTTTAGAATCCTTGCTATATCCATTACGGAAAATAATCTCCTGAACACTGTCTTTCCTTATCTCCTCTGGTACTGCCTCTCCTTGCAACAGTTCATATTTGCTTCTATCTGAAAAGAAACTTGATGGATATATAGTTATTGCTCCGAACAGATTCTGGAATCTTGTTTCGTAATATTGTTTTATTTCCCGATACTCTTCTTTCTTCTCACCTGAAAGAATCATATCAAACCATTTTTTCTTGATTGGCAATATTAGCATTATGAATCACCTGCCTTTAATTTATCTAATGCTTTCATGGCTACTTCTAACATTGGTTTGCTAGTTCCACAATTCTGGCCAGCATATGTACATTCTGTACTTTTGAGATATCCGCACCCTATACATATTGCCTTTGCCACAGCCCTTTTCGAATCCTCTATAGCCTTATTTCTTTCCTTTCCTTTTTCAAGATAATCTGCAGCTTCATTGACATCATTATTGACTACTTTACTATTTAAAAATGCTGTTTTAAACATTTCAGCAATCTCCTTCTCGTCAACTCCACATAAACTAGGAACATTTCTACTCATATCCCCAATGATTCTTATAAAGAAATCTTCAAATTTATCCTGCATAAAATGTATTTCAAATTCCTCTGGCATTTCTATTATTAATTTCATTTTTCATACTCCCTCCTAATAAACATCTCTCCATCGCACCAGAAGTATTCTTCTGTTGGCATATAATTCTCTATTATCGTCTTTCTATTGCATGTATATGTTCCGACTGCTGCCATGCTCTTAGAACATTGCTCACAGCATGTATATTCATTCAGGTGCTTATGTCGTCTTCTGCTCATCCGGACACCTCTCTATCTCCACTGCAATACCGTCTTTCTTTGTTATTTTCCACATAATCGTCTCCTTCTACTTTCTCAAAATAAAACTTCACATTATCCGACATATGCTTTACTATACCAAACCGCTCCGCCACTTGATAAGGTATGCTGTCACGCATAAGCCTTTTATGTATTTCTGAAAGATACTTTCGAAATCCCTCGACATCTAAAGTGGCTTTATAGTGGTTACAGCTCCTACAAGCTGGCATGTAATTTGAAATGTCGTCTGCTCCGCCTATCCTAAGCGGTGTTGCATGGTCTACCTGCATATCTTTATAAGCTATTTCTGTGCCACAGTAAGCACAATGTCCGTTATACATGAGATATACAGATTGTCTCACTTTTTTAGGTATTGCTTTTCTTTTGCTCATTACTACCTCTCAATTCTTTTAGTTTATGCAATTCTTTCAAAACACTCATTCAGTCTTTTGTATGTAATATCAAGATAACCATAGTCATCATCCCCATCTTCTAAGTACAACCGTATATCTGATTCACCTATGTAGCCATCCGTATGCTCATATATGCTCCCTTTATGAATTGTTATGTATTCGTCAGTAGGGCTGTCGTTCTCGTCATATTTTGGAACATAAAATTCTTTAATACATTTATATTTTTCCATTCTGTTCACCTCTCAATTCTTTCAGCTTTGCTTCGGCTTCTTCTCTTGTAAGGAATACTGTTTTACCTATATCGTTAAGTCTGCCTAAATTAAATACAGTCTCATGCACATATGCTTTTTCGTAAGTTAGACATTTCCAACCATAACCATAACCATGAGTTGTTGCTCCTGCTATTTCATAAACCGTATCTCCCGCCTTACAAGGCAATTTAATAAGTCTGCCCTGTTCCTCTAAATCCTCGTATTCTTTCAACTTTTCTCTTAAATCAGCCATAACCCATAAATTCCGATAAAATAAAGCCAACAATCCTATTTGACTATCCATTTCAACCGACCGCATTTCAGACATATACTCGTCAAATTCTTCATCTGACATATCAGATAAATCTTCATCACACATATCTTCAACAAGGTCTTTTGCAAGCTGCCTACTGTCAATGTCTAAATTGTAATCTCTGTATCTTGCATTACGCTTATTATCTATATAGCAACTATTATGTGCCAGTTCAATCATAGACATATCAGATGTATTTTTATTACTTGTAAGTCTTTTCATTTGCCTTCCCCCTTCTACTGCCATCTCTATTGTATTTATCAGCCGGCTTATAGAATGGGCAAGGCTTATCCTCCTTGGCGCAATACAGTTCTTTAAGTCCTTTACAGTCTCTCTGCTCAAGATTAGCCATTATACAATCTCTATTGACCATCATTACTACCTCCCTCAAAAAGTTCCTTTAATATTGCATTAGCCAATTTATCCAGCTTTTCATCTATTTTTTTATCAAGGTCTTTCGATACCTCTTCCTGCTCTTTGTCTGTTAAAAGTGCCAGCTCACAGACTTTCTTAATTCTTTCTTCAGCAAATACCTTATCAATACCTGTATTAAGCATTGCTCTATATACAGTCTGTATTGCTGTTCCTAATTCTCCAACAAGTACCATTGGTGTTCCTTTTATTTCAATTCTACCTTTATCACATTTAATCATAATTATTCTCCTTATTAGGCAAATCTTAATTGCCCTGTCTTTTCCTCGTTTATACTGCAGTTAGGCATTCTCTGCGCTATACATAATTCTTTAAGGTTAGCCCTTACCAGTGCATTTGGTACCATTGGACTAACAGAATTGCCACATCTCTTAACCTGCTCCGCTCTTGGATATGTCTTTCCTGTGTAATCATGGTCAATTATGTAGTCGCTAGGAAATCCCTGGCACCCATACAGTTCCCTAGGTTCTAACATTCTTAGTCCTATATCAACAATCTGGTAGTCTGTACCTTCTATGGTTACAAGACCAAGCCGGTCCTTTGTGGTAATTGTATCGAGAGGATGTTTAATATCCTGTCCTGTAGCATCTCCATAATACTTAACCAGAAATGCCCTTACTTCTCCAAAATGTCCATCGCCTGCTGTTATCGTTGGAAGAGGTTTCTTTATATTTCTTCCGTCACAATGGTTATTCATCTGTATAAGACTCGATAAAACCAGTCCATATCTATTAGAACCATCTATAGTCATAACCGGATTATCTATCGTCTGGCCTCTTACCTCCCCATTAACAGTCTCAGAATGGTATTGAATCAATGTTGGTGCACACAAATAATGTTTGCCGCTTCCGACAATGGTTGGTAATGGCTTATTGATATCATGGATCCTTGGCAACTGTCCTGTTCTTTCGCCATACCCAATAGGCACAATAAAAGGTTCTGGGTTATCCAAAACAAATTTCTTTAAGCCTCTTGCGATTCTTTCCATTGTCTTAGGTGCTAATGGTCTTACCGCTTTTATTCCATATTTCTCCTTTATTTGTTCAGATGTATCAAATATGCTGGGGCATAGTCTGCTAAAATCTATCTGTGTATACGCTCCAACATAAGGCTTTAACAAGCCATTTTTTACGGCTTGGCTATCTGCCGGTGCATGTGTTGGTTCTGGCCATATAATGGGTTTACCATCACATCTTGCAATCATGAAGAATCTTTTTCTCATTGTAGGTGCTCCGTAATCTGCTGCCACAAGCTCCCTGAACTGCACTTCATATCCTAAATCCTGCAGCTGGCTTACAAATTTATTAAATGTCTTGCCCTGCTTTGTTTTTATTGGATGATGCCCTCTGTTCAGTGGTCCCCATGTCTTGAATTCTTCTACATTCTCCAACATGATTACTCTAGGTCTTACCAGTCCAGCCCACCGGCACGCTACCCATGCAAGACCTCTTATATTCTTATCCTTTGGCTTACCGCCTTTTGCCTTGCTGAAATGTTTACAGTCCGGAGAGAACCAGGCAAGCCCCACAGGATGCCCATTACATGCCTGCACTGGGTCTACCTGCCATACATCTTCACAATAATGCTTTGTATTCGGATGGTTTGCTTTATGCATTGCAATAGCCTTAGGATCATGGTTAATTGCTATATCCACACTAAAGCCGGTAGCTTCTTCTATTCCGGTGGAGGCTCCGCCCCCACCAGCGAAATTATCAACTATTAATTCCCCGTTTATCATATTAAGCCTCCATAAAGTCAAACAGTGTAGGTGTTTCTATCTCATTCTCTGCTTCCTGAAGATATCCAACACCATCTCTGAAATAGTCACAGCTCAGTTCTATTCCATAGCCGTATCTTTTCATCTTTACTGCCGTCATTGGAACTGTCATTAAGCCTCCAAACGGGTCAAGAACCATATCACCTTCATTACTGTATCTGTTAATGATTCTTTCAACAATATCAAGCTGCAGTGGGCATACATGCATCTGCTGCCTGCGTCTGCTCTGTGTTGTATTAAGTGTTCTCATTCTGTTTATATCATCCCATACATCAAGGTTATTCCATGAACCGGGAGCAACAACCATAAATGTGGCTGGGAGCTTATCATTTTTATCTAACTCTTCCGCAAGCTTCACATGTTCTTCATAGCTGTATACATTTGAACGGCTGTATTCCCTATAAACTCTCTGTAAATCATCAACACTGAATTCCTTAAGCTCATCCTTGCTTATAAGTCTGTCGCCTGAACTTCTCCAGTATCCGTGAGCATCTATCTGCCATTGTGCCCTTGTATAATCTTCCTTGGTTTTCTTTACAGGATCATCCGCATATGCATTAGACTTATCCGTTGGAAGCTTTCTGAACAGAAGTATGTACTCAGGACAGCCTACGCCCATCTTTGAACCGTCTTTACACTGTTCCGACCATCCAAGGCGGTATGTCTGGTTATTCTCCCTTACCACATCTGTGACAACTGTTATCATGCCAAAATACTGAAATCCGTGTTTCATGTAGTGTTCTATACACTGTGCGTGAAATGGTTCTATTGTAGGCATTCCAGTTCCTGTAGCATTTCCAAATAATACCCTGTCTTTAACATGGATGGCTGCTACCCTGCCAGGTTCAAGAATCCTTAAAAGCTCCGGTGTAAGGAAGTCCATCTGCTCAAAGAACTTTTCTGTATTCTCGTTATGTCCGAAGTCGTTATAATTGGCGCTATACTCATAATGGTTTCCGAATGGAATGGATGTGTGTATAAGTCCTACAGAATTACTCTCAATCCTTCTGCACTCTTCAACACAATCATCATTTACCGCTGTATAATGCTTTCCCTGTACTTTCACTGTCTCAACTCCCATCTTTCTCTCTAACCGCTTTATTTTAGATGCCGGACTTAAACCATATTTCTTTACAATATCCGTCATTTTCTTAACCATATGATTATGATTCTTCCATTTCTCTAGCAGTGCTTCTTTTATCTGTCTTTCGTTCTCCATGTATATAATGTCTATAACAACTGTATCTGTCTGTAAGAACCTGTAACATCTATGTACTGCCTGAATAAAATCGTTAAACTCATAATCAATACCCAAGAATATCTCCCTGTGGCAGTAACGCTGAAAATTACAGCCCGAACCTGATATTGATTTCTTTGTTGCAAACAGATTGATTCTTCCCTGTGCAAAATCAATAACACGCTTTTCCCTTAGGTCATAATCCTGTGAGCCGTATATATCTACAACTTCCGGTATTGCCTTAAGAATTGCTTTTCTTTCAGACTCTAAGTCATGCCACAAAAGGAAATGTTCCTCAGGCGAACTCTCTACAATCTCTTTCATTTTTTCAACACGCTGGTCAATGCTGTTCCTTTTTACTTCTGCAGCTTCCTTCAAGCCTGCTGCCGCTTCTGTAAATAACTGCATTTGTCCTGTTTTATCAGATGTATCTCCATAATGTATTGGTATCTCATGCCACCTTACATCAAGCGGCGGTAATACATATCCTTCATCGGAATATTCCGGATTTACATCTGAAGGTTTCGTTATGAACAACGCCCATGATGAAACCCACAGCCAGAATTCATCTTCCATATTTGGGTACAATGTAAGATTATTTGCCTTAGTGCTGTCTCTCTGAAAGAATCTTGTAAGTGCCTGCCCTGTATCCATTACCTCAAGATATCCGGCATAATGTATAAGCTCTTTGTATTTGTTTGGACTTGGCGTTGCTGTGGCTACCAGCTTGTAAGGAACATTCTTGAACTTATCAAGAAATGTCTGGTATGTCTTGCTTCCAAAAGACCTTAAAACACTTGCTTCATCTAACGATGTCGCAACAAAATAATCCGGTCTTATATCACCGTCTCTTACTCTTTCATAGTTGGTAAGCACAATACTGCTGTCACAGGATTCTACTTCTTCCATGCTTCTGCAATAAACAGGTGCATCATATCCAAGAACATTCACAGCGTCCTGTGTAAATTCCTGTTTTACTCCAAGTGGAAGAACAATCAAAGCCCTTCCGCCCTCGTGATCTATTACCTGTTTACAGAATTCTATCTCCTGTATGGTTTTACCTAAACCAAAACTTTCAAATAGCGCTCTTCTTCCACCTTTAAGCGCCCATATGACAGCATCCCCCTGATGTGGCTTTAATGCTTTGTTAATATCTGTCGGATTTACTTCAAATCCGCTATCCTGTGCAAGTTCTATCTTGCTTTCTAAAAACTCTTTGTATGTCATTTCTGAAAGGAACATCGTACGAATCACTCTGGCCAGAGTTCCAGGCTCCTTTCTGATATTCTTATTTCTCTGCTGCCCTCATGCATTTATATGAACAGTAGTATTTACCGCGTCTCTTGTACCCCCATGTATCCTTGTTTATTGTTATTGCGGATACATATTTACCACATTGTGCACAATAAAACCCAAAAGCATCATTGCGCTTCTTTACTGGGAGACTTCGCCTTTCTGTCCGGCTTATCCGCTTTCTCTGTTACAGTATTACTTAATACAGAAATACAAGCTTCCAGAGACTTACAATGTTCTTCGATAACCTCATTCAAACGATTCTTGATATATTCAGCCGCATCATCAGCTATATCTTTCATGCCTGGGAGCTTGTACAGCTCTGTATATCCTGCATAATGGCTTCTGTCTTCACTTGGCTCTCCCTTAAATAAATCTTCTCCCGTAAGTTCTTCCTTAACGCGGTACATATCCAGTACCATATTCGCACCATCTTCAATTGCAAGCCCCAGCCTGCCTATCTGTAACAATGTTTCCTGTGTCATTATTTCTCTCTTTCACTAATGTTTATAACTGCTGCCACAACATCTTCTCTGTTCCATTCTGTTTTTTCATCTGGTGGTGCAGTTATTGTCACCCTGCCTAATTCTTGATTTATATCCATTGTATAAATCCTGTTATGTACACAAATCTGATACACCGCTTCATCATCCGCACATAAAATCCCCATGATTTCCGCTGTCTCAAGACTTGAAGTGTATATTTTGTCTCTCAGATGCTTATTATCTTTAAAAAGCTGCTGTAATACCTGTTCAAGCGCATTGTTATCCGCAGAGTCTTCATACAGATAATTCTTTCCAAATGCTTCCATCCATTCTCTACGGCTGTATACCTGTTCAAAACGTCTTTGACCTGCTCTTATAAGTTTCAAATCTGTTTCTCTGCTCTTATGTACAGCTTCCGCTCCTGTTCTATGATCTTTTTCACATAAAAACACGGTAAGCCCATACTTTTCTGCTATCTTTCTGTTTGCTACCCCATGCATAACATGGTGCTTTTCTAAGCCGTATGATGTAAGAGGTCCAAAATACCCCTGTTTCTCTGCTCTCATACGACACAGAAAACATTCTTTTGTATTCTGCATTATGCTTCTGCTCATACTCTCCTTTCCCCTCCCATAGCAGGGAGGTCTGCTGCCATATTAATAGTTGCTGTGATATATATACTTAGATAAATAAGTATCTTGTAGACATTTATGGAGTAAAATGCTTCTCCCATTCTGTATTTATGCCATTTGAAGCCATCTTGATTTTTAATATGTCGCTGTGTGCTGACATTCGTATAACTCTCTTTTCAACTTTGCTATTTTCCCTGATACTTGTGTAAGATGATTTACACGCATACTGGTATTAACTGCACTTTTATCCTCATCATATGTAAGAATTGCCTGCCTCAGCCACTCCTGTTCTTTCAGCTCATTCTTGATTCTTTCTTCCTCACTGGCATTTCTCATATTCTGCCTCCATCTTCTTAAGCTCATATTCCATCCACTTTGTAAAATCATGTGGCTCATCCGACCAGCTTATAATATGTCCGCGGCTTACATTTAGGTACTGCTGCCACAAATCCGCATTCTTTACTGGCTTGCCTGTCTTTTTCTTCCAACCGTCCTTTTCCCACTGTTGTGGCCAAGCATTTCTACAACTGTTTAATACATGCTCACATTCTGTATTTATGCGGATTTCACAGTTTTCATGGAAACGCATAAGTGCATGTATTATTGCCTGCAGTGCCGCCTGGTTCTCTGTAACATTTTCAAGCGTGCCCTTGCCGTTTCTAATGAACTCTTTGCCATTAATAACTATCTTTAAGACATACATGTATGCTACATGCTTACGGACTGCTGGTCCTCTAGCTGTCGTTTGGATGTATATATCTACCTTTTGCATCTCTCTTTCTCCAATCCCGGAGTCTTGCCGTTATATAAAACATTCCATTAACTCCGTTGTAATAAACCTGTGATTCCAGAAGAGAATATTCCGGGTGCCAGGCTTGTATTTCTGCTTCCCTTGCAGTCTTATCTCTTACAAATGTATCTATATATTTGCTTACAGGAACATACCGCCCATTTCCGCCCTTTCTCTTAGAACGAACCTTACGAACTCTGAATTGTCTAAGTCCTGTGGAGCAGTTCCACCGCTTCTCATTTTTCTGTCGGTGCTTGTCCTTTGTTATGTATTTAGCCATTCCTACAAGACCATAAGCATCTTCCTCAAGTCGTTTTGACTGGGAACGGTCTCCCAGCTTCCACAACTTCTCACATACATCTCTGTCAAGAAGCCCGTCCATAATGACATGATGATGCCAGCGCACCTTTGCGTCTGGATCATGCTCTGTAACATATATGTACTTGGCTTTAGGCAAGCCCAGCTTCTTGCGTCTGTAATTAATTCGCCGGATGTAATTAGTCATATTCTTTACAGCCTCATCCCAGCATGCTGGCTCATTCCCTTCTGCATATGTAAGCGTCATCCATATATCATCATTTGTGAAATTCTCTATAATCAGTCTTCCACAATATTTAATGGCATTCTTATTGTTCAGGTTTCTCTGAGTTTCTTTATCCCTAATTCTCCCTTCTTCCGGAATGTCCTCTTTCCTGGTGAACTCTGGATATATTTCTATCTCAAGTTGATTACCTGCCCGAATCTCCTTACATGTGTAGACGCACCTGTATTTGGTCTTCAGCATGTACTCCATGAAGACCTCATTCATATCTTCTACAGATTTATCAATTGCCGCTTCATAGTCATAGGGAATGTACCTTGTACCTCTTCTTTTCATGTACACCCCTTTTTAACAATCTTTGTTTCGTAGACTTGTTAATATTCATTACAAGCCCAAGAAAAAAGACCATTTTATTATTTTTTCTTGATGTACTTGAACATTTCTGATACAATAATATTGTTATATTTGCAGAGCATTTAATGTTCTAAGTACTAGAGCCGCCGGTCCAGCGGCTCTTTTTATATGGTTGGAAGCCTGTAAGCTCCTTCCGGCACAAAGCTGAATATCTCTAACAATCTCAGCCTTGTGTACCATCTGGCAGCCAGCTCCGTGTTACCATTCCTAAGATTCTCATTAATTCTCTTGTTGTAAGATATTATTAAACCTACACGCCGCATATTATCCTCCTTTCCTAAATTACAATATCCTTTGGTTCATTCGGATTCGTTAAATCCTTTCCCTCGTTATCCCTAAAGAATCTTTCAAGCTCTGACTTTCTTATTCTTGTATGAGGGATTTTAAGCACCCTTATCTGATTTGCGTTGATAAGTGTATAAACATACTGTTTAGAAGCTCGCATGATTGTTGCCACTTCCTCCACTGTATACACCATATCCTCCGGCTCTCTCTTTATTGTCGCTATCTTCATAAGCCTGCTCCTTTCCTTAATCTATTTCCTCTTAGGTTCATGGCATAACACCAATATTGTTATGCAGATAATTGCTGTTATCGCTATTGCTGTATAATTCATTTACTTCTCCTTCATCTTCACCCAGTCTTCTACATCTTTCTGTGTCATCTTCATAGGAGCAAGCTTGGCTCCCCAGTATTCCGACTCTACTGTTACAGTCTCAATGTTTTCTTCCCGCATATACCGGAGTAAATCTTCCGGTCTGCCAAAATTGGCATGTTCAGTTCTTATAATCATTGCCTGCTCCTTTCTTGGTATTTAAAGCATTACCATTACTAGCACAGCTATTGAAAAATATATTGGGAAGTTAGGATGTCTCTCTCTGAATGGTATCCTTATAACTTCATAATGCTTAATACCTGATACTTTCATTTTCTTTATAGCTGATAACGCCTGAATAAATGTCTTTGTTCTCTCTTCCATAAATGGTTCATAACTGCGAATTATATATTTGTAGGTTTTATGCTCAATTACTCTCTCACCTCCTCAAATAGTTAAATTTCCAAATATGTGATATAATCTGCTCATCATATATAGGGGGATTAAATATCATGGTTTCTATAATTGTTGCTATAATTTCACTGATTGGCTCGTGCATTGCCATTTACTCGAACTTTATTAAAGACCTTCTTACTTCTAAAAAAGTTGTCTATAAGGAAAGACTGGATAAATTCTATATTCCCTTTTATCAAAAATATTGTGCCGGATTTCTTTCTGACAACAATTTGAGCTCACTTGGTTTTGAAGCACGAAGTATCTTTCTTGATTTATTCACGCAAAATATTCATCTAATGGATGTTCATTCACAATCACTTTATTCTGAATTCTATCTTGCTTTCCTGAATTTACTTGAAGCTGAAAATGAAAATCCAGATTTTGATTTATACACATGCCGTAATGAACTAGACCATGTTTTTAATAAAATGTGTTCTTTTACTTTTGATGAGTACAAGCGTATATTAAGGAAATGCAATCTGCCAGTACCTTTGATATAGCAAAAGCTCCTTTTTTCTCTCGTATGCAAGCTACTACTGCGTATATATTCAGCAATAAAACCACAATAATAACTAAGTAGCCACTCACCCTCTCACCTCCTCGAATAGATAATTGCTTGTGCAAATGTTCTTTTACTCCTATACTTTAATTACTGGTGTTGCAGCACCTAGTTCTAAGAAAGGAGTTTATTTATGCCAATTACATACACCATTATCAACGACTTTACTGAAATTGGAACTTGTGAAGGTCTTCCCATTACTGAACAAGGACGAGCTTTTGTTTTAGTCCCCTCTTCATATCTTGGCACAGTATCAGTTGGAGACACGCTCGTTTCACCGGATGGACAGTATTTAAAAATTTATATGGATGACTATGTTCTTGAAAACAATGAGTTAAAAGCTATAAAATTCTTCTATGAATAGCTTATTCTTCCCTGTATTAAGTTCTTGTTATTGAAATACAGGGAAGTTTTTCTCCTGCTTTCCATCCATTCTTATGATTAAATACCTTTGTTCTTTGATAGCCATCATCATGTGGAACGCTTACAATAAATGGCTTTGTAATTTTTGTTCCATCAATTTCAAGTTCTTCTTTATCGAAATTAATTTTCAGGCTATTCACTCTTCTCTCACCTCCTCGAATAGATAATTACTTGATTTATTTTCAAGTTACAGGGTAAAAAAATTAAAGCTTTATCTGGTTAAGTGTTACTCCGAAATGCTCTGCAAGAGCTCTAACTTTACTAACCGCAACATTAGATATATCTTTTTCCCATGAACAATAGGTCTGAGGAGAAATGCCTATTGCATTTGCAACCTGCTCTTGGGTTTCATCTTTCCTTGCCCTTAATTCTTTAACAGAAAACTGCATTTCTATTGAATTCAATTTTAAATCACCTCATTTCCACTTGAATTATTTTCAAGCATATATTACTTGATTTATTTTCAAGTGTCAATACTGTTTTTGAATTATTTTCAAGTTTTTTCTCTTTTTATTCAAATGCACTTGAATTTATTTCAAATTTATTATAATATGCTCATATAAATTAACAAGGAGGTGACATGTTATGTGCCTTGGTGAAAACATACGTTTCTTAAGAACAAAAAAAGGATATTCTCAAGACGATATAGCAAATAAACTGGGATATAAATCATTTACAACTATACAGAAGTGGGAATCTGGTGTATCAGAGCCACCTCTTAAGGCATTAAAAAAATTATCAGAGATATTCAATATAGATATGAATGATTTAGCAACAAAAAAGCTTTCTACAGATACAAGTAGTGACAATGACGTGTACTACCTTGATGATGATGCCAGAGATATGGCTCAGTTTATGTATGAGAATCCTGAATACAAAGTTCTCTTTGACGCTTCTCGCAAGGTTAAGAAAGAAGATATCGACTTTGTTAAGCAGATGATAGATAGAATGTCAAATAAAGGGGATGATTAATATTACTACTAATGTTATTTACGCAGATATGCCTCCTACAATAAAGGCATACACTGTTAATAATAATGATGATTCTTTTACAATCGTGCTTAATTCTCGGCTAAACCGAGAACAACATCTTAAATCATATCATCATGAATTAACACACATCGAAAATGGAGATTACGACAGACAGTGCAAAGATGTTGATTTTGTTGAAATCTTTGCACATGGATTATAAATTACAATATAACGCTATAAATTAAAATATATTGGTATACTTGACAAGACTTTTGGATATGATATAATGTCACTTGTAATTAGTGAATGACTGCTGGGCGGTCGCGGAAGAGTCTTGGGATTGTATTCCAAGGCTCTTTTTGCATATAAGGAGAAATAACAAAATACTAAATAAAAAGGAGATTGATAAATTGAGTTTACCATTGGAAAAGGACAAAGTAATCCAACATAAAAAGAATGCTATAAAAAAATTAAATAATTTATTTGAGTATTACATAAATGAACCGTCAGGGAGATACTTAAAAAAGGCAAATCTGCTTTCCTATTGGTTTGAGACTTATGTAGATTATATAAAAAAGGAAGATGCATATGATCCTAAAAAGCAGATACGCTATAATCGTGGTGATGTTGTAAAGGTTAATTTTGGATTTAATGTTGGCAAAGAATATGGTGGTCTACATTATGCTATAGTTCTTGATAAAAACAATCATCATAGTGCTAATGTTGTAACTGTAGTTCCTCTTACGTCTGGAACAGCTGACGAAACCTATCCAACTGATGTATTTCTCGGTTCCGAACTCTTCAGCAAATTAGATACGCGACATGCTTATATGTTGAAACAAGCTCAGAAAGACCTAGATGAATGTAACAGGCTAAAAAGCTCTATAGATTCTGCCAATTCCGCGATAGAAAAAATTGCAAATAAGATTGAATCACAAGATAATGTAGAAAACGAAATAGCTGCAACTCTTGTAGATAATATAAATGTATTAATTAGTAATCAAAATGAACTTAACTCAAAGGTTGCTCAAACAGAAGGTGATATTCTATTTCTTCAAAAAAGCAGGCAGGAAATATCTAAGTTAAAATCAGGAAGTATTGCATTAATCAGCCAAATTACTACCATTGATAAGGCAAGAATATACACACCTAGAAAATCTACTGATGTGTTATATGGTATTAATTTCTCTGATGAAAAAATGAATGCTATAAATGAAGCAATAAAAGCAAAACTTATTTTCTAAATTAATGTATTTATTTTAATACATTTTATTTTTCAATACATATTGACTGTGTTAGTTTTCCATAATATAATAATCAAACAAAGATATTATATCTTTAACAATACGGCCTACAGGGCATTATAGAAGATTGTTTTTATTTTGGAAAGACCTCCGCAGCAATGTGGAGGTCTTATACGTTATTACAGAGACCTCATTGTTAGGTCTCTTTTTTACTTTACCATCCCGCTGACTTCACCGAGATGGTCCGACAAAATAAATAAAAGCCCCTGTGCTACCAACACAAGAGCTTTTACCACGATACTTACAATAAGCAGTGCCTATGATGTAATACCGCCCTGAACAAGCCATATTATATCATTCTGAACACCGCTTTTGCAAGTAGGTGTATTTTTTATACCCATTTTTACTGTTGCACTGGTGCAACTTCCCAAAAACAGAAAGGAATGATTAATATGAAAAAAAAAATATCTAAGGTCCTTACATATAAGCGTGGCAATCTATGGGCTTACCGATTTGAAGCCGCCGCTATCGATGGTAAAAGGAAGTGGATTACCAAGAGCGGATTTAAGAACCAATCTGAGGCATATGAAGCCGGTATGGTCGCATACACACAATATAAACAGACTGGCAAGAGCTTCACTCCATCTAATATCTCTGTATCTGATTACATGGATTACTGGATTGATAATTACTGCAAGGTTAATCTAAAGGCTAATACAGCATCAACTTATAAAAAGAAAATTGATTTATATATAAAGCCGGCTATTGGTTCGTATTATCTTAAAGACATAGAGCCAAGCCTTCTCCAGGAGCTTATAAATAATCTTTTTAATACCGGAATGTCAAGAAACTCTCTCGGAAATGTTAAGGGGATTCTTACTAAGTCATTTGCCTACGCAAAGACTACTGCAAGATTTATTAATGATGATCCTTCTGCTACTATTTCTCTTCCACTTCCAAGAGCAAAGGCAGAGGTTAAAACCAAAAAGAAAATAAGAGTTGTATGGACTGATGAGCAGCTTGATACTGTCTTTAAAACATTTGCACAGGGCCATATATATCATATGCCGCTCCTGCTCGCTTATAGGTGCGGTATGCGTCTAGGTGAGATATTTGGTCTTATGTGGGATGATATAGACTTTGATAAAGGAATATTAAGCATTAACAGACAGGTACAGAACCATAATGATAAATGGTATCTGGAAAACCCTAAATATGATTCATTTCGTACCATAGAACTTGATGATATAACACTTTCAGAACTTAAAAGACTGTACGAACATGAAAAGGAATGTGAACAGTACTATAATGAATACTACAATTATATCTACTGTGAAACACTTGAGGATGACTCTAAGAGACTTACTTATGAACCGGCTGGCGAATCAATACATATGGTGCTTGTAAGAGATGATGGCTCATGGATCCAACCAAGAACCATGATGCACTGTTTTAATGTTATTCATCACAAGCTTGGCTTCACTGAGCTTGACTTTCATTCTCTCCGGCACACACACGCTTCTAATTTACTTGCCAAAGGAGCTGATGTTAAATATGTACAAGAGCGTCTGGGACATAAAAATGTAGCAACCACTCTTGATATATACGCCCATGTCACAGAAACCATGCGTGAGCGCAACAAGGACATATTAAATACACTATAATAAAAAGGCATCTGTACACACATCTCATTGTACACATTAAATCCTAATGTGTACAAAATGTGTACAAATGCCTTTTTTCAATGTGTACACATTAAAATTGTACACATATCAAAATCGTAAAACTTAGAACTTACCGTTCTTAGCAGCTTCCTCGATGGAAACAGCTACAGCTACAGTAGCACCAACCATAGGGTTATTACCCATTCCGATTAATCCCATCATTTCAACGTGAGCTGGAACTGATGAAGAACCTGCGAACTGAGCATCTGAGTGCATACGTCCCATAGTATCTGTCATACCATAAGAAGCAGGACCTGCTGCCATGTTATCTGGGTGAAGTGTACGTCCTGTACCACCACCTGAAGCTACTGAAAAGTACTTCTTTCCAGCTTCAAGTCTTTCCTTCTTATATGTACCTGCAACTGGATGCTGGAATCTTGTAGGGTTTGTTGAGTTACCTGTGATAGATATATCAACATTCTCCTTCCACATGATTGCAACACCTTCTGTTACATCGTTAGCGCCGTAGCAGTTAACCTTAGAACGAAGACCATCTGAATATGCTGTTCTAGAGATTTCCTTTACTTCGCCTGTTGAATAATCCATCTCTGTCTCAACGAATGTGAATCCGTTAATTCTTGAGATAATCTTAGCAGCATCCTTACCAAGACCGTTAAGGATAACTCTAAGAGGTTTCTGTCTAACCTTGTTAGCCTTCTCTGCAATACCGATAGCGCCTTCAGCAGCAGCGAATGATTCATGACCTGCAAGGAATGCAAAACATTCTGTCTCTTCTTCAAGTAACATCTTTCCTAAGTTACCATGTCCAAGACCAACCTTTCTCTGGTCAGCAACTGAACCTGGAATACAGAATGCCTGAAGACCTTCACCGATAGCTGCAGCAGCTTCTGAAGCCTTTCTTGCACCCTTCTTGATAGCGATTGCTGCACCTACTGTGTAAGCCCAGCATGCATTTTCAAAACAAATTGGCTGGATACCCTTAACCATAGCATATACATCTAATCCGGCATCCTTAGTAATCTTTTCAGCTTCTTCAATACTAGCTATACCATAGCTGTTAAGAACTGAAGTAATCTTATCTATTCTTCTCTCATATGATTCAAATAAAGCCATTCTAATTGTCCTCCTTACTTAACTTCTTCATCTGTTCTTGGGTCAATAATCTTAACAGCATCTGCAACTCTTCCGTACTGTCCGCAAGCCTTCTCATATGCTGTTGTAGGGTCATCACCCTTCTTAATGAAGTCTGTCATCTTACCAAGGCTGACAAACTTGTAACCGATAATCTGGTTGTCCTTGTCAAGGGCGATACCTGTTACATAACCTTCAGCCATCTCAAGGTAACGAGGACCTTTCTTTAACGTACCATACATAGTACCAACCTGAGAACGAAGTCCCTTACCAAGATCTTCAAGACCGGCACCAACTGCAAGTCCACCCTCAGAGAATGCGCTCTGAGTTCTTCCATAAACAATCTGTAAGAATAACTCTCTCATAGCTGTGTTAATTGCATCACAGACAAGGTCAGTGTTAAGAGCTTCCATAACTGTAAGTCCTGGTAAAATCTCTGCTGCCATAGCTGCTGAATGTGTCATACCTGAACATCCGATAGTCTCAACTAAAGCTTCCTGAATGATACCTTCCTTAACATTAAGAGTAAGCTTACATGCACCCTGCTGAGGAGCACACCAGCCTACACCATGTGTAAAACCTGAAATATCTTCAACCTTCTTATTCTGTACCCATTTACCTTCTGTTGGCACTGGAGCTGCTCCATGATGAACGCCCTGTGCTACTGGACACATATTCTCTACTTCCTGTGTGTAAATCATCTTATTACTCCTTTCGTAATTCATAGTGTTTACTATAAATGAAACGACGGCCAGAAGCCGTCGTCCAAGCCTTGACTATTTTCTCACAAACTTTTGCATTAGTCAATGTGAGACACAACATTTTTACATTAATAAAACAAAAATTTCACATAATTATCTCTTAGTTACTACTTCGCCCTGCTTCTTATATATAGAACCTGCCGGAATAAAGCCTCTTACGCTTGAAAGCGGATAAATATTACTCTCTCTTCCAACAATTGTTCCAGGATTAAGTACGCTGCCACAGCCAACCTCAACATTATCTCCAAGAAAAGCACCAATCTTTTTGATACCTGTATCAATATTGCAGTCAGGTCCTTTAATAGTAATAAGCTTCTTGTCAGACTTAACATTAGAAGTTATAGAGCCCGCTCCCATATGAGCCTTGAATCCAAGAATTGAATCTCCAACATAATTATAATGTGGAACCTGTACCTTATTAAAAAGAATTACATTCTTAAGCTCAGTTGAATTACCAACAACAGCGCCTTCACCTACAATAGCTTTTCCACGGATAAATGCACAGTGTCTTACCTCTGCATCTTTACCGATAATTGCAGGTCCTGCAATATAAGCTGATGGAAATACATTTGCAGTTCTGTGAACCCATATATTCTCCCCACGCTTCTCATATTCATCTTCTGGCAGTGAATTGCCAAGTTCTACAATAAAATCACCAATCTTTGCAAGTACTTCCCATGGATATGTACAGTCTTCAAATACCTTTGCTGCAATAGTCTCATTAAGGTCATACAGATTACTTATCTTTAATGCATCATTATTCATATCAAATATCCTCTTTATATCAATTATTCAACAGTAACAGATTTTGCAAGGTTTCTTGGCTTATCTACATCGTTACCCTTAAGAACTGCTGTATAGTAGGCAATAAGCTGTAATGGGACTGCCGCAACCATAGGCATAAGAAGCTGGTCTGCCTGTGGAAGCTTAATAACAATATCTGCCACTCCATCCTCAATATCAAGCTCTGGTTCTGCAATAAGCACTACAAATGCTCCTCTTGACTTAACTTCCTTAATATTACTTATAGTCTTTTCCTCAAGATTCTTCTGTGTTGCTATTGCAATTACAGGCATCTGTTCTGTAATAAGCGAGATAGTTCCATGCTTAAGCTCTCCTGCTGCATATGATTCAGAATGAATATAAGATATCTCCTTTAACTTAAGAGAACCTTCCATACTGAGTGCATAATCAAGACCTCGTCCTATATAAAGAAGACTGTCTGCATTAATAAGCTTGGATGCTGCAAACTGACACTTACTCTCAAGTGCAATGGCTTCTTCAATAACCTCAGGTATTTCTTCAAGCATCTTAGTATATCTGCTGCATTCTGCCTCATCCATCTTACCATTAGCATAAGCTAATTCAAATGCAATTAAATACATAATTGATACCTGAACCATATATGCCTTCGTTGAAGCAACTGAAATCTCAGGACCTGCATGTGTATATACAACCATATCTGCTTCTCTTGCAATTGATGAACCCTTGACATTAACAATTGCCATAGTATCAGCACCTGCCTGTTTTGCAAGTTCAAGTGCAGCCTTAGTATCAGCAGTCTCACCTGACTGTGATATAACAATCATAAGGTCATCTTCATTAATAAGAGGATCTCTGTATCTGAATTCTGATGCAATATCAACAGTTACAGATACTCTTGCTATCTTTTCTATTATATATTTACCGACCATTCCGGCATGCATTGCAGTACCACAGGCAACAATATATATATTCTTATAATTCTTTAACTTATCAGGATTGAATCCTTCTGCACTGAAATCAGGCATATCGTCCATGATTCTTGGCATAATTGTTCTCTTTACAGAATCTGGCTGCTCATGAATTTCCTTAAGCATAAAGTGCGCATAACCGCCCTTTTCTGCAGCATCAACATCCCAGTCAGCAGTATTTAATTCCTTATGTATCTCATTACCATGAACATCGTATATCTTAACTGAATCCTTCTTAATAACTGCAATCTCATTCTGGTCAAGAAGGTAATAATCTCTTGTGTAGTGAATAATAGCCGGAACATCAGATGCTATGAAATTCTCATGTTCTCCAACGCCAACAATAAGAGGGCTGTCCTTTCTTACTGCAAATATCTCATCAGGGAAATCCCTGAACATAATTCCAAGTGCGTATGAACCCTTAATCTCTGACAGTACCTTTGCAATAGTCTTCATCGGGTCACCATCATAATAGTAATCAAGCAGCTTTGCAGCAACCTCAGTATCTGTTTCACTTGCAAAGCTATATCCCTCTCCGACAAGAAAATCCTTAAGCTTCTTATAGTTCTCAATTATACCGTTATGTACAATAGTAACTCTCTTATTGCCATGTGGATGTGAATTAATGTCTGATGGTTCTCCATGCGTAGCCCATCTTGTATGACCAATTCCAACATGTCCTTGTGGTTTTCCTTCTTCATCCATCTTCTCAACAAGGTTGGCAAGTCTTCCCTTGCACTTCTTGACCTTTATATTACCATGATCAAATACCGCAATACCTGCTGAATCATATCCTCTGTATTCAAGCTTAGATAATGCATCTACAAGTACATCTGCGCTTTCTCTGTCCCCTACATATCCTGCAATTCCGCACATATATTTAATTCCTTTCACTCATTTACTTATAATTCTTAGCGGTCTCGTTAAAAAGTCCTATAAGCCCCGCCTGATTCCTTAATGCCATAACAGCCCTTGTTCTTCTCGAAACAAAACCATCAAGCTTTTCCATATACTCATCTGCTGTAATATTCCCCTCTGCTACACCTGTAAGTCCTTTTTCCCAGCTTGCCGTAAGCTCCGGATTAAGCAGATGCCTGATAGAATTATCTACAACATCATATATTATCTCACCTAAAAATGTAGGTGTAATAATCTGTGTCTTAGAATTAATAGAAATATACTTAATAGTATTAAGTTTTTTAAGGATTTCAGCTCTGGTAGCACTTGTTCCTATTCCACTACCCTTAATCTGGGCACGCAGTTCCTCATCTTCAATAAGCTGTCCTGCATTCTCCATTGCAAGAATAATAGAACCTGAATTATATCTCTTAGGAGGTGATGTTTCACCTTCTTTGATATTAAACCCATTAAATGTGATTGTAGAACCTTTTCTGTATTTTTTCAATACCTCAAATAAAGCTGCATCACATTTATTATCATCCTTATTATCGGCACTATCATCTTCCTTTACTTTTGCGTCATTTCTCGCCTTTGCAAATGAGTTCTTTGCTACGCCCAGATACCCTTCATCTACAAGCACTTTAAATGAAGCATACAGCTTTTCATTCTTTACATCACTGGTAATACTTACCTTCTGATAAATAGCCGGTGGATAGAATATACTTAAGAATCTTCTTACAATTATCTCATAAGTTCTCGCAGCTGTAACTGACAAGTTCTTTAAATTATTAAACCCCTGTCCTGTCGGAATAATCGCATAATGGTCTGTGATTGCTTTATCGTTGCAATATCTTGTCTTTTCAATCCCCTTCTGCATATTATTCTGTAATATATGCTCAGCTATCTCCTTCACAGGCGGAAAATTCCTGAGTCCTCCTATATTCTTATGTATTTCCTTACTTACCGCAGTCGATAACACTCTCGCATCAGTTCTTGGATAAGTAACCAGTTTCTTTTCATACAGTTCCTGAATAATATTAAGGGTCTCATCAGGGCTTATCTTAAACAGCTTGCTGCATTCGTTCTGAATCTCGGCAAGATTATACAGAAGCGGTGGATTCTTGGTTTCTTTCTTTCTCTCAATAGAATCAACTACCCCCTGTGCCGGCAGTGGATCAGATAAGAACTTAACAAGTTCCTCAGCCTTTTCCCTTTCCTTAAAACCATTATCCTTATATAAATATGGCGTACCAGCATACATACTCTTATCACTCACACGCCATTCTGCGTCAAATGTTGAATTCTCAACCTGTGCTTGACCTATAACCCTGTAGAATGGAGTTTTAACAAAGCTTCTTATCTCTCGTTCCCTTCTTACTACCATTCCAAGAACACATGTCATAACCCTGCCGACAGATACAACTGCCCTGTCAAGATGCAGATAATTGGCAATATTGCGTCCATATTTCAGCGTAAGTACCCTTGAGAAGTTAATTCCCATAAGATAATCTTCCTTCGCACGAAGATACGCTGAATCACTCAGATTATCATATTCAGATATATCCTTGGCTGTATTAATTCCTTTAAGAATCTCTTCCTCCGTCTGTGAATCAATCCACACACGGCGTTCTTTCTTTCCCTTAACTCCAGCTTCCTGTCTTACAAGCCTGTATATATACTCTCCTTCACGTCCTGAATCGGTACATACATATATATATTCAACATCATCCCTTGTAAGAATGTCTTTAACTATATTAAACTGCTTCGCAACTGCAGGTATAACCTCATACTTGAATTCCTTTGGTATGAATGGCAAGGTGTCAAAGCTCCATCTTTTCAGATTAGGATCATATGCATCCGGGTAGCTCATAGTTACCAGATGTCCTACACACCATGTCACAATATGGTCTCCACCCTCAAGATATCCGTCTTTTCTTGTGAAGTTCACATGCAGTGCCTTGGCAAACTCCTGCGCCACGCTTGGTTTTTCCGCGATATATACGGATTTTCCCATTATATCCCTCATTTCTGTGTCTATTACACAATTATTATTCTCCTGAAGCATCAAGAGTTCCCATATAAGCTGGTATATATTCTTTTATAAAATAATCTGCTTCCGGAATATTCATATCAACAATAGCCTGATATATTGTCTTTTCCGCATCAGCAAAATCCATATTACCAGACTTCTTTTCCTCTAGACATTTGATATAAGCTGACATCTTATCAGCCGCCTTTACATATTTCCAGAGTTCTTCTTCCTCTTCTGTCTCTGATAACACACCCTTATAATGTGCTCTTATATCAGATGACAGACCTGAGAGCATCTGCTCCTCTGCAACATGCTCTACTTCCTTATAAGCATTTCTTATAACCGGATTGTAATACTTTACAGGAGTCGGAAGATCACCCGTAATTATCTCTGTAACATCATGATACATTCCAAGAATTGCAAGCCTTTCAGCATTAATATTCCCACCATATATCTCATTGTTGATAATTCCCAATGCATGTGCTATGAATGCCACTTCAAGACTATGCTCGCACAGATTCTCATGGCGTGTATTCTGCATAAGCCCCCATCTGTTAATATATTTCATTCTCGACAGCATTGCATAAAAATAATTTTCCTTCAATGTAAATGTCCCCTCTTTACTCTTTAAGTCGTTTCATAATTTTATATCATAATAGGTTTTTAAGCAAGTAAAAAGAGATGCCATCTCTGACATCTCTTTTCTGGTATGTGTATTAGAATTTAATTATTCTGCATCCTTAGGGGTGATATAACCCTGTGCCTTAAGAAGTTCTGCAATAAGAACAGCTCCACCTGCTGCACCTCTTAATGTGTTGTGTGAAAGACCAACAAACTTATAATCAAACACACTGTCTTCTCTTAAACGGCCAAGTGAAACACCCATTCCGTTCTCATAATTTACATCAAGCTTAACCTGTGGACGGTCATCTTCTTCAAGATACTGGATGAACTGCTTTGGAGCACTTGGAAGATTAAGTTCCTGTGGAACTCCCTTGAAGCTTCTCCACTTTTCAATAATCTGTTCCTTAGTTGGCTTCTTCTCAAAGTTAACAAATACAGCTGCTGTATGTCCATCAAGAACTGGAACTCTGATACACTGACATGTGATAACCGGATCACTTGCAGGAACAATCTTTCCATCCTCAATCTTACCCCATAATCTTAAAGGCTCTTTCTCAGACTTTTCTTCCTCGCCACCAATATAAGGGATGATATTCTCAACCATCTCTGGCCACTGTTCAAATGTCTTACCAGCACCTGAGATTGCCTGATATGTTGTTGCAACAACAAGCTTTGGTCCGAATTCCTTTAATGCATTAAGAGCAGGTGTGTAGCTCTGGATTGAACAGTTAGGCTTAACACAGATAAATCCTCTCTTAGTACCAAGTCTTTCTCTCTGATATTTAATAACTTCAAGATGCTCTGGGTTGATTTCTGGAACAACCATAGGAACATCTGGTGTCCAACGATTAGCACTGTTATTAGAAACAACTGGAACTTCTGCCTTAGCATATCTTTCCTCTATAGCCTTAATCTGGTCCTTAGGCATATTAACTGCACAGAATACGAAATCTACCTTAGAAACAATTTCATCAAAATCCTTATCCATATCATATACAGTCATCTTCTTAACGAACTCTGGCATTGGTGTCTGCATCTTCCAGCGTCCTTCAACAGCATCTTCATAAAGCTTTCCTGCTGAACGTCCTGAAGCTGCTACTAAAACAACCTCAAACCAAGGATGATTCTCAAGTAATGTTATAAATCTCTGTCCTACCATACCTGTACCGCCAAGGATACCAACTCTTAACTTATCGCTCATTTTTAACTCCTTCAATATGTAAAATCTAAAAGACACTTCCCTCTGTTCTGTCTTTCTGTGACGGACATTTGTTTTTGTGTCTAAGAAAATATATCACAGCCTATAGGATAATGCAAGCCATTTTTAAATATTTTAAGATTTTTCTTAATAAAAATATATTTTTTAATGTAAAAATGAAAAAGCCCCGGCAGTTAACCGGAAGCTTTTTCTGGAAATATTAGGAGAAGTAAATTCTTATAAACTTATTTATCGAATGTCTTCTTTCTCTTTAATTCAACACATGCAATTCCTGCTGTTAATGTCATTGCAGCAATATACCATACCATATGGTATGAATCACCTGTCTCAACACCATTATTGTCTGATACCACTGGATCTGTAGCTGGCTGCTCTGCCGGTGTCTCTGGTTTAGCAGGCTGCTCTGGTGCTGGATTCTCTGGTTCACCTGGTGTCGGATTCTCCGGTTCACCTGGTGTTGGATTCTCCGGTTCACCTGGTGTTGGATTTTCTGGTTCGCCTGCAGATGTAATCTCCTTACCATCAACAACAAGCTTAACATCTGAAAATGTCACATCAGCACTTCTTGCAACATACATTCCAACATATACATATTCTGAATCTACAGAAGTTAATTTAAAATCAAAACCACCTGTAATAGTTTCTTCATTACCAAATGTACATGCATAACCATCTGTATTACTTTCGATTTTAAGGTTATATGTCTCACCAGCCTTAATTTCATTAGCACATGTTCCGCCCTGTGTAAGAGCGCCACTCTTTCTTGCAAAACAGTTCCATACAGAATCTTTCTTAGTAAGCTTAAGTGGACCAGCTGCAACATAGTCACCCATTGTACTGTTAATATACTGATCTACATACATATCATCTCTTGCCATAAGACCGAATGATACCTGATCATTAGATGTAAAACTGTTTACAGTCGCCTTTGCTGTAATTGTAAAATTACTGTTTGCTGGAACTCTGTAATAATACATAGCAATTCCATCAGCAGTACTTGCTATCTTTCCTGCTCCATTAACAGCAATATTAATATTACCATTGTCAAGACTCTCAAGCTTAAATTTAGATGCTATCTTATCATTGCCGCCAACATTTCCAAATACAGTTCCCTTAAAGATTCCTGCATTAGCCCATAATTCGCTGTCTTTTAAATCATTTGAATATTCTGACTCTTTATAATCAGGATTAGACTTTAAAACATCACTCTTAGTTGGTGCTTTAGCATCAATAATATGCTCTGCAAGTCCTGCTACATTAAGTTCCTTAATTGTCTTAGTAACAAGATATGCATTATATGTTCCGCCCCAGATATTAGTATGCGTATTGTCTACACTTTCTGGCTTTGATGATGTCCATGCATGTAAATTAACTGTCTCGGCTGCTCCTAATGAATCATATAATTTCTTAGTAAGAGAAGTCATATCAACCACTGGAACATTAAGATCTTTTCCAAGATTAATGATTGCCTGTGGATAACTTCCTCCTTCAAACTCTCCTGAAGCAGCTGTAACATGAAGCTGACTGTCAGACCAGTTGCCATCAGCAGTTCTTCTTACAATCGGTGTACATAAAACAACTGTTGTTCCTGCTGCCTGTGCTGGCTTTATATAATTCTCATATAAAGAATAAGCAAATGAACCTGCTGTTTTATAATCTCCATTAGGGTTAGTATATCTTCCGCTCTCCGCTTTTTCATCATTGTGGCCGAAACCAACAAGAAGAAAATCTCCCTTTTTCATTCCAGCTATAAGCTCACCATACTCCTTATCCGCTGTATAGCTTGTTGAACTTCTTCCTGATAAAGCAATATTCTTTACCTCAAAAGTTCCATCCAGATACTTATCAATCTGTGTTCCCCATCCATATCTAGGATAATAATAATTGTCTGTGAAAGCACTGACTGTCGAATCTCCCACAATCCAGACAACAGGCTTTGATGAATCTGATTCCTCAGCTCCTGCAAATGTTCCAAATCCAAAGCTCATAACAAGCAAAAGGATTGCACTAAGCAGACAACTGATCAGCCTTCTATTTTTGTTTTTCATAACAAAGACCATTCCTTTCTTTTATTTGTTCAAATTGTAAACTATGAACCTATGTCAAGGTCAAGTCTTTGTGTATATTTTACCATAAAATGTTTTTGCAAAAAAATCCCCGCACTATGTGCGGGGAAATTCTCAAAATATTAATACGCTATACCATTAGATACTTCTACATAATAAATATTAACTCCACCAGATTCTGATACAATATAATATTCACCTGCCTCATCTAATCTGAATGATACTGACTTAAGTGAAGAACCAGGTATCTTAGCTGTACTTGTTACATCATTACCATTCTTATCAATAATCTTAATAAGTCTGCTTGTATCTGTATCTGAGCTTGTTGCATATATCTTTACCTTAGATTCACCTGCTGTCTTAAATGCAATAGCTCTTGCAGATTCGCTTCCTGCACCGCCAAGCTTGATTCTCTTTGTAAAGCTGATATTCTTGTAATCCTTATTGCTCTTATCAACCGTTACAGTCTTTTTGCTTGTTGCAACAATCTTAAGACCATCAACTACAGTTGAACTCTTAATCTTTCCTGTTGAAACATCATTAGCATTAAGAATTAATTTTTCACCCTTTGTTGATACTGAAGAAGCTTCTGTTGCTTTTGTTGGAGCCTGTGTAGCCTTTGTTGGAGTCTGTGTCTCCTTTGTTGTTGCCTCTGTCGCCTTAGTTGGAGCCTGTGTCTCCTTTGTTGCTGCCTCTGTCGCCTTAGTTGTTTCCTGAGCCTTTGTTGTCTCTTCTGGCTTAGTTACCTCAGATGATGAATTCTTTGAAGATACACTAATCATCTGATTAGCAACATTGAATCTTGCTCCCATTGAAGCATAGCTTCCTGTTGTCTCATAAAGGCTGTTCATGTTAATTGTTCCATCAGCATTTCTAAGCTGTTTATCTATATTTTTGCTCATATCGATTGCATTAACAGTGTTCTTAAACATTCCAGCTGTCTTAGCAGGGTCAGTTACAACAGTTCCCTTCTTATCTCCACTTACTAAAGAAGTAAACAAAGAGCCTGAAAGATTATAATACTTACCTGAATTGTAATATATTGAATCAGCCATTTTACCAGTAAACTTATCTGAATCAATTGCACCAGCTGATACAAGTCCCTTAAATATTGCTGCACTTGATGTTCTGTAACATAAGAAGTTACCCTTCTTAGCATACTTTCCATTGCCCCATGCTGTAACATTTACAATTGTAAGACCTGTTGGGTTATTATTATCTGTAAATCCTGTTGCACCATTGTCAAATGACAGACAATTCATTACATTATGTGGAGTTCCAACACCTGAACCACCAAGCTTAAATCCATTCATATCTCCATTAGCATAATGAACACCATTAGATAATGTTCCGTTGTTAAATGCAACGCAATTTCTTATTGTAATTACACCTATAGGACCTGTTGCACTCTTTGCAAATAAATCCCATCCATCATCTGAGTTGCTGTATGATATGCATCCGTCAAATACATTACCTTCACCACATGTAAGCTTTGCAGCAAATCCATCTGCATTCTCACCTGTACCGCCCTGGTCAGGGAAATCACAGTTATCATGTGATGTACAGTTGATAATCAGGTTATTTGATGGCCATAAATCTTTAGTAGCAGCTGTTGTGTCATATCTTGAAATCTGGAGTCCTGAATCTCTGTTTGCTTCAAATACACATTTTTCAAAAATGTTGTTATTACCAGCAAGTAATACTCCGTTATCTCCAGCACCATAGAAATTAATTCCCTGGAAATACCAATAATCTCCATCTACAACTACACCTCTGTTAGCTCCGTCAAGCTTCTGTGCTGAGAAATCAAACTTAACTTCCTTGCCACTTTCAGCCTTTACAATAATATAAGAGCCTGATTTTCCATTCATGGCATTATTAATTACAATTGTATCAGAGAACTTATATGTTCCCTCTTTTACAATAATTACATCACCAGCCTTAGCTGAACTGATTGCATTAAGAATTTCATTTGAAGATGATACATACTTTGCATTCTTGAAATCTGCATCTTTCTTCTTACTGATATCTGTATACGCACCTGAATAAGAAAGGCTTGTCTTATCATATGATGTTGTTGCATCTGAACCCGTTGTTTCCTTTTCAGTTGCCTTTGTTGCGCTTTCTGTTGATTTAGTTGTTGCCTGTGTTGCTTTTGTTGTTGTCTGTGTTTCCTTAGTTGTTGCCTGTGTAGCTTTTGTTGTACTCTCTGTTGCCTTAGTTTCTTCTGTTGTTGGATCTGGTGAAACAATCTTTGCATTAGTACCACCTACAGAAACAAGGTCTGTATTCTTGTAATTAGTAACTGTTGCCTTTAATTCCTTATCTATGGCATATACAGAATCATCTTTATCAGAGAATGTCCATGGAATTACTCCACCGCCAAGGCTTCCTGCTCCCTTTGCAGATGTTACTACTAAAGGTACATCTTCTGCATTATTAAGGCTTCCTGATTTAACCCCGAGATCCTTAGTTGTATCAAAGTTATCATAAGATGTTCCACCTGCTACAGTCTTATATGAAGATGGAACTTTCTCATCTGCTGACTTTGCAAGGTATGCATCAAATGATGTAGCATTTGCAGAATCACCGGTTTCTGAAACAGCATTTGCATAGATAATCTTCTGTGCGCCTACGATAACATTTCCTGATGCTTTAATGATACCACCGTTCTCACCTGAGAATGTACCCTCACCAAGTGCATCTGTTCCCTGATTAGATGAAAGCATTGGATTCTTGCAGTTTCTGAAATAGTTATTCTGTATGAATAATGAAGAACCCATTGTTGAACCAGCACCATACTTAGCATTGCCATCATAGTAGTTGTTATACATATGCACTGACATTGTTCTTACTCTTGCATGTCTTGAATCAGAGTGATCAAACCAGTTATGATGATATGTAATATAGTTAGGACCAGATTCACTCTTCATTCCACATAAAGAGCACTTACCTGAGTCATAAAAATGTACATATGAAACTGTTATATACTGTGAATTACCTTTAATGTCAATTGAACCATCACCCTTTGCCTGGTCAGCATCTCCACCTGCTTTACCATAGTACAGATCAACATTGTGAATCCATACATTGCAGTTTGCTGTATCGAGAGAAATACCATCATCCATGAAATTGATAATTGAGAAATTTCTCATCTCAACATTTCCTGCATTTCTTAAGAGGAAACCGAATCCATTGATTGTCGCATCATTTCCGATACCCTCTATTGTCATATTAAGATTTGAATAAGCACTAGCTCCTTTAATCTGTACTCCCTCAGATGAACTTGAAAACTTATCCATTGCAGCATCTGTAACACATCCGATTACACGGACATCAAGTGCTCTTGTTTCTATCCCCTTGCTAGCACTCTTTGTATATGCATCAATTATTGTCTGAAGACCTGTATATTCCTTCTCTCCCTTTGCCTCTTTTACTGATGCCTTAATAGTCTTTGCATTATCGTTAGTAACATAAAGAACAATTGCATCTTTCTTAAGTGTTCCATCCTCATTGTAAGCACCTGAACCTGTCTTATACTTTGATTCAGATGAAAATGCAAATCCGGATCTGTCATATGAACTTACATTAAGTGTCTTAGTAACCTGTGCTTTGTCAGTAACTTCCTTTCCGTTCTTTACAGGAACTACCTTAATAACATAGTCACCTGCCGCAAGTCCTACTGCATCAATCCTGTAGTAGTTCTTATACTTTCTGATAAGTTCATTGTCGATTCTTGCATAAGCAGAATCTGACTGACTGGCTTTCTTGATATATGCTGTATATCCTTCTGCCTGATTATCAATGGTCCACTGTGCATATGCTGACTCTAACCATCCTGCCGCACCATCAATAAATTTTACTGTTCCAACATCTGCCTTCACTGTAAGAAGTGATGTAGGAATCACGATACTCACAACCATAACTAGTGCAAGTACCCATGCCCATTTTCTACGGGCTGCTTTGCTAATAATAGCTTTCATGTTTTGCTTTTCCTCCTCAATACATTAATTTGTGCATTTTGCTTTAACAAGCAAGGGGCTTGTGTCATTATATTAGCAACTTTTACTCAAAAAGTACATGTATGTTAAGTAGGAAATAGGTACCATATTCATAATTTTTATGTATTTCATGTGAAAATATGTTAAAAATATGTAAAACACCGTAGCACATTTGCTGGTAAGCTAATATGCCACGGTGCAGATTAAACATCCGGATATTCAAATATATATCTCTCATACCCATTAATTATCTTAGTATTCTCATTATACTCATATTCCTGCTTAAACTTCATCTGGTAGCTCTTATGGATATGACCATGGATAAAATACTTAGGCTTATATTTTTCCAACAGATAATTAAAGCCCTCAAAACCCTTATGCGGTTCGTCAGGCCCGTCACCTATTCCCGCTGCCGGAGAATGTGTAAGCAATATATCAAAGCCCTTATTCTTCTTTATCGAAAACCACATTTTATTAATCCTGCGGTTCATTTCTTTCTGTGTATACTGGTTCTTTCCCTTCTTATATCTTATAGAACCACCAAGTCCCATTATACGGACCCCCTTATACACATATATCTTATTCTCAATATTGATACATCCATCCGGTGGCTGTATCTCATAACAGTCATCATGATTGCCATGCACATAAAGAACAGGTACTTTTGTAAATGATGCAAGAAACGACAGATACTGGGGCTTTAAATCCCCAGCTGAAAGTATAAGGTCTATACCTTCCAGTTTCTGCTTTTCGAAATAATCCCATAAGTACTTTGATTCAACATCCGCTAACACAAGTATTTTCATTAATAATTCCCCAGCCGCCACTACAGGCAGCGTGCTTTCTATTCTTCTTCTTTGATAACACCCTGAAGTGCCATTTTTAATTTAGCATTATCTGTAAGCTCATCATACCGAGGCAGTCTGCCAACCACATTATCAAGGAGCCAGTCCATAGTAATTATATGTTCCGGATCAATAAGTACTCCCTCTTCAACCCTTATATTACCCTGCTGATCCTTTAATTCACCCTCAAACACTCTGAACCTTGCCTCCTTAAGTTCTTTCTCAAAGAGCTTTACAAGCCTCTTAGTTGCTGATGGAAGGCTCTCTGAATATATAAGATCAACAACTCCTGCTGACATTCCCCACCAGTAATTAAGTGCTTTTACATTATCTCCGTCCTCATCCTTACTCCATGAACCGCTCATAATGCTCTGGATAAGCTTTTCATAAAAAACTCCCCAGTGCCATACAGGCATAGCCAGATGCTTATCTGAATCACTTGCTTTATACAATCCAAATCTTCTCTTGCTCTTGCCCGGAGTAATCATATCCTGATTAGATATAATGCTTATATTCTTCTTAGCAAGATTTCCCTCAGAATCATTATCATTAATACTATTCCATTCAAGGTAAACCTTGGCTCTTGGATTAACAAACTTTACTCCCAGTGCAAATGCATTAATATTCGCACACGCTCCATAAACCGGATTATCAGCTATATAACCAACATTATCATCATCAGCCATTGAGCCTGCAATAATTCCCGTTATAAACTTTGCTTCAAACATTCTCGCATAATATGACCTTATATATTTATGTGAAATATTAAGTGAACAATCAAGAATCTTTACTGACGGATGTGCTATTGCAGCTTTTAGTCCGGCCATACTCATTGCCGACGATGTCAGGAATATCAGGTCACAGCCTTTCTCTATAAGTCTGTTGATTGCTGCCTCATCACTCTGCTCCGGTATCACATTCTCCTCTACATATGTTTCTATCTGGTCACCAAATGTATCATCAATATACTGTCTTCCAAGCTCATGTGCATAGCACCACTCTGAATCCTGCGGAGTCTTTTCATACACAAATCCGACCTTAAGCTTCTTAACTCCTCCCATTGGAAGCAGATAGCTTAATATATTCTTCTTAGGTGCTGCAGCCGGTGTCATCTTAAGTTCCACTTCACTGTTATCATCAAGAAGCTCAAATTCAGCCCATGTTTTGGCAACATTCTTTGCCATCTCATACTTAGTCATCTTCTTAACAGCATCATATCCGTGAATATGAATGAAGCGTAAAATGAATCTCCTGTTGGGAAATCAAACTTATCCCTCCTCTTGATTCATAAGCAAGCCTGAAATTAAGATAGCACGAAACAAGGTCTTTCTTATCATCCTCATCCATTGGTTCTCCTGGTGTAATTCCAACCAGCTCCATAAGAGTTGTAAAACTGCCCTCTTTACTGAAATATATATCGTTTAACTTGGTAGATTTATAAAAATCCATGAATTCATAATATATCTTAACATCAGGATCATCACTGTATTTAGGTATCTTTCTTATAACCTGTGCACTTACTGTCACCGCCTTAAAATATTTAAGTACACTGACTCTTTTATTACCTTCAAGCACATAGAACTTATTCATGTACTCATATACTTTAATATCGTCTCTTATTCCTTCATTCACCTGACTGTCGCTAAGCGAAGCCCACTTTGCTGAAAATTCTGTTCCCCAGTCAAGTATAGGCATGAAGTTGTCTGCAAATGCAGTAGTTCTACCTGCTGTACATGTTCCAACCACAAGTCTTAACGGAATCTGGTCACTTCCAAGACTAACTTCTCTGTCAATACTGTTTTCATCAATAATATCCTCCAGAACCGGAAGATATGGGTACGTACCCTTATTTACACACGCATGATATTCTTTTACCAATCTTTACTGCACTAAGATAATCCTGTACTGACATATCTTCTACCTTTCCTTTCTGTCTGCATTCTACCGTTTAATGTTCCTGTATGTAACATTTGCAGACCGCCATATCTTATTTATTTCTACTTACATATATAAAACTATCACATTTTCACCAAAAATACACCTTAAAATTGACTTTTGTTAATTATGCTAGTATCTTATTCGATAGGCTTGAAATTTTTCTATATTTCGGGTCTGAATAAAATGCATGCAGATACGCATTTAAAGAAATGGAGTATACATATGAATATTGAATTTTCTAAGAGAGCTGACCGCTTTGGCGCAACATTTTAATATACTTAATCAGAAAAGAATGACAGACTTGCACAGGGAAAGCCGGTATATAACTTTACTGTAGGAACTCCTGATTTCAAGCCTGATGAATCTGTTATGAAGGTTGTTTCAGAGGCACTTGACCCTGAGAATTACAAGTACTCACTTGGTGATACTGATGAATTGCTTGACGCTGTATGCAAATGGTACAAACGCCGTTACAACACCGTTATCACACCTGATGAAGTCGCCTCTGTATTCGGAACCCAGGAAGGCATGGCTCATATTGCCCTTGCTTTGTGCAACCCTGGTGATTTATGCTTAGTTCCTAATCCAGGATATCCTATATTCGAGATTGGACCATTCCTGTGTGACGCACAGATTGCTTATTACAATCTTCTCCCAGAGAATGATTATCTTATAGATTTTGATTCTATCGATGAAGATACTGCAAAAGCCAAAATGATGGTTGTATCTTATCCACTGAATCCTGTATGTGCTACTGCACCTGATGAATTCTACGATAAACTCATCGCTTTTGCAAAGAAATATAACATCATTATTATTCACGACAACGCATATTCTGAGATTATATATGACGGACAGATTGGTGGTTCTTTCTTAAGCCACGAAGGTGCTATGGAAGTCGGAGTTGAATTCAACTCTCTTCTAAGACTTATAATCTTACTGGTCTGCGCCTTTCATTTCTTATCGGAAACCGTGAAATCGTAAGCAAATTCAAAACTGTCCGCTCACAATTCGACTATGGAACAAGTTTTATATATCAGAAAGCTGCTGTTGCGCACTTAACGGTCCGCAGGAATATGTCGCTGACAACCGTGCTGAATATGAGTTAAGAAGAAATGCTCTCGTTGCTGGAATTAAGAAGCTTGGACTTAAACCTGCTGATGTTAAAGGCACAATGTTTGTATGGTGCCATTCCTGACGGCTATACCAGTTCAGCTGATTATGTTATGGAACTTCTTAATAAGACTGGCGTTTTATGTACACCTGGAAGCAGCTTCGGAAGCCTTGGAGAAGGTCATGTAAGATTTGCCCTTGTACTTCCCCATGAAGAAATTGAGAATATATTTTCTAATCTGTAATTCACTAAAAACATAATATATACAAAACCCCGTATCCTATAAAACAGAATACGGGGTTTATATGTATCTTTGCTATTAACAATCACTGGTGATTAGCCACGGATCTTCTTAACAAGAGCAACAGCCTCTGCTGTCATATCCTTAATCTTGTCAAATTCTCCTGCCTTAATCATATCACCCTTAACCATCCATGAACCACCACAGCAGAAGATCTTATCGCATGATAAGAATTCCTCAAGGTTAGCTGTGTTGATACCACCTGTAGGCATGATTCTTACATTAGTGTAAGGCGCACATAGCCTTGATCATCTTAATTCCACCTGCACTGTAGCTGGGAAGAATTTAACTCTTGTAAGGCCTCTCTTAACAGCCTGAGCAAGCTCTGAAGGTGTAACGATACCTGGCATAACAGGAATGTTCTTAGAAATACAGTAATCAACGATTTCTGGATCAAATCCTGGGCTTACGATAACTGAAGCACCAGCTGCTACAGCTCTGTCAACCTGCTCTGTTGTAAGTACTGTACCTGCTGCAAGTACCATATCTGGATATGCTTCATGCATAAGACGGATAGATTCCTCAGCCTGCTGTACGGAATGTAACCTCTGCACAAGGAAGACCACCCTTAACTAAAGCCTCAGCTAATGGAAGTGCATCTTTAGCATCATTCAATACTACTACTGGAATTACTCCAAGTTCTTCAAATTTGTCTGCAATATTGCTCATAATTATATAGACTCCTTTCATATTTCCCCAATCTCTGGGATAATTTTGTCCGCAAATATTCTATCACACTCTCATCGCCATTACAAGCATTATAAATGTTGTTATTCCCTCAGCAACAGCATACGCAAGCCATACTCCTGTCATTCCAAAAGTGCTGACATTACAAAACTGCACCTAAAATCAGCACAAATCCTCTTGCCACAGAAACAACTGCCGCTTTAAACGCATCCTCTGTTGCACTGAATGCACCGCCACCTACAATATTAATTCCCGCAAAGAATATTCCAATAAAATATAACTTAACGCCTTCTGTTGCGTAAAGCCTTAACATTTCTGAACCTTCACTGTTAAACACTGCGACAAACTGTCCTGCAAATATAAACAATATACTATACATAACCGCGCAAGTACAAATGCTGTTGTATATCCCATTCGTTTTAACTGTGTACATCCATCCTTGTCTCCCCTGCCGAAACAACTGCTTATAAGTGGCTGACTTCCTGTGCAACACCATTAAATACTGCAGTTGTGACAATTGCAATATTAGCCACAACTCCGTATGCAGCTACTCCGACATTACCAGCCAGCTTAAGTATTACGAAATTAAAAGCAAGTGTAATGACCGCTGACGACATCTCTCCTACAAATGCCGATACACCAAGCTGGCTTCCTGCCACAAGTTTTCTTACTGAAGGCTTACACACAACAAGCCTGACACTGCTTTTCTTAGAGAAGAAATGTATGCATATTCCCATACCTATAATCGGCGACAAAGCTGTTGCCAGTCTGCACCTTCCATTCCCAGATTCATCGGGAACATGAGAATATAGTCAAACACTATATTAAACAGACTGCTAAAAGTGTTGCACTCATAGCAATCCCGGGGCTCCGTCATTTCTTACAAATGCATTAGTCACATAGTTGCACATAAACATAGGTGCAAAACACATGAATATCTTAGTGTAATTATTCCCAACTGCTACAATATGTTCATCAGCTCCTAGAACACGCATGATATCTGCCGAAAGAATATTCCGGCAAAACGAATAGCATGCTTGACAATATACACCATATTAATGCATTCCAGAAATAATCATCTGCATCTGCATCTTTTTAATCTTACTAATTGCATACCTTATAGCTGAACCAACACCAATCATCTCACCAATTGAGAATATTATACTATATAATGGCATAACAAGATTTAATGCTGTAAGTCCGTCTGCTCCCTTTGCTATAGATATAAAATACGAGTCAGCAAGAACGTAGCATGAAAACCCTATCATTCCGAGAATATTCTGCGATACATATTTAGAAAAATTCTTTCTGTTTTCCTCCTTGCTCATCGAAATCTCCTTAATTAAATAATATAAGTTACAAAACGGCTCCCGTTGGGAGCCGCATTTTACACTATCATCTCTCTTAACACAAAGCAATTACATGCCCATAATTATTTACTTAGTTCCGAAGATTCGGTCTCCGGCATCCCAAGTCCTGGGCAAATATAAGCATCTGCGTTAAGTTCTCTGTCAAGATGTCCAATGTATATCTGAACATCTGGATGCGCCTTATGAAGCTTTTCAACTCCCTCTGGGGCAGCTATGATACACATGAACTTAATCTGCTTTCCGCCAACCTTCTTTATCTGGTCAATTGCATCAACTGCCGAACCACCTGTTGCAAGCATCGGATCTGTTACAACAATAGTTCTTTCCTCAATTGGATGTGGAAGCTTGCAGTAATATGGTACCGGCTCATGTGTCTCTTCATTACGGTACATTCCAATATGTCCAACCTTAGCTGTTGGTACAAGTGAAAGTACACCAGGAACCATGCCAAGGCCTGCCCTTAAGATAGGAACAATTGCAAGCTTACGTCCTGAAATCATAGGTGTCATACAAGTCTCAATAGGTGTCTCAATCTCTACATCTTCTGTTGGAAGATCTGATAATGCCTCAAAACCTTCAAGCATAGCTATTTCTTCAACGAGCTTTCTAAATTCATTAGTTCCTGTTTTCTTATCTCTAAGAATTGAAATCTTATGCTGGATAAGTGGATGTGTAAATATTGTTATATTCTTCTCATTCTCAAAATCCATCATTATTAAGTACCTCAAATTATATAATATAATTACTCAATGTATTTACTCAGCCTCTTCTGGCTTTTCCTCATCAGAGTCTGTATTCATAACATAAACTCCACGGTGCTGTCACCTGCTGGATTCTTACCGAATTCATAATCATTACCAGGTAATATAGCATTAAGAAGAATACCTGCTATAGCAGCAATTGCGAGTGCTGTAAGTGTTATAGATGTTCCACCGATTGTAAATGTAAGTCCATCACCGAAGCCTAAACCACATACAAATATAACACCTGCAATAATAAGGTTTCTTGACTTAGTAAGGTCAACCTTGTTCTCAACAACATTTCTTACACCGATAGCTGAAATCATACCGTAAAGCATGAATGATATACCACCGATAATTGCTGTTGGCATAGTTGATATAACTGATGAAAACTTAGGTATGAATGAAAGTATAATTGCAAATACTGCTGCAATCCTGATTACTCTTGGGTCATATACCTTAGAAAGTTCAAGAACTCCTGTATTCTCACCATATGTAGTATTAGCCGGACCTCCAATTGCACCTGCAAATGCTGTTGCAACACCATCACCGATAAGTGTTCTGTGAAGTCCCGGATCTGCTAAGTAGTTTTCTTCAACTGTAGCTGAAATAGCTGACATATCACCGATATGCTCCATCATTGTTGCAATAGCAATCGGTGCCATAACAAGGATTGCTGTAACATCAAATTTCATAAACTGGAACTTCGAATTCCAACCCATGAAGCAGATGCAATTGATGAGAAATTAAGTATTGCTGAACCATCAGGATTATGTACGCCGCATGCATTAAGAATAAGTGCAAATACATATGAAATTACTACACCCATAAGAATAGGGATAATCTTGAAAAGTCCCTTGCCCCATATATTGAATATAATAATTACAGCAAGTGCAACAAATGCAAGTAACCAGTTAGTTGAAGCATTAGTGATTGCTGAACCTGCAAGTGAAAGACCAATACATATAATGATAGGTCCTGTAACTACAGGTGGAAGGAATTTCATAACTCTGTTGACTCCAACAAGCTTAATTATAAGTGCAAGTACAAAGTAAAGCATTCCGGCAACAAATATACCACCACATGCATAAGCAGCCTTATCATTAGCTGACATTCCAGCATACATACCGCTGTCAAGATTAGCTACTGTGTAGAATCCACCAAGAAATGCAAAGGAAGATCCTAAGAATGCAGGTACTTTGAATTTAGTACACAGGTGGAATATCAATGTACCAAAACCAGCACAGAAAAGTGTTACTGATACAGACAGACCTCTGGTAAGTTCCTCACCACAGGCAGCCTGAAAATATCCTGATACCAGAATAGGTACAAGAATAGTTGCGCCAAACATGGCAAACATATGCTGAATACCAAGAATCAGCATCTTCGCTTTACCAAGCTTTCTGGCATCACGAATAGGTTCGATTTTCTTTTGTTCCATAATACGCTCCAATCAATATATATTTTCATATTATTATAAAACATATTATGATTTAGGGCAATGAAAAATATTCCATTTTAAACATTTCGGGGCATGAAAAGCTTTCGCTTTCCATGCCCCGAAATTATGGTCAGAAATTGGATTATTTCTCTTCTGCAATCGCAGCCTGTGCTGCAAGTCTTGCAATAGGTACTCTGAATGGTGAGCAGCTCACATAATCAAGACCTATCTTGTGGCAGAATGCGACTGATGAAGGATCTCCACCATGCTCTCCACAGATACCTATGTGAAGATTCGGATTAACCGGTCTTCCAAGCTTTATTGTCATCTCCATAAGCTTGCCTACACCATTCTGGTCAAGCTTTGCAAATGGATCATTCTCAAATATCTTAGATTCATAGTATGCATTAAGGAACTTTCCAGCGTCATCTCTTGAGAATCCGAATGTCATCTGTGTAAGATCGTTAGTACCAAAGCAGAAGAAATCAGCTTCCTTAGCAATCTCATCAGCAGTAAGTGCACTCTTGGAATCTCAATCATAGTACCAACCTCGTATTCAAGGTTGATTCCTGCCTTAATCTCTTCATCTGCTGTCTCAACAACAGTCTTCTTTACATACTTTAATTCCTTAACCTCACAGATAAGCGGAATCATAATCTCAGGCTTAACATTCCAGTCAGGATGTGCCTTCTTAACATTGATTGCAGCTCTTATAACAGCTCTTGTCTGCATCTTGGCAATCTCTGGATATGTTACTGCAAGACGGCATCCTCTGTGTCCCATCATTGGATTAAACTCATGAAGACTTGCAATAATATTCTTAATAGTCTCTACTGACTTGCCCTGTGATTCAGCTAACTTCTTAATATCTTCTTCCTCTGTAGGAACAAATTCATGAAGAGGTGGATCAAGAAATCTGATAGTTACAGGATTACCTTCAAGTGCCTCATAAAGTGCTTCGAAATCCCCTGCTGATATGGCAGAATCTTATCCAGTCTGCTTCTCTTTCTTCTACAGTATCAGAACATATCATCTCTCTGAATCTGCAATTCTGTCCTCTTCAAAGAACATATGTTCAGTACGGCAAAGTCCGATACCTTCTGCTCCAAGTTCTCTTGCCTTCTTGGCATCCTTAGGAGTATCTGCATTAGTACGAACCTTTAACTTTCTGTACTTATCAGCCCACTCCATAACTCTTTCAAACTCTCCTGCAATCTTGGCATCAACCGTAGGAATCTGTCCATCATATATGTTGCCTGTTGTACCATCAATAGATATATAATCTCCTTCATGGTATTCCTTGCCTGCAAGTGTGAACTTTTATTAGCTTCGTCCATTGCAATATCACCACAGCCAGATACGCATGTTCCCATACCTCTTGCAACAACAGTGCATGGCTTGTCATACCACCTCTTACAGTAAGAATGCCCTGTGAAGCCTTCATACCTGTAATATCTTCTGGCGATGTCTCAAGTCTTACAAGAACAACTTTCTCGCCTCTTGCATTCCACTCTTCTGCGTCTTCTGCTGAGAAAACAATCTTACCACATGCGCCAGGAGATGCTCCAAGACCTCTTCCTGCTGGAGTTGCAGCCTTAAGTGCAGTGCATCAAACTGAGGATGAAGAAGTGTATCAAGATTACGAGGATCAATCATTGCAACTGCTTCCTTCTCTGTTCTCATCCCTCATCTACAAGGTCGCATGCAATCTTTAATGCTGCCTGTGCTGTTCTCTTACCATTACGTGTCTGTAACATGAACAGCTTGCCATGCTCTACTGTAAATTCCATATCCTGCATATCTCTGTAATGTTCTTCCAGAGTTGCACACACATCCTTAAACTGCTCAAATGCTTCCGGGAACTTCTCACTCATTTCCTGAATATGCATTGGAGTTCTTACTCCGGCAACAACATCTTCACCCTGTGCGTTAGTAAGGAACTCTCCAAAAGTCCTTTAGCACCAGTTGCAGGATCTCTTGTAAATGCAACACCAGTTCCACAGTCATCCCCATATTACCAAATGCCATAGACTGTACATTAACTGCTGTTCCCCAAGAATAAGGAATATCATTATCTCTTCTGTATACATTAGCTCTTGGGTTGTCCCATGAACGGAATACAGCTTTTATAGCTCCGTATAACTGTTCCTTAGGATCATCTGGGAAATCCTTGCCAATCTTAGACTTATATTCAGCCTTAAACTGTGTTGCAAGCTCCTTAAGATCATCCGCTGTAAGCTCTACATCAAGCTTAACCCTCTCTCATCCTTCATCTTGTCAATAAGCTCTTCGAAATATTTCTTGCCAACTTCCATAACTACATCTGAATACATCTGGATAAATCTTCTATAACAATCCCATGCCCATCTTGGATTGCCGGATTTCTGTGCAATTACATTAACAACGTCCTCGTTAAGTCCAAGATTAAGGATTGTATCCATCATACCGGCATAGAAGCTCTTGCTCCAGAACGAACTGAAACTAAAAGTGGATTCTCCATATCTCCAAACTTCTTGCCTGTAATCTGTTCCATCTTCTCAATATGTTCGTTAATCTGTCCCATGATCTCATCATTGATTTCTCTACCATCCTCGTAATACTGGGTACAAGCTTCCGTAGTAATAGTAAACCCTGTGGAACCGGAAGACCAATATTAGTCATCTCTGCCAGATTCGCACCTTTACCACCGAGAAGCTCACGCATATCTGCGTTACCCTCTGTAAACAAATACACCCATTTCTTTCCCATAACAAAACCTCCATAATTTAATATTCAGTTATTTAAGTAGTATATTTCTTAGCTTGTTAAAATTATAACATAGTAATCGTTTTCGTGCAACCATAAATGTATTTATTTTAATACAATTTTATATACAAGCCTTACATTTACAGAATATGCTTAATATGGGAAAATATTCATGCTGTACTAAATAGCACAACAATAGAGCAATCACTGAAAACACAATAAAGGAGGATTTTTCTATGCCTAAAGACCCTGTTATGCTTTTAAGCTTTGTCAATACACAACTTCGAGACAATTACAACACATTAGAGGAACTGTGCAAATCTTATATGGTTTCAGAAAAGAGATAACTGATAAATTAAAGACAATTAATTATGAATATAATACTGAAAAGAACCAGTTTATCTAGTTCTGTATAAATATGTCTTAATCTGATTATTGATTCGTTGTTCATGATACCTATAGGTAGTCGCATTATCACTTGATTTATAGGACATATCCAGGCAGAATCCTTATTCAACCTTCACTTTTTCTTCCAATCTGCCTATAGATAAACTTCCTCGTGCCTGCCTGATAGGTATATTCCTGCAATTTCATGTATTTCTGCCTGAAATTTGCCTATATAGATTGATTATTTATTGTTCTTATAGGAACACGCAGAAGTAAGTTCCTGAACAGAAACAGACTTTTCCATAAAATAAAAGCAATGCCAGTATCCACTCTTCCCAGCATTGCTTTATCTTTATATATTATATTGTCAGCTATCACTCCATATCCGGACACTTGTATCCCGCATTAATCATATTAGCTCGCGCTTTTCTACACTTACCTAACTTTTGTGCACCCTTTTCCATACTTATGCTCTCATCTTCGACCAGTGAATATATCATCTGGTTGCCTTCTTCTCTTCCTTTCTGAAGTCCTTTCTCAATTCCCTGTCTTCAAGTCTCTGCGCTACATCACACATATTGCTCCTCCTTCCTTATCTGACAATATCTCTTGATATCTGTTATCCCCTGTCATAACTGATAAGAACTTTAGTATCTCATCCACATGCTTAATTGTTGTCTTATCATCTGGTATGTAATCTTTGTTCTTTCTCTTGTTCACAAAGAAATTAGCAACTATCTTATAATCACTTGTAAACTTTGCTATCTGTTCATCTGTCAGCCATGCTATCTCAAATACATTAGCTTTAGTGTCATTAACATACTTATCCAGATTATCCGGAACTTTAATCAGAGACTTAAGATTCTTTGGTGCTGTCCATTTTCTGTCTGTACCATAATACAGCACTATCGTTATTACCGGCACTATTGTTTTCTTATCATATTGTCCTCTGTATGAAGCACCTTCATATCCCGATATCCTTGCTGGCATTCTTTTCTCAACCTTTGTCTGATTCTCTATGCCATACAGGACTATGTCTGTACCTCCTCTTTTCCAATACTTAGCAATATCGCGTTCCTGTTCATGAACTTTTCCATCTTCAGCCTTATACTGTGAATGAACTGTCGTATTAACAAGTTCATTCTCTTCAACCTCCGACTTTCCATCAAATAACAGCCCATTAACAATATCCGCAAATATATCGTTATTATCTTCCAGTACCTTTTGTGTTATATCTTTCTCTTTCATTCACATACAAGCAGTCTGTCATGAATCTTTAACCATAAATCATTTTAATATACAATTAATATATATTTTTGTCAATACCGCAATTGCGGTTTGCTTATAAAGTATGCTGTCAGAAATTCAAAGAATAAATTGTTGGTTTGCTTTCAAAAGCCTACTAAACTTGCATTACACAATAGTTTAGTAGGCTTTTTAATTTCATCAATGACAACTTTCAATTTCAAAACCTACTAATTCGCATATATACCATAATCTGGTAGGCTTTTATTTCAAAAGTATCATCTGTATTTATATTCATTTAGCAAAAGTCAAAATTCCAATGCCCCAAAGAATCATAAAGTCCTTACAATATCAGGCCTTATCCCTCAACAGCCCTCGCAGCGGCTCTGGCTGTCAGCTTTCCATCTACAAGGTCAATAACAATATCATCACCTGTATTGATATTGCCTGCAAGTATTAACTTGGCTGCCAGTGTCTCAACTGTCTTCTGGACATATCTCTTAAGCGGTCTTGCACCATACATTGGGTCAAATCCGTTTTCAACTATGAAATCCTTGGCCATCTGTAAGAACAATCTCAAGCTCTTTATCTGCAAGTCTCTTGTTAACATCTGCAACAAGAAGATTGATAATATTGCTGATATTATCCTTAGTAAGAGGCTTGAACATAATTATCTCATCAAGACGGTTAAGGAATTCAGGTCTGAAATGATTCTTTAAATCACCCATAACAGCTTCCTCTGCCTCTGGCTTAATTGAGCCATCAGGATTGATGCCTTCAAGCAGATATGAAGAACCAATGTTACTTGTCATTATGATTATAGTGTTCTTAAAATCCACAGTTCTTCCCTGTGAATCAGTGATACGGCCATCATCAAGTACCTGTAAGAGGACATTAAATACATCTGGATGTGCCTTCTCAACTTCATCAAAAGAACAACTGAATATGGTTTTCTTCTTACAGCTTCTGTAAGCTGTCCACCTTCATCATAACCTACATATCCTGGAGGCGCTCCGATAAGTCTGGATACTGAATACTTCTCCATATACTCGGACATATCAAGTCTTACTATATTAGATTCATCATCAAACAGACTCTCAGCCAGTGCCTTTGCAAGCTCTGTCTTACCTACACCTGTAGGTCCTAAGAACAGGAATGAACCGATTGGCTTAGTCGGGTCTTTAATACCAGCCTTAGACCTTATGATTGCCTCTGTTACCTTAGTAACACCTTCATCCTGACCGATAACTCTCTTGTGGAGCTGTTCATCAAGATTAAGAGTTTTCTGTCTTTCAGACTCACTTAACTTGCTAACCGGAATACCAGTCCATCTTGATATAATCTTAGCAATCTCTTCCTCTGTAACACTTTCATGAACAAGGCTCATATCTCTGTTACTTGACTTCTTTTCAGCTTCTTCCAAAGCCTTCTGTGCCTGTGGAAGTTTACCATACTGAAGTTCTGCCTTATTAAGATCATATTCTCTCTTGGCCTGTGCTATCTGGGTATTAATCTGGTCAATCTCTTCCTTTAACTTGCTTACCTGGTCAACAGAAGATTTCTCGCTGTCCCATTTAGCTTTCTGGATATTGAAATCAGACCTTAATTCAGATAATTCCTTCTGTAATGCATCAAGTCTTTCCTTACTGAGGTTATCTGTCTCTTTCTTAAGAGCACCTCCTCAATCTCAAGCATAATCTTTCTTCTCTTCTCATCAAGTTCGGCAGGCATTGAATCAAGTTCAGTCTTAATCATTGCACATGCCTCATCTACAAGGTCAATAGCCTTATCTGGCAGGAATCTGTCTGAAATGTATCTGTCTGACAAAGTAGTGCACTTACAAGTGCGCCATCTGTAATCTTAACTCCATGGAACACTTCATATCTGTCCTTAAGACCTCTAAGGATTGAGATAGTATCCTCAACTGTAGGCTCATCAACCATAACTGGCTGGAATCGTCTTTCAAGTGCCGGGTCTTTCTCAATATACTCTCTGTGCTCATCAAGAGTTGTAGCACCTATACAATGAAGTTCACCACGGGCAAGCATAGGCTTTAACATATTGCCTGCATCCATAGCACCTTCTGTCTTACCTGCACCGACAATAGTGTGAATCTCATCAATAAACAGGATTATCTGTCCTTCCGATTTCTTAACCTCGTCAAGTACAGCCTTAAGTCTTTCCTCGAATTCACCACGATACTTTGCACCTGCAACAAGCGCGCCCATATCCAGTGCAAAAGCTTCTTATCCTTTAAGCCTTCTGGAACATCTCCCCTTACAATTCTCTGTGCAAGTCCTTCAACAACTGCTGTTTTACCAACACCAGGCTCACCAATAAGAACCGGATTGTTCTTAGTCTTACGGGAAAGGATTCTTATTACATTTCTTATTTCATTATCTCTGCCGATAACCGGGTCAAGCTTTCCGTCCTTAGCTCTCTACAAGGTCTGTAGCATATTTGCTGAGAGTATCATAAGTTGCCTCCGGATTATCCGAGGTAACACTCTGGTTGCCTCTTACTGTAGCAAGGGCTGACAGGAATGATTCCCTGTTAATTCCATATGTCTTAAAAGCGCTTTATGCCCTTGTTAGGTCTGCAATCATCGCAAGCATAAGATGCTCAACAGAAACATATGCATCCCCATTCTCTTTGCTTCATCTTCAGCATTTACTAAAACCTTATTAAGATCATTGCTTACATAAAGCTGTACATTTCCTGAAACCTTATTCTTCTGGCTAAGTAAAGTCTCAATATTTTTAATAAATGTGTCCTTATCAATTCCCATCTTCTCTATCAGGCTCGCGATAAGACTATCTTCTATAGTTAAGAGACTGTACAGAAAATGTTCCTGATCAATCTCCTGATTACCATAATCGTAGGCAATCTTCTCGCACTGGTTAACAGCCTCAATAGACTTCTGTGTAAACTTATTAATGTTCATACGATTACCTCCTTCTATTACAATGAATGCTTAACTTCACTGTTTATCTATTGTTTTCCTCTTACAATTGATGTTATACATCTCATTGTTAGCACTGTCAAGAGGTGAGTGCTAATGAATTTATTAAAATATAAAGCCAGCAAAATACTGGCTTTACACTATAATAAATAATTAAATTATATATTTTTATCGCTTTATGTACCTTATCAATCTGATATAAAGACAGAAACATCATTAACATTTGTTCCCGTAGGACCTGTTATAATAAGCCCCTCTGTTAGTTTCAATGCATTATAAGCATCATTATTCTTAAGTACTTCAAATATATCTATTCCTTTATTCTTTAAGACTCCTGCTGTATCACCATCGCTATATCCACCTGCCGCATCCGTAGGTCCGTCTGTTCCATCACTGCCTATACTGAATACTGCTGCATTTGACATTCCCTTAATACCTTCTCTGCTGATAATGCAATCTCCTGATTTCTTCCGCCTTTACCATGTCCGGTAATATTAACAACAGTTTCTCCGCCTGCTATGTATGCCAGCTTCTTTCCTGACTTACAATGTGTCTTTGCTATAGATGCAAGAAAACTTCCGGCTTCTTTTGCCTGACAGCATAGCTGGTCAGTAAGCATTACTGGTTCATATCCATACTGTAAGCACTCTCTTGAAACTGCACTGCATAATTCACGCACACTTCCATTAATAAATGTTGTTACGTTATCCAGTTTCTTTGGAGTTTCAATATCCATAAGTTTATCAGCCGTCTCACTAAGATTCAGATTATATTTTTCTACAATATGTTTTGCTTCTTCACATGTTGTAGTATCTGCACACGCCGGACCTGAAGCAATCATATCCAATGGGTCACCAAGTATATCTGATAGTACTATTGACAATACATGCGCCGGTTCACATAATTTTGCAAACCGTCCGCCCTTTACTTCTGATAAGCGTTTTCTTATCGTATTAATCTCAACAATATCTGCGCCGCATGCAAGTAACTGATTAGTTATATCCTGCAATTCTTCTCCTGTAATCTTCGGCTTCTCAAATAAAGCACTTCCTCCACCTGAAAGAAGAAAAGCACTGTATCATTCTTATTGAGTCCGCTTACCATCTCAATAGCTGCCTGTGTTGCTTTAAATGAATTCTCATCCGGAACAGGGTGGCCTGCCTCAAAACATTCTATTCTTTCAATCGGCTCTTTTACATGTCCATACTTCGTTATTACAATTCCTTCATTTATTCTGTCTCCCAGACAGTCACTTGCCGCCTTTGCCATCTGCCAAGCGGCTTTTCCTACTGCTACAAGAATAACTTTTCCATCAAATTTCCTGTCTTTAAGTGTTTTCTTAACTGCTTCATCCGGAAGAACTGCTTTAATTGCCGCATCAATTATATTGTCTGCAACCGCTCTTAATTCTTTATTCATAAGATTCTCCTTCCTGACATTATAATAACCTGTCAACAACATTTATAATTTTGTGTCTGCCAGTTTTTCATAATAATGTATAATTGCACTGTGGTCGCTGCTTCCGTCTCCATTATTATGCAGATACTGCATTATTTCCTGAACCTGTGCCGTCATCGGTACTGGAGCTCCAACACTATGAGCACACTCAAGTGCATTATTCAAATCTTTAATATGTAAATCTACTCTGAATCCTGGTTCAACATTGTCCTCTATCATCATTGGAACTTTGGCATTCATAACAGTAGACCCTGCAAGTCCGCCTTTTATTGCCTCAAATACACGCTCAGGGTCTACTCCGGCTTTTTGCCAGAATGAAACTTTCAGAAACTGCCTGGATATTACATGCAACAATTATCTGATTGGCAAGTTTTGTTGTATTTCCTGCTCCAAGTTCACCACATCTTGTAACTGATGAACCCATATGTGTAAGAATCTGTTTATACTTATCAAATGTTTTCTCATCTCCACCAACCATAAATGCAACTGTTCCATCTATTGCTTTAGGTTCTCCTCCTGACACAGGTGCATCAAGCATATCAATTCCTTTTCTTTTAATACATCACCAATATATCTGCTGTCGACAGGATTAATTGAACTCATATCTATAAAACATGTTCCTTTTTTCATATAACCCGCAATACCATTTTCCCCAAGCATTACATCCTTTACCTGAGGACTGTTTGGAAGCATTGTTATAACTACATCACTTTCCATGCCAATCTGTTTTAAATCAGCACTTCTCGCACCTGCCTGTACAAGTTCATCGACATTTTCCTTATGATGGTCATTAACAATCAATGTGTATCCAGCTCTGCAAAGATTCTTTGCCATCGGTTTTCCCATTATTCCCAATCCAACAAAGCCTATAACCATATATAATCCTCCTGATATTGTTCTAAATGTATTGTTATTATAACCTTTCTTTTATATAATAATGCGGCCATACTGATAAGTCCATATAGTTCTCATAAGTATAGCCGCATTATGTAACATTTATATTATAAAATTAATGAAAGAATAAATATTTCAACCATTGCTGCAATACCCATTATTAATGTGCACACTGTCTGTGTCTTATATCCCTGTTCAGGATCCATGTCACCAAAATTAGTAACTACCCAGAAGTATGAGTCGTTAGCATGTGATACTGTCATGGCACCAGCACCTATAGCCATTACACAAAGTACTGTCTTAACAGGTGAAGCAAGTCCAAGTGCACCAAGCAGTGGAGCAATGATACCTGCTGTAGTTGTAATTGCAACTGTTGAAGATCCCTGTGCTGTCTTTAATATTGCCGCAAGAAGGAATGGGAAGAATATTCCGACTGCTGAAAGCACTTCCGCATGCTGTGTAATAAATGCAACCATTGAGCTTGAAGATATAACCTTACCTAACACACCACCGGCTGCTGTTACAAAAAGTATAGGGCCAACTGTTTTAATGTCTCATTGGTAATATTGTAAAATCGGACATCTTATGTGCCGTTGCAAGCTGGATTACTGCAAATATTGTACCAACAGCAAGAGCAATTATTGGTTTACCAAGGAACTGGCATGCTATGTCAAGTGCGCCGGTCCAGCCAGCCATTGATGAAATTGAACCAAGTGCCATAAGAATGATTGGTACAAGAATTGGAGCTAATGCATTAAATCCATTAGGAAGCTTTCCATACTCTGCAACTAATTCTTCATATGTCTTAGTAACCTCTCCATTGTCTGTTACTTCATCAGCACTCTTTACTCTCTTTCCAATAAACTTAGCATATACAAGACCTGCTATAAGAGGAAATATTGAACATACAACACCAAGTCCCATTACAAGTAAAGATTATCTCCAACTCCAAGTGTATTAGCTGCTATCGGACCAGGTGTTGGCGGAATAAAACATGAGAAATATAAAGTCCTGCTGAAAGTGCTACTGTCATTGCTACACTTGAAACTGCTGTTCTTTTACAAGTGCTTTTCTTATTGGATTAAGAATTACAAAACCACTGTCACAGAACACAGGAATTGAAACAACCCAGCCCATAAGTTCTATTGCAAGTTCTGGTCTTTTCTTTCCTACTACCTTAATTACCATATCTGCCAGCTTCAATCTGCTCCTGTTTTTCAAGTACCGATCCAATCAATGCACCTAATATAATAACAATACCGATGGCTGAATGTACCTGAGAATCCAGCTCCTATAACTGTTGGAATTCCAGACACCTTTGTTCCGTCTGGTTTTACAGTATCAACAAATGGAATCCCTGCCAACATTGCAAGAATAAGTGATACCGCCATAATTGCTAAGAAAGGATGAACCTTAAACTTAGAAATTGCAACTATCATCACAATGATAGCCAAGACAAATGCAATTATCAATGCTACTCCTGTCATAAAACACCTCATTTCTATTTTATTGTTGTACGTTTTGCACAAACCTTTGTGCTTTGTATAACACAATAATAGCATGTAAAGTTCAATAGCAAAATGTTACACAGCACATAATATCATTTTATTTTGTATTATGTAACAATAATGGTAAATCATATTTTCATTAATTAATTCATCAGTAATTATGTATGCTAGATACAACGCTGGACTTTCTGTTGGTTTCCTGACATCAAGTCCTGTTATTTCTTTCAGTTTTGATATTCTGTATTGTAATGTATTCTTATGAATATACAGATTGTCTCTGCTTTCTGTATTGATCCCTGTGCATTAAAATACGCTTTCAGCAACGCAATATTCTCACATACATCATTATAATCCATATCTTTGAATACCTTCTTTAAATATTCAAGCTTAATCTCTGTTGGTACATTGCTTATTAAAAGTTCAAGGCTAATATCCTCATAGCATATAATCTGTTCATGTTTTTCAGCTGCACCGTCCATGCCCTATGTGCTTCAACATAAGCTTCATGCATATCATAGCTTTGGGCTGAATCTATACCAATATTCAGCTCAAACTTATCTTTTCCCACACATATCCTGCCAGCTCTCCTGCAAATTTAACCACATCTTCCGTATCCATATTATCTATGATTATTATCTGTCTTGAAGCGTTCCTGAAATGCATTTTATAATTATTTCTCTTTAAAATACATCAACATCATTCTCAAATTTTGCAATCTGAGACTGTCCCTGCTGTGAATCTTTAAGGTTGTCCAACTCATCTATGCTGGCAATAAACACTCTTCTTGGCTTATTAATATCTATTCCCAAAGCCATTCCACGGTCTTCTAAATCAGCATTCTTATATCCTCCATTTATAAGCCATTCTTCATAGAAAGCATTCCTTACACGCTTATTCATAAGCTGTCTATAGTTTGCACGGCTCTCCATCAAAAGAATTTCCGTCATCTTTTTAACAGTTTTCCAGACGTTATAACCTCTTCATATCCACCTGTCATTCCTATCACTCCTACTATTCCGCCATCAAGTTCAAGTGGAAGATTAATTCCTTTTTATGCCTTTTGATAAATCATCTTCATCAATATAATATTCCTCAAGATTTTCAGATATAATCTTATATGCACCATAATGAAAATCCCTATTCTGGATTTATCACGACTTGCAATTATATGTCCTGTCTCATCCATAAGATTAATATTCTGTTTAACAAGTTTTGAAATTTCTTCAACAATCTGAGTTGCAGAATTTTTGATATATGCATAACACGTACCTCCTCTTTGATAAGGATGTGACGGAATCCGTCACATATTCTTTCTATATATTATTGTACCATACATTTTATATCATTAAAATTTCTTTATAAAATCTTTCAACTTACCTCTGACATTGTGTTGTATGCGATTGTCATATCATACAAATTTATGAATAAATCAGATATTCAGGATTCATAATATTAATTAATAATTATTAATCAAAAGGAGTATTATATGAGTAATAATATGGATCTTGGATACGATATGTTCTGCTATCAATGTGAACAGACAGCCGGCGGAAAAGTGCACTAAACTCGGCGTATGCGGAAAGACGCCAGAAATAGCCAATCTTCAGGATTTGCTTATCTATCAGCTGAAAGGTATCAGCTTCTATGCCAGACATATTCTGGATTCAGGACTTAATGTTGACAAATCTGTTGTCAGCTTTATTGAGAATTGTCTTTTACCACTCTTACCAATGTTAATTTCAATGTAGATGACCATGTACATCTTCTTAAACAATCCCAGGACATCAAGAATAATCTGAAAATATAGTAGGAACAACTGATTATATTACCCCATCTGCATACGAACTGCCAGAAACTAAAGCTGATATGCTTCGTGACGCGCCAATGGCAGGAATAATGTACGATAAGGCATTAGACCCTGATATCCGCTCATTAAGGCAGACAATTCTTTACGGTCTTAAAGGCATAAGTGCTTACGGTCATCAGGCAAGGGAACTTTCATATTACAGTGATAATGTTGATAATTTCTATATCACTGCACTTGAAGCAATCACAGACAATACTCTCACTGTTGAGGAGCTTATCCGCCTGACACTTAAAACAGGTGATATGGCTATCGAGATTATGAAAAACTTGATGAGGCAAACACTACCATTTACGGTAATCCATCGCCTCACACAGTTAATGTACACATTAAGAAAGGTCCATTTATAATTGTTTCAGGACATGACCTTAAAGACCTTGAAATGCTTTTAAAACAGACAGAAGGACTCGGCATTAATATATACACACATGGTGAAATGCTTCCTTCACACGGTTATGAAGGGCTCAAGAAATACAAGCATCTTGTTGGTAACTTCGGCGGTGCATGGCAGGATCAGCAGAAGCAGTTTGACAATCTTCCAGGCTGTATCCTTATGACAACCAACTGCCTTATGCGTCCAAGAGACACCTATAAAGACCGCATATATTCTACTAATGTCGTAGGATGGGACGGAATAAAATATATTGAAAAGAAACCTGACGGCGAAAAGGATTTTTCTGAAATAATAAAACAGTCTCTTGAACTTGGAGGCTTTACTGAAGATCAGGAGGTTAAAGAGATTCTTGTAGGATTCGGACATGAAGCGGCACTTTCGCATGCAGGAGAACTTGTGGAAGCTGTCAAATCTAAGCAGATAAGACATTTCTTCCTTATTGAGGCTGTGACGGTGCAAGACCGGGAAGAAGTTATTTTACTGATTTTGCAACAATGGTTCCTGATGACTGTATGATTCTTACACTCGCATGTGGCAAATACCGCTTCAACAAGCTGGACTTTGGAACTGTTGCCGGACTTCCAAGACTCCTTGATATTGGTCAGTGTAATGATGTATATTCCGCAATCCTTATTGCCAATGCTCTTGCTGATGCATTTGGTACAGATGTCAATGGACTTCCTTTATCTCTTATTGTTTCATGGTATGAGCAGAAGGCTGTTGCAGACCTTCTCGCCCTGTTAAGCCTTGGCATTAAGAATATTTATCTTGGACCTACACTTCCTGCATTCTTAAGCCCTAATGTATTACAGTATCTCGTCGATACTTTCCAGTTAAGACTTATAAGCAATCCGGAAGATGACATTAAGACATGTCTTGGACAGGCTGTTTAAATGATTCTCCTAAAAATGCCACAAAGTGACAGCCTTACATACCTCATTAACATTCTTATAATTCCGCAAGTCCGGCAAGTGCAACATATTTCTCCGACACTGTAAACCATGTAGGAAATCTGTTATTCCTGACTGTGGCAGATTGAATATCCGCTGGAACTCCTTAACCGCTACTGCCGTCTGCTCACCATATATTCCATCAGTACTTAGGACCGGAATAGAACTATAATACTCCCTATAAGATTAAGCTGTTCCTGAAGCTGTCTTACCTTCTGCCCGGATGAACCTATATCAAGATTAGTTCCCGGCCATGAATAAGGAATTCCGTTTATCTGTTCTGCCGCATTAATATACACATCCTGACCATAATAATATCTTAATATATCAATTGATGAATAATTCTGATCTCCCAGATACTTGCTTCCCACTGTGAAAGCCTGTTTGGACATGTCACTCTCTTTCCATCACAGTACTGTGTAAGAATTGGCTGTTTAACATTAGGTCTTGATATGTAATTGTCAAATATATCATCTACTACCTGTGATATACTTTCGAACACATTTCTTCCATTAACCCATTTCTGGTCATATGCAGTTGATGAAGTTATTGTAAAATCATAAAATTTGTTTCTGTACCATTCTGTATATACCCGGTTTAATGTAAATGACATAATAGCAAGCACATTTGCCTCAATTGTCTGCCTCGGCCATGTTGAATATATCTCAGAGCTTGCCACATTCTTAATATAATCCTTATAAGTAACATAATAATTATCTGCCTCAGTATCTTTAGGCGGTCCGTCATGTACAACTACAATTTCAGGAACAACAACTCTGTCAAGCACAATTTCACCCGACTGTCCCATAGGCTTAATCTCTTCTTCATCAATCTTAGGTGGGTAATCTCCATATAATGTGTTAACAGGTATGACTATATTATTCTGTGAATTATCCCTTGCAGACATCTTTACATTCTGAATGCTTAGCTCCCCGAAAACATATCACTGCCTGATATATTTACATTATCAAATCCTGGCGCACTTACAGCTATGTCATACTCTGAAAATGGCTGCCTGTTCCCCGGTTCCATGCTATATTCAATTGGAGGCGTTCTTAAGTCATTAAATATACTTATCCCATCTCCATCTGTACCACTTTCTCCTATTATATTATCAGGATTTCCTGTATACGACAGTCTTACAGCCGCTCCTTTAATTGGCACATTTTCTTCATTGACAACACTTACCTTCAATCGGCCTTTATCAATATTATTTTCTGGCACTTCAAATGTATGTACATATCCAACGTTCATAATCTGTCCTCTTTCTCATCTTAAGATAAATATATGTGACAGGTACGCTTATTATGTCTTTTGCATACAATAATATGATTAATGTTATTGGAGATATTATGGCTCAATATAAGATTGCTGTAGATGCCGGACACGGCGGTAGCGACTATGGTGCAACATATAATGGCAGAGCTGAGAAAGATGACAACTTAAAGCTTGCACTCGCCGTAGGTGATATATTAGAAAAATGGTATTGACGTTGTGTACACCCGTACTACTGATGAATATGAGACACCTTTTAAAAAGCAACTGATGCCAATGATGCTAAGGCTGATTATTTTGTATCAATCCACAGAAATTCATCTCCTACGCCTAACCAGTACACAGGCGTGGAAACTCTTGTTTACAATAATTCCGGTATTAAATCACAGATGGCTGCCAATATCAATTCTGAGCTGGAAAAGGCTGGCTTTAAAATCTTGGAATTACCGAACGTCCTAACCTTGTTGTACTCAAACGGACAAAATGCCTGCCGTACTTGTAGAAGCCGGCTTTATTAACAACGATAAAGATAATGAAACATTTGATAAGAACTTTAACCAGATTGCAAATGGAATCGCAGATGGTATTCTTAAGACCCTTGGAATTAAACCAAATACAAATAATACTACTGCACAGGCTGCTTCAGGTGAAGTGCCATCAGTGAAATCAGATTCTGCCAAATCCGCTGAAATCATGCCTGCAGATGCGAAAAGCCTGCACCTCCTGCTAAACCAGCATGTAACTGCGATGATGACCTCTCTCCTGAGCCACTTTATCGTGTTCAGGTTGGTGCCTACCGCAATAAAATAATGCAGACCGCATGCTTAATTCCCTGCTTATTGAAGGATTCCCAGCTTTTATCATATATGAAAACGACTATTATAAAGTTCAGGTTGGTGCTTTCAGACAGCTTTCCAACGCCATTAAAATGGAGCAGAAGCGTAAATTCCGATACAACACATATATTGTATACTCATAAATATACGCTCCATTGAATTATTTAACACTGTATATTATGCTCTGTACTTCATCATCCTTCATAACGAACGAAAGTCTGGTGTTACCTGATTCATACAGAAGCTGTCCGTCAGCTTCTGTATAATCACTTCCATATGCTGATAAAACCTTATCTTTCTTATCGCCAATACGGACACCTTCTTTAGTCTTAACAGCATCATCCATAAGTGTTATAGAATAAAGCTTATCATTTCCGTCCTTCTGATATCCCTGCAGAGTTACGCTATCATAGTAATAGAATTTGTCCATTCCTTCAAATGCACAGCTTTTAGCCTCATAGTAACCACCAGAAGGTTCTCCAAGCTTAGATGTATATTCTGTAAGATCGCCATCTGTCTTTAACTCTATTCCTTTTAATTCAAATGAATACTTACTTTCCGTCTGCTGTGATGCAACCGGCTTGTCCTGACTATTATCTGGCAGTGTTGATGCACTTCCACATGGCCATCATAACTCCTGCTGCAAGTACTGCCGCTAACATTAAACTCTTCTTTCTCATAATCAATCTCCTGTTTCTCTTCGTAATATTTATTAACTATTGTCTGCCATGCATTCTTATATGATTCATCCTGTCTATGGTCAGTAAGCCTGAAATTCTTAACAAGCTGTTCCCCAAGATATAACGACAGCTTCTCAGCTCCTTCTACATTAAGATCCCATAATCAAATGTATCAGTAGTATAGTCTATACCTATATTTTCAGCCTCATCAATTGTATTAAGATACAATATTCCATGCCCATCCGCATAATCACTCACCTGCTTATCCCATTCATCATACCAGTGAGGAAATACACTTGGTGCCTTCATAAGCACAAGATTAATACCATTATCTTTGCAAAGTGAATATATCTTATCAAGATACTCCATGTTCCTGTCACTGAATGTATAATTAGCAAGTGGAGCAGCTTTGGTATGGTCGTAACTGGTCTTATACCTTTCTGCATAAGATAACCGTTAGTTGTAACAGATGGTGTTTTCCACATATATCTGAAATCCTCTGATGACAATTCACTCCATCTTGAGTGATATCTAAGCAGTGGAAATATATAACTGGCCATATTCTCATCTTCTGTCATTGACTCCCTTATAGAAGCTATTTTATACTTTGAAAGCTTCATGCCATCCAGTGTCATTCTGTTATAAGCCTCACTTTTGGCATCTCTTTGTGTCATTGCAAGTACATTTACAATAACAACCTGCGGTTTCTCATACTTAAGAGTATCTTCGAGCAGATAATACGACTGCCATATAAGCTGTTCCGCACTTCCACGGATATAACTTGATATCCCGTAATTCTCCCACATTGTAACAGGATATATTCTCATATACTTCACAGTCACCAAGAATAAGCACATCATGATTCTTTTCACTGTTGTAATATTCCTCAATCATTGCACCTTCTTTAATATCTGATGCATATTTAGGAACTAACAGACATTGTAAAGATACAGACATACCATCGGTATTATGATAACTGCAATACCTGTACATATCTTTTTCTCAAAACTTTCTCCATTCCTTAGAAAATGTTTTCTAAAACTGATTATATATAAACTGACTTGACTCGTATCCGGTTCCATATATTCCAAATACAGCTATAAGCAGAAAAATCACAAGAAAAACTGTATATCTTATAATATAATTCTTCTTTGCTAACCGGTCTCTTACCGGACATTTTCTCTCAAGCAGGCTTACCGCAAACATTATAACCACGCCTGCAAAATAACTATATAATCAGTGCTGATAATCCTATACTCCACATTCCCTTAGTAAACACAGCCGCATAATTGACACTGGTAAACATCGAGAAAACATACGGAATGCCTCTGCAATATCTCTGTAATAATCAAGCATCTGCAGGCAGCATACTATAGCAGTAGTTCTTATTATCTCAAATACTTTGTAGTATTTTAATTTTCTGTAACCTAACCTGTTATCTGCCTTCTCATATAATGGCTTAAGTTCCTGAGAAACAAGCATAATTATGCTGTTCAAAAGCCCCAAACTACAAAGTTCCAGCTTGCACCATGCCATATACCTGTCACAAACCACACAGTAAGACTTGAAAATATACTGGAAATCTTGAACCTACCGGCTTTCCTACGTGCTTCTTAAGCCACCTTGATACCTTATTCATCCATTTAGACATTGATAACGGATAGAAAAGATAATCCTTAAACCATGCGCACAGTGTAATGTGCCATCTTCTCCAGTATTCTGCAATGCTCTTTGAAAGAATGGTCTTCTGAAATTCTCTGGAAGAGTAATTCCAAACATCTGTGCAACACCAATTGTAATATCTATGCCACCTGTGAAATCTGCATACAGGTCAATTGCATATAACAGCATTCCTACAAATGCATATGCACCATAATACACTGAAACATCTGACTGTATTGTTGCAAGTCCGATTGCTGCCCTGTCTGCGATTACCATCTTCTTGAAATATCCCCACAGAATTCTCTCAAAACCATACTGTATATTAACCCACGAAAACACATGACTTTCAAACAGGCTTTTCTTCAGATCATTCCATCTGCTTATAGGTCCCTGTACAAGCTGTGGAAAAGACACAAACAGTGCATATCTGAACGGATTCTTCTCTGCATCTGCAACACCGCGATACACATCAATCATATATCCAATAGACTGGAATGTATAGAATGATATTCCCATCGGAAGTATGAAATCAACCGTATTAAATGTTGTAAATGTGACTATAAACATATTGGTGTATTTAAGTACAGCAAGTATTCCAAAATTAATAAACAGAACAATAGTAAGAAACATTTTCTGTTTTCTTAAAGAAATGTTCTTAAGCTTTTCTTTTCATCTCTGGATATATCACATTTATGTTCCTCTATGAAGCGTACAGACCTGTCTTTCTCCCTATATATAAGCCTTGCACCTGCATACGTCGTTACGATAGTTGTCACTATGAATATTATTCCGCTTAATCCGGCATACACATAGAATAACATATTCATACATAACAGTACTATCCACTGAATACGTTTAGGAACAACATAATATAAAATAAGTGCAACCAGAACAAATAAAATAAACTGATAAGATGTAAATAACATTTATCTTACTCCTCCCTAATATGAAAACTCTTCTGAAGGAGTTTCCGGATACGCGGACATATCTCTTCTATATATTGAATTTCCTCTGTTAATATAATCCTGCACCTGTGAATCTGTCAGCATAAAACATTCAAATCCATCATACATTCTTGTTGAATCAAAATGATACCAGCCTGTTCCAAGATTACATAAAACCAGCTATGATCTCCAGACCTTGCGCCCTGATTATCAACCCATATACACTCAGCTCCTATCCCTTCAAGGAGCGCTCTGTCAACAGAAGCATATGTGAAACAGTCACCCGACACATATCCATTCTTCTTAATCACTTTTAATGCCTCAAATGCTTCATCCTGCCATTCTGAACTCTGTGTATAACTGTTTCCTGCATATCCAATCTTAGTATGTGCATACTTATATATTGCCCTAGCTTTCTGTCCTTTAGACATAGAATTGTCTGTAATATCCTGAAGAACTGCAGCTACAACTTCATCAAGAGTTGAATAACTGCTGTTTACTTTAACTTCCTGTGTCTCCTCTTCAATAAAAGTAAATGTCACTTCTTCTATAGTCTCATTACCATATGAATCTACTGCTTTATAATAAACAATATAACTTCCTGGCTGTGAAGTATTAACCTGTGATTTATCAACCTCAACATCAATCTCCTGCCCTGAGAAATCTGTTGCATATACATCTGTCATATATGAAACTTTGCTGCCTGTATAATATGTCTTATCTGATATACCATGAATTACCGGTGGCTCAACATGAATATCTGACGGCAGGTCATTAACATCTGACTCACTACCCTCTTCTGACTGATTATTTCCTTCTGGCTGGACAGCTTCTGTCTTAATACTTTCTTCTGAAATATTATTCTTGTTGTTACATCCTGTCACTGCTACAGATAACATAACTGTAACACTTATCAATCCATATACAAGAACTCTTCCTGCAAAATATCTGTGTTTAATCATTGTTCACATGCACTTGTATAATTCAAATGCTATTCTCCTTCAATCCGAATAACAAAATTATAACTCACAATCATTTATATAGTCAACTTGTAAAACTGGCTCTTACTATAAAATGCTGATACCAGATATAGTTTCCCATATCTGATACCAGCATATACATTTTACATATAGATTCTTAATTAATCAGTATCATTCTGTTTTACCATCAGTTTCAGGCTCTTTAGCTGCTGCACTCATCTCTTCTGGAAGACCTGTGAAATTAACGTTCTTAGTAGTCTTGGCATCATATGTATTAGCCTTCATGACTTCTGTCAGGTCAAAACCTGTAGTTTCCTTGATACTCTCAATTGTCTTAGCAAGAACTGACGGTACATTACCACTGAAAGTTCCTACTCCGTTCTCCCTGAACCTCCATCAATAATAGTAACCTTATCAATGCTTTCAAGAGGCTTTGCAATTGCTTCTGCCATCTGTGGAAGGACTTTAATAATCATCTCTGTCATGGCGCCTTACCATACTTAGCCATTGCCTCTGCTTTCTTTTCCATAGCCTCAGCCTCAGCAAGACCTCTTGCTTTAATGCTTTCTGCATCTGCAAGACCTTTTGCCTTAATGCTTTCTGCTTCAGCAATTCCCTGTGCCTTAACAGCCTCCGCTTCCTGCTCTTTTGCAAATCTGTCTGCTTCTGCCTGTGCTTTCTTAGCCTCTGCCTGTTTCTGAATTTCAAACTGCTTTGCTTCTGCTTCCTTCTGTCTCTGGTAAAGTTGTGCATCAGCCTTCTGCTGTGTTGCGTATTTCTCTGCTTCTGCCTGTTTACGGATATCTGCATCAAGTGTTTTTCCTTAACAGCAATCTCTTTCTCTCTTAACTCAATCTCTTTCTCCTGCTTTGCAATATTAGCATCAGCAGTTGTAATTTCGATTGTTTTTCTCTGTTCCTCTCTGCTGGATTTCGTATGCAATCAGCCTCAGCTTTCTTAACATCTGCGCTCTCTTTAATTCTTGTTTCTTAATCTCAAGTTCGTTATTTCTTTCTGCAATAGCAGTCTCAGCTTCGATTCTTGCATCATTTGCCTGCTTTGTTGCATTAGCTTTGGCAACTGCAATATCCCTTTCTGATTCTGCTCTTGATATCTGTGCTGATTTACTGATGCTTACCACCCTGTCAATACCAAGGTTCTCAATAACATTTCCCTCATCAGTAACATTCTGAACATTAAAGCTTACTATTTCAAGACCCATTCTTGCCATATCAGGAGCAGCATTCTCCTGTACCTTCTCAGCAAACATCTTTCTGTCCTGAACAATATCTTCCAGCCTCATCTGTCCTATAATCTCACGAACATTACCCTCTAATACATCTCCTACTGAGTTTCTGATATAATCTTCGTTCTTGTTAAGGAAGTTGCTTGCTGCTTTCTCAAGCATTTCCTTAGAAGAACCAACCTTAATCTTTACAGCAGAATCAATGTTGACATTGATATATTCGTTAGTCGGAACTGATTCCTTAGTCTTAACATCAACAGAAATCATCTTAAGTTCAAGTTTATCAACTCTCTGTAAGAATGGAATTCTTAACGCTGACTTACCAATAACAAACTTAGGATTCTTTCTTAAACCAGAAACAATCAATGCCCTGTCTGTTGGTGCTTTAATATAACTTGCAAGAATAAACACAACAAATAAAATCACAACTACCCCAATAATAATTGCCAATTCCATATTATATACCCTCATCTTTCTAATTACTCATTAGTTAATAACTGCCATTAAAACCCAAGTCTTGCACCACCAGAAGAACTCTTTCCATTAAACAATTCATTATATAGCTTATCACTGAACACATTAGATAAAACATTTAAATTCTTCATAAGCTCATATGCCAGTGTTGTGCTCTGGGTCTCTGTAAGATTAGCAAGATTGTAAGCACCTGAATAATCTGATGCAGAATATTTTAACTTGCTGAATTCTTTCTGTGTTGCTTCACCTGAAAGCTTCATATCTATATTGCTGTCATCAATATTGCTGTTCACATAAAGATTATCAATCTTAACTGTTGTTCCTGATGAACTAAGTTCTGCTCCTGCTTTGATATACTCTTTATTCTGAGTCATCTCTAATGCCAGTGCAGCCTTATCATCCTGTGTCTTTACTGTATACTTCATATTAATATCATCAACATCAGCTTCGATAACAACATATTCAAATGGATTGTCATTACCAAGAAATGAGATTGCAACAAATCCTTTTCGCTTGTATTATAATCTGGCATCAATTGCAAGTCTTACAATCTCATCATTCTTATTAATATACATTGACAATGTAACTGGTGCATATCACTTAATGAACTCTCAATACTGCTCTTGATAGTTGTCTGTGAAACGCCTGCCATTGTAAGAATTGTCATATAAGAAGAAAGATCTTTACTTGCATATAATTCATCAATAACTGTTTCGCATGCCTTAATAACAGTCTCCTTAGTTATTGTAATGCTATACTCAGAAACCTTGATATCTCCGTTATCCGAATTATATGTAAATTTATCACCCTTCTTGTATTCACATTCTTCTGCAAATGTGTTAATCCCTTAACTACACATTTAACTCTTTGCATTAACAGGTTCTCTGTATAATTCAATATTGCTTGTATCTATTGCTGAGAAATACTTTGAAATACTACCCAAACTTCCATAAGAAAATCCCGAATCAATTTCATCCTCAAACTGTGCCAGTGAGATTACGAATGACTCTGAGAATAACTCAGGCACTTTGAAATACATATTATTGCCATCTGAATAAAATGTAACTGTAAGTGCTGTAGCTGATCCATTCTGTAGCTTAATCTCTCCTGCCATCTTCTCTGTTGAAGCATCCATCTGAATATCATATGTAACTGTATCCGCCTTGATATAATCTGAATACTTCTCGCCATCAATTGTTGCAGTATCAAGCTTTAATGTACCTGTTATCTGATTCTTGTCTGATACAGATGTAAGTGACATATTATCCAATGCACTGCTTGCTGTATCCTCAAGACCTGTTCCAAGCTTCTTGATAGCTGCTATTGCATGTTTATCTGGTGATAACACATTAGGAAGTACTACAAATCCGAGTACTCTGCCGGCCACAATAACTGCTATTATAGCAACTACTATTGGCCACTTCTTCTTTTTCTTCTTAGGCTGTGGGCATAGGAGGTGCTTGCTGATATCTTGGTACATCTGCATTCACTGGTGGAACTGTGCCTGACTGTGGCTGTGTTCCGAACTCTATGCTGTACTGTCTCATTAAACTGTGACTGTGTTCCAAACTCTGCTGTTCAACCGGCTCACTCTGTACCGTCTGTGCAACTGGTTCGTTCTGTACAGGTGTTTCCTGTACTGGCTGTGGATTTAAAGGATTTCCACACTTTGGACAAAACTTAGCTGTCCCTGCATTATATCCGCATTTTGTGCAAAACATAACATTTCTCCCTCTCTTGTTTTTAATTATAGTATCAAATAAAATGTATATTTTCAATGAAGAAAATATGTCAGAAACTTTTCTATCATATCCGTTTCTGCACGATTCAAAGCATAATTTACATTTTACAGTACTTTTAAATTCGTAGCACAAATCAAAGTATGTGTGTTCCTCACTCATCTGTGTAACTTTCCATTCTGGCATCTTATCCAGATTAGGAAAATGTGCATCTGCATCATACTTATAATCAACACTCGTTATGTGTGCCACATCGCAATATGGAAGAAACTGTTCAAATACAGATTCTCCACCGATTACATATATATCCTCTGACTTATATGATGCAACCTTTTCAAGTGCCTCTTCTACTGAATGTACTACAACAACTCCATCCTTCTTATATGACAAATCACTAGTAAGCACTACATTATATCTGTCTATAAGAGCTGTTCTGTCCGTAATCTGCTCATATGTCTTTCTTCCCATTATTGCAGCTTTTCCAGCTGTTTCCATTCGGAAAAGCTTAATATCTTCCGGAATATTAACAAGAAGATGTCCCTGTTTTCCTATTGCCCAGTTCTTATCTACTGTTGCTATCAGATTCATAATTACAACTTCCCTTCTATCTCCTTAGGAACATAGGCAAGCACCTTAATTCCATCTTCTGTGTACTCTTCACTTTCAAGCTGTCCAAACTGTCTTATAAGCTGTATCTTGCCTGCTTCACTGTAAGGAAATACTCTTTCAATTCTTATTCTGCTCTTAAGAATAATTTCCTGTATGCACTCTTTAAATGCTTCAAGGCCATTGCCTCTTATGGCAGATATATTGTATGTGTAGTCTGCGTGTAAATCTTTAGTGCCGGTTTCTCCGGCAAAACATCACATTTATTAAATAATGTAATAACAGGCTTTCCTTCAACACCTAACTGCTTTAGTGTTGCATATACTGTTGACATCTGCTGTTCATAGTCCGGGTTGGATACATCAACAACATGCACTATAATGTCTGCATACTTTGCCTCTTCAAGAGTACTTTTGAATGCTTCAATAAGATTATGTGGAAGCTTTCTTATAAATCCGACTGTATCAGTAAGCAACACTTTCTCTCCATTAGGAAGTTCCATACTTCTTGTTGTAGGGTCAAGTGTTGCAAAAGCTTGTCCTCCGACAACACACCTGCATCAGTAAGCTTGTTAAGAAGCGTTGATTTGCCGGCATTGGTATATCCAACTATAGCCGCAACAGGTGTTGAGGTCTTAGCTCTTTGCTTCTCTGGACATCTCTGTGCTCATTCATATCCTTAAGGTCTGCTGAGAGCTTTGATATTCTGTCTCTTATAAGTCGTCTGTCTGTCTCAATCTTTTCTCTCCGGGACCTCTTGTTCCTATTCCGCCACCAAGTCTTGACATTGATGTTCCAAAACCCGCAAGTCTTATTGAACGGTACTTTAACTGTGCCATCTCAACCTGAATCTTACCTTCACTTGATGTAGCTCTTGCCGCAAATATGTCAAGAATAACCATTGTTCTGTCCATAACTTTAACACCAAGTTCATCCTCAAGATTCTTAAACTGGGCAGGGCTTAATTCGTCATCACATATAATTCCCGTAGCATCAAGCTCATCAATCATAAGTCTTAATTCTTCAATCTTACCCTTGCCAATATATGTTGCAGGGTGAAAGTTATCTCTTGTCTGAATCATCCTTCCACGGTCTGTGCACCTGCTGTCTTGGCAAGCTCTCCAAGTTCATCAAGAGGCGCTCTGTGTCGTCATCTGTGTCAAATGCTACTCCAACCAGAATAACTCTCTCAATAATCTCATCTGTTTCATAAACTGTCATATATATATTTCCTTTTATTTTTATTTCTTTCTGATAAATAATCACTAAGATAGTCTGTTACTTCCTTCTCAGTTGCCATTGACATAACCTTATCTGTTACAAGTCCGGCTTCTTTAAGTGACCAGTCTGCAATTGTCTTTCTTGTCTCTAATACCTTTCCTGTTGATACTGAGAATTCATCCAGACCAAATGATAACAATATCGGTGCCATTAAAGCATTTGCAGTGCCTCTCCACACATTCCGGCTTCAATACCTGCATTATGAGCACATTCTATTATCCTTCTTATAAGTCTTAACACTGCCGGATTGAATGCAGAATACAGATATGCTACATTTTCATTGCATCTGTCTACTGCAATTGTATACTGTGTAAGATCATTAGTACCAATTGAAAGAAATCAACCTCCTGTGCTATAGCATCTGCCATAATAGCTGCCGGAGTCTCAATCATAACGCCTGTCTGGATATTCTTGTCATAACTAATTCCATTATGGTCAAGGTCGCGCATATTTTCTTAATCATATCTTTAACCTGTCTCACTTCATTAACTGACGTAATCATAGGTATCATAATTCTTATAGAGCCATATGCACTGGCTCTTAATATCGCACGGAGTTGTGTTGTGAATATATCAACTCTGTCAAGGCAGAATCTTATTGCACGGTATCCTAAAAGGATTGGTTTCTTTCGTAAGTCCCATGTACGGAATATCCTTATCTCCACCAATATCAAGTGTTCTTATTGTAAGCGGCATACCTTTTGTCAGCACTGCCGCCTTCTTATATTCCTCAAACTGTTCTTCCTCTGTCGGCGCATTCTTATTAAGAAAAGAAACTCAGTCCTGAAAAGTCCCACACCTTCAGCTCCAGCTTTAACAGCCTTAGCTGCTTCATCAGCTCCACCAATATTGGCAGCAAGCATAACCTTTTTCCCATCAGCTGTCTCTGTGCTTTTATTAATAAATGTCTTCAATTCCTCAATGTGTTCTTCATATTTCTTCTTTCTTTTCATATATAGAAAATGTACGCTGTGTTGGATTAATAAAACTTCTCCATAAGCTCCGTCTATTATTATAGAATCTCCATTTTTACTTTCTGAAGTATTCCCTTCACACTAAGTACTGCCGGAATCTCAAGTGCTCTTGCAAGAATTGAAGCATGTGCCGTATCGCCGCCTTTTTCTGCAACAATACCTGCAACATGTGCTATGTCCATGGAAGCTGTCATAGATGGCTTAATCTCATCTGCAACAATAACAGTATTATCTGGAAGATTAGTAAGGTCAAACGCTTTCGTTCCCTGCAATATCTGTATCATTCTTTCTCTCATATCCTGAATATCAGTAACACGTTGCTGCATATCTGGATTATCCATTGAAGAAAACAATTGAATCAGCTTATTACACACATCATCAAAGCTGCTTCTGCACATATGTGACTATTATCAATTGCAGCAACGACTTCATTCTCTGTTGTTATATCTCTTGCAAGATATATCTGATTCTTAAGCACCAGTGCATCCTTGTCAGACTCACCAAGTTTTTCTCCAGTTCAGATAATAATTCTTCCGTCTGCTCTATAAATGTTTTTCTTGCCTCAAAGAATCTTTTCTTCTCTTCTTCTGCGTTATAATGCGTTCCCCTGTTTACAACAGCACTGGCATTATAAACAATAAGAACATGTCCTATTCAATTCCTCTTGAAGTTCCTATTCCTCTTTCCATACATATGCCCCATTCTACTGATTAAACACATACCTTATCATGTTAACAATAGTTTCTGATGTATCTCTTGAATATATTGTCTCCCTTGCAAGAACCGGATTATCTGTGATAACGCCGTCAACGCCTTTATTAGTCAGGTTCTTGATAGAATCTTTATTATTAACCGTCCACGCATACACTTGTTTACCTGAATTATGAATTGCATCAATAGTTCTCTTTGATAAAATGCTGCATTAACACTAAAGAAATCTATATTCTTCATATCATAATAATCGCCATACGCCGCTGATAATATATATCCAACTCTAATATTTTCATCACATGATTTTGCTGCCGATAAAGCTGAACTGCTAAATGATGTTATTACGCAATCATTCTCCATATTATATTTTTCAATAAGAGCGACCGTTTTCCTTGCAAGTTCTTCTCCATTATCAGCAGGTTTTAATTCTATATTAAGCTTTATCTTTCCCTGTGCAAGTTCTAGTACTTCTCTAAGTCCTGGCACTTTCTCACCTTTATATTCATCTGAATACCATGAACCTGCATCCAGCCTTCTAACCTCTTTATATGTCATATTTACAATATTTTCATCCACACCTGTTGTACGATATGCATTAGAATCATGCATCACTATGACTTCTCCATCACTTGTAAGCTGTACATCAAGTTCAATATAATCTGCCATATCATCTATAGCTTTCTGGAATGCGGCCATCGTATTCTCAGGTGTCTCTGTTGAAGCCCTGTGAGCCATAACCTTAGTCTCATGAAGATAGCTACATTTTCAAATGGATTATTGTTAAATGTCATTATTAGATAAAATGCATCTGCAACAACAGCAGTTAAAACAATACTATATATTATCTTTCTTCTTTTGCAGGACCTTCCTGTATATCTGTGAACTCAAATGTAATATCGTCTACATCAGTATATTTGTAATACATATGTGAAATAGCCGAAAAGACAGTGGTATTGCTACACATACAAGAATACATTTTATAATTAGTCTTTCTGTCCTTAATGCAGACAGAAATATAGCATTTCAAGATATGCCATATTAAGAATCTTAACACCTGCAACAAAATACTGATATAAGCACATAAGTTATTCCAATAATTGCAAGCATAACCAGATTATACACAACAAGTGCTGATATTGTTCCCATTGGATGCTTCTTAACCATACGGGCACTTTTCTTATATGCTTCCCTAAATCCCAGTCCTTCCATCATGCATATATTCATTGCATATATTCCAGGAATTACAATTGCGTATATAATGACAAACATAAATATAACTTCAGCCTTAATATACCAGTGATTCCTAATGATATACATTTTAATTAAGTTAGTATTAGTCTCACTGTATAAGACATTAAACCATACAGTTACATTGGAAGCCAGAATTGATATGAAGTAAAATATACTCAGACCTACATGCCTTGGCTTAAAACATTTTAAAACCTTATAAGAATTATAAAATATATCAACAACAGATGCATTACATGATGTTCTCTTTGTCTCGAAACAGACTGAAAGATATGTCATCTCATAAGTGCAATAGAATACAAATATACCCACAGCAAGAAAAATTGCAAATATGACTACAGGGTGAGTCATTGCTCTCTGAATATATTCATTAGTAAGATAGTTCACTCCTGCTATCTTCATAAGAAAATTAATTGCAAATAAAACAATAGGGAATATAACAGCAAAAGCAACAAGCTTGTATGCCAGTTCAAATGTCCATACATGCCTGCTGTCAATTAAAAGACTAAAATTGTTTCGTAACTTTTAAAAATCATATAATTATCCCCGAATCAATTGTCAATAAGATGCTGATTATCTGTGAAACATCTTAATAAACTTTCTCATCTCCGCTTTGATATCCATATTCTGCATATTAAGACTTTCCGAAAACTCTGCATAAAATCCGCAGTATATGAAAAGACAAGAATCATTGCCATAACACTGGCAATCCTGTAATCGATTGAGAATACAAAACGCTCCACAAATTTATTCAAAATCCGAATATAAATACGGCAACAACCCCAGGCAAGTGTTGACTGTAAGCATATGATGCCTTTGTAATTAAACTTAAGATGATCATAATTCCACCACACTTCACCAAACAGTTTTAACATAACCTGTGCTGTAAGGTACTCAAATGCTGTAGCACATATACATCCAAAATATACAGTGCAATATAATTATGCTCTATCGGCTTAAAAATATTAAAAGCAATCAGTGTTCCGAAACCATATATTACACAGAACGGCAGCTTGGCAAACCCTCTGTTTTCCCAGTAACCAAGCTGCTTTCTGATAACTACACATTCCATACACCATCCAAGAAAGCTGTATATAAAACCATATAACCAGCTGGCTTATATTCATGCTTCTAAATGTTATACCCAGTATATGTGACATAATGTCCCTCCATCATTAAATGGAAAATTCTCCCTTAATTAAAGGAGCTCCTCAAGAGTCTTTCTTATTGCACTGATGAAATCCTGTGTATTAAGTGTTACAGGATTCTCCATTGTTGTAATAAGTGCAAGATCCTTTGTCATCTTTCCATCTTCAATAGTCTTAATGCATGCACGCTCAAGGTATCAGCAAATTTTCCAAGCTCAGGAATATTATCCAGCTCTCCTCTTTTCTTAAAGCGCCTGTCCATGCGAATATAGTAGCAATAGGGTTAGTAGATGTTTCTTCCCCTTAAGATGCTTATAATAATGTCTCTGTACTGTTCCGTGTGCAGCTTCATACTCATAGTATCCATTAGGTGATACAAGAACAGAAGTCATCATTGAAAGTGAACCAAATGCTGTGGCTACCATATCACTCATAACATCTCCATCATAGTTCTTACAAGCCCAGATATATCCACCCTCTGAACGGATAACTCTTGCTACTGCATCATCTATAAGAGTATAGAAGTATATTATGCCAGCTTCTTCAAACTTATCCTTATACTCAGCATCGAATATCTCCTGAAATATGTCCTTAAATGTATGGTCATACTTTTAGAGATTGTATCCTTAGTTGCAAACCAGAGATCCTGCTTTGTCTCAAGCGCAAAATTAAAGCCTTCTTGCAAAGCTCTCGATAGAATCGTTGAGATTATGCATTCCCTGAAGAACTCCTGCGCCCTTAAAGTTATGAATAAGCTCTCTTGTCTCTTCACCAGCCTCATTAGTAAATACAAGCTCTGCCTTACCAGCCTCAGAACCTTCATCTCAGATGCCTTATACACATCACCATACGCATGTCTTGCAATTGTGATAGGCTTCTTCCATGTCTTAACATATGGCTCAATACCCTTAACGATAATAGGAGCTCTGAATACTGTACCATCAAGCATGGCTCTTATTGTTCCATTAGGGCTCTTATACATCTCTTTAAGGTTATATTCTGTCATTCTTGCTGCATTAGGCGTAATTGTTGCACACTTTACTGCAACACCATACTTCTTAGTAGCTTCTGCTGAATCTATAGTCACCTGATCATTAGTCTCATTTCTATGTACAAGACCTAAATCATAATATTCTGTGTTAAGATCAATAAAGGAGTGAGCAGCTCGTCCTTGATAAGCTTCCACAATACTCTTGTCATCTCATCTCCGTCCATCTCTACAAGTGGAGTTGTCATCTTAATTTTGTCCATAATATAAAGAACCTCTCTTTCTTTTTCTTACCTGATTAATTATTATAATTTATTTCAAATATTTTGTAAACAGAAACTGACTTGTATTAGCCTGATTACTTTGTTATAATTCATAAGTAATTTTACACACTACATTTAACAATGCACAGATTGTGCAGTCATAATTATGGAGGTACAGATACATGTGTGGATTCGCAGGTTTTACTGGATACTTGGCTGATGGTGATGCTGTTCTTGAACGCATGATGAACAAAATTATTCACAGAGGCCCTGACAGTGCTGGTAAATACATTGATGATAAAGCATACATGGGCTTTAGAAGACTTTCTATCATTGACCTTGATAACGGAAGCCAGCCTATGTTTAACGAAAATAAGAAGATAGTAATAACATTTAACGGTGAGATATATAACTATCAGGATTTAAGAAAAGACCTTATAGAGAAAGGTCATGTATTTGCTAACAATTCAGATACTGAAGTTCTCATTCACTCATACGAGGAGTATGGCAAGGACATGCTTAACAAACTTCGTGGAATGTTTGCATTCGTAATCTGGGACAGTGAAAAGAAACTCTTTTCGGAGCAAGAGACTTCTTCGGAATCAAGCCTTTCTACTACACAGTTGCAGACGGCAACATGATATATGGTTCAGAGATTAAAAGTATCTTAGAGCATCCTGCTTATAAGAAAGAGGTTAATCCTGTTGCACTTGAGAATTATCTCACATTCCAGTACTCAGTACTTGATGAAACATTTTCAAAGGAATATTCAAGTTGATGCCTGGTCACTGCTTTACATTCCACAAAGGCGAGCTTAACATTGAAAGATACTGGGAGCCAACATTTGATGCTGATGAGAGCAAGTCTTTAGATGAATTTGTTGATGAAATCGACGATGTTATGCATGATTCAGTTGAACACCATAAAATCAGTGATGTTGAGGTTGGTTCATTTCTCTCAAGCGGTGTTGATTCAAGCTATGTTGCTGCTACATTTAACGGTGACAAAACATTTACTGTTGGATTTGATTATGAAAAATACAACGAGATTGACTATGCCAAAGCTTTATCTGACAAGATTAAGATTGACAATTATTCAAAGCTTGTTTCAAGTGAAGAATACTGGGCTGCAATTCCTAAAATCCAGTATCATATGGACGAGCCTTTAGCTGACCCTGCGCCATTGCACTTTACTTTGTAAGCCAGACAGCAGCCAAGCATGTAAAGGTTGCCATGTCAGGTGAAGGTGCTGACGAGTTCTTCGGTGGATATAACATTTACAGAGAACCACTTGACCTTGCAGAATTTCAGAAGCTCCCTAAGGGCTTAAGAAAAGGACTTGCCAATATTGCCAACGCTATCCCATTCAAATTCAAGGGAAAAGCTTCTTGAACAGAGCAAGCAAGACAGTTGAAGAAAGATTCATAGGTAATGCTTTCATGTTCAATGAAAAGAGCGTGCCAGGATATTAAAGAATCCTACCGGCAAGTATGACCATAAGGAACTTACAAAGCCTTTCTATGATAAAGTTGCTGATAAGGATGATGTTACTAAGATGCAATATATTGATATCAATTTCTGGTTGATAGGCGATATCTTACTTAAGGCTGACAAGATGAGTATGGCTCATTCTCTTGAGGTAAGAGTTCCTTTCCTTGATAAGGAAGTATTCAATGTTGCCCGTACTATTCCAACTAAGTACAAGGTTAACAAGAGTAATACCAAGTATGCCATGAGACAGGCTGCCCATAGACATCTTCCAGACATGGTTGCTGAGAAGAAGAAACTTGATTCCCTGTTCCTATCAGAATCTGGCTCAAGGATGAGAAGTACTACAATATGATTAAAAGGCTTTCACAAGTGAAGCTGCTGAAAAGTATTTTAACACTGATGAGATTGTTAAATATCTTGATGACCACAAAGAAGGTAAGGCCGATAATTCACGTAAGATATGGACAATTTACATGTTCCTTGTATGGTATGAAGATTTCTTTGGTAACGGAGTAAAAGAAGGCTTAAGATATTTTTCGTCGCTTTTTCGTCGCTTTTCAACGAAAAAGCGACGAATTATTTTAATCTATACAACTTGCCTTTTGTTTTCCCATTATCAATGAGTTTATCAAGTGCAATTAATTCCTTTAACAATTCCTTTGTCCTAGTATCCTTTAATCCCAGATTATCAGCTATTTCAGCTGTTTTGTGCCATTCACCATCATTTAATAATTTTAAGATTTTTCATATTGTTCTATCTTTTCTTTGATGATTTTTCGTCGCTTTCTCATAGCTATCTGGCAGCAAAACTTCATCATCCGCTTCCAAAATGCCGGGTGGATTGAATTCTTATTCTCATAGCTCGCCTATCTTCATCCGTAAAGAACTCCGCTCTTGGTGAGCCATTTTTTCAAGTTCTTCCTGTATAGTTGGTATACCTGAAGAATGACCTTCTGACAAATCCAGTTCTTTTAAAACTCGCCAAGTCGTCTATTTCTATAATACCTAGAAACAAATCTCTTTCCCTCAGATATTGTCTTCTCTGAAATAGATCTGTCTATCCCCGGAAAATTCATTATATTTATGCAATCCGGCTCTATCTCTATAGTTACTGGTTCAAAGGACATATAATCTCTGTGATAAAAGGCATTTACAACAGCCTCCTCTATCGCCTGATATGGATAATTGAATATCCTTAACGCCTCCATCTGATTTGGTACTTTAATTACCTTCTCTCGAATAATCAAATTACGAAATCTTTCCATTGTTGCCTGAATCATCTGTGGCACAGAACCTGTAATATTGGGGAAATCTTCACTAATACTTGGATTTTCAATACTTCCTTTAGGAAAGGATGTCATCTGTACATAAGTATATCCAAAGAATTTTTCTGGATGTTCACAGAACATCATAATTGCCACATTCTGAATATATCTGAGTTCTGGCGGACCAATCAATAACTGCATATCATTAAGTATTTCCTCAACACCACGTTCCCTTACCTGTTTAGCAAGCTTACTACCGGTTTTTCTCAAATGATCTTCTAACAGCACCGGTGAAATATCCTCAAATGTTGCCTTATGGTTTGCTCTGCAATCAAACGGAGTTTGATCTGACATATTAATCAGTTCTCGCTCCTGTTCACTATTTGCCTTAACAGAACTTGTCTGATAACGAATATAATAATTGTACTTCTTTTCTTTCTTACTTGTTACATGCTCTGGTGATTTATAAGGTCGCTGCTGTCCTGTTCTGACAACAATTACAAAATCCATTTTCCATCCACTTCTGCTGGTATCCCCTGTGGAAAGTAGGGTGGAGAAATCAAATTATTGTACCCCAACATATCTTTCTGTATTGAATCCAACATATATTCAGGTAAGCCCTTTACCGGACGCTTGGCAACACCATTTTCTTCCTCAACGCCTACAACAATATAACCGCCGCCATCATTATTATAATCATTTGCAATGCACAGACACTATGGTAGATATCGTCAGGATTCCACCCAGTCTTAAACTCTATTCGGTCTGATTCTAATTTTCTTTTGTTTAATAAATCCTCTACATCCATTTCAAGTTCCATAGCGTCATCTCCATTCCTACACAGCTATATTCTAGACATAATTATCATTTCTAATTTTCTTAATATCTTATTTGATTCACTCAATCAATATTTCTAAAGGTTCTGATTTAACAATGTTTTCAAATTCAATGCTTCTTCCTAAGTAAGTGTAACACCTTTTCCCATCTTTTCATGGTTCAAAGCCCAGTCCCGCAAATCATACTTAGCAATTCCACCATTCCATGATATTTTGTTCAATTCTTTTCTCCTCTATTAATCAGCATAATATTCTGCCATAAATTGCATGCCATTTCCTTCATTATTCTGAATATACTGTAATAGTTTCTTATCAAACCTGTCATTCATATATTGAACAATTATTGGACATACCCAATATTGACTTCCTCCTGTGGCTTCATACCCATTTCTAAAGCATCAAGATAATCTGATGAATGAAATTTAATACTATCTATAACTGACAACAAACTCAAAAATATATCTGTAATATTTTGAAGTGTCTCTATAAGCTCTTTATCTTTATTCTCCTTTTGTCCTGATATATATAATTATCCATTACAAATCTAATGCCATTCGCATGTACATAATTATTTAACTTTCTATCCTCTATCAACCACTTATCTACAAGAAAATTTTCAAATATATATTTGACCTTTTCATTATTACTTACCAAATATGATTTGTATTTTGATGTGTCAAAAATTGTTTTCTATCCTCTTTGTTTTCTGAGCTTTCCAATACATTATAAATCCATTTTTCCATAGCTAGTTCTGCGTCGGTTTTTCTTTCACCTGAAACCAATATAGACACATCTAACTCTATCATTTTCATCATAGATTCCGAGTTTATGGTGAATTTTTCTGCTTCTTCATCCGTTAAACCATGTTTGTTCTGTATAACATTCAATACAAATAAATACTGCATTAAATCATCTCTATACTTCCGTAATAAAGTATACGCATCCGAGTAGGCATCTCTATAACAACAAAATCAATAGTCTCTAGGGTTTTACATATTGACATCATTGTCTCTCCAGATAACATATATGGTCCTTTTTCCATAAGATACATCTACAGACGAAAATGTTGAATCTGCTAAAAAGAATATATACCATATATTTTCAATATCTTGGGAATTAAACTTATAATTAGTGTCTTCTATATTATCCATATGTTCCCCTTAATCAAGCTACTCTGTTAACCCCAGTTTTTCTCTATCAGATTCACTTTTGAATATTAGTATATCTCTTAGATTTAATTCTATCTGCACGTTTATTAACAAGTTCATCAATCCAATCGTGCATAATATACATATATTCTTGTATCATTCTCTCATTTAGTTTTAATTTCAACATCTCGTCTAAAACAAACAATCTTTCCGCGATAAAATTAAATCTATATAATATACCATATCTTTTCCTGATATCAATCTATTTTTCTTTTACCAAGTAAATGTGAGAAATCATTTCTAGTGTCTGAAATAGTTTTATAAAATTTCTTTTAGTTGTTCCTAATTCTTCAAGTATTTGACAATTATATTTTCGATGATAGTAGAAAATGTTCTAAACACACGTTCAACATTTTCATAATATGTTGAATCACTACATTTAGAATTTTGTATCCTTTTACATCAAGTAATTCTTTATAATAAATAGAATGCATAAATATACCATCTATCGTGTGTGTAATCAATTCAATTTTATGATTAGTAACAACATGTTCATAATATTCCGATATGATATACGAGATTGAGGCAATTGATTGTTTATGTATATTGTCAATATCTATCAAACTTTTAGAATTGATATTTTCCGCTGTAATGTCACAAAAGCTGCCTCCTGTTCAATAAAGTGATTTGCCGTTGTATATCGTATTACCCACTTGCTTGTATCTATCTCTTTTCATTGTAACTTAAACTACATCTGATTGGATATGCTCCTAGCATCAGAAATAGCAAATCATATAATTTAAAAACACTTTCAGCAATCCATTTTCTTTTTTCTTCCTATCAACTCAATCATCAAGCATTCTTCTTTTTATATATTCTTATATTCGTGTTAATATATTCAAAAGAAAATGGTTGTATAGATGGATAATAAATGCTTTATGACTTAACTTTGCTTTTACAACATTCATACATTCTTACCTGTTTTCTACAACTCCTTAACAATTCTCATAAACTCTTCATATGAGTAAGCACCATTATATCCTGGATTCTTTGTTTCAAACACCATATAATACTTGTACATTCTTCCAGCCATTTCAGCCCATTTTGCCCCAGTTTCTGCTTTTCTTTGGACTCTGAATTTTCAAGTTGGTCTCCTTTTGTTTCTATCAGAAGCAGCTTGCCACTTTCTGTTTTACCATTAAACGGATATGCGTTTACAGCACCATTTATGGCAAATCCTTTCTTGCGATATTTCTATGCCACCATCTTACATTGTTTAAAGAAGATAATTCCATAACAACCTTTCGTTCATATTCTGTATCAAAGTTTTCTTCTTCGCTATACAAAGATTTTGGAATCGACGCAATAGTATTTGTCGGTGATATCTCTTGGTAATTTATATGATGGCTGACAAGAGATTTTATCTTGTTCAACCCACTCATAAAACATTTTCTTTGCATATTCATTCAAAAGAGAATTAACTTTTTATTAATTTTCAAAGCATAGATACCAGGTGTCTGTTCCATGTCTGTCAATTGATCTTCTGTCAAATTCTGAATAATTCTGTCTACATATATATCCAGATCTCTATCATTTACCGCATTATTCTTTGATAATTTCTTTATTATCATATCCTTGCACAGACGTATTTTCCTATCTGATGGCTGTTCATCAAACCACTTTTCACATTTTGATTGTCGAATCCCTGCAATTTCCATGCTTTAGGCATCGCATCAGAATCATCAATATCTATACGGGCTATTTCAGAATCCACACTATCAAAATCTATAACCGTATCTTTATCTAATAAAGAAAATCCTGCATATAAATTTTCCTTGGATAGAGGCTGTTGCACATGTTCAGAAAACAGAGAACGTCCTGTCTCAATCATAAATTGTGGTATTTCCATACTGCTAGCTTCATCTGCAAATAATTGATTCAGTTTATAATGTTTCATTTTATCCCCTACTTCCGGTGGTACAGGTACATAATTTTCTTCTGTCTCCTGAAATTCCTGCCAATACAATTCATTCTGTGATTTTGCATGTTCAAGCATATCGTTAATCGCATTAGATGATACTGAACTATCTTCTGTTCCTGTTTCAGCAGATTCACTCTCCAATGTTTCCAACTGTATCTTCATTAATTCTACATTTAATCCGTCAAGTTCGTCTGTATCCTTATCATCATTACCAACTTGAATATTGTCAAGTGGCGCTCTGTCTGACTATTAGTTTCCTGTTTTGTCTGCCGTTCATCAACTACATCTTCACAGTCATCTACTCTATAATCTTTACTGGTAAATCCTGCATTAAGTCCAACTACTACCTTATCAAGAGTTGCATAAAATGCGTTTGATGATGTAATTACATATGAAAGATTTAAGACTTCGCTTTTATTCTTTTTGTATTAGGCAATCTTAAAATTCTACCCAATATCTGCTCCACATCTATACTTGATGTTCTATTTGCTACTGTGGCTAGTATATATGCAAAAGGACAATCCCAACCTTCCTTCAATGCATTAACTGTTATAATATATCTAATATTGCAATCTGAACTACTCAAATCTATATTCTTTAGTTCATCCTTATCCGCTGTTTTATTGCAATTTCAGACTCTGGTATTCCCATCTCCATTAAAGTATGCTTAATCTTCTCATATGTTGTACTGTCATCATTGTTTCTAGGCTGTGCCTGAAATAGTACAATAGGACGAATATATTTACCTCCATTTTTCTGTTCCTGAACTGCCTCTAATTCCAGCTTTCTTCTTAATGATACAGCAGATATAAAACATCTTCCTGTGATTTTCTGTTGTATACAATTACGGGTAGCTTTACCATGTTTTCAGCTTTTAACTGTCTAGCATCTACAAATGAAATTATATTACTTTCCCTCTTCGGTGTTGCCGTTAGATCAAGTACAAATGACGGATTAAAATTCTGTAACATTTCCTTACTAAGTTTGCTCGTTGCATGATGGCTCTCGTCAACAATAACAACAGGATTCAGTTTGCGAATAACCTGAATCAAAGCTGTTTCATCTGTATCTTCTAATAAATTACTGCTATCCTGTTTAAATCTTACAAATGATAATAAACTACCATTTTCCTGATATGCTTTTCTTCCGTCTTTTTACTTGTCCTAAATGAATCGTAACTTAATACAAAAATAGACAAATTATCACTTACTGATGTTGGATTAAAATTTTGTCCATTCAGAAGCTGTTGCTTTGAGTAAACTTCTACTTTATTTCCAAAATCAACATCTATCTTCTTTCTATATGCATGATTCTTATCTGTTAATGTCTTATACGTCTGTGACAAGATAGCATCTGATGGTACAAGCCATACTACTGCCTTAGGATGTATGTGTGGCATAGAAGCAAATATCGGTTTGAGTGAATTTGCTGCCAGAAAAGTCTTTCCTCCTCCCGTTGGAACTTTAAAGCAAACCTGAGGAACACCTGCTAGTTCAGGATTATATGGTGGCATACCATCTATTCCAACATTAATTCCTTTTCATTCCACAAAGCATTATAGGCTTTACTTATATTCTGCTTTTCTATCAGCAATTCTAAAAATCTGTCTAAATCTTTTATTACCTGTAACTGATATTTTTTAATTCCATATCTCATTCCTTTCTAGATATGTTCAATATCTCTTGGTATTTTCTTAAATGTGATATTCCATTTTTGTAAGTCACTATCTGACAATGCACAAGAATCCGCATACATAACATATGCCTGTTCTTTCTTATGTACACTTGTCAAAATTCATAATCAAGTATTGTTACTCTATCTTTTCATAATAAAAATAATAGGCTATATCATTATATGAACCAAGAAAATACTTTTCCTGTATATCTTCTTTATACTCAATCCCATTTGTCTCTGTATACCAGACATACTTTCTGACTTCAGTTATATCTACCTCGTCATTTATCGTTCCATCTTGCATAAATAATGAATTTCCTAACTCATAATATGAAAAGTTTCCACCTGTTCCTTCTACTGCGTTCTTTCCTTCTCCATAACCATTTATTACTCGTTTCACACGCTCTGCAGTAATTGTATCTGCATAATCTCCCATTTCTACAAGAATAAATTTTCTATTGCCTCCGTCTGACTTGTTCATATTCAAAACAGCATGAGCTGTTGTACCGGAACCGGCAAAAGAATCAAGAATGATAGAATTAGAATCCGATGTTATTCGAACAATCCGTTCAATTAATTCAAATGGTTTGGGAGTGGAAAACCCAGTAATATTAAGATTTTAAGCTGATTAGATGCCCCTTGTGTGTGATTCACATCGTCATAATGCCAAAGAGTTCTATTAACAACACCTTCATGTTCAAATAAAATTTTTTATACGTGGCATTTTGCTGTTCCATCAACACCCCAAAACAAGCGATTATCCTCCTGAAATACTTCTGTTTGTGATTTTGAATATTTCCAAACAGCTGTTTCCTTTGGAAGAACTTCTTTCCCTGTTTTAGGATTTACAATTGATAATACAAATTAGGGCGTTCTTCCCTCGTTTTATTACAAGTGTATGTGGCAGAATTCCAGTCTCCTCTATTATCATTATCTGGATTTGAATAATATTTTAATTGTTTTGAGTAAGCGGTAACCTGTGTGGTTTCCACAACATACTATTTTTACTATATACCAAGATATACTCAATATCATTGCTAAAAACGAGCATCATTTGAAGGCGATGCTTTTTAAACCATGAAATCGAATCAATATAATTTGTTGCTCCAAATATCTCGTCACATATTATTTTGAGATTTGCATATTCATTTCCATCAATACTTATAAAATTGCTCCATCATCTGACAATAATTTTGTAACAACACAAGCCTTGGATACATCATACATAACCATTTATCATGCCTTGATAAATCCTCCCTCTTTACCAACGACTTCTCCAAGCCACTTCTTTATCTTTGGATCATTTACGTTATCATTATATATCCATCCTTCATTTCCGGTATTGTAAGGTGGATCTATGTATATACATTTGATTTTTCCTTCATACTGCGGAAGAAGCGACTTCAAAGCTTCAAGATTATCACCATGAATTATCATGTTATTGCTGTGAATCTCCTCTTTGTGCATACCACTTTCATCAAAACTATACTTTCTTTCAAGTACTTTATACGGAACATCTTTATGATGATTAATTACTTTGTCTTTTCCTATCCAGTCTAATGTAGGCATATATTGCTCCTTCTCTGTAACTACTGTAATGTTTCTATTGTTTCAATTATGTTTTCTGCTTTATCCGTCAAAACATATTTGCCTCTTGTTTTTGCTCTATATAATCTTGCTTTTGCAAAATACTAAACATACTGTTAATCTTCATCTTGCTACATTTTAAAGTTGTCGCTATCTCCTGCTGTGTTAATGGAATCACTTTTTCATCCAGAATCACAACTTCATTATCATGCATAAACTTTAAAAGATCATAATAATCATTCAGAAATAATTTGATACCCATGTTTTCTCCCTACATTACAAATCATAATCTACTTGTAAATTATATCATATTTTTGTGATGTTATAAATATCATTTTTGTTATCTATTTATCCTTAACGACTAAAAGCAGAGGATCACCTTCCTCTGCCCCTATTCCACAACCTATCTTCAACCTTTACTTTATCAACATTTCTAATAACACTCTCATCATAAATCCTCTTGAACTTCTCATAAAGTTCTTCACTATCCAGTTTCATCAACAGCAGTTCTTTTAAATTCATAACTATAACACATAAAATACCCTCCTTACTGGTTTATCCAGTAAAGAGGGTACATAATCACATATCATATGTCCGTGCCTTATTTGATATTATGAGTAAAATATTACGCTGTAATTGTTGTTCCAGTCTTTCCTGCAAGACCTTCCTTAGCTTTCTCAAGATTAGCTATAACAGCCTTTCTTTCCTTATCAGCTGTTACGAATCTGATAGATGCGTCAACCTTAGGGAAAGTTGTAACTGCTGGGAAATGACCATCTTTAATATACTGGTGAAGATCTGATGCAGAAACTGTATCAAATACCTTCTCCTCTGGTGTTCCCTTTCCAATAGTAAGCTTGTCATATGCTGTAAGGAAAAGTAATGTTCCTGCTCCAACAAGTTCTGCTAACTTGGCACTGTATAATCCTTTTCAATAATAGCACTTGCACCCTTAAGATGTGAACCTTGCTGTAATACAGGAATTCCACCACCGCCCGCGCAATAACAACCTGATCTGCATCAAGTAATGCCTTGACAGCATCAATCTCATATATATCAATAGGCATAGGTGAAGCAATTATTCTTCTGAACTTACCTGGCTCTTCTTCAACTACATAATTTCCCTTCTCTTCTTCAGCATCAGCTTCTTCTTTAGACATATATCTACCAATAACCTTAGATGGTTCACTGAAAGCAATGTCAAAGGATCAACTCTTACCTGAGTAATAATAGTTGAAACTGTCTTATATATTCCTCTGTTAATAAGCTCTTCTCTTATGGCATTCTGAAGATCATATCCAATATAACCTTCACTCATGGCTCCGCATACAGACATAGGAGCAACTGTTCTGTCATCAGGCTCAAGTCTTGCAAACTCAGTCATTGCTGTCTGAATCATACCCACCTGTGGTCCATTACTGTGCGTAATAACAACCTGATACTTAGCTTCTACAAGATCAGCTATTGCCACTCTGCTTTCTTAACATTCTCTGCTGCTCTGGAAATGTTTCTCCAAATGCATTTCTTCCTAAGGCAACTACAATTCTCTTATTATCCATAACATAAACCTCTCATACACGATTATTATTGATGTAAATATTATATTCCATGAACCGCCAAAAGCAAATTATTTCAACATGTATATAGCCATTATGGCATTATAGAATTAGCACCATCAACAATCACACTCTGTCCTGAGAAATAACATGAATCCGGACCTGCTAAAATGCAATGACAGGAGCAATATCTATCTCTGGATCACCAAAACGCTTCATAGGATTAAGGTTAACCTGCTTCGCATATTCCTCTGGAAATTTCTCAGCCCATGCCTTAGCGCTGGTGATTCCGCTCCTGGAAGAACGATATTGACACATATACCATACTGTCCCCATTCCTTAGCTGCAATCTTAGTCATACCTCTTAATGCTTCCTTGTTAGAACCATAAGCTAACTGTCCTGCAATACCAAACATACCTGTTGCAGAAGCGAAGTTAATAATTCTTCCTTCATGCTGTTCCTTCATATAAGGGAATGCACCTGCATATAGTTAAGAGATCCGATTACACCACTCTGCCATGCCTTAAGCATATTATCATAAGAAGTTTCTTCAACTGGAGCAGAAGGAACAATAGCCTGTGCATTATTAACTACAACATCAACTGTTCCATACTTTCTGCAGCAGCCTTAACAACCTCTTCAACTCTTGCTCTGTCTGCTGAATCACATGTCATGGCGAAGCCTTCTCCTCCTAATTCCTTAATTTCTGCAATTGTCTGCTCAATTGGCTCTGCTCTACGTCCCGTTGCAATAACCTTAACCCTCTTTTGCAAGACAAAGAGCAATTCCTTTACCTATTCCCTGACCTGCTCCTGTTACAATAGCAACTTTTTCCTTTAACTGTTTCATTAAAGTACCTCCATAATTTTATATTTAAATTATATCAATTTTTATAAAAAGCAAATGAATAATTAGTCACATCTAATCCCTGTAATATAACCGCACTAAACCATCTAATCTGAATATACTAAAATATAAATTATGTTCTGAAAATAATTATTATGAATAAATTAATCACTGTTGCTGTAATAGATTCAGGAATATATCCTCATATAGATTTCAAAACCGTATAGTAGCTTTCAAGGACTTTGTCAATGGCAGAAAAATGCTTATGACGACTGTGGACATGGCACCCATGTAAGTGGAATTATCGCAGGCAGCGGTTATGCAAGCCACGGCAGAATAAGAGGCATCTGTCCTTCTGCCTGCCTTGCCGGAATCAAGGTATTAGACAGACTTGGCAATGGCAGGATTGAAAATGTTTTAGATGCTGCTGGCTGGATAATCTCCCATCAAAAGGATTTGAATATAAGAGTTGTCAATATATCCTTCGGTGCAACCACATTTGGCGAGAAGGAAAATCTCATTGCTCTTGAAAAGCAATTGAAAAGCTTTGGGACAATAATATAATTGTTGTTGCAGCCGCTGGAAATGAAGGACCTAGACGACAGACTGTTGCAATCCCGGAACCTGCAAGAAAATTATCACAGTCGGTTCCCCGGATGGCAAAGATTTCTATTCAGGAAGAGGTCCAACCAGTGAATGTATAGTAAAACCAGAGCTTATTGTAAATGGTTCATATATCAGGTCGTGCAATAATTCCGTTAGCGGATATTCTGTAAAAGTGGAACTTCCATGTCTGCCCGGTTGTTTCAGGTGCAATTGCAGATGTTCTGATAAAAAGACATGTCTCCTAAAGAGATAAAGAAAAGGCTCCATTCCTGCTGTACTAAAAGCCCTGCCAGATAATCTGCAGGGCTGGGGATTATTAAATCTTTCCGAATTCATGAATATATGAACTATTTTGTGTTGACTGCCATAAGAATATCAATCATAAAATACTGTATAAGAATAAGTACAAGTGCAAGCACTACGATAACAACAAGCGGAATCCACTTATGCTTCTTTAATCCCTGTCCTTTCTGATTCTGTTTTTAAAATTACGACTGTCTACCATCAGACTGTACCTCCAATCCATTCCTTAATATTATTGTCAAGCCAGCTTACCCATTCTTCAAAGCCTTCGCCAGTCTTAGCTGATACGAAAAATACCTTTGCCAATGGATTTCTTTCGTGAATTCTTTCAACAACTGCTTTGTCATCAAAATTAAAATACTCTTTAGTATCTATTTTATTGATAAGAACTACATGACACACCTCGAACATAAGAGGATACTTAAGTGGCTTATCATCGCCCTCAGGATACGAAAGAATAACAACATTGCATGATGCACCTGTATCTGTCTCAGCCGGACATACAAGATTACCGACATTCTCCATAACAAGAAGGTCAAGCCCGTCTGTGTCAAATTCGTCAAGTGCCTGCATAGTCATATGAGCGTCCATCGCACATTCTCCGCCTGTATGCACCTGAATTGAAGCCCCTGGCCGCCATCTTCTCAGCATCAACAGAAGAATCAATATCTGCTTCCATTACACCTATACGATATCTGTCTCCTAACATATTAGCTGTTCTTATCAGAGTCGTAGTCTTACCTGCTCCCGGACTTGACATAAGATTAACCATAAATGTTTTCTCTTCCTTAAGCCTTGCCCTTGTCTTAGCAGCTATCTCATCATTAACTGCATAAACACTCTGATGTACATCAATTACTCTTACATTACCCATTCTGGTTCTCTCCTAAATATTGTGGCATTGTCTTTAGCCATTCGCACCATGCATCCATTCCTTCTCCTGTTCTTGCAGAAATAGGGAAAATTACTGCTTCCGGATTTCTCATTGCAATATTATCCTTAACCCTATCCATATCAAAATCAAATGCCGGCATGGAATCAATCTTATTAATAATCACAACCTGACACTTCTCAAACATAAGTGGATACTTAAACGGTTTATCATCTCCTTCCGGAACTGAAAGAATTGCCACATTAAGACATGCGCCTGTATCAAACTCAGCCGGACACACAAGATTACCAACGTTCTCGAGTATAATAAAATCAAGTGTATTATCTGCTTCAGCTTCTAACGCCCATTCCCTGTCTTGACATATCAGCATCAAGATGACACATTCCTCCTGTATGCAACTGTACTGCTGGCACTCCTGCCTTAGCAACAGTAAGTGCGTCAACATCAGAATCAATATCTGCTTCCATTACACCTATATTAAAATGTTCCTTAAGTCTTTCAATTGTACCAACAATAGTTGTAGTCTTACCCGAACCGGGACTTGACATGACATTCATATAGAATACATTTTTCTTCTTTAACTCTTCTCTTAATCTGTCAGCATCAGCGTCATTGTCCTCTAAGATAGTTTTCTTAAGGTCAATTATCTTCATGCTTCTTTCATTATAACTATTATTCATAACAACTCCAATTAGTAATCCTTAGCCATCTGCACATAACCAAGCTTCTCAAATCCAGCCTTCTTATATGCTTTCACTGCCCTTTCATTCTCCTCTTCAACCTCAAGTCTGAACCTGACAGCTTCTTTTCCATACATATTATCAAGATGTTCAAAGAACACTCCTGCTATACTCTTTCCTCTGTAATCCGGCTTAATATATATATCTTCAACCCACACACAATTACCCCACATTCAGTAGAATAACTGTGTGCAACCATTGAATAACCCATGATGACACCTGTGTTATTCTCGAACACAAAACACTCTATAAATGGATTATCTCCAAGACAATCCGCAATATCCCTTTCATAACATCCTCTGAAGGGTCTGAAAGCAGTGCTGGTGAGGCATAAAACACCTTCATCATCTCAAGGACTTCTGAAGAATCCTCTTCTTTCATGCTTCTTATAATAATATTATCCATATGAATCATTCCTTTATTACATAATAATTAATGATATCATAGTATTTATTTATTGGCAAATTAAAGACGCGGACTGCCAAACTGACAGCCCGTGCCTTTCTTATTATAATTTATTCATTTTTAACGTACACTCACGAACCCGTGCTTTCGCACTCTTTCGCCCTGCTTCGCATGGCCGTTCGTTCGTTAATGGCACAGGAAAGTAAATGTCTGCTCTGCAGACGCTTACTTTCCTATGTGCACATTATATTAGGAAAAAGATATTTATTACACCAATCCCAAAATCTTAGGTAAGAACATTGAAATTGCAGGGATGTATGTAACCAGTAATAATGCTACGAAAATGATAGCAAAGTACGGTAACATGTACTTGATAACACTTTCAATAGTAACTCCACCAACACGGCAGCCCGTGAAGAGGATTGTTCCAACCGGAGGTGTAATTGTTCCGATTGATAAGTTGAAGCAGAGCAGAATACCAAACTGTATTGGGCTCATGCCAAATGCTGTACATATAGGAAGTAAAATAGGTGTAAAGATAAGAATTGCCGGTGTTACATCCATAAATGTTCCTACTACAAGTAACAGCACATTTATTAAAAGAAGAATAAGTATCTTGTTGTCTGTAAGACCAAGGATTGCTGTTGCAATCATATCAGGGATTTCTGTGAAAGCCATAGCCCATGACATGATAGATGAAAGACCAATCATAAATGTAATGATACCTGTTGTCTTTGCTGATTCAAGTACAATTCTTGGAATGTCCTTTAACTTAAATGACTTATAAATAAGTGAAAGAACTGTTGCATATACTACAGCAATTGCTGAACCTTCTGTAGCTGTGAACACACCTGCAAGAATACCGCCTATTACAATTATGATAAGTAAAAGGCTTGGAATTGCCTGCCAGAATGTCTTCATTGCAATTTTAAATGTTACTCTTTCTTCTGCCTGGTATCCACGCTTCTTAGCCATGATACCTGCAAGAATCATAACTGCTCCACCCCAGAGAATTCCTGGAATATAACCAGCCATGAAAAGTGCGCAATAGATACACTTCCCGCGATACTTGAATATACAATCATTGTATTACTTGGTGGAATAAGCATTCCAACCGGAGCTGAAGCTACATTTACAGCTACGCTGTAGTTCTTATCATAACCTTCTTTTTCCTCTAATGGTCCGATTGTGCTTCCCATAGCTGCGGCGCACCTGAACCACTGATGGCTCCAAATAACATGTTAGCAACTACATTTGACTGTGCAAGTGCTCCTGGCATTCTACCAGCAATAACCTTGGCACAATTAACAAGTCTTGTTGCGATACCGCCATTGTTCATTATATTACCTGCAAGGATAAAGAACGGAATGGCTATAAGTGAAAATGAATTCGAACCCGCGAATATTCTCTGTGCTGAAGTTGCAAAGAAACATTTGCCGGAATCATGCATATCATTGAAACTGCTGATGAAAGACCGATTGCTACACCGATAGGAGCACCGATTATCAGCAATATAACTAATATTGTAACCATTACTAAGGCTACCTGTAATGCTATACTCATGCGAAAGTCCTCCTCATAATTATTGCTTATTTGCTTTGAGTTCAAGTCCAATATTATAAATGCTGTAGAAGATTATAATCACACCACATATTGGAATAATTGAATAGATGACACCTGTTGGAATATGAAGAATTGTATCTAACTGTACAAGATTCATTTTGCGATTGTAAAACCACCATATACCATTACAAGTCCAGCAAAGCAGATTGTAACAAGCTCAATAATTATGCTGACTATCATCTTAGGTGTTTTAGGTAACTTATCCTTAATAACTGATATATTAATATGCTCTCTCTGTCCGAACATATATGTTGCTGATATTATAATCAGCCATACGAAACAGTATCTTGTGAGTACTTCAGTAACGTGCTTGGGCTTTTGAAGAAATATCTTGCTATGACCTGATATGTTACCATAAGTACCATTGCAATAAATATTACAACACTTGAATATGATGTAATCTTGTCTAATACTTTTTTAGCTGCTGTCATATTATTTCTCCTCTCTTAAAGCCTGTACTTTATCGTATATTTTCTTAGTAACCTCTGACTGTCCGGAAATACTGTCAAGAAGCGGCTGGCATTTTTCTCTGAATAATTCTGTATCAGGATACACAAAATTGCACCATTTGCCTCAGCATCCTTCTTTGCTTCCTGTACTGATTCTGCAAATGCATCAAATTCGTAATCTGTTGAATCTGCAACAAGCTTGTCAAATATTTCCTTATCAGCCTGACATACTGTCAAGGAAGTTAGTACTTGCTATAACTACATCAGGATGAACAATATGCTTTGTGTATGAATAATACTTAGCAACTTCATAATGCTTAAAGTCTGTATATACTCTCTCACTGTTCTCTCCCGCATCAATAACGCCCTGCTGGAGTGCTGTGTAAACCTCTGACTGTGACATTGCTGTACCAACACCACCCATGTACTTAACCATGTTAAGATATGTTGTTGAGTCATTAACTCGTACAATCATACCCTTAAGGTCATCTGGTGTATTAATTGGCTTGTTTGCATAAATATTTCTCTCACCTGCTGTATATACAGTAAGAACTTCAAAATTGAACTTTCTTGTTGACTTGAAAGCTCATCAAATGCACCTGATAATGTAGTTCTTCTTAAATGATCCATATCATCATAAAGATAAGGTGCACCTACAATAGCAAAATCCGAATCGTATCCTTCTGGAACTGAACATGGAACAATAGCCATATCAAGTGCTCCGGTTCTTATGAACTCTGCCATAGACCCTGTTCTCCTAACACACCGTTAGGATAAATAACCATCTTATATCTTCCGTTAGTTGCTTCTTCGAACTTATCTCCAAGTTCTCTCATTGCCTTATACTGAGGGTGATCCTCATTCTGATTGAATGCAACTCTTATAATCTTAACTTCATGTCCATCTGCTGTAGTGTTAGTGCTACACCCCGTTAATGCAGAACAGACTAATAAACTCATGCATAAAAATAATGCAATAAACTTTTACCCATAAAACCTCCCTGAAATTATTTCAATAATTCAGTACTTACCTTAACTACTACTTTTCTTACTGTCATAGGCTCTCCATCAGCACATGCTGGTCTGTGAACATCTGTTGGGAAAAATACACAGAAACATCCTGGTGTTGATGTAATAAATCCTTCATTTTCTACTGATTTGTAGAAAATAAGATCTCTTTCATCAAATTTTTCATCAACCTCATAATTGCCAGTATCAGGAGTAAATCCTAACTTTTCTCTACCTGAAGCTAAGAACTGTACATCAAGGTACTTCTCATGAACCTCTGGTCTTTTCTCATTTACAGAACCAGTCTCTGCATCAAATACCTGCGCGTACATAAGCTTTCCTTCAAGTTCATAAACCCCGGTTCCATATTAACAAAATCATTTTCCTTTAAATACTTAATCGCTCTCTGTACTGCCTTCGGATAACTGGTAAAATCATCCTTTGAATTAATAGATGAAAATATCATTATTTTGTCTCCTTTCTGTCTCTGTCTTCCATAGCGTGAACCATGTTGACAATCATTCTATGTGTTGGAACATCTACTCCGGTCTTTTCTCCGGCTCTTACAACAGCTCCACTTATTGTATTAACCTCTGTGCGTCTTCCCGCCTTAAGGTCTGCATATATAGAAGTCTTTCCTTCTGGTGAACTGATAGAGGTATTTCTCACTCTTTCAATAATTTCCTGCTCATCAAACTCAAGTCCTAAAGCTTTGGCAACTGCCAGTGCTTCTTTAATAAGAGTTACAGTCATGCTCCATGCATATTCATCTGTGCAATAAAACCGATTGGGACCTGAAGAACCCTGTAAGAGCTGAAAGAGACACATTTGTAAAGAGCTTATCCCATATAAGCTGGATATTATCATAAATGTGTGTATCAAATCCACATGAGTCAAAGCTTTCCTTAATCTTTCCAAGCATTCCGTTGCTGTCAGGTACGAGCATTCCGATATTAGTCTTTCCTTTTCCGCCTCTTCTTACATAGCCGAAATCAAGAATTGCTCCGTTATCCTCTGTTGTACCTATGATAATTCTTTCCTTAGGAACAAACTCTGAAAGAATATCCTCATGACCTGCTCCGTTCTGAAGAGTCATTACATATGTATGTTCTCCAATAATATGTCTGTTTTCTTCAAGTCTGCTTTAGAAAAAGTGCTTTAACAAAAGTATTACAAGGTCAACTTCTCCAAGATTAGCACTGTCTGTCATTGCCTCAGGTCTGTAAATTACATCTTTATCATTCTCAAAAGCTTAAGTCCGTCAGCATTGATTTTGTCAACAATTTCCTGCTTCTTATCAATCATATAGACATCATTGTGTAATGAAAGATGTCCTCCATATATTGAACCCATGGCTCCTGCACCAAGAACTGCAATCTTCATAACTGTATCTCCTTATTATTCTAACTAATTATCTTGCAAATTCAGCAAGTCCCTCAATAGCATAAGCACGGATAGGACAAGAATCAAGTCCGTAAATTGGAAGTGGTGAATATGACATGAAGAATGTATCCTGTGTAAGCTTGTCTAAGTTCTTTAATACTTCAAGGAATACAATGTTCTCTGCCATACAGATATCATGGAATGGCTTAACATCTTCGTTGCAGTTTTCAATTGAAACTCCGTCACCGAAACCAACACATTTAATCTTGTGATCTACACACCACTGTGCTGTCTCACCGTTAACAAGTAATCTCTGATCCTTGTCTGTATTAGTATCTGGAGTAAATGGGTCAATCTTGTAAGAAGAATCAATGATAAGAATATCACCTTCTTTTACCCATCCTTCTGTTGCTTTGTCAAGGTCTGCTGACTTATGTGCTTTCTATGAGGTAATGTATCCTTGAAATCAACATAGATTGCTCTTCCCATAAATGTTGTAAGTGGAAGTTCAGCAACTGATGGCCAGTTATCATCATGATGATAAGGACACTCACAATGTGTTCCAAGGTGGCTTGTAAGATCCATTGCTGTATGGAAGTCAGGGATTGGACCGCCTGTGTTATATCTAATAAGGTGGCATCTTCTTGACTCAGTCTTTGGATCAAGTGGCTTTGTTAAATCAATTACTTTTAAATTTCCTAATTCAAATGTTGTGTTCATTCTTTTCCTCCTGAAAAATGATTTATTGTTTTCTTGTTGATTGCAGTATACCAGTATACCGGTTAAGAATCAATTATTAAAATTAGTCAAACTTTTCACAATATCATTGTACATTTTCAACAAATCCAGTATACCGGTATACAGATTTTAATTAATTATTGACCAATTGTATTTTTTGTTTATTATTTTATTAATAAAATGTATTTGAAGGAATTTAATATTATGCAGCTTATGTCATCACTTCAGCAGGAAGCTTATAATTATATTAAAGATTTAATTCTTACCAACAGACTTGATGTAAACAGTCTGTATTCAGAAACTAAATTATCAAAAGAACTTGGAATATCCAGAACTCCTATGCGTGAAGCACTACAATGTTTAAGTCAGGACGGATATATAGATGTTATACCAAGCAAAGGATTTCGTATCAGACAGCTTAATCAGAAGGACATGAAAGAAACTATTCAGATAAGATGTGCCATAGAAGGTTTCTGTACTCATTGTCTTGCAAATGATATCAATACTGCAAGAGGTCAGAAAACTATCAGAGAACTTGGCAATATTCTTGACCTTCAATATAAAACTATTGAAGATCATCCAGATAATGACAATTATGAAGATTTCATCAGTTACGATCATCAGTTTCATCTGCTCTTAGTAAAATACATAAACAATGATGAAGTCAATCACATTTTTCAAAGACTAATGTATCTGATAAAACTTACTTCTCAGTCAGCTCTTGAGGTTGATGGACGTATTACTGGTACATTAGATGAACACAAGAAATACTTTGATTATCTCAAAGCTGGTAATGGTGATAAGGCTTATAGCATCCTTATAGATCATCTTATGATGCCTCTTAATGTTGTTAAACCTGAAAAATAAGTTAAAATCTAATATATTATAGACTTCTTCCATATCTCAACAAGTTTCCCAATGAATATGCAGATTTGCAGGACTTGTTGATGGAAGAATGTCTGGTTTAATTCCCAGATATTTCATCTGATATTTTCATAATATTTTCCTGATGTTTTCCCATTACATATTACTTTTCAATCTTAGAATTATCTATAATGCTTTTAAATCTGTTGGCACAACATTCTTAATACTACTGTCACTAGAACCAATTATGTCACAGCTGTATATCGTATCCCACATTGCAATATTATGCTTTAACATAAATGCCTTCTTTTCTTCTATCGTCTGCGGAACTGCCTCTTCAAATACTCCACTAATCATTTTCCAGAATCTGTTCTGCGGATGTCCATAAAAACATCTGCTCTCTTGACTTAACTGAAGGCAGGCTCCCAAGTATAAGTATTCTTGATTCACTGTTATACAGGGTGGAAATGGGTGTACTATATGCTCATATTTAGATTCATTCATGATTATCTCCTCATCATTATTATTATATAGTTTTAGCAACATTGTAATTAATCCTTTTAATGCAAAAGGATTCAAGCTGAAATTCAACTTAAATCCTTTAAATAGCAGGGGATGAGAGAATCGAACTCCCACCAAAGGTTTGGAGACCCCTATCATACCATTTGACCAATCCCTATCTTTAAGGAGAAGGATTGTTCCTTCAAAACTGCACATTAAATATATCATACCATATCTGTCTTTGCAAATACTTTTCATCCGATTACTCTTAAGAATAACTCTCTTTGTTCTATCCAAACCGTCTTAACCTTTTCTCTTGGTTAAGCCCTCGACCTATTAGTACAGATCAGCTCCATATGTCACCACACTTCCACCTTCTGCCTATCTACCTCGTCGTCTTCAAGGGGTCTTACTAACTTATGTTATGGGATATCTCATCTTGAGGGGGCTTCACGCTTAGATGCCTTCAGCGTTTATCCCGTCCCGACTTGGCTACCCGGCTATGCATTTGGCAATGCAACCGGTGCACCAGAGGTCAGTCCATCCCGGTCCTCTCGTACTAAGGACAGCTCCTCTCAGATATCCTACGCCCACGCCGGATAGGGACCGAACTGTCTCACGACGTTCTGAACCCAGCTCGCGTACCGCTTTAATGGGCGAACAGCCCAACCCTTGGGACCTACTACAGCCCCAGGATGCGATGAGCCGACATCGAGGTGCCAAACCACTCCGTCGATGTGAACTCTTGGGAGTGATAAGCCTGTTATCCCCAGGGTAGCTTTTATCCGTTGAGCGATGGCAATCCCACTTTCATACCACCGGATCACTAAGTCCTACTTTCGTACCTGCTCCACCCGTCGGTGTCGCAGTCAAGCTCCCTTCTGCCTTTGCGCTCTTCGAATGGTTTCCAACCATTCTGAGGGAACCTTTGAGCGCCTCCGATACTCTTTCGGAGGCGACCGCCCCAGT